>WBZO01000152.1_pt1 | contig 188931 bp, 165 predicted proteins | sample 5204261 | NCBI WGS metagenome assembly WBZO01 (sample SAMN12412400, study PRJNA552823) | activated sludge metagenome | isolation source: activated sludge from anammox sidestream of wastewater treatment plant... | place: USA: North Carolina | collected 2017-09 | reverse complement strand
GGCCTGCCGTTCGCCGAGGACGAGGAAGTGGAGCACGTGTGAGGTGAGCGGTCCGTTCGCACCCGGACTCCTGGCGGGCCGCACGGCGCTCATCACCGGCGGCGGCACCGGCATCTGCCGCGGCATCGCGCTCGCATTCGCCCGCGCGGGATGCGACATCGCGATCGGCAGCCGCAGCCTCGAGCACCTCGAGCCGACGCGCGCTGAACTGGAGGCGCTCGGTGTCCGCGCGCTCGCGGTCGCCGGCGACGTGCGCAAACCGGACGATGTCGCGCACGTCGTCGCGAAGACGGTCGACGCGTTCGGCGGCATCGATATCCTCGTCAACGGCGCCGCCGGCAACTTCGTGGCGCTCGCCAAGGATCTCTCGCCGAACGGGTTTGGCGCCGTCGTCGACATCGACCTGAAGGGGACCTTCAACGTCTCGCGCGCCGCGTTCGATGCGCTCGTGGCACGGCGCGGTGTCGTGCTGAACATCAGCGCGACGCTGCAGTTGCTCGGTACCGTCGGGCAGGCGCACGCCTCGGCGGCCAAGGCCGGCATCGACGCGTTGACGCGGACGCTGGCGGCGGAGTGGGGACCGCACGGCATTCGGGTGAACGGCGTCGCGCCCGGTCCGGTCGACGGGACGGAAGGCGTTCGGCGTCTCGTCACAGATGAAGGGCGGAGGCGCATCGCCGCGCAGTGTCCCCTTGGCCGCATGGCGTCGATCGACGAGATCGCCAGCGCCGCGCTGTTTCTCTGTTCGGACGCCGCCTCCTTCATCACCGGTGTCACGCTCGTCGTCGACGGCGGGTTGTGGCTCCGTTCGGGGCATGCGCTCGGTGAGTAGCACACGGCAGCTGCGGCTGTTCGACGCGCTTCAGCCGGAGGCTGAGGCGCTCACGCGCGAGATCGTCGATCCAATCCCGCGTGATGTCGGCATGGTCCCGCACGAAGCCGGCGCGTCTCCTGACGACGTCGAGGCGCGGCTGCCGGATGTCCAGGTGCGCCGGCCCGAAGGGGAGTCATCGCCGCCAGCCGCGTCGCGCGAACCCGAGCTCGTTCGACATCCGCGGGCGCGACGCTATCTGATCCGCGTGCGGCTGGATGGCAGCGTGCGCGTCACGATCCCGCGTCGCGGCTCCAGGCGCGAGGCGATGGCGTTCTACATGGCGCAGCGGTCGTGGGTGGCCGCGCAGCAGCGGCGCGTGGCGGATCTGCGGGAGCGCACGCCGCCGGACCTCGACGGCGACATGGAGCGGATGCTGCGCACGCGCGCGCGTCGCGAGCTTCCGTCCCGTCTCCTGGAGCTTGCCGCGCAACTCGGGCTCGTCGTGCGCAAGGTCAGCGTGCGGAATCAACGCCGGCGCTGGGGCTCCTGCTCGCCGTCAGGGCTGATCTGCCTGAACTGGCGGCTGATCACGATGCCCGGCTGGGTGCGCGATTACGTGCTCTACCACGAGCTGATGCACCTGAAGCGGATGGATCACTCGCCGGCGTTCTGGAAGCTGGTCGCCGACGTCTGTCCGCGCTACGAGGAGGCGCGGCGCTGGCTCCGGCAGCACGGCCACGCCCCGCACGCCGCCGACCTTCAGGTCGGTCCCGCGTTGCGGACCTGAAGGTCCGCGGCCGGTCTTCCGCCTTCGCCAAGGCTTCGGCGGACCGCCATAGCTTCAGCGGAGGCGGTCAGATCCGCCCTCGACGCATGTGGCGTCCGGCTTCAGCCGGACGTGATACCAGCCGACCCTAAAGTGCTCTAAACGCACCTTATTCCCGCCGGCGCTTGGGTTGGCGCTGATGCGGGCGACTTGGACGCCGCGCGATGGGCGGGCAGTCTGAAGCCGTGCCGAAGGGAGCGCAGATTTCGAGGGCGTGGCGCCGTAGGCAGCGGAGCCAGCCGGTTTAGGCGCCCGCCCGATGAGCGTTAGTCTGAAATCTGTGCGGACGACAGGGCACGGCTTCGAGCGCGAGCGCCACAGGAGCCGCAGCGGCGTCAAGCCAAGCGCCTTCTGGGATTAGCGCCGGAACACGCGCTTCACGTCGAGGCCGAACTGCGGGTCGTTGCGGGTGCCGCCGATCTTCAGCGGCACCCGTGTCTTGCCGTTGTGCCTGAACAGCGGGTCGGCGGCCTTCAGCAGGAACGACTTGAACCCCGTCATCGTCTGCGAGATCTTCGCGTCCATGAAGAGATCGCCGCTGAAGGCGAGCGTCTCCCGGCGCAGGGCGTAGGCGCCGTTCAGCGAGACGACGGCGCCGGGGATGTCGAAGGTGAGCCCCGACAGCGCGAGCCGGCCGTTGGCGAGCTCGAAGCGGGCCGCGAAGTCCGACGTGACCCGCGCCACCGGTGCGGCGCTCTCCGGCCGACCTCGTGCGCGCCGGCTCAGGTCGTTGATCTTCGTCTGCACCTCGCGATTGGTGAAGCGCCCCTCCTCGATGGCGAAGCGTCCATCGAGCTGCAGCTTGTCGACGACGTCCTGGTCGCCGGGCGGGATGGTCAGGACTGTCGTCAGCTGCAGCGTGCCGGTCATCGGCGGTTCCGGCGTGTTGACCGCCATCCGCATCACGTCTTCCAGCCGGCCGTCCTCGATCGACACGTCGAGCTTCACGACCCGTCCATGCTGCCCTTCAACTTCGTACACGCCGCCTTTCGCGACGATGCCGGTGTTCAGCACGGTGGCGTTCACCGGTTCGAGCATCGTGTTGCCGTTGGTCGCGTCGACACGCGCATGATACGTGGTGTGCAGCGGCACCTGGTGTCCGCTCAGGTTGACCATGAAGTCGGGCGTCTCGGTCTGGCCGTCGACGACGATCTGGTTCAGCGTGCCTTCGTACGTTCCGTGGGCCGAGAGGATCCCCGAGATGCCATGGAACACGCTGAGGTCCGCGTTGTCGAACGTGAAGCGGCCGCCGACCGGCGTGGCGCCAGGATTGAGACGCTCCCAGGGGCCGAACGTTCCGCTGGTCGCGATCTGCCCCGGAGGCACGGCGTTGGTGAGCATCGCGTCGAACGGCATCTTCGTCGCCAGGCCGACGTGGCGGAGCTTCAGCTGATGCAGAGACCAGACGCGCGGCGGCTTGTCGGGGTCGCGGCGCAGGATGGTGAGGCTCGCGTCGGGTGCGTGGAGCTCCTCGATCACGAGATCGCGCGCGTAGCTGCGGCTGGTGTCCGCGGCGTGTGACGAGCCGGCGTCGTTCTTCGCCTGCGTCTCGTCGTCATCGCGGTCAGCGCCAGGGGGAATGTTGATGGCGAGGCCGGCGAGCGACACGCGCGCGACCCTGCCGCGCCAGATGCCGATCAGATCGGCGTCGACGTCGAACCGTTCGATGGCGACCAGCGGGGGAACGTCGCGACGCTTCTGAAACCGCACCGTGAGCCCCTCGCCGCTGGCGTGCAGCCGAGGGTAGATGCGAAGCGTGAGGCCTTTCAGCTCGACCTCGGCGTCGAGCCGATCGGCGAGCACCGAGATCACGCGTGCGCGCAGCGCGCCCGAGGTGATCGGAAAGCGCACCGCGATGCTGACGGCGGCGGCCAGCGTCAGCACACCGATTGCCGCGGCGACGATTGCCCACCGTCGGCGTTGGATTCGCACGGCGACTCAACAGCATCTCCTGTGCCAGACCCTATGCCGTGGCTGCGTCTATACGTGGCGTCCGGCTTCAGCCGGACGAGATTCGCCTGCCTCATCCGTGGCATCCGGCTTCAGCGGTCGTTCTGCTGCGGCCGACGTTCCGCGGCGCGCACCTAACCAGGCTGGCTGTCGCTGCGTATCGTCTCGATCTTCCGATCGCGCTCCGCAATCAGCCGTTCACGGTCTGCGCGCCATTCGGCCTCGAGCGTGTCGCGAGCGGACGGATCGGCCAGATGCCGCACGCGTGACTCGTGCAGCACCTGCTGCTCGGCAAGCTTCGCTTCGTAGAAGTTCCGGACCTCGGCGATGGCCGCCTTCTCGGCGTCCGTCAGGCTGCGGGTCGTGACACCGGTTTCCGCGTCCTTCTGCCGGAGCCGTTCCATCGCCAGCTCGAACGAGGATTTCAGCCGCGAGTCGTCTGTCATGAGTGTGGAGAATTATGGCCCAGAAGAACCGTGCCTGGTATGGCCGGCGTCCTGATCCTTGCATGTCGGTCCGCTTCGGGAGGGGATGATGAAGCACTACAACCTCGGCTGCATGCTGCTCACGGCGGCGATGTTCGCCGCGCCCGCATGTGGCCCGAATGGCAAGGGCAATATCGACGGCACCGGCGCCGCGGCAACCGACCGCGCCAACCAGGTGACCAACGACACCGGCAGCCCGGACGAGCGGCCCGCCGCGCAGGACCGCGACCGTCAGCCGGCCGGTACGACCGGCTCGATCGCTTCACAGCCCGAGGAAGCGAACGGAGCGGGACCGGACGCCGTCATCACGATGAAGATCCAGGCGAAGTACGCCGGCGACGATGTGGTGAAGGGGCGGAACATCGACGTCGACACCGACGGCGGCGTCGTCACGCTGAGAGGATCGGTGGACTCGCTGCGCGAGCGTGATGCCGCCGAGCAGCTCGCTCGCGAGACCGCGGGCGTGAAGCGGGTGATCAACGAGCTGAAGGTGGCGACCCGCTAATCACCAATTACAATGTGCGCATGCGCGTGGTGAATCGTACCGCCGTCACCGTCGTCGGCGCCGAACCGTATGTCGAGTGGACCCGGGCGCGTGACGCCGACTTCAACAGCGGCCAGCTGACGGTTGCGCGAACCAAGGCGTTCGGGTCCGCGTTCCTGCTCCCGGAGGTCGATTTCGAGGAAGATCTGCAGGAATGGGTGGAGGAGAACTTCGCGTGGCTGTTCGAGTTCCAGCTCTCCGCCTGGACGGCCGACGAATCGGCGTGGCCGCAGGACCGCGACCTCCAGATGTTCCGCTCCTGGTTCCGCATCGATCTCCACAACGTCGTCGTCGATGTTGCGGACGACGACATCGAGGGTGAGGAGCTCTGATGCTGACGCACATCGTGAGCTTCAAGTACCGCGCCGACGTGCCGGAGGAGATACGGCGCGACCATCGCGAGCGGCTGGCGGGGCTGCGAAGCCTGGACGGCGTCGTCGATCTGAAGGTCGGCGCGGATGTCGTCCGCTCGCCGCGATCGTTCGACACCGGCCTGGTCGTGACGTTCACGGATCGCGCGGCGCTCGATGCCTACGCGGTGGATCCGCGGCACGTGCCGGTGGCGCAGTACGGCGCCGGCCTCTGCGATCAAATAGTGGCAGTCGACTTCGAATAATTGTCACAGCGACAGGAATCCGACGCTGCGAGCGCTGCACACGCCGACACGGCTCGGCGCATCGATGCCTGCGGCGTCATCCACGCCGTCGTATCGTCGGAGGATTGAACAACCACCGATCGTGCGGCAGCGGTCTTGCTGAGTTCGGTCGTATCATGACTCCCGCCTCTGCCCTTGTCGATCGTCAGACCGAGCAGCTGTGGACGGCTGCCGACGGCACTATCTGCATCCTGTCGACGTGCGATGCGCCGCCTCTGTACTCCGTCGCGCTGGTGCGCGACGCGCAGGTGCTGCGCGAGCGGCGCCTGTACGGCCGCGCGAGCGCGCAGGTCGTGGCGCAAGGGTGGCGGACGACGCTGGCGCCGAATCGATAGAGCCCGGCTGAACCGCCGGACTCCACACCTGGTGAAGCCGGAGACTATTCCTGCGGCGCGGGAATCAGCGACGGCGACGGAACGTACCACTGCACGTGGCGCCCGACGATCTCCTGCAGCACGACGTCGGGGTTCTCCTTCTCGATCTCCTCGACCGCGAAATCGTTCCGCCACAAATAGACGACGCGGCTGAAGTGATCCGAGAAGAACGGCGCCATTGCCGACATGAACGAGTCGCGGAAGACGACCGCGCGCGGCAGGTTCGATCCCGGAATCTCGGTCACGATACGCGGTTCGCCGGCCTCGACGATATTGCCCTTCGGTTCGCGCACGACGTAGCGATGGCCGTCGCGAGGCACGAGCCGCAGATCCTCTTCGCCGAGCACGCGCGTCAGCCCCATCATGCCCGCCAGATCCATCCCCGGAATGCGGCGCGTCTCCTCGCGAAAGTCCGACAGCGGGCGCGGCGGCGGAATCGCCGGCACCTGCAGCCGCAGCGCCTCGATGACCGTGCGGTATCCGATGTAGGCGCCGTGCGCGTTCCAGTGCGTGTCGGTCTTCTGGAAGAGACGGACCTGCCGCTTGGCGTCGAGCAGCGGCTGACGGACGTCGATCACCGCTCCGGTGTCGGTCACCGCGGTGACGATCTGGTCGATCCGCGACAGCCGGCTGACGCGGCGGGCCGCCTGCGGGAAGAACTCGGGATAGATCGTGCTCTTGTCGGGAAGGATCGTGAACGCGTACGCGATGCCCCTCGCTCGACACCACTTCTGCGCGCGGACGATGGCCTCCCGCCAGATCTGCAGTTCGCGCTCGGTCAGCAGGCTCTCGTTCGTGAAGTCTTCCAGCCCCCCGTCGTCGGCGTAGTACAGCCATCCGCGTGGTCCGGCGGCGACCGCCGGCGTCGGCGAGACGCGGAGCCACAGGTAGCGGCTGATGCCGTACCAGCGCACGAGATCCTTGCGGAACGCGAAGTGATCGCTGAACCAGGCGTCGAGCCCCGGGAGGAAGCCCTTCACGTCCTCCCACGCCGGCGACAGCGCGGGGAAGGCGGCGAGACGCCGGTTCTCGGCTTCGGGATCGGCACCGTCCATGCCGAGGACGTTTCCCGCGAGCGGGACGCCGATGATGACGAGGAACGCGATCGCGAGGATCCAGTTCAGCGCGCGTCGCATCAGAAGCGGAAATAGATGAACGGGTTGTAGCTGCGCGCGGCGACCTGCAGCAGCGCGGCGAGGAAGACGGCGACGAGCGCCGCCGTGCCGGCCGCCTCCGCCGCCAGACCGCGCCAGCCGCTCGCGGCGCTCATGGCAAGCGACCGCAGGTACGGCACGATCGGCATCGATCCGATGATGCCGGCGGCCAGCGCGAGCCGCACCTCACGCGTGAGATACCACGAGAGCCGGACCGCGGGCATCTGCGCGTCGCCCAGGCCGAACATCGCGCGCAGGTAGTCGAGCGCCGCTGGAAGGTTGTCGGACCGGAAGAACACCCAGCCGACCATGACCACCAGCAGCAGGTAGGCGTGCCGCACCGACGGCGCCGCGCGCTTCAGGAGCCGCGCGAGCCCGAGCCGCTCGAGGACCAGGAACGTGCCGTGGAACAGCCCCCAGATGACGAAGTTCCAGCTCGCCCCGTGCCACAGGCCGCAGAGGAAGAAGACGGTCCACAGGTTTCGATAGACCTTCCACGGCGCCACGCGGTTGCCGCCGAGCGGCACGTACAGGTAATCGCGGAACCACGACGACAGCGAGATGTGCCAGCGGCGCCAGAACTCCTGCACCGAGTCGGCGATGTACGGCCAGCGGAAGTTCTCGGGAAAGCGGAAGCCGAACATGCGTCCGAGCCCGATGGCCATGTCCGAGTAGCCGGAGAAGTCGAAGTAGATCTGCAGCGTGTAGCAGACGATGCCGAGCCACGCGTACGGAGCCGGCAGGTGCGACGCCGGCAGCGCGAAGATCCCGTCGGCGGGCACCGCGACGATGTTCGCCACGAGCACCTTCTTGCCGAGCCCGATGATGAAGCGCCTCACGCCGATCGCGAAATCGTCGAGCGTGACGGTGCGCCGCGCGAGCTGGTCGGCGATCTCCTTGTAGCGGATGATCGGGCCCGCGATGAGCTGCGGAAAGAGCAGCAGGTACAGCGCGGCGTGCACGGGGCTCTTCTGTGCCGTCGCCTGCCGCCGGTAGACGTCGACGACGTACGAGATCGCGTGGAAGGTGTAGAACGAGATGCCGATCGGCAGCAGCACGTCGGGGACTGCGAAGGTCTCGACGCCCATCGAGCGAAGGACCGCGTCGATGTTCCGGGCAAAGAAGCTGGCGTACTTGAACCAGCCGAGGACCGTGAGGTTGACGGCGACCGCGGCGGCGACCACCAGCTTCGCCCGCGCGTCCGATTCCGCCCGCGCCCGATCGACCGCCATCGCCATCCAGTAGTTGAACGCGATCGAGCCGAGCATCAGCCACGTGAAGCCGCCGCCTCCCTTGGCGTAGAAGATCACCGACGCCACGAGGAGCAGGCAGTTCGCGTAGCCCGCGTGGACGCGCCGCACGAAGTACAGCGCGAGCAGGACCGGCAGGAAGAGGAAGAGGAATGTCGGTTCGGTGAACAGCACGGGCCGCGGGCTGGGGGTTGGAGGCCGGATGGCCGGCCTCCTGAATCGTCAGGGCCTGGTGAATATCAGGATGTGCTGCCGCGGGAGCCGCTCGTCGACGTTCGTCAGCGTGAAGCCCTCGGCTTCGACCTCCGTCTTCGCCTCGGCCACGCTCATCTTGTGATCGGGACGGATCGGAATCGACGGATCTTCCTTGCGGTATTCGAGCAGGACCAGGCGGCCGCCCGGCTTCAGCGACTCGCGCATGCGGCGCAGCATCGCCTGCGGTTCCGAGAACTCGTGGTAGACGTCGACCAGCAGGATCAGGTCGATGGCGTTGGCCGGCAGGCGCGGATCGTCGTAGGTGCCGAGCACCAGGTCGACGTTGGCGATCTTCTCGCGCTCGAGCCGCTGGCGGAGCAGGCTGAGCATCTGCGGCTGGATGTCGTTCGCGTACACCTTGCCGGCCGGCCCGACACGCTTCGCCATCCTGATCGTCATGTAACCCGAGCCGGCGCCGACGTCGGCAACCGTCGAACCCGCTTTGAGCCCGAGCGCGTCGAGCGCGACGTCCGGTTCTTCTTCCTGCACGCGCTCGTTGCGATCGAGCCAGTCCGCCCCGAGATAGCTCATCGTCTGCGCGTAGCGGCGGCCGCTGAGCGGGTGCACCCCTGGAGCGGAGGCGACCTGCTGTGCGGCGGCCAGCACGGAACCGGCGAGCGCGAGCACCGTGCACAGAGCGGCCAAGCGGGTCTGTTTGTGCATAGAATTGATGTTCCATTATGACCGAACCGACGCTCACCCCCTCCAGACTTTGGCGCCGCATGACGCCCGATCAGCGCCTGCGCGCGGCCCGCGCCTTCTGGGCCGAAGAAGAGGCCGCCGACGATCAGCTGCAGGCGGTCCTGCTCATCGCTCAGCAGAAGAAGTTCCGGCCGAAGTTCGTGCTCGGGCTCGACGACGAACGCCGCGCGAAGCACCTCGCGTCGATGCTGTCGATTCCCGAGGCGCTGGCGGCGCGCGCGCTCGTCGTCTACCACCTCGCCGCGCACCGCGAGATGATGGGCGCCTTCCTGGATGCCCTCGGGCTGAAGCACGAGAACGGCCTCATCGAGGACGACGAGGCGAAGCCGGATCCGGAGAAGATCGCGTCCGCCGTGTCGGCCATCGCGGAGCAGTACCCGGCCGAGGACGTCTCGCTCTACCTGACGACGCTCGTCTGCCAGGATCCGGAGACGTGGGGCGAGCTCCGCGCGCTGCCGCAGGTGATGCAGTAGTTGCGCAAGTCGGTCGTCCTCATCACCGGCGCGGGGGGCGAGATCGGCCATGCACTGGTCCGCGGCCTTGCCGAATCCGCATCGACGAGCATCATCACGCTCGACGTCAACCCGCTCGACGCGAAGGTGGCGCCCTACGTCCGCCGCGAGCTCACCGGCTCGATCGGCGACACGGCGCTGCTCGAGCGGATCCTCGCGGAGTTCGAGGTGGACTGCGTATTCCATCTGGCCGCGCTGCTCTCGACGCGCGCCGAGTTCACGCCGGTGACGGCGCATCAGGTCAACGTCGAGGGGACGCTGAACCTGCTCGAGTTCGCGCAGAGAGAGGGGGAGTCGCACGGCCGTCCCGTGATGTTCATCTATCCCTCGTCGATTGCGACCTACGGGCTGCCGGACCTCGAGACGAAAGCGCGCGCCGGACGCGTGCACGAGGACGCCTACCCGCATCCGACGACGATGTACGGGTGCAACAAGCTGTATTGCGAGGAGCTGGGACGGTACTACGCGCGCCACTACAAGCAGCTGTCGGTGGACGTCGTTCCCCGCGTCGATTTCCGGGCCGTGCGGTTTCCGGGCCTGATCTCCGCGACGACGCTTCCCTCCGGCGGAACCTCCGACTACGCGCCCGAGATGATTCACGCGGCGGCCAAGGGAGAGCCGTACGCCTGCTTCGTGCGGCCCGATACGACCATTCCGTTCATGGCGATGCCGGATGCGTGCGACGCGCTGCGGAAGCTCGCCGCCACGCCGCGCGAGCGGCTGACGCGCACGACCTACAACGTCGGCGCCTTCAGCCGGTCGGCCGACGAGATCCGGTCGATGGTGCTGTCGGCATTTTCCGGTGCGCGGATCACGTATAAGATCGACGAGAAGCGGCAGGGCATCGTCGATTCCTGGCCCGCCGACGTGGACGACTCGGCGGCGCGGGCCGACTGGGGCTTCTCGCCCGAGTACGATTTCGACCGCGCGTTCCGCCAGTACCTCATTCCGTCCATCGGCAGCTACTACCGTTCATGACTTCTGTTACAGCGTTTGCGCCCGCGACGGTGTCGAATGTGGCGTGCGGGTTCGATGTGCTCGGCTTCGCACTCGACGAACCGGGCGACGAGGTGACGGCCGCGCTCGCGCCGGGCGGCGTGTCGATTGCCGCCATCGAGGGCGACGGCGGACGTCTGCCGCGCGAGGCGGGACGCAACACGGCAGGCGTGGCGGTCCTGGCGCTGCTCACGAAGCTGGGCGAACCGCGAGGCGTGTCGCTGACGATCCGCAAGGGGCTGCCGCTGTCGAGCGGCCTCGGCGGCAGCGCGGCGAGCGCCGTCGCGGCGGTCGTCGCCGTCAACGCGCTGCTCGGAGCCGGGGTGTCGCAGGAGACGCTGATCCAGTGCGCGCTCGAAGGGGAGCGGCTCGGCGCCGGGTCGTCGCACGCCGACAACATCGCGCCGGCCGTCTGCGGCGGGTTCGTGCTCGTGCGCCGCGCCAGCCCGCCCGACATCGTGACGCTGCCGGTCCCGAACGGGCTGACGGCGGTCGTCGTGCACCCTGACCTGGAGATCGAGACGGCGAAAGCGCGCGCGCTGCTCGGCGACACCGTTCCGCTCGCCGACGCCGTCAGGCAGTGGGCCAACCTGGGGGCCTTCGTGCACGCGCTGCACACCGGCGATTTCGCGCTGCTGTCGCGATCGCTCGAGGACACGATCGCCGAACCGCGTCGTGCGCCGCTCGTGCCGGGCCTGAGCCTGATCAAGCGCGCGGCGGCCGAAGCCGGCGCGCTGGGCAGCAGCCTGTCGGGATCGGGCCCTTCGCTCTTCGCGCTCTGCCAGGGCGACGAGGTCGCGCAGCGCGTCGCCGCGGCGATGGCGAGCGCCATCAGGACGCACATCGGCGGCGACCCGCAGACCTACATCTCCCGGATCAGCGGCCAGGGGGCGCGGGTTCTCTCCACATGCGCTTCGTAACCACGCGCAGCGCCCGCGTCGCGCCCGCCACGCCAGGCGTGCCGGCCGTCGCGGCGCCGGTCAGCGTCTCGCTGCGGACCGCCATGCTCGAAGGGCTCGCGCCCGACGGCGGGCTGTACGTCCCGGAAACGATCGAGCCGTGGCGCGACGCCGAAATCGCCAGGCTGCCCGAGCGGACGCTGACCGAGATCGCGTACCGCGCGCTGCGTCCCTACACGCGTCCGGAGCTCGACGCGACGACCTTCGAGGCGGTCGTCGCCGAGGCGTTGAACTTCCCGATCCCGCTCGTCGAAGTCGAGCCGGGGATCTATGCGCTCGAGCTGTTTCACGGGCCGACGCTCGCGTTCAAGGACGTCGGCGCGCGCACGATGGCGCGGCTGATGGCGTCGCTCGACTCGGGCGATCAGCCGCTGACGGTGCTCGCGGCGACGTCAGGCGACACCGGCAGCGCCGTCGCGCACGCGTTCCACGGCGTGCCGCACACCCGCGTCGTCGTGCTGTATCCGGATGGGCGCGTCAGCCCGACGCAGGAAGCGCAGCTGACGATGTTCAACTCGGAGGACGGCAACGTCCGCGCGTACGCGGTCGACGGGAGCTTCGACGACTGTCATCGCCTGACGAAGGAGGCGTTCGCGAACCCCGACGTGCGGCGCGAGGTCCGTCTGACGTCGGCGAACTCGGTCAACATCGGGCGGCTGCTGCCGCAGATGGTCTACTACTTCCACGCGCTCGCGCAGGCGGCGCGTGTGCAGCCGGGCGCCGACGTCCACGTCTGCACGCCGAGCGGCAACTTCGGCAACCTGACAGCCGGCCTCATCGCGAAACGCGCGGGGCTGCCGATCCGGCGCTTCGTGGCGGCGACCAACGTCAACGACGTCGTGCCGGCCTATCTCGAGCGCGGCGTGTTCGAGCCGCGCTCGTCGGTGCAGACGATCGCCAACGCGATGGACGTGGGAAACCCGAGCAACTTCGAACGTATGCGTTGGCTCTACCACGACGATCTCGACGCGATGCGCCGCGACATCGTCGGGTGCCGGCACACGGACGACGACGTGAAGGCGGCGATCCGCCGCGTCTACGAGGAGCGCGGCTACCTGCTCGACCCGCACAGTGCGATTGCGTACCTGGGGATCAGCGGGTACCTACTACGCGGGGCAGGTGGGGCGGGTGAGGCGGGGCGGGTCGGGATCTTTCTCGCGACGGCGCACCCGGCGAAGTTCAGCGAGGTCGTCGAGCCGGTGCTCGGGCGGCCGATCGACCTTCCGCCGGCGCTGGCCGAGGTTGTCGTGCGGCCGCGCCACGTGCTCAAGATCGGCGCGACCTTCGAAGCGGTCCGCCGCACGTTGGTGGCCTGAGCCGCACGATGTACCGGTACCGTCCCGACGTGCTGCGCGAGCTCGAGCGCCACGGCGTGCGTCCCACCGAACATACGCCGCCTGGCCTCGTGCGTGACTTCGTCAGCGAGCTGTACAAATACGAGATCCGCCAGCTCCGCGCGCGGCTGCTGCGCAACGAGTTTCCGCGCGTCGAGTACGCCGCGCGTGTCGACGCGTTGCGGCGCTGCTACCCGGTGCTCGCGTTCCACCCGGAACAGTTCCTGGTCGACGAAGAGGGACGGCCCTGAACGCAGTGTCCCTACGTACGAGTCGCGTGCGGTCGATCGTTCCGGTCGTAGGGCCGGGTCTTCAGACCTGGCCAGGCGCGATCCTCCCGATGCGCTCGACGGCGTCCGTCATCGTCAGACGCCAAACTCCAGGCGCACGTGTCCGACGATCGTGTCGACGTCAGCCGCCCCGTCGACGACGAGCGCTTCGTCGGGACCAGGTTCCTCGAGGATCTCGAGCTGGCTGTCGAGCAGGCTTGCGGTCGCAAAGTGGGACGTTCGCGACCGGAGCCGCTGGTCGAGCCTCTCGCGCGAGGTCCGCAGGTAGACGAAGCGCACGTGGCGCAGTCCTCCGGCGAGAGCGTCGCGGTGCGCGCGCGTCAGCGCCGAACAGGCGAGCACGAGCGGGTCGCGCCGCTCGAGGCTGCTGAGCACGACTTCTCTCAGCGAGGAGAGCCAGCCGGCGCGATCGCTGTCGGTCAGCGGCGTGCCGCGCGCCATCTTCTCGACGTTCTCCGGCGTATGAAAGGCGTCGGCGTCGACGAATCGCCATCCGAGCCGGACCGCGAGCTCGGTACCCGCGGTCGTCTTGCCCGCGCCCGCGGGCCCCATCATCACAATCACCATCGGCGGTCCTGCCGGCACGACACCGGCACTACAATTGTCCTTCAATCGTGAGCGACCCGCAGGCGTTCCAGCCCGGCTCGAACGAGCAGGCGGCTGTCGTGTACGACGAGCTTCGCCGCATCGCCGCCGCCTACATGCGGCGCGAGCGCCAGGGCTTCACCCTGCAGCCGACCGCGCTCGTCAACGAGGCGTGGGTGCGGCTGGCCGGCACCAGCGTGCGGTTCCAGAACCAGCAGCATTTCATCGGCATCGCCGCGCGTGCGATGCGGCAGATCCTCGTGGACCGCGCACGCGCCCGCGGCGCGCAGAAGCGGTGGGGCGGGCTGAACCGCGTGTCGCTCGCCGATTCGCTGATCCAGGCGCAGCGCGAGGACGACATGCTGCCGGCGCTCGACGAGGCGCTGACCCGCCTGGAGCAGCTCGATCCCGAGCAGGCGCGCATCGTCGAGCTTCGCTACTTCGTCGGCCTGAACGTCGAGGATGCGGCGGCGGCGCTCGGCATCTCTCCGGCGACGCTCAAGCGCCGGTTCGCGATGGCGCGCGCCTGGCTGCTGCGCGAGCTCCAGGGAAGCGCCGCGTGACGCCCGAGCAGTGGCGACGGGTACGCGACCTCTTCGAGCAGGCGCTCGACCAGCCAGCCGCGCACGCCGACGCGTGGCTGACGCGACAGCCTGACGCCCCGGAGATCCTCGCGGAGGTGCGATCGCTCCTCGAGCATCACACGCGCGCAGGATCGTTCCTCGCCGAGCCGATCGTGGAACGGCAGCCGGATCTGCTCGCGGACGGCTCGCGGTTCGTTGACGGCGACACCGTCGGCGCTTACGTCATCAAGCGCGAGCTGGGACACGGAGGGATGGGACGGGTCTACCTCGCGTCCGACACGCGGCTGGGCCGCGACGTCGCGCTGAAGGTGCTGCCGGCGCACATGGTGCAGCAGCCGGCCCAGCGCGAGCGGTTACGCCGCGAAGCGCGCGCGGCTGCCGCGCTGAACCATCCGAACATCTGCACCGTGTACGCGCTCGAAGAGATCGGCGACGATGTCGTGATTGCGGCCGAGTACGTGGACGGCCGCACGCTCCGCGAGGAGATCGCGCACGCGGCTGCACCGACCCCGGAGGACATCACGCGCACGGCGCGCGAGCTGGCCGACGCGCTCGCGGCGGCGCACGCGCGCGGCATCACGCACCGGGACCTGAAGCCCGAGAACATCATGCGTGCCTCGAACGGCCGGCTCAAGGTCCTCGATTTCGGCCTCGCCCTCGTGCCGTCCGCGGACGATTGGGCCGGCGACCGATCGACCGATCCCGCGAGCCCGCACGTCACCCTCGCGGGAAACCTGGCCGGCACCCCCGCGTACATGGCGCCGGAGCAGTTGAACGGCGGACGGGTCGACGTGCGGACGGATCTCTTCGCGTACGGCGTCGTGATGTACGAGTACGCGACCGGCCTGCACCCCTTCGCGGCGTCGACCCCGCTCGCGACGGTGGCGCGCATCCTCGAGAGCACGCCGCAGCCTGTGAGCGCGGTCCGCCCGACAGTGCCTCCAGTTGTGGCTGCCGTCGTCGACCGATGCCTGCGCAAGGATCCGTCGGCGCGCTTCGCCTCGGCGGCGGAGATCGTGGCCGCGCTGCGCGCCTCGCCTGCAGGACCGGCTGCTGCACCGGCTGCACCGCGATGGTGGCGGACGCACATGATCGTGGCAATCGGCCTGTACCTCCTCGCCACGATCGTCGGATGGCAGGTCAAGGAATGGGACCACGGCGTTGCCGACGCGGCGTTCGTCGCGCTCGGTGTACTCGCGTCGGCCGGCGGCGTCATTCGCGGACACCTGCTGTTTGCCGAACAGACGCATTCGCGGCAGACGTTCCTGTCCGAGCTGAGACGACGCGCGCCGATGCTCACGGCGGTCGATGCGACAATCGGGGCGCTGCTGCTGGTGGAGGGGCTCCTCGCCACACGGCTGCGGCCGGTGGCCGGCGTCCTCGTCATCGGCCTTGGCGTCGGCATCCTGCTGGCGCGCCTCGTCGTCGAGAAGACGACGACCGAGAGCGCGTTTGGCTATCGCCGGAGCCCTGTGCAGGCATGATTGCCATTGCGATTCGCGAGCCGGGCGGGCCGGAAGTGCTGGTGCCGGTCGAGCGTCCGTGTCCGGAGGCAGGAACGGGCGAGCTGTTGATCCGGGTGGCGGCGGCTGGCGTGAACCGTCCCGACGTCATGCAGCGGCAGGGGCGGTACGCGCCTCCACCGGGCACCACCGACATCCCCGGCCTCGACGTCGCCGGCATCGTCGAGCAGGTTGGAGCAGGTGTGGAGCGCTGGCAGGTGGGCGACGCGGTGTGCGCGCTCCTTGCCGGGGGTGGCTACGCCGAGTACTGCGTGGCACCTGCCCCGCAGTGCCTGCCCGTTCCGCGCGGGCTCGACCTCGTGCAGGCGGCCGCCCTGCCCGAGGTGATCTTCACCGTGTGGACCAACGTGTTCGAGCGTGGACGGCTCGCCGCCGGCGAATCGCTGCTCGTGCACGGCGGTTCGAGCGGGATCGGGACCGCGGCGATTCAACTGGCACGAGCCCGCGGGGCCCGCGTGTTCGCGACCGCCGGCACGGCGGAGAAGTGCCGCGTGTGCGAAGCGCTCGGTGCGGAGCGCGGCATCAACTACCGCGAAGAGGACTTCGTCGCCGTCATCCGGGAGATCACCGGCGGTCGCGGCGTCGACGTGGTGCTCGACATGGTGGGCGGCGAGTACATGCCGCGCAACATCGACATCCTCGCGCTCGAAGGACGGCTCGTGCAGATCGCGCAGCTTGGCGGGGTGAAGTCGACGATCAACACGATCCCGATCCTGCAGCGCCGCCTCACGATCACCGGCTCGACGCTGCGCTCGCGGACGATCGAGGAGAAGGGGCGCATCGCCCGCGCGGTCGAGCAGCATGTCTGGCCGCTCATCGAGACCGGACAGGTCGAGCCGATCGTCCATGCGACGTTTCCGCTCGCCGATGCAGCCGCCGCGCACCGCATGATGGAGTCGGGCACGCACATCGGCAAGCTGGTGCTTCTAGTAGAATCGTCGTTGTGTCATTCACGCGCGTTCTGAGCCTCATGTGCGCCGCCGGGATCCTGAGCGTGTCGCTCGCCTGCAGCAGCAGCGACAGCTCGCCCTCCTCCAACGAGACCGGCGCCAGCAACATCACGACCCTGCAGGTCACCGACGTCAAGGTGGGCGACGGCGCGGAAGCGGTCAACGGACGCAGTATCACCGTCCACTACACCGGCTGGCTGTACAGCGAGACCGCGGCCAACCACCGTGGAACGAAGTTCGACAGCTCGCGCGATCGGGGCGCGCCGTATACGTTGACGCTCGGCGCCGGTCAGGTCATCAAGGGCTGGGATCAGGGCATCGTTGGGATGAAGGTGGGCGGCCAGCGCACGCTGATCGTCCCTCCGAGCCTCGGCTACGGCAGCACCGGATACCCGGGAACGATTCCGGGCAATGCCACGCTCGTCTTCGACGTCGAACTGCTGAACGTCCAGTAGCCGCCGCCGGCCCGCACCATCTGCACTTGTGGCGTTCACCTGGCCACACTCGGTCGTCGCACTCCAGCACCGGAACTTCCGGCTGATCTGGCTCGGCCTGCTGCTGTCGTTCTCCGGATCGACGATGCAGAACGCGGCGCTGCTGTGGCACGTGTCGCTGCTCGTCCCGCCCGAACGGCGCGCGCTGGCGCTCGGCGTCGTCGGGCTCGTGCGCGTGGCGCCGGTCGTGATCTTCTCGATGGTGAGCGGCGTCGTGGCCGACGCGATGGACCGCCGCCGCGTGCTGTTCGTCACGCAGTCGATGGCCGGCGGCGTCGCGCTCGCGCTGGCGGCGCTGGCGTACCACGGGCTCACCGTCGTCTGGCCGATCTACCTGCTGTCGGCGGTCGGCGCCGCCGTGAGCGCCTTCGATCTGCCGGCGCGGCAGGCGCTGGTGCCGACGCTGGTCCCGCGCGAGCATCTGGCCAACGCGATCACGCTGAACACGATCATGTTCCAGACGGCGTCGATGATCGGTCCGGCGATGGCGGGGCTCGTGATTGCCGCGGCCGGTGTCGCATCCGCCTACCTGTATAACGCCATGTCCTTCGGCTTCGTCATCCTCGCGCTGGTGCTGATGCGCGACGTGCCGAAGCACGCGCCGGTTGCGAGCGGCAGGCGCGACGATCTGTCGCTCGGCGCCGCGCTCGAAGGCATCCGGTTCGTGTTCAGCTCCCCCCTCATCCGCTCGACGATGCTGCTCGACTTCTTCGCGACGTTCTTCGCGTCGGCGACGGCGCTGCTGCCGATCTTCGCGCAGGACATCCTGCACGTCGGCGCGGCCGGCTACGGATGGCTGTTCGCCGCTCCGGCGGTCGGCGCGTTCGTCACGAGCGTCGCGCTCGTGCCGGCGAGCGCGCGCATCCGCAACCGCGGCACCGCCATCGTCTGGTCGGTTGCCGGACATGGCATCGCGACGATCGTCTTCGGCATCTCGCGGATGTTCTGGCTGACCTTCATGTGCCTCGCGCTCGTCGGGGCGACCGACACGGTGAGCACCGTCCTGCGCAACATCATCCGGAACCTCGAGACGCCCGATCGGCTGCGCGGCCGCATGACCGGCATCAACATGGTCTTCTTCATGGGGGGACCGCAGCTCGGGGAGCTCGAGGCGGGCGCCGTCGCGAACAGCTTCGGCGCGCCGTTCTCGGTCATTACCGGCGGCATCGGCTGTCTGATCGCCACGGCGTGGATTGCGCTCACGACGCCGTCGCTGAGGAAATACAGAGAGGGCTAAGATCGCCATCATGAGAGTGACTCCCGCCGCCCTGGTCCTCGGTCTTTCCCTGTCCGCCGCGGCGTTCGCGCAGCCGCCGGATCCGACGGTGACGCTGCTGCAGGAGATCATCCGTCTCGACACGAGCAATCCGCCGGGGCGCGAAGGGCAGGTCGACGATCTGCTCGCCGCCAAGCTGCGGCCGCTCGGCTTCGAGGTGACGATCGTTCCGACCCCGGAGCCTGGCAAGTCGCACCTGATCGCCCGCCTGAAAGGGGACGGCAGCAAGCGTCCGGTGCTCCTCGCGGCGCACGCGGACGTGGTCGGCGTCGAGCGCGAGAAGTGGACGATCGATCCGTTCGGCGGCATCGTGAAGGACGGCTACGTCTACGGGCGCGGCGCGATCGACTTCAAGGGGGGCATCGCGGTCTTCGCGCGCGCCGTCATGCAGCTTGCCGAACGGAAGGTGCCGCTGGCGCGCGACGTCATCTTCCTCGTCGAAGCCGACGAAGAAGGGGCCCAGTACAACACCTCCTGGCTCGCGCAGACACACTGGGCGCAGCTGGACTGCGAGTTCGCCCTCAACGAGGGGGGCTGGATCATCGCCGGCGACGACGGCAGGGTGCAGTACGTCAGCATCTCGACGGCCGACAAGTCGTCGGTCGGCGTGATTATCAGCGCAAAGGGCACGTCGACCCACTCGTCGATGCCGCGGCCCGACAACGCGATCTTCGCGCTGTCGCGCGCCCTGGCGAAGCTGTCGTCCTGGGAAGCGCCGCTCCAGCTGACGCCGGCCACGCGGCAGTTCCTGCGTGTGCTCGCGAAGACCTCGCCGCAGCCGCTGGCCCGGTACTACCAGACGCTGCTGACGAGCGCCGACACCGCCGCGATTGCCGCCGCCGACCGCGAGATCAGCAAGGACCCGCTGATGCACGCGATCATCCGGAACACCGTCGCGCCGGTCATCATCGACGGCGGCTTTCGCAGCAACGTCATCCCGGGATCGGCCGACGCGACGCTGAACATGCGGCTCATTCCGGGAACCGATCCGAACGACCTCGTGAAGACGTTTCAGGATCTGATCGCCGATCCCGCGGTCACGGTGCGCCTGGCCAATCCGTCCGCTGGACCGTCGCGCACCTCCGCTTCGTCGGAGGATACGGAGCTGTACCGCGCGCTCGAGCGGCAGGCGCGCACAACCTTTCCTGGCGCCGAGGTCACGCCCTATCTGTTCCAGGCGGGAACCGACGCCGGCGCATGGCGCAACCGCGGCGTTCCGGTGTACGGAATCTATCCCTATCCCATCACCGCGGAAGAGCTCACGCGCATGCACGGCAACGACGAGCGCGTGAGCATCGACTCGCTGCGGAAAGGCACCGAGATGATCTTCAACACGCTCGTCGACGTCGCGTCGAAGAAGTGAAGCGGACCTTCAGTCTTTACTGGAGCGCTCTGCTTCTCGTCTCCGTTCGTTCTCGTCCTCGGCGGTCTCGCCGATGTGCGTCCGCTCGCCGCCGGTCTCGAGACCGAGAACGTCGCCCGGTTGAGCGCGGCCGTCGAAGTACGGGCTCGGATCCGACTCGCGGGCCGTCACCAGCTCGCGTTCGCGGTCGCTCGTCTCCGCCCGCATGCGATCGCGCTGGCTCTGCTCGAGCGCCTCTTCGGCCTGCAGTTCGCCGAGGGCCGGGGAAACCTGGCCCGGGTGGTAGTCGGGTACCGGCATCGACGCGTCGCGCGCGGTGATGTCGCGCACCTCGCCCCACGACACGGTGCCCCACCAGTCGGGAGGCTGATAGTCGGGACGGTCCCACGCCGCCGACAGCGGCTCGCCAACCGGATAGACCTGGTCGCTCGACGCTTCGCAGATCGCGTCGTTCATCCGCCTGATGTCGTCTTCCTTCAGCCGCTCGAATTCCCCGAGGTCGAAGCCGGGAAAGCGCTCGATGCGCGACTTCGCGATGTCGACCACGAGCGCATCGCGGTCGTCGTCGAGCCGCGCGTGTCCGATCGGGACGAGGAGCTCCTTCGACTTGAACCAGCCGCCAGAGTCGACGACCACGTAGTAGGGCCGCATCGACGTCGAGTCGACGACGAAGCCCTGCACCTTGCCGAGCGTCTCCATTGCATCGTTGCGGACCTTCATGCCGTCGAACGCGAGGTCCGGAGCGGCGATCCTGTTCGCGTCGACGTACCTGAGCCACGGAAGCGGATGATCCACCAGTACCCTCCGATTTCTACGCGCACGATCGCGCACCCTCCGCGACAGCAAGATCGTCGCCGTCGAAGTATGATCGCGCGATGGACCTGCTCTCATCGCCCGGCGCGGTCGCGGCGACCACGCTGCGCGAGCGCGCCGAGATCGACGACCGTTACAAGTGGAGCCTGCAGAGCATCTTCCCGGATTGGGAAAGCTGGCGGGCCGCGTACGCCGAGCTCGACCGGCGGATCGACGACTTCGCCGCGCTCCAGGGTACGCTAGCGCGCGGCGGCGCCGGCCTGCTCGCGGCGCTTCACGCGCGCGATGCCATCGGTCAGCTGTCGTACAAGGTGTGGTATTTCGCTTCCCTCTGGCACGATCAGGACCAGCGCGACAACGAGATCAACGCCCGCCGCCAGCAGGTGCAGATCCTCTTCGCGAAGGCCGCACAGGCCTCCGCCTGGTTCGATCCGGAACTGCTGACGATTCCGCTGGCCACCGTCCGCGGCTGGATGGATGCGAACGCCGATCTCGCGGTCTATCGCTTCGCGGTGGAAGACCTCTACCGGCAGCAGGAGCACGTGCTCGATGAGAAGGGTGAGCGGCTGCTGTCGCTGTCGAGCCGCTTTGCTTCGTCTCCGTACGACGCCTACGCGTCGCTCTCGACCGCCGATCTGAAGGCGCCCACCGTCACGCTGCCCAGCGGCGCGCAGGTGACGCTCACCTACGGGCAGTACCGCGCGCTGCTCGCCACCAATCGCAGCCAGGAGGACAGGGCAGCCGCGTTCCGCGCGTTTCACGACACCTACCGCGAGAACGCGAACACGTACGCCGCGCTCTACAACGCGATCCTGCAGCGCGACTGGTTCTACGCGCAGGCACGCGGCTACGAGACGATGCTGGAGGCGGCGCTGCACGGCAACAACATCCCGCCGGTCGTCGTCGAGAACCTGGTGGCGCAGGCGAAGGCGGGCGTCGCCCCGCTGCAGCGGTACCACCAGCTGCGCCGGCGCGTGCTCGGCCTGTCGAGCTATCACACGTACGACGGTGCCATTCCGCTCGTCGAGCACGAGGAGAAGTATCCCTACGACGACGTGCTGGAGTGGCTGCCGGCGTCGGTGTCGCCGCTCGGCGCCGACTATCAGCGCCGGATGCGGGAGGTGCTCGCCGGTCAGTGCATCGACGTGTACGAGAACGCCGGCAAGCGGAGCGGTGCCTACTCGGCGCCGGTCTACGGCTGCCCGCCGTTCATGCTGCTCAACTACAACGACACGCTCGACGCGGTGTTCACGCTGGCGCACGAGATGGGCCACTCGCTGCACACTGTCTACGCGCACGAGCATCAGCCGTTCGTGTACGCGAGCTACACCATCTTCGTCGCCGAGGTTCCGTCGACCCTGAGCGAGGCGCTGTTCCTGCGGTTCATGCTGGAACGCACCTCCGATCCGCGCGCCCGCATCGTCCTGCTGCAGCATGCGATTGACGGGATCGTCGGGACGTTCTACACGCAGGTGATGTTCGCCGACTACGAGCTGCAGGCCCACCGGCTCGTCGAGGCAGGGAAGCCGATCACCGCCGATACGCTCGGCGACATCTACTTCACGCTGCTGAAGGCCTACAACGGCGACGCGGTCGACTACGACGAGGATTCGCGGATCACGTGGGCGCGCATCCCGCACTTCTACGGGACGCCGTACTACGTGTATCAGTACGCGACCTGCTACGCGTCGAGCGCGCAGATCCTGAAGACGATCCTCGGCGCGCCGGAGCCGGAGCGCCCCGCGGCGGTCGAGCGCTACCTGTCGCTGCTGAAGTCTGGTGGAAACGATCATCCGATGACGCTGCTGCAGCGCGCCGGCGTCGACCTGGGCCGGCCCGAGGCGGTGCAGGCTGTCGTGCAGCAGCTGGACGATCTGGTCACGCAGCTCGAAGCGGCGATCGCGAGCCTCGAGCGGCGTTGACCCACGCACCTCGCGGATCAGGGTCCGGCTGAAGCCGGACACTACGTTGAAGGTCCGGCTGAAGCCGGACACTACGTCGGGCGGACACTCAGGGGTCCGGCAAAGCCGGACACGACGTCGGGGCGGCCACTACATCGGCGTACGCGTCAAGAGCTCTCCGCGCCCATGAGGTGCGTGGCGCGGATTTCGGCCGCCGCGCGACGACCGCTCTCGACGGCGCCGTTCATGTACCCCTGCCAGCGGATGCTGGTGTGTTCGCCGGCAAAGAACAGGCGGCCGCAGGGGAGCGCCAGCCAGCCGCGAAGAGCGGGACGGAACGGCGGATCGAACACCGCGTAGCCGCCGCGCGACCAGGGGTCGGCCTCCCAGCGCGCCTGCTTCCAGGCGAGCAGCGTCGCGTCGCCTGAGCCAAGCCAGTCGAGCGCGCGCACGAGGCCGGCAACGCCGTCGCGTTCGATGATGTCGGCGGTGCTGTCGCTCGCCGATCCGCCGGCGAGCAGCGCCAGGATTCCGGCCTTCCCGCGCTGCTCCTCGTTCGCTTCCCAGCCGGCGCCGAATGGCAGCGGCGAGCCGAACGCGCGCGGCCGCGTCGCCCCTCGCCAGAACCGGGTGTCGAACTGCAGCAGCGTCTTCGTGCCGCGCCCGTAGCGCAGCGACGCGATCGCCTCGTGCTGCTGGACCGGCAGGGCGGGCGTGATCGGGATGCGGCGGAGCAGCGGCGCCGGAAGCGCGAAGACGACGTAGTCGGCCTGCATCTGCGATCGCGTCCGGCCGGTGCGCAGCGACGCGCGGACGGTGCCGCCGCGCTGCGAGACCGCCAGCAGCTCGGTGTTCAGGCGCAGGCGATCGCCGAGCGCCGCCGCGAGCGCCGCGGACAGGCGGTCGTTGCCCCCCTCGATCCGGTACATCTTCCCCGGCGCGGGGCTCCCCTCGTTCGAGAACTGGTCGACGAGCGCGAGCAGCGACAGCTCGTCGGGATCGGCGAGGAAGAAGCCGCGCAGCCCCTGGGTCGTCTCGCGCAGCTCCTCGTCTGCGCCGATTGCACCGAGCCACTCGGTGACCGACCGCCGGCCGATCTCGCTGGCGACAGGCGTGTCCCAGCGCCGTTCGGCGGCGCGATACCGATCGATGATCTCGCGCAGCTCCCTGGCGAGCCGTTCCCAGCCGCGCGACGCTGAGCGCGACACGAGGCGGACCGCCCCGCGGCGATCGGGGCGCGCGTAGGAGAACCCTCCGCTGAGGATCCGGACCTGTTTCAGGTGCAGTTGGTCGGCGAGCGTGCGGATGGCGTGCTGTTCCTCGTCGATCATGTCGCCGCCGGCTTCCGCATGCTGGCCGTCGACGAAGCCGTCGCGCAGCGTCCAGACGCGTCCGCCGGCGCGCTCGCGCGCCTCGACGACCGTGACCGACGCGCCCATGGCCGCCAGGTCGCGCGCCGCCACGAGCCCCGCCAGGCCCGCCCCGGCGACCAGCACCGCCGCTCCGCTCAGACTCGAGTCCGCCGCCACACGACAACTGTAGTCGATCGCTGTCTGTGGTAGTTTTTTCCATGCCTTTTTCAGGATCCGGCCGCGGGGCCGCGCGGGCGTGCCTCGCCTGCCTTGCCCTGCTCGGGGCGTCCTCCACGTCGTCGGCGCAGCAGCACGATCACCAGCCGCAGCAGGCGGCTGGCGAGCCGGTGCCGCCGCCAGTCACAGTCGATCGCGAGCAGTACCAGATCCAGGCGGTGCGCACCGGCAGGCCGATCGAGATCGACGCCGTCCTGTCGGACGAAGCGTGGCGCGACGCGCCGGTGATCGATCGCTTCACGCAGCAGGAGCCGATTGACGGCGAGCCGGCGACCGAACGCACCGAGGTCCGTCTCCTGTACGACTCGGGCAACCTGTACATCGCGGTGCACGCGTTCGACTCGGATCCCGATCGCCTGACGGCAACCGAGATGCGCCGCGACTCCGCGCGTCTGTCGGACGAGGACTACTTCCAGGTGATCCTCGACACCTTCCGCGACTCGCGCTCCGGGTACATGTTCGTCACCAACCCGCTCGGCGCGAAGCTGGAGCAGCAGATCTTCGAAGAGGGAGGCGGCAACGCCCGCGGCTCGGCGTCGAACATCAACAAGGACTGGAACGGCGTCTGGGACGCGGCGGCGAGGCGGACGAGCGACGGCTGGGTGGCCGAGATCGCGATCCCGATGGTGACGCTCCGCTCGCCCGACGTGCCGGTGCAGACCTGGGGGATCAACTTCGCGCGGCAGATCCGGCGCAAGAACGAGATCGTGTACTGGTCGCCGATACCGAAGCCGTACAACATCATGCAGGTCAGCCTCGCCGGCACGATCACCGGCATGACCGATCTCAATCGCGGGCTCGACCTGCGCATCAAGCCGTACGTCACGGCAGGCACCAAGTACGATCGGAGCGGCAGCATCTCCGGCAGCAGCACGCTGAAGGACGTCGGCGTCGACGCGAAGTACGGCGTGGGCCACGGGCTGGCGCTCGACGTCACCGTCAACACCGACTTCGCGCAGGCGGAAGTCGACGAGCAGCAGGTGAACCTCACGCGCTTCCAGCTGTTCTTTCCCGAGAAGCGCGATTTCTTCCTCGAGAACTCGGGGCAGTTCAATGTCGGCTCGCAGGGGCTCGAGCGGCAGATGGACCTGTTCTTCAGCCGCCGGATCGGTCTCTCCGACGACGGGCAGCCGATCGGCATTCGCGGCGGCGCGCGCCTGACCGGCAAGGTGAACGGCAACAACATCGCCGTGATGGATCTGCAGACCGAGGAGTTCGGCGGGCGTCCCGCCGACAACTTCCTGGTCGCGCGCTACAGCCGCGACGTCAGCCGCCGATCGAAGCTGGGCGGCCTGTTCATCAACAAGGAGTCGATGAGCTCGGCGCGGTTCAACCGCATCGCCGCGGCCGACGCGATGTTCGCCCCGACGCGCGCCTTCTCGCTGCACACGATCGCGGCCAAGTCGATGTCGCCCGAGGTGACGGCCGACAGCAACGCCTACCACGCCCGCGCGCTGTATCTCGATACGAGGTGGCAGACCTACGCCGAGTTCACGCAGATCGAGAAGAACTTCATCGACGAGGTCGGGTTCGTTCCGCGGACCGGCATCCGGCAGACGAAGGTCCATCTCGAACGCAACCCGCGCCCGGGCGGTCTCATCCGCGTGATGGAGCCGATGATCAACATCATCTACATCACCGACACGAACAACCGGCTGCTCACGCGCCGCATCCATCACATGGTCGGCACGCGCTTCCAGAACGGCGCGTACCTGAACGTGTGGTGGAACCGCTGGTTCGATCAGATCGACGAGCCGTTCCGCGTGCAGACGGTCACGATTCCGAAGGGGACCTACCGCTACAACGAGCTCATGTTCACGTTCAACTCGAACCCGGCGCGGCGGATCTACCAGCAGTTCTCGTACTCGCCCCAGACCTATTACGGCGGCGATCGGACCGACATCTCGGCGACGCTCGGCGTCCGCATGAACAGCCGCGCCTCCGGCGAGTACTCGATCCAGCGCAACGACGTCAGCGGCCCCTGGGGCGCCTTCGTCGTGAACCTGAGCATCGTGAGGCTCGACTTCGCGCTCTCGCCGCGGCAGACGATCCGGTCGCTGTCGCAGTACAACTCGCTCACGCGGCAGCTGTCGCTCAGCTTCCGCTACAACTTCATCTACAAGCCGGGGAGCGACATCTACGTCACCTACGACGAGCTGCAGACCGATACCGTCGGCCGCCCGATCGGCCGCAACCGGCAGTTCGTGGTGAAGACGACGTATCTGCTGTCGAGATGAGGACAGGGTGCCGGGTGCCAGGTGCTGGGTGCAGGGTGCTTGGACTGGGTGCAGGGTGCGGGGTGCAAGGTGCGGGGTGCTCGGACGGGGTGCTGGGTGCGGGGTGCAAGGTGCGGGGTGCTCGGACGGGGTGCTGGGTGCAGGCACGGGTGCAGGGTGCAGGGTGCAGGGTGCCGGGTGCAACGGGCAGGGTGCAGAGTGCTGGTCGGCTCCCGCGCCCATTCGCTAGAGAGCTGAGCACGTAAATTCACGCGGCCTTGGGGAGTCGGGCAATCCGTTGGAGATTCGCGACGACGGCGACGCGCCGGACATCGAGGGTGTTTTTGCGGATCCCTTTGTAGCGCGCCTTCGGTCCTTGAATGTGCTCGATGCGAGCGAGCGAGTGTTCGATGGTGGGGCGTTGGCGAAGACGCGTCCGCCCCTCCGGCTGCTGCTGGTCCACGCGGAGCGATTGGAGCAAGGCTTCCTGTGGATGAATCGCAATCGAGCGTCCGCCGGTGGCCGTCGTGCAGGCGGTGCGCAGGGCGCAGGGCTGGCAGATGGTGGGGGCGAAGTGCACGACGGTGGCCCCGGGCCCGATCGGCGCGGTCTGCGGCGCGGGACAGGTGACGCGCGCGTCGGCGAGCTCGATCGCAAACGCGGACTTGGGAAACCGGCCCCGATTGGTACTCGTCCACGCTTTGGCGCGAATCGCGATGCCGCGCGCGTGAAGCGCACCAATGTCGGCACTGCCCAAGTAGCCGCGATCGATGAGCAATTCCGCAAGCGGTCCGTGCGCGGCGAGATCAGGCGTCAGCAACGCCAGCGCCTGGTGCTCCGGTTCGTTCGCGGGCCGCACGATCGCCCCGACGATCACATCGGCGTCCACGAGTTGGAGTCCGTGGCGTTTGTCGCCGGTGAAGAGGCGCGTGCGCGTCTTCCGGCCGTGGCGCATCTCAGGATCGCCCAACGACGGCAGGCGCTCGCGGGCCACCCCGCGCCGAATGCGCCGCTGCCCGGTCGTCGGATCCGGTTCCAGGTCCTGCGTCACCACGCGCCGCAAGGCCGCTAACGCCGCCTGCACGGGCGGGGCGTCGGCGACGGCCATCTGGGTCGTCACCCATTGCTCCAACCGCTCGACCTCCTGCAGCAAACGGACCAGCGCGTCGGCCTGCGCGGTGGGATCGGCCCAGTCGATATCGAGCGCCGCCTTGAGACTCGCGGTCCCCACCAACGTGACGCCGGCATCGCGCAGGACCTGCTCGCGAGAGGTCTTCAGCGTCTTGGCGGCGCACGTCGCGACGGTCCGCAAGGCCCGACCGATCAAATTCCAGGTGTCTTCCACGCGGCCGGCGCCGACCAGCGGCGAGGAATCGAGCGCGGCCCGTAACGCCTGCCAGCCGAAACGGCCCGTCCGTTTGGCCAACGCGACGGTGCGGTCCAGCAATTTCTGATCGAGATCGTGCGCGATCAGCCGCGCCCGGAATTTGACCAGCGCGCCTTGGGAGAACGGCGCTTTGCTGACTCCCAGCGTGCCCAGGACCAATTGCCACCGTTGATCGACGCGCGCCGTGATCACCGCCTCCGCGTCGCCGACCTGGTCATAGGCCTGCAGCAGGACCACCATCGCCAGCAACGCCGGCGGCACCGGCGCGGTGCCGCGCGGCTGGTAGACGGCCGCTAATTCCGCCTGAAACGCCTCATCGAACAGCTCCGCGCGAATCTCACGCAGGAAGACGTAGAACTTACCAATGCGGTGCAACAGCTGGGCGACACGCGCCTCATCCGCGGTCAGCGCCGTCGGAACCCGCCAGCGAATTGGTGTGGGCATGCGCCCATCAGATCACAAGCCGATTGCCAAGTCGATCCCCGTTCCGACCACCAGCCCCGTTTAGGTGATCAGCTCTCTAGCGCCCGCGGGCTATAGGCTTTGGGCTATAGGCGCTGGGCTCTGCAAGATCACGCGGGATGCGACGATCGACTCGAACATGAAGAGTCCGGCTAAAGCCGGACTCCACAAATGGGTCCTTCCTGACTTTCCCGACCTGCCCGACCCTCCCGACCTTCTCCCCACCCGCCCTACCTGCCCCACCTGCCCCACCCGCCCTACCTGCCCGTCCGACCGTCACATCTGCGTAACCGTATACCCCTTCGCGCGCAGCATCGCGAGCAGCCCGTCACTGCCGACCAGGTGCGCGGCGCCGACGACGACGAAGGCGGGGGTGGGGCGGGTGAAGAGCGCCTCGATCTTCGGGAGCCAGGAGCGGTTGCGGTCGACGAGCATCCGCTGATACATCTGCGGCTCCGACTTCAGGTCGCGGAGCACGACACGCTCGATTGCCCGCGCATCGCCGGCCTTCCACGCCTGCGCCAGCTCCTCGACCGACGTCTTCATCGTCTCCATTTCCTTCAACGTCTCCGAGAGCATCCGGTCCTGCAGCGGCATCGGCAGCGTGTCGAACTGCGCGATCTGGAACTCCAGCGTCTCGAGCCCCTGGACGGCCAGGCCTGCCTTCTTCGCTCGATCGTAGAAATGCCGATCGAGGCCGAGCTCCGCGTCGAGGCCGGCCTTCTGCCATTCGAGCCCCTGCAGCGTGAGCGCCAGCGCCCACGGCTTGAACAGCTGCAGCGGCGCGAGCGGCAGCCCCAGCGCGGCGACCTTCTCGCGCACCGCGGCCATCGTGTCCGGCGTGAGGACCTGCTCGAGCGTCTGGCCGGCCGGCATCATCCCGCGCGTGAGCATCTGCATCTGCGCGTCGGGCGCCAGCATCTCTCCCATGTCGAGCTCTTCGACCAGCAGGTCGCACTGGGCGAACGCCTCGTCGAACGCGGGGGCGAGCGGGTAGTACTCGCTCGACATCAGGTGAATGGAGCCGGCGAGGTAGACCGTGCCGCGCGGTCCGGTGGCTCTCCAGAGGAAGCTCGGCTCCGCCGCCTGCAGGTGCAGGACCGCCAGCGCGCCGAGCGCGCCGAGCGCGATCGCGAACCGCCGGCATGTGCGTCGAACGACCGGGGACAGGTGAGGCATGGTTTACCGTGTGGCGGTGCCGCGAGTGCGCATGAACGCTTCGATATCGGCGATCGTCTTCGGCACGGCCGCCGACAGGTTGCGGACGCCGCCCGCTTCCATCACGAACGAATCCTCGATGCGGATGCCGATGCCGTCGTACTTCCTGACCGCCGGCTGAATGCGTTCGATGAGCGCGAGGTTCTCGGGGGTGCGCGGCAGCTGGTCGAGCACGCTCTGCCTGATGTACAGGCCCGGTTCAATCGTGAAGGTCATTCCGGGCTGCAGCGCGTCGCCGCGTGCACCGACGTCGTGCACGTCGAGGCCGATGAAGTGGGACGTGCCGTGGGTGAACCACATCGCGTACTGCTGCCCCGTCGTATCGGTGATCAGCCCGAGCGTCAGGAGCCCTTCCTTCAGCACGGCGACCGTCCGCTCGTGAATCGACCCGAGTGTCGCGCCGGGCGTGGCCGACGCGATCGCTTCCTTCTGCGCGTGCAGGACCAGCTCGTAGATGTCGCGCTGCACGGGGGAGAAGGTGCCGCTGACCGGGTAGGTGCGCGTGATGTCCGATGCCTGGTAGCCGTAGTTCGCCGCGGCGTCGACCAGGAGCAGATCGCCCGCCTGCATCTGCCGGCTGGCGTCGGGGTAGTGCAGGACCGTCGCGTTCGGCCCGCTGCCGACAATCGACGGATAGGCCCATGACACCGCCCCGCGCGCGCGATGGACCGCCTCGATCGCCGCCTTCACCTCGTACTCGAACGCGCCGGGGACGGCGGCCTGCATGCCCGCCATCTGCGCCTCGCCCGAGATCTCGGTCGCCTTCGTCAGCATGCGCAGCTCGTACGGCGTCTTCACCATGCGCAGCGTCTTCAACGCCGGCGTCGCGTCGACCGCCACGTAGCCGACGTAACGATCGCGGAGCTTCTGGAGCAGCCGCTGCACCGGCGGCAGCGGATCGTCGGCCGACGCCTGCTGTACCGGCACGGCGATGCGCGCCCGGCCGTCGGCGAGCGCGGCCAGGAAGCTGGCTGCCTCCTTCTCGGAGATCGTCGGCGTGCCGCGACGGCTCAGGAGCTCGCCGAGGAACGCGTCGAACCCGCTCGTCGAGAGCACCGTCTGGATGCCGCTCTGCTCGCGCGCTTCGTCGCGCGTCAGCAGGTGGCCGGTCCAGTGCTCCCGTTCCGGGTTCCGATCCTTGATGAAGAGGATCTCGCGGCGCGTCTCGTTGCCCGGCATCAGGACGAGCATCGTCTCCTCCTGCGTGATGCCGGTGAGGTAGTACAGGTTGCTGTCCTGCCGGTACTCGTACGCGACGTCGCCGGAATAGGTGCGGGCCGGCGCGCTGAGCAGGATGACGATCGTGTCGGGGCCGAACTGCTGCATCATGCGGGCGCGCCGCGCGGCGAGATCGTCGCTGAGCTCGCTTGCCGCGAGCGGATGGCCGGCCAGCAGCAGCAACACGAGGGCGACGACGCAGCGTGCGAGCCTGACCATGATCGTCACTCCATTCGAGGCAGCGGCCTGAAGACGCGCGAGGGCGGCCTCGCACGGTAGAATTATACTGACCATCGTGAGCTGGCTCTCGACCTTCACGCGCTTCCATCCCGGGCGTGTTCCCCTGATTGGACCGGTGGCGCTGCTCGTCGCCGACTGGTCGCGCCCGCAGCGCGGGCACGCGCCGATGTTCGACCTGCCGCTGCTCGAGCGGTTGAGCGTGGTCAGCCCGCTGTATCCGACCGCCGTGTATCTTCCCGCGGGGCTGTACCTGTTGTACGCGTCCGCGATGTCGACGGTCGGACCCGCGGCGTCGGTGTGTCTGTATCTCGGCGGTCTCGTCATCTGGTCGCTGGTCGAGTACGCCGCGCACCGCGGATCGTTTCACCACGAACCGCACAGCGAAGGGCAGCTGGCGTTCGCCTACCTGGTGCACGGCGTGCACCACGCCTACCCGGACGATTCGCGGCGATGGATGATGCCGCTCACGGTGACGATCCCGCTCGCCACGATCCTGTTCTTCCTGTTTCGTCTGGCGCTCGGACGCTACGCGCCAGGCGCCTTCGCCGGGTTCATCCACGGCTACCTGACCTACGATCTGCTGCACTACTTCATCCACCGCGGACACATGCCGGGCCGCATCGGCCGCTTTCTCCGGCAGCACCACATGGCGCACCACTACTCGAAGCCCGATCGCAACTTCGGCGTCTCGTCGCCGTTGTGGGACGTGGTGTTCCGCACGCGGTGAGCAGCGCCACGCCCGCTGGCGGGCTCGCCTTCAAGGCCAGGGAGATCGAGGAGCTCGCCGACGTCTACTTCTTCCGCCCGTGCGGGATGGTCTTCGCCGTTGCGGCTCGGGCGCTTCATCTGACGCCGACGATCGTCACGCTGATCGGCATGGCGGTCGGCGTCGCCGGCGGCCTCATGCTGGCGTCACCGCACACGGCGTTCGCCGGGTTTCTCGTCATCGTGCTCCACGGCGTGCTCGATTCGTCGGACGGCCAGCTGGCCCGGATGACGGGACGGTCGACCGAGTTCGGCCGCATGATGGACGGCGTCGGCGGCTACGTGACGCACGTCGCCATTTACGGCGGGATCATCGCGTCGGCCCTGTCGCGCGGATCCGGCCTGTCGATCGTCGGCGTCGCGGTCGCCGCCGGGGTCGCCAATATCGTCCACGCGCAGATGTACGACTACCACCGCACCACCTACATCACGATCGCGGTGAAGGGAGAGCCGACGCCGGCGATGGCCGGCCGCCCGTCGCGCGGCATCGTCGGACGGTACGAGGCGATGCAGCGGCTGCTCGCCGGCCTTCATCCGCGCGTCGAACAGGTCACCGCGGAGCGCAGCCTCGGCGGCCATGTGCGTAGGGAAGACCGGGATCGGTACCGGCGCTGTTTCTACGCGCCGGTGCGCGGCTGGAACCTGATGGGGGACAACACGCGCTTCTACGCGATTGGCATCGGCGCCTGGCTCGGGCACGTCGAGTGGTTCCTGCTGTTCGAGCTGGTGCCGATGAACGCCGCGCTCGTCGCGCTGTGGCTCTGGCAGCGCGGGGCCGACCGCCGCTACCTCGAAGCCGTGTGATAGTCTGGCCGATGCCCTCCATGGTGCGCGTCATCTTCTTCGACATGGGCGGAACGCTCGACGGCGACGGCCACTGGCTCGATCGGTTCATCTCCCTGTACGCGTCGTGCGGGCTCGATCTGCCGCGCGAGACGATCCGCCGCGGATTCGACGCCGCCGAACGGCGCGCGGCCGCCGACGCGGACATCGTGACCGCCGACATGGCCGCTCTCGTCCGTCGTCATCTCGAGTGGCAGTTCGCGTTCCACGGTCTCGACGACGCGCGTGCGTACGAGCAGATGGTCGACCGGTTTCTCGCCCCTCTCCAACGCGCGGCGCGCGAGAACGTCGCGCTCCTCTCGGAGCTTCGTGCGCGGGGGTTCACGCTCGGGGTGATCTCGAACGCGTGCGGCAACGCGCGGACGCTCTGCGACGATCTGGGCTACGGCCCCTATCTGTCGACCATCGTCGATTCGCGGATTGTCGGCATGGCGAAGCCGGATGCGCGGATCTACCAGCTGGCGCTCGATCGCCTCGATGTCGAGGCATCCAACACGATGATGGTCGGCGACTCGTACGAGCGCGACATCGTCCCGGCTCATGGTCTTGGGATGCGGACGGCGTGGTTGAAGCGGGATGCGACCGACGTCCGGCTGAAGCCGGACGCCGCGTACGATGCCGCGAGCGCGGCGGGTGTCGCCGATTTCCGTATCTCCAGTCTCGGGGAGCTCGCGTTTCATCTCGCGCGGGCGGAGCGGGCGTCGGCGTGAGCCGGTCATCGAGCGTGCGGCGTGCCGGCGTGATCGCCGCGGGCCGGGGAGAGCGGTTGCGGCCGACTCTGGGGACGCTCAAGCCGCTCGTTCCAGTATCGGGACAGCCGCTCATCGCGCGCGTGCTGTCGTCGATCGCGGAAGCGGCGCCGGCGGAAGTGTCGATCATCATCAACGAGGAGTCGCTCGACGTGCGCACGGCGATCGACGCGGCCGCGTGGCCGTTCGATCTGCGCTGGATCGTCGAGACGACCCCATCCTCCATGCACAGCTTCCTCCGCATCGTCGACACGCTGGCGCGCGACGATGACGAGGGGCCGTTCCTCGTCTCGACGGTGGATACCGTGGCGAGCGCCGGCGTGTACGGCGCGTTCGCGTCGGCGGCGCTGGCGATCGAGGCGGATGTAGTGCTGGCGGTGAACGCGCCGCAACCCGACGACAAGCCGTTGCTGGTGAGGGTGGAGGGTCCGGCTGAAGCCGGACGCCACATTGGCGATGCCGGGCGCCACGTCGGCAGGGTGACGGCGATTGGCGACGGAGCCCGCAGCGGACAGGGGCGGCTGCTGGCCACCGCCGGCTTCTACATGGTCTCGCCGTCTGTCCTGCGCGAGGCGGACGCGGCACGGGCAGACGGGCTGACCGCGCTGCGCCTGTTCCTGGGACGTCTGCTCACGCGCGGCTACCGCATCGCGGCGATCGAGGTGGCCGACAGCATCGACGTCGATCGACCGGGCGATGTCGCCGCCGCCGAGTCGTTTCTCCGGAGCGTTCACGCGTGACCCGTATCGTCGGCATCTACCGCGAGCCCGAGTGCTCTCCCGGCCGTCACCTGTCGAACGACGCGCTGCTCCTCGAGCAGATCGGCAGCGAGCTGCGCCTTCGTGGCGCCGGCGTCGCGCTGATGCACTGTGATGAGGCGCTCGCCGTCCGGCCCGGCGCGGATCTGATCTTCTCGATGTGTCAGGGACCGCGTGCGCTGTCCGTGCTCAGGGAATGGGAGCAGGACGAGGTGCCGATCGTCAACAGCCCGGCGTCGGCCTTGAACACGTACCGCGATCGTCTGCCGCCGCTGCTCGAGGCGGCGCGCGTGCCCTTCCCGTCCACGCGCATCGTCGACACCGACGCGGACCTTCGCGGCGTGTCGCTCGACGGTCCGTGCTGGCTCAAGCGCGGCGACGTTCATGCGTCCGTCAGCGCCGACGTGCAGCGGATCACGTCGGACGAGGCGCTGCGCGCCGGCCTCGCGGAATTCCGGTCGCGCGGCATCCGCCATGCGGCGCTGCAGGCGCATCGCGACGGCGCCGAGGTCAAGTTCTACGGCGTCAGCGGCGGCTTCTTCCATTGGTACTTCACGAGCGCGCCGCCGGCCGTCACGGTCTCGTCGGCTGCGCTCCAGGATCTGGGCGAGCGGGCCGCAGGCGCGGCCGGCCTCGACGTCTACGGCGGCGACATCATCGTCGAGCCGTCGGGAGCCCTGACCCTGATCGATCTGAACGACTGGCCTTCCTTCGCGCCGTGCCGACAGGCGGCGTCGGAAGCGATCGCCGATTTCCTCATGAGGCGTGTACATGCTGCCTGGAACACAGGTCTCGTCCCGAGCGCGAACGAAAGCGCTGTTTGACGCCGAGCAGGCGTTCATCGCCCCCGGCCTGCAGACGATTGCGCTGCTGTCGGAGCTGGCCATCGATCACGGCCGCGGCTGCACGCTGACCGACCTCGACGGCAACACCTACCTCGATCTGAACGCGGGCGTCTCGGTCGCGAGCCTTGGCCACGCTCACCCCCGGTACGTCGCGGCCTTGACGACGCAGCTCGAGGCGGTGGCGGTCGGCAGCTTCACCTCACGGGCACGCGCGGCCGTCACCGAGCTGATCGCGTCGCTCGCTCCTGGCGATCTGAACCGCGTGCAGTATTTCAGCGGAGGCGCCGAAGCGGTCGAGGCCGCCATCAAGCTCGCGCGCTCCTACACGAAGAAGACCGACGTGATCGGGTTCACGGGCGGCTTCCACGGCAAAACGGCGGGCGTGCTGCCGCTGTCGGATGTCGCGTGGAAGCATGCCGTCGGTCCGCTGCCGCCCGGATTCCACATCGCGCCGTACGCCGATCCGACCCGTTTCGCCGGAACGCCCGAGGCGTGCGTCGACGTGGCGATCGAGGCGCTGCGGGCGGTGGTTCGCGACACGGGCGATCGGCTGGCCGCCATCATCATCGAGCCGGTGCAGGGGACAGCCGGCAACATCGTTCCACCCGACCGGTTTCTCGCCCGCGTGCGTGACGTCGCGCACGAGGCGGGGGCGCTGCTGATTGCCGACGAGATGATCACCGGCTTCGGACGCACCGGCCTGATGTTCGGGTCGAATCACGACGGCGTCGTCCCCGACATCATGACGACCGGCAAGGGGATGGCCGGCGGTTTTCCGGTGAGCGCGGTGCTCTCGCGCTCGGAGATCGTGGCGGCCGAGCCGTTCTCGCTGCCGAGCGCCTCGTCGTCGAGCTACGGCGGCAACCCGCTCGCGGCGGCGGCGGCGCTGGCGACGATCAGCACGATCGTCGAGGAGGACCTCGCCAGCGCAGCACGTGCGAGGGGACGGCAGTTCGTGGAGGGCCTGAAGGCGCTTGCCCACAAGCATGGTGCAATCGCGAACGTGCGGGGGCGCGGTCTGCTGGTCGGCTTCGATCTGGTCGAGCCGGGCAGTGTCCGCCTGAACGCCGACACGAGCACGGCGACGCCAATCGCAACCGAGTTCCTGTCCAAGGCGGGATGCGTGGCGTTCTTCAAGGACTGTCTCGAGAACGGCGTCATCGCGATGAGCTACACGCCGCGGGTTCGCATCCATCCGCCGCTCGTCATCAGCGAGCGGGAAGTGAGCGAGGCGCTGGAGATCTTCGACCAGGCGCTGGGACGCGTGCGCGCATGATGAACGGCGCGATCGTCGGTTTCGGCGAAGTGGCCAGAAACGGGCACTGGCCGGCGTACGCGGCCGGCACGGAAGCACGGATCGTCGCTGTCGTCGATCCCGATCCGCTGCGCCGGCAGCTCGCGGAGCGGGAGATTCCTGGAGCTCGCGCGTTCGCGGCGATGCGCGACGTGGACGTCGACCTGCAGTTCGTCGACATCTGCACGCCGCCGTCGCTGCACCAGGAGCCGGTGCTCGAGGCGCTCGATCGCGGGTGGCACGTCCTCTGCGAGAAGCCGTTCGTGCTGCACGCGGATCTGCTGCCTCCGATACGCGAGCGGGCCGTTGCGCGCCGGCTCGCGGTCGTGCCGGTGCACAACTGGAAGTACGCGCCGATCTTGCGGCGGGCCACCGACGTGGTCCGCGCCGGCACGATCGGCCGCTTGCGGAGCGTCGAGATCGAAACGACCCGAACGCAGGCGGCGGCTACCGTCGCCGGGAGCGCCTACAACTGGAGGCACGATCCGCTCGTCGCTGGCGGCGGCATCCTGATGGACCACGGCTGGCACGCGCTGTACCTGGCGCTGCACTGGTTCGGCGAGCGCCCCTGCGGCATCACCGGCGAGCTGCGCCGGCCCCCGTCCGGCGGCGTCGAGACCGACGTCGACGTTCGCGTGCGGTTCCCCTCGGGCGACGCGCGCATCCTGCTCTCGTGGAACGGGCGGGCGCGCCGCAATGCCGTGCGCTTTCGCGGCGACTCGGGAGAGATGGCAGTCGAGGACGATCGGCTGATCGTGCGGCGCGACGACACCACCACCGAGCGGTTCGACGCGCCGCTGTCGGCCGGTTCGCACCACGCCGACTGGTTCACGGCCATGCTGCCCGACGTGCTCGCGTGCTTCCGCTCGCCGTCGCGGTCGCTCGCGCTGCTCGACGAAGCGGAGCAGTGCATCGCGCTCATCGAGCAGATGTACGCCGGGGTGTCCGCCCTGCGCTGAATGCCTGCGGTCATCCCGGCTGTCAGCACGCGTCACCGCAGGCAGTTCGTCGAGCTGCCGTACGCGATGTACGCCGGCGATCCGCGGTTCGTTCCGCCGCTGCGTCGTGACGAGCGTCGCCGCTTCGACCCCGCGCACAACCCGTTTCTCGAGCACGCCGAGATCGTGCAGTGGCTCGCGGTCGATGGCGATCGCGTCGTCGGCCGCATCGCGGCCATCGACGATCGGCTGCACGACGAGGTGCACGGGCCGGAGGTGGCCTGGTTCGGCTTCTTCGAAGCGCGCGATGCCGAGGTCGCGCGCGATCTGCTGCGCGCGGTCGAGCGGCACGCACGGGAGCGCGGACGGCGGCTGCTGCGCGGCCCTGTGAACCCATCGCTGCACGACAGCTGCGGTCTGCTGGTCGACGGGTTCGACGATCCGCCGTACGCGCTGATGCCGTACAACCCGCCGTCGTACGGCGCCTTCATCGAGGCGGCCGGCTACCGCAAGGCGAAGGACCTGTACGCGTGGGACGTCGACGTCGAGCGTCCGCTGGCGCGGCGTGTCGAGCGGCTGGCCGAGCGCGTGCGGCGCCGGAACGGCATCGTCGTGCGGGCGGCCGATCTGGATCGGTTCGACGCCGAGCTCGATACGTTGATGTCGATGTATCGCGCGGCGTGGGCGGAGAACTGGAGCTTCGTGCCGCCGACCGACGCGGAGATCCGGCAGCTGGCGGCGGACCTGCGGCCGATCGTCGAGCCGGACCTGGTGCTGTTCGCCGAAATGCACGGCCGTCCGGTCGGATGTTCGGTCGCGATTCCGGACGTGAACCAGGTGCTGCGCCGCATGAACGGACGGCTGCTGCCGTTCGGCCTGCTGCATTTCCTCCGGAGACGCCGTATCGTCACGCGCGCGCGCATGCTGCTGCTCGGCGTGATGCCTGGCGCGCGCAGGATGGGGCTCTACCCGCTGCTGATGGTCGAGGCGCACCATCGCGCGGCGCGCCTCGGGTATCGCCGCGCCGAAGTGGGATGGACGCTCGAAGACAACGACCTGGTCAACGCCGGGATCGAAGCAGCCGGCGGTCGCCGTTACAAGACGTATCGCCTGTATGAGAAGCCGCTCGATTAGCATCACCGGCGCCACCGGCTTCGTCGGATGGCATCTTGCCGAGGCGTTCGTGCGGCACGGCTGGAGCGTCCGCGGCGTCGTGCGCCGCGGCAACCGCAAGCCGCTGCCGCCGGGTGTCGCGGTCGTCGAAGCGGAGCTCACGGCACGGTCGCTGTCGGATGCCTGTGCGGGCGTCGACGTCCTCGTCCATAGCGCCGCGCTGATTCGCGCGCGCGACGAGGAGGCGTTCTACGCCGTGAACGTCGCCGGCACGCGAGCGGCCGTGGATGCGGCGCGTCGCGCCGGCGCGCGCCTGGTGCTCATCTCGAGCCAGGCCGCCGGAGGAGAAGGCACGGTCGAGCGCCCGCGGCGCGAGAGCGATCCGCCGGCGCCGGTGAACGCGTACGGGCGCAGCAAGCTTGCATCCGAGGAGGTCGTTCGGACGGCCGACGATCTGCGGTGGACGATCCTGCGGCCGTGCGCCGTCTTCGGACCGCGCGATCGCGGCTTCCTCCCGCTGTTTCGCCTGGGGCGCCGCGGAGTGTTCCTGGTGCCGTCGCGCGACGACATGTTCTTCACGTTGATCCACATCCACGATCTCGCCGACGCGGTGCTGCGCGCCGTCGAGGCCGAGCACGCGGGCGGGGAGACGTTCTTCGTCGGCCACCCTTCGCCGCGCACCGGGACCGACGTCCTACGCGCGATTGCGAACGCGGAAGGGCGGCCGTTCGCGCCGCGACGTGTGCCGCGCGCGGTCTTCTCGGCGGCGGCGGCGCTCGGCGATCTCTCCTGGAAGCTCGGCGTGAAGCCGATCGTCGACTCAGGCCGGCTGCGCGAGCTGCATGCGTCGGGCTTCGTCTGCTCGGTCGAGCGCATCAGGGAGGTACTCGGGTTCGAAGCGGCGACGCCGGTGGAAGAGGGGATCGCGGAGACGGCGCGGTGGTACAGGGAGCACGGCTGGACGTGACGTGCGACCGGCCGACCTTCGGTCTTCGTGATGAATGGCTTTTGAGACGAGGTGTAGTGTCCGGCTTCAGCCGGACATCATCCGGCCCGCCTGAAGGCGGGCACTACGCGTAATCGAGATCCGCCTGAAGAAGGGCACTGTGCGTCGCCGAAGAACGCGCTGAGATCGGAATCGCGCGCGGGATGGCGGCGGGGTAGCTCTCGAACAGCGGCGACTTGCGGAAGGCGCCGTTCTTCAGGCAGTAGTTCGTCCAGACGCGGTTCCAGAGGAACGCGTGCCACGCGGCCTCGGGAGACACCGTCTCGTGCGTCCGCCAGAACCGCTCCATGACCCGCTCGGGGCGGAACCACTGCAGCACGTCGACGTACTTACGCATCAGCCCGGCGCCGCTGATGTTCGGCATGGCGGTCACCGGAAAGGCGAGCGTGTACTTCTCCCAGTCCTGCGGATAGTCCTTGAACAGGATGCGCCGGTCGGCGTCGTACTTCGCGTAGTCGCGCGTGCCTGGCAGCGGCGTCAGGATCGTCGGGTTCAGGCCGTCGAGGTCGTTCTCGTCCGCGAAGCGCAGGATGTCGTCGGCGACGGTATTCATGTCCTGCGTGTCGATGCCGAGGATGAACGACCCGACGACGCCGATGCCGTGCGCGCGGATGCGGGCGACGTTCTCGCGATAGTAGTCGACGCCGCGCCGTTGTGACGTGCCGTCCTTCCGGATCAGCGTCAGCGACTTGCGATCGGTGCTCTCGAGGCCGATGAACACGCCCGCGCATCCGGCCTCACGCGCCAGCCGCGGAAGCTCGTCGTCGTCGCCGAAGTTGATCGTGACCTGTGTGATCCACTGTTTCCGGAGTCCCGCGTCGGCCATCGCGCGGAACAGCTCGGCGCAGCGCCGCTTCGCACGCGGCGAGAAGCCGTTCAGATCGTCGTCGACGAAGATGATGTCGCGCTGGGGAATCGCCGCGACCTCGGCGACGACCTCCTCGACCGTGCGCATCCGGAACAGCCGGCCGTTGAAGGCGGTGACCGAGCAGAACGAGCAGTCCATGGGGCAGCCGCGCGAGGTCTGCGCCGAGACGTACTCGTATTGGTACTTCGCGAAGATCCGGCGGTCCGGCTGCACGATCGACTCGGCGCGCGTCCCGCCGTCGTAGCGCGGCTGCAGGCGCCCGGCCTCGACGTCGGCGAGCACCGTCGGCCAGAGCGCTTCGCACTCGCCGATGAACAGCGCGTCGGCGTAGCGCGCCGCTTCGTGCTGCACCAGCGACGCGTGAATGCCGCCCATCACCACCGGCACGCCGCGCTCGCGGAAATGCGCCGCGATGGCATACGCGCGCGGCGCCTGCGGCGTGAACGCCGTCAGCCCGACGAGATCCGCCTCCACGCCGGCGTAATCGCGCGCGCCTTCGACCTGCTCGTCGATGAGCTCCACCGTCCAGTGTGGCGGGGTGGCCGCCGCGACGTACCCGAGCGCGAGCGGCTGCCACAGGTAATCGCCGTACAGCGACACCGGGTTGCGCGGGTTGATGAGGACGAGCTTCATGCCGCGGCGTCGATGACGGCGAGGCGGCGTCCGACGCGTTCGAAGATGTCGAGCGCCCGATCGATCTGCTCCGGCGTGTGCGCAGCCGAGTAGCTGGTGCGCAGCAGACAGGCGTCCGCGCGGCACGCAGGCGGCAGGACGATGTTGGCGTACAGCCCGGCGTCGAGCAGCGCGGCCCACATCGCGATCGCCCGATCGGCGGTGCCGATCTCGATCGGCACGATGGGCGATTCGGTCGCTCCAATCCGGAAGCCGCGCGCCTTCAGGCCGGCACGCACGCGCCGCACGTTCTCCCAGAGCCGATCGCGCAGCGCGCGGTCGCTCATGAGAATGCGGAGCGCCTCATGAACGCCGGCGATGTTGGCCGGGGAGCCGGACGCGGTGAACACGTAGGGCCGCGACGCGAAGTGCAGCAGGCGCAGCTCCGGGTGATCCGAGACGGCAAAGCCGCCGACGCCGGCCAGCGCTTTCGAGAAGGTGCCGACGACGAAGTCGACCGGGTCGAGGGCGCCCTGCGCCTCGGCGCAGCCGAGTCCGCGCTCGCCGTACGCGCCGAACGAGTGCGCTTCGTCCACCATCAGGAACGCGCCGTGCTCGCGGCAGACCGCGGCGAGCTCGGCGACCGGACCGACGTCGCCGCTGATCGAGTAGAGCCCCTCGACCGCCACCAGGCAGTTGCGCGGGCTCTCGACGCGCGCGAGCTTGCGTGCGAGGTCCGACGGCGAGTTGTGGCGGAACGCGTAGATCTGCGCGCCGCTCAGGCGGGCGCCGTCGTAGATGCTCGCGTGGCTCTCGAGATCGACGATGACCGTGTCGCCGGCGGCGCACAGGCCCGAGATGAGCCCGAGGTTCGCCTGGTAGCCGGTCGTGAACACCATGGCGTGCGCCTTGCCGAAGGCGCGCGCGAACGCGGTCTCCAGCCGCCGGTGCGACGCGAAGGTGCCGTTGGCGGCGCGTGATCCGGTCGTTCCGGCGCCGTCGCGTCCGACCGCTGCCTGCGCGGCGGCGATGACCTCGGGATGGAAGCTGAGGCCGAAGTAGTTGTTCGATCCGCACATCAGCGTGCGGCGGCCGCCGATCGTGACCTCGGTCGGGCTGAGGATCTCGTCGATGACGGTGTCGAACGGCGTCGGGCCTCCGGCCAGCGCGTCGAGACGCGCCGCAATCGGCTGCAGCTTGTCGAACAGCGTCACCGGACCAGTGTACCCGCTTCGAACCGGCTGCGGGTTTCGGCGCGGCGCACCTTGCCGCTGGTTGTCCGGGGAATCGTGCCCGGCGGGGTGATGACGACGCGATCGATCTCGAGGCCGGCCGTCTCGCGCACGCGCCGGCGCACCGCCTGCTCGATCTCGCGGGCCTTGCCGCTCGCGCGCGTCTCGAGCACGGCGACCACTTCGTCGGCGCTCTCGACGTGGTTCAGCGCGAAGACGACGACGCCGGAGAGCGCCACCCCCTGCAGGTCCGAGAGCGACGACTCGATGTCGGGCGGATGGTACTTCCGTCCCTGGCGGATGATGAGATCCTTGGTGCGCCCGCAGACGTACAGCGAGCCGTCGGCCATGTATCCGAGGTCGCCGGTCCACAGCCATCCGTCGCGAAGCGCGCCGGCGGTCGCCGCCGGCTCCTCGAAGTAGCCCTGCATCACGGAGGGGCCGCGCGCGACGATCGCGCCGACGCTTCGATCGGGAAGCTGGACGAACTGTTCGTCGACGATCCGGATCTCGTGACCGGGAAACGGCCGTCCGCACCGGACGACGCGGACCGACGGCGATCCGTTGACGGCCGGAATCGCGCGCGAGTCGCGCACGAGCCGTTCGGCGTCGACGAGATCGACATCGAGTCCGCCGTGGGCGAAGGTGACCGCGAGCGCATGCTCGGCGAGCCCGTAGCTCGGAAGGAAGCTGTGCCGGTCGAACCCGGCGGCCTGGAAGTAGTCGGCGAACTGCAGCAGCGTGTCGGGCCGGATCGGCTCGGCGCCGCAGCCGGCGACCCGCCAGCGCGAGAGGTGCAGCGTCTCGATCTGCGAGCTCTTCACGCGCCGCCGGCACAATTCGTACGCGAAGTTCGGCGCGAACGACACCGTGCCGCCGTAGGTCGAGATCGCGTCGAGCCAGGCGCTCGGGCGCTTCAGGAACAGCACCGGCGACATGATCACTGCGTCGGCCGGGTAATAGAGCGACGACAGGAGCATGCCGATCAGCCCCATGTCGTGATAGAGCGGCAGCCAGCTGACGGCGACGTCGCCGTCGCGCGCGTCCAGCCCGGCGGGCGACAGGATGGCGGCGACGTTGGCCGCGATGTTGGCGTGCGACAGCACGACGCCTTTCGGCAGCGCCGTCGACCCCGACGTGAACTGGAGCAGCGCCGTCGCGTCGAGCGGAACGGTGACCGGCCGCGGCAGCGGCGACGTGGACGTCAGCGAGTCGAGGAGCAGGATCTCCGCGGCGGTGTCGACCAGCGGCGCCACGTCGGCCGTGGTGATCACCGCGCGCGCGCGCGCCGCCTCGAGAATGTGCCGCGACTGCTTCGCGAAGGTGCCGATGTCGCCCGCCTGCGCCGGAGGGCAGAGCGGAACCGGGACGAGGCCCGCCGCGACGATGCCGAAGAAGGCATGGACGAAGCTGCCGACCTCGGGGATGACGAGCGCGACGCGATCGCCCTCGCGCGCGCCCCGCTCGCGGAGCGCCGCGCCGATCGTGCACGCCGAGGCGAGCAGCTCGCGATAGCTGACGTGGGTGGCGCTGCCGTCGTGTTCGATGAACCGCAGTCCGCGCGGGCTGTCTGCCGCGACGGCGAGCGCCTGGCCCAGCGTGCGTGGCGCGCTCACGACGCGGTCCCGGGTGCGCCCGCCGCGAGCGCGCGCACCTCGGCGACGATCTGGCCGACCGTGCGGATGTGCGTCAGCGAGTTGAGCGGGACGGCGATGTTGAAATGGTCTTCGAGCTCGCCGACGAACTCCAGGATCTGGAGCGAATCGAAGCCGAGATCGGCCATGAGCTCGTGATTGGGTGCAGGCTCGATCGGACGCCGGCTCAAACGCTTCAGGATGTCGAGGGTGTCTCGTTCGAAACGATCGGCGGTTGGCGTCCCCATCTCTGCACCAGGCGCGGTTCCTCCGCGCGCCGGTTCGTCTCGTGGGTCCAGAACTGCGAATGTAGCACGGATGGAACGCCTGGCGCACGTATTAAGATGGCGCGATGGAGCAGCCGCCGCGGGTTACGCAGACGATCATCCTCGCTGCCGGCAGCGGCTCCCGTCTGGCGACGTCGAGAGGCGATGTGCCGAAGCCGCTCATGCCGGTAGCCGGCGCTCCCTTGATCGTCCACGCCCTCGAACACGCGCGCGGCAGCGGCTGCGACGAAGCGGTTGTCGTCATCGGCTACGAGGGGGCCCGCGTGCGCGAAGCGGTCGAGGCGATGCGCACCGGCCTCCGCATAAAATTTGTGCAAAACCCGGATCACGCGTCGCCGAACGGCGTGTCGCTGCTTGCCGCCGAGCCGATGGCCGCCGCCACGTTCTACCTGCAGATGGTCGATCACCTGTTCGCGGAGCCGGCGCTGCGCCGGCTCGCCGTGACGGCGCTCGCGGACGGGGAAGCGGGCCGGGTGCTCGTCGACTCGTCGCCCTCGGCGGACATCGATCTGGCGGACGCCACCAAGGTGCGGCTCGCCGACGGGCGCGTGATCGCCATCGGCAAAGGGCTGGAGGCCTGGGACGCGATCGACGCCGGGTGCTTCGTGCTGACCCGGCACGTGTTCGACGCGCTGCGCCGCGTGCCGGCCTCCGAGGGGCGCACGGTCTCCTCGGGCATGCGGCAGCTCGTCGCGCGCGGCATGCTCGGAGCGGTCGACATGGGCGGGGCCGACTGGGTGGACGTCGACACGCCGGCCGATCGCGCGATCGCCGAACGTCTCCTCGGCCGCCGGCCGATTGCCAGCTCCATGTGACCGCGCTGCGGATCGGCTACACCTGTCACGATCGCTTTCCGTCGACAGACACCAACACCCAGCAGATCTTCTGGACGCTGTCCGAGGTGGCGCGCCTCGGTCACGCCGTGGACCTCCGCGTGCGCGCGCTCGAGCCAGCAGACGATGTGCGTGCGCTGATGGCCGCGTACTACGGCGCGCCGGCGCCCGAGCTTCCCGCGACGTTTCGGATCTCAGCGGACCGTCGTCCGTTCCGGCACGTCGGGATCGACACGATCGGCTTCGATCTGCGCGCGCCGCGGCGTTTCCGGCGGGCGACGCACGATGTCGTCTGGACGCGCGATCCGCTCGCGCTCGTGGCGGCGATGCGTTCCGGCGTGCCCGCCGTGTTCGAGACGTTCCGTCCCGACTTCGCGGAGTCCACGGCGTTCGTGCTCTGGCGCCTGATGACTATCCGGCGCGGTGGCTGGGGCACGGCCCGTGCGCCGAGGCTGGCTGGCGTGATCGCCCACTCGACGCTCGCGGCGTCGGCGTTCGTGCGAGCGGGCGTCCCCGAATCCCGGTGTCTCGTCGCTCACAACGGGCACGCGCCGTCGTTGATGGAGCCGGAGATGCCGGTCGCGGAGGCGAGGGTCAGGGCAGGCCTTCCCGACGATCGCCCGCTGCTCGTCTACACGGGGCACGTGGGTCCCCACAAGGGCACCGGCGCGCTCTTCGATCTCGCGCGCGCGCTTCCCGACGTCTCCGTCGTCATCGTCGGCGTGGACGAGTCGTCGGGCGAGCGGCAGTGGATCGTGCAGCAGCTCGCGGCACGCGGCATCGGCAACGTCGTCCTGGTGCCGCGCGTGGGGCTCGCCGACGTCGCGACCTACCTGTATGCCGCCGACTGTCTCGTGATTCCACCGACCGGCGAGCCGTTGACCCGGTACCGGCGGACGGTGCTGCCGATGAAGCTGTTCTCGTATCTGGCGGCGGGACGGCCGATCCTGGCGCCGCGGCTGCCGGACGTCGAAGAGGTGCTGCGCGACGGGGACACGGCCCTCCTGGTCGATCCTGGCGATCCCTTGTCGGCGGCAGCGGCAGTGCGGCGGCTGCTGGGCGACCCGCCGTTGCAGGCGCGGCTGTCACACGCCGCGCGCGAGGCGTCGCGCCGCTATACGTGGGCGGCGCGCGCGCGGGTGATCGTCGAGGCGCTCGATCGCTGGCTCACGGTGTAGCGTCCCGTTCGTCGCCGGGTCTGAAGACCCGGCGCTACGTACTCCGATGTGAAGTCCGGCTACGTACTCCGATGTGGCGTCCGGCGTTAGATAGGAGTCGTAGTGTCCGGCTTCAGCCGGACCGACGCGGGCTGCCCGGATTCACACTTCCGCGGGCGCCGCGACCTGCCGCACGCCGCGCATCGCACGCGCCGCGTCTGCCAACTCCCGGCCGTAGACGCTGAATGTCACGTTGGCGATGACGATGCCGACGAGAATCAACGCCGGGATGAGTGCGCGGATGCCGGTGAGCGACACGGCGAGGAAGATCACGGCGAACACGTCGCGACGGAGCAGCGTGAACGCCACGGCCGCGAGCCGCAGCGGCAGCCGGCGCGTATCCGCGGCAGCCCGCCGCACGGCGCGGTCGATGAAGACGAACGACGCGTTCTCCGCGTGGCGCGCCACGAACCGTCCTCCGCGCAGGAGGCTCAGGAGCAGCGCGACGCCGATCGCGAGCGTCGACCCGACGGCCAGCGCGCCGTTGCCTTCCCTGATCCAGCCGGCCGTCGCTCCCGCGAAGCAGGCGACGTAAGTGGCCTGGTCGACGATCGTGTCGATCCGCGCGCCGGTCTCCGATTCGGTGAGCGTCGCGCGGGCGATCTCGCCGTCGACGCCGTCGAGGATCGACGCCAGCTGGAAGAGCACGCCGGTGAGTACGAGCGCCAGATAGCCGGGCTGCGCCGCGATCCACGCGCACCCGAGCCCGATCAGCAGCGTGAAGAACGAGGCCGCCGAGGCGCTCAATCCCAGGGCGAGGGCGACGCGGCTGCAGGCGCGGCTCACCGGCCGATTGAGATGTCGCGAGACCCACCCGTCGGTCGCCTTCTCGGTCGCGCGCAGCGCCATGCGCGTGGCGTCGCGGCGGGCGCGGGCGGTCGCGATGTTCAGGATCGTGCCTGCCGCCACGCGCCGGCGCGGCGCCTGCGCGAAGGCGGACAGATCGAGCGCCTCGTGACGTCCAGCTTCAGCCGGACGACCGGCATCGACGGCCGGAAGGACGAGCACCGAAGCGCCCGGCGCGGCGTCGAGCCACGTCGGCGTCGACGCGCCGAGGGCGTCGACGAACGCGGCGTCGCTGAACAGCGGCACCATGAGCGCGACCCGAGGCGGCACGACGACGAGCGGCTCGTCGCCGTAAGGAGGAACGTCGCGCGCCGGCGCGATCGACGCGCCGACGCGCCTCGCCACCCGCAGGTTGCGTGCGGCCGCCGAGCCGCCGAGGAAGCGGACATCGGGGCCGTCGAGCGGAACGATGTACATGCGGTGCGCTATCATACCAAGCGGTCCGCACGTGTTTCTCCCACGCAACATCCTGCGCAGCGCGACACGCGGCGCGCTGATGCTCGCATCGCCCCGGCGTCCGCTCCTGGTACAGCTCGTCGTCACGCGGCGCTGCAACCTGTCGTGCGGCTACTGCTTCGAGTACGACGACACGTCGCCGCCCGTCGACACGGCGCTGCTCGAGCAGCGGATCGATCACGCCGCGCGCCTCGGCACGCTCGTGCTGACGGTGACCGGCGGCGAGCCGCTGCTGCACCCGCAGCTGGATCGGCTGATCGCGCGCGTGGCGTCGCACGGGATCGTCTGCACGATGATCTCCAACGGCTACCCGCTGACGAAGAAGTGGGTGCAGCGCCTGAACGACGCGAACCTCTCGATGCTCCAGATGTCGATCGACAACATGGAGCCGAACGAGTTCTCGCAGAAGTCGTGGTCGCAGATCCGCAAGAAGCTCGAGCTGCTGAAGGAGCACGCGACCTTCGGCGTCACGATCAACGCGGTGCTCGGAGCGTCGACGCTCGAGCAGACGCGGCAGGTGGTCGACGGCGTGCGGCAGCTCGGCTTCTTCATGACCGTCGGGCTGATGCACGACGAGAGCGGGCAGATCCGCCCGGGGCTCCTGCGCGATCACCTCGCCGAGACCTATCGCGAGCTGCAGCGCACCAGCAACAAGACGATCTTCCACAAGACCGGCGAGGGGTGGGAGTGGGACATGCTGCAGGACGGCTCCTCGCCGTTCAAGTGCCGCGCCGGCGGGCGGTACCTGTACGTCGACGAGCTCGGCAAGGTGAACTACTGCAGCCAGCGGCGCGGCGAGCCTGGCGTCGATCTCCTCGACTACACGCCCGACGACGTCGAGCGCGCCTTCTACACGCCGAAAGGGTGCGAGGCGCGATGCACGATCGGCTGCGTGCGCCGCGCCTCGGCATTCGACGGCTGGCGGTCGCAGAACGGTGGCTGATCGCGGGACGCTGCCAGACGCACCATCGTCGGACGCTCACGCCGGCGTCGCCGTCGACGACGGCCAGCACCTCGCGCGCGGGGCGGCGGCCAACGCGCTCGTCCTCGTCGCCTCCAACTTCAGGGCGGTCTTCGTCTTCCTGATCGCGCGGCTCCTGGGCGAAGCGGCGCTGGGCCGTTTCGGGCTCGCCTTCGCGACGACCGAGCTGCTCAGCAAGGCGGGGATGCTCGGCCTGGACAACAGCATCATCCCGTTCCTCGCGCCGCACGCGCAGGCGCGCGACGCCGCCGGCGCCTCGGTCGTGTTCCGCAGGGCGGTGATGCTGGCGGGCGTCGCCTCCACCGTGCTCGCGCTCGCCGCGGTGCCGACCATTGCCTGGCTCGCCAATCATCACGGCTACGACGCGTTCGCCAACGGCGGCGCGATCATGCTGCTGGCGCTGCCCGGCATCGCGCTGGCCCGCATCGCCACCGGCGCGTCACGCTCGGTGATGGTGATGTCGAACGAGCTCTATTCGCGCGGCCTCGCCGAGACGTGGGTCACGACCGGCGTGTTCGTGATTGCCATCGCGCTGGGGCTTCGTGACGTCGCCCCTGGGCTCGCCGTCGCCGTCGGCTCGACCGCCGCCGGTGTCGTCGCCTACGTGCTGGCACGCCGTGCGCTGAGCGCGCGCCTCGCCGCGACCACGTCGATCGATCCGGCGATCGCCGCTGCGCCGGTGGACCTGCCGATGCGCGCACCGTCGGTGCCCGCGATGCTCTCCTTTTCGCTGCCGATTGCCGGCTCGAGCCTGCTCACCGTGCTCGTGATGCAGGCCGACGTGCTGCTGCTCGGGCTCTACGTCGACCGCGCGCCTGGCGTCACCGTCGAGGCGTTCGGCATCTTCTGCGCCGCGGCGGAAATCGCCGGCGGACTGCGGAAGGTGCGGCAGGTCTTCGATCCGATCTTCGCGCCGGTCGTCGCGACGCGCGCCGTGTCGTCGCAGCGTGCGGCGCTGGCGGCCACCGTCGCCGGACCGGGACGCTGGGTGCTCGCCGCGCAGCTGCCGATCGTCGCCGTGCTGGTGCTCGCCGGCGGCACGATCATGTCGATCTACGGTGCGGGGTTCAGGACAGGCGCGCTCTGGCTGGCGCTGCTCGCCGTCGCGCACGGAACGAACGCCTTCGCCGGGCTCGTCGAAACGCTCCTGATGGTGGAGCGTCCAGGGCTGAATCTGCTGAACGCGAGCATCACGGTTGCGATCCAGGTCGTCGCGGGCGTTCTGCTCATCCCGAGATTCGGCGTCACCGGCGCGGCGATCGCCATGTGCATCGGGTTCGCCACACAGGGCATCCTGCGGTTTGTCGAGGTCAAGCATGTCTTCGGCTGGACCTGGCCGTGGCGATCGCTCACACGGCCCGTCGCCGCCGGCCTCCTTGCGTTCGCGCCCGCGGCGGCACTGCGCACGCTCGGCGGCACCTGGTGGGAGATCGCGTCGGCGGCGGCGTTCGTGACGCTGTACGTGCTGGGCTGGATCTGGATGGGACCCGACCCAGCCGATCGTGAGGTGTGGAAGAGACTGTTCCAGCGCGCCAGGTAACGCGCGCGACGTACAATCGAAGACGTTCCATGCACGTTCTCCGGCGCGAGCTCGTCCGATGCCTCCTCTTCGTTCTGGTCCTGTCGGGCACCTTCACACCTGACGTCGCCTCCGCACAGCCGCCGGCGTCGACCTCGACCACGCAGCCGCCTCCCGCGCAGGCACCGTCCATCACGGGAACGGTGACGACGCAGAACGGCGCGATTCCGCTGGGTGGCGCGCTGGTGTCGCTGGTCTCGCGCGAACGCGGCGAGGTCGGCACGTACACGTCCGACGGCGACGGCAACTTCCGTTTCGACAACGTGCCCGCCGGCGCCTACACGCTGGTCGCGACGCTGGAGGGTTTCGATACGCTGACGCAGGAGGTGACCGTCACCGCCGGGCAGACGACCGCGGTGAAGGCCGACCTGCGCATCGCCACCGTCTCCGAGCGTGTCGACGTGATCGCGTCGACGGCGATTCTCCCGACGACCGGTACGCTCACCGCCTCCGACGGGCTCACGGGACGGGAGCTCGAAGAGATCGCCGGTGGCGGCGGACTGCAGTCGGCGCTCCGGCTGCTCGCCAGCGTGATCGAGGTGCCGGGCGGCGTCAGCATCAAGGGGGGACGTCCGAGCCAGGCCTCAGTACAACTCGGCCCGGGCGCGTTCGTCGATCCGGCGACCGGCCTCTCGCAGGTCTCGCTCCCCGACGACGCGGTCGATTCGGTGACGGTGCTGCCGAACCCTTACGCCGTCGAGTACGGACGGTTCTCGTCGGGGCTCGTGCTCATTCGCACGCGCCGCGCCGGCGACGTGTGGAGGACGCGGCTGAACAACCTCGATCCCGCTTTCCGCACGAAGCGGGGATCGCCGTTTCGCGTCACCGGCATCTCGTCGTTCTCGCCGCGCGCCGAGACCGGCGGCCCGCTGATCAAGGACAAGCTGTTCCTCCAGCAGGCGGTCCAGTACCGCTACCGTACGAACGACGTTCCGAGCCGGCCGCAGGACGAGCTGAAACGTTCACACCGCTTCAGCTCGTTCACGCGGCTCGACGCGAACCTCTCGCCGCGTCACAGCCTCGTCGCCGCCGCGGGGCTGTTCCCGGCGAAGGCCGAACAGACGACGCTCGGGACCTTCACGCCGCCCGACGCGACCGTCGACATGAAAGCGAGCGTCAACACGGTCGGCATCACCGAGCGGGCGTTGTGGAGCGACCAGTTCTTCACCGAGACGACCGTCGAAGCGCACGGCTACAGCACCGACGTGATGCCGCAGGGACGCGCCGTCATGGAGCTGCTGCCGGAGACGACCGCCGGCAACTTCTTCAATCGCCAGCACCGCGAGGCGACGACGTTCCAGTTCATCGAGTCGCTGGCGGGAACGGCCGACACGGCGGGCGGCCTGCACCTGTACAAGGCGGGCGTCGACGTGCTGCACAGCACCTACTCGAGCACCAGCGCCAGCCGCTCGGTGCTGATCCGCCGCAGCGACGGCACGCTCGTGCGTCGTCTCGACTTCATGCCGGCCGCGACCTCGCAGCGGGAGAACAGCACCGACCTGGCGGTCTACGCGCAGGACCGGGTGCAGCCGGGCGAACGGTGGTACGCGGAGTTCGGCGCGCGGCTCGATCGCGACGGCGTGCTGGGCCGTTTCAACCTCACGCCCCGTGTCGGCGCCGCGTTCCTGCTGCGGAAGGATGGCACCTCGGTGATCCGCAGCGGCTACGGGCTGTTCTTCGAGCGGACGCCGTCGGTGGCCGGCGTGTTCGATCAGTACGAGGCGGCGGTCGATACCAGGTACGCCGCCGACGGGAGGACGCCGCTCGGACCGGCGACGGTGTGGACGCACGTCACCGATCCCGACATCCGCACGTCGCGCAGCTTCACGTGGGACCTGGCGTTCGATCACAAGTTCAACGCGCAATGGTCGGCACACGTCAGCGCCATCGACCGCGTCGGACGCCGGGAGCTGCTGCTGCGTCCGGCGATCGTCGACGGGTCGGACGCGCTGCTGCTGGACAGCACCGGCCGCTCGGTCTACCGCGAGCTCGAGCTGGCCGGGCACTACACCGGGTCGCACGGCATCGACCTGAACGTGTCGTACGTGCGGTCGATCGCCCGGTCGGACCTGAACGCCTTTACGAATTTCTACGACGCGGTGCTGAACCCGATCGTCGGCGAGAACGGCTACGGTCCGGCGCGGACCGACGTCCCGCACCGCCTGCTCGCGCGCGGCCGCGCGAACCCGCTGCGCGACTGGCTGGTGGTCGGCGTGCTCGACTGGCGCAGCGGTTTGCCGTACTCTGTCGTGAATGAGTCGCTCGACTACGTCGGGCCGCGCAACGTCCGGCGTTTTCCGGCGTACGTGCGGGTCGACGCCGGCCTCGAACACCGGTTCACGTTCGGGAAATACCGTCCCTGGATTGGCGTGCGGGTGGACAACGCGCTCAGCTCGTTCCTGCCGACCGACGTCCAGGCCAACATCACGTCGCCGGCATTCGGCACGTTCTACAACTCCGAGTATCGCCAGGTACGGATCCAGGTCCGTTTCGAGCGATAGCCGCGCCGGCATCTCTTCCCTTTGAGCCACAAGCCCGGTTCGTCGCGCCTTGCCTTCCTGACGCTGGCGGCGCTCGGCGTCGTGTACGGCGACATCGGCACGAGCCCGCTGTACGCGCTCCGCGAGTGCTTCGCCGGATCGCACGAGCTGCCGGTGACGCCGGAGAACGTCCTCGGCGTCCTCTCGCTGATGTTCTGGTCGCTCATCGTCGTCGTCACGATCAAGTACCTGCTGTTCGTGATGCGCGCCGACAACGAGGGCGAAGGCGGGATCCTCGCGCTGGTCGCCCTCGTGCGGCACCGGGGCGGGCGCAGCGTGCACGCGACGCTCGTCGCGATCGGGCTGTTCGGCGCGGCGCTGCTGTACGGCGACGGCATGATCACGCCGGCCATCTCGGTGCTCAGCGCGGTCGAAGGGCTCGGCGTCGCGACGCACGTGTTCGAGCCGTTCGTCGTGCCAATCACCGTCGTGATCCTGATCGGCCTCTTCCTCGTGCAGCATCGCGGCACGTCGGGTATCGGCGTCGTGTTCGGGCCGGTGATGATCCTCTGGTTCATCACGCTGGCGCTGCTCGGGATTCCGGGCATCGTGGCGAACCCGCAGGTGCTGTGGGCGCTGGACCCGGTGCACGGCCTGCTGTTCCTGCGGCACCAGGGGCTGCCGGCGTTCCTCACGCTCGGGTCGGTCTTCCTCTGCGTCACCGGCGCCGAGGCGCTGTACGCCGACATGGGGCACTTCGGCCGGGCGCCGATCCGCATCGCGTGGTTCTCGCTGGTGCTCCCGGCGCTCGTGCTCAACTACTTCGGCCAGGGGGCGCTGCTGCTGTCCGACGCGTCGGCGCGCGTGAACCCGTTCTTCCACCTGGCGCCCGACTGGGCGCTGTACCCGATGGTGGTGCTGTCGACCGTCGCCACGGTCATCGCGTCGCAGGCGGTGATCTCGGGAGCGTTCTCGCTGTCGCAGCAGGCGATTCAGCTCGGGTACTCGCCGCGCTTCGACATCCACCACACGTCGGCCCACGAGAAAGGGCAGGTCTACATCCCCGAGATCAACTGGATGCTGATGCTCGCGACGGTCGGTCTCGTCATCGGGTTCAAGTCGTCGACGCACCTCGCCGCCGCGTACGGCATCGCGGTGACGACGACCATGGTCATCACCGCGATCCTGGCGTTCGTCGTCGCGCGCGAGCGGTGGCGATGGCCGGCGGCCGCCGCCGGTCTCGTGGTCGGCACGTTCCTCGTGGCGGACGTGGCGTTCTTCGGCGCCAACGTCATCAAGATCGAGTACGGCGGATGGTTCCCGCTGCTGGTGGCCGGCTTCGTCTACGCGGTGATGTCCACCTGGCACACGGGGCGGATGCTCGTCGTCAAGCGGCTCGCCGAGACCGAGGTGCCGCTGTCGCGGTTCTTCGAGAGCGTCCACACGAAGCCGCCGGTGCGCGTGCCCGGGACCGGCATCTTCATGACGGCACGGCCCGAGGGAGCGCCGCCGATTCTCGTCCACCACCTGACGCACAACAAGGTGCTGCACCAGCAGGTCGTGCTGCTGACGGTTTCGATTGCCGACACGCCGACGGTCGATCCGGCGTCGAGCATTCACGTCGAGCCGCTCCAGGATGGGTTCTGGCGCGTCGTCGCGAGGTTCGGGTTCATGGAGACCCCCGACGTGCCGAACGCACTCGATCGCGCCCGCGCGCTCGGCCTTCAGTGCGATCCGGGCGACACGACCTACTACCTCGCGCACCTGTCGCTCTTCGTGCACGCGCACGGCCGGCTCGGGATGATGGAATGGCGCGACAAGCTGTTCGTCTTCCTCTCGCGCAACGCCCGCCGCGCGACGAGCTTCTTCCAGATTCCGCCGGACCGGGTCGTCGAGGTGGGGATACAGCTGGCGTTGTGATCTCGCTCTCTCTCTCTCTCCAGGGCAGGTGGGGCGGTTCAGGGCCTGGAAGGACGGGAGGGCCTGGAAGGACGGGAGGGTCGGGAAGGACGGGTAGGGCAGGTAGGGCGGGCCGGACGAGCGATGCTGTGGGCGGACCTAAAGGTCCGCGGCTACACACGACTGAAACGCGTCTTATGACTGGACGAGCGACGCTCTGTCGTGGCGTCCGGCTTCAGCCGGACGAGCAGCTGTGGCATCCTGCCAGACGTCAGGTCTTAGAGGCGGATGCGGTAGCGCAGGGCGCGCTTGTGGCCGTACGCGGCGGGGGCGGTGAACTCTTCCACGAGCACGCCGCCGTTCTTCTCGATCACGCGCTGCGAGGCGGCGTTGTGCGGCTCCGTGGTGAGCTCGACGTACTGCAGTCCCTCGGCGCGCGCGTCGGGAAGCAGGAGGCGCAGCGCGTCGGTGGCGTATCCGCGGTTGCGCTTCCACGGCACGACGTTGTAGCCGATGTGTCCCAGCACGTGGGGCGGAAGCGCGTCGGTGCCGGGCTGCCACCGGAAGCCGATCGTGCCGCAGAACTCGCCGTCCCAGAGCCAGCGGCGATACCCGGGCAGGCGCGGCACACGCGTGCCGTCGGGGAGCAGGATCGGCGTCCCCCGCGCCTCGCGATCGACCAGGCTGGCCAGAAACGCGTCACCGTCCTGCGCGATCTTCTCCAGTTCCTCGAGGCGCGCCCGATCGCCGTGGACGTTGTCGGGCGACCACCCGCGGTTCAGCGCGTCGAGGTACCCGGGCAGATACGCGCGCGACGGCCAGAGCAGTTCGACCGCCGCCACGTTACACGGGCCGCTCGATCGGATCGGTCGCCGGCGGCAGCAACCCGTCGACGCTGAGCGCGTTCCGCGCCCGCCGGTACTCCACCAGGCCCTCTTCGCCCTTGGCTTCCGCCCACACGGGCAGCTCATCGCGCTGCGCGACCAGCGACATCAGCGGCACGCCGAAGCCGCACGACGTCTGCACCCGCTCCACCTCGCCGACGACGATCTGGCGGACGCCGGGCATGTCCGCAAAACGCGCGGACAGCTCCGGCCACTGCGCCGACAGGCGCGTGACGACACGGCCGCGGCAGTACAGCCGAAGGACCTTCGGCCTGCCGCCGAACGCGCAGAACATCAGCGTCACCCGGCCGTTCTCGACCAGGTGCGCGGCCGTCTCGTTGCCGCTGCCGGTCAGGTCCAGATACATCACCGTCCGCTCGTCGACGACGCGGAGCGTGTCGAGCCCCTTGGGTGACACGTTGACGTGCCCCGTCGCAGCCAGCGGCGCGCTGGCGACGAAGAAGATCGGCTGCGCCTCGATGAACGCGCGATGCTCATCCGAAATCGCGCTGTAGCTCTTGCCCATTCCGTCATTTTACAGGGCGGCCTCGACCCGCCGCGCGACCGACTGCACCCTGTCCATGACGCGAAGCAGGTTGCCGCTCCAGATCTTCGCGATCTGTTCCTCGGTGTACCCGCGGCGGACCAGCTCGAGGGTGACGTTGAACGTGTCGCTCGCGTCGCGCCAGCCGTCGACGCCGCCGCCGCCGTCGAAGTCGGACGAGATGCCGACGTGATCGATGCCGATCAGCTTCACGGCGTAGTCGATGTGATCGACGAAGTCCTTGACGGTCGCCGGCGGATCGGCGGGCATGCGCCTGTCGATGTCGGCGAGGCGACGGTCGTACTCCGCCCTGCGCGCAGGCGCCAGCGCGTCGATCGCGGCCTGCAGGCCGCCGCGTCCGCGTCCGCCGCCGGAAGCCGATCCCCTGCCGCCTGGCGCGGCCGCCTCGGGAAGGCCGAACTCGCGGCGCAGCGCCGACAACGCCGCGGCGCGTTCCGGCGAGTCGGGCTTCGGCGTCTTGATGTAGCTCGCGAAGGCGACGATCTGCACGACGCCGCCGGTCTTCGCGAGCGCCTTCAGCTGCTCGTCGTCCATGTTGCGGCTCACGTTGCAGAGCGCGCGGACGGCGGAGTGCGACGCGATGATCGGCGCCTTCGAGATCTCGGCGGCGCGCATCATCGATCCGCGCGACGGGTGCGAGACGTCGACCATCATCCCGAGCTGGTTCATCTCGGCGATGACCCGCTCGCCGAGCGGCGAGATGCCGTCGTTCCATCTGTAGCCGTCGCGCTCGCCGGTGTTCGAGTCCGACAGCTGGTTGTTCCCGTTGTGCGCGAGCGACATGTAGCGGCCGCCGCGATCGAAGAACTCCTTCACGCGGCCGAGGTCTTCGCCGATCGGATACCCGTTCTCGACGCCGATGAGCGCCACCTTCCGCCCCGACGCCGCGATCCGCCGCACGTCGGCGGAGGTGAGCGCGAGGCCGATCCTGTCGGGCGCAATCTGCTCGGTCAAGCGGTGGATCGCCTCGAACTTCGCGATCGCCTGCCGGTAGGCGCGCTCGTAGCCGGCCGGCGAGAGCGCATCCGGCTGCTGCGCCGGATTCGGCTGGCCCACGTAGACGACGAAGAACGACGCGTCGAGCCCGCCGTCGAACATCTTCGGCAGGTTGACCTGCGTGTCGAGGCGCTGCGTGTAGTTCTTCGCGGCCGTGAAGTTCTCCGGCTCGATGTCGTCGTGCGTGTCGAGCGTGATGACGCGGTCGTGAATCGCACGGGCGCGCCGGATCAGATCGGTGTCGCCCGACGGTGCCTGGGCACCGAGCGCAACGACGGAAGCTGCCGCGGCAGCAAGGAGGGCAAGAGCGGGAAGTCGCATGGCCATAGGTGAATTATCGCCAAGTCACCAAATCGTCAAGTCGTCAAATCGTCAAGTCGTCAAGTCGTCAAATCGTCAAGTCGTCAAATCGTCAAATCGTCAAATCGTCAAATCGTCAAATCGTCAAATCGTCAAATCGTCGATCGATTGTGTGTTATCGTCCGTCCGGGCTGGCGAGCGCCGGCTTCACGGGAGTCCCCGGCATGGCGTCCGGAAGGAGGATCGATGATTCGCGCTGTCGTCTCCACGTCCGCAGCGGCCCGTCTCGGAGCGGCCGCACGCTTCCTCGCACAGTTCTCTCCCGGCCGGGAAATCCTCGTCGTCGGCGCCTCGCGTGGCGCGGCTGATGACTTCGTGCGCCAGCTTGCCCGGACCCGTGGCGCCACCTTCGGGTTGACGCGCTTCTCGCTGACCGAGCTCGCGGCACGGACCATCGCGACGACGACCGCCGGCACGCGCGCGCCGGGCACGCAGGGCGCCGGCGAGGCGATGACCGCTCGCGTCGTCTTCGACGCGCGCGAGGCTGGCGAGCTCGCCTACTTCGAGCCGGTGGCGTCGATGCCGGGATTCCCGCGCGCCCTCGCCCGCACGCTCCACGAGCTGCGGCTCGCGGGCGTCGCGCCGACGTCGCTCGCGGACTGCGGCGCCGCGGCTGAGGACATCGCGCGGCTGCTGGCGCGCTTCGAGACGCAGATGGGGCAGGCGAGCATCGACGACCGCGCCGCCCTCTTCACGAGCGCCGCCGGCATCTGGCGTGGGCCGGCCGCTGCTGCGCAGGGTGTGACGGTCCGGTGGCGCGGACTGCCTGTCGTCGTGCTCGACGCTACGCTCGACTCCGCCGCCGAACAGGCGTTCGCGGCTGCCGTGCTCGACACCGCGCCGGATGCGCTCGTCACGATCGGCGACGGCGACGGCCGCGCCGAGCAGGCGGTCGCCTCCCTCGGCGTCGCGCCCGAACGGCTCGACGACGACGCCGATCGAGACAGCGACCTGTGGCACCTGCGGCGCTATCTGTTTCAGGACGAACGTCCGGACGTCCGGTCCCGTGCCGGCGATGTGCGCCTCTTTTCCGCGCCGGGCGAAGGGCGCGAGATGGTGGAGATCGCGCGCCGCATGCTCGACGAAGCGGCCCGGGGCGTGCCCTTCGACGAGATGGCGGTGTTCCTGCGCGCGCCGCAGCAGTACCTCGGGCTGCTGGAGCACGCGTGCGCACGCGCCGGCGTTCCGGTGCACTTCGATCGCGCCACGCGCCGGCCCGATCCGGCAGGCCGGGCTTTCATCGCGCTCCTGTCGTGCGCGGCGGAACACCTCTCGGCCAAACGGTTCGACGAGTACCTGTCGCTCGCCCAGGTGCCGCGCGTCGGCGCCGCTGCGCGAACGAACGGCGACGCCGCGCCGATCCGCTCGCGCGACGAGCTGTTTCCGCCGTCCGGCGACGAAGAGGAGGAATCGCCCGAGACGTCGATGCCCGACGTCACCCCGGACAGCGACGAGGAGGCGATCGTCGCCGGCACGCTGCGCGCGCCCTGGAAATGGGAAGAGCTGATCGTCGAGTCGTCCATTGTCGGTGGACGGTCGCGCCAGGAAGGGAGGGAGCGCTGGCGGCGCCGGCTCGCGGGCCTCGCCGGTGAATACGAGCTGCGGCTGCGCGAGCTGCGCAGCGAGGATCCCGATTCGGCGCGCATCGCGCGCTACGAACGCGACCTGCGGAACCTTCGACATCTGCGCGAGTTCGCCCTGCCGATCGTCGACAGCCTCGCGGCGTGGCCGGACGAGACGACCTGGGGAGAGTGGCTCGAACGCTTCGAGGCGCTTGCCGCCGCCGCGCTGGCGCGCCCGGCGCGTGTGCTCCAGATCCTCGCGGACCTGCGGCCGATGGCCAGCGTCGGTCCGGTGTCGATCGAGGAGGCGCGCGACGTGCTTCGCGACCGGCTCAGCATGCTCGACTGGAATCCGCCGGCTCGCCGCTACGGGTCGGTCTTCGTCGGCACACCGCACCAGGCTCGCGGCCGCACCTTCCGCATCGTCTTCGTGCCCGGCCTTGCCGAGCGTGTCGTTCCGCAGCGCCCGCGCGAGGATCCGCTGCTGCTCGACGCCGTACGGGTCGAGGTCGCGCCGCACCTGGTCCTGCAGGACGAACGCGGGCGCGTGGAACGCCTGCTGCTGAAGCTCGGCGTCGGAGCCGCCACCGAGCGCCTGTACCTGTCGTATCCGCGCATGGACGTCGCGCAGACGCGTGCGCGCGTGCCGTCGTTCTATGCGCTCGACGTGATGCGCGCGATCACCGGCCGCATTCCCGATCACCGGCTGCTCGCGACGGAAGCGGCCGAAGAGGGTGGCGCGAGCCTCGCGTGGCCGGCGCCGTCGGATCCCGATCGCGCGATCGACGATCTCGAGCACGACCTCGCGGTGCTGCGCCCGCTGCTCGAGGCGCGCGATCCTGCCGCCGTACGCGGTCGCGCCCACTACATGCTGTCGCTGAACGAGGCGCTGCGGCGGTCGGTGATCAGCCGCTGGTCGCGCGGCCGCAAGGCGTGGCTGCCTGGCGATGGTCTCGTGAAGGTGAGCCCGTCGATCGAGAAGGCGATTGCGGCACACCGTCTCGGCGCGCGTCCGTTCTCGCTCTCGGCGCTGCAGCGCTTCTCTTCCTGTCCGTATCAGTTCCTGCTGGCGACGATTCACCGGCTCGAGCCGTGGGAAGCGCCGGAGCCGCTGGTGCGGATGGATCCGCTCACGCGCGGCAGCCTGTTCCACGAAGTACAGGCCGGGTTCTATCGCGAGATGCAGGCGCGCGGGGCGCTCCCGATCGCCCGGGAGCAGGTCGCCGGCGCGGTCCGCTGCGTCGACGAGGTGCTCACGCGCGTGGCGGCGCGCTACAAGGACGAACTGGTGCCGGCCATCGAGCGCGTGTGGACCGACGAGATCGCCGACATCCGCCGAGATCTCGGCATCTGGGTCCGGCGTCTCGCCGACGACACGACGTGGATCCCGGAGTACTTCGAGCTCGCGTTCGGCCTGTCGCTCGAAGGGCGCGATCCGCGAAGCCTGCGCGACCCGGTCACGATCGACGGACGTTTCCGAGTGCACGGTTCGGTCGACCTGATCGAGCGTCACGCGGTCAACGGCACGCTGCGCGTCACCGATCACAAGACCGGCAAGGATCGTTCGTCGCCCGGGATGATCGTGAAAGGAGGAACGGTCCTCCAGCCGGTGCTCTATAGTGCGGCGATCGCCGAAGGGCTGCACGCCGAGGTCGTCGAAGGCCGGCTGTTCTACTGCACGACCGCCGGCGGGTTCGCCTCCTTCCCGATCCCGATCGACGTCTACAACCGTCGCCAGGGGATCGAGGTGCTGGAGATCGTCGATCGCGCCATCGAACAGGGATTCCTCGTCGCCGCTCCGGCCGATCGCGCGTGCACGTACTGTGACTTCAGGCCGGTCTGCGGGCCGAACGAGGCGGAACGGGTGAAGCGCAAACCGAAGGATCGGCTCGCCGATCTGCTCGCGCTCCGGGAGATGCGGTGATGGCGGCCGTGCTCGAATTCCGGCACTCCGACGCCGACGATCGCCGCGCGATCGCCGCCGATCTCGACGTGACGATGATCGTCGAGGCGGCGGCCGGGACCGGCAAGACCACGGAGCTGGTGAACCGGATTCTGGCGGTGCTCGAGCGCGGTCCCGAGACGATGCCGCAGATCGTGGCGGTGACGTTCACCGAGAAGGCGGCGGGCGAGCTGAAGCTCCGCCTGCGCGAGCGTCTCGAGCACCGGCGGCTGCAGGTCGACGATCCGCAGGTCACCGCGCGTCTCGAGCATGCGCTCGCCACGCTCGAAGAGGCGCACGTCAACACGATTCACGGCTTCTGCGCCGAGCTGCTGCGCGAGCGGCCGGTCGAAGCGCGCGTCGACCCGCTGTTCACCGTGTTGACCGACGATCAGTCGGCGTCGTTGTACGGCCGGGCGTTCGGGCGCTGGCTGCAGCAGGCGCTCCAGGATCCGCCGCACGGTGTGCGCCGCGCGCTTCGCCGGAGCAGCGCGCCGTCGTTTGGCGGCAGCGACGCGGACGGTCCGGTCGACCGCCTGCGGTCGGCGGGCCGCGCGCTGGCGGAGTGGCGTGCGTTCCCGGCGCCATGGCACCGCCCGCCGTTCGATCGCGACGGCGAGGTCAGGAGGATCCTCTCGCGGCTGCATCTGTTGGCGGATCTCTCGGCCTGTGCCTCGAACCGCGGCGACAACCTCTATCGCGATCTCGATGCGGTGCGCCGCCTGAGCCACCAGGTACGTCTCGAGGAGCAGTTCGGCCACGAGGACCTCGACGGGTGGGAAGCGCGCCTCGTCGATCTCACGCGCGACCGTGGCTTCTCCCGCACGAGAAAGGGGAGCGGCTACAAATACGGCGCGGTGAAAGAGCCGTTCGGCGGCCGCATCGCTGGCGACACCGTGAGCCGTACGGAAGTGCTCGAGGCGCGGAACGCGCTCTTCGCCGAGATGCAGCTGTTCCGCCGTGAGGCGGATGCCGATCTGGCCGCGGCGCTCCAGCAGGAGCTGAAGCCGGCGACCGGGCTGTATCAGGAGCTGAAGCAGGCGGCCGGCGCGCTCGACTACAACGATCTGCTGATCCGCGTGCGCGATCTGCTGCGCGAGAACCGCGACGTTCGCGTCCACCTGCAGCGATCGATCGCGCGCATCTTCGTCGACGAGTTCCAGGATACCGATCCGGTGCAGGCCGACATCCTGCTGCTCCTCGCGGCTGACGATCCCGACGCGCACGATCCGGAGCGCGTCACCCCGCACCCGGGCAAGCTCTTCATCGTCGGCGACCCGAAGCAGGCGATCTACCGGTTCCGCGGTACCGACGTCGGCACGTACTGGCGCGTCAAGACGCAGCTGAAAGAGCGGGGTGCCCGGATCCTGCAGTTGAGGACCAGTTACCGGAGCGTGCCGGAGATCCAGCGCTTCGTGAACGCCGCGTTCCGCGACGCGATGCAGGAGAACCGCGACACGCTCCAGGCGGCGTACGTCGCGCTCGCGGAGAGCCGTCCTGCCGCCTCCGACCAACCGGCGATCGTGGCGCTCCCGGTTCCGCGTCCGTACTCCGCTTCGTCATGGGGCGGACCGCAGGTGAGCGCCAGGGCGATCGACGGGTCGCTGCCCGACGCGGTCGGCGCGTTCGTCGCCTGGCTGGTCGACGAGAAGAACGGGTGGACCGTCGCCGAACGAGGTGCGGACGGGGAGGAGCGGCAGGTCCCGCTGAAGCCGCGCCACATCGCGATCCTGTTCCGGCGATTCAGCAGCTTCGGCGAGGACGTGACGCGCCGGTACACCGACGCGATCGAGGCCCGCGGCATCCCGCACCTGCTCGTCGGCGGCAAGTCGTTTCACGGCCGCGAGGAGGTCGAGACGATGCGCGCGGCGCTCGCCGCCGTCGAGTGGCCAGACGACGAGCTGTCGATCTTCGCGACGTTGAAGGGATCGCTCTTCGCGATCGACGACGAGGCGCTGCTGGAGTTCCGCTACCGGTTCGGTCCGCTGCACCCGTTCCGCATTCCGCGCGTGCTTGGCGGAAACAGTGGCAGCGAGCTGGAGCTCGCCGCGGAGCCGACGAGCCATCTCGTGCCGATTGCGGAGGCGCTCCGCCTGCTGCAGACGCTGCACCGCGGCCGCAACCTGCGGCCGGTCGCCGATACCATCACGCGCCTGCTCGAAGCGACGCGCGCGCACGTCGGCTTCATCCTGCGGCCGGCGGGCGAGCAGGCGCTTGCCAACGTGCTGCACGTCGCGGAGCTGGCGCGGCAGTACGAGGCGTCGGGCGGGATTTCCTTCCGCGGTTTCATCGACGCGCTGCGCGCCGCGGCCGAATCGGAAGGGGCCGACGCGCCGATTCTCGAGGAGAGCAGCGACGGCGTGCGCCTGATGACGGTGCACAAGGCGAAGGGGCTCGAGTTCCCGGTCGTCATCCTCGCCGACCTCACCTGCAAGCTGGCGCGCGACGATGCCAGCCGGTACGTGTCGATGGATGAACGGCTGTGCGCGATCAAGATCGGCGGCTGGGCGCCGCACGAGCTGCACGATCACGAGGCGGAAGAGGTCGGCCGCGAGAAGGCGGAAGCGGTCCGTCTGGCGTACGTCGCCGCCACCCGCGCACGCGATCTCCTCGTCGTTCCGGCCGTTGGAGATGGACCATGGAACGGCGGGTGGCTCGATCCGTTGAACACGGCCCTCTATCCACCGCTTCCGGCGCGCAGGCAAGCGGAGCGCGCGCCGCGTGTGCCGCCGTTCAGGTCGAAGGACACCGTACTCGAGCGGCCAGACGAGGGGGCGGCGTCGGATCAGACGGTATGTCCGGGGCTGCACCGGTTCGGTGACGACGGTTACTCGGTCGTCTGGTGGGACCCGGGAGCCGGCGGCGGATTGCAGCTCGGTCAGAAGCCGCCGTTCGGCGTACGTCGGGACGACCTGATCGTCAAGGACGTGCCCAAGCACGTGATCGCCGACGGACGGAGCGAGTACGACCGCTGGCGGCTCGCGCGCGACGATGCGCGCGCGTCCGGAGCGGCGCCGTCGCTCCAGGTGCAGACGGCGCGCGAGTGGGCGGCACGGCCCGACGACCGGGATGCGGACCGCGAGCGCGACGCGGCGCGCGAGCTCGAGGTCGCGGTCGACGTCGCGGTCGTCGATGTTGCCGGCTTCGCGGCAGGCGACCCCTCGTCGTCTTCCGGCGGCGCGGCGCTCGGCCTGCTGGTCCACGAGATCGTTGCGCTCGTGCCGCTCGACGTCGACCGTGCCGGGTTGCAGGCGGTTGCGGCCAGGCAGGTGCAGATCCTCGGGTTGAGATCGGACGATGTCGACCCGGCTGTGCTGAAGGTGGAGCGGCTGCTGCAGCACGACCTCATGCGCCGCGCGCGTGCCGCCGATGCGCGGCGCGACTGCCGCCGGGAGACGCCAATCACCTGCCTGGTCGACGGCACGATGGTCGAAGGTGTGGTCGACCTCGCGTTTCTCGAGAGCGACTGCTGGCACGTGCTCGACTTCAAGACCGATCGCGAGCTGAACCCGGCGACCGAAGGCCGGTATCGTCGTCAGGTCAGCCTCTACGCGCGCGCGATTGCGGAAGCGACCGGCCAGCCTGCGCAAGGGTATCTCGTCCGGGTGTGACGCGCTGGATGGCACACGCTTCGCAATCAAGCGGGACGACGGAGCGGATTGAGGTGATGGACAAGCGCCTGGAGGAACAGCTCGAACGCATGCGGCAACTCTCCGCGCGCGTGGCGCGCATACACGAGCAGCTCGAGAAGAACACGGAACTGCTCACGCGCGTTCCCGCGCATGGGCGCGGACCATCCCCGCTGCACGAGGTCCGCGAGCTGCGGACCTGGTCGCAACCGGATCCCGGCGAGCCGCACGATGTGCGGCACGGCCGGCGTCCAGGCGCGCAGGCTGCGGATCGGCCGCGCCGCCGTCGTCGTCGCCGCGAGCGGGCGTAGTGCCCGTCTTCAGGCGGCCCGCGGTGAAGTCCGGCCGCGGTGAGTCCGGCTGAAGCCGGACACTACGTACTCTCAGTGTTCTCGGCGCTCTCGCTCTATTGCCCAGGCGTCGTTTCCGGCAGCAGCGTGACGACGGTGTACCGATCCATCGGGAAGTACTTCCGGAAGGTCTCCTGCACGATCGTCCGCGTGAGCCCGTCGATGCGCCGGGCGCGGGTGACGATGTCGCTCGGGTTCTCGCCGAGCAGATGGACCGTCTGGAGACGCCGCATCCAGTAGGCGTTCTGCTTCAGCGCCGTTTCGTAGTCGCGCTTCGCGGCTTCTCGCGCGTTCGCGACGAGCGCCTCCGACGGCCCTTCGGTCTGCAGCTTCTGCACCTCCTCGAGGACGCGATCGGTCATCGCCGTGATGTTCTCCGGCGCGGCGCCGAAGTTCACGCCGATGTAGCCGTCGCCGTGGAGCGGCGGCGTCTGCGAGAGCCCGACCGACACGTTGTAGGTCTGGCCGAGCTCTTCGCGCAGCGCGTCGCGCAGCACTGTTTCCAGCACGGTCGTGGCCGCAATCACCCGTTCCTGCTCGACAAGGTCGAACGACGGATCCGCGAAGAAGCTGACGAGCGTCTGCGCGCGCGGCTCGCGCCCTTTCACGACTGTCGCTTTCTCGATCGTCGCGGGGAACCGCACGCCGATGTCGCGCACCGCCGACGAAGCGGTTCCGGTCGACGGCAGTCCGCCGACGTAGCGGGCGACGAGCGGCAGCGCCGTGTCGACGTTGAACGCGCCGACCATGAAGAAGGTGAAGTCGGCCGCGTTGGAGAAGCGCGCCTTGTAGAACGACAGCATCTTCTCGCGGTCGAGGCGCGCGACCACCTCCGCGGTGAGCGGTTCGGCGGTGTAGTGATTGGACGTGTTCACCGCTTCGACCTTCTCGCCGAACGCCTGTCCCGGGCTGCGCCCGCGATTGGCCACCGCCGCGTCGAGCTGCCGCCGCATCAGCGCAAACGCGTCCGGATCGTCGCCAGGTTCGGTGAACGTCACGTACAGGAGCTGAAGCGCCGTCTCCAGATCGGCCGGACCGGCCGAACCGGAGATGCCGTGAGTGGCTGACGAGATGAAGGGCGATGCGGACGCCATCTTCCCCGCGAGCATCTTGTCGAGATCGAGCGCCCTGATGCCGCCGACGCCCGATAGCGCGACGTAGTTGGTCGCGAAGGCGGCCTGCATGTAGTCTTCGCGCGGGGCGAGCGAGGCGCCGCCTTTCGCGTACATCGTGAAGAGCACCTGGTCGTTCTTGAAGTCGGTCGGCTTCAGCCAGGCCTCGACGCCGTTCGAGAACTTCACGACGGTGACGCCGATGTCGGCCAGCTCGCGTCTCGATTCGACGCGCGCCGGCTCCGGCAGCTCCTCGACGAGGGCGCGCGTGCTGACCGCGTCGCTCCACGGCGTGACCGCGACCTCTCCGGCTCTCGCCAGCGCGCCGCGGATGTCCGACTCCCGCGGCACCGTGACCGATTCCTTCTCGGGCGCGACGGCGAGGACGACTTCGCCTTCGCCGCCCAGGCGCTCCTTCGCAATCGTGCTCACATCGTCGAGGGTGATGGCCGGGAGGAACTGCTGAACCAGACGCCATTCGTACTCGATCCCCGGGCTCGGCTCCTGGGTCAGGAAGTGGCGCAGGTACTCCTGTGCGTACGATCCGCTCTCGTTCTTGTCGCGCTCGTTGTACGCGCGCTCGTAGAAGGCGCGCAGCCAGAGCCTGGCGCGATCGAGCTCGGGGGCGGTGAACCCGTACTGCTGCACCCGCCGCGCTTCGATCTGCAGCGCGGTGAGGCCGTCGGGAATCCCGCCGTCCTGCACGCGGGCGTTCAGGCCGAAGGTCTCGATCGACGGCGTCAGCGTCCCGCCGCCGGCGCCGGCGCCGAGGAACTTCGCGTCCGGTTTGCGCGCGAGCTCGGTGAAGCGATCGTTCAGCATGCGTGTGAACAGGCTGTCGACGATCGATCGCCGGTAGTCGCTGACGAGTTGCGTTCCTTCCTTCGCGCGCTTGCGGAGAATCTGCACCGACGAGGAGGTGACCTCGGGATCGGACACGATGCTGACCAGATCCTGCCGGGGCAGCGGCATGCTGGAGTCGGGATTCGGCGCGGCCGGCGCACGATCGCGCAGCGCGCCGAACGTCTCGCGCAGGCCGGCTTCCATCTCCTCCGGCTTCACGTCGCCGACGATGACGATTGCCATGCGCTCGGGGCGGTACCACGTGTCGTAGAAGTCGCGCAGGCGCTGCACCGGCGCGTTGCGCAGGATCTCCGGCTTGCCGATCGGCAGCCGCTCCGCGTATCGCGACTGGGCGTAGAGGATCGGGACCTGCTTGTCGCGCACGCGGGTGGCGGCGCCGAGGCGTCCTCGCCACTCCTCGATGACGACGCCGCGCTCCTTGTCGACCTGTTCGGGATCGAGCGTCAGCCCGCCGGCGAAGTCGGCCATCGCCTGGAGCCCCTTCGCCACGACGTCGCGGGAGTCGGTCGGGAGGTCCAGCATGTACACCGTCTCGTCGAAGCTCGTGTACGCGTTGACGTGCGGACCGAGCCGTGCGCCGACCGATTCGAAGTACGAGACCAGCTCGCCGGGCTCGAAGTGTGCGCTCCCGTTGAACGCCATGTGCTCGATGAGGTGCGCGAGCCCCTGCTGATCGTCAGCTTCGTAGAGCGAACCCGCCTTCACGGCGAGCCGCAGCGCGACCCGGTTCGCGGGGCGTCCGTTCTGCCGGATGAAGTAGGTGACGCCGTTGGGCAGGGTGCCGGTGCGGACCGCGGCGTCGAAAGGAATGCGGTCCTGCGGCCGCAGGGGCGCCGCTGCCGGCGCAGGCTGCGACTGCGCCTGGGCCTGCGCATCAGGCCGCGCGGAGGAGACGACGAGCGCCAGGAGAACGAGGCCGGCGCCAAGGAGGGTTCGGGAGGGCATGACGTGCATCGAGCGGATTATGGCGCAAGCACCCAGCACCTTGCACCCAGCACCCAGCACCCTGCATGAGCACCCAGCACCTAGCACCCTGCATGAGCACCCAGCACCCTGCACCTGGCACCCTGCACCCTATCGTCTGCGCAAGCTGATGTTCACCGGCGTCGTCTCGCCGCGTCTGGCGTCGATCTCGGTCGAGAACCGCTCGTACCCGTCGCGCTCGACCTCGATCAGGTGCCTTCCTTCGGCGACCTGCACGATCAGCCGCTCGTCGCCGCCTGGCGCGTCCCAGCGTTCGCCGTCGATGCGGACGATACCGCCGCCGGGACGGACCTGAATCGAGAGCGTCGCGAAGCGCGACGGCTCTTCCTGCGCGCCGCGCGGCCGCTCGGGCGGCGGCTGTTCACGGCCGGGCCGCCGCGTCATCGGCCGTCGATCGATGGGGGGCGGCGGCGCCTCGTCGTCGCGCGGCTCGATGCGATCGCGTTCCGACGGGACCGGCTGCGGCTCCTGCGCTTCGCCAGGCGCGAGCCGCTCGAGCGACCCCTCGATCGTGCGCGTCGCGTTCGTGCTGAGATACAGCTGACGCCGCAGCGGATGGTAGCCCTCGAGCCAGATCACGATCTCGTGCTCGCCAGGCGGCACGTGCAGCCGCTGGAAGCGCCCGTCGAACTCCTCGACCCGCCCGGCGAAGTACCCGTCGACGTAGACCGACGCCTCTTTGGGCGTCACGTCGATCCGCAGGTGGCTTTCCGGCTGAGCGTACCGGTACGACGGGTAGCCCGGGTATCCCGGATACCCCGGCGGATAACGCCACTGCGCCGACGCGGCTGGCGGCGTCAGGAGCATCGTGAGTGGAAACAGCATGGCGACGAGCAGGGGTTGCGTGCGCACGATCGACTCCTCTTCAGCGGGGCGTGTCATCGCTGAAAAGGGCAACGAGTGTGCCAGACGAGCTTGACGTTTTTCGTGAACAAAATCGTCCGTGCCGCGTCGAGCTGTCATCAACCCGGCACACCGCATGTTCGTCGGCGAGGTCAGGCGGGATTCACCAGTCGCTTGACCGCGCGATGTCCGTTCATGCAGAATCGTCAGCCACGGTGTTCGCTTCTCACCTGATCTGTTGTTGCCTCTGTTCCGCGCCGGCGGCGTGTCGCTGCGCGTGTATCGGGCCGACGGTCGGCTGGTGAGAGGCATCCTCAGGTAGTTCCACCACTCCTTCGAGCGTTCCGCTTCTCCCGGTCAAGCCGTTCGGCTGATCGATTCCACAAATTTTTTGTGCATAAGGAGAAGCGTTGTGATTTCCAGATTCGTTCGTGCGTCCGCACTCGTGGTGCTGGCGCTCACGCAGACAGAGACAGCCAGCGCGCAGGTCGGGAGCGCTCCCGCCGGCGAGATCCGCGGCGTCATCCGGGACAGCAACGGCGGCGTGCTGCCCGGCGTGGCGGTGAAGGCGACGCGGCAGGGAGGCGGCGGCGCGCTCGAGACGACGACCGACGGCGACGGCGGCTACCGGATCGGACCGCTTGCTGCCGGATCGTATGCGGTCGACGCGATCCTCGACGGCTTCGAGACGGCGTCGCGTGTCATTGCCGTCGACGGGCGGCCGATCGTCGCCGACCTCACGCTCGCGCCGGCGCGCTTCGCCGAGTCGGTCGTCGTGACGGCGCGGCGCATCGAGGAAGCGGCGCAGGAGGTGCCGATCCCGGTGTCGGTCATCCGCGGCGACCTCGTCGCCGACGCGGGCGCGTTCAACGTGAACCGCATGAAGGAGATGCTGCCGACGGTCCAGTTCTACTCGAGCAATCCGCGCAACTCCGCCATCAACGTCCGCGGGCTCGGCGCGCCGTTCGGCCTGACCAACGACGGCCTCGAGCCGGGTGTCGGCATGTACATCGACGGCGTGTTCTTCGCGCGCCCCGCCGCCGCGACGCTCGACTTCCTCGACGTCGAACAGGTCGAGGTGCTGCGCGGTCCGCAGGGGACGATCTTCGGGAAGAACACCACGGCGGGCGCCATCAACATCACCACGAAGCAACCGAGCTTCACGCGCGGCGCCGAAGCCGAGATCAACTACGGCAACCTCGATTTCTTCCAGGCGAAAGCGTCGGTGACCGGACGGCTGTTCGACAACGTGGCAGGGCGGCTGTCGTTCTCGGGCACGGGGCGCGAGGGAGCGATTCGCCATGCGCAGACCGGTGAGAACCTCAACAACCTGAACAACGTCGGCTTCCGCGGACAGGTCCTCTTCGCGAAGACCAGCGCCTTCGACGCGACGCTCTCGATCGACGAGACGCGCCAGCGGCTGCAGGGCAGCACCCAGGTGATTGCGGGCGTCGCGCCGACGCTCCGCGCCGCCAACCGCCAGTGGGCCGGCATCGTCGCCGACCTGGACTACACGCCGCCCAGCTACGACGCCTTCGATCGTGTGAGCGACGCCGACTCGCCGATCTACGCCAACCAGGATCTGGGTGGCGCCGCCGTCAACCTGAACTGGGCGCTCGGCCGCGGGCGCCTGACGTCAACCACCGCATGGCGCTTCTGGAACTGGAGTCCGTCGAACGACCGCGACTTCATCGGCCTGCCGGTGACGACGGTTTCGGAAGCGCCGTCGAAGCAGCGGCAGTGGACGCAGGAGCTGCGCTATGCCGGCGACCTCACCGAGCGCGCGAACCTCGTCGCGGGCGTCTTCTACTTCAACCAGCGTCTCGATTCGGATCCGGTGTTCCAGCAGGAGCAGGGGGCTGCCGCCTGGCGGTTCCTGCTCGCGCCGAGCGCGAACGCGGCGACGCCGGGTCTGCTCGACGGCTATGGCTACAACCAGTACGTCGCCTATCGGAACGCCAGCGCCGCGGTCTACGGCCAGGTCGAGTGGTCGATTACCGACTGGCTGCGCGTGCTTCCCGGGCTGCGCGTGAACTGGGATACGAAGAACGTCGACTTCAGGCAGGAGGTCTACGGCGGGCTGCAGACGACCAACCCGGCGCTCGTCGCGCTCCAGCAATCGGTGCTGGCGCCGCAGGCCTACAAGGCGGACACGTCGGACGCCAACACGTCGGGCCAGCTGACCGTGTCCGCGAGAGCATCGGACCGCTTCAACGCCTACGCGACGTACGCGACGAGCTTCAAGTCGGTCGGCATGAACCTGAACGGCGTGCCGACGGACGCGAACAACCAGCCGGTGCTCTCGTCGGCGACCGTCGAGCCGGAACACGTCCGCCATTACGAAGTCGGAATCAAGACCGAGCCGTTCCGGCGCGTGCTCGCGAACCTGACGGTCTACGACACGGAGATTCGCGACTTCCAGACGCAGGTGGTCAACGCGAGCGTCGGCGTGCTGCGCGGCTACCTGGCGAACGCCGCCAAGGTGCGGGTGCGCGGCGTCGAGCTCGACGGCAGCGCGAGCCTCACGCGGCGCGTGTCGATCTACGCGAACGCGGCCTACACCGACGGCACGTACGTGTCGTTCCCGGACGCGCCGCCGCCGCTCGAAGAGACCGGCGGGCCGCAGGTGAAGGACATCTCCGGCACGCTGCTGCCGGGCATCTCGAAAGCGGCGGTCTCGATCGGCGGCGAATACGCGCAGCCGGGAGCGCTGCTCCGGCGTTCCGGACAGTTCTTCGTCGCGACCGACACGAGCTACCGATCGCGCTTCTCGTCGAGCCCGACCGAGTCGCAGTACATGTTCGTGCCCGGTTACGGTCTCGTGAACGCGCGGATCGGGTTCCGCGCCAGCTCCGGCTGGGCGCTGTCGATCTGGGCGCGCAATCTGTTCGACAAGGAGTACTACGAGCTGCTCTCCGCCGCGCCGGGCAACTCGGGGCTGATCGTCGGCCTGCCGGGCGAGCCGCGCACCGTCGGCGTGACGCTCCGGTTTTCCTTCAAGCGGTAACGGCAGACAGGCACGGGCGGGACGTCGGGGGCTGCGATGAACGAACAGATGCTGTGGGTCGGCGCGATCACGCTGGTCGCGGCGACGGTCAACGGGGCGCTGGGGTACGGGTTCTCGTCGATCACCGTACCGCTCGCGCTGCTGTTCCTGTCGAACCGCGTCCTCAATCCGGCGCTGATCCTCATCGAGGTCCCGCTGAACGCCTACGTGCTCTGGGTGAATCGTCACTCGCTGCCTGCCGTGTGGCGGCGCGTCCTGCCGATGATCCTCGGGCTCGTCCCCGGCGTCGTCGCCGGCACGCTGATGGTCTCGAGCGTCAGCCCCGACTGGCTCAAGCTGTACACCTATTTCGCGCTGCTGCCGCTCATCCTGCTGCAGGCGGCCGGCTTCCGCCGGCCGATCAAGTCGGAGCGTTCGGCGGGCCTCGCCTTCGGCGCCGGCGTCGGCGTGCTCTACTCGGTGACGACGATCTCGGGGCCGCCGCTGGCGATCGCCCTGAACAACCAGGGGCTCGAGAAGCGCGAGTTCCGCGCGGCGCTCGGCGTCGTGCGGCTGGCGGAGTCGTCGATGACGGCGTTCGCGTACCTGTATGCCGGGCTCTTCACCAGTTCGAGCTTCGCGCTGGTCCCCTGGATCGTGCCGAGCGTGGCGCTCGGCGTGCCGCTCGGCGCGCAGATCATCCAGCGCATGCGGCCGGAGACGTTCCGCCGCATCTGCATGAGTTTCGATGCGTGGATCGTGGCCTTCGGGCTCTCCAAGCTGCTGCACGACCTCGCGCTCGTGCCGGGGCATGCCGCCTATCTGCTCCTGGTGGCGGTCATCGTGCTCGACGCGTGGCTGCTGTATCGCTTCTTCTCGGCGTTCGCGACCGAGCTCGAGGCGCGCGCCTACCTGCCGGCGCGACCGGCGCCCTCGGACTGATGCCGCGCGGTTGACTTCGCCGCCGCGAATTGGTACATATCAGTGGGTTGATGTCGTTCACGAGCCTCGCCTGTTGCTGCGCATGTTGTTGTCCGGACCACTCGGGTCCCGCGCCGCACGGTCGTGCCTCGTAACACGAGACATCCGCTGAATCCAGTTTTCAACGGAACCACAGACCAGAAGCCCGGGGACCTCGCCCCGGGCTTTTTGTTTTTTGCGGCTTCATCATGCTCATGCCCGCACTCGACAATCGAACCACGGTGACCGGCGCCCCTTCCGCCGTGACGCCGAGCTATGACCACCTGGCCGCCCTGGAGTCGGAGAGCGTCCACATCATGCGGGAGGTCGTCGCCGAGTTCGAGCGACCCGTGCTCCTGTTCTCCGGCGGCAAGGACTCGATCGTCATGCTGCGGCTCGCGGAGAAGGCGTTCTTCCCGGGGAAGATCCCGTTCCCGCTGATGCACGTCGACACCGGGCACAACTTCCCCGAGGTCATGGCGTACCGCGACCGCCGCGTCGCGCAGCTGGGCGCCCGCCTCATCGTCGCCTCCGTGGAGCAGGCGATCGAGCAGGGGCTCGTCACCGACCCGACCGGCCCGCGCGCCTCGCGCAACCAGATCCAGACGGTGCCGCTGCTGCGCGCGATCCAGCAGCACACGTTCGACGCGGTCTTCGGCGGCGCGCGTCGTGACGAAGAGAAGGCGCGCGCGAAGGAACGGGTCTTCAGCTTCCGCGACGAGTTCGGGCAGTGGGATCCGAAGAGCCAGCGGCCCGAGCTCTGGTCGCTCTACAACGGCCGTCACCGCAAGGGGGAGCACATCCGCGTCTTCCCGCTCTCGAACTGGACCGAGGTCGACATCTGGCAGTACGTCGCGCGCGAGCGGCTCGAGCTGCCGTCGATCTACTACGCGCACGAGCGCGAGGTCTTCCGGCGCGACGGCATGCTGATGGCGTTCACGCCGGTGACGCGGCCGCTCGCGGGCGAAGAGCTGTTCCGCGCCGTCGTGCGCTACCGCACCGTCGGCGACATGACCTGCACGGCCGCCGTCGCGTCGGACGCCGACACGGTCGAGAAGATCATCGAGGAGGTCGCGACGAGCCGCATCACCGAGCGGGGCGCGACGCGCGCCGACGATCGCGCCTCGGAAGCCGCGATGGAAGATCGCAAGCGCGAAGGGTACTTCTGATGTCCGGCCTGCTGCGCATCTGCACCGCCGGCAGCGTCGACGATGGGAAGAGCACGCTGATCGGGCGGCTGCTGTACGACTCGCGCGCCGTGTACGAGGACCAGCTGCACTCGATTCAGCGCGCCTCGAAGAACCGATCGGCCGGAGCGATCGACTTCTCGCTCTTCACCGACGGCCTCCGCGCCGAGCGCGAGCAGGGGATCACGATCGACGTCGCGTACCGCTACTTCGCGACCGCGCGCCGCACGTTCATCCTCGCGGATACGCCCGGCCACGAGCAGTACACGCGCAACATGGCGACCGGCGCCTCGACCGCCGACGTGGCGATCCTGCTGGTCGACGCGCGCCACGGCGTCCGCCCGCAGTCGCGGCGGCACGCGCAGATCGCGCGCCTCCTCGGCATCAACGACTACGTCGTCGCCGTCAACAAGATGGATCTCGTCGACTTCGAGCGGTCGGTGTTCGAGTCGATCGTCGACGAGTTCGACACGATCCTGGCGGGCGCGCGGATCCACCCGATCCCGATGAGCGCGCTGCACGGCGACAACGTGACGGCGCCGAGCGAGCGCACCCCCTGGTTCGACGGCCAGCCGCTGCTCGAGTTCCTCGAGACGGTGGAGGTGAAGCGCGACGCCGCGTCGCGTCCGTTCCGGTTCCCGGTGCAGCTCGTGCTGCGCCCGGGCCACGAGTTCCGCGGCTATGCCGGCCAGATCCTCTCGGGCATCGTCCGGCCGGGCGACGTCGTCACGGTGTGGCCAGGCGGCCGGACGACCCGTGTCGAGCGGATCGTGACCCTCGACGGCGACATCGAGATCGCGCACGCCGGGCAGTCGGTGACGCTGACGCTCGAGGACGAGATCGACATCAGCCGCGGCGACATGATCGCGGTCGGCGATCTCGCCGTGACGCAGCGCTTCCGCGCCGACGTCGTCTGGATGGACGAGCGGCCGCTCGACCCCTCGCGCGTCTACGTCGTCAAGCACACGACGAGGTCGGTGAGCGCGGAGATCGATCGTGCGCTCGAGATGAACCAGATCGGATCGGTGACCGTGACCACGGCCCGGCCGCTGATGGTGGACCGCTACGCGGACAACCGCGGCAGCGGCAGCTTCATCGTCATCGATCCGGCGACGAACTTCACCGCCGGCGCCGGCATGATCGCGGAGGTCCTGCGCGAGAGCGGCGGCGGCCCGATCGCGCGACCCAGCGCGGCGGAGCGGATCGCGCGTCTCGCACGCGGCGCCGGCTCGGACGCGGAAGCGGTCGAGGCGGTCCGGCGTGCGCTCGACGATCTGCTCGTCTGACGCCGGCGACATCGCGCCCGACGCCGAAGCTTCACGCGCCGCGGCCGGCGTGTGTCGCGGCGCCCGACGCGTCAGGAGCGGCAGGGAGCGCGTGCTAAACTGAGCACCCACCTTGGCGAGCGGAGCATCCCACGTCGAACGCTTCGAGCATCATGGCGCGGTCCTCGTCGATGAGATAAGCGGCAGCCCATCGGCCGGAGATCTGCTGTTCCTGCACGGCTGGGGAGGGACCCGCGAGAGCCTGCGCGGCATCGCCACACTGTTCCAGCACACGCACCGCGTTCACCTGATCGACCTTCCCGGCTTCGGCGAGGCTCCGCCTCCGCCCGACACCTGGGGAACCATCGACTACGCCGATCTCGTGCAGCAGTACATCCTGGACCGGGTGCAGGCGCCGGTCGTCCTCGTGGGGCATTCCTTTGGGGGCCGCGTCAGCGTACGGCTCGCGTCGCGTCGGCTGCCGCAGGTTCGTCAGCTCGTGCTGCTCGGCGTTCCAGGCCTGCCGCAGCCGGCGTTGTCGCGCACGCGGATCAGGCGGCAGGCGATCCGCGTGCTGCGGCGCGTCTTGATCGCGCTCCGGCCGATGCTCGGCGATCGCGGCGTGCGCTGGCACACCGAGCGCTTCGGATCGAAGGATTACCAGGCAGCGGCGGGCGCGCTGCGGCCGGTGCTGATCCGCACGGTCAACGAGGACTTGACCGAGAGCGCGCGATCCATCGCCTGCCCGGCGCTCCTGGTGTGGGGCACCGACGACACCGAAACGCCGCCGTGGCTCGGACGCCGATACGCCGAGCTGCTCGGATCGAAGGCGACGCTGGTGCTGCTGCCGCACAAGGATCACCACCTGTACATCGGAACCGGCGCCCACCTGGTTGCCGAGAAGATGCGCGCGTGGATGGGGGCCCAGGCGCATGACTGAGTTCTGGCCCTGGGTGCCGATCCTGACGGCGGCGTTCACCTACCTCGCGTGGCGGCGGCTGCTCGCGTACCTGCGCTATTTCCAGCAGGAAGGCTACGAGCAGCTGCGGTTCCTGCGGTGGACCAACGTGCGATCGCTGACCGACCCGGCGTTCTGGGTGTCGATCGCCTCCGCGTTCCTGTTCCTGCTCGATCCGCTGCTGGCGGTCGTGCTGTTCACCGTCGGCGCGATCGTCCTCGGCCTGGTGCAGCCCGACCCGCGCCGATCGGGCAAGATCCCGCTTCGCCTCACGTGGCGCGCGCGGCGCGTCTTCGCGGTCGCGCTCATCGTCGCGGTGACGGCGTTCGTCCTGGTGATGCGGCTCTTCATGGACGCCGAAGTGCGCGCGCCGCTCGTCGCCGCTTCCGTCATGTTCGCCGTGCTGCCGCTCATGCTCGTCGTCGCCAACGCGGTCCTGTCGCCGTACGAGCGGTACACGCAGCGCAGCTACTACGCGGATGCGGTCGCGCAGCTCGGCCGCGTGCGGCCGTTCGTCGTCGGCATCACCGGCAGCTACGGCAAGAGCAGCTCGAAGGCGATGCTCGCGCACATCCTCCAGTTCCACGCGCCGACGCTGGCGGCCACCGGCAGCATCAACACGGTGATGGGGATCACGCGGCACATCCGCGAGGATCTGGTGCCGGGCCACCGGTTCATGGTGGTGGAAATGGGCGCCTTCGGCGTCGGCTCCATCGAACGGCTGTGCACGCTCACGCCACCTGCGGCCGGCCTCATCACCGCCGTCGGCGACATGCACCTGGAACGGTTCGGTTCGACCGACGCAATCAGGCAGGCGAAAGGGGAGCTCGCCAGGGCGATTCCGCCGGGCGGCATCCTGGTGGTCAACGCCGACAGCCCGAACGCGCTGCGCATTGCCGAAGAGTCCACCGGGTTGCGGGTGCTGCTGTACGGCGAGCGCCATCCGGGGACGCTGCAGACGCGCGTCGAGCAGATGCGCTTCACGAAGCAGGGAACCCATTTCGTGCTGCAGACGGCCGACCGCGCCTACAGCTGCTTCACGCCGATCGTGGGACGGCCGATCGTCCTGAACCTCGCGGGCGCCTTCACGCTGGCGGTTGCGGTCGGCGCCGATCCCGACGTGGCGGTGGCGTCGTTCCGCACGCTGAAGCCGGTGGCCAACCGCCTGGAGGTCGTGGAGGACGCGGGCATCACCTGGATCCGGGACGCCTACAACTCGAACCAGTTCGGGTTCCGCGCGGCGCTCGAAGTGGCCGGCGCGCTGCCGGCGGGACGCCGTTTCCTGGTGACGCCGGGGGTCATCGAGCTCGGGCCTGAGCAGCACAGCGTCAACCGCGCGCTGTCGCGCGAGGCGGCGGCGATCTGCGATACGACGGTCGTCGTCTCCGAGACCAACCGCGCGGCGTTCGTCGAGGGACATCGCGAAGCGGGACGCGACGAGCGGCTCGTCGGGGTCGCCAATCGCGCCGAGGCGTTCCGGTGGCTGCACGAGCACCTGCAGGACGGCGACCTCGTGATTCTCGAGAACGACCTGCCTGACCTCTACGAACGTGGCGCCGGCGTGTTCTGGCCGGCGCGTGCGCCGAGGCGCGCGTCATGACCGCCGTGTCGATACCGCCGGTCCGTCAGACCGTCGCCGTCATGTTCGGCGGCCGGTCGCTCGAGCACGACGTCTCGGTCGTCAGCGGCCTGCAGATCCTCCACGCGATCGATCCCGAGCGCTTCGCGCCGATGCCGATCTACATCGACCAGGCGCTGCGCTGGTGGACCGGCGACGACCTGTGGCACAAGGAGCCGTTCACGAAAGGCGGTCCTGACCGCTCGCGGCTGACCGAGGTGTCGCTCTCGCCCGGATTCGGCAGCTCGCGGCTGGTGCCGGTCGATCTTGCCGCGCTGCTGCCAGGCGCGCGGCGGGTCAGCGGCGTCGCCATCGCGGCCGACGGCTCGATTCCTGTCGACGTCTTCGTGCCGGTGCTGCACGGCACCTACGGCGAAGACGGCTGCGTGCAGGGAGCGCTGGAGCTCGGCGGCTGCGCGTACGTCGGCTGCGGCGTGACGGCGTCGGCAATCGGCATGAACAAGCGCCTCACGAAGATCGTGGCGGCGCACGCCGGCGTGCCGATCGTCGGCTGGATCTCGTGCGAGCGCGCTGTTCTCGATCGCGGTCACGCGTGGCTGACGGAGTACCCGGCGCGCGTCGCCGGCTCGCTCGGCTGGCCGGTCATCGTCAAGCCGTGCAACCTCGGGTCGAGCGCCGGCGTGTCGATCGCGGCGAACGCCGACGAGCTCGTCTCGGGCATCCTGAAGGTCTTCGAGTACGACGTCGAGGCGCTCGTCGAGCCGTTCATCCGCAACCGGCTGGAGATCAACGTCGCCGTCGCCGGCCTCGACGAGCCGGTGGCGTCGGTCACCGAGATGCCGGTCACGAGCCAGGCATCGCCGCTCACGTTCGCGGAGAAATACAAGCGGCAGGGACGCAAGAGCATCGGCTCCAGCGAGGGGATGGCCGGCGCGCTGCGCGTGCTCGACCCGGAGCAGCTGCCGCTCGAGATGCGCGAGCGCGCCCAACGCTATGCGACGACCGTTTTCGCCGCGCTCGGGTGCGAAGGGATCTCGCGGATCGACTTCCTGATCGACGCCGACACGAACGAGCTGTACTTCAACGAGATCAACACGCTGCCGGGGTCGCTGGCGTTCTACCTCTGGTCGGCCGCGCCGCACTACTGGACGATCACCGATCTCCTGGGCCGCCTCATCGACCGCGCCGAGCGCCTGCGCGCGATGAAGCGCGGGCTCCAGCGAAAGCCACCGCCCGATCTCGAGCTGCTGCGATGACCTATCGCGCTTTTCAGTTGCGTGTAGCCGCGGACCTTTAGGTCCGCACCGAGCCGACCTGAAGGTCGGCAGCTACATACATCTGAAAAGCGCTCTAGTACCTCCGCTTCTGCTGTCTGACGATGTCGAACTTCGCGGTGTCGGCGACCGCCATCACCGCCATCACGCCCGCCTGTACCGGATCGGAGACGACCAGGTCGGCGACGTCCGGTACGCTGCCCGCCATGTTCAGCGAGATCACGTAGAGCCCCTTCTGGCGCACCTCTTCGACCGCGCGTGAGATCTCGCCGCCCATGATCGATCCGGCCAGCACCAGCAGGCGGACGCGCGGCAGCCGCACCACGCCGCGCACGGCGCTGGCGAGCGCCTCCTCGCCGACGAGCGGGATGGTGTCCACCGAGATCCGTTCGCCGCGGATGTTGTGCCGGTCCGCTTCGGCAATCGCGCCGAGCGCCACCTGGCCGACCTGCGCCCCGCCGCCCATGATGACGATGCGCTTGCCGTAGATCTTCGAGAAGGAGGGGGTGACCTCGACGTGCGAGACGCCGGCCACCTGTCCCAGCTGCTCGAGGATCAGCGCGATGTCGCTGTCGACGGAGAACTCCAGGTAGATCTCGGCGTCGCGATCGACGTGCGGGATGATATCGACGTAGCTGATGTTCGCCGCGTGATCGGCGAGCACCTTCGTGAGACCGAACAGGATGCCCGGCTGGTTCGAAACGGTGGTGAGAACGGCGTAGGGAGACATCGGGACAAATAGACTACAGGCGATCGGCCGATGGCGAGCGGATCGTGGCGCCGGCTAGGAGCCGTCCCTGATGACGCGGCACGACTCGATGTCGAAGGTCACGTCGCCGAGCGTGAGGCGCGTCTGGTCGCGCAGCTCTTCGGCGAACGCGAGGAACCGCGCTGCATCATGGATGTTGCTGGCCAGGCCGAACGAGACGCGGATGGCGCCTGCCGCCTTGCCGCCCCGCTCCTGCATCAGCTGCACGAACCGCGTGAGGTTCATGTCGGGCCCCGCGGCCATCGCGGCGTGCATGTCCGCTTCCGTGAGCTGTTCGGCCGCCTCGCCGGCGCCGGGATTACAGAAGCATCCGGTGCGCAGCGACATGCGGCGCTCGGTCGCCAGCTCCTCGACCCTTCGGTAGTCCACCAGGTGCCCCTCGGGGTCGTAGAAGTTCATCGTCAGCGTGGCGCCGCGGTCCTTCATCGTCGCGGGACCGTAGATGCGCACCATGTGGCGGCCGTTGGCGTGCCGCAGATCGAGCAGGCGGCCGAGCAGCCAGCCGGCAAGCGCCTGCACGCGCGTGTTGATCGCGTCGATCCCGATCCGCTCGATGTGCCGCAGTCCGATTTCGACGGCGGGGATGCTCAGGTAGTTGAGGGTGCCGTCCTCGAAGCCCGCCTCGCCTGGCGACAGGATGTGAGCGCGCCCCCGGACGGTCGCGAAGTTCACCGTTCCGCCGGCGAACCAGGGGCGCTTCAGGATCGGCAGCGCCGGCTTGCGCACCAGCAGACAGCCGACGCCGGTCGGGTAGCCGAACATCTTGTAGAACGAGATCGTCACGAAGTCCGGCTTGACCGCGCCGAGATCGAGACGGTTGGTCGGCACGAACGCCGCGGCGTCCAGCAGCGCGTGCCACCCCGCGTCCTGCGCCTCGCCGACGAGATCGAGCGGGTGCTTGACGCCGGAGAAGTTCGACTGGGCCGGGAACGCGAAGAGGTTCGGTCGCGATCTGTCGGCGACGGCGAGCAGGTCGCCGAGCCGCGCGCGATCGATCCGCAGGTCGGGGACGCCGAGCGGCGCGTACTCGAACGCCGCACCGCGGGCGCGCGCGAACTCGCGGATGCCGTTCACCGAGTTATGGTTGTCGAACGCCAGCAGCAGCCGGCTGCCCTCGCCGAACGGGAAGCTCTCGCCGACATGCTTCAGCGCGCCGCTGGCGTTCAGCGTGAAGATCGCGGTGTAGTCGCCGGTGGCGTTGAAGTACGCCAGCACTGCGCGCCGCGTCCGCTCGACGAGCGTTGTCGATTCCGAGGAGGCGAGGCTGATCGAATGGGGGTTGCCGAGCACGTGCCCGCAGAGCATCTCGGCATGCGCGCGCACCTGCGAGTCGGCATACATGCCGCCGCCGGTGTAATCGAGGTACACGTGATCCCGCGCGTCGAGGCGGGAGTACTCCGTGCGGCGCAGCTCGTCGAGATGAGACGTGGCCGCGTATCCCGGGAACTGCGCGAGCAGTTCCCGGACGGGATCGGTGGAGGTGACCCGTTGCGACGTCATCCCACCTGAGTATGCGGCCAAACGGCCGATTCACCAATCCGCCCGAGTGGTCCGCTGCCGGCCGGGTATCACGCGGCTCGGGTCTCGGTCGGCGTCATGACCGCGACCGGCGCCTTCGGAACGATCAGCCACGCGGCGAGGTAGGCGAGCAGCCCGCCGACGAACGCGCCAGGCAGCACCGACAGCACGATCCAGAGCACGCGGATCGGCGTGGCGTCGACGCCGAAGTAGTCGGCGAGCCCGCCGCAGACGCCGGCGATCTTCACGTCGGTCGACGAGCGGACCAGCCGACGGCCGACCGCCCGCGTCGCCGTCCCCTCCGGCATCACGATCCAGGCAAGCGCGTAGGCGACGATGCCGCCGACGATCGCGCCAGGGACGATGGAGAGGGCGACCCAGATCGCGCGGACGAGTGTGACGTCCACGTCCAGGTAATCGGCGATCCCGGCGCACACGCCGGCGATCTTCTGCTCGGCCGGAATCCGGACGAGGCGGCGCGTGCCCCAGACCGGTCCGTTCTCGCCGTACTGCGGCGCGCCGCACGCAGCGCAGTAGCGCGCGCCGGCGGCGACTTCCTGATGACAGCGCAGACAGTTCATGATCGGTTCTCCTGCCACAAGAGGGCCCTACTCAATTCGACGGTTGCATCACCGCACGAGTTCCTGCGCCGTCCTGCGCGCCTCTGCAACGAGCTCGTCGCCGTCTTCCTGAACGATGAAGCCCTCGAGCACGAGCCTCGATACCGACGCGGTCACGGCGCGGACGTACTCCTCCGGTGTCGGGTAGATCGTCTTCAGCACGCCGCGGTCCATCGGCACCTCGTGCCCCGCAATGCGGCAGAACGACGGCCCGGTGGAGTTGCCGAACCAGGTGCTGGTCGGCGCTTCGACCAGCGGCGACCGGATTCCGCCGATGACGTTGCCGAAGCGGTCGAGGACCGGCTTGCCGTCGACGACGAGGATCGGCTCGGCATGCGGAGGGGGCGTGCCGGCGCGCACCCAGGTGTCGAGGTTTCGCAGGATCGCGTCGAAGGCCGGCCAGTTCGGGAAGCGGCTGCGGGGACCTTCGTTGCACGCCATCGGCGGAACCGTCCGGCCCCCCTTTTCGATGTCGGCCGGCGCCGCGGCGAAGTTCAGCTCGTCGGGGGTCGCATGCGCCGATCCGGCAACCTCGTAGTTCCGATACAAGTCGGGTGCCGCGTCGCTGTCCGGCCGCCGTGCCGCGATACCCGAGAGGTAGTCCGACTGGCTCATGACGCGCACCACCGGCACGCCGGCGTTCCGGACGAACCGGCGCGGGTCGCCGGCCGGAACCGGTGCCGCGCACTGGTTGATTGGCGCGGGGCCGCTGGCGACGCCGATGAGATACGCGTCGAACATCGAGCGTCCATCCTCCTTCACGACCAGCGGGTGGATCGCGTTCACGTACGTATACAGAAAGCTGCCGGTCTGGGAGTAACCCCACGCGTAGACGTACTGGACCGGGTGAGCCGCCGCCGCGCTGCCATAGAGGAGCGGATTGGAGCGGGTGCGGCTGCGCAGCCAGGCGCCGACCTGCGTGTAGATGTCCCACGCGAGCCCGTTTTCGGTCGTCCGCGCGCTGTCGGATGCGACGGTCGCGCAGTTGCCCGGATCGCCCAGCGGCAACGGATTCGGCATCGCCAGCGATCGGTAGCGTTCGGGGTCGAATGTCTTCAGCGTGGCGATGGACACCGGCTTCGACGTGATGCCGACCCACGCATCGCCGTGCCTGACGATCTGCCTGCTGGAGATTGCCCAGCCGATGTTCAGGTCGAACAGATTCGACGGGTTGAGCATCTCGACGATGACGCTGCCGCTGAAGCGGGCGCGATCGCGCGGCCGCCGGACGAGGACGCGCGTCACGTAGGGAACCGCCGCCGTGCGGACGACCGCCGGTCCAGGCTCGGGCCAGTCGTAGACGTTCGCGGTGCCGGCGACGAGGAACTCTTCCTCGACGTAGCCGATCGCACGTAGATCCTGCGGCACGCGCGTGTGGTCGGCGGCGCCGAACGGATAGGACCCGGCCGTCACCGGCAACGGTCCGCGGACCCCTGGAACGCTCGTCGCGGCGGCAGCGTCGCCTGCCAGGCTCGCCACGAGCGCCGCGGCGAGAAAGAGATGGAAACAGCGCAGCATGGAGGTGGAGTGTCACACAGAACCGGCCACGAGGATCGGTGAACCGGCCTCCTGTATCCTTCAGCAATGAAGGACGCGCCACCGCGGAGGACGCGGAAGGACACGGAGCCTGGAACCCCAAAGCACCCACATCTATGTCACGCAGGGCAGATCCAGCTGCCGAAGCGGACGCAGAGGAGCCGATGAGCCTGCTCGACCTCGTACGCGGCGCGACGTTCGACGACTTCCTGTTTACCCCTCAGCTCGGCATCGTTCCCAGCCGCGATCCGTCGGCGATCGATCTCAGCGCGCGCTTCACCGAGCACCTGACGCTCAACCGCCCGATCGTGTCGGCCAACATGGACACGATCACGCGATCGGCGATGGCGGTCGTGCTGGCGGAAGAGGGAGGCATCGGGGTGATCGACCGCGGCTTCCGCGCCGGCGACATCGCGCCGCAGGTGACCGAGGTGCTGGCGGTGAAGCGGACGCAGCACGGCATCATCCTGGACCCGCACGCGATCGGCGAGGATGCGCGTGTGTCCGACGCCACGCGCATGATGCGGCAGACCGGCGTCGGCACGCTGGCCGTCGTCGACGCCGCGCAGCGGCTCCGGGGGCTCATCACCGAACGCGACGTCCGGTTCGTCCCGGGCGACGTCCGTGTCGCCGAGCGGATGACGCCGCGCGATCGCCTCATCGTGCACACGGGGACGACGTCGCTGGCGAACGCCGAAGCCTTGATGGCGGCGCACAAGATCAAGAAGCTGCCGCTGGTGAACGCCGACGGCACGGTGCTCGGGCTCGTGACCGCGAAGGACCTGGTGAAGCACCGGCGTCATCCGTTCGCCACGCGCGACGAGCGCGGACGGCTCCGCGTCGGCGCGGCGGTGGGCGCGACCGGCGACTACCTCGAACGCGCGGCGGAGGTGCTGAAGGCGGGTGCCGACCTGCTCGTGATCGACATCGCGCACGGCCACTCGATGGTGATGGCGCGGGCCATCGAGCAGATCCGGGCGCGGTTCGGCGGCGTGGAGCTGATTGCCGGCAACGTCGCGACGGCGGAGGGGGCGCGGTTCCTCGCCGAGCACGGCGTGAACGCGATCAAGGTCGGCATCGGTCCCGGCGGCGGCTGCACCACGCGCCTGACGACGAACTTCGGCGTGCCGCAGGTGGAGGCGCTCGTGCAGGCGAGGATGGCGGTCGGCGATCGCATCCCGCTCATCGCCGACGGCGGCATCAAGCGGCACGGCGGCATCGCGGAAGCGCTCCTCTTCGGCGGCGACACGGTGATGCTCGGGAGCGCGTTCGCCGGCACGCAGGAAACACCCGGCGACATCGTCATGAAGCCGGTGCTGATGCCCGAGTCGCAGAAGGTCGTGCAGGTGCCGTTCAAGGTGTTCCGCGGGATGGCGTCGCTGTCGGCCGTCAAGGACCGGCTCGATCTCGAGGAGGCCGACGCGCACGAGGTCGAAGCGCTCGGAGCCGAAGGGCTCGAGGTGAGCGTGCCGGCCCGCGGCTCGGTCCGCACGATCGTTCACGACCTGCTGAAGCACCTGTGCTCGTCGATCAGCTACGGCGGCGCGTCCAGTCTCCGCGAGCTGCGCGAGCGCTTCATGGCCGACCCGGAACGCTATCTCGTGCGGCTCTCGACCGCCGCGCGTCACGAGTCGTTTCTTAGATAGGGCGGGTCGGGGCTGGTAGGGCAGGTGGGGCAGGTGGGGCGGGAAGGACGGGGCAGGAGGGTCGGGAGGGTCGGGAGGGTCGGGAAGGGCGGGAAGGGCGGGAAAGAGTGTAGCGTCCGGCTTCAGCCGGACGTGATCAGTGGGCGGTGGCGTACGTAGGGTCGGGTCTTCAGACCCGGCCGGAGTGCGTGACGGACAAGGAGTAAAGTAGCGCGCATGAGAGGAGCCCTTTGTCCCCGTCTTCCGATCGTCCTCGCGTTCGTGGTCGTGTTCGCCGCGCTTGCCGCTGCCGAGCGGCAGATGACGCGGCTCGCGGCGCAGCAGCCGCCGGCGGCGCCGCGCTTTCAGGTCGACCCCTTCTGGCCGAAGATGCCGAAGCAGTGGATCCTCGGGCAGGTGGCCGGCATCACGGTCGACTCGCGCGATCACGTGTGGCTCATTCAGCGCCCCTGGTCGCTGGAGAGCGACGAGAAGGCGCAGAACCCGGAAGCCGAGTGCTGCCGCGAGGCGCCGCCGGTCATGGAGTTCGACGCCGACGGCAACTACGTCCAGGGATGGGGCGGACCGGGCGACGGCTACGAGTGGCCGCGCGACGAGCACGGCATCTTCGTCGACTACAAGAACAACGTCTGGATCTCGTCGGCCGGCGGGCCTCGCCTGCGCGAGCGGACCGAGAACATGGTCCTGAAGTTCACACGCGACGGGAAGTTCCTCATGCAGGTCGGGAAGCGCGGCGCCAGCAAGGGGAGCCTCGACACCGAGAACTTCAACAACGCCGCCGACATCTACGTCTACCCGAAGACCAACGAGGCGTTCATCGCCGACGGGTACGTCAACCGCCGCGTGATCGTCATCGACGCCGACACCGGCGCGTTCAAGCGCATGTGGGGCGCCTACGGCAACAAGCCCGATGACAGCGCGCCGAACGGTCCGGTCTACGACGGTCCCGGGCCGCAGCAGTTCAACCTCGTGCACGGCGTCCGCGTGTCGGACGACGGCCTCGTGTACGTCGCCGAGCGCCGCAACAACCGGGTGCAGGTGTTCACGATCGACGGCACGTTCCAGCGCGAGATCTTCGTCGAGCGCAAGACGAAACTGCTGGGAACGGCGTTCTCGATCGCCTTCTCGCCCGACCCGCAGCAGCAGTTCATGTACGTCGCCGACGCCGGCAACGGACGCGTGCACATCTACGACCGCCGGGGGCTGCAGGAGCTTGGGAACTTCGGCCGCATCGGCCACTACGCCGGCGAGTTCGTGTTCCTGCACAATGTCGCGACCGACTCGAAGGGAAATGTCTACACCGCCGAGGTAGGCACCGGGCGCCGCGCCCAGAAGTTCGTGCGCATGACGCGCTGAAGGGCGTGGCAATCTTCGTAAGGGATACGTTAGACTCGCGACGCTGAGGAGGCTTCATGGAACGCAAGAAGGCATCGGAATTCCCGCAGGAGCTCCTGGATCTGTTTCACGAGTACCAGCACGGCGAGATCTCGCGCCGCACGTTCCTCGACCGCGCCAGCAAGTTCGCCGTGGGCGGCCTGACGACCGCCGCGATCTACGAGAGCCTCAAGCCCAATTACGCCTGGGCGCAGCAGGTGCCGAAAGACGATGCGCGGATCAAGACCGAGTACGTCACCGTGCCGTCGCCGCAGGGGAACGGCTCGATCAAGGGCTACTTCGCCGCGCCGGCGAACCTGGCCGGCAAGGCGCCGGCGGTCCTCGTGATCCACGAGAACCGCGGCCTCAACCCGTACATCGAAGACGTCGCGCGCCGCTTCGCGACCAACAACTTCATCGCCTATGCGCCCGACGGCCTGACCTCGGTCGGCGGCTACCCGGGCGACGACGAGCAGGGCGCGGTGAAGTTCAGGCAGGTGAACGGTCCGAAGATGTTCGAGGACTTCGTCGCCGCGGCACAGTGGCTCAAGCAGCACCCGCAGTCGAGCGGGAAACTGGGCGCGATCGGCTTCTGCTTCGGCGGCGGCATCGTCAACCAGCTGGCGGTGCGGCTCGGTCCCGCGCTGAATGCCGGCGCGCCGTTCTACGGAGCGCCGCCGAGCGCCGAGGACGCCGCGAAGATCGTCGCGCCGCTGATGCTGCACTACGCCGACCCGACGAAGGATACCGGGATCGGTCAGCGGATTCCCGCGTACGAGGCGGCGCTCAAGGCCAACAACAAGCAGTATCAGCTGTTCGTCTACGAGGGAGCGAACCACGGCTTCCACAACGACACGACGCCGCGGTACGACGAAGCGGCGGCGAAGCTCGCCTGGCAGCGCACCCTCGATTTCTTCAACAAGAACCTCAGGTGACGAGCGGGCGTCCGCGCCGCCCTGAAGCGCTGATGCCCGGTTGCCGATAACCGGAGTGCTGTGCACCAGAGGGCCACGGTCGCGTCGGACGCCCCCGACTACTACGAGCTGCTCCAGATCAGTCCCAGCGCGGAGCCGGAGACGATTCATCGCGTCTACCGGCTCCTGGCGCAGCGCTACCATCCTGACAATCAGTACACCGGCGACGGGCAGCGCTTTCGGCAGCTCGTCGAGGCGTACGAGCTGCTGAACGATCCCGAGCGCCGGGCCCAGTACGACCTGTCGTACAACGAAGTGCGGAGCCGACGCTGGCGGCCGCTGGCGTCGCCCGAGCGGGCCGACAACCCGATCGAGATCGAGCAGCGCGTCCGGACGACGGTGCTCGAGGTGCTCTACGAGCAGCGGCGTGCCGAGCCGTCGAAGGCCGGCGTGTTCGTGCTGGACCTGGAACAGCTGACCGGCCAGGCCCGCGAGCACCTCGAGTTCACCCTCTGGTATCTGACGAAGAAGAACCTCGTCGCGCGCGAGGACAATTCGACGCTGGCGATCACGGCCGACGGCGTCGACTACCTGGAATCGCAGTATCTCGTGCACGGCTCGCGCAAGCGCCTCGAAGCCCACGCCGGGATCGCCTGAACCTCCCCTCCTGCTACAATCGGTGCTCCGCACGGCTCGAGCATCGACTCCGCTCTGCCCGCAGGATCATCTACTCGGTTATCGGACGTACTCCCGCATGATCTCGATCGACGAACGCATTGCCAGGGAACTCGGCGTCCGCGTGCCGCAGGTCTCCGCAGCCATCGCCCTGCTCGACGACAAGGCCACCGTGCCGTTCATCGCCCGCTACCGCAAGGAAGCGACCGGCGGACTCGACGACACGCAGCTGCGCACGCTCGAGGAACGGCTCGGGTACCTGCGCGAGCTCGAGGAGCGGCGCGCGGCGATCCTGAAGAGCATCGAGGAGCAGGGGAAGCTCACGCCGGAGCTGACCGCCTCCATCAACGAGGCCGAGACGAAGGCACGCCTCGAGGATCTGTATCTGCCGTTCAAGCCGAAGCGGCGGACGCGCGCGCAGATCGCCCGCGAGGCCGGCCTCGAGCCGCTCGCGATGGCGCTGCTGCACGATCCGACGCTCTCCCCGGACCAGACCGCGGCCCAGTACGTCAACGCCGATGCCGGTGTCGCCGACGCGAACGCCGCGCTCGAGGGCGCCCGCTGGATCCTCGTCGAGCATTTCGCCGAGCATGCCGCGCTCGTCGGCGCGCTGCGCGAGCTGCTGTGGGAGCGTGGCCAGATCGTGTCGACCGTCGTGCCGGGCAAGGAGGAGGCCGGCGCGAAGTTCGCCGACTATTTCGACGCGAGCGAGCCGGTGAAGAACGTGCCGTCGCACCGTGCGCTCGCGCTCTTCCGCGGCCGGAAGGAAGAGGTGCTGCGGCTCGCGATCGCGCTGCCGGAACCCGAAGGCGCCACCGGTCCGACCGAGCCGGAGCGGCGGATTGCCGCGGCGTTCGGTCTGACCAGCGCTGGCCGCGCCTCCGACGCCTGGCTCGCCGAAACGGTCCGCTGGACATGGAAGTTCAAGCTGTCGGTGCACCTCGAGCTCGAGATCGAACAGCGCCTGCGCGAGCAGGCCGAAGCCGAAGCGATCCGCGTCTTCGGCACGAACCTGCACGACCTCCTGCTCGCGGCTCCGGCCGGGCAGCGCGTGACGATGGGGCTGGATCCGGGGATTCGTACCGGCGTGAAGGCCGCTGTCGTCGACGGCACCGGCCGCCTGCTCGAGACCGCCACGATCTATCCGCACGAGCCGCGCAACGACTGGTCGGGCGCGCTGCGCACGCTCGCGGCGCTCGCCTCGCGCCATCGCGTCGACCTCGTCGCGATCGGCAACGGCACGGCGTCGCGCGAGACCGATCGGCTCGTCGCCGATCTCATCGCCGCGCACCCCGAGCTGCGGCTCACCAAGGTCGTCGTGTCGGAGGCTGGCGCATCGGTGTACTCGGCATCGGAGCGTGCCGCGAAGGAGTTCCCCGATCTCGACGTGTCGCTGCGTGGCGCGGTCTCGATTGCCCGCCGCCTCCAGGATCCGCTCGCGGAGCTCGTGCGGATCGATCCGAAGTCGATCGGCGTCGGCCAGTACCAGCACGACGTCAGCCAGCTGCAGCTCGCGCGCAAGCTGGACGCGGTCGTCGAGGACTGCGTGAACGCGGTCGGCGCCGACGTGAACACGGCGTCGGCGCCGCTCCTCTCGCGCATCTCGGGGCTGTCGGACTCGATCGCGCGCAACATCGTCTCGTTCCGGGACGAGCACGGACCGTTTCGCGATCGGAAGGAAATCCTTCGCGTGCCGCGGGTCGGCGAGCGCACGTTCCAGCAGGCCGCCGGATTCCTGCGGATCGTCAACGGCGCCAACCCGCTCGACGCCTCCGCGGTTCACCCGGAGGCCTACCCGGTGGTGCAGCGGATCGTCGAGCGCACGGGGCTGCCGGTCGATCGGCTGATGGGACAGTCTCCGGTCCTGCGGAAGCTGCGCCCCGAGGATTTCGCCGACACGCAGTTCGGCGTGCCGACGGTGAAGGACATCCTGATGGAGCTCGAGAAGCCGGGACGCGATCCGCGTCCGGAGTTCCGGACGGCGACGTTCAAGGACGGGGTGCGGGAGATCGGCGATCTGCAGCCGGGCATGCTGCTCGAAGGGGTCGTCACCAACGTCGCCAACTTCGGCGCCTTCGTCGATATCGGCGTGCACCAGGACGGGCTCGTGCACGTCTCGCAGCTCGCGAACCGCTTCGTCAAGGATCCACGCGAGATCGTCAAGGCAGGAGACATCGTCACCGTCAAGGTGGTCGACGTCGACCTGAAACGCCGCCGCATCGGTCTGACGATGAAGCTGCAGGAGAGCCCCGCCGCTCCGTCGCCTGTACACCCCGGTGCGGCGCGCGGCCAGAAGCCGGCGGAGCGCGGCAAGCCGTCCACCTCGCGTTCGCCGGTGCCGCCGCCGCCCGCCACGTCGATGGCCGCGGCCTTTCAGAACCTGAAGAAACGCTGACGCGCCGCGTCAGTCGAATCGTTCGCGGCGGATCCTGACCGCCTTGCCGCGGATCGTCGTTCCGCGCATCGCGGTGACGATCTCGTCGGCGAGCGCTTCGGGAACCTCGACGAGCGAGAAGCGATCGGCGATCTCGATCGCGCCAAGCGATCGGGAGTCGATGCCGGCTTCGCCCGCGATCGCGCCGACCAGATCCGCCGGTCTGACGCCGGCCAGGCGGCCCGCGCCGACGTACAGGCGGACGATGCGGCCGTCCGGCTCCACGGTTCTGCCTCCCTCGCGCGGCGCCGGCCGTCGCTGGCGATCCGTGCTCGCGCCCCGCCCGATTCCGATTGGCGCGCGGTCGGTCCTGCCGAGCGCGGGCGCCGGGATGTCCCGCTCGTCATCGTCGCCGGAGGCTGCCGCGTGCGCAAGCGCGACGGCGGCGCTCGCGACGTCGACGATGTCGAACTCGGCGCTCAGCGCTTCGACGATCACGCGCATCGGCTCGAAGTCGCCGGCCAGCAGCCGTTCCCGCAGCGCGGCGCGCGTGATCTCCAGCTGCCGCGCCCGCAGGTCGGCGACCGTCGGCACCGTGGCCACCTCGATCGACGATTTGGTGAACTGCTCGATGACCCGCAGCAGCCGGTGTTCCCGCGGCTCTGCGAGCGTGACCGCGACGCCGGCGCGCCCGGCGCGTCCGGTGCGGCCGATCCGGTGGAGGTACACCTCGGGTGAGGCCGGCACGTCGTAGTTGACGACGTGGGAGACGTGCTCGATGTCCAGCCCTCGTGCGGCCACGTCGGTGGCCACGAGCAGGTCGGCCTTCTGCGCCCGGAACAGGTTCATCACCTTGTCGCGCTGACGCTGCACCATCCCGCCGTGCAGCGCCTCGGCCCGCTGCCCGTGCGCGTTGATGGTGTCGACGAGCGTCTCGACCTCGAGCCGCGTCCGGCAGAAGACGATCGTCGCGAGCGGATCCTCCATGTCGAGGACGCGCGCCAGCGCCGCCGGCTTGTGCGCCCGCTGGACGATGTAGGCGACCTGGCGGACGCGCGGCGCCGAGCCGGCAGCCGGCTTCTCGCGCGCGATCGTGACGCGCGCCGGGTCGCGCAGGTGCTGCTCCGCCATCCCGAGAATCCGCCGCGGCATCGTCGCCGAGAAGAGGGCGGTCTGGCGTGTCGCGGGGGTCGCCTGCAGGATGGCGTCGAGATCCTCGGCGAAGCCCATGTCGAGCATCTCGTCGGCTTCGTCGAGGACGAGGACCTTGACGGCGTCGAGCCGCAGCGTGCCGCGCCGCACGTGATCGAGCGCGCGCCCCGGCGTGGCGACGACGATGTGGGCGCCGCGTTCGAGCGCGCGGACCTGCTGGTGCATCGGCGCCCCGCCGTAGAGCGGCAGCACCGAGATGCCGGAGCCCTTCGCGTACTTGTGAATCGCCTCCGCGACCTGCATGGCGAGCTCGCGCGTCGGGACGAGCACGAGGCCGCACGATTCGCGCGCCTCCGGCTTGGACGCCGCGATGGCGTGGAGCATCGGCAGGGCGAACGCCGCGGTCTTGCCCGTTCCGGTCGCCGCCTGTCCGAGCAGGTCGCGTCCGGCGATCAGCGGTGGAATAGTCTCGCGCTGTACCGGCGTCGGCTCCTCGTATCCGAGTCCGGCGACGGCGTCCGACAGTTCGCGGCGGAGGCCGAGCGCGGCAAAGGTCACGGGGCGCTGGGAAGAGGGCATCCCTCCATGATCGCGCAGAACAGAGGCCGAGCACAACGAATCGCTCCGGCCGCGCCCGCCTGACTTGCCAAGCGCCGAGCGTTGATGGTCTGATCCTGACGTGTCCGCCGACTGGAAAGCTGCCGCCACGAGCGCAGACGAGGCGGTGTCGTGCGTCCGCAGCGGCATGCGTCTCTTCGTGCATGGCGCCGCCGCGACGCCGACGCCGCTGATCGAGGCGCTCGCGAGACGGACCGATCTCGAGGGCGTCACGATCTACCATCTGCACACGGCCGGACCGGCGCCGTTCGCGGAGCCCGACCGGCAGGGACGATTCCTCTCCGTGTCGCTGTTCACCGGCCCTCCGCTGCGACGGGCGGTCGACGACGGGCGGGCCGACTTCATGCCGGTCTTCCTGTCGGACATCCCGTCGCTCTTCGCGTCGGGTCTCATTCCGATCGACGTCGCGCTGCTGCAGCTCTCGCCGCCCGACCGCCACGGGTACTGCACGCTCGGGACATCGGTCGACGCGGCGCTCGCGGCGTCGCAGTCGGCGCGGCTGATCGTCGCCGAGATCAACGAGCAGATGCCGCGCACGCACGGCAACACGCTCGTCCGCTTCGACCGCATCACGTCGGTCGTCGCCACCGACCGGCCGCTCCACACGCACGATCCGGCGGAGCCCTCGACGATCGAGGATCAGATCGGCGCGCACGTCGCCGAGCTGGTGCCCGACGGCGCGACGCTGCAGATGGGCATCGGCGCCATCCCCGACGCGGTGCTCCGCCGGCTCGGAGACAAGCAGGATCTCGGCGTCCACACCGAGATGTTCTCGGACGGCGTCATGGCGCTCATCCAGGCGGGCGTCGTCACGAACCGGCTGAAGAACGTTCATCGCGGACGCACCGTGACCAGCTTCGTCAACGGATCGCGGCGGCTCTACGAGTTCGTCCACGACAACCCGTTCATCGAGTTCCACCCGTGCGATCGCACGAACGACACGGCAATCATCCGGCGCAACGACCGGGTGGTGGCGATCAACTCGGCGCTGGAGATCGATCTGTCCGGCCAGGTGTGCGCCGACTCGATCGGACACCGGATCTACTCCGGGATCGGCGGCCAGATGGATTTCATTCGTGGCGCCGCGCTCTCGCCTGGCGGGGTCCCGATGATTGCCTTGCCGTCGACCGCCGCCGGCGGCAAGGTCTCACGCATCGTCCCGGCGCTGAAACCGGGAGCGGGGGTGGTCACGACGCGCGGACACGTCCACTGGGTCGCGACCGAGTACGGAACGGTGAACCTGTTCGGCCGAAGCCTGCGCGAGCGCGCCGAGCGGCTGATCTCGATCGCCCACCCCGACGCGCGCGGCGAGCTGACGCGCGCCTTTCGCGACATCAGACACGTCGATCTCGGCGGCGCTCAACAATCGCCGTAGTGTCCGGCTTCAGCCGGACCTGTTCGTCCGTCAGTTCGTCGGACGCTCCGCCGGCTTCGGCAGCGTCTTGCGCGGCAGCTTGTCGTCGCGGTTCGCCGTCTGTGCCACGAACGACGCGACGATGACCGCGTTCTGCATCATGTCCTGCTCCTGCAGCCGCTCGTAGAGGTCCATGTTCGAGTGGTGCGTGCGCGTGTCGTATTCCACCGTGTCCTGGATGAACTGGAAGCCGGGAATGCCGACGGCGTCGAACGACAGATGGTCGGTGCCGCCGGTGTTCCGGATTGTCAGCGTCTGCATCCCCATGTTGTGGAACGGCTCCATCCAGGCGGTGAAGAGCGGCGCGACCGCCTCGTTGCCCTGCAGGTAGACGCCGCGGATCTGGCCGGTGCCGTTGTCGACGTTGAAGTACCCCGAGACCTTCGACTGCTCCGGCTTCAGCTGCATCGTCGCCGGATCGCCGAAGTGCTCGCGCGCGTAGGCGCGCGAGCCGAGCAGCCCCTGCTCCTCGCCGCTCCAGAGCGCGAGGCGGACGGTGCGCCGCAGCGGCACGCCGCTGGCCTTCAGGATCCGCATCGCTTCCATCATGATTGCCGAGCCCGCGGCGTTGTCGGTCGCGCCGGTGGCCGTGTGCCACGAGTCGAAGTGCGCGCCGAGCATGACGATCTCGTCGGCCCTGTCGGTGCCGGGAAGCTCGGCGACGATGTTGAACGCGTTCGTGTCGGCGTCGAGGAAATGGTTCTCCACGTCCATCTGCAGCGTGACCGGCGTCTTCAGCTGGAGCGCGCGATAGATGCGTCCGTAGTGCTCCGCGGCGAGGACGACCTGCGCCGCCACCGGAGGGTCGCTCGCGTTTCGCGATCCGCCGCTCTGCACGAAGACCGTTCCGCCGTCCCCGCGGCTCGGCTCGAGCAGCGCGGCAATCCCCTCGTCGACCCAGAACCGCGTGAGACGGCGCGCGAACTCGCGCTCGGCATCGGTTTGCGACGGGGCGCCCGACGGCCGGCGCGGAGCCGGCTGGCGCGACAGCTGCTCGAGCTGATCGGCCGTGTACCGGCTCGCCAGCGGATCGAAGCGCGCCTGCAGGTCGCGCGGGCTGCTCGCGAGGACGAACTTGCCTCGGAGCTTGCCGCGGTAGGTCGCGAAGTCGGCGTCGCTCCGGATCGACACGATCGTGGCGTCGCCGGTCACCGGACCGTTGGTGCCCGGCGTCCAGGCTTTCGGGTACGCGATCAACGGAAACGGCCGCGGTGAGACGATGCTGGCGAGCATGCGCCGGTTTTCCCAGCCCCGTCCGAACGCGAACGGTTCCAGATGCACGTTCGCCAGCCCCCAGTCACGCATCGTCTTCTGTGTCCAGTCGGCGGCGTCCTTGATGGCCGGCGAGCCTGTGAGGCGCGGTCCGTAGACGTCGGTGAGATAGCTGGCGATCTCCATCACTTTCGATCGCTGGAGACCCTCGTCCTTGATCCGGTAGACGATCTGAAGGTCGGGACGATCGGCCGTCTGAACCTGGGCGACGATCGGGACGGTCGCGAGACCGAGGGCGGCAGCCGCGAACAGCGCGGTGCGGGTGGGCCTGAACATACGGCGGCTCCTGTGGTAAATGGGCGCGGAACGTCTGTCCTGTTGACCTTAACATGCGGCGCGGCCGCTGGAGCCCGATCGCTCTGGTATCTTTGAACTGCGCGCGATGCGAGCCCGGATGCCGTTCACGTTCAACACCATGATCCTCGTGCCGTTCCTCCGGTCGCTCCTGCCCGCGGCGGGGGTGTCGGTCGCCGTGCTGTGTGCGGCGATGACCGGAATCGACTTCGGCATCCTCGGACTTGGACGGCCCGAAACGGCCGCCGACGAGCTCGTCGCGTTGATGATGGCGTTCAGCATCGCGAGCCCGGCACTGTGGGCGATCTACGTCCTGCTGAACGCGTTCAACTGGGTGGTGAGCGTCCTCACGTCGCGCTCGACGCATGAATCAGGGCGTTCCGACTGACGTCACGTCCGGCCTGCACCTCGGATAGGATTGAGGCGTGAATCGACGCGTTCTCGCCGTGGTCGTCGTCGCCGGCGCGCTGCTGGCCTTCTGGATGTTCGTGCTCTCGGATCGATCCGCTCCGCCAGCCGAACGCAGCACTGAAAACGCGACCGGACGGCCCGCGGCCCCTCCGCCGTCGAGCCCGCCTGCTGCGGCCCCGACGCCCGAGGCCAAGGCGCCAGCGCCGGTGCCGCCCGCGCCAGATGCGGAGCGTCGTCCGGCGCCGGCGCGGCCCAGAGCCACCGCGCCTGCCGCACCGGCCGCTCCCGCGGTCGATCCCGATGCGGCGATGCTCAGCGTCGACGCCGACGTGCCGGGGGCGCAGGTGTTCGTCGATCGCGTGTTCCTGGGCAAGACCCCGCTGACGACGACCGACGTGAAAGCCGGTTCGCATCGTCTCAACGTGTCGGCCGAAGGCTACGACGGCATCGCGCAGACGATCGACGTGAAGCCAGGCATGCAGCGCGTCACCGTGAAGCTGCGCGAAGTCCGGCTCAACGTGCGCCTCGACGTCGTGCACAAGCACCGCATGGGATCGTGCCGCGGCACGCTGATCGCGACGCCGCGCGGCATCACGTACGAGACCACCGACCGTGACGACGCGTTTCAGGTGGCGCTGGCCGACATGGACGAGTTCCAGATCGATTACCTGGAGAAGAACCTTCGCATCCGGGTGAAGCGCGGCAAGCGCTACGACTTCACCGATCCGGAGGGCAACGCCGATCGGTTGTTCGTCTTCCACCGCGACGTGTCGCAGGCGCGCGAGCGCCTCGCAAAAGGCGATCCTCCGGCGGCGGAATAGCGTCCCCTGCCGTGCGCCCGCGCCTCAGCGTCGCGATGCCGGTGCGCAACGGGGGAGCGTATCTCGACGACAGCATCCGCAGCATCCTCACCCAGACCTACGCCGACTTCGAGCTCGTCATCGTCGACGACGCGTCCGAGGACGATACATGGGTGCGGCTCCGCGCCTGGGCGGCGCGCGATGCGAGGATCCGCCCCACACGATCGGAGGTGAGGCTGGGCCTGGTCGGCAGCGCCAACGCGGTCGTCGAGCTGTCACGCTCGGAGATCGTGGCTCGCATGGACGCAGACGACCTGTCCCATCCCACCCGGCTCGCGCGGCAGCTGGCCGTCCTCGATGCTCGTCCCGAGGTCGCCGTCGTCGGCACGCTGGCCATCGGTGTCGACGCGGCGGGCCGTTTCGTTCGCCCACGCGATCGCTGGCGCATCGTCAGGCGATCACCCTTTCCGCCGTTTCCGCATGGCTCGGCGATGTTCAGGCGGACGGCGTTCGACGCGGTCGGCGGTTATCGTCATGTCGTGACCGCGCCCGAGGACCAGGACTTCTTCCTCAGGCTCGCGGCCCGCTGGCGGGTGGTGACGCTGCCGGAACCGCTGTATGCCTACCGTTATCATGCGACGAACGCCACGCGCGCCGCGGACGCGACAGGCGAGGCGCCGATGGCGCCGGGACGCGCGCGCGATGCGCTGGTGGCATCGCTGGCGATGACGCTGTGGTCCGGAAGCGGACGCCCCTCGCTCGCGCAGTGCACGACAGGGGCGGTGAGGCCTCCGTCGCGTGCGCTGCTGTACGCCGGATGGGGCGCCGTGCACCCCGGCAGCTTGCGTGCGGCTCTTCGCGCGTGGATTGCGGTGCGGGACGCCGCCGCGGGACTGCACGTGCGCGATGGAGAAGTGTACGAATGGAGATTCCGGTAGCGATTGTCGGCGCAGGACGCCGCGGCCGCGAGTGGATGCGTGCGGTCGAGGCGCATCCGGAGCTGCGCCTGGCCGCGGTCGTCGATGTGGACGCGGAGGCGGTGGGCGCCCTCGACGTCTCGACGCCTGGCGTGCGCGTGCATCGTACGCTGGCGGACGCCGTGTCGGCAGCGAAGATCGAAGCGGCGATCGTGGCGACGCCGGCCGATTCGCACGTCGAGTGCTGTGCCGCCGCGCTCGAGCGGCGCCTGGCGGTGCTGGTCGAGAAGCCGTTTGCGATGACACTGGACGACGCGCGCGGTCTCGTTCGGCGCGCGGAGGCGGCCGGGATTCCGCTGCTGGTCGCGCAGAACTACCGTTACATGCGGGCGTTCAGGACGGCGCGCCGTATCGTGGCGGAAGGAACGCTCGGCGAGATCCGATTCGTCTCGGCGAACTACTATCGGATCCCGCACGACATGGCGGCGTCGCTCGCGCGGCTGCCCGACACGGTGCTCTGGGGCATGGCGGTTCATCATCTCGACGCGCTCAGGACCGTGCTCGGCCGAGACGCCGTACGTGTGGTCGCGGAGAGCTACAGCGCGACCGCGGATGGTAGCGCGCAAGGCGGATCGCTGCGCGCGATGCTGACGTTCGACGGCGATCTCCGCGTGAACTACTCGGCGACCTACGAGTCGAGCGGGCACGAGTACTTCGAGGGCGGCCAGGAATTCTACTGCCGGATCGCCGGCTCGGACGCGACGCTGCACATCCTCCACCGCTGGCTCGTGCTGTGCCGGCGTGGACGGCTGCCCCACGTCATCCGCCGCGGCGCTCGGCACGAATCCGAGGAGGCGACGCTCCTCGGACAGCTGGCGCGGGCCGTCCGGCGAGGCGAGAAGAGCGAGGTTTCCGGCAGCGACAACCTGAAGACGATGGCTATCGTCGACGCGTGCCGGCGGTCTTCGCGCGAAGGCCGATGGGTCGGCGTGCAGGAGCTGATGTGACGCGCGAACCATATGTGCTCGCCATCGGCGTCGACGCCGCGGAGCCGACCCTGGTGCGTCGTCTCGTCGACGCCGGATCGCTGCCGGTCATCGGCGGACTGCTTCAGCACGGCACATGGGCGGACGTGCAGGCGCCGGCCGACATCGGCAGCGGCTCGGTGTGGCCGACGTTCATCGCCGCGTGCGGACCGGCGCAGCACGGCGTGTACGGCGAGTGGGCGTGGCAGCCGTCGACGATGTCGGTGTCGCACTACAGCGGCAAGGACCTGCGTCCGTTCTGGAAGGACTACGTGGAGAGAGGACTCGTGGTCGGCGTTCTCGACGTGCCGTTCATGCCGCGAATCGGCATGACGAGCGGCTTCGAGATCTCCGAATGGGGACCGCACGACATCCTCGACGGAGAGACGCGTGCCGATCCGGCATCGATCGCGGCGCGCGTGGGCCGGCAGCCACGACATCCGCTGGCGATGGAGAAGCTCGATGCCAGTGGACCGCGCGATTACGAGGCGCTCGCGCACCTCGGCGCGGCGCTGCGCCAGGGGATCGAACAGCGCGGCGCGCTCGCGGTGGATCTGATCGGCGCTACGCGCCCGCATGTCGCGCTGATCGCGTTCACCGAGATACATCACGCCAGTCATCACCTGTGGCACCGGGTCGATCCGGATCATCCGGTCTACCGGCACGAGGCGTTCGAGGGGGCACGGGACGTCGACGCCGGCCTGCCGCGGCTCTTCATGGAGCTCGATCGGCAGATTGGACGCCTGATTCGCGAGACGAACCCGTCGAGCGTTGTGCTGTTCGGCCTGCACGGCATGCGTCCCGCTCGCGGGATTCCGGCGCTCCTTCCGGCGCTCCTCGCCGAGTGGGGGTTCAGCGCCACGCCGACGTGGCGGACCAGGAGCTGGCGCGAGCGCGCGTTCACCGTGCTCGCCGCGATCAAGCGGATGATGCCGGCCAGCGTCAAGCGCCTGTACTACAGGTCGGTCTCTCAGCGCACGGCGCAACGGTTCGCACGCCCGACGATGCTGCCGGCGTACGACTGGCAGCGGACGCGCGCGTTCGCGATGCCGAGCGATCAGCATGGCTGGATCAGGCTGAACTTGCGCGGCCGCGAGGCGCGCGGCATCGTCGAGCCTGCGGACTACGATCGCATCGTCGACGATCTGATCTCACGTGTGACGGCGCTGCGGGCGTCGGACGGGCGTCTGCTGGCCGAGCGGGCCACGCGCACGGCGGCGTCGGCGGAGCAGGCCCGGACGCTCCCGCTGCCGGACGTCATCGTGCACTGGACCGACGCGGTGTTCGACGGGCGGAGCCTCGCGAACAGCGCCGTGCCGCTGTCGGTCATCGGGACGAAGTTCTCCGGTCAGCATGCGATGCTCGGTTTCTGCGTCGCGACCGGTGACGCCGCGGGCGCCCTACGCGAGCGGAGCGCCGGAGGCGTGCTGCCTGCGCGCGATCTGCATCGAATCATCGGCGTCGGGCGCGCGTAACGGCGGGTCGGCGGCCCCGGTTCGCTGCTATATTGGCCCTCCATGCACGCAGGCGACCCTGAGCAGCACCTGGACGAGGTGTTGCGTGGCGGCGGCGAGATGGGCGCGCTCATGCGCTCGATCGACTGGGCAGCCACGCCGCTCGGGCCGGTGCACACGTGGCCGCAGAGCCTTCGTACCGCGCTGAGCATCCTGCTCGAGACCGGGTTCCCGATGTACATCGCCTGGGGACCGGAGTTCATCCAGTTCTACAACGACGGGTACCGGCCGATTCTCGGATCGACGAAGCATCCGGCGGCGATGGGCGCGAGCACCCGCGAAACGTTCGCCGAGATCTGGGACATCATCGGCCCGATGTTCGCCGGCGTCATGAACGGCACGCCGACGACCTTCGTCGACTTCATGCTGCCGCTGGACCGGCACGGGTTCGTCGAGGAGTGCTACTTCATCTACTCCTACAGCCCGATCCGGCAGGAGAGCGGCGACGTCGGAGGCGTCCTCGTCACCGTCACGGAAACGACGACGCGGGTGATCGGCGAACGACGTCTCAAGACCACCCAGGCGCTCGCGGCGCGCACGCGTGCGGCCCGGGCGGTGAGCGATGCCTGCCGCATCGTGGCCGACGTGCTCGTCGAGAGCGCGGCAGACATGCCGTTCGCGGTCCTGTATCTCGTCGACCTCGACCAGCGGGCGGCGCACCTCGAAGCGCTGTCGAACGTCGAGGGGCCGTCGCTGCTCGCGCCGACGACGGTTCCGCTCGTGGACATCGCTGACGCGGGCATCTGGCGATTCGGCGATCTCGTGGCGTCGCGCCGGCCGCACCGCGTCGATGTCCCGGAGATGTGGCGCGGCGCGACCAACGGCGCCCGCGCCGCCGAAGTGCTTCCCATCGCGCAGCAGGGGAGCGATCAGCTCGTCGGCATTCTCGTCGCCGGACTGAGCCCCCGGCTGATGCCCGACGCGGGATACCTCGATTTCCTCACGCTCGTCGCCTCGCAGATCGGCACCGCCATCGCGAGCGCGCGCGCGCTCGAGGAGGCGCAGGCGCGCGCCGAGGCGCTCGCGGCGCTCGACCGCGCGAAGACCGCGTTCTTCAGCAACGTCAGCCACGAGTTCCGCACGCCGCTGACGCTGCTGCTCGGTCCGACCGAGCAGGCGATGGCGGAGCAGCGTCCGCTCACCGGGACGGAGCTGGCGGCGGTCCATCGCAACGGACAGCGCCTGCTGAAGCTGGTCAACACGCTCCTCGACTTCTCGCGCATCGAAGCGGGCCGCACCGAAGCGGTGTTCGAGCCGACCGACCTCGCCGCCCTGACGGCCGATCTCGCGAGCGCCTTCCGTTCGGCGATGGAGCGCGCGGGGCTGCGGCTCGAGGTCGACTGTCCCGCGCTCCCGGAGCCGGTGTACGTCGACCGCGAGATGTGGGAGAAGATCGTCCTCAATCTCCTCTCCAACGCGTTCAAGTTCACCTTCGCCGGTTCGATCGGCGTGAGCCTGGCGTGGCATGGCGACCACGTCGATCTGACGGTGACCGACACCGGCGTCGGCATCGCGGGCGAGCATCTCGCGCACGTGTTCGACCGCTTCAGCCGTGTCGAACGATCGCGCGCACGCACGCACGAAGGCTCGGGGATCGGCCTCGCGCTCGTACGCGAGCTGGTGACGATGCACGGCGGCACGATCGCCGTCGAGAGCGTCGTCGATCGCGGCGCGGCGTTCACGGTGAGCCTGCCGACCGGCAGGGCGCACCTCGACCCTGCCCGCGTCGGCATCGAGCGCGCCTCCGCGCCGACCGCCATCGGCGCGGAGGCGTACGTGCAGGAGGCGCTGCGGTGGCTGCCGAGCGCCGACGATGTGAGCGGCCGCGAGGGGGAGCGGCTGCCGCTCGACCAGGCCCGCGTCCTCGTTGCCGACGACAACGCCGACATGCGCGACTACATCGCGCGGATCCTGCGCGAGCGCTGGTCGGTCGAGATCGTGGGCGACGGCCTCGCGGCGCTCGCGGCTGCGTTCCGCGAGCGGCCCGACGTCGTCGTCTCGGACGTGATGATGCCGGCGCTCGACGGGTTCCAGCTGCTCCGCGCGCTGCGCGGCGACGAGCGGACGCGGTCCGTGCCGGTGATCCTGCTGTCGGCGCGAGCGGGGCAGGAGGCGGAGATCTCCGGGCTGGAGTCGGGCGCCGACGACTACCTGGTGAAGCCGTTCTCGGCGCGAGAGCTCGTGGCGCGCGTACAGACGCAGGTGTTTCGATCGAAGGTCCGCTCGGTCGAGGAGATGCACGCGGTGCGGCTCGCGTCGATCTTCGAGCACGCGCCGGTCGGCGTCGCGATCCTCAACGGGCCGGCGCACGCGTTCGAGTTCGCGAATCGCGTGTACCTCGAGATGATCGGCCGTCGCGCCGTCGTCGGGCTGCCGATACGGGAAGCGCTGCCGGAGCTGGACGGGCAGGGGCTCTGCGAGCTGCTCGACGAGGTCTATGCGTCGGGCGAGCCGCACCTCGGCCGGTCGGTGCGCGTTCGTCTGGATCGCGGCGGTCCCGAGCCCGAAGAGACCTTCTTCGATTTCGTCTACCAGCCGCTGTTCGAGCAGGGGCGGGTGTCGGGCATCGCCGTCGTCTGTTTCGAGGTGACGGAGCTGGAGCGCGCACGCGAGCGGGCGGAGGCGGCCAACCGCGCGAAGGACGAGTTCCTCGCGATGCTCGGCCACGAGCTGCGCAATCCGCTGGCGCCAATCCTGACCGCGCTGCAGCTGATGCAGCTGCGGGGCGTCACCGGTGCCGAGCGCGAGCGCGCGGTGATCGAGCGCCAAGTGAAGCACGTGGTGGGGCTGGTCGACGATCTGCTCGACGTGTCGCGGATCACGCGCGGCAAGGTGCACCTCGAGCGGAAGCGGCTCGACATCGTCGACGTCGTCGCGAAGGCGATCGAGATGACGAGCCCCGCGATCGACGAGCGGCGGCACAGGCTCGTCGTCGACGTGCCGCGCGGGCTGATGACGTCTGGCGATTCGGCGCGGCTGGCGCAGGTGTTTGCCAACCTGCTGATGAACGCGGCGAAGTACAGCGATCCGGGCGGCACGATCGCGATCGCGGCGCGTCCGGCGGAGGCAGGCGTCGTCGTCACGGTGAAGGACACCGGGCACGGCATCGACCGCGAGCTGATGCCGAAGCTGTTCGAGCCGTTCGTGCAGGGACGCCAGGCGTTCGAGCGTGCGCAGGGCGGCCTCGGCCTCGGGCTCGCGATCGTGCGCAATCTCGTCGGTCGCCACGGCGGGACGATCGACGTGGAGAGCCAGAAGGGGCTTGGCTCGATGTTCACCGTCACGTTGCCGCCGTACGTCGGGGGCGACAGCGTCCCGGAACAGGCTGATGCCGCCTCCGCGCCGCCCGGCGTGGGTGTCCCGATCCTGATCGTCGACGACAACGAGGACGCAGCCGGCCTGCTGGCCGACAGTCTCCGCACGCTCGGGCACACGGTGCAGGTGGTCCACGACGGCCCGTCGGCGCTCGGCATCCTGCACGCGTTCCGGCCCCAGGTCGCGCTGCTCGATCTGGGACTGCCTGTAATGGACGGCTTCGAGCTCGCCCAGCGCATCCGCGGCGAGCCGTTGTTCCAGCGGATCGAGCTGGTGGCGATCACCGGCTACGGACAGGAGATCGATCGCCAGCGCACCGCCGAGAACGGGTTCGGCGCGCACCTGGTGAAGCCGGTCGACGTCATCGCGCTCGACGCGCTCATCCGCGAGCGCGTCCGCACGGCCAGCGACGCCGCGGACCGTGACGTCAATCGACGCTATAGTTGATCGCGAATGGTTCGGGCACTCATGACCCTGCTCGTCGCGCTGTCGGTGTTCATCTCCCCGCTCGCGCGCGAGCTCTGCCTGCTGAACTGCGCCGGCCCGTCCCCCCACGCCGCGCACGACCCGACCACGTCGTCCGGTGGTGCATGCCACGAATCGGACACCTCCTCTGCGCCGGTGATCGGTGGCGTGCCGAGCGGCTGCGGGCACGACGGCTCAGACCCGCCGTCGACGATGGCGGTTGCCGCGGCGGAGTACCGATCGCCGATGCCGGCCGTGGCGGCATTGCCGTCGCTCGCGGGCCCACATCCCGACGCCTCCGGATGGCGCGCTCAATCCGCACGCGCCGCAGATCTCTCCGGCGCATCGTCGTTCTCCGCGCCCGTTCCTCTGCGCATCTGATACGCCCCTGTCCCGTGTGTGTGGGCGCACGCGCGTGCGCTCGATCCCGGTGTGTGCGTGAGGGTGGGACAGAGCTATGACGTCGATGAGAGTGCGGCTGGTCGCGACGGCGGCAGCCGCGATCGTGATCGGAGCCGGAGGACGCGTGTCGGCACAACAGCCGCCGGTCGATCACAGTCAGCACGACATGCAGCATATGGATGCGGAGCACGATCATGACGCGGCAGCCTCCTCGCGGCAGGGATCGGGCACGTCGTGGCTGCCCGAGGAGACGCCGATGTTCGCCGTCCATCGTCAGGCGGGCTCGTGGATGCTGATGGTGCACGGCAATGCCTTCCTGCAGTACCTGCACGAGACGGGCGATCGCGGGAGCGAGCAGGCCGGCAGCATCAATTGGCTCATGGGAATGGCCGATCGAGAGGCCGGCGGCGGGCACGTCGGCCTGCGCGCGATGGTGAGCCTGGAGCCGTGGACGATCGGCGGGTGCGGCTATCCGGATCTGCTCGCCAGCGGTGAGCTCTGTGACGGCGAGGCGATTCACGACCGGCAGCATCCGCACGACCTGGTGATGGAGCTCGCCGCGACCTACGATCGTCCGATTGGAGGCGGGCTGCGACTGCAACTCTACGGCGGACCCGCGGGGGAGCCGGCGCTTGGCCCGACGGCGTTTCCGCATCGCGTCTCCGCGATGCCGAATCCGATCGCGCCGATCACCCACCATTGGCTGGATGCGACGCACATCACCTACGGCGTCGTCACTGCCGGAGTCTACGGACGCCGGTGGAAGGCGGAAACCTCGGCGTTCAACGGGCGCGAGCCCGACGAGCGGCGCACCGATTTCGATTTCGCGGCGCTCGACTCCTGGTCGGGGCGCGTCTGGTTCACGCCAACGGCGCGCTGGTCGCTGCAGGCGTCGGCGGGGAAGTTGAGGGAGGCCGAGCTCGGGCACGCCGGCGCGCCGCGCGTAGACGTCCTCCGTACGACCGTCTCGGCGACCTATCACCGCGTCACCTCGCGTGTCTGGGCGAGCACGATTGCGTGGGGGCGCAACGACGAGCACGGCGGCGACGCCACCAACGCGCTGCTGGTCGAGAGCAGCCTGACCGTCGGCGACCGCGATACGTGGTTCGGACGTGCCGAGCTGTCGGAGAAGTCAGGTCACGATCTCGACCTGCCGTCGCACGACGTGTTCACCGTCGGCAAGCTGGCCGGCGGATATACACGGTATCTGAACGCGTGGCGCGGGCTGCGTCCTGGTGTTGGCGCCAGTGTCTCGGCCGGCTTCGTGCCCTCGTCGCTCGAACCGCTGTATGGCAGCCGCGTGAATGTCGGGTTCGGGCTCTTCCTGACGCTTCGCCCGGCCCGCACCGGCTCGTAGCTCACCGTTGCGTCCGGCTTCGGCCGGACGATGCGGGCGTCTCCTGGTGTTCCGGTCCGGCTGCGGGAGTAGAATCACGGCCGTTCACGGAACAGTCGAGCTCTCTAGGAGATCAGTACATGAACAGTGCCTGGTTCGGTTCTCTCGTTCTCGGCGGCGTTCTGGCCGCCTTTTCGGTCGCCTGCTCGCAGCAATCGTCGGCCGCGCCCGCTTCGTCTGCGAACGATTCGTCGCAGGACACGCTGGTGGCGCGCGGCGCGATGCTCGTCCTCACCGGCGACTGCAATGCCTGCCACACTCCGAAGAAGATGGGCCCGGCGGGACCCGAGCCGGACATGAGCCGCATGCTCTCCGGCCACTCGGAGAACGACGGCATTTCAACGCCCTACGCACCGGTGCCGAACACGCCGTGGATGATTGCCGCGACACTCGACACCACGGCGTGGAGCGGGCCGTGGGGCGTGTCGTTTGCAGCGAACCTGACGCCGGATCCGAACACCGGCCTGCGCAGCGGCGTCTGGACCGAGGATCTCTTCGTCAAGACGCTGCGGACCGGTAAGCACATGGGGACGGCGCGCGACCTCCTGCCGCCGATGCCGTGGCAGGGGCTCGGCAAATTGAGCGACGAGGACCTGAAAGCGATCTGGACCTATCTGGGGACGATTCCGCCGATCAACAACCACGTCCCCGAGCCGCTTCCGCCGGCTGCGCCGACGACGACGCAGTAGCGGTCACGTGGCAATCATGTGACAGGCAGAACGCGGCGCTGACTGCAGCAGATCCGTCGATGAGCGCGCGTGACGGCATGCGCCGCGCATGTGAGAGGCTGTCGTGATTGGACGATCGATTGTCGTGTGGTTCGCGATCCTGCTCATCGCGATTGTGAACGGCGGACTCCGCGAGATCGTCCTGATCCCGTCAATCGGCGCGACGGCTGGGCGCGCGCTGAGCAGCGTGCTGCTCAGCGCCGCCGTGCTCCTCGTGACCTGGCTGACGATCGGCTGGATGTCGCCCGCCTCGACGTCGCAGGCCTGGACGATCGGGATGCTGTGGGTCGTCCTCACGCTCGCCTTCGAGTTCCTCTTCGGCCACTACGTCTTCGGCACGCCGTGGGCGGCGCTGCTCGAGGACTACAACGTGCTCGCCGGGCGCATCTGGATCCTCGTGCTGCTGACGACGCTGATCGCGCCGGCGGTGATGCTGCGCGCGCGCTGAATGTCCGGCCGGCACCTGGAGAGCAGACGCACAGTCGTGACTTCAACCGTCGTGTCCGGTGCCGCCCTCATGACATCCGCGCCAGTGTAAAAACCGCCTGACGTGAGCGGCATCGGCGACGACGCCTGAGGTATAGTCAGCCGCAACTTCGAGGAGGTTGGCTATGCGCATGCTCGTGTTCCGCACGGTTGCCGTCGTGGCGCTGCTCTCTCCGGTTTCAGTGCTCGCGCAGGTTGGACAGGCCAAGCCGCCGAAAGCGACCTACATCACGAGGGAAGAGGTCGAGACGGTCAACAAGACCGGACAGGGGACCGATCGGAACATCAAGGTCGTCGACATCGGCCACGAGAACTTCACGGTCGGCATCATTCACCGCGGCAAGACCGTCGACGGGCGGGCCGTTCCCGCCGCCGGCGCAACGCCAGCGGCGGCCGGTCGGGCCGGCGGCGCGGCAGCAGCCGCGGCCCCTGCGCCGACGTCCTGCGGCCGGACGATGGCCACCGCGCCTGCGGGCGGCACCAACGGCGGCATCATCCACGACAACCAGACCGAGGGCTACTACATCGTGTCGGGAGGCGGCACGATGTTCACGGATGGTTACATCGTGAACGGTCGCCATTCGCTGTCGCCAGAGCTGAACGGGCCGACGTGCGGCGGCGTCGCGTATGACGTCACGAAGAAGGACGTGCGGCCCGGCGACATCATCATCATCCCGGCCGGCGTCGTGCACGGCTGGCTCGACATCCCCGAGCATGTCGACTATCTGAGCTTCCGTCCATCGCCCGGCATTCTCCAGGCGGGGTGGGTGCATCCGGTGCTGCGAAAGTAGGCAGCACCGGCGGCGGTTGTCTCGCTTGCGTGCGTCGCAGGGGCGAGCGCGTCACGCGCGTTCGAGCTGTACCAGGAGCCGCTCGAGCAGCTCCTGCCGCTGCACCATCGTATGCCGTAGCTCGCGCGCTTCGGTGCGCGCCGCCTCGAATCGTACCTCCTGCAGGTAGTCGCTGAGAAAGTCGCGCAGGATGTGAGCTTCGGTGGAGGAGAGAGTCAGCTCCACGGCGTCCTCCTTGGAGTCTGAGGGAATCTGCGTCTTTTCCAAGTATAGCGCCGGCGATCTGAGTCAGGGATCGCAGCGATCAGGCGCGCCGTTCCGTGATATAAGACTGGCCGCTTGTCAACCCCACCGCCCGCTCGACAGCTTCGATCGTGGAGCCGGCATGCGCTCGCGCTGGGCCTCTTCGTCGTCGCGTTCTCCACGCTCGAGATCATCAGCTACAGCAGGGAGTCGGCGACCTGGGATGAGCCGGTGCATCTGCTCGACGGCTACCGGTCGTTGTCCGGCGACTTCCGCGTCGACGTCGAGCATCCGCCGCTCCTGCGGATGTGGGCCGCGCTGCCGCTGCTCCTGACCGACCTGCGATGGGACCGCCGCCTCATCGACGATGCGTCGCCGTTCGGCTGGGCGATTGACGGCGTGTTCAAGGCCGCGCACCAGTTTCTCTACGTCGACAACGACGCCGATCGCCTCCTGTACCGGTCGCGGTTCATGATCGTGCTACTCGGGCTGATGCTCGGCGTTCTGTTGTACGCGTGGGCGCAGGCGTTGTACGGCTGGTCCGCGGCGGCGACGGTCCTGGCGATCTACACCGCGGAGCCGAACATCGCGTCGCACGCGCGCCTCGTGACGACCGACTTCGGCGTCACGCTGGCGATCTTCGGCGCCGTCTTCTTCGCCTGGCGGACGGCCGTGCGTTGGACGATCGTCAACGCATCCGGCATCGTCGCGTTCTCGGCGATGGCGGTCCTCAGCAAGTTCTCGGGACTGCTCCTCGCGCCGATGCTCCTGCTGCTGTTGACGGTGGCCGTGATCCGGCGCCGGTTGACGCTGCGGAGAGCGGCAGCTGTGTCGGCGGCGACGACGATCGTGGCGCTGGCAGCCATCTGGGCGTGCTACGGATTCCGATATCTGCCGAGCGACGACCCGCGATGGCGCTACGCCTTTCATACCGAACCGTTCGCGAAGCACGATCTGCCCGTCACGACGGCGGTGGTCAGGTGGATTGACGGGCACCGGTTGCTGCCGAACGCCTACACCGAGGGATTTCTCCTGACGCAGGCGCGGGCACAGCGCCGGAAGGCCTATCTGTCGGGTGAGTACTCCGAGACGGGATGGTGGTACTACTTCCCGTACGCGCTGGCCGTGAAAACGCCGCTCGCGCTGCTGGTGCTGGCGGCGCTGGGCCTCTGGATCGTGGCCACGCGCGGCGACCCGAACGGCTGGTACCTCTGGGTGCCGTGTGTCGTCGTCATGGGCGTGGCCATGTCGGCGACGATCAATCTTGGCGTCAGGCACATCCTCCCGATCTTTCCGTTCATGGTGATGCTGGCCGGTGCGGCGGTGGAGCGGTTGCGTCCGCGGCGCGTGGCGGTGGCGGCCGTGCTCGTCATGCTCGCGATTGCCGAGCCGGCGAGGGCCTATATCCACACACGCTGGCGTTCTTCAACGTGCTCGTCGGCGGCCCGGATCATGGTTCCGAGCATCTGGTCGATTCGAATCTCGACTGGGGACAGGATCTGAAGCCGCTCGCGGGCTGGATGACGGAACATCGGATCGATCGCATCAACCTCGCGTACTTCGGGCTCGCGGATCCGCGATACTACGGAATCGATGCTACGTTCCTTCCCGGGTCGGCGCTGTGGGTCCCGCCGGGACTGATCCAGCTTCCGCGTCTGCCGGCGTACGTGGCCGTCAGCGCGACGCTGCTTCGCGGCGTGTACGGGCCGACGCCGGCCGAGCGCGAGTTCTACACGCGCCTCGCGGCGCTGACGCCGATCGCGATCGTCGGCCACTCCATTTACGTGTTCCAGGTCGAGCGCCCCTGGTGGACGCCAGCGTCTGTGCGTCGCTGATCTCCCGCTGGCGCGTCTTCACAACGTCGTCTCGTCGCCGATGATTCAGGGTCGTCGAGGACTCCCGCTCTATCCGGCAACGCGTCGCGGTGGTGTCGCGGCGCGCTGGTTCCTGGTGTCAGCCGCGTTCATCGTCGTGGCGTTCGTCTATTGCCGTCCGTTGTTCGAACATCCCGGATCGCGGATCGCGAGCGACCCGTACGATCCGGCGCTCAACGCCGCGGTGCTCTGGTGGAACGCCACGGTCGTGCCGTTTTCGAAACGCTGGTGGAACCAGCCGTGGTTCTCTCCCACCTGGGGGGTCACTGCGTTCACGGAGAACCTCGTCGGGCTGTCGGTCATCGCGACCCCGGTCTACTGGCTGACAGGCAGTCCCGTCTTCGCCTACAACGTCACCTTCTTCGCCAGCTGGCCGCTGTCGGCAATCGCCGTCTGTTTCCTCGTGCAGCGGTTGACCGGCCGGATGGACGCCGGCATCGTCGGCGGCCTCGTCTACGGGTTCTCGCCGTACCGCATCGCCGAAGTCGGCCACCTGCAGTCGCTGTCGGGATACTGGCTGCCGGTTGCGTTGGCCGCCCTGCACGCGTATCTCGAGAACCGGCGCGCAGGCTGGCTGGTGCTCTTCGGCGCAGCGTGGGTCCTGCAGTCGCTGAGCAACGGCTACTACATGCTTTTCGGGGCGGTGCTGATTGCGCTCTGGCTCGTCTACTTCTGTTCGAAGCGTGAACGATGGCCGACTATTGCGCGCATCGGGGTCGGCTGGGCGGCTTCCACGCTGTTCCTCCTGCCGGTGCTGCTTGGCTACGATCGCATTCATCGCTTCTACGGGTTGCGCCGGCAGTACTTCGAGGCGCTCGCGTTCAGCGCACATCCTGATTCGTGGCTCCAGGTCTCCGGTTTCGTGCGTGTCTGGCGCTCGGTGCTGCCAGCGGGCTCGGACGATCTGTTTCCGGGCGCGACCGCCGTGCTGCTCGTGTGCGCCGCCTCGATCGTCGGCCTCTCGACCCGCGCAGATGCGACGTTCTCGACGCCGCGGCGGCGCCTGCTGAAATGGGTGCTCGCGATCGTCACGCTGGCGTCGGCGATCGCTCTCGGCGTCATGCTCGCGAGAGGACCGTGGTCGCTCGAGCGTGGAGGGATCGTCCTGTTCAGGATGCGCGATCCGTACCGCGCACTCGTCCTGCTCGCGGCGTGCGGCGTGCCGCTGCTCCTGCTGTCGACCCGCACGCGCGTGCTTCTCGAGCGGCGGCATCCGTTCGTCTTCTACGGTGCGGCGGCACTGATCATGGCGCTGCTGGCGTGCGGACCTGTCCTGAGCGTGCACGACCAGGTGATTCTCGACCCGGCGCCGTACAAGTGGCTGATGGCGTTGCCCGGATTCGACCAGCTGCGCGTGCCGGCGCGGTTCTGGATGATGGGGGTGCTCTGTCTCTCGGCCTGCGCCGGTATCGCCTATGCGAGGCTGACGCGCTCGCTCGTACGCGCGCGTCCCTTCGTCCTGGTGCTCTGCTGTGCCGCCGTGCTGACAGACGGATGGCTGACGATGATGCCGACGGCGGCGGCGCCGGCGGTGTGGACGTCAATTGCGGGGGCCGACCCGTCGCTGCCGCTGCTCGAACTGCCGCTCGGGCCGGACTGGGACGCGGCGGCGACCTTTCGCGCGACCGCGCACCATCGGCGCGTCGTCAACGGCGTGAGCGGCTATGACCCGCCGGCCTACGCGCCGCTGCAGGTCGGGCTGCGCATGCGCGATCCGGAGATGCTGACGGCGCTGGCGTCGCTCGGTGCCTACGAGATCGCGATCGAGAAGGCCGACGATGGCGACCGAGGGTGGCGGCAGTACGTCGAAGGTGCCGGCGCGACGCTCGTCGGCGGCGATCGGGAGCGCGTCATCTACCGTATGCCGGCCGGCCGGTTCGACGAGACATCGGTTGGCGGGCCGCTGGACATTGCCGCGGTGACGAGCAGCCGCGGCGATCCGGCCGCGGTGTTCGACGGGCGGATCGACACCGACTGGGTCGATCATCCGCAGCACGAGGATCAGTGGCTGCTCGCGGATCTCGGGAGCGCGCGGCGGGTCGGCGGGATATCGCTGGCGATCGAGGAGCATGCTCCCGATTTCCCTCGGCATTTGCGTATCGAGGTGTCGGCTGATGGCGTCTCGTTCGGCGAGGTGTGGGACGGGAATGCCGCGCCGCGCGTGTTCCTCGCCGCGCTGCGCGAGCCGAGGACCGGATGGCTGCGCATCGGCTTCGCGCCCGTCAACGCGCGCTTTGTCCGGATTCGGCAGACCGCGGAAGCGACGATCGGCTGGCGCGTACCGGAACTGCAGGTGAACGCGCCGGACGAGTAGCCTCTCTCACGGATCAAGGACGTCAACACGGACACGACACGGAGGTACGAGCGGATCCACGGAGTTCACGGCTCGCTCTTCGCTCGTAGACTCGAAGGGCTCGCCACGGAGCACGAGAGGCGTTTTCACTTGCCATTCCGTGGCGAGGCGCCGCAGAATCGAGCGCGCACTGGAGCCTCGAGATCGCCAGCTCCTGCACGCGGCGCTGGCCAGCCAACGGAAAACGCCTATGACATCTACTCTCGTTCGTCGTCTCTTTCGAGCAATCGTTATCGTATCTTGCGTCGTCGTCGGCTTCGCTGCTGGCGCGGCCGCGCAGACACCGGTCGAGTCGAGCAGCGAGGTGCGCTTTCAGCTCGACCTGCATGTGCCGGACGCGGCGTTGACGCCGCTCCTGCCGCCCGGGTTCACGCTCAGCGTGGCGACGCAGGGACCGGCGAAGGACTGCAACCTGCGGGCAATCTTCGTGGATCGCCTCACGATCAACGGGCCCGACGGCAAGCCGGCGGGTCGCGGCTCGAACCGGCTGGTCTACCTTGCCGCCCCGGTGAAGGACGCGACGGGCGCCAACGCACAGGTCGTCATCGGCGGCCTCACGGCCGATCCGGCCGATGCGCCGGGACCGTTCGGCAACTATCTCCACGCGACGACCGCCACCGCGAAGCGCACCGTCGCCGGCGACGGCATGACCGTGACCGAGACGCAGGACTGGGTCTTTCAGGCGGCCACCGGCGAACACCTCGAGCTGCACGTCACGTTCGAACGAGGCGTCGCCAATCGCGGCAACGCCTCCGAGACGAAGTTCTACTCGTCGAAGAACCCCTCGCAGGTGCAGATCTCGAAGCAGGAACAGGTGCTCGAGATTCTGCGCAACCCCACCACCAATCCGCCCGATCGGGTGAAAGCCTTTTCGTTCAAGGGGGCGGGCGGCAGCTACGCGAAGCTGTTCGACGGCTCCGAGAAGCCGGTGAGCTGGGACAACATCATCTGGATGACCCGGACGGTCATGACGCCCTGAGTCCGATCTCGCGTTCGGGCACGTCGATTGTCAGCGAGCCGTCGACGAGCCGCGACAAGCGGCGCCAGCGCGTCGACGCCGATGTTGGAATCGACGTCGCGCACCGCCCGGCGAATGGGTTCGAGAGCGGCCGCCGGATTGTCACGGACGAGGACGGCAAAGGAAAGAAATGTGGTGAAGAGCGCCAGGAGGTGACGGTAGTCGATGAATACCTCCGGATAGAACTCGTCGGTCAATGACGACTGCCGAAAATTGCCGACCACACCGGCCACGCGTACCGGCGGCCTACACAATACAACTCATCTCATAAACCATTCATCACGCGAAGCGGCCGTTCCGAATGGTGTCGAGCGTCTCGACCATCGCCGCGGCCAGCTCTTCGGAGGCGCCAGCCTTCTGCATGTGGTCAGCCGCGACGGACTTCGGGATGTCGACATGCTGAATCGGAGGACCGCCCAGTTCCCGGACGAACGCCGAGGCGCTGTACGTCCGCCTCGGCGCCTCCACCTCCACCCGGCGAATCGCGTGGCGAAGCGCCGCCCGGTAGGTGCTCACCTGGTTAGCGCTGCAGGCCCGAAGTCCAGTCCAGCACGATGGTCAGCGGCTGCCCGGTGGAGCGCAGCACCCGCCCGACGAGGAACCGCTTGCCGTCTGCCGACACGTCGAACGGCGACTCGGTGAACGCGCGCCCCGGCGTCTGGACCGGCATCTCGAACAGCGGCTCGGGGGTGCCGAGGCGCAGCGGGTCCGACGATAGCACCGACACGGCCATCAAACGGCGATCGGGTGAGATGTAGAACAGCTCCTTGCCGTTGGGCCGCCACCGCGGGCTGTACCCGCCCTCGGTGGACACCGACTGCTTGCTGCCCGCCGTGAACGGGAACGGCCGGACGTACACCTCGAAGGTGCCCGACTCGTTCGACGCGTACGCAATCCACCGTCCGTCGGGGGAGAATCGGGCGGCCAGCGCATCGAATTGCGAGTCCTCGACCTCCGGGAACTTGATGATGCGTCGCGGCTCGGCGAGCGACAGCACCCGGACATGGCGGTTCTGCGCCACGCCGACGCTCTGGAACAGCAGGTACTGGCTGTCGGGCGACCAGTCCATCGGCGTCAATACGGTCGGTTCCTGCAGCAGCAGCTTCTCGCCGTCGCTGCCGTCGGTGGAGATCTCGTACAGCGCCGCGAGCCCGCTGCTGCGCGTCGCGCCGAAGGCGATGCGCCGTCCGTCCTTCGACCACACCGGCCACATCTCGCCCGAGTCGCCGAAGGTGAATCGGGACCAGGCCCGACGCCGCAGGTCACCCAGCCACAGCGACATCCGGTGCGACTCATCGTCGAACCGCTGGACCGCGGCCCGCTGGCCATCGGGGGACAGCGCGACCCAGGGCTGTCCCGAGGTGACTGGACCCACCTTTTCGAGCATGGTGCCGCTGCGGTCGTACCAGGTCAGCTGCGTGGTGACCGACGGCCCGCTCGGATCGTAGACGAGCACTCCGTTCTGCGAGGCGCTCGCATAGCTGATGCCCCAGGACTGCGCGTAGCCGATGCGGTCCGGCAGGAACAGCACTTCGCCGTGCAGCGTGTTCGAGGAGGCGTCGAAGGCCTGCGCGGCGAGCTTGCTGTCGCGGAAGAACAGCAGGTAGCCGGCGCTGTAGACCGCCACCGAGTTGGTCTGCAGCACCATCGTGTGCTCTCGGCCGTCCAGGGCGCCGGCGTGCGTGCCGCGCGCGTTCTCGCGGCCGACGACGAAGAAGATGAAGCGCTTGCCGTCGGGCAGGAACTGCGGCCAGCGGTGCGACGTCTCGCCGCGCTCCTTGTGCACGCTCGTGACGCGGACCGGCGTGCCGCCCGAATCGGCGACGCTGTACAGCCCATCGTTCAGGAACGGCGCGAACAGGATCGTGCTGCCGGCCCACGCCCCGCCGCGTCCGTTCGGCGCATCGCAGACGATGCGCGTCTGGCCCGACCCGAGCGCGATGATCTTCAGCTTGCCGCTCGCGAAGAACCCGAGGCTCTGGCTGTCGGGCGACCAGAACGGCCACTCGGCGTCTTCGGTGCCGGCCAGTTGCGTTGGCGTGAGGCTGTCGAGCGAGCGCACCCAGATGCGCGACGCGCCCTTCTGGTCGTATCCGATGACCGCCAGCAGGCGTCCGTCTGGAGAGATCGTCGGCCGGTAGGGGACACGCAGTTCCGTGTCGGCCGGCAGCGAGATCGACAAGCGCCGCAGCGCAGGCGTCCGCTCGGTCCGCGCACCGCTGTAGATCGCGGCAAGCACGATGACCACGATCACGCCGAGCCCAGCCACGAGCCACCGTACCGACCGCGTGGAGGCGAAGGGGGGGCGGGCGGGTGGGGCCGCTGCCGGCGGGGTGTCGGGAACGTCAGCCGGAGGCGGCAGCGCGTCGAACGTGTCCAGGGTGCGGCCGCGTCCCTCCCACCATGCGTCCAGTTCGCTCGCGTAGGCGAACGGCGAACCGCGTTTGAGGTGCTGGTGCCGGTGGACGGGAAGGCCTTCGAGCTTTTCCCAGCGCTGAACCGTTCTGATGTCGCGCTTCAGATAGGCGGCAATCTCCTTCCACGAGTCAAGGCGCGTGTCCCGGCTCTTTGCGTCCATGGGCTCCACAGCATCCAGCGGCGACAGGAGACACCTCTGAAGCGGTCCGGATTGTACCGCAACCTACCTGAGCAGATGTCGCGTGGACAGATCTCGCCCTGCGCGCACCGCGCGCAGACCGGCTGTAAGTTGACCGCACACGCGCGCGTTTGTCCTGCGGATAAACGCGACATCACGCGACATCGCCCGACGTGTGCATGTCAACACGCGGGATGCGGGTTGTCGTCACGTCTTGCCGCTTGGTTCCTGTAGCCGTTACCCAACACAATCCAGCCCGCCAACGCGTCGACGGCAGTGAGTAGCCAACAGCCTCGACGGCTACAAGGAGGAAGAGCGTGAGAGGGATATTCCTGGCGGGCGCCGGGCTCGCGGTGATGCTGCTGTCGGCAGGCTGCAGCGGCGCCGGCGCGGGCGTCGGCGCCAAAGAAGAAGTCGTGAACGGACAGGACGAGTCGGGACGCATCCCCTCCTTCGAGGTCGATCCGAACTGGCCGAAGCTGCCGAATGGATGGGTCATGGGCGACCCGTCGTCGATTTCCGTCGACCGGCACCAGAACGTCTGGATCCTGCATCGTCCGCGCACGATTCCCGCGGACAAGAAGGAGCATGCGGCACCGGCTGTGCTCGAGTTCGACAAGGCGGGCAACTTCGTCCGCGGGTGGGGCGGACCATCCGACGAGTACGAGTGGCCCGACACCGAGCACGGCATCTACGTCGATTACCAGGACAACGTCTGGATCGGCGGCAACAACCCGACCGCGCAGTTGCGGCTGACCGATCGGTCGGACGACATGCTGCTCAAGTTCACCAGTACGGGCAGGTTGATTTCGCAGTTCGGCCATCGCGACAAGAGCACGGGGAACGCCGACACGGTGAACCTGCACATGCCGGCGGACGTCCAGGTGGTGGAGCGCACGAACGAGGCGGTCGTCGCCGACGGCTACGGCAACCGGCGCGTCATCGTCCTCGACGCCGACACCGGGGCGTTCAAGCGGATGTGGGGCGCGTTCGGCAACATGCCTCTTGATCCACCGCCCGCGGCGCCTGCGCCCGCGCCCGGCGGGGCTCCGGCCGGCGCGACCACTCAGCCGAAACGGGACTTCGAGGGGCCCGGCCCGCCGCAGTGGGGGATCGTCCACGCCGTGCGGGTGTCGAACGACGGCCTGGTCTACGTCGCCGATCGCGGCAACAGCCGCGTGCAGGTCTTCACGCTCGACGGCCAGTACCAGACGCAGGTGTTCGTCAATCGGCAGGATGCCAACCCCGCGACCGCGTGCGGCTTGGCGCTCTCGAGCGATCCGCGGCAGCAGTTCCTGTACGTCTCCGATTTCGGCAACGGCCACGTGTGGATCGTGAACCGCAAGACGCTGGCGGTGATCGGCTACTTCGGCGAGAAGGGGCCCGAGCCGGGCAACTTCCGCAACGCGCATCACATTGCGACCGATGCGGACGGGAACCTCTACACGGCCGAAGTGAATCCGGGCAGCCGGGTGCAGAAGTTCGTGTTCAAAGGGTTGAAGAGCAAGGCGACCGACTGACGGTCTCATCGATTCGCAGCCGCGGAGCCTCAGGGTCGGCTCGGCGGTCACACGCAGCCGCGGACCATCAGGTCTGCCGCTGGGTACACACGTAGCCGCGGACCTTCAGGTCCGCGCAAGCCGAGGAGCGAGACATGGAACCAGTGCGAGAAGTAGCGCGGCACGTCCGCATGGCGATGGTGGTGATGGTCACCGGCGCAGGCGCGGCGCTGTTCGCACAGCAGGGCGGCAGCACCGGCAACCTTCCCCCTGCGATCGAACTGCCGGCCGGCAACGCGTTGAACAACCCGTACCGGATGGTCGAGAACTGGCCGCACCTTGGATCAATTAGGCCGGGCGCCGCGATCGGCATCGTGCCCGACGGGCAGGGCGGCGTCTGGCTGCAGCACCGATCCGACCCCGGCATCCTGCACTTCGACGCGAAAGGTGAAATCGTCGCGCGGTTCGACGTGACCTTCTCGTCCTCTCACGGGCTGTGCCGCGATCGTGACGGGAACTTCTGGGCATCGGACAGCGGCCCGTTCGTCGACACCCCGGGCGTGACCGGTGTCAAGGGGAACCAGGTGTTCAAGTTCAGCCCCGAGGGCACGCTGCTGCTGACGCTCGGCAAGGCGGGCGTGTCCGCGGCAGGTCCGGAAACGTTCCTGCAGCCCGCGGCGTGCATGGAAGCGCCGGATGGCACGATCGTGTTTGCCGATGGCCACTGGCCGCGGCCGACGAACGGACCGCAGGACGGCGATCGTCTCGTCTGGTACACGCGCGACGGGAAGTTCGTGAAGTCGCTCGGACGCCACGGGCGCAAGCCGGGTGAATTCATGGGGCCGCACGGCGTGGCGTTCGACTCGCAGGGGCGCCTCTTCGTGGCGGATCGCTCCAACAACCGCATCCAGATCTTCGACAAGGACCTGAAGGTCGTCGACACGTGGACCCACTTCGGCCGGCCGAGCGGCATCTGGATCCTGAGGGACGACACGCTGATCGTCTCCGACTCGGAGTCGAACCAGCGGATCGGCGGCGCGAACGACGCGCCCGAAGGCGGCGGCAACGCGATTAGGAATCCGGGCTGGAAGAACGGCATCCGGATCGGCAGCGCGAGAGACGGCTCGCTCAGGGCGTTCATCGACGGCACGCGGCCCGAGGGATTGGCGGCTGACGAGTTCGGCAACGTCTTTGGCGGCCTGACCGGCGGCTGCGACGTCAGCAGGTCTGGCGGCTGCCTGCAGAAGTTCGTGAAGAAGTAGACCGAGGAGGACTCCGTGCGAATCTCCAGGATTGCTGTGTTCACGTTCTCGGCGCTCATGATGCCGCTCATCGCGTCGGCGCAGTCAGGGAAGACGCCGACCGACGGCACCATCATGTCGGCCGAGGAGATCGCGAAGGTCGTCAGCGCGCCGGGCGGCGGCGACCGCGAAATCAAGATCGTCGACCTGGGCCGCTACAACCTCGGGGTGGCCGTACTGCGCCGCGGCGCGATCGCGCCTGGCGGCGCGATCGGCGCGATCAACCACACGAACATCACCGAGGTGTACTACGTCGTGTCCGGTGAAGGGACGCTGGTGATGGGTGGCGAGGTGAAGGATCCCAAGCCGATCGCCGCCGACAACGAGCTCGTCACCACCGTGGTGGGGCCTGGCAACAACGCCACCTTCGTCAAGCCGACCACGACCAGACGCGTGAAGGCCGGGGACGTGGTGATCATCCCCGCCGGCGTGTACCACGGCTTCAGCGAAGTGGCCGATCACATCGAGTACGTGTCGGTCCGTCCCGATCTCGACAAGGTGCTGCCGGCCGGCTACGTCAACCCCGCGATCGAGTAGTCGCACGTCCCACGTCTGTTCACTTCACGACCGATCGCCCCCGCAGAGTACACGGAGGACGCCGAGGATCCCGTTGGGAACCTCGGCGTCGCCGTGTCGACGTACAGCCGGCACGCTTGATTCCTTCAAGGCACGAACACGTAGTGTTCCGACGCTTCGAAGCTCGCAGCCCAGAGCCTGCAGCCCAGAGCCTGCAGCACGGAGCCGAGAGCCCAGAGCTGAAACGCGAGATCCGATCGCGTCAAACGAGCGCTGCGCGAGGCGACAAAACACGACAATGCTCGAAATCAGGAACGAAGTGCGCTGATTCGCGTCAGTCATGTCTTGCCGCTTGGCGGCGGGGCGAGCCGACCTCCAGAATCCGCGCTGCCGATCGGCGGTGTCGCCGTGAGTCCCCGGGTTCGAGCGAACTCGAGGCGCCGATCCGCTGGCAGAGACGTGAGGGCCTGAGACGGGCCGTGGAGGATGGTCAATGAGCAGGTGGAGGTTCGTAGTCGTTCTGCTGTGTCTGGCGGTGACGAGGACCGCGCTGGCGCAGGGCACCGGCAACGCGGCGATTACAGGCGTTGCGAAGGACACATCGGGAGCCGTGCTTCCCGGTGTCACGATCGAAGCCGCGAGCCCGTCGCTCAGCGGCCAGGTACGCTCGGTGGTGACCGACGAGAAAGGCGAGTTCCGCATCCTGGAGCTCAGGCCCGGCACCTATTCGGTCACCTTCGCGCTTCCCGGGTTCTCGACCCTCAAGCGTGACAGCATCCAGCTGTCGCCCAACTTCACCGCGACGATCAACGCGGAACTGAAGATCGGCGAGCTCAACGAAACGGTGAACGTCTCGGGCGGCGCGCCGCTCATCGACACGCAGACGCTCACGCAGCAGAAAACGATCCAGAAAGAGATCCTCGACGCGGTGCCGACCGCGAAGAGCATGCTCGGCATCGCCGCACTGATGCCGTCGGTGGTGCAGCCGCCCAACGCGCAGGACGTCGGCGGCAGCAAGGGTGAGCGCTCCGTGCGACTGTCGGTGCACGGCGGCAAGACGACCGATGCGCGTCTGCTCCAGGACGGCATGCGCTACAACGCGCTCACGCCCGGCATCGGCGCGCCGATCGCGAACAGCAACCTCGAAGGCACGGGCCGCGGCTACTACGTCAACCCGCTCGCGTCCCAGGAAATCGTGATCGACATCGGGACCATGGGCTCGGCGCAGTACGAGTACGGCGGCGCTCAGGTGAACACCATCCAGAAGGACGGCGGCAACCAGTTCAGCGGATCGGCCTTCTTCGGGTGGACGGGAGACCAACTCCAGTCCGACAACCTCACCGACGAACTTCGCTCGCAGGGCCTCACCTCGGTGAACACGGTCCGCAAGGTGTACGACCTGAATCTGGCGCTCGGCGGGCCGATCGTGAGGGACCGCCTCTGGTACCTCGGGGCAGGCCGGCGCTGGGGCACGCAGACCGGCGTGGCCAACCTCTACGCAGACGCGAACCTCGGGATCCGCACGCCCGGCGCCGCCGCGGCGGCGTGGCGCTACAGCCCTGACCTGGACAGCCCGGTCCGTCCTCTCGAGCGCGACCGGGCCGTTGGCGGACGCCTGACCGGACAGGCGACGTCGAAAGATCGTCTGACATTCTCGTACGACTGGCAGAAGAACTTCCAGGATCAGCTGACCGGCCAGCTCGAGACCGGCACGATCAAGAACGAAGCGAATGCCGGGTACTGCCAGCGCCAGGATCTGACACAGGCCACATGGACGCGGCCATCGTCGAACCGCTTCCTGTTCGACGCCGGCGTCACGGTCAGCCGGTTCGACTTCGGGAGCTTCGGCAAGGATGTGTCGCTGAGCGACTTCATCCAGTGCGGTGAGGGGCTCGTGAACAACGTGTCGATCAACGACACGGCCCTCGGCTACACCTACAACGGCACCGGCAACCGGACGCTCAGCAAGTCGCACCAATCGAACGGCCGGTTCAACGTCACCTACCTGCCCGGCGATCACCAGATCAAGGCCGGCGTGTTCTGGATGTACGGCCTGGGCGGTGGTCACCGGACCTACACCGATCGGTCGCCGGCGCAGCTCGGCGGCATCCCGGTGGCCTACACCTTCAACAACGGCACGCCGACGCAGCTCACGCAGTATGCGACGCCCACGCTGACGATCGATCAGCTCAATCCCGATCTCGGACTCTTCATCCAGGACCAGTGGCGGCTCAATCGCGTCACGGTCAGCGCGGGGCTGCGCTTCGACTGGGTGCACGAATCGGTGCCGGCAATCTCGGTCGGCGCGGGTCCGCTGGTGCCGGCGCGCAGTTTCCCGGCCCTCGACAACGTCCCCAACTGGAAGGACCTGAATCCGCGCTTCGGCGTCGTGTGGGATCCGTTTGGCGATTCGAAGACCGCGATCAAGGCGGGCATCAACCGCTACGTGATGTCGAACACGACCGGCATCGCCAACGTGTTCGATCCGGCGAACGCGTCGGTGAACAACGCCGCGCGCGCGTGGACCGACAGCAACACCAACTTCGTGCCCGACTGCGATCTCAGGAACAAGGCTGCCAACGGCGAGTGCGGTGTCCTGCTGAACCAGAACTTCGGCAACTTCGTCACGACGACCGTGCCGGATCCGGACTGGATTACCGGCTGGAAGAAGCGGCCCTACAACTGGCAGCTCTCGGTGGCTGCCGATCGCGAGGTGTGGAGCGGCGTGCAGGTGAGCGGCGGCTACTATCGCACCTGGTACGGCAACTTCTTCACGGTCGACAACCTGGCGGTGACGCCGGGCGACTACAGCCCGTACTGTGTAACCGCGCCGAGCGATTCACGTCTACCGGCGGGCGTCAGCGGCAGCCAGATCTGCGGGCTGTACGACCTCAATCCCGACAAGGTCGGCCAGGTGAGCAACCTTGTCACCTCCGCCGCCAACTACGGCGAGCAGACCGAGATCTACAACGGCGTCGACGCCAGCATCAACGCGCGCCTGCCGCACGACCTCACGATCGGCGGAGGCTGGAACATCGGGAACGCGCTGCAGACCGGCACGACCGCCGGCGGCATCTCCTCAGCCAGCACGAACAACTGCTTCGTCGTCGACAGCCCGCAGCAGCTGTTCCGCTGCAAGGTGGACGTGCCGTACCAGAACCGCTTCAAGATGAACACGACCTACCGGCTCCCGTGGTACGGCGTCCAGGTGGCCGGCGTGTTCCAGAGCAACCCGGGGCCGACCTACAACGCCAACGCGACCTTCACGACCGCGCAGGTGCAGCAGTCGCTCGGGCGTCCGCTGTCGGGCGGCGTGCGAACGGTGACCGTCAACCTCGTCGGACCGTTCTCGCAGTTCGGCCCGCGCATCAACCAGTTCGACGTCCGCGCCAGCAAGATCGCCAGCTTCGGCAAACGCAAGCTGCAGGCGAACATCGACCTCTACAACGTCCTCAACAAGAGCAGCGTCGTGAACTTCAACAGCACCTTCGGTGCGGCGTGGCTCCAGCCCACACAGATCCTCGACGGCCGGCTGGTGAAGTTCAGCCTGCAGGTGGATTTCTAAGGAGTGCTCATGCGGAACGGATTCATTGCTCTGCTGGCGGGCGCGATCGCGCTCGCAGGCGGCACCCTGGCCGCCCAACGCGGCGCGCCGGGTGAAAGTCAGACCGTCATCCTCGAGAAGGCGCCGAAGGCTCGCGCCATCTACATCTCGAAAGCGAAGCTCACGCAGTACCTGAAGGACATGGACGCGAAGAAGCTGCAGACGCTTCGGATGATCGAGGGTGGGAAGTTCAACGTGAACATCCGCCGGATTACGAATGCCGAGACAGCGCTCGTGCATCCGAAGACCATCGACACCTGGGTCGTCATCGACGGCTCTGGCACGCTCACGACCGGCGGCAAGGTGGTGAACGGCAAGATCGTCGGCGGCGAGTCGCACCCGCTCGAGGTGGGCGACGTCGAGTTCATCCCGGCCGGCCTGCCGCACGGCGTGAGCGGGGTGAACGGCAACATCACGTGGCTCAACCTGCGGTGGGACACCGACTGGCCGCCCGGAGCCGAGGTGGGCGCGGGCAACATGCCCGGTGCACCCCAGCCGACCGGCGGCCGTTTCCTCGCGCCGCTGCAGTTCGCGCCGACCGATCGCTCGGTCGCGCTGCCGCTCGAGAAGCTCGCCGAGTACTGCCGCGACATGGACAGCAGGAACACCGGTACGCTGCGGATGATCGAAGGCGGCCACTTCAACATCAACATCCGCCGCATCACCGAGCCTTCCGCCGAGTTCCACAAGGTGACGGTGGACACCTGGGTGGTGCTCGAAGGCAGCGGCACGGTGAGCACCGGTCACCAGATGCGCGACGGCCAGCGCGTGCCGGGCACCGGCGTCGAGCAGCCGGTGAGTGTCGGCGATGTCTACTTCATTCCCTCCAACCTCACGCACGGCTTCAGCGCCGTCAACGGCAAGGTCGCGTGGCTGAACGTCCGCTACGACGACGACTACGGAACCGGCGCGAAGTAGCGCGATGTCTACGCACGTGACCTTTACAGGGAGATTGATGATGAGCCTACGGCAACGGCAGGTATTCGGTGTGACGGCAGCGCTGGTGGCAGGAGCCGCGCTGTTCATCGGGCAGGCAGGAGTGGCGGGGCAGGCAGGGCTGGCTCCGGCAGGGCGCGGCGGAGGACAGCGACCGGTCTACAAGCTGACGGATCCGCCGCCGAACGATCCGGCGTTGAAGGGTGCCATCGACCTGCACGCGCACCAGGACCCGGACAGCAACGGCCCGAGCTACGGCCAAGCGGCGCGGTCCGATGACGGGATCGACCTCTACAAGCGTGCGAAGGCGTCCGGCATGCGCGGGTTCGTGATCAAGGAACACCTCGATCAGAGCGCTACGAGCGCGTACTACATGCGCAAGCTCTATCCGGACTTCGAGATCTTCGGTGGGGTGGGATCGAACCTGACGACCGGGCCCAAGGTGAACCCGTGGGCGATCATCCACATGACCGAGATGAAGGGCGGATGGGGGCGCATCGTCTGGATGCCGAGCTGGGACTCGGAGAACAGCTCGCATCGCGTGCGCAACTACATGGCGAACCTCGCGCCGCAGCGGACGCCGTACTTCCAGCAGCCCTTCGTCTCGGTGGCGTCGTGCCCGGGCGGCGGGCTCTTCTGGGCGAACTTCCCGAAGCCGTGCGCGAACGGCGAGCTGTTGCCCGAAGTCAAGGACGCGATCAAGGTGATCGCGACCAAGAAGACGCGCGACAGCAACGGCGACCTGATCCTGGCGACCGGTCACAACTCGCCTGAAGAAGACCTGATGATGATCAAGGAAGCCGTCCGCGCCGGCGTGAAGCACATCATCATCACGCATCCGCGGCTCGACGTGGTCGACATGACGCTGGAGCAGATCAAGGAAGCGGTGTCGCTCGGCCCCGAGATCTACGCCGAGTTCACCTCGCAGTTCGGCTATCCGAACGCAACGCCGGAGATGGTGGACGATTACGTGAAGTCGATCCGCGCGGCCGGCGTCGAACACGCCTTCGTCTCGAGCGACTCGGGCCAGCTCGGCGCGCCCTTCCAGCCCGACGCGCTCGCCTGGGCGGCGCAGGCGCTTCGCAAGCGCGGTTTCTCCGAACGCGAGCTGGACCTGCTGTTCAAGATCAACCCCGCGAAGATCCTCGGCCTCTCCGCGCCCGGAAACTGAGGAGCCCGTCAACACGCGCCGGCGTCCCGACCGACGGCCGCCGGCGCCAGCGGTTGCGTCGGCTCCGGACGTATCCGGAGCCGGCGCCTACCCGGAGAGGCGCACCCTGGCGACACGCGTATCGACGCTCGACCCTGTCGTGAATCCGCGGCTCGCCAAACGCGATGCCGCGGTCCATGTGGTGAAGACGTTTCCTCGAGCAGTATCTGGCCGATGATCTCGTGCGCTGTCACCTGGCGAAGGGTGACCTGGCTGCGCTCGAGGCGCTCGTCCCGCGAGCGGTCGGTCTGCGTCTCGATCCGTCCTACGCTCTGGCGTCGCTCGCGGACCTGGAACCACCGAGGCGACATCGCGCGGGTACTGGTCGTCCAACCCGCGCGATCCCGCGGCGATGAGCACGCCGCGATCGTGCTGACCGCGAACGCTGACGTGCCCACACGCAGAAGGCCACGCGCTACCTCTGTTGATTGCGGTAACTCGCGACGGGCGGGAGGTACATGCCGGTACCTTTCGGCGGCTCCGGCGCCGCTTCGACCTTGTGGCGCAGCGTGCCTATCTTGTCGATCGTCGCGGTGATCTCGTCACCGGCAACCAGCCATAGCTGCGAGCCGCGCACCGATGTCCCCATGCCAACGCCTCCGGAAGTGCCCGCGCCGATCACGTCACCCGGCTGCAGCGTCACGAGCGACGACGCGTACTCGATCACTTCCCACACGGAGTGAATCATGTCCGACGAATCGGCCTGCTGCCGCCGGTCTGCACCTACGACGAGCGTCTGCTTCAGATCGGTCATCGGATTACCATAGAACTCCTTCGGCACGATGAACGGACCCATCGGCCCGAACGTGTCCTGCCCCTTCTGGATGAACCAGTCGCTGGCAATCGGAAATCCGCCGGGCGGCCGGCCGCCGCGATCGGAAATGTCGAGCATCACGGTATAACCGAACACGTGCGCTTCGGCATTCGGCGCCGCGACGTACCTCGCGCGCCTGCCGATGACGGTTCCGAGCTCGACCTCCCAATCGAGCTCCGTACGCCCGTAGGGCATGACAATCGTGTCACCGGTGCCGATGACTGAAGACGTTGCCTTCAACCAGAGGTAGGGCACGCCGCGATTGGCCTTGCGCGCCGCGACCGCCCTGGCTCGCGCCTCGGGCGGCGCATTCTCCGCGAGGTGGCTGTAGAAGTTGCCACCCGTCATCATGATCTGACGCGGGCGTGGAATCGGCGCGAGCGTCTGCACGCTCTCGAGGTCGAGCACATACGAGGGCCGGTTGCCGTCGAGCGCCTTGCTCCGCACCAGCTCGTTGATGATGGCGCAGATGCGGCCCTTGAGCCCATTCTCGTACCCGTCAATCAGGTCGATCATGTCGGACGGCATCACTCGTGGAGGGAAGGCGCGCGACGTTTGAAACACCGCGTTGGCTTGCACGAGATCGACGACCATCGAATCGCGCAGGACGGCACCGACCGTGCGAGTGTTTCCAATGCGGAACGTGCCGACCTTGAAGGGCTCGGCGCACTCGGCGGCACTTCCCGCTTGCGCGGCGGCGACGAGAGGGAACGAGAGAACGCTTGCGAGCACGGCCACAACAATACGCGGCATACAACCTCCGGAGACTGGTTCACGTACTTCACTGCGCGAGGGCCACGGCAACGAGCGACTTCATGGACAACACACGGGTTTGTACTCTCTGGTCGGCAGCAGCGACGTCCGCTTTGACCATCCCTGGCCTATCCGGCGGGAAGGATGACGGAGCGCAATGAGTCCTGTGTCTACATCCGCCATAGAAACGACACCTTGGTGAAGATCGCCCGGTTCGTCACGCGCAGACGCCGCGGCGAAGGCGGATCCGCCGCGGCGAAGCGATCGTCGTAGCCGAGAAACGCCACGGTGCCGGCGTTGACGCGGTAGGTGAGCAACACGTTGGCGCCGGCGCGCGAGACGCCGGTGTCGCGCTCGAGAATCGTGCGCAGGAACAGCCGATCGGAGAACCGGTAGCCGGCTTCGAGCCGATAGATGGTCTGTGCGACGAGCGATACACCGGTGCGCCGGTCGATGAGCCGGCTTGCTTCGAGCGAGAACGATGTCTCCACACGTGCCGACGGACGAAACGTGACGTCGGCTTCGGCGCGGCGGCTCCGGCCGACCACGGGCGTGTTGGTGTACTCGATGCCATCACCCCATTCGGCTTCGAGCCAGGCCGACACGCGCCGGCTCGCGTTGATGCTGGCCTGGGCGACGTAGTCGCTGGTGCGGAAATCGACGTCGGCGAAGCGTTCGAGGACCCGCGCCCGGGACACCGAGAGGAAGACGTTGCGCGCCAGCACCGCGTCGATGCCGATGTCGACGCGCTCGTCGTTCAATATGCCGCGATGGTCGTAGTTGCGCGAGTATTCGACTTCGGGACCCCACGATACGACCCTTCCATTGGGCCGGAAGTTATACGAGATGTCCGCTTCCGTCTCCGCCATGTCGACCCGCCGCACGAACCCCAGGTCGGTGCGGAAGTCGGGCGATCGGAACTGATGCTGCACTCCATATTCCAGGTGACGGCCGGCACGTCTGAGCTCCAGGTCCGCCGCCAACCCGCGTCGTCGTTGCCCTGCCTCGTCGCGGTGGTCGCTGCCGGCAAGGAGCAGGCTCACGGTCTTGGTGTCGTCGATCCGAAATCGCGCGTCGACGCCCGCGAGACGGCTGCGTCGCGTGCCCTGTTCACGATCGGTCACGATGACACCGACGTACGACTCGGGTCGAAGGTCATAACGAATGCGTCCGAGCACGACCGCGGCGTTCGCGCCGGCTGACGCGACATCCCGCTCGCCGCCGGCACGGTCATCGGCGACGGTGAGCCCGACGGCCGCCCGCCCGATCTTGCCGGTGAGCCGTGCACCAATGAACGGATCGACCACGGTCCGTGTGTGCACGAGGTTGGCCGACGTCGCGAACAGATCCTGGCCTTCCAGGAAGAACGGCCGTTTTTCCTCGTAGAACAGCGGAAAGCGCTGGTTGAGCGTAATCTGCGGTCGGTCTGCTTCGATTTGCGAGAAGTCGGGGTTGACGGCCACGTCCAGCGTCAGGTCCGACGAGATCCCGTACTTCACGCTCAGCCCGACGCTGGCATCGACCGGCTCGCCCACCAGCCGCCCGGAGCCGCTGTCGCGTTCGGACATGCGCGCCGTCACGATCGTCGGGAGGATCTCGAGATTGTGGCTGACCGACAGATCGCTGAGACCGCACAGCGTGCCCATCTGCGTCAGGAATCCTTGGACGTCCCGCGACATCGGTGCCCAGGTGTACTGCGCATCGCGCGCCTGCACGCGACGAAGCAGCTGCAAGCCCCACTGGTGTTCGCCGCCGTGGCTGGCCGGATAGCGAAGGCTCTTGAACGGAATCGCCAGCTCCGCGGTCCATCCATCTTCGACGACACGCCCCTTGCTCTCGAAGAGCGCGTCCCACGACTGATCGCCCGCAAAGTCATCGTCGAAGTCGTTGCCGCCGGTCGAGAGCAGGCCGTCGGCCTGTACGCCATAAGCATTGACGGCGAACCAGTAGGCGCGCTGGTGATCGAGGAAGGGATCGAGATAGAGCGCGACGATGTCGTCGTCGCCAATGCGATCGCGATCACCGAGATTTGCGCGCATTGACGACGGGTCGATGTAGGCCGCGTGAATGGCGACGTAGAGGCGGTTCGCATCGTAGGCGAGGCGTACGATCGTCTGCTCGCTGGCTTCGGCACCGTCGCGGGGCCGCTGCTCGGTCCACCGTTCCACCGATGCCGCGTTCATCCAGGCGGCGTCGTCCAGGACGCCGTCGATGACTGGCGCGGGTGTCGCGGAGTTGAGACAGATCCTGGGAGCCGTTCGCTCCTGTGCGGTGGTCGATGCGGCGACCACGAGCAGACAGGCGGCGATGACCGCCGTACGAGTGGGCGCCGCCCACGACAGTTCCACAGCCCCCTCGCGATCACACCGTTGTCTGCGCATCATGCGCACCGGTTGTACCGTGTGGCGGATGAAGCCTCGATGAAGCGCGTTCGACGGCGATGGCACGCCGTCTTCATGCAGGCTTCATCCAGCCTGGAGCTACAATGGCGCGGTGAATCGGTCCACGCTCGATTTGCGGCGGAGGGTATCCCTGGTGGTGGCGCTGACAATCGCCCTCCCGGTGGTCGCACGCTCGCAGTCGTCGGACCCGCTACCGCTGGTTCGTAATTTCGACGAGGACAAGGCCGGGGCAACGCCTGACGGTCTGCTGTTCGGGCAGCTGAAAGGCACGGCCGCGGGGCGGTGGGTGGTGCAGCGTGCAGGCGCGGACGCCTTTCTCGCCCACATCGGAGATGCGTCCCAGGCGGCCGGTGGCGTGGTGTTCGCGCTCCTCGATGGCAACCGGGCCGAGTACGAAGACGTGCGGGTCTCCACGCGGCTCCGCGTCAGCGCTGGCAGTCGCGTGGCCGGCGTGATCTGGCGCCTGCAGGATGCTGACACGTTCTACATGGCCTCGTTGGATCTGGCGCGTCAGCGCCTCGATGTGTATCGCCTCGCACAGGGCAATCGCGTGCGCATCCGCAGCAAAGAGGGGCTTGCACTCGATCCGCTCGCGTGGCATACGCTGACGGTCGTTCACGAGGACAACGAGATTCGGGTGTATCTCGGCGGGCTCTACGTCTTCGAATTCTGGGATCGCGCGTTGCGCCGTCCGGGACGCGTTGGCGTCTGGAGCGCGGCGGACACGGTGGCACACTTCGATGAGGTGCGCGTCGAGCCCGAGGTGGACGAGCATGAGGATCCTCGTCGTCGAAGACGAGATTGATCTCGCTCGGACGCTGAAGAAGTCGCTCGAGGAGCAGGATTTCGCAATCGACCTCGCGGGCGATGGCGAGGAGGCACTCGCTCTGGCGCGCGAGATTCCTTACGCGGCCATCGTGCTCGATCTGATGCTGCCTGGGATTGACGGCACCCGGGTGCTACAGATCCTCAGAGGCAATGGCGCGCGCATCCCGATTCTCGTTCTCACAGCCCGCGACGTGGTCGACGACAAGATCGATCTGCTCTCGCGTGGGGCGGACGACTACCTGACCAAACCGTTCCTGCTGGCCGAGCTCGTCGCGCGCCTCCGCGCCCTGATTCGTCGCTCGTCGGCCGATCCGCTGCCCACGATCGTGGTCGGAGATGTCACCCTCGATACGGCGAGCCGTGTGGTGCGGCGCGGCGGTCGAGTTGTGCCGCTGACCGCGCGCGAGTACGAGATTCTCGAGCTGCTGATGCGCCGGCGCGGGACGCTCGTCACGCGGACGACACTCGAGCACCATCTGTACGCGGAGAACGAAGAGGTATTTTCGAACGTCGTCGACGTGCACGTCGCCGCATTGAGGCGCAAGCTCGGCGCACAACTGATCGGCACACGCCGGGGCCATGGCTACACCATCGATGCGTGACTCGCTGCGCACGCGGCTGCTGTTGTGGTTCACGGTGATTCTCGCTGTCGTCATCGCGAGCTTTGGCGCGGCGGTGTGCTACCTGCTCTGGCGCTCGGCCATCGCGGCGGCCGACGAGACGTTGATAGCCCAGGCACGGCTCATCGAGCAATCCGTGAGGCCGGGCGCCTTCGACACGTTCGAGCTCGATTTGCCGGAGCCGCTCCTCCGAACGTTCAACGAGCCGACAGCCGGACATCCCTATTACGCGATCTGGAGCGCGAACGGCGAGCTCATCGACCAGTCCGATCCCGATGCCAACGCGCGCGTTCGCCAGTCCCTCGATCGCTGGTCGCGCGGCACGCGCAGGGAAGTTGTGCGGCGCGGGACGGCTCTGACTGTCCTGGTCGGCCGCGATATCAGCGACATCCAGCGCACGGTGTGGTCGCTGGCAAGCAGCATCGCCGTCGTCGGCGTGCTCGCGCTGGCTGTGTCGCTGGCCGGCGGCTGGTTTCTGGCCGGGCGTGCGCTGGCACCCATTGCACGCATCAGCGCCACCGCTGGCCGCATGTCCAGCGGCGACTGGTCGGCACGCGTGCCGATCGATCGCACGGAGAGTGAGCTTGGCCAGCTCGCGGCTGTTCTCAACGACGCGTTCGACCGCTTGCAGGACACGCTCGAGCGACAGCGGCGTTTTACCGCCGACGCCTCTCACGAATTACGCACGCCGCTGGCGGCGCTCTCGGCCGAGGTGGAATGGGCCCTCACGTGCGAGCGTACCAACAGCCAATACCGCGATTCTCTGGAAACGGCGTGGCGCGCCGCCGGCCGGATGCGCGCCGTCGTCGAGGCATTGTTGACGTTGGCGCGGGCCGACGCCGGGGAGCTGTCGCTGCGCGCGGTGCCAATCGCTTTCAGTTCCATCGTCCACGACGTCGTGAGCGCGCACGACGCGGCCGCCCGCGCGCGTGGCGTCGTGGTGCGCCATACGGGTGAGGACCCGAAGGTGGTGGGCGACGTCGAGTTGCTGCGGACCGCGGTCGGCAATCTGATCGCGAATGCGATTGCGTACAACCGCGACGGCGGCCAGGTCACGGTGACGTTGGCCGACGATGCGGCTGGCGTTCGCCTCGATGTGGCCGACACCGGTCTCGGAATCCCGGCCGAGGACCTCCCACGGATCTTCGAACGTTTCTATCGGGCCGACAAAGCACGGGCACGCCGCGAGGGGGGGGCGGGCCTGGGGCTCGCATTGACCAAGTGGATTGCGGAGGCCCATGGGGGACATCTCACCTGTGCGAGCGTCCTCGGCGAAGGCACCGTCTTCACGCTGAGACTGCCGCGTGCGCCGCTATAGGCGCGTCTATCCTGAAAGTGTCTGTTCTTGGAGGCGCCGCAGTTCTTCTTGGACCGCGACTCTACGCACGCCTGACCACGACGACACCCTATGATCGCGTCGTGCCTAAGCCGATCACCCTCATGCGCGAAGAGCTCTACAACCAGATCTGGGCTGAGCCCCTTATGCACGTCGCCAAGCGCCTTGGCTTGTCAGACCGAGGGCTCGCAAAGGTGTGTGCCCGATACGAGTCCCAGTCCCGCCGCGAGGCTGGTGGGCGAAGCAGCAGCACAGTCATTCCGTTCGGTAAGTACCGCTATCAGCGCTGAAGGACGAAAGGCGCGGTTCACATCGCTTTTTGTCCCCAATCAGAGGCGGTGCAAGACGAAAACGCGCCGTCGCCGCTGATCGGCAGCGACGCTGGCGACTGCACGACGACGAGATGCGGAGGCAGCAGCAGGAGGTCGACTCGGAGCGACTCCGGACACGGCGTTTGTGCCAGGCGGCCGCCGCGTTAGCGCGTCATCGCCGCCAAGCCGAGTTCGTGACGGCCGTCGAAGCACGTGTCTCGGCGAGTGCCGTCTCGAAGGACAAGCAAGACCTGGCGCGGCGCTGCCATGCCGTGGAATTGGGAGTGACGCCGCGCACCGCGTCACCTACCCGACTGACGCCCGCGTGAGGGGTCACGCTTACCCGCGGACCGCGCGGCTCGCCACAGTGCAGGCGGACACGACGACGGATCGGGCGTCGCCGTAGGCGCGACCGCCCAAGCGAGCCCAATGCACAGGATGTACAGCACGAGCATCGGCGCAGCGAACACCGTCTGGTTCCACGGGTCCGACGACGGTGTCAGCACCGCCGCGACGATGAAGATGATCAGCACCGCGTACTTGATGTTCGTCAAGAGAAACGACGCGGTGACCAGACGCATTCGGGCAAGAAAAAAGACGACCGTCGGCATCTGGAACACGACGACCATACCCAGCATCATTTTCAGGTACAGGTCGAAGGCATCGGACAGCCGCGGCATGAACGCCAGGTCGGGCGACTGGAACGTGCCGAAGAAGGCAATCATCGAGGGATACAGCACGTAGTGGCTGAAGGCCGCTCCGCCGAGAGCACCGAGTGTCGTCAGCAGCGCGAACGGCAGCACGAACCGCTTCTCGTTCGCGTACAACCCCGGTGCGACGAACCGCCACAGCTGGAACATCACCCAAGGAGATGCCAGCAGCGTTCCGGCCAGCAGGGCCACGTAGACGTACAGCGAGAACGCTTCGCCAGGATTCGTGTAGATCAGCTTGGCCCCGGCCGGGAGCATCCGTCGCGCGGGTTCGAGCACGAACGACATCAGCCGGTCGATGAATAAGAATGCGACCGCCATTCCGACGGCGATACCGATGCCCGCCTTGATGATGCGTCTCCGGAACTCTTCGAGGTGTTCGAGAAAGCTCATCGAGCCAAGGCGGCTGGGTTCCGGGGCTGGCTCGTAGCGGCGCTTGCGCAGGGCGGACATGGCGGCACTCTACATCAACACTTGTCCGGCACCGTCATGGTATGTAGGCTCCGCTCCGGGATGCCTGGAAGTGCACCGGTCGTTAGTCCGTCGCGGGACATCAACAGAGTTTTCTGGACGAGTGGTTCTGCCCAATGTCACTGACAGAGAAGTATCAGCGGCAACTGCTCGACCAAGCGCGAGCCGTATATCGGGACACGCCCATCACACCCGAGACGGAACGGGCGTACCTCGACACCCCACGCCACATCTTTGTCTCGCGCTATCGGCAGTGGGGCTCGACCACCTGGCATGAAGTCGGGACGGCCAATTGGGACGAGCATGCTGCGGCGCTCTACGCTGACCAGCCGCTGATTCTCGCGGGTGACGATGACCAGCACCTGATCTCGACGATCTCTCAACCGTCGTTCGTCTTACGTATGCTGGATCTCTTGCAGGTGAGGCCGGGCCAGTCGGTGTTCGAGCTTGGCACCGGCAGCGGATGGAACGCGGCGCTGCTGGGTCACCTCGTTGGCGAAAGGAGCCGCGTGGTCAGCATGGAAATCGCCGACTGATGTCGCGGCCAGAGCCGTCACGGCCCTGCGCGGGATCGGCCGTCCGCACGTGCACGTCATCGCCGGCGATGGCGGTGACGGGTACCGCAACGACGCGCCGTACGACCGCGCGATCTTCACGGCGGGCACCTACGATGTGCCGAACGCGTTCTTCGAGCAGATCACGGACGGAGGGCTGTTGTTGACCGTCGTCAAGAACGTCGGCGGCGGTGACAATCTGTTCGTGCTCAGGAAGACGAACGGCCATTTCGCATCAATCGACTCGATGAACTGCGGCTTCGTTCAGCTCACCGGCAAGTATCGCGACGAACGCCTCGATCCGATTGAGCTCCAGCGGTTGCCGGAGTGGCCGGCGCTCCAGAATCGAGAGCTCGTCCGACGGCCCTTCTGGTGGGGCGGTGTGGGCAGGCAGTCGTTCATGTGGCGCACTGCGCCCATCCGATCATTTCTGGGGATCACCGAACCACAGTTCCTGGCGTTCAAAGCCGTTGTCCAAGGCCGAGAGGAACACTTCTTCGGGTTGTGGGATCGCGACGAGGGCTCCCTCGTGGTCGCGCGCGATGATCAGCTGGTGACGTACGGCACGCCGACCGCAGCGACGCGCTTTCTGAGCGGCGTTGAGCGATGGGTGCAGCTCGGAATGCCGACCGCTGCGAGTTTTCGTCTGTCCGTGTATCCCGCCAGTGCGCGGGTCAGCGTCGATGAGGGGCAGTGGCTGGTGCGGCGCCGACAGTCACAATTTGTCTGGACGCTGATTCGGTAGGATGTGCCAATCCGCTCCGTCGTCGGTGAACTGGCCTCGCGATCGGAGGGGACGTCTCGGGAGTGCGTATCATGAGAACAATCGTCGCTCCAAGAAACGGCGGTGGCCCTTTCGCCGTGCGACGTGCGGTCGCCGCGATGATTGGTGTGGCGTGGTCCCTGCACGCAGCTGCCCAGACAGCGTCGTTGACCGTGCCTGCTCCATTGGGGGTTTCGGTTCGAGAAGGCTCGGCTCCCGGGCACGAGGGAGTGAAACTGTTCTATCGACTCGTCGGTGACGCGGTGAGCCCCATCGTGTTTCTCCACGGCGGTCCCGGTCTGGGGATTGACGATGGCGGCTACGACCTTGAAGCACTGGCGTTGAAGGGACACTCGCTCTTGCTGCTCAACGAGCGTGGTGCCGGTCGTTCGGAGGTGATTACCGACCCGGAGCGGCTCGGTCTCGCGTCGTACGTCCGCGACCTCGAAGCCATCCGCCAGCAGTTCCACCTGTCGAAGATGTCGGTCATCGGGCTGTCGTGGGGAAGCGCCGTCGCCGCAGCATACGCGGCCGAGCACCCGGATCGCATCGACCGCATCGTGTTCCTCAGCCCGATGTCGCTCACGCGTGCCTTCAGCGACCAGCGAACACAGCAGCTCTTGTCGTTGCTGCAGCCCGAGGAAATCGCGCAACTGAGGGAGGCTGGGTCCGAGGCGGTCTGGGCTCGCACCGCTGACGCTGATCTGCCGGCCCTTTGTCGCGCGTCGCTGGAACCGGTGTTGCGTCTATACGTGACCGATCCGACCCACTTGGCCAGGACCAAAGGCAACACGTGTGGGTATGCGCCCGCGGCGCTCCGGAACATGAACGTGGTCGGAGCCGCCGGTGGAGCGTCCCTCGGCAACTGGGATTTCACGCCGCTCTTGAAGAAGATCGATCGACCAGCGCTTGTGATTGAAGGCGCACAGAGTCGGGTTCCGCTCGCCGACGCGCGCGCCTGGGCCTCCGCTCTCCCAGACGGACGGCTGCTACTGATTCCGACCGCGGGGCATATGAATTGGCTCGACCAGCCGGACGCGGTGATCGAGGTTCTGGATCAGTTCTTTCGTGGGGAGTGGCCGTCCCTCGCTGCGCCCTGAGGGTCGCGGGACGGCGACCCAGCAGGCGATTCGCGCTTCTGGGATGTCGTAGCGCCTCAACATCAATTCGTCGCCAACGGTACGGACTGGACGCGTCTGGATACGGGGACCGGCGTGTATCGGAAGCCACAGCCCAGTAGCGGAGGGCACGCGACCGTTCAGCCTCGCACGCAGACAGCGCGCGTCGGTGAATCGTGCCGGGTTTGTGGGAGGGCCCATTCGTTGAGAGGATGGACTCATGGCACGACCCAGCAAGTATTCCCCTGAAGTCCGCGAGCGCTTCGTGCGGCTGGTGCAGGCGCACACCGCCGAGCACGGCTCGCAGTGGGCGGCGATTGCCGCGATCGCCCCGAAAGCCGGCTGCACCATCGAAACGCTCCGGCGGTGGGTGCGCCAGGCCGAGCGGGATGCCGGCCAGCGCGCCGGCCTGACCTCCGACGAGCGCGCTCGGTTACAGGCCTTGGAACGCGAAGTCGTCGAGCTGAAACGCGCCAATGAGATTCTGAAAAAGGCGTCGGCGTATTTCGCGCAGGCGGAGCTCGACCGCCGAGCGAAGTGATGGTCGCGTTCATCGACGATCATCGGGCGATGTGTGGGGGCGAGCCGATCTGCCGCGTGCTGCCGATCGCCCCGTCCACCTACTTCCGGTGGAAAGCCATGCAGGCGGATCCGACGACGCGCTCGACGCGGGCGATCCGCGACGCGGAGCTGAAGGCGATCATTCTGCGCATCTGGCACGAGCACGACCAGGCCTATGGCTCCCGCAAAGTGTGGAAGCAAATGGGCCGGGAAGGACTGCACGCGGCGCGCTGCCGCGTGCGGCGCTTGATGCGCGAGCTGGGGCTGGTCGGCGTCGTGCGAGGACGCGCGTGGACCCCCACGACGCAGCCAGATGCGGCGGCGGCACGCCCGGCGGACCTTGTCGAACGGCACTTCGTCGCCACGCGCCCCCATCAACTCTGGGTCAGCGATTTTACGTACGTCGCCACGTGGGCGGGCTTCGTTCCTCGCCTATTCTCGCTGGCGCGACGCTTCGAGCGTTAGCGCCGCAGGACCGCATGAATCCAGCGGCCTTCAGGGATGACTCGATGTCGAGTCACGGACCTTGCAGAATCGGATCGATCCAGTCGGCGAGTTGGCGGTGAGCCTCTTCTAACGTCGTGGTGAGTCCGACTGGCGACGCCGCGCGGCGATAGCTCACGGCCAACTCCCGAGGGGGGCGCTGGCAGCGCGGAGGGCACGGGATGCGTGGCGCGTCGTTCAAAGGTGTGCCGAATAGCGCGCGCCAACTGCTCCGCGTCGACCACGGCGTGCGCATGGATAAGCAGGAGGTCCACCAGATCGCGACCGCGCGTCGTGCCCCCTCCTCGATATGTGCGCGTGTACGCGTGCAGCTTCTCGGCGACCTGCCGTTCGATCGGAATCAGGAGCACGTCGATCGGCGCCAAGCCAAGCATTGAGAGCAGTCCCGGCCTGGTGGCCGGCTGCGCATCCCACGGGTCTGGCGTTGCCACGGTCACATCCACCTGGAGCGGCTCGAAGCGACGTCCGGCGATGCTGCTCTCCAGCGTGAAGCGAACCGCGAGTGCGACATCGCCGTCAGTGATCGATGTCTGCCCAAGCAACACGAACGCGAAGTGGTCACTGAGGTCTTCAGTTGCGGCACGCTGGAGATCCACGCGTGCCGCGTCGATGCTCGTCGCATGCTCCACGTCCAGGTCGAGAGAGACGCGCGCCCTATCGCCGAGGCGTGTCTCAAGAGCCAAGCCACCTTTGAGCGCCCAGCGATTGGGCGCGACAGTTGTGAGCCGCACCATGAGACGCTCAAGCGCCGCTTGGCGACGCACGACATACGCGGCAACCCCCACGTGACGCGCGCGATCGCGCAGCTTGGCTTCGACCGCCGCGCGGAAGCCGGCCGCCGTCGCGTACTCACGCATGGGCGCCGGCTTCCTGCAACGCGCGCTCGACGAGACGGCGGACTCTCGCAGATCGGTCGCCGGCCATCGCGTGTAGTTCCGGCGGCGAAACCAAACCGGACCGGAGGGCCGTCGCGGTCGCCTCGATGACGACGTGGGGGTCGGCGCCGATATCGGCGACATCCACAATGGTGCGCGCCGGGGCCGTGAGCTGGACGCCGAACCGCTGGACCACGTCGTCACGTCGGAGGGGAACGAGTGTGGTGTGGATCGCGACGCGCGGATCGGGTTGCGCGGTACGCAGCCGGCGCGCGCGTGGCACCGTCAGATGAATGGCATCAGCGCGTGACGGGGCCAGGTCGTACAAGATCAGCGCGGTGTCGTGCGACACCACGGCTGCTCGGGAGCGGTAACGCACCCACGCGGCGACGATGTCCTCGTGCGGACTGATGGGGACGCCAAGCAGTCGGTAAAAGCCGCGCTGGACGCGTTCAAAGTGCCCAGCGGTCACGTGATGCACGAGTGCACGCGGGCTGTAGCCGAGGCTGTGGGCCTGTGCCGCGGTGAAGTAGCCCGCCTGGTCGGACGCCAGCTCATAGAGCTGCTGAAGTTTCCCGGTGGCCGTCGGCTGCTCTTGGCCTGTCATGTCCCATTTATTATACGTCCAGCAGCCATAAAGTGGGACAAGGCGGATGGACTGGCCCCCCAGCGGCCCCCGCGGTCTCTGCGACCGAACGCATCGTTCCAGCCAGCCTTTGAACGGTTGGTCTAGCGCAACTCATGCGGCCACGCGAGCTGGGCCGCGCGCGGCACGGAGAAAACGACTTCGTCAGTCGCGCCCGGAAGCGGCATGTACAGAAGCGATGTCGGCGGACACGAAGCACATCGCAGGCCACACATGAATAGTCATGGATGCGTCCAGGTCGTGGCCTTTCACCATCACGCTCGCAATCACAATGAGCGGTCCCACTCAAAGTGAGCGAGCGGTTTCAGGCACATACGAGCGCGTGGCGGCTGATCGCAAATCGCGTCACGGACAGTCAGCGTGTGTCGCGCCGTCGCACGCGCGCCGACGCCATTCCGCCGTTATTCGTCTCTCGATTGGGTCACACATCTTGCACCACATCGGGTCGCGTTCGCACGGGGGGACGACTTCAATGCTGCATCCCCAATTGGCAGACGTAACCGTTCGCCTGCAGAAATCGCGCGCACGCGCGGGCAGCCCGGTCGCGTAGCAGGCACAGTGCACGCTGCCTGGGGGCCGCGGGTCTCATCGTGTGGCTGCTGTGGATAGCCTTCGAATCGAATGCGGCAGTGAGACTTGCCGTGCCCGCAGAGCGCACGTGATCGCTGCGATCGTCAGAAACGGTACGCCCATCCGGCCAAGAGACTCAGCACCGGCACTGCGGACATGTTGCGGATCGGTTCATTCACCGAGCCAGGGGTCTCGACTTCCACGGCGCTGGCTGACAGCTCGACGTACGGATCTGAACGGCCGAACGAGACGCCGACACTCGGCGGTTGCGGCGATCCGCATTCAGCGCGCTGCTGTGCCCGCACATCAGCCACGCCTGTCAAGAACAACAGCAGCCAGAGTGCGGTCAGCCACACGCCGACACCACGCAAGAGATCCGCACGAAGCTGATCGAGAGACACGCGCGAGGGTGCGCGTGCGGCGAGGCCTTTCCCCCCGCTCAGGATGCCGAGCACAACGTGTTCGGGTTCGATCGGCTTCGAGCGGTGCTGCGGCGCCTCGTAACGCGAGAAGAACAGCACCCGACGTGCTGATTCAGTAGATCGCTCGAACGATAGGCTTGGTCGGACGGCACTTGGATAGCAGAGGCGACGATCCAGCAGAGGCGTGCTGTGCGCATTCGGATCTCCTTCCTAGTCGCCGAACCACGCGAAAAACCAGCCGGGGTCGTAACGGGCAAACGCGATGATGGCGGCGTAAGTAGCGACAGCAACGCTTGCCATGAACAAGGGTCGGGCACCGGCCGCTCGCATCGCTCGCCAGGACAAGCCAGCGACGACCAGGAGCGTGATGATCGAGGCCGGAACCGACGCGAACCCCAGCACAAGGAAGTAGTAGTGGATGGAGAAACCAAGATCCTTGGGATCGGGATCGTAGGGGAATGGCCAGCGGCCGAGCGCCAGCCTCGCGCGCAGCACGAACAACCAGAACGCCGCGAACCAAAGGGTTGGCGAGAGCGCGAGCGCCAAGACGGCGACGCGCGCCGATCGAGGAGAAAGCCCCGTGGCCATACGGCTCATCATTGTCCAAGCAACGTGACAAAGTCACCGCTGCCTCCACACGCAAAATCCAACGCAGTCAGGGCGACGATCCAGCAGAGTCTCAGCACCGGCGATCCCCTACGCCACACGCATGCGGTTCCACACAAAAGCCACGAGGAATCCGACTACGGCGGCAATCAAGATAGCGTTGCTGCTCATCGATGCGCCCGCGACACCGCCCGCACCCCGTAGACGTGCAATCACGAACGGCGCCGCGATCGGTAGGATGAACGCAACGACAATCCAGAGCACCGCTGCGACGATCGCTCCACCGACGCCAACCGCAAAGTGTCTGAGTAACATCAGCGCGTTCGCTCCCGAGCTTGGTGTCCCGTCCACACGATACACCTGTTCATCGAAGGGCATCGAGTGCGATTTGTGCGTGAATCGATCGCGGAGCCCTTCGCCGGCCCTCGGTGTGATGCGGCGGGGAAGCGACACGTTCCGGCCGCGCTGCGTGCTCCCAGCTCGCTGCCTCTGGCACAACTCGCAAGCGTCACTGCCGGTGCAGGGCGTCGCATCAGACCAACGGGCGATGCCTGTGACGTCGTACGACACGGTCACATTCGAGGCGTGGCGATCTCGGTCGTCGCCTTCGCGCCGGCGCGCGGCTGGGCGTGTCGCGGATCGCGAGCAGGGGCCGGCCGGCACCGCAGCGCCAGCGAAAGAGCGTGCTGTCACGGCGGCGCCACGTGGCCTGCCCCTTCACACCCAGCCGCGCGCCGTCTGTGCTCCTGGTCGCCGTTGCTGTGGGTTCCTCGGGTTGCGAAGGAACCACATCACGGTTCCCAAGGAGCACAAAGACATGGCTACGACCAAGAACCCCACCGCAGAACTGACCGTCAAGATCGTCACGAACGACAAGGGCACCCCCTCGGGCAAGTTGGCCGACGCCGAATTGCACTTCACCAGCGGCCGACTCGCGGGTCTCAAGCTCATCGGCTTCAGCGTGTAAGACCGCAGGGGCGACGGCCGCAACGTCACGTTCCCCGCGCGGCAGTACGTCGTCAACGGCGAGCGGCGCAGCTACGCGCTGCTGCGGTCCATCGCGGACACCGCCGCGCAGGACGCGGTGCGCGATCTCATCCTGCGGCCTACGCCGACTACGAGGCTCACGCACGCGTGAGCCGAGCTGGCGGGCGGGACGTCCCACGGCGTCTCGCCCGCTCACTTTCCTCACTCAGACTTCACAGGAGAACGACCATGACGCTCTTGACTGCACACGATCGCGAGAGACTGCTCGCCAACGGCGAACACCGACGCCAGATCCTTCGACACGATCCCGAGGCGATGTTCGATGTCGCGCCCATCGTGAAGTTCTTCACACCGGACGCCGGATGCACGTGGCTGCTGACGGAGATCGATCCCGACGATCCCGACGTTGCGTTCGGGCTCTGCGATCTCGGCCTCGGACATCCCGAGCTGGGCTACGTGAGCCTCACTGAACTCGACAGTGTTCGAGGCCGCCTACGGCTGCCCGTCGAGCGCGATTTGTACTTTGCACCGGACAAGCCGCTGTCCGCGTACGCCGCGCAGGCTCGCATCGACGGCCGCATTGCAACATGACCCATCGTCGCCGGGGTTGGCTCGCTGTCAACCCCGGCGCTTCGAGCGCGCAGCGATCGCCGCGGTTGATGCTCGTGGTACTCGGCGCTCACGGCTACCGCTGGCGACAGCCTCTCAGCAGGAGACGCGAGTGACGGTCCGACGTCCTGGCGGATGCGCGCGGGAGAGTGGAGTTGCACGAATGCCGGAAGCTGCTCAGGGAGCATCATCCGGGGGCAGGCGACACCAGATTTTTGTGCCCCCGGTGTGCCCCCGACGGCAGGTGTTGCCGACGGGCATGAGCAAGAATCGCGATTTTTCTAAGGAAATTGGAGCCGGCGAATGGACTCGAACCATCGACCTGCTGATTACGAATCAGCTGCTCTACCAACTGAGCTACGCCGGCGCGGGTGGGGACCGGCGGCATCGGGCAGCCGGAACCCGATATGTTAGCACGGCCGGCGCGATCTGCAGCGGCGCGTGAGCTGAATCGGGCGGCCCCGGACCGGTGCATTCGAGACGACCCGATGGACGGTCGTCTGCGCCGCATCGACACGACACTTCCCAGTGAGCGGGTCGCGTCGGTGGGAAGTGTGTCAAGCCGCCGCAGGATCGATGATGGCGCACCGCTGCCTGCGAAGCGCCACCGGCGTCGATGGAGGATGGTGACAGAACGCCGTACGCAGCAGGCGAGCCGCGTATGCACAGAGTCAACGCTCGCCACTAAGGCTCAAGGCTCAGGGCGAGGCAATGGGCGATAGGCTGTAGGCCAAGAGCCTAAAGCCCAGAGCCTAAAGCCCAGAGCCTAAGGCGACGGCAACATCGGCGCAGTCTGATGCCCGAGCGCCGGCACAATAGCGACGCGGCCCGAAACGGCGAGCCCGAGTCACTTCGCCGGGCACGCCGCGCCCGGACTGTCAGCCGTTCTTCTGCTTCCGCCGCTTCTCTTCCTCGCGGCGCGCTCGCGCCCGCTCGGTGAGCTCGCGCAGCTCCCGCGAGATGTACTCGCCGGACGGCTCGGTCGCCCCGTCGCCGACGCGTCCAAGCCACGGAGCGGGATTGATGTCTTCGGTTTTCGAGTGATCCTGGTCAGCCATGGCAACTCCTGCGGGCCTGCATCCGAATGTCGCTGATGACCCCGAACGCAACTTGCATACCGACGGGGAGCCATCGAGATATCTGACGATTTCGCGATCTGGCCCAACTCGCATGAGCTTTCGATTGGACGCGGCGACGATCGCTTGACGCGCGCCGACCCGTACGATTGCAGATTCTGCCGCTATGAGCGCAGGATTGCGACCGTTTTCTGTGCCGCCTGGAGATTTCTGCCAGCTCGACGGGTCGATTGGGTCGCAAGAGTCTGAGTGCGCCAGCGGACGCCGCAGGCCGGACGCGGCGCCAGGCATCGCTGGCACGTCTACTGCTTCGGCGGCAGGACGAAGCGCCCGGCGCAGCGCCAGGTCACATCGCGCGCGTGGACAGACGGCCGGCGGGCGGCGCGTGCGCGCGCGGCCAGGCGGCCGGTCCCGGCGAGCACTATAATGCGGCGCGTTCAAAGAGGGAGGGCGGCGCGATGCAGCGGATCAACTGGCGTGCAGGGGTGATCGGAACGGCGCTCAGCGTGCTGCTCGCGGCCGGAGCCGCCGCGCAGTATCAGGGCTGGACGATCCCAGAAGGCGGCAAGGACGAGAAGAGCCCGGTGACGAACGCGGCTGACGCCGCGAAGAAAGGGAAAGCGCTCTTCGCCACGCACTGCGCCAAGTGTCACGGGCCGGAAGGCAAGGGCGATGGACCGGACTCCGACCATGCCGCCGACCTCACCGACGAATTCAGGACCGAGCTGAACCCTGAAGGGGTGCTCTTCTACAAGATCTGGAACGGCCACGCGCAGGACATGCCGGCGTTCAAGAGCAAGCTCACGAAGGACGAGACATGGGCGCTCGTCGCGTACTTGAAGGAGCTGCGGACGCCGGCGAAGTGAGCGTGCGGGCGTAACCGCCGATCCGTCCGGCTGAAGCCTGACGCCATACACGGTCCGGCTAAAGCCGGACACTACGACGGTCTGGCCAAAGCCGGACACTACATCGGCCCGGTCGGTTGCTCACCTCGTAGCGCTGCGCTACGATCGTGGTTTAGCCATCCCGCGGGAAACCACACAGGTGAGCATGCCCGATTCTCCCGGCAGCGGCGCTGGTGAACCGTCCGCGATCGTCGTCCGCGGCGCGCGCACGCACAACCTCAAGAACGTCGACGTCACCCTTCCGACCGGCAAGCTCATCATCGTCACCGGCGTGAGCGGCTCGGGCAAGTCATCGCTCGCCTTCGACACCATCTACGCCGAAGGACAGCGCCGCTACGTCGAGTCGCTCTCCGCCTACGCACGCCAGTTCCTTGAGCGGATGGAGAAGCCCGACGTCGACAAGATCGACGGCATCGCGCCGGCCATTGCCATCCGCCAGAAGAACAGCATCCGGAATCCGCGCTCGACGGTCGGGACGACGACCGAGATTCACGACTACATGCGGCTGCTCTTCGCGCGCGTCGGCCGCACCTTCTGCCGCAATTGCGGCCGCGAGGTGGTGCGCGAGACCGCGGAGGTGGTCTCGTCGCAGCTCGGCGATCTCGGCGCGGACACACGTCTCGTCCTCGGCTTCGACGTCCCGATCCTCGAGACCGCGCCGCTTGGCGCCGCCGGCCCGGCGCACGAGGTCGACGAGCTCAGCGAAGGGGGCGACGGCCACGAGTCGGACGACGCCGCGGCGATCGCGTCGGCGGCCGGTGTCTCCGCGGTCGCATCCACGATCGACTCGCTGCGCCGCCGCGGATTCGGCCGGCTGCTCGTCAGCGGCCGCGCCGTCGCGTTCGACGATGTCGACCCGCGTACGCTGGCGGGACAGCCGGTGCTGCAGGCGGTCGTCGATCGCATGCAGCTTGGAGGCGAGGACGATCGGGCGCGCCTGACCGATTCGATCGAGACCGCATACCGCGAGGGCGGCGGCTCGGCGTGGGTGCTCGAGATGGCGCACGGCGATCGGCCGGAGCGGATGCACCTCTTCTCCGAACGCTTCGAGTGCCGTGAGTGCGGGATCGCCTACGAGGATCCGCAGCCGCGCCTCTTCTCGTTCAACAACCCGTTCGGCGCCTGTCCCACCTGCCACGGCTTCGGCAACATCGTCGAGCTCGACATGGATCTGGTCGTGCCCGATCGATCCAGGTCGCTTGCGCAGAACGCCGTCGAGCCGTGGAGCAAGCCGCACTACCGGACGCAGCTCGCGGAGCTGAAGCGTGCGGCGAAGAAAGCGAAGGTGCGGCTCGACGTGCCGTGGTCGGAGCTGACCGAGACCGAGAAGCAGTTCGTCATCGACGGCAACGGCGACTTCGAGGGCATCCGCGGCTTCTTCCGCTGGCTCGAGAAGAAGAAGTACAAGGTTCACGTCCGCGTGTTCCTCAGCCGCTACCGCGGATATCTGACCTGTCCCGACTGCGGCGGCAGCCGCCTGCGCAGGGAAGCGCGCGACGTGCGTGTCGCCGGACGCACGATCGATCAGGTCTCGGCGCTCACGGTCCGCGACGCGCAGCAGTTCTTCGCGGGGCTGGAGCTGACGCCGAAGGAGACGGCGATCGCCGACAAGATCCTCAAGGAGATCAGGCGCCGGCTGTCGTTCCTCGCCGACGTCGGGCTCGATTACCTGTCGCTCGACCGCCTCTCGTCGACGTTGTCCGGCGGCGAAGCGCAGCGCATCAACCTGGCGACGTCGCTCGGCTCCGCGCTGGTCGGCACGCTGTACGTGCTGGACGAGCCGTCGATCGGGCTGCACTCGCGCGACAACCTGCGCCTCATCGACATCCTGCGCCAGCTGCGCGATCAGGGCAACACGGTGCTCGTCGTCGAGCACGACGCCGACATGATCAGGGTCGCCGACCACGTGGTCGATCTCGGGCTGGGAGCGGGGGAGCAGGGCGGCCGGATCGTCTTCTCCGGCACGCTCGAAGGGCTGATGCACGAGCCGCGCTCGCTGACGTCGAAGTACCTGCGGCAGGAGCTGGCGATCCCGGTGCCGACCGTGCGGCGCAAGGGCAACGGCCAGTGGATCCGCCTGCTCGGCGCCACCGAGCACAACCTGAAGGACGTCGACATCAGCATCCCTCTGAACACGCTCACGTGCGTCACCGGCGTCAGCGGATCGGGGAAGTCGACGCTGGTCCACGACGTGCTGTACGCCGCGATCAAGCGGCAGAAGGGCGACTGGGATCGCCGCGTCGGATCGTTCCGGAAGCTCGAAGGCACCGAGATCATCACCGACGTGATCCTGGTGGACCAGGCGCCGATTGGCCGCACGCCGCGATCGAACCCGGTCACCTATCTCAAGGCGTTCGATCCGATCCGCGAGATCTTCGCCGCCACGAAGGACGCGCGCGCGCGCGGGCTCACCGCGAGCCATTTCTCGTTCAACGTCCCCGGCGGGCGGTGCGAAGCCTGCCAGGGCGAAGGCGAGGTCCGGGTGGAGATGCAGTTCCTCGCCGACGTCTTCGTGCCGTGCGATCAGTGCGACGGCAAGCGTTTCAAGCCGCAGGTGCTCGAGGTCCAGTACCGCGGGCGCAACATCAACCAGGTGCTGGACCTGACGGTGCGCGAGGCGCTGGCCTTCTTCAGCAGTTCGCCGAAGGTGCTGCGCCGGCTGCAGGTGCTCGACGAGATCGGCCTTGGCTACCTGCGCCTCGGTCAGCCGGCGACGACGCTCTCGGGCGGCGAGGCGCAGCGCATCAAGATCGCCGCGCACCTCGCCTCGCAGGGAGGCGAGCGGATGCTGTACATCCTCGACGAGCCGACGACCGGCCTCCACTTCGACGACATCGCCAAGCTCCTCGCCGCGTTCAGAAAGCTGCTCGAAGCGGGCAGCACGCTGGTCGTCATCGAGCACAATCTCGACGTGATCAAGACAGCTGACTACATCATCGATCTGGGGCCTGAAGGCGGCGCCGACGGCGGGCGTATCGTCGCCACGGGGACGCCGGAGCAGGTCGCGCAGAACGAGGCCTCGTTCACCGGGCGCTACATCAGGGCGGCGCTGGCCGAGGGGCGCTCGCACGCCTACTCGCAGCGTGCCGGCGGAGGGGTACTGTGACGCGCTTCACATGGGTTCACGTCGCCGTCGTCGTCGTTCTCGCGTCGGCGGCCCCGCAGCGCGCGTCGGCGCAGGGCGTCGTTCCCTTCGAGCAGACGCTCCAGGATCTCGGGAGCGGCGACGCGCGCGTGCGGCTGCGCGCGGCCGAGCGCCTGAAGCAGACGCCGTACGACGAAGCCGCCGTGCCGTTGAGCCGCGCCATCCTCGACCCGGACGATGCGGTGCAGATGGAGGCGATCCGTGCGGAGCTGAACATCTTCCTCGCCGAACCGATCGTCCCGCGCAGGCGCGTCGGCCTCATCGTCGAGGTCCGCAACCAGATCTCCGCACAGGCGATCTTCCAGCAGGGAAGCCGTGCGCTCGACCCGCGCCCGGTGCCGCCCGAGGTCCTGACCGCGCTTCGGACCGCGGGGCACGACGAGCATCCACAGGTGGCGGTCGAAGCGCTCTATGCCTTCGGCGTGCTGGCCGACAACGCGTACGGACGGCATCGTCTCGCGTTGCTCGCCTCGTCGCCGGTGGATCTGGCCGCGCCGCTCGGGGCAGCGGAGGTGACGGTGCGGACGGCGGCGCTGCGCGCGATCGCGCGGGTGTACGCGTGGCGTCCGGGCGATCCCGGCATTCCGCAGGCGCTCGGCGATCCGATTGTCACGCTGCTGAACGATCGATCGCTCGACGTGCAGACGGCGGCGCATGACGCGCTCGCCGCGATGCGCTACGCGCGTGCCGTGCAGGCGCTCACCGAGATCTACCAGCACTACGAGCGCGGGACGCCTGCGCGAATGGCGATCGCCACGCTTGCGCGCATCGCCCACCCGTCGAGCGAGCCGCTGTTCGTCGCGGCGCTGTCGAGCCGCGACGCGTCGATCCGCGCCGCAGCGATCGAGGGGCTCGCGCGTCTCGGCGCTGTCGGCCAGGCGCAGGCCATCGGCCGGACGCTGGAGACCGAGCGCAACGAGGAGGTGCTGCTGGCGGGGCACTTCGCGAACGTGCTCCTGTCGGAGGGATCGATCGATGCGCTCGTCGAAGGGCTGACGCACCCGCAGTCGCGCGTGCGATCGCTGCAGTATCTCGCCGAGGCGATTCCGGGCCGCGCGTCGATCCTGGCGCCGCACATGCCCGATCCGCAGCCCGCGGTACGGATCGATCTGCTCGAAGCGGTCGGCCTGTCCGGAGATCCGTCGGCGGCGTCCCTTGCCGAGCGATTGAAGAACGATCCCGATCCCGCGGTCGTCCGCGCGGCACAGCGGGCCCTGGCGCGCCTCGAAGCAGCTGCCAGTCCTGCGCAGCCGTGACGCTGCCGCGCGACTTCTACGGCAGGCCGACGCTCGACGTCGCCCGCGATCTGCTTGGCAAGGTGCTCGTCCATCGCCGCCGCGGCGTCACGACCAGCGGCGTCATCGTCGAGGTCGAAGCCTACATCGGCGAATCGGATCCGGCGTGTCATGCGGCGCCGGGGCGGACGAGACGGAATGCGCCGCTCTACGGTCATCCCGGCTTCGCGTACGTCTACCTGAACTACGGCATCCACTACCTCATGAACGTCGTGACCGAGGCGAAGGACGCTCCCGCCGCCGTGCTCATCAGGGCGCTCGACCCACTCGACGGGATCACGACGATGCGCCGTCGCCGTGCGGCGATCGCAAAGGGGCGGCGCTCGACGCCTGGCGGCGCGCTCGAGACGTATGCGCTCTGTCGCGGGCCGGGCAATCTGACGATGGCGATGGGGATCACGCTGGCGGAAAACGAGCTGGATCTCTGCGGATCGTGTCTGTTCGTCGAGGATCGCGGCGCCGCGCCGGAGCGGATTGCGTGGGGACCGCGAATCGGGATTCGTGTGGGGACCGAGAGCCCCTGGCGCGCGTGGGTCGCGGACCATCCAGCGGTGTCGGCGGGGAACGTCCGGCTGAAGCCGGACGCCACGAATGAACGCAAACGCCACCGCGGCTGCTGAAGCCTAAAGCGCTCTAGCCACGCGTACGCAAAATCTGAAGACGCACCCACGACGGTCGGGTTTGTAGAGACGGTCGGGTCTGAAGCCCGACCCTACGTACCAAAGATCCGAAAGACGGACTTGACCTGGGAGGGTCGAAGAGGGTACTTCTATTGGACCGTGTTGATGCAGGCCTGCGCGTGTTGCTGTTGTTGCGTGGCGGTTTCCGCCCCCCGCGCCAGCCGTCCAGATCTGCCGTCATCACCGCAGCACGACTGATCGTTCATCGATCCTGACTGGACCAAGGCCCGGGTGGCATAGAAGCCTCCCGGGCCTTTTTTGTTTTATGGCGCAACTTCTTCCATTGTTCCTGCACCTGCGCGGCCGCCGCGTCGTCCTGGTCGGCGCAGGTCCCGTCGGGGCGAGCAAGCTGTCGCAGCTGCTCGCCGCCGGCGCCGACGTCCGAGTCGTCGCGCCCGAGGTGCACCCCGACGTGGCCGCCGCGCCGGTCGCGATCGAGCGTCGTCCTTTCGCGCCTTCGGACCTCGACGATGCCTGGTTCGTGGTGGCGGCGGCGACGCCGGAGGTCAATCGCGCGGTGGCGGAAGCGGCGGCCGCACGGCGGATCTTCGTCAACGCGGTGGACGATCCGCCCAACGCGACGGCGTATCTCGGCGGCGTCGTGCGCCGCGACGGCGTGACGGTCGCGATCTCCACGAGCGGCGAGGCGCCGGCGATCGCGGGGCTGCTCCGCGAAGCGATCGACGCGCTCCTGCCGCGCGATCTGCCGCTCTGGATGGCGACCGCCAGCGAGGAGCGACGCACCTGGCGGCGCGCCGGCGTCCCGATGGAGCAGCGGCGGCCGCTGCTGTTGAAGGCGTTGAACCGGTTGTATGCCGCGCGGCACGGCTCGCAGGCGGCGCGCGCGGTCGCATGCGACGACGGCCAGCCGGCGGCATACGGAGAGCTCCGATGACCAGGCGCGGCCACGTATCGCTCGTCGGCGCAGGACCCGGCGACCCCGGACTGCTGACGCGCAAGGCGGCGATCGCCCTGAAGCGTGCCGACCTCGTGCTCTACGACGCGCTGGTCGACGAGCGCGTCGTCGCGCTCGCGCGGCGCGCGCAGCGCTTCTACGTCGGCAAGCGTGCCGGCCGGCACGCGCTGACGCAGGAAGAAATCCAGGCGGTGCTCGTCGGCCAGGCCAGGCGCGGCCGTCGCGTCGTCCGGCTGAAGGGGGGCGACCCGTTCGTCTTCGGGCGCGGCGGCGAAGAGGCGCAGGCGCTGGCACGCGCCGGCATCGCGTATGACGTGATTCCGGGTGTCAGCAGCGCGATTGCGGCGCCGGCGAGTGCCGGCATCCCGCTGACCCACCGGGACCACGCGTCGGCGTTCCTGGTCGTCAGCGGACACGATCAGGAGGTCTTCGCGGCCGCCATCGGCGCGTTGAAGCCGGACGCCATCACGATCGTCATCATGATGGGGTTCGGACGACGTCAGGCGATCGCGCGGCAGCTCCTGGACGCTGGCTGGCAGACGACGACGCCGGCGGCAATCGTCGCCAACGGCACGTTGCCGTCGCAGGACACATGGCGCGGCACGCTCGAGCAGGTCGCGTCGGGCGAAGCCGCGATCGAGACCGACGGCCCCGCCGTGATCGTCGTTGGCGCGGTCGCCGCGCTGAACCTGGCCGGTGCGGCGCTGGCCGCGAGCGGACTCGAGAGCGCGCCGGCGGACCAGGCTTCGCAGACACAGCAGCAAGTCCACTTCGAGGACGTGAGATGGCAGCACACGAGACACTGAGCACGCACGGGCGGGCACGACTGTCGTTCGCCAAGCAGGCCGACATCGACGAATTCGTCGTCATGCTCGAGAAGTACGAGAGCGGGGCGATCACGCCTGACCAGTGGCGGTCGTTCCGGCTGCTGCGCGGCACCTACGCCCAGCGGCAGTCGTTCGACGCGTCGATGCTCCGGGTGAAGATCCCGCAGGGGATCGTCACGAGCGATCAGCTCTTCGCGCTCGCCGATGTCGCCGACCGCTACTCGCGCCGCTTCGGCCACATCACCACGCGCCAGAACATGCAGTTCCACTTCGTGAAGCTGCACGACATGGAACCGGCGATGCGGCGGATCGCGGAGGCCGGCATGACCACGCGCGAGGCGTGCGGCAACTCGGTGCGCAACATCACGGCGTGCCCGTACGCCGGCACGTCGGCCGACGAGCTCTTCGACATCACGCCGTACGCCGACGCGACGACCCGCTTCCTGCTGCGGCATCGCCTCAGCTCGACGCTGCCGCGCAAGTTCAAGATCGCCTTCGAAGGGTGCCGCGAGGATCACACGGCAATCGCGATCAACGACCTCGCGTTCAAGGCGGCGTTCGGCCCGTCTGGCGAGCGGGGATTCCGCGTGATGGCGGGCGGCGGCACGGCGCTGATGTGCAAGGTCGCCGGCAGCCTGCACGACTTCATCGCGGCGGGCGAGATCTTCCGCGTGTGCGAAGCGGTGCTGATGGTGTTCAAGGAGTACGGCGACTACGAGCACCGCCAGCGCAACCGCATGAAGTTCATGATCAAGAAGCTCGGGTGGGAGCGCTTCGTCGAGGAGTACGAGAAGGCGCTCGCCTGGTGCCGGGGCGACGGGAACGTGCGGACGCTCGACATCGACGCGCCGGACCTGGAAGCGCCGCCGGAGTGGCCGCGCGGCGAGGCGCCGGCGCCGGGCGCCATCGCGACCCGCGTGTCGTCGGTCGCGCCGGTGGGACCGGGCGTCGTCCCCACGCTCGTGCCGCTGTTCATCTCGGGCGACGAGGCGTACAACCGGTGGCGGCGGACCAACGTCAAGCCGCAGAAGCAGTTCGGCTACGCGATCGCGACGGTGACGGTGCCGCTCGGGGACCTCACGAGCGAGCAGATGCGCGTGCTCGGCGAGCTGTCGCGCGCCTACAGCGACGGGACCGTGCGCGTCACGGTCGATCAGAACCTGGTGCTGCGGTGGGTGCCGATCGGCGATCTCCGCGAGCTCCATCGCCGTCTCGCGGCCGCGAGCCTCGGGCTCGCCGAGGCCGAGACGATTGCCGACGTGAACAGCTGCCCAGGGGCGGAGTCGTGCCGTCTCGCGGTGACCCAGTCGCGCGGCCTCGGCCGGTTGCTGAGCGACATGCTGCGGCAGCGGCCCGATCTGGTCGCGCGCGCCGACGGCGCGCAGGTGAAGATCAGCGGCTGCCCGAACGGCTGCGGACAGCACCACATCGCGACGATCGGTTTTCAGGGGAGCGTGCGGCGCGTCGGCGGCCGGCCGGTGCCGCAGTACTTCGTGATGGTGGGCGGCGGAACGACCGACGTCGGCGCCAGCTTCGCGCGCACGGCCGCGAAGATCCCGGCGCGGCGGATCCCGGAGGCGCTCGAGCGGCTGATCCACTTCTACGATACGGAGAAGGCGGAAGGAGAATCGGCGCCGTCGTTCTTCCAGCGGATCGACATCCCGCGCGTCACCGCGCTGCTCAACGATCTGCAGCAGATCACGCCCGAGCAGACGACCCCGGAGGACTTCATCGATCTCGCCGAGACCGGCGAGTACGCACCCGAGGTGATGGAAGGGGAGTGCTCCGCGTAGGTTGAAAGGTGGAAAGGTGGAAAGGGGGGGCGAATCTGACATCTACGAATGTGGATATGTCGATGAAACTCCTTGCACGGCATTTTCCGCGGGTGATATAACGCAAGCGTGGGGCTGAACTCGTTCCAGACCTCCGGCAACAGTCCGGGCGACGCGCAGCGCTGTCGCGTCGGCATCCTCGGCGTCGGCACCGTAGGCGCCGCCGTGGCCCGCAGACTGACCGGCCCGGACCGTCTTCCCCACCTCACGCTCACGCACCTGTGCGACCGGCGCGCCCGCGACAAGCAGGCCCGCCAGCCCGACGCCCTCGCGCAGCTCGCCTGGACCGACCGCTTCGACGACCTCCTCGCCAGCGACATCGACATCGTCATCGAGACCATTCCCGGAACCGAGCCGGCGATCGACTACGTGCGCGCCGCCCTGCTGGCCGGCAAGTCGGTCGTCACCTCGAACAAGTCGGTCATCGCGAACCAGGGCGCGGCGCTGCTGACGCTCGCCGAGCGGCAGGGCAGACAGCTGCGGTATGAAGCCGCCATCGGCGGCGCCATGCCGATCGTGCGCGCGATCGGCGATGGTCTGGCCGGCGATCGCGTCCTCAGGCTCGACGCCATCCTCAACGCCACCAGCAACGCGGTGCTCTCGAACATGGAGGCGACCGGCTGTTCGCTCGACGACGCGATCGCGGAAGCCTGCGCGGCCGGCTACGCGGAAACCAATCCGTCCGAGGATCTCGACGGCGCCGACGCGGCGGCCAAGCTCGCGATCCTGTGCGGCCTCGCCTTCCAGCTGCGCGTGCCGCCGGCGGCCATCGAGACGCGCACGACGATGCGCGTGGGCGCCACGGAGTTCGCGAAGGCGAAGCTGCGCGGCGGCACGATCCGTCAGATCGCTCATGCGTCGTTCGACCGCGAGCATGGCCGGCTGGAGGCGTGGGTCGCCCCCTCGTTCGTGCCGAACGGATCGCTGTTCGCGTCGACGGTCGGCCCACGCAGCGCCGCCGTCGTCTCGTGCGTGTACGCGGGAGAGATCCTGCTGGGCGGCCAGGCTGGAGGCGGCGATGCGACGGCCGCGGCGGTGCTGGCCGACGCCCTGGCCATCGCACGCGATCGCGCGGCCATCGTGCCCGCGCCCGTGCTCGTGCCCGTGAAACAGATCGATGGTTTGTCGGATTCCCAACTGGCGGAGGCTGTGTGAGCGCCCTCATCGGACTGCAGTGTCATCTGTGCAAAGCGACGTTTCCGGCGGAGGCCACCTACGTGTGCGAGAAGTGCCTCGGGCCGCTGGAGCCGATCTACGACTACGGCTCGATCGCGCTGACGCGCGAGCAGATCGCCGCACGTCCGAAGAACATCTGGCGCTATCGCGAGCTGCTGCCGATCACCGGTGAGCCGCAGACCGGCTTCCACTCGGGATTCACGCCGCTCGTGCGATGCTCGCGGCTCGCCGATCGCCTCGGGCTCCGCGAGCTGTACATCAAGGACGACTCGGTCAACCATCCGACGCTGTCGTACAAGGATCGCGTCGTCTCGGTCGCCGCGACTCGCGCCCGCGAGCTCGGGTTCGACGTGCTCGCCTGCGCCTCGACCGGCAACCTCGCCAACTCGGTCGCGGCGCACGCCGCACGCCTCGGGATGGAGTGCTGCGTGTTCATCCCGAACAACCTCGAAGCGGGCAAGCTGCTCGGATCGGCGATCTTCGGGCCGACGATCCTCGCCATTGCCGGCAACTACGACGACGTGAACCGGCTGTGCACGCAGGTGGCGGATCGGTACGGGTGGGGCTTCGTGAACATCAACCTCCGCTCGTACTACGCCGAGGGCGCCAAGACCATGGGCTTCGAGATCGTCGAGCAGCTCGGATGGCGCTATCCCGATCATCTGGTGTCGCCCGTGGCCGGCGGGACGCTGCTGCCGCGCATCGCGCGCGGGCTGCGCGAGCTGAAGCAGATCGGCCTCGTCGAGGGGGAGCTGCCGCGCATCCATGCGGCGCAGGCGGCCGGGTGCGCGCCGGTCGTCAACGCCATTCTGGCGGGCGAGGACTACCCGGAGCCGGTCAAGCCCGACACGATCGCGAAGTCGATTGCCATCGGCAACCCGGCGGACGGCTACCAGGTCGTGCAGACGGTCAAGGCGACCGGCGGCGCGGCGGCGGCAGTCAGCGACGCGCAGATCGTCGACGCCATCCGGCTGCTGGCGGAGACCGAAGGCATCTTCACCGAGCCGGCGGGCGGCACGACGCTGGCCGCGACGATCGAGCTCGTCAATCGCGGCGCGATCAAGCCGGGCGAGTCGGTGGTCGTCTGCGTGACCGGCAACGGCTACAAGACGGCGGAGGTCGTCGCCGGAACGCTGAAGGAGCCGGTGCAGCTCAGTCGCGCGTTCAAGGACTTCGAAGCCTGGTTCGCCGGCTCACGTCAGAAGCAGCTCGCGATTTCCTGATCGTAGACGTAGGGTTTGCTCCAGCCGGACGCCACATTGCGCGGGCCGAACTTGCTACGCTATTCAGCCGGAGGTGCGCGATGCGCTGGAGTGCTGGCAACCGGGGGAACGTCGAGGACGCGCGGGGACGATCGGGCATGCCGGGCGGCGTCCCGATGGGAATCGGCGGGGTGCTCGTCCTGCTGGTCCTCAGCTGGGCGACCGGGATCGATCTGACGTCGCTGATTCCTGCCGGCGGCGCCCCGTCGTCGGCGGTGACCGGATCGACCGAGCCGTTCGAGAGCACGCCCGAAGAAGAACGGATGGTCGACTTCGTCGACGCGGTAGCCGGCGACACGCAGGACGTCTGGCAGCAGCTCCTCGGCGACCGCTACGAGCGCACCCGCGTCGTCCTGTTCCGTGACGTGTACCAGTCAGGCTGCGGAACCGCGGAGAGCGCCACCGGCCCGTTCTACTGTCCCGCCGATCACAAGGTCTATCTGGACCTCGGTTTCTTCCGCGAGCTGTCGGAGCGCTTCGGTGCCCCCGGCGACTTCGCCCAGGCCTACGTCGTCGCTCACGAGTTCGGCCATCACGTGCAGAACCTGCTCGGCACGAGCGACCGGGTGCGCGCCGGCAGCATGGGCGCCAACAGCGCGTCGGTGGCGCTCGAGCTCCAGGCCGACTGCTACGCCGGCATCTGGGGACACGCGGCGTCGAATCGAGGACGCTTCCAGGCAGGACACGTCGAACTGGAACCGGGCGACGCCGAGGAAGCGCTGCGGGCGGCGTCGGTCATCGGCGACGATCACCTGCAGAAGATGGCGACCGGACGCGTCCAGCCCGAACGCTTCACGCACGGCACGTCGGCACAGCGGATGGAATGGTTCCAGCGCGGCATGCAGACCGGCGATCCCCGCCAGTGCGACACTGGAATCTAGGAAAACGATCTAACAATTTAACGATTTGACGATTGGACGATTGGACGATGGAGGAGCTGACGACCGAGCGATACGACTCACGCGTCATGCGCGGCGGGGGAGCGCCTCTCGCGCGGCGACGCGAGCGGGGTGCGTGCGCCGGTGACGAAGGCGCCATACGAGCAGCATGGCGCCGAGCGCGATGCCGCCTCGCTGCGTCCAGGTCCACGCCGTGTCGATCGTCGCGGCCGGCGTCGCCAGGTGCGTGCCGTTCCATCGGATGACCGGATTCAGGAAGAGCACGGTCTGCGGCGATCGGATGACGGCGCGGACGTACGGATCGTCGTCGGTGAGCGTGTAGCTCGCCGCGCGCACGTCGGTGACCGAATCGCGGATGACGCCGTCCCGGCCGATGAAGGTGATCGTCGACGGCGCTCCGGAGATTTCGACGGAGAGCGTCCCGTGCTCGACCCGCACGGCCGACAACGTGGTGATGCCGGAAGCGCCGAGCGCGCCCGTTCGCAGCACCGCATACGACCGCCCGGCGCGCAGCGCGTCGACGATGTCCCCGGTCGACGCCGAGGGGGCGTCGATCATGTTCCAGCCGACCGCCGTGCGCCGCGGATCGTTCAGGTCGTGCGTGTCGTCGTTCGCCACCGCCCAGACAGCGCGGCCCGCTGAGAGCGCCGCGTCCCAGATGTCCTCGGCGGTGAACGGCCCGTTGGCCACCTCGATGAGGCTGTAACCGGTCAGCGCCTTCACCGTCTCGACTTCGTAGGCGTCGCGCGAGCTGGGATGGTTCAGCGAGACCAGGTCGGCCTTGCTGCGAATGCGATCGATGACGTACTGCTGGTTGCTGCGCGTCTGCCACAGCGGCAGATCGAACCACTCGACGGCGTGCGCGCCGACGGCGAGCTGGTGGTTCTTGCCGATGTTGTACCCGTGCTCGTACAGCGGCAGCGTGTCGACGCCGTGGTGCGCGGCGATCCGCTGGTAGTCCGACACCCCCGGCACCGTGTACCCGAGTTCGCGGTAGAGCCGCACGACCGCGTCGTCGGACTGTTTGCCGTTGGTGATCCCGAGCCATGCCCGGCCGTGCGCGTGCAGGTTCGCCCGCTGCCAGGTGCCGTGCAGATCGGCGTACGGGTTCAGGATGTGAGGACCGGCGAACGGCACCGGGTCGGGAAACCGATAGACCGGGGCCCAGGCGTACGGCAGCAGGGCGACGACCGCGATCCCGAGCGCCGCGCGCGCCAGCACCCGCCACGCCTTCGACCGGTGGGTCTCCAGTTCTAACGTCTCACTTCTTGCGCCGGCATCGTGACGCCGGACCGCACGAGCGCGTACTCGAGGCTGTCCACGAGCGCCTGCAGGCTCGCCTCGACGATGTTGTCGTCGACGCCGACGGTGCCCCACTCGGCGGTGCCGTCGCTCGACTGGATGATGACGCGCGTCCGCGCCGCGGTGCCGGTCCGCGAGTCGATGATGCGCACCTTGTAATCGGTCAGCTTCACGTCGTCCAGCTGCTCGTAGTAGCGGACGAGCGCGGAGCGGAGCGCCGCGTCGAGCGCGTTCACCGGACCGTCCCCTTCGGCGACGCGGTGCTCGGAGTCGTCGCCGACCCGCACCTTGACGACCGCCTCGCAGTTCGAGTCGCGGCCGTCGCGCCGCACCGAGACATGGTAGGCCTCGACGACGAACGGCGTGAACGTCTCGGTCAGCGATCGGCGGATCAGCAGCGCGAGCGATCCGTCGGCCGATTCGAACTCGTAGCCCTGGTGCTCGAGCGCCTTGATGCGCGCCAGCATGTCGCGGAGCTGCGGCGTGTCGTTCGAGATGTCGAAGCCGAGCTCGCGCGCCTTCATGACGATGTTGCTGCGGCCCGCGAGGTCGCTGATGAGCACGTGGCGCGTGTTGCCGATGAGCGCCGGGTCGATGTGCTCGTAGCTGCGGATCACCTTCTGGACGGCGTTCACGTGGGCGCCCCCCTTGTGCGAGAAGGCGCCGCTGCCGACCCACGGCAGCCGCGGATTCGGACGGATGTTGGCCGTCTCGTCGACGAACTGCGACAGCTCCTTGAGCTGCGGGAAGGAGGCCGCCGGAACGTTCGGCAGCTTCAGCTTGAACTGCAGGAGCGGCATCACGCTGGTGATGTTGCAGTTGCCGGTGCGCTCGCCGTAGCCGTTGATCGTCCCTTGCACGTGCGTCGCGCCCGCCTCGACGCCCGCGAGCGCGTTGGCGACGCCGAGGCCGGTGTCGTCGTGCGTGTGGATGCCGAGGCGGACCGTGAGATGGCGGCGCGCGTAGCCCATGATCTCGGCGATCTCCGACGGCAGCGAGCCGCCGTTGGTGTCGCAGAGCGTGACGCAGTCGGCGCCGGCCGCTTCGGCCGCCTTCCAGGTCGCGAGCGCGTACTCGCGGTTGTCCTTCGTGCCGTCGAACGCGTGCTCCGCGTCGTAGACGACGTGCTTGCCGTGCGCCTTGAGATACCGCACCGTGTCGGCAATCATCGCCAGGTTCTCTTCGGGCGTCGTCTGCAGCACTTCGAGGACGTGGAGCATCCAGGTCTTGCCGAAGATGGTGACGACCGGCGTGCTGGCGTCCAGCAGCAGCCGCACCTGGTCGTCGGCGTCGACCGGGGTGTCCTTGCGGCGCGTGGAGCCGAAGGCCGCCAGGCGCGCATGGCGGAAGGTGCGCCCTTTCGCCTGCGCGAAGAACTCGATGTCGCGCGGGTTGGAGCCGGGCCAGCCGCCCTCGATGTAGTGGACGCCGAAGGCATCGAGCCGTTCGGCGACGCGCAGCTTGTCGGTAACGGAAAACGTGACGCCTTCGCCCTGCGTGCCGTCGCGCAGCGTCGTGTCGTAGATCTCGATCACGGGAACCTCTCCTCCCGATTCTATCGGCCCGCGGGCGATTGGCCAAAGGGCGTTGCGTGGCGTCCCGCGATCGACGCGTCCAGCACGTCGACCAGGTGCAGGACGCGGAAGCCGTGACCCTGCGCGCGCGCGGCGGCCTGGATCTGCAGGATGCAGCCCGGATTCGAGGTGACGACCGCGTCGGGGCGAGCGGCGGCGATGTTCGCCGCCTTGCGCCGCCCGAGCTCCGCCGCCATGTCGGGTTGCGTCAGATTGAAGATGCCGGCGCTCCCGCAGCAGACGTCGGGCTCGGCGAACGGGACGATCGTGAGGCCCGGGATCGCGGCGAGGAGCGCGCGCGGCTGCTGGCGGACGCCCTGCGCGTGGGCCAGATGACACGCGTCGTGATACGCGACGGTCAGCGGCACCGGCTGGCGCGCGGCACGCGGCGGACCGAGCTCGACGAGGAGCTCGGAGATGTCGCGCACGCGTGCGGCAAAGCGTTCAGCACGCGCCGCCCACTGCGGATCGTCGGCGAAGAGCCGGCCGTACTCCTTCATCGCCGAACCGCAGCCGGCGGCGTTGACCGCCACGACGTCGACGTTCGCCTGCTCGAAGATGGCGATCAGGCGCGTGGCGAACGCGCGCGCCTGCTCCCGTTCGCCGGCGTGCAGCGCGAGCGCGCCGCAGCAGCCCTGCGCGCGCGGCGCGGCGACCTCGCAGCCTTCGGCGGACAGTACCCGGGTGGTTGCCGCGTTGACGTCGCCGAAGAAGGCGCGCTGCACGCACCCGGTGACGAGGCCGACGCGAAGACGCCGCTCGCCGCGCGCGGGCGTCCGCTCCGGCAGGTCGCGCAGCGCCGACCCCGGGCTCACGTCGGGCGCGAGCGTGACGAGCGGCCGCAGCCTGGCGGGCAGCATCCGGGCGACGCGCGTCGATCGCCTCAGCGGTCCGAGGAGGAACAGCGACAGCGCGAGCAGGCGCAGCCGCCGCGGGTAGGGGAGCGTGTTGAACAGCAGCTGGCGGAATCGGCGCTCCGCCGCGGGCCGTTCGTGGTGGGACTCGACCGCTGTACGCGTCCGTTCGATGAGCGGCGCGTATTTCACACCCGAGGGACAGGCGGTCTCGCACGCCATGCACCCGAGGCAGGTGTCGAAGTGATCCACGACGTGCGGGGTCATCCCGACACGCCCGTCGAGCCCGGCCCGCATGGCGTAGATGCGGCCGCGCGGCGAGTCGGTCTCGCGCCCGAGCAGCAGGTAGCTCGGGCACGCGGGGAGACAGAACCCGCAATGGACGCACGTGTCCATCAGCGGCTCGAGCGGCGACAGCGAAGCGAAGGCGTTGTCGGACACGATGGGTTTTCAGGTGTGCGCGGTTTCAGCCGACGCCCCGCGCCAGGGCCATGGAAGCACGCCAGCCGGATCGAACCGCTGTTTGACGGCATACGCGACCGCCGCCGCCGGCCCGGCATCCGCAGGCGGCATCGCACGCGCGTCCGCGCTTGTATCGCCGGCGGTGATCCGCGCGTGCCCCTGCAGCCGCGTCGCGACGTCACCCGTCATGGTTGCCGCGCGAGCGAGCGCGTCCGGGGTGCCGGTGAAGCGGATGCGAAACAGGCCAAGCGCGGCGCGACCGGTGACGGCGACGCTCACGTCGCACGCGGTGGACACCGGATCCATCTGCTGGAGGAGCGTCGCGCCAGACGCCGGCAGAACCGCGGCGCTCACCTCGAGCCCGTCCGCGCGAGATTCAATCGCCTGATGCGCCGCCCACACCGCCGACTCCTCGTCTCCGCCGAGGATGGCGACGCCGGCACCCTCCGTCGACAGGACGCGCGCCGCCGCGCCGGCCATCGATTCGGCCGCACGATTCGTCGTTTCGAAGCGGACGAGCAGCCGCGCCGGCGGCGAAATGAACTCGATTGTCGTCGGCGTCAGCGACGGGGAGCGTGCGATTTCGAGTGCCGCCGCCTGCGCCTGCTCGGGTCGCTCGTACTGCGCGACGACGGTGCGCGACGCGGCCGCGCGCGGCGCGAGCTTGAAGGTGACGGCTGTGATCAGTCCCAGTGCGCCGCGCGATCCGCAGAACAGGCGGCCGAGATCGTAGCCGGCGACGTTCTTCACGACGCGGCCGCCGGCGTGCGCGACGCTGCCGGTCGTGAGCGCGACCTCGATGCCGATAATCGAATCGCGCGGGGCGCCGAAGCCGAAACGGCGAGGTCCGCTGTCGTTGCTGGCGACGATGCCGCCGACCGTCGCGCGCGCGGCGTGCGGCGGATCGAGCGGAATCCACTGGCCGGCCTGAGCGAGCACGCTGTTCGCCTCCTGGAGCGTGCAGCCAGCCGGGATCGTCGCGACGAGATCGCCTGCCCAATGCGACAGGCCGCTCGTCAGCCGCGAGGTCGACAGCAGGACCGCGTCCGTCGGAGCGGCGGCCGCGGGCTTCGTGCCGTTGCCGCGGGGGACGATCCGCACATGCTCGCGTGCCGCGAATGCCAGCATCGCGGCGGCAGTTGCGGCGTCTTCCGGATGAAATGGCGGCGAGAACGACATCAGAAGCGCTCGGCGAGACCGAGCCGTTCCACGGGGTGCGTACGGTACGGACCTGGCACCTCGCCGCACAGCCGCGGCGTCGGGAACACCTTTCCAGGGTTGCAGATGTTCGTCGGATCGAACGCGCAGCGCACGAGCTGCATCGTGTCGAGATCGACCGGTGCGAACATCTCGGACATGTACGCCTTCTTGTCGGCGCCGACGCCGTGCTCCCCCGTAATCGCGCCGCCCGCCTCGATGCAGTAGCGGAGGATCTCCGACGCAGCCTGCTCGGCCTGTTCCGCCTGTCCGGGAACGGATCCGTCGTAGCAGATGAGCGGGTGCAGGTTGCCGTCGCCGGCGTGAAACACGTTGCCGATCGCGAGACCCGAGCGTACCGACAGATCGCGAATGCGTCCGAGCACGTCGGGCAACTGCGTCCGCGGCACGACGCCGTCCTGGACGTAGTAGTTCGGCGAGATCCGTCCCATCGCGGCGAACGCCGCCTTGCGCCCTTTCCAGATCCGATCGCGCTGTTCCCGATCGCGCGCGATCTCGACCGAGACGGCACCAGCGTCGCGGCACACGCGTTCGACCACCTCGAAGAGCTCGTCGACTTCGACCCGCGGACCGTCGAGCTCCACGATCAGCACCGCCTCGCGATCGGGGAAGTTCGGGTGGACCGCCGCTTCCGCGGCTTTGATGGTGAGGCGGTCCATCATCTCGACGGCGGCGGGGACGATGCCGTGCGCGATGATCGACGAGACCGCCGCGCCGGCGGCGTCGATCGAATCGAAGGCGGCGAGCAGCGTCAGCACCGCTTCAGGCGTGCGCATCAGCCGCAGCGTCGCCTTCGTGACGACGCCCAGCGTCCCCTCGGAGCCGATCAGGACGCCAAGCAGATCGAGGCCGGGCGGATCGAGAGCGCTTCCGCCAATCGTCACCAGATCGCCGTTGGGCAGGACCGCTTCCACGGCGAGCACATGATGAACGGTGAAGCCGTACTTGAGGCAGTGCGCGCCGCCCGAGTTCTCGGCGATGTTCCCGCCGATCGAGCAGACGCTCTGGCTCGACGGATCGGGCGCGTAGTAGTACCCGAACGGCGCGACGCGCCGCGTGATCTCGAGGTTCGTCACGCCCGGCTCGACGACGACCCGCTGATTCGGGATGTCGATGTCGAGCACGCGGTTCAGGCGCGAGAGCACGATCAGGACGCCGTCGGGGTGTGGCAGCGCGCCGCCGGAGAGACCAGTGCCGTGGCCTCGCGCGACGAACGGCACCTGGTGCTCGTGGCAGAGGCGGACCACCGCCCGCACCTCGGCAGCCGACGCCGGCAGCACCACCGCCCCCGGCGTCGACCGCAGATGCACGAGCGCGTCGGACTCGTAGATGAGGAGCTCCGAGGGATCCTCCACGACGCTGCCGGGCTCGACGGCGGCCGCCAGGCGGCTGAGGAACTGCGCGTTCACGGCCAAATGGTAATGCAGAACGCCGGACGCGACGTGGACCGAGGCGCGTATGATAGGCGCCGAAAGGACGGGGGCGGAGCCATGAGCAAGAAGCCCGAGCATCCTCCAGCAGACGACGTCGACCTGTCGCGGCGCGAGTTCATCGGCGTCACCGGCGCGGCGCTCGTCGCCACCGCCGCGGCGGCAACGACGCCGCTCGACGCGCAGACGGCGGCGGATTCGGCGGCGAAGCGTCCGAGCACCGCGATCCGTCTGACCGTCAACGGATCGACCCGCCGCGTCGACGTCGACGACCATTGGACGCTCGCCGAACTACTGCGCGATCACCTGCGGCTGACCGGCACGAAGCTCGGATGCGAGCGTGGCGAGTGCGGTTCGTGCACCGTGCTGGTCGACGATCGGCCGGTGTACTCGTGCAGCTACCTCGCGGTATGGGCCGACGGGAAGACGGTGCTCACCGTCGAGGGGCTCAGCCGCGACGGCCGGCTCGATCCGCTGCAGGAAGCGTTCATCGCGCACGATGCGCCGCAGTGCGGCTACTGCACGTCGGGGCAGCTGATGTCGGCCAGGGCGCTGCTGAACGCCAACCCGCATCCGACGCCTGCCGACGTGCGCGCGGCGCTCGCCGGCAACATCTGCCGCTGCTCGAACTACAACCGGATCGTCGAGGCGGTCGTCGCCGCCGGCGCCGGCGCGGGACGCGGCACGTCGGGAGGTGGCCAGTGAGCCGGCAGCGCACCGCGATACCGGAGGCGCAGGAGGCCGCATCACGACCGCGCGTTGGCGTCGACGAGATGAAGGTGATCGGCCATCCGACGCCGCGCATCGATGCGCTCGAGCGGGTCAGCGGCCGCGCGACCTACACGCGCGACGTGTACCTGGACGGGATGCTCTACGCGCAGATGCTGCGAAGCCCGCATCCGCACGCGCGCATCACGTCGATCGACCTCTCGAAGGCGCGCGCGCTGCCCGGCGTGAAGGCGATCGTCACGCACGAGAACTGCGACGTCGTCTGGGGCGCCGGTTCGATTGCCGGCGGCGCGCAGTACAACGACGAGCTGAAGAAGATCACGAAGCAGCGCCGCTACGCCTTCAACAACCCGGTGCGCTACGTCGGCGAGCCGGTGGCGGCAGTGGCGGCCGTCGATCGACACACCGCGGAAGAAGCGGTGCGCCTGATCGCGGTCGACTACGAGGTGCTGCCGTTCGTCCTGGACCAGGAGGAGGCGCTGAAGGAAGGCGCGCCGAAGATCTGGCCCGAAGGCAACGTCTCGCTGACGACCCGCAACGAGGCGGCGCCGAACGTGTCGCGCCGTGGAGATGTCGCGCAGGGATTCGCCGAGGCCGATCGCGTCTTCGAGGAGCGCTACAGCACCGTCATGTGCCACAACGCACAGATGGAGCCGCGGTCCTGCGTGGCGCACTGGGAGGGAGACCGGCTCACGATCTATACCCCGACGGGCGGCATCGCGAACTGCCATCACGACATGGCGCGCGACCTCGGCATCCCGGAAGAGAAGGTGCGCGTCATCTGCCACTACATGGGGGGCAACTTCGGCAACAAGAACCAGAACCAGGACGCCGATCTCATCACCGCGGTGCTGGCGAAGGAGGCGGGGGCGCCGGTCAAGCTGGAATACTCGCGGAAAGAGGACTTCATCGGCATGCACGGGCGGTGGCCGACGGTCCAGTACTACAAGGTCGGCGTCAGGAACGACGGGACGCTCACGGCGATCCAGCTGCGCACCGTCAGCAACATGGGGCCGTACCGCAAGAACAGCGGCGGCGTCGCCGGCATCGAGCTGTACGACTGCCCGCATACCGAGAGCACGCTGTTCCCGACGTACACCAACCGCACGACGTCGGGGAACTATCGCGGGCCGACCGATCCGCAGGGCTACTACCCGATCCAGTCGGTGATGGACGACATCGCGTACGCGATGAAGATGGACCCGGTCGACTTCATCCTGAAGAACATGGTGAAGCCGGGCGAGCGCGTGCAGTTCACCAACTACACGCTCGACGAGTGCATCCGGCGCGGCGCCGAGATCTTCGAGTGGACGAGACGCTGGAGGCCGGAGCCGGGCTCCGATCGCGGTCCGCTCAAGCGGGGCGCCGGCGTCGCGTTCATGTCGTTCCGCTCCGGCGTCGGCAACAGCAGCGCCGTCATCACCGTCGACGCCAGGGAACAGTACACGCTGTACGTCGGCGTGACAGACGTCGGTCCGGGCGCGAAGACGACGATGAACATCATCGCCGCCGACGAGCTCGGCGTGCCGCTGTCGCGCGTGAAGGTCGTCTGGGGCGACTCCGCCACCTGTCCCTACTCGGTCGGCGAATCGGGCAGCCGCACGACGATCATGACGGGCGAAGCGGTCGTCGCCGCGGCGCGCGATCTGAAGACGCAGATCGCCGAGAAAGGGCTGCCGGCCGGCGGCAGCCTGCTGACCGCCACCGCCTCGCCGAACCCCCGCCTCCAGGGGAAGGTCCGCAACTGCTTCGGCGCGCACTTCGTCGAGGTCGAAGTCGACACCGAGCTGGGCGGCGTCAGGGTGCTCGAGTACGTCGCCGTGCACGAATCGGGGCGCATCATGAACCCGCTCACCGCGACGAGCCAGATCAAGGGCGGCGTCGGCATGGGCATCGGCATGGCGCTGCACGAGAACATGCTCTACGACCTCCACACCGGCATCCCGGTCGTCACCGGCTACTACTTCGACCGGGTGCCGACGCATCTCGACGTCCCCGATGTCGACGTCACCTTCCTGCAGGCCGACGATGGCTACGGACCGTACGGCGCGAAGAGCGTCGGCGAGTCCGGCATGATCCAGACGCCGGCGGCGATGTCCAACGCCATCTTCAACGCCATCGGACGGCGCATCAAGGATCTGCCGATCACCCGCGACAAGATCCTGGGAGCTCTCGCATGAAGACTTTCGCGAACGCGAACGTGCGATCGGTGCAGGAAGCGGCGCAGCGCTCGCAGCGGGCGCGGCGCGCGGGGCAGCGGCCGGCGTTTGCGGGCGGCGGCAGCGATCTGCTCGCGCTCGTCAAGGATCGCGTCATCGAGCCCGACGTCATCGTCAACCTGAAGACGATTCCGGGCCTCGCGCAGGTGACGCCTGCGGGCCGCGGTCTGTCGATCGGCGGCCAGGTGACGCTCGACGCGCTCAGCCGGAACGAGACGATCCGGCGCGATTACGGCCTGCTGGCCGACGCGGCCGCGTCGGTCGCGACACCGCAGATCCGCAACGTCGCGACCATTGCGGGCAACGTCTGTCAGCGTCCGTGGTGCTGGTACTACCGGAACGGCTTCCCGTGCTACAAGGCCGGCGGCGACCAGTGTTTCTCGTTTGCCGGCGAGAACCAGTTCCACGCCATCTTCGGCGGCGGTCCGAGCTACATCGTTCATCCGTCCGATACGGCGCCGGCGCTCGTCGCGCTCGACGCCACGTTCCGCATCGCAGGCCCGTCGGGCGAGCGCCGCGTGAACGCCGCAGACTTTTTCGTGCTTCCGCGGCAGGATGTGCGGAACGAGAACGTCCTCGCAGACGACGAGGTGCTGGCGTCGATCGAGCTGCCGTCGCCGAGGACAGGTCTGCGCGGGCGCTACTTCAAGGTGCTCGACCGCGAAGCATGGACCCACGCCGTCGTCAGCGCGGCGGTGGTGCTCGACATGGATCGGCAGGTGTGCCGGTCCGCTCGTGTAGTGCTGGGCGGTGTGGCACCGATCCCGTGGCGGTTGCCGGCGGTTGAGGAGATGCTCGTCGGTCGTCAAATCACCGAGGAGGTGGCCGCGAGAGCGGGGGACGCGGCGGTGAGCGGCGCGCGGGCGCTGTCGAAGAACGCCTACAAGATCCCGATGACGAAGGCGGTCGTCCGGCGCGCGTTGCTCGAGGTCGTGCAGCAAGGCCGGAGCGGGTAACCGGCGAGCGACCGATGACCTCGCGGTTCTCGCCCGTGAGCCGCCGTGACTTCCTGCGCCTGCGACGCACCGAGCGGGGCAAGGTGCTGGAGCTGTCGTGCCGCACGCTGTTCATGCGGTGCAGCGACGCGGCGACCGCGGTCGGAGAGGACGCGGACCCCGAGACGCACGAACCGTGGATGGGCGAACCGCCTGCGCGCTTCCAGCGCCGATCGGTCGCCGAGCTCGTCGAGGCGCTCGAGGCCGAACTGCGCGACGTCCAGGTGCTGCGGCTGCTGGATCCGGAGTGGCTCGACAGCGTCGATGGCGCCGCACGGATCGAAGCGGCGATCGACGGCTTCCGCGCGCGAGGTGGACTCGTCGAGCGGGCCGTGTAGACAGCGCGGCGTGGCGTCCGGCTTCAGCCGGACGCGCGATGATTCAGGCTCGTGCGAGGGCGAGCGTGAGCTCGGTCATCGCCTGCGCGTACTTCACGACGGCGGGAAGATCGACCGCGTACGGCCAGAGGTCGAGCGGGTTGTGGAAGTACGGTCCGCTGCCGAGCAGCGACACGTAGCGGCCGCCGCCCGTGTGGATGTTCCGCGCTTCGCCCGCCGGCACCGTTCCGCGCGGCACGCGCTGATCGATGCGCGCGCCGGCCGTGTTCATGGCCGCCATCGCCAGCGCCTCGAGCTCGTCCGACGAGCTCTGCAGGCGCGTTCGCCCTTCCGCCGCGCCGATGTTCGCGCCAAGGTGCACCCAGGCGTGCGCCGACTTCACGAGCGAGGGCTCTTCGCGGATGAACGCGTCGAGGCCGAGATGACCGAGCTCGTGCCCGCTCGACGCGACGAAGCGGACGGCGCGCTCGGGACGCGCGCCGGCGACCGCGCGCAGGACCTCGAGCCAGCACGCCAGGCCGCCGCCGCGCTCCGAGGCGCACTGCCACCACCCGCTCCGCGGCGTCATGACCACCACCGGCGGCAGGTCGGACCGCCGCCCACGCACGGTCGCGACGACGTTGTCGGCCGGGGCGGCACTTCGTGTCGCGTGCGCGAGGACGCGGATCGGTGCACCGCTGCGTGCGGCGTCGAGGAGCCATTCCTTTGCCGTCGACGACACCTGCAGCACCGGAACACCGTAAGGGTCGTGAAACGCGGAGGCGTTGGACGGGCACAGACCCGGCTTTCCGCCTTCGGTGACGGCGACGATCGCGCGCAGCGTCGACGAGCGCCGCAGGCTGTCGAGCGAACGCCCCTCCGAGCCGATTGCCGCGCCGTCGAGCGTCACCAGCGCGATCGGTGCTCCTGAGTCGGGAGCGCCGATCGTGCCGCTGATGCCGTCCTGCGGCGTGAACCCGCCATCGAAGAAAGGGAGTGCCTCCCGCCGCGCGTTGTCACGTTCGACGAAGCAGGCGTGCAGGTCGACCTTGTCGAGCATGAATCGGCGCGGCGTCACCTCGGCGCCGGCGCGCGAGGCTTCGCCGGCCAGCCACTCGGCCGACCCGTTGTCCACCTCGGTGGCGGTGCGATGCGATCCCTGGAGGTGATAGGCGCGGAAGACGTCGGCCATCCGCTCCGTGCGCCCGGGATCGGGATCGCTGCCGGGCTGCGCGGCAAGCGCGCGAGGCCAGGCGGCGGCCGGAACGGCTGAGGCGACGACGCGGAGAAACGAGCGGCGCGAAAAGGGAGACATGGTTTCGACCGGTATCTTACTCCGCCGGGTCTGAAGACCCGGCGCTACGTACCGGTGAAAGACCTGGCGCTACGTACCGGTGAAAGACCCGGCGCTACGTACTGGTGAAAGACCCGGCGCTACGTACGGGCGCGGGGGGCATCGGCGGGAGACACAGGTACCTCGCGGGTACAATCGGAGCGTGGATCTCGTCACCGCGCTCGGGCGGATCATCCCGTTCGCGTTCGCGTCGGGCGTGAACCTCTACGCGACCATCGCCGTCGCGGGCCTCTGCTCCCGCTACGGGCTGGTGGCGCTGCCCGACCAGTTCCGCGGCCTCGACAACCCGCTCGTCATCGGCGCGGCGCTGACGATGTTCGTCGTGGAGTTCATCGCCGACAAGGTACCGTGGCTCGACACGGCGTGGGACGCGGTGCACACGGTGATCCGTCCGCTGGGAGGCGCGCTCGTCGCGGTCGCCGCGCTCGGCGACGCCTCGCCGACGACGCAGACGCTCGCCGCGATTCTCGGCGGTTCGGTCGCGATGACGACGCATTTGACCAAGGCGGGCACGCGCGCCGCGGTCAACGCGTCGCCGGAGCCGTTCAGCAACTGGATCCTCAGTTTCGGCGAAGACATCTTCGTCGTCGCGCTGACGTGGTTCGCCGTGGAGCACCCGCTGCTGGCCACCGCCGTTGCGATCGTGCTGCTGGCGATCATCATCGCGGCCGGGTCGTTCATCATCCGGGCGCTGCGGCGGCGCTTCTCCCGACAGCCGATCTGAGCCGGCGCCGTTCGAACGCGCACACGGCAGCCCTGTCGACGTCCGTTCGACGAAGCGAGACCTTCACGGCGCGCGCTGGTAGACGCGATCCGGAGTATGTTGTTCGGGACCCGTGATGGCGTCTCCCGTCGTTCTGGTTCTCCTCTTCGCCGGCAGCGGCGCTGCCGCGCTCATCTACGAAGTCGTCTGGCAGCAGCTGCTGCAGCTCGTCATCGGCTCGTCGACGCTCTCGCTCGGCGTGCTGCTGGCGTCGTTCATGGGCGGGATGTGCGCCGGCAGCCTGTATGCGCCCCGCCTGCTTCATCGAACACGTCATCCGCTGCAGGTCTACGCCGCGCTCGAAGCGGCAATCGGAGCGATGGGGCTCCTGCTCCTGTTCGGCATGCCGCTCGTGCAGCGCGTCTATCTTCTCGGCGGAGGCGCCGAAACGGCCGGCGTGCTGATGCGCGCGATCGTGGCGGCCGTCTGCCTGATCCCCCCGACCTTCGCGATGGGGGCGACGCTGCCGGTCGTCGCCGCGTGGGTCCGGCATGACGCGAGCGGACGGGCCTGGCTGGCGCTGTTCTATGCCGGGAATCTCGCCGGCGCGGTCGCCGGGTGCCTGCTCGCCGGCTTCGTCCTGCTGCCGCTCTTCGACATGGCCATTGCCAGCTACGTGGCCGTCGCGATCAACCTGGTGGTGGCTGCCGTCGCCTGGCGCACCGCGGCCGTCGAAGGGAACCGTCCAGACCTTCCCGTCCTTCCCGTCCCTCCAGACCTTCCCGACCCTCCCGCCCTTCCCGACCTGCCCACCCCTCCGGTATGGCCGATCTACGCTGTCATCTTGCTGTCAGGCTTCTGCGCGCTCGCGGCGGAAGTCGTCTGGACGCGCATGCTCGCGCTCGTGTTCGGCGCGACCGTCTACACCTTCTCGATCGTCCTCGCGGTCTTCCTCGTCGGGCTGGGGATCGGCAGCAGCGTTGCCGCGGCGCGGATTCGACGCGCCAGCCGCGCCAGAGCCGCACTCGGCTGGTGCCAGCTGCTGTCGATTGCCGCGGTCACCTGGTCTGCGTACGCCGTCGCCGACGTGTTGCCGTACTGGACGCAGGGCGCCAGTGATACCCGGGAGATCTGGTCGGTCTTCCGCTTCGACGTCGTCCGCTGCATCGTCGCGATTCTGCCGGCACCCATGCTCTGGGGCGCAAGCTTCTCGTTCGCGCTCGCCGCCGCGGCCGAGAGCGACGCCGATCAGAGCCGGCTGGCGGGCCGCGTGTACGCCGCGAACACGCTGGGCGCCATCGCCGGCGCGCTGCTCACCAGCCTGGTGCTGATCCCGTCGTTCGGCTCTCGACACGCACAGCAGGCGATTCTGGTCGTCGCCGGGATCGGCGGCGTGCTGATGCTGCTCTCGGAACGGCGGCGCCTTTCGGTCCCCGCGCTGGCGGCGACAGCCCTCCTGCTCGCTGTCGGCCTGGCGACCGTTCCCGGCGTGCCCGGCGTGCTGGTCGGCTACGGTCGCCATGCGGCCGCCTGGACCGGCTACGCCGACAAGATCATCTACGTCGGAGAAGGGATGCACGCCTCGGTCGCCGTCTCGCGCAACGACGACGGCGTGCTGAGCTATCACAACGCCGGGAAGGTGCAGGCATCGAGTCAACCGGCCGATATGCGGCTGCAGCGCATGCTCGGACACCTGACCACGCTCGTGCCGCCGAAGCCGCGGAAGGTCCTGGTCATCGGCTGCGGCGCCGGCGTGACGGCCGGAGCCGTCAGCGTCAATCCCGCCGTCGAGCAGGTCACCATCGTCGACATCGAACCGCTGGTGCCCCGCGTCGCGCGCGAGTACTTCGGCTCGATCAACCACGACGTCCTGAAGAACCCGAAGGTCCGCGTCGTCGCCGACGATGCGCGCCACTTCCTGCAGACGACGACCGAGACGTTCGATGCGATCACGTCGGACCCGCTCGACCCGTGGGTCAAAGGGGCGGCCACGCTCTACACGAAAGAGTTCTTCGAGACGGCGCGGCGAAGGCTCAACCCTGGCGGCGTGATGACGCTGTACGTGCAGCTCTTCGAGAGCAGCACGCAGGCGGTGAAAAGCGAGATGGCGACCTTCTTCGACGTCTTCCCGGAAGGGCTGGTCTTCGCGAATACGTTCGAGGGGCATGCGATCGACATGGTCCTCGTGGGACCGGCCGAGGCGCCGAAGATCTGGGTCGACGAGATCGAGGAGATCCTGCGCTCGCCGGCGTTCGCGCAGGTCGATTCGTCGCTCATGCAGGCCGGCTTGTACGGCGCGCCCGATCTGTTCGGGAACTACGCCGGCCGAGCGCGCGATCTCGCCGGCTGGCTGGCCGACGCGGAGATCACCCACGATCTGGATCTGCGGCTGCAGTATCTCGCCGGCCTCGGGTTGAACCAGCACTCGGGCGACGAGATCTATCGCGAGATGCTCGACTATCGGACCTTCCCCGATGACCTCTTCGTCGCCTCCGACAGCACGCTCGAGGAGCTTCGTGCCGTCATGTCAGGAACGCGCGAATGAGAGCCGGCTGCATCGTCGCGCTGCTGTGCGTGACCGCGCAGCTCGGGTGCGGCCGCGAGGAGCCTCCGGCGGCCGGGTCGCACGACGCCCACGTGGTGGCGAAGAGCGCGCTCGCAATGGGATCGTCGCTGACGCTCATGGCCTGGACCGCCGACGAGGACGCGGCCAATCGTGCCTTCGAGCAGGTGTTCGCCGAGTTCGATCGCCTCGACGCGCTGATGAGCGTGTGGCGGGAGAACAGCGACGTCCTCCGCATCAACGCGGCAGCGGGGAAGGCGCCGGTCAAGGTCAGCCCGGAGACAGTCGAGGCGCTGACGATCGCCCGTCAGGTGAGCGAGTGGACGCACGGGAAGTTCGACGTCACCTTCGGCGCGCTCTCCGAGGTCTGGAAGTTCGATCAGGATCAGGACGACACCGTGCCGACGCAGGCGCAGATCGCCGCGCGCCTGCCGCTCATCGACTACCGGAGGCTGGTCGTCGACGAGAACGCCGGCACGGCATTTCTGGAGCGCGCCGGGATGCGCGTGCATCTCGGCGGAATCGGCAAGGGCTACGCCGTCGACAGGGCGGTGGCGATGATGAAGGCGGCGGGCCTGAAGGATTTCTCCATCCAGGCGGGTGGCGATCTCTACGTCGCGGGACGCCGCGGCGATCGGCCATGGCGGCTCGGCATCGCGGATCCGCGGGCGCCGGACGGGCAGATCTTCGCGCGCGTGGAGCTGTCCGACAGCACCTTCAGCACGTCAGGCGATTACGAGCGGTTCTTCGTCAAAGACGGCGTGCGCTATCACCACATCCTGGATCCGGCGACAGGCCAGCCGGCGCGGCTCTCGCGCAGCGTGACGATCGCGTCGACACGCGCGGTGATCGCCGACGGCCTCAGCACCGGCGTCTTCCTCCTCGGTCCCGACGAGGGGATGGCACTCATCGAGAAGCTCCCGGACGTCGAAGGCGTGATCGTCGGCGCTGACAACCAGGTCAGGATTTCGAGCGGGCTGCAGGGGAAGGTCGAGATCGTGCATCCGCCGACGGAGGGACAGTAGGACTGGCTCAGAGCCCAGCCTACGCGCCAACCCTGGCGCCCACCGGCAGGTCCTTGCTCTTCCGGTAGACGACGATGTGGTGGACGCAGCGCTTCTGGTCGGCGTAGAGCCGCTCGCAGTCGTCGCAGCGGACGCACTCGGAGCGGATGATGCGCGGTCCGCGAATCGCGCCCCACTCGCACGTGCGCTCGCAGATGCGGCAGGTCTTGCACTCGGCCCACCGCTTGATCCGGAACACCGTCGTCACCTGCGAGACGATGCCGAGCATGGCGCCGACCGGGCAGAGGAAGCGGCAATAGAGGTTCCGGACCACCAGCGTCGCCAGGAGCAGGACGGCGAGCATGCTCCACAGGACGACCGTTCCCTGGCGCGTGTACATCCAGAACGGCTCGACGTAGCGATAGATCGTGAAGTGGTCCGTCGCCGCGTAGTAGGCGACGACGGCGACGAGGAGCCCGTACTTCACGTACCCGGCGTACCGCTCGGCCGCCGCCGTCGGTTCCCATCGCAGCTTCTTCGGCACCACGGCGTCGAGCAGCTGCGTGAAGGCGCCGAAAGCGCAAATCCGCCCGCAGTACAACCGTCCGAACAGCAGCGTGGTAACGAGCGTGAAGCCTGCGACCAGGTACCACGCCAGGCTGTACTTGACCTGCGGGAAGTCGAGGTGGACGAAGCGGAAGATGTCGGTGACCGAGATGAGCGTGCTCTTCATGACGCCGAGATAGAGCACCGACATCACGAGCGCGGCGTACTTCAGCGCGCGGCTGCGCTTGAAGAAGCTGACGAGCGCGAAGGCGAAGAATGCCGTCGTGATGGCCAGGTCCGCCGCCTGCGGCCGCAGGATGTCGGACCAGGTCTCCTCGTGCACCGCTTCGTCGAAGCCCCACGGGTCGCCGCCGGGGGTCGCCGGCTCCGCGGACGATCCCGCCGGGGGAAGACCAAGCGCCGCCCACGGGTCGGCGCCGCCGGGCTGCGCCGGCGGCGCACCAGGCTGGGCGGGAGCCGAGCTGTCGGTGGCGGCTGGCGCGCCGGTGCTCTCCCGCGGCGCCGGTTCCTGGGCGAGCGCCGGAACCGACGAGAGGAGCAGTCCTGCGACGGCGATCGGCAGCAGTCGCGATGCCGCTCGGATCAACGCTTCACCGCGTTCGGGTCGAGCAGCGCGCGGGCGACGAGACGCGTGGAATCGCGGATGGCGCGCGTGGCGCTGTTGATGCTGAGCGTCGCGCGCGAGACGGCGTCGACGTCGGCGCCGGGTTGGAACTTGTCGAAGATGCTCTTGCCCTTGAACTGCTCGGCGAACTCGGGCGGCTCGACGGAGAAGTAGCCGTACGGCTCCGAGTCGTAATCGACGACCACGCCGTTGATCGTCCCGTTCAGGTTCAGGCCGACGAGGATGTGGATGGCGCCGTGGTAGCCGTGCTCCTGCGGCACCAGGTCGGTGGTCCAGAAGATGTAGCCGAGGACCGGCGCCTTCGGGTTCTTCTGCGGATCCTCGGCGTACGCGGTCCAGTGCGGAGGAGTGCCCCCCCAGCTCGAAAACGCCGCCGCGTTGGGAAACAGCTTCTTGAAATGGGGCTCGGGCTTCGGGTTCGTGAAGATGCGGTCGGCTGCTCCAAGGGCGATGCCGCCTGCCATCAGCAGGACGACCAGCATGGCGAGTTTCTTCAATCGATCCTCCGGGATGGCGATTATCCCGGTCCGGCGAAAGGGCCGTCAAGGCCCACGCGAACGCTCGGGCGCGCGTCAGCCGAACCGTGCTACGTTGTGAGGCCGATGACCGACGATCGTGCCCCGGACGAGGACTGGATCGAAGCGGCCAACTGCCTCGCGACCGTGGCGCACCAGCTCTCCAGCGCCGCGCACGAAGCCAACAACCTGCTGCAGGTGATCGCCGGGTCGGCCGAGATGATCCAGATCAACGCCGCCCTGCCCGACAAGGTGCTGCAGCGTGCGGCGACCATTGCCGGCCACGCGCACCGCGTCTCCGCGCTGCTCGACTCGGTCCGTGAGCTGGCGAAGTTCGCGCCGCCGCGGCCGGGCGAACGCACGAACCTCGTGACCCTGGTCGGCAGCGCGCTCGACGTGCGGCGCCATGCGTTGACGCGAAACCGCATTGCCGTCACGACGGCCCACGACGATCCGGCGCCGGAGGCGCAAGTCAGCTGGCGGCCGGCGATGCAGCTGCTGCTCAACCTGCTGCTGAACGCCGAATACGCCGTTCGCGGCCGCGCCGCCGCCGCCATCGACCTGCAGATCCGGCGCGATGGCGACTCGGTCCTGCTGATCGTCTCCGACAACGGAGCAGGATGGCCCGACGTCGAGCCGGCCCCGTTCACGCTGCGCGAGCGGGACGATGCGCCGCCGCGGCTCGGCATCGGGCTGATCGCGGCGCGGCTGATGGCGCAACGGGCGGGCGGATCGATCGAGGTTGCGCCGAGTCCGACGGGCACGATCGCCACGTGGCGTCTGCGCGGGGCGTAGTAGGGCGGGTTAGGGCAGGTAGGGCAGGTGGGGCGGGTGGGGACGCGGCCGGGTCTGAAGACCCGGCCCTACGTACAACTGAAGATCGGCCTACGTACTTCGCCCCTTCGCGATGAGAATCGCGCCGCGAGATCGGTCTAGGCGGATCGGATCAGAAAAGCGCTGACACGGGCACGACACGGAGGTGCCCTTCGTCCTTCGTGATGAGTGGTCTCGAGCCGGGTTGTAAATCGTCAAGTCGCTAAATCGTCAAATCGTCAAATCGTCAACTTTCTCGAGCCGCTGGAGCTTGTCGATCAGCGTCGTGCGACTGAGGTTCAGCAGGCGGGCGGCGCGGCGCTTGTTGCCGCCGGTCTTCTCGAGCGAGCGGAGGATCAGCTCGCGTTCGAGCTGCGAGACGACCGACGTGAAGTTCAGCCCCTCGTCCGGGATGGTGACCGTCGACATCGTCTCGCCGCGGACCGGGCTGGTCATGTCCTCCGGCAGCATGTCGGGGGTGATCTCGATCGACCGTCCGCTCAGCGCCACGGCGTGCTCGATCGCGTTCTCCAGTTCGCGGATGTTGCCCGGCCAGTCGTGCGCCATGAGCGCGCGGATGGTCGATTGTGGCAGCGAGCGGACCGGAACGCCGTTGCTCTTGCACGACTTCCGGACGAAGTGCTGGGCGAGCAGCGGGATGTCCTCTCGGCGCGACCGCAGCGGCGGCAGCGGGATCGGCACGACGTTCAGACGATAGAACAGGTCCTCGCGGAAGGCGCCGTCCCGCACCATCTTCCGCAGATCGCGGTTGGTCGCCGCAATCACCCGCACGTCGAACTTGACCGGCTTGGAGTCGCCGACGCGCTCGACCTCCCGCTCCTGCAGCGCGCGCAGCAGCTTGGCCTGCACCGGCAGCGGCATCGACGCGACCTCGTCGATGAACAGCGTGCCGCGGTGCGCCGTCTCGAACCGTCCGACGCGCGCGTTGACGGCCCCCGTGAACGCGCCCTTCACGTGGCCGAAGAGCTCCGCTTCCACCAGCCCCTCGGGAAGGGCCGCCGCGTTGAAGGCGACGAAGGGGAAGTCGCGCCGCGGGCTGTTCTCGTGAATCGTCCGCGCGATCAGCTCCTTGCCGGTGCCGGTCTCGCCAATCAGCAGCACCGTGCTGTTCATCGACGACACCAGCTCCAGGCGCTGCAGCACGTGCTTCATCGCCGGGCCGGCGCCGACGACGTTCTCGAAGCGGAACGCGGAGGCGTTGGCCTCGAGCGCCGCCTCGGTCTCCTCCTCGCGCGTGTTGATCGCGACCCAGAGCCGTTCGGCCAGGTCGGTGAGCGAGAACGGCTTGGTCAGGAAATCGATGGCGCCGCGTTTGATGGCGGCGACCGCCTCCGGAACGCCGCCCGACCCGGTCATGATGACCGTCCGGATGTCGGGATAGCGATCGAGCGCGGCATACAGGATGTCCATGCCGTTGCCGTCGGGCAGCGCCAGGTCGAGGATGAGCGCGTCGTACGCGAACCCTTCGAGGCGCGACAGCGCGTCGGCGGCATCGCTCGACTGCGCGACCGCGAATCCGCGTGTTTCGAGCGCATCGGCCACGAGCTGGCGGAGCTCGGCCTCGTCATCGACTACGAGAACGGTGGGGCGGCTGGACATGTCCTGGGGGAACCTCGGCACACGCGCCGGCCTGGCATTCGGCCGCCGCATTCAAGTTTTTCGGCAGATGGACGATGAAGCAATATGGATCATGCCACGTCTGCCTGACGCCTTCGAAGTCCTGGTGGTCGACGACGAGCCGGGCGCGCGTGAACTGCTGTACGAGTTCTTCCAGGCGCGCGGCTTCGCCGTCGCCGCGGCGCAGGACGGCCGCGCGGCCATCGCGACGCTCCAGCGCTCGAATGGGTCGTTCGGCCTGGTCGTCACCGACCTGAGCCTGCCAGGCGCCGACGGCTTCGAGGTGCTCCAGGCCGCTCGGCAGGCGAACCCGTCCTGCTACGTGGTGATCGTCACCGGCTACGCCTCGCTCGACTCGGCGATCAACGCCGTGCGCGTCGGCGCGTACGACTACCTCACGAAACCGTTCTCTCTGAGCCAGCTCGAGATCATTCTCGAACGTATACACGACCGCATGCTGCTGCAGGAGGCCAGCCGGCGATTGCAGCCGACGCGGCCGGCTGCCGATTACCCTGACCGGACGGGCACATCGCCGCTCGCTCTCGAACAGCGGCTGTCGGCCATCGAGCAGGCGCTGTCACGCATCGAACAGGCGCTGCTGCGCCGATAGACGTCCCTCCGGCCGGCACATGTCGGCGCGCCGACATGCCGTGGTGCGTTTTTCCTCGGAATACCTCACGGTTGCACTCCCGCCTCCCACGGAACCGGGCTTGCTCCCCGCAGTCGGCGGACGCCTACTGTGGACACCATCACCGACTCCGCCATCGTCGCTGCGCTCGGCCGGCAACTGAATCGTACGGTCGCGCGCCAGCAGGTTGCCGCGAGCAACATCGCCAACATCGACACCCCCGGCTACCGCGCCAAGGAGGTGCAGTTCGCCGAGGCGCTCGACGCGTCGCTGAAGACCCAATCGGGCGATGCGCCGATCCTGACCGACGCCGACGGGCTGCCGGCCCGCCGCGACGGCAACACGGTGCAGGTGGACCGGGAGCTGCTGAACCTGACCCGGGCCGCCGGCGACTTCAGCGCCGCGCAGACCGCGCTCGCGGCGAAGTTCCGTCTCGTGCGCTACGCCATCAACGAAGGACGCTGATCATGTCGCTGTCCGCCGCCATGAGAGCCAGCGCGTCGGCGCTCGACGCCGAACGCGCCCGCCTGGAAGTCGCCGTCTCGAACATCGCGAACGCGGAGTCGACGCGCGGGGCCGACGGCCAGCCGTACCGCCGGCGCGACGTCGTCCTCGCGCCGGCCACCGTCGAACAGTTCGACGCCGCGCTCGGCAAGGCGGGCGCCATCGGCGTGCAGGTGAGCAACATCGTCGAGGACCAGACGCCGTTCAGGAAGCGCTACGAGCCGTCGCACCCCGACGCCGACGCCGAGGGCTACGTTTCGGTGCCGAACGTCGACGTGCCCGAGGAAATGGTCGATATGGTCGGCGCGGCACGCGCCTACCAGGCCAACATCACCGCGATCAACGTGATTCGCGACACCGTTCAACGCTCGCTCGAGCTCGGAAAGTAACGCATGGCTCTCGATCCCATCGCCGCACGCGCACTGGCCTCCACGGTCGCCGGCCCCGCCGCCGCAACGCCCGATCAGGGCGCGCAGGCCGCCAGCGGCAGCTTCACGAGCTCGCTGAAGCAGCTGCTCGAATCGGTCGACGAGTCGGCCGGCGAAGCCAACAGCGCGGTGAACAGCATGGTGAACGGCACCGGCGACGTCCATCACGCGATGCTCGCGCTGCAGAAGGCCGAGATGATGCTGCAGCTGACCGTCCAGGTGCGCAACAAGCTGGTGCAGGCGTACCAGGACGTCATGCGCATGCCGGTCTAATGGACCGCCGTAGCGGATCAGGCGGAGACTCGTGAACCCGGAACAGCTGCTCGCGCACTTCAAGCGCCTGACGGCGACCCTCTCGCGCACGCAGATGGCGACGCTCGCCGCCGTCTTCGTCGCGGTCGTCGGCGTCATCGTCGGCGCCACGTACTGGATCAGCACGCCCACCTACGGGGTGCTCTTCTCGGATCTCGACGCCGAGTCGGCCTCGTCGGTCGTCTCGCGCCTGAAGTCCGAGAAGGTGCAGTACCAGCTCGACGAGGGCGGCAGGACCGTCCGTGTGCCGACCGCGAGGCTCGACGAGCTGCGGCTGGAGTTCTCGTCGCAGGGGATGCCGGCCAGCGGCCGCATCGGCTTCGAGATCTTCGATCGGACCGCGTTCGGGACCACGGAGTTCCTCGAGCACATCAACTACCGCCGCGCGCTCGAGGGCGAGCTGGCGCGCACGATCGGCACGATTGCCGAAGTGGCCAGCGCGCGCGTGCACATCGCGATGGCCAAGGAGTCGCTGTTCGCCTCGCAGACCGCGCCGGCGAAAGCGTCGGTCGTGCTGAAGCTGCGCGGGCGCAAGCCGCTCGCGCCGCAGACGATCAACGCCATCACCGGGCTCGTCGCGTCGAGCGTCGAGGAGCTGCGGCCCGAATCGGTCGTGGTGCTCGACACGTTCGGCCGATCGCTGACCCGGACCTCCGAGAGCGACGACGACGAAGCCACCGGGCTTCACCAGGATCGACAGCATCGCCTCGAGCGCGAGCTGACCACGAAGGTGGTCACGCTGCTCGAGCCGATAGTCGGCGAGGGGCGCGTGCGCGTGAATGTCGCGGCGCGGCTCAACGCCGACTCCGCCGAGGAAACCGAGGAGCGCTGGGACCCGACGACCGTCCTGCGCAGCAAGCAGACGTCGTCCGACGTCGGTCCGACACCGGCTGGCTACGCTTCGTCCGCGGCACCCGGCGTCGCCGGCGCGCGCGCGAACACGCCGCCGCCGCTCCAGGCGAACGCAGCCGCGTCGGCGGGCACGGTGACGCCCGTGCCCCCCGGTACGCCGCCGACGCGCACGACCGAAGCGGCCAACTACGAAGTCAGCAAGCTGACGCGCCACACCGTCATGCCGAGCGGCCAGATCGCCCGCCTGTCGGTCGCCGTCGTCGTCGACGACGACCGCTCGGGCCCGCTCGGACCGGCCGGCGAGCCCCCGGAGGGAAAAGCGCGCAGCGCCGAGGAGATCGAGCGCATTCACAAGCTGGTGGCAGCCGCGGTCGGATTCGAAGAGGACCGGGGCGATCAGCTCACGGTCGAGAACATCTCGTTCGAGGAGCCGGCACCGGCGGCGCCCGAACCGCCGAAAACGGTCATGCAGCGCGTGACGACCGCCGTGCAATCGAACCAGGCGCAGGAGCTGGGGCGGGCGCTCGGCGTGATCCTGCTCGCCATCCTGGCGTTCTTCCTGTTCCTGAAGCCGCTGATGAACAAGGCGCTGGTGCCGGCCGCGACGATGTCGCTGCCAGCCATTCCCGGAGGCGGCGGTCTGCCGACCGTTGGATCGCTCGAGCAGCAGGCCGACGGCGCAATCGGACGCGAACAGCGCAAGCTGCCGGCCCTGACCCGCACCGCCGCAAAGCTCGCCGACGACGAGCCGGAGACGGTCGCGCGCCTGGTGCGAAGCTGGATTGCCGACCATGAGTAAGGAAACGGCCGCCACCGTACCGGAACCGCTCAGCGGCGCGCGAAAAGCGGCCATCGTCATGATGGCCATCGGCGAGGAACGCTCGGCGAAGGTGTTCCGCTTTCTCCAGGAAGATGAGATCGAGCGCGTGGCGCGCGAGGTGGCGGCGCTCGGCGTCGTGCCCGCCGAAGTGGGCGAGCAGGTGCTCGAGGAGTTCCAGCAGGTCGCGTCGGCCGCCGAGCTGATGCAGATGGGCGGGATGGAGCAGGCCAAGCGGCTCCTCGGCAAGTCGCTCGGGCCGGACGTCTCGCGTCGCGTGTTCGATCGCGTCTCCCGATCCTTCAACGCCGGCGACGGGTTTGCGGCGCTCGAGAAGACGAACCCGCAGCAGCTCTCGAAGTTCATCCTCGGCGAGCACCCGCAGACCATCGCGCTGATCCTCGCGCACCTGAACCCGATGCACGCGGCGGAGCTGGCGGCGCAGCTGCCCGACGACCTGCGTGCCGACGTCCTGCTGCGCATGGCGAGTATCGAGGACATCGCCCCGGAGGTAATCGGCCGCATCTCGAGCGTCATCGAACAGCGCCTCAAAACGGTCGGCGGGCGCACGCGACAGCAGCGCGGCGGCGTGCGGGCGGTCGCGGAGCTGTTCAACCGGCTCGATCGCAGCCTCAGCCAGCGCGCGCTGGAGCGCATCGAAGAGGCGTCGCCCGACATGGCGGTCGCGATCAGGAACCTGATGTTCGTTTTCGAGGATCTGCTGAGCATCGAGGAGACCGGCATCCGCGAGATCATCAACCGCGCCGACAAGCGCGCGCTCACCGTCGCGTTGAAGGGGGCGAGCGAAGACATTCGCGGCCGCTTCTTCCAGAACATGTCGAAGCGCGCCAGCGAGCTCCTGCGGGAAGAGATGGAGATCATGGGCGCCGTCCGGCTGCGCGAGGTGGAGAAGGCGCAGCAGGAGATCGTCGCGATCGCCCGCAAGCTCGAAGAGGAAGGGGTCATCACGACCGGAGCGGGACCGGGAGAGACCTATGTGGTCTGACCGGACGAGGCGCGCGACGCGCGTGAGCCCGGAGACGCGCGTCTCGAACTTCTGGGACGGCACGCCGGTGCCGCACGGCGACGCGCCAGCGTCGCAGACGCAGCTTCAGCCGCCCGCAATGCCGGGCGCAGCGCAGGACCAGTCGTCCCGGTCGTTCGCGGAGCTGGAGCGCGAGGCGTTCACGAAGGGTTACGCACAGGGCGAACGGGCCGGGGCCGAGGCCTCGGCGCGGCGCGGCGAAGCCACGCTCCGCCGTCTCGCCCAGACGATCGAGGAGCTGGCGGGACTTCGCGGCGATCTCGTGCAGAAGACCGAACGGCAGGTCGTGGAGCTGGCGCTGGCGATCGCCCGCCGCATCCTGCACCGCGAGGTCACGCTGGATCGCGAGCTGCTCGTGGCGATGGCCCGCGTGGCGATCGAGCGGCTCGGGGAGCACACGTCGGCGACCATCCGGCTGAACCCCGACGACTACGCGTCGATCGGCAGCGTCAACTGCGACAGCGGGATCGTCCGCGTCGTCGCCGATCCGCTGGTCGCGTCCGGCGGATGCCTCGTGCAGTCGGACTTCGGGCTGATCGACGTCAGCCTCGACGCGCAGCTGGGCGAGATGGCGGCGGCGCTGGGGCTGGACAAGACCTCCGACGACGGCGACGCACGGCTCACGCGAGGGGCCGCATGACCGCCTCGCTGGCGCTCGATCCGTACTTCGACCGGGTCGCGGGCTGCGAGCCGGCGCCGGTCATGGGCGAGGTGACCCGCGTGACCGGGCTGCTCGTCGAGTCGAACGGTCCGCGCGTACGCGTGGGCGAGGTCTGCGAGCTGCGCAGCGCCGAGCACGCGGCGCCGCTGCCGGTCGAAGTGGTCGGCTTCCGCGACGGACGCCTGCTGAGCGTGCCGCTGGGGGACACGGCTGGAATCCGTCCAGGCGATCGCATCGTCGCGCGCGGCGGAGCGCTCTCGATTCCGGTCGGCGTGCGCCTGATGGGACGCGTCATCGACGGCCTTGGCCGGCCGATCGACGGCCTCGGACCCCTCCGCGTCGGTGAATCGGCACCGCTCAAGCCGGCTTCAATCAACCCGCTCGCGCGGAGCCCCATCACCGAGGCGCTCGGCACCGGGGTGCGCGCAATCGACGCGCTGCTGACATGCGGGCGAGGGCAGCGTATCGGCCTGTTCGGCGGCAGCGGCGTCGGCAAGAGCACGCTGCTCGGCATGATGGCGCGCGGCACGCAGGCCGACGTCGTCGTGCTCGCGCTCGTCGGCGAGCGCGGCAGGGAAGTGCGGGCGTTCCTCGAGCGCGACCTCGGTCCCGACGGCCTCCAGCGGTCCGTGGTCGTCGTCTCGACCTCCGACAGCCCGCCGCTGCTGCGCATGCGCGCCGCGTACAGCGCGACGGCGATCGCCGAGTACTTCCGCTCGACGGGACGCAACGTGCTCCTGATGATGGACTCGGTCACGCGCTTCGCGATGGCGCAGCGCGAGGTCGGCCTCGCCGCCGGCGAGCCGCCGACGGCCAAAGGCTATCCGCCTTCCGTGTTCGCGCTGCTTCCGGGCCTGCTCGAACGCGCCGGCAATCTCCGATCGGGAGGCAGCATCACGGCCGTCTACTCGGTCCTCGTCGAAGGGGACGACACCAACGAGCCGATTGCCGACGCCGTGCGCGGCATCCTCGACGGCCACATCGTGCTGTCGCGCGACCTGGCCGCGCGGAATCACTATCCGGCGATCGACATCCTCCACAGCATCAGTCGAACGATGCCCGACGTCACCAGCACGGAGCATCGCATGCGCGCTGCCCGCGTGCGTGAATGGCTGGCGACGCTGCGCGACAGCGACGACCTAGTCAGCGTCGGCGCCTACGTGGCGGGATCCAACCCGCGCATCGACGAAGCGCTCTCGAAGCGGCCGTCGGTCGACGCCTTCCTGAGGCAGCCGGCGGATACGGCTGTCCCGTTCGCCGACGCGGTGACGACGCTGGAGGCGATCTAGGCCGTGGCGTTCACCTTCCGGCTCGACACCGCCCTGGAGCTGCGGCGCAGGCAGGAAGATGCGGCGCGCCGCCTCCTCGCCGACGCCGACGCCGCGGTCACCCGTGCAGCCGATCGCGCACGCGAGGCGGCGCAGGAGGTGACGGCTGAAGCGCAGCGGCTCCTCGAGGTGCAGCGCGCGGGCGCCGAGGCGTGGCGGATTCAGTGTCATCACGCCTGGCTCGATCGCCGGCGCGAGGTCGTGGTCGAGCGGGGCCGCGAGCTTGCCGCGCGCCGGACGGCCGCGGAGGCGGCGGCGCAGGCGGTGACCGAGGCGGCGAAGCGCCGCAAGATTCTCGAACGCCTGCGCGAGCGGAGCTGGCGGCGCCATCGTCGGGCGGAACACGAGCAGCACATGCGCGACATGAACGAGCTGGCGACGCTGCGGTTCGTCGCGACCATCACGGATGAAGGAGGCACGCGTGCAGATTGATCAGACCTCGTCGACCACCCAGTCGGACTCGGCGAACACGACGACGAAGAAAGAGGATGCGCTCGGCCGCGATGCGTTCCTGAACCTGCTCGTCACCCAGCTGCAGCACCAGGATCCGACGCAGCCGATGGCCGACGGCGAGTTCCTCGCGCAGCTGGCGCAGTTCAGCTCGCTGGAGCAGCTGCAGCAGATGAACCAGTCGCTGACGCAGATCGCCCAGTTCTACGCGGCGCTCGGCGGCGTCGCCACCGACACCGACAGCACCAGCTCCCCCAGCACGGAAGGGAAGGCATAGATGTCATTCTCGTCAAGTCTCTCGGGACTGAACGCGAACCAGCAGAAACTGAACGTCATCGGCAACAACCTCGCGAACCTGAACACGATCGGCTACAAGAGCAGCTCGGTCACCTTCTCCGACCTGGTGAGCGAATCGGTCGGCGGGACGAGCGTCAACCCGATGCAGATCGGGCTCGGCGTCATCACCGGATCGATCTCGCCCAACTTCTCGCAGGGGGGCTTCGACAACACCGGCATCCCGACCAACGTCGCCATCGACGGCAACGGCTTCTTCGTCGTCGGACACTCGGAGGACCGGTCGTTCACGCGCGCCGGCAACTTCTCGTTCGACTCCGACGGCAAGCTGATCACCCCGGACGGCCTGGCGGTGCAGGGCTACACGACGGTCGACGCCGTGACCGGCAAGATCATGACGAACGGCGAGCTGAGCGACATCGTCATCCCGCCCGGCACGCTGCTTCCCGGCTCCGCGACGACCGAGGTGCAGACGGTCACCAACCTGAATGCGGAATCGGTCGTCGGCGAAACCTTCTCGACGCCGGTCGAGCTCGTGGACTCGCTCGGCTCGGTGCACATCGCGACGATCACGTACACGAACACCGGACCCGGCGCGTGGAGCTACGACGTCACCGTTCCCGGAGAGGACGTGACCGGAGGTACGCTCGGCACGCCGCAGTCGATCCTGTCCGCGCCCGGCTCCGTGGGCTTCGACAGCGACGGCATCCTGACGTCGGTCGACGGCGTGTCGCCGCCGGCCAACGTGACGATCACCTTCCCCGCCTGGGCGAACGGCGCCGCCGCCACCGACTTCACATGGAGGATCATCCTGCCGACCGGCGCATCGACGCTGACCGGCTACACCGGCGAATCGAACACCACGCTGACCAGCTCGAACGGCGCGACCGCGGGCAGCATCGACTCGCTGTTGATCAACAACGACGGCGAGATCGTCGTCTCCTTCGGCGCCGGCAAGACGAAGGTGGTCGCGCAGCTGGCGCTCGCGACCTTCAACAACCCGCAGGGGCTGCTGAAGGTCGGCGCGAACCGCTTCGGCATCACCGACGCCGCCGGCCTGCCGAATATCGGCGCCGCCGGCACCGGCGGCCGCGGCGCGGTCCTCGGCAACACGCTCGAGCAATCCAACGTCGACATCGCGCAGGAATTCACGCAGATGATCCTGGCGCAGCGCGGCTACCAGGCGAACTCGAAGAGCATCACGGTTGCCGACGAGGTCCTGATGGACACGCTGCAGATGAAGCGGTAATCGACGGGAGCCGCGATGACTGTCATTGATGTCGCCGCACTCGCGGCGCCCGGGTCCGCTGTCGGCAGGACGGCGTCGTCAGGCGCCGCCGCGCGCGCACAGGAGGCGCAGGGCAACGGCTCGACGTTCGGTTCCCTCGTGGACCGCTTTGCGGATGACGAGGGAGGGGCCGATCACCGGGGACGGTCCGGGGAACGTCGGACCGTCAATGCGAAGCAGGAGCGGCCGTACGCCGCGCCCGCGCCGCGCTGGTACGACACACCCGATCCGGTGACGGGCGCCGGCACGCGCCGCAAGGGCCGTGCGTCCGCCGAGTCCGAGAGCGGGGAGGTCGCGCGACGCCCGGCCCGGTCGCGTCCAGACAGCCCGCATGCCGACGATGGCAGCGCGGCGGCGGTTGGAGGGCAGTCGTCACGCCCTCCCTCGTCGCCGGCGCGGACGACGTCTGGCGACGCGGGTGGAACGGTGGACGGGCGGGCGGCCGATCGGTCGTCGGAGTCCGCCGCGACCGGCGCATCGTCTGGCGGCACGAAGGGCAGCGAGACACCAGGTGCCGACGACGCGCTGACCGAGGATGCATTGGAGGAGGCGCAGGCTGCCGAGGCGGCGGCCAGCGCCGACGCCGCGAGTGGAGCGGCGCAGGCCGGAAAGAACGGATCGGGCCAGGTCGAGCAGGCGGTCGATCGGGCGAGCGCGGCGCAGCGGGCGCGCCACGAGGCGATCGCCGCGTTGAAAGCGGCGCTCGTGTCGGCCGATGCGGCGGCTGCGAAAGCCGGAGACGCGTCCAATTCGTCCGGCGACGGCGGAGCCCAGGACGGGCCGGCCGGTCATGGCCGCCACGGGAACGCAGGCGGCGCCGGACACTTCGCGGCGGCAGGCTCCTCGTCGGCGCAGTCGGCGTCGGCGAAGCGGCAGAGCGCGTCACACGATCTCGTGCCGGGGGTGTTCGCCAACGTGGCAGCGGAGGCGGCCGCGGCAGCCGGGCAGAGTGACACAACGGGGCACGGCGCGCCGGCGCGCCTCGAGGAACAGCTGTCGGTGCCGAAGAGCCTCTCACGGCCGGAGCAGGCGATTGCCGCTTTCCAGGCCGTCGCGGTAGCTGCGCCCGGCGGCATGTCGCCGTACCTGTCGGCGGCGGCCGGCGCCGCGGACGCCGGATTCGGTGCCGTGATGGATCTGGAACTGCCGACGCAGATCGTCCACGCGATCCACGTGCAGGCCGACGCGGGAGGCGGCGAAGCGCGCCTGCGGCTCAACCCGGCGTTTCTGGGCGGGTTGTCGGTCGGCGTTCAGGTGGACGGCAGCTCGGTGACGGCGTCACTGCACGTCAGCAGCGCCGAGGTCCGCGAGTGGATCAGGACCAACGAAGCGATGCTGCGGCAGGCGTTGGCCGATCAGGGGCTTCATCTCGAGAGCCTGGTCGTGAGCGAGGAGGAGCCGACCGATCCTGGCCGTGACCGGTCGGACCGCGAGGAGACGCACGAGCAGCAGCCACGCCGCCAGCGCCGCAGCCTCGATCAGGGCACCTTCGAGGTCGTGCTCTAGCAAGTTCAGAGTGCAGAGTTCAGAGTGCAGAGTTCAGAGTGCAGAGTTCAGAGTGAAGAGTGCAGAGTGAAGAGTGCAGAGTTCTGCACCCAGCACTCCGCACCCAGCACCTAGCACCCAGCACAGCACCCAGCACCTAGCACCCAGCACCCTGTCCCCGCCTGTCGGCCCGCCGTCACGTGTCCGGCGCGCCGACTCCTGGCGCCGTCCTGATCGCGGCGATTCCGGCCGTTTTTCCTGCCTCGAGGGGGGCACCCTGCTTGCTCCCTCGCTCGTGTCGCCACTCACGGCGCTCAGTCTTCGAAGAGTCTCATGAGCGAACCCACACCGGACGCGGGAAAGGCGCCCGCGAAAAAGAAGAAGCTGCTCCCGATGATCATCGGCATCGTCGTCCTGCTGGCCGGCGCCGGCGGCGGCGGCGCGTGGTACATGACGCGCGCCAGCGCCAGCACGCCTGAAGGCGCCGAGCCGGCCCACGTCGAGAAGAAGAAGCTCAGCGAGCACGGGCTCGTGAAGTTCGAACCGTTCGTCGTCAACCTTGCCGATCCCGGCAACCAGCGCTTCCTGCGCGCCTCCATCCAGCTCGTCGTCGATACGCCCGAAGAAGCGGCGGAGTTCGAGGAGAAACCGGTTCTCGAGATGGGTGCCCGCGACGCCATCGTCAACACGCTCTCGGAGCAGACGTCGGATCAGCTCGGGACCGCCGAGGGCAAGGTGAAGCTGCGCGAAACGCTCAAGGAGCAGGTGTCGGCGGCGCTGAAGGAAATCGAGGTCGTCGATGTCCTCTTCTCCGACTTCGTCATCCAGTACTGAGCGCGTGCTGCAGGCGCTCGAGCCTGCGGAGCCGCTCGCGTCGATGTTCGACGTCCGCTGCAACGTGGACGTCGTCATCGGTACCGGCGTGCTCACGCTGCGCGACTGTCTGACGCTGAAGCGCGGCCACGTGGTGAAGCTGAACGAGACGGCCGGATCCGACCTGTCGATCCGCGTGCACGGCGTCGCGCTCGCCGCCGGCGAGGTCCTCGTGCTCGAGGACGCCGCGGCGCTGCGCATCACGCGCGTGCTGCCGCCGTCGGGAGTCGAAGTCTGATGCACCAGCTCGTGCTGGCGCTGCAGGAGGGGGCTCCGCTCGTCGGCGGAAGGCCGTCGATCTCGGGACAGGCGTTCCTGACCGTGGCGGTCGTCCTGGCGCTGCTCGGCGGCGCGGCGTGGGCGCTGCGGCGCACCAACAGCCTGCGCCGCGCGCGCCTGCCGATCGCGGTCGAAACGGCGGTGCCGCTCGGCGACCGCCGTTCGCTGGTCGTCGTCTCCGTCGAAGGGCGGCGGCTGTTGCTCGGGCTCACGCCGCAGAGCGTCTCGCTCGTCACCGAGCTGAAGTCCCCGGGCGGCGAGTTCGGTCAGGCGCTGGACGCCTCCCTCTCGGAGCCACGCGCGTGAACCCAGGAGCCATGAACCTGAACATCGAAGGCGTCGGCACCGTGTCGGCGCCGCTGCAGATCGTCCTCGTGCTGACGTTGCTGTCGTTCGTCCCGGCGGCGCTCGTCATCATGACCTCATTTACAAGAATCGCCATCGTCTTCCATTTCTTGAGGCAGGCGCTCGGGACGCAGGAGATGCCGTCGAACCAGATGCTGATCGGCCTCACGCTGTTCCTGACGGCGTTCATCATGGCGCCGGTCGCCGAGCGCATCAACACCGACGCCGTGCAGCCGGCGATCTCCGGCCAGATGGACGTGATGCAGGCGCTCGAGGCCGGCTCGCCGCCGCTGCGCGAGTTCATGCTGAAGCAGACGCGCCAGGCCGATCTCGCCCTCTTCGTCGATCTCGCGCGCATTCCGCGCCCGTCCGGTCCCTCCGATCTGCCGATGCGCGTGGTCATTCCCGCCTACGCGATCTCGGAGCTGAAGACCGGCTTCCAGATGGGGTTCTTCCTGTTCGTCCCGTTCCTGCTCATCGACCTCATCGTCTCGACGACGCTGCTGTCGATGGGGATGCTGCAGCTGCCGCCGGCGATGATCTCGCTGCCGTTCAAGGTCCTGCTGTTCGTGATGATCGACGGCTGGAACCTGATCGTCGGCTCCGTCGTGCGCAGCTTCGCGTGAGGCGCTGCGATGTCTGAAGCGCTCGTCGTCGGAATCGTGCGGCAGGCCATCGAGACGGCGGTCATCGTCACGCTGCCGATGCTGGCCGCGGGGCTGCTGGCCGGCGTCCTCGTCAGCATCTTCCAGACGGTGACGTCGATCCAGGACAACGTGCTCGCGTTCATCCCGCGCGCCGCGGCGATCTTCGCGGTGTTCGCGCTGACGTTCCCCTGGATCCTGCGCGTCGTCACCGGGTTCTCCACGTCGCTCATCGCGCGGCTGCCGGAGCTGGTGCGGTGATCGAGTTCGAGCCGTTCGCCAGGTTCGCGCTGCTGCTGGTCCGCCCCGGCATGCTGATCGTGGCGGCGCCGCCCTTCGGCGCCGCGTACGCGCCGGCGCCGGTCCGTCTCGGGCTGACGCTGCTCCTGGCGCTGGCGCTGACGCCAGTGGTTGCCGCGCCGACGACCTTCGGCCTGGTCGATCTCGCGGTCGTCGTGCTGCGGGAGGTCGCAATCGGGCTGGCGCTGGCGCTCGGCATCCGCGCCCTCGTCGCGGGCGCCGAGCTGGCAGGCCATCTGAGCGGCTATCAGCTCGGGTTCTCGTACGGATCGCTGGTCGATCCGCAGAGCGGCGTGCGCAACTCGATGCTGGCGGTCCTCTACGCGAACCTGGCGCTCATCACCTTCTTCGCGGTCAACGGCCACCACCAGATGATTCGCGCCATGGCCGCGTCGTACGCGCAGCTGCCCATCGGCATCGGTCACGTCGACGGCTCGCTTCCTGCCGCGGTGACCGGGATGCTCGGTGTGGTGTTCGTCCTCGGCGTACGGCTCGCGACGCCGCTCGTGCTGGCGCTGCTGGTCGTCGAAGTGGCGCTCGGCCTGATCGCCCGCGCCGCTCCGGCCATCAACCTGATGGTCATCTCCCAGCCGCTGCGGATCGTGATCGGGCTGCTGGTGATCGCGTCGATGCTGGCGATGGCGCCTGGCCTGATCGCGCGCTACATCGCCCCGTCGCTCGAGCTCGGGATGCGCGGCGCGCTCGCGTTCCGCTGACGCGTCATCATGGCTGACGACACGGGCGAGAAAACAGAACAACCCACACAGAAGCGGCTGAAGGAGGCGCGCCAGCGCGGCCAGGTTGCGCGCAGCCGCGATCTGAGCGTCGCCGTGTCGACGCTGGCGCTGACGCTCGCGCTGGGCGCGCTCGGTCCCGGGATTGCCGCCGCCATGGCGACGCGGCTCGCCGCGGGGCTGCGGCGCATCGGCGATCGCCCGCTCGACGTCCTGTCGCCCTCCGAATTGGCGCAGGCGGTCTTCGCCGACGGGCGCATGGTGGCGGTCACCGTCGG
>WBZO01000150.1_pt1 | contig 189708 bp, 167 predicted proteins | sample 5204261 | NCBI WGS metagenome assembly WBZO01 (sample SAMN12412400, study PRJNA552823) | activated sludge metagenome | isolation source: activated sludge from anammox sidestream of wastewater treatment plant... | place: USA: North Carolina | collected 2017-09 | reverse complement strand
CCGAAGGCGCGCTACAAAGGCATCCGCAAGAACACGCTCGACGTCCGACGCGTCGCCGTTGTGGCGAATCTCCAACGGATTGCCCGACTCCCCAAGGCCGCGTGAACTTACGTGCTCAGCTCTCTAGCACCCGGCACCTGGCACCCCGCGTAGCACCCTCCCTCACATCTCTGCGCTCCGAAGTTCTACCGTGAACACGGCTCCGCCTTCCGGCCGGTTCGATACCGACACGCGGCCGCCGTGCAGCTCGACGAGATGCTTCACGATCGCGAGGCCGAGGCCGGTCCCGCCAGGGTCGCGCGCGCGGGATTTGTCGACCCGGTAGAAGCGCTCGAACACGCGGGCCCGATCGTCTTCCGGGATGCCGGGTCCCTGATCGAGCACGTCGATGGCGACATCGTCGCCGCTGCGGCGCGTCGTCACTGCGACGGTGGAGTGTTCCGGCGCGTACGCGCTGGCGTTGGCCAGCAGGTTCCGCAACACGTCGTGGAGCTTTGCCGCATCGGCCTTCACTCTGGCGGCCGACGGGTCGACGTGCAGCTCGAAGCGCTGCTCGCGCGCGTCGAAGGAGGGGGCGAGATCGGCGGCCACCGACTGGACGAGGCTGCGCAGGTCGCAGACGGTGATGTCGAGCGTCTCCTGACCGGCGTCGAGACGGGCGAGCCGCAGCAGGTCCTGGACGAGCCGTTCCATGCGCCGCGTGTGGCGCATGATGATCTCGAGGAACCGTCGCGTCTCGTCGGCGCTCGTGTCCTCCTCCGACAGCGCCTCCACGTAACCGCGGATCGCCGTCAGCGGCGTCCGGAGCTCGTGCGACACGTTGGCGACGAAGTCGCGTCGGATCCTGTCGGCCTTCTTGAGCTCGGTGACGTCGTGCAGCACCAGCACGACGCCCTGCGTCCATCCTTTCGCAACCGGCGCGGCTCGGACGATGATCGTGCGCGACGGATCGCGCGGCGGCGTGAACTCGATCGATCCGCGCGTCACGCCCCCGAGGGTCGCCGTCACCAGATCGGCGATCGCCGGGTGCCTGATCGTCTCGACGTAGTGGCGTCCGATGGGCGGCTCGTCGATCCTGAGCATCTCCCGGGCCGCGGCGTTCACGAGCTGCAGCCTCCCCGCCTGGTCGACGACGATGACGCCTTCGATCATGCCGGCGAGGATTGCCGCCATCCGGCCGCGATCGCGTTCGAGATCGTCGAGACGGTTCCCGAGCTCGTGGACCGAGTCGTCCAGCGCACGCGCCACGACGCCGAGCTCGTCGTCGCCGTAGTCGAGCCGCGGAGGCGTGAGGTCGCCCTGGCGGTAACGCTCGGCGATCCAGGCGATCGCGCGTACGCGCTGTCCGATGCGTCCGGCGAGGATCCCGGCGACCGCCGCGCCGCCGAGCAGCGCCAGGCCGAGCGCCACGAGCGTCGCCGTCACGATCGCGGTCAGCTGCTGGCGGACGCTCGTCAGTGGCAGCGCCACGCGGACGATTGCCACGCGCGGATGCCGCGTCGGGACGGCGACGTACAACATGTCCTCGTTCAGCGTCGCGCTCGATCGCCGCGCGACGCCGACGCCGAGCGATCGAGCGTCGGCGACCTCCGGCCTGGCCGCGTGGTTCTCCATGCCGCCGAGCGCATCGAGCGGCTCCGCCGAATCGCCGACGACGACGCCGTTCGCATCGATGAGGGTGACGCGTGCGGTCACCAGCGCCCCGATACGGTCGGCTTCGTCGTCGAGGTCACGCGCCTGCGCAGCGCCTGCCGCCGTTCTCGAGCTCTCGATCAGCGCCGCGGCGAGCCGCGCTTCGGCCGTCAGCGTCTGCTCCACGCGCGTCGTCGTGTCGCGGCGCAACGTCAGCGAGACGATCACGCCGGCCACGACGAGCGCGAGCAGCGCGCTCGAGAAGGCGGCCAGAAAGAGCTTGGTCTGAAACGACGCGCGAGGGAGCCAGGCCCTGCCGTTCGTGCGGTCCATCGCGCTACGTCGGTGGCTGTTCCAGCAGCCGGTAGCCGAACTGCTTCACGGTGACGAGCGCCCGTTCGAGGAGCGGCAGCTTCTCGCGCAGGCGCCGGACGTGCACGTCGACGGTTCGCGTGCCGCCGGTGTAGGTGTAGCCCCAGACGTCGGTCAGGAGCAGATCGCGCGAGAGGACGCGTCCGCGATGGCGAAGCAGGTACTGCAGCAGCAGGAACTCCTTTGCCGTCAGCGTCACCGGCTGGCCACCGCTCGTCACGGTGTGCTGCTCGGCGTCGACGACGATCGGTCCGTAGGCGATCGCCGATGTCGACGGCGCCGCGTGCGTCGTCCGGCGCAGCAGCGCCCGCACGCGCGCCACCAGTTCGCCCGGGCTGAACGGCTTCGGCAGGTAATCGTCGGCGCCGAGATCGAGCCCGGCGATCCGTTCCGTCTCGTCGGCTCTCGCCGTCACCATGATGATCGGGATCGCGGCCGTCTTCTCGTCGGCACGTACGAGCCGGCAGATTTCCAGGCCGTTGACCTGCGGCAGCATCACGTCGAGCACCATCAGGTCCGGCGGCGCCGCTGCAATCGCGTCGAGCGCCTCGCGTCCAGATACGCGCACGTCGACCTCGAACCCGGCTCGCTGCAGATACCGCCGGATCAGGTCGGCGATGTCGGGATCGTCTTCGACGACGAGGACACGCGGCATGAGGACGACGCCATCATCGCATGTTCTGAAACAAGGATATCTCGACCGCGCAAACAGCGGAAACGACGCAGTCCGCGTTGGCACCGCGCTTGGTTCGTCAGCAGGCAACGCGCGTGTGCGGCGCGGGGAGGCGGAGATGACCCGATATCTGGCTGGAGTGCTGACGGTAATGGCGGCGGGCGTGCTGCTCGTCGCGTATGGACTGCTGAATCCGCGCATCGCGATGGATGCGTCGACGGCAATGGCGCCCGCAATGCGGCCCACCCTCGTCGCGGAACCGGTGTCGATGCAGGTGCCCGTGACGTCCGACTTCACCCGGTCGGTGGAACCGTCATATGTGGCGTCCGGCGTCAGGCGGACGAGCGCGTCGACGGTCGCGGCATCCGGCATCACCAGGACGTCGTCTCGGCCCGCGCGCCGGATCGAGACGCCAAAGAAGAACTGGACGCGCACGGCGATGATCATCGGCGGATCGTCGGCGGCAGGTGCCGGCGTCGGCGCGATTGTCGGCGGAAAGAAAGGAGCGCTCATCGGCGCCGCGATCGGAGGCGGCGCGAGCACCATCTACGAGGTCGTGAAGTGACCCGCCCGTCGTGAGCTGCCCTGGTGTCGGCCGTCGGCCGTTGCCGTCGCGACTGACGGCGGCCAGGTTCGAACGACGCCCGGAGTAGAATCGCCACGTATGCGTGCGTTCACGCTCGCGCTGACGTCGTTGTGCGTTCCGGCTCTCGTCGGCGCGCAGGGACTGCTGACGAAGCCGGCGGTCCAGCACGCCACGGTGACCGCTGCGGCAAGCAGCATCACCGTCTCGGCCGGCGGCAAGGTGACGCTCTACGCCGACGTCACCCCTTACCCGAAGGTGTCCATCTACGCTGAAGGCGCGAAGGACTTCACGCCGGTGTCGATCGTGATCACGCCGACCGGTGCGGTGGCGGCCGAAACGCCGGTCTACCCGAAGGCGGAGCGTGTCATCTCGCCTGGCAGCGTCGAGAGCGTGCCGGCCTACCGGAAGACGTTCCGCGTCGCCGTGCCGGTGACGGTGAAGGCGACCGCGAAGGCGGGCGAATCGATCGTCGTCGGCGGGGCGGTGCGCTACCAGGCGTGCGACGATCGTCTGTGCTATCCGGTGACCGCAGCGCCGGTCACCTGGACGTTCACGGTGAAATAGCCGGTCGCTACTTCGGGTGCAGGACGCAAGGTGCAAGGTGCAAGGTGCCCTGGTGCAAGGTGCCCTGGTGCAAGGTGCAGGGTGCAGGTGCTCTCGTGGTGCGAGTGCCAGGACTGGGGCTCCGCCGAGAGCTCTCCAGGATTAGTGCGGCAGGATTTCGCCGATCAGCGGATAACCCCAGAACAGACCGAGCGCAATCGACATCACGCCGACGGCGAGCGATACGCCGCGCAGGACGGCGTTGTGGCTGCCGAGGCGGGCGAGCGGCCATCCGAGCAGTCCGGAGAGCGCAGCCATCCCGAGCGTCGACCCGAGCCCGAAGAGCGCCATGTAGCTGAGTCGTGCCGCCGTCGACGGCAGCGTCGTGAGCACGAGCGCCGTGAGCGCGCCGCTTCCCGCCAGTCCGTGAATCGCGCCGATGAGCAGAGGCCGACGCGCCAGCGTCCAGGCGCCGATGTGCACGTGGGCGGGCAGGCCCGAATGGCGATGGACGGCGAACGTGCTCGGGTGATGGTGCGCCGGCCGCCCGTGCCGCACGGCCTGCAGCAGCGCCCGCGTGCCGAGCACGATCAGCATGACGGCGACCAGCAGTTCGAAGAAGGTCGCGATCCGGACGGGCAGTTCCGATCGAAGCACCACGAGCACCGCGCCGACGACGATCAGCCCCGCCGTGTGCCCGAGCCCCCAGCACATGCCGAGCAGCGCCGCCTTCGTCGTGTTGCGTTCGCGCGAGACGAGGGTCGAGACGGCGGCGAGGTGGTCGGGCTCGAGCGCGTGGCGCATCCCCAGCAGCGATCCGAAACCGGAGCTGGTGAGGAGTTCGAGAACTGGCATGATTCAGGCTGATTCCATCTTACTCCCCGCGAGAGGGCGGGCAGGGTGCCGGGTGCAAGGTGCCGAGTGCCGAGTGCCGAGTGCCGAGTGCAGGGTGCCGGGCGCACGGCGAGGGTGCCAGGCGCCGGGTGCAGAGTGCCGCACCCGCAGAGGGGGCCGCACCCGTGCGGCGCGCGACCCGCACCTACCTCCGAAGCTCCCTGCGCCGGCCCCCCGCACCATCGAGCACTCGAGCACTCAGCACCTGCATCCTCGCTCCGGGGAGCACCTTGCACCCAGCACCTGCGCAGCACCCAGCACCCAGCACCCGGCACCTGCGCAGCACCCAGCACCTAGCACCCAGCACCAGGCACCCGCGTAGCACCCTGCACCCGCGTAGCACCCAGCACCTTGCACCCAGCACCCTGCACCTTTGAGCAAGTATGCCTTGACAATCTACATATGTACGGGCAGCATAGGTGTCGATTGTCTAGGTATCGTCTATGTCACCGACCAAATCCGATCTGCTGCAAGGCACGCTCGACCTGCTGATTCTCCAGGTCGTCTCGCTCGGCCCGCTTCACGGCTACGCCATCGCGCAGCGCCTGCAGCAGATCTCGCAGGACGTGCTGCAGGTGCAGCAGGGCTCGCTCTACCCGGCGCTGCACCGGCTCGAGGCGCGCGGCTGGCTCAAGGCCGAGTGGAAGGCCACCGAAACGGGCCGCGACGCGAAGTTCTACAACCTCACGCGCGCCGGCCGCCGTCAGCTCGAGAGCGAGCGGGCGAACTGGCATCGCCTGGCGTCGGCCATCGGCCTGGTGCTGCGCACCGCGGAGTAAACAGCCGTGGATATCGCACGACCGCGAAATCTTCGAGCGGAGCGGATGCGCCGGGCGGCGTACGCCGCCGGCGTCATCGTGGTGCTCGGCGGCGCGTCGGTCGGCGTCGCGCGGTTGAAGCCGGCGGCACCGACCGTGGAAGCGGCGACGCTGTGGCCCGACACGGTGAAGCGTGGACCGATGGTCCGTCAGGTGCGCGGCCTCGGGACGCTCGTGCCCGAGGATCTCCGCTGGGTCTCTGCGCCGTCGCAGGGGCGGGTCGAGCGCATTCTCGTCCGTCCTGGGACGGCGGTGACGCCCGATACCGTGCTCCTCGATCTCTCGAATCCCCAGCTCGAACAGGAAGCGCAGGAAGCCAGGCTGAAGATGCAGGCGGCCGAAGCGGCGCTCGCCAACCTCCGCATCCAGGTGCAGTCCGACACGCTGCAGCAGCGCGCCGCGGTTGCGGCGATCGACGCCGAGTACCGGAAGGCGCGCATGCAGGCCGACATGAACGAGGCGCTCGCGGCGCGACAGCTCGTGAGCGAGCTCGTGCGGCGGCAGTCGCAGCTCGACGCCGACCAGCTCGCGGTGCGGCAGAAGCTGACGGAGGAGCAGCTGGCGAGCCGCGCCGACGCCGGCACCGCGCAGATTGCCGTGCAGCAGTCGGCGGTCGATCAGGCGCGAGCGATGGCGGAGCTGAAGGTGCGGCAGCTCGAGGACCTCGAGGTCCGCGCCGGCATCGCCGGCGTCCTGCAGACGGTCGCCGTCGACGTCGGCCAGCAGGTGGCGCCGGGCACCAACCTCGCCCGCGTCGCGAACCCGGGCCGGCTCAAGGCCGAAGTGAAGATCGCCGAGACCCAGGCGAAGGACATCATCGTCGGCCAGGCGGCGAGCATCGACACGCACAACGGCGTCGTGCCGGGGCGCGTGACGCGCATCGACCCGTCGGTGCAGGGCGGCACGCGCACGGTCGACGTCAGCCTCGACGGCCCGCTGCCGAAAGGCGCGGTCCCCGATCTCAGCGTCGACGGCACGATCGAGCTCGAACGGCTCGATCAGGTGCTCTACGTCGGACGCCCCGCGTTCGGCCAGGAGAACAGCCACATATCGCTGTTCAAGGTCGAACCAGACGGCACGCACGCCAGCCGCGTGTCGGTGATGCTCGGTCGCAGCTCGGTCAACGCCGTGGAAGTGCTCGAAGGTCTCGCCGAAGGCGATCGGGTGATCCTCTCCGACATGTCCGCGTGGGACGGGGTCGATCGCATTCGCCTCAAGTAGCTCACTCAACGAGGAATCGCATGGATCCGCTCATTGTGCTGAACGGCATCACCAAGGTGTTCGTGACCGACGACGTCGAGACGCATGCGCTCTCGGACGTGTCGTTCACCATCGATCGCGGCGAGTACATCTCGATTGCCGGCCCGTCGGGCTGCGGCAAGTCGACGCTGCTCTCGATTCTCGGCCTGCTCGACACGCCGACGCGCGGCCAGTACCTGCTGAACGGCCGCGAGGTGGCCGACCTGCCGCAGGGGGAGCGCGCCCGCATCCGCAACCGCGAGATCGGGTTCATCTTCCAGAGCTTCAACCTGATTGGCGATCTCACGGTGTTCGAGAACGTCGAGCTGCCGCTGACGTATCGGGGCATGAGCGTCGCCGAACGGCGGCGCCGCACGCAGGAAGCGCTCGAGCGCGTCGGCATGGCGCATCGCGCGAAGCACCTTCCCAGCCAGCTGTCCGGCGGACAGCAGCAGCGTGTCGCCGTGGCACGCGCCGTGGCAGGGGAGCCGCTGATCCTGCTCGCCGACGAGCCGACCGGCAACCTCGATTCGCGCAGCGGCGAGTCGGTCATGGAGCTCCTCTCGGAGCTGCACCAGCTCGGCGCCACCATCTGCATCGTCACGCACGATCCGAGGTACGCGCGGCACGCCGAGCGGCACATCTATCTCTTCGACGGGCAGCTTGCGGACGGCCCGACGGTCGAACCGCCGCTGCCGCCCGGGCCTTCCAACGTGGCGGCGCACGCGTAGGCGCGTCCGCGGAACGGATCACGGAGCGACGCGGAGATCGACGCGGAGCGATTGACGCGACGTTCGTTCGACGGACGAGCCGAAGGAAGCTGTCGCATGACCGACGATGACGTTCGACGCGAGCTGGAGTTCCACGTCGAGCAGCAGACCGCGGACTACGTCGCGCTCGGCTTGTCACCCGAGGAAGCCGCCAGGCGCGCACGTCTGCGGTTCGGCGGCGTCGCGCAGATGAGCGAGGAGTGTCACGACGTGCAGCGGTGGCGCCTCTTCGACGAGATTCGCGACGACGTCCGGTTTGCCGTGCGCCTGGCGCGCCGCACGCCGGTGCTGACCCTCACGACGATCCTCGCCCTGGCGATCGGCATCGGCGCGAGCGCCACCATCTTCGCCGTCGTGAACGGCATCCTGCTCAAGCCGCTGCCCTACGCGGATGCCGACCGGCTGGTCATGGTCTGGAATCGCGCACCGCGCGACGGTGGACGCGAGAACACGATCTCTCCGGCCGATTTCAGAGACTTCGCCGCGCGCACGCGGACGCTGCAGCGGCTCGAAGGCTACTTCTCGTTCATCTCGACCGAGAAGATCGTGCTCGGCGACCGCTCGGAGGTCGCCTACGCGCAGGTGGTGACGCCCGGCATGTTCGACGTGCTCGGGCGTACGGCCGCGCGCGGCCGCACCTTCAGCGCCAATCGCACGGGCCCGGAGATCGTGCTGAGCGACGGCTACTGGAAGCGGCGCTTCGGCGCCGATCCGGCGGTGATCGGTCGCGTGCTGCCCATCGGCGGACAGCCGGCGACCGTCGTCGGCGTGATGCCGCCCGATCTGGTGTTCCCGTACCCCGGCATGCTCGGCCCGTCAGGTTTCACGCGGGTGACGGCGGTCGACATGTGGGTGACGATGGAATTCACCGGGCCGATGGCGGCCGCGCAGCGCACGGTCGGTCCTGACGGCGGACCGGTTCGCGGCGTCCGCTTTCTTGGCGCCATCGGACGGCTCGGGCCCGACGCGTCGATCGACCAGGCGCGCGCGGAGCTGGCGGGCATCGCGGCCGATCTCGAACGGGAGCATCCGGACAGCAACACCGGCTGGACGACGATGATGCGCTCGGCGCGTGATCAGACGGTCGGTCGGATCCGTCCCGCCGTGCTGCTGCTGTTTGCCGGCGTCGGCCTCGTGCTGCTGATGGCGACCGTCAACGTCGCCAACCTGATGCTGTCGCGAAGTCTCGAGCGGCGCATCGAGTACGCGACGCGCGCCGCGCTCGGCGCGGGCCGTGGGCGCATGCTGCGGCAGTCGCTCGTCGAGAGCCTGCTGCTCGCCCTGACCGGAGGAGCGCTCGGCCTCGGCCTTGGCATCGCCGGCATCCGCCTCTTGACGAGCGTCGCTCCCCCCGATCTTCCGCGGCTGCCGGACATCGCGCCAGATTGGCGCGTCGTCATCGTCACGCTCGCGATCGCCCTCACCGCCGGCGTGCTCGTCGCGCTGCTGCCGGCCATCGGCGCCGCGCGCACCGATCCGCAGCAGGTGCTGCGCGAGCAGGGCCGTGGCGCGATCGGCAGCCGCATGCAGCGCCGTTATCGGACCGCGCTGCTGGTGGGACAGGTGTCGCTGGCCTGCGTGCTGACGATCGGCGCCGCGCTGTTGCTGCGCAGCTTCGCCTCGGTGATGAACGTCGATCCGGGATTCAATCCCGAGCGGCTGCTCACCTGGCAGATGAACATCCCGGAGCGGCTCGCCACGACCGACCAGCGGCGCGCGTTCTATCTCGATTTCTTCGCGCGGCTCGAGCGGTTGCCCGGCGTCGTCGCCGTCGGCGGCACGACGCGGCTGCCGCTCGGCAGCACGTCGGTCACGACGACGCTCGAGATCCAGGGACGGGACGTTCCGGCGGCCGAGCGTCCGGAGGTCGAGTTCCGTCGCGCCATGCATCGCTACTTCGAGACGATGCAGATCCCGGTCCGCCGCGGACGCGGGTTCAATGCAGGCGACGGACCGAGCGCGCCGCCGGTGGTGGTGATCAACGAAGCGATGGCGCGGCGTTTCTTTGCCGGCGAGAACCCGGTCGGGCGCCGCGTGCGGCAGGGGCCGAACAGCCCGTGGATGGAGATCGTCGGCGTGATTGGCGACATCCGGCACACCGGGCTCGAGCAGGAGCCGGCACCGGAGATGTACATCAACTACCTCCAGAATCCGCCGGTGGCGCCGTTCATCGTCATTCGCACGAGCGGCGATCCGGCACTTCTGATGGACGCGGTCCGGGCCGAGGCGCAGCGGATCGATCGCGACCTGCCGTTGTACGACATGCGTACGATGGACGACGTGCGATCGAGCGTCGTGGCGGAACGGCGCTTCGTGATGCTGCTCGTCGCGTTCTTCGGGCTCGTGGCGCTGCTGCTCGCGGCAGTGGGGATCGATGCGGTCGTCGCCGTCGCGGTCAGCGAGCGGATGCCTGAAATGAGCCTGCGGATGGCGCTCGGCGCCGATCCGCGTCAGTTGTGGCAGCTGGTCGTGGCGCAGTCGGCGCGCGCCACCTCGATCGGGCTCGCGTTCGGCCTCGTGTTGACCTGGCTCGCGATGCCGCTGCTTCGCGGTCAGCTGTACGGAGTGCGCCCGACCGATCCGATCACCTTCGCGGGCGTCGTCGGCCTGTTCATGTGCGTCGCGGTCGTGGCGGCGATGGTGCCCGCGCGGCGTGCGGCGCAAGCGCAGCCGGGGCAGGCGCTCAAGGGAGCGTAGCGGCCTCCGAGATGACAGCCCATCTCAAAAATTCATTCATCGCGAAGTCGCGAGGTCACGAAAGACGACGCTACATTGTCTATCTCGACGGCTAGCCTGAAGCGCTGGGAGGGCGCATGCTGCGGCCTTAATCGATTAAGTGAGGATGATCGGCGCAGTAGTAGTCCGTGTCCGTGGATATGAGATTAGGAATGCTTGTGGGCCTGGCTCACAGCGGTCGCGGCTGGTCCAGCCAAGACGACGTTGCCGTGGCCTCCGGTGGATCTGGTCGCACTTCCGTGTCGTGCCCGTGTTGGCGCTTCTGCTGATCCGACCTGCCCAGACCGATCTCGCGACGCGATTGTCATCGGTGCGTGTCAACCGATGACGGCTGTTGCCTGTCGCGACAGACGATGCTACCGTCGTCGCTCTCGTCTGTCGTCCTGGTATCGCGGCACGCCCTTCGCACGTGGCTTTGTCACACCACGCCGAGGGGTCGGCTCGGCGACCAGACGGAGACACGGCGACATGACGGAAAACCTCAACGATCGCGTCGAATTGCTGGAATCGGCAATGACAGGGCTGCGTGATCTTCCCAACCAGTTTCAGGAGCTGACAACGCAGTTCGTGCAACTGCGGCAGGATGTCATCAGTGAAATTTCTGCCGTCCGCGGCGAGATGACATCGATGCGCGACGATGTCCGTCACGAGACGACGTCGATGCGCGGCGAGCTCCGTGGCGATATAACGTCAGCGCGCGACGAACTTCGCGACGAAATGACGTCGATGCGTAGCGAGCTTCGCAGCGAAATGGTTTCGATGCGCGATGAGCTTCGCAACGAGATGGCCTCGATGCGCGACGGGCTTCGCGGCGAAATGGTCTCGATGCGCGACGAGCTTCGCAGTGAGATGGCCTCGATGCGCGACGAGCTTCGCGGCGAAATGATCTTGATGCGCGACGGGCTTCGCGGCGAAATGGTCTCGATGCGCGACGAGCTTCGCAGCGAGATGGTCTCGATGCACGACGGGCTTCGCGGCGAAATGGTCTTGATGCGCGACGGGCTTCGCAGCGAGATGGCCGACATGCACACCGAGCTCGCAGGTGCCATCCTGTCGACCGAGACGCGGCTGTCGTCGCAGATGCTCATACTGCACGAGGATCTCGTCAAGCGGATCGCGCTCATCGGCGAAGCGTTCCGGTCAAATCGGCATGACTGAGACGACTGTGCGTCAACCACAGTCGACTTCACCCACCCCGATCGCCGGGCACTATGCACGCGAGGTCCGGCTGAAGCCGGACTCTACGCCTGCAGGCTGAAGCCGGACACTGCAAGTCATCTCATAAACAGGATTCATCACGAAGGTCGCGAGATCACGACGGCTCATACATCGACGCTCTTGTGTCTGCTTCGTGATGAAGCCCCTGAGTCTCGTCTCCGTGTTGGGTCTTGGATGAGGTTCATTCCTGTTGACTTCCAACACGAGATCGCCGATACTCCTGTTGTCTTTCAACAGAGGTAAACGATGGCCGACGACATGGCCGACGTGCAATACGGCACGCTCGATCTCATGGTGCTCAAGACGCTCGACGGTCTCGGGCCGCTGCACGGCTACGGCATCGCGCGCCGGATTGAACAGATCGCCGAAGGCTCGCTGGCGCTGAATCAGGGGACGATCTATCCGGCGCTGGTTCGGCTCGAGCAGAAGGGGTGGATCACCAGCGGCTGGGGCACGAGCGAGAACAACCGCAGGGCGCGCTTCTACAGCATCACCCGGACGGGACGACGCCAGCTCGCCCACGAGATCGAGGCGTGGACGAGAACCGTGGCAATCGTCAACCGGTTGCTGGAGCCGCAGTCGTGACCGCCCTGCGCACGCTGCTGGCGAAGCTGCGCGCGCTGACGCAGCGGAGCCGCTCCGATGCGTGGCTCAGCGAAGAGATCGCGCTGCACCTCGAGATGCTCGAGGGGGAGTTTCGCGCCAAGGGTTGCTCGGTGGACGAGGCGAAGCGCCAGGCGCGCCGCGCCTTCGGAAGCGTCGACCGGGTGCGCGAGTCAACGCGCGAGGCAGGTGGCTTCGCGGCGCTCGCTGCCGCCGGCCGCGACGTCCGGTTCGCGCTGCGCCAGCTCGGTCAGGCACGATCGTTTACCGCCGCCGCGCTGCTGACGCGCCGTCGGCATCGGCGGCACGACCGGCATCTTCAGCGTCCTCGACGTCGTCGCCTTCCGCGAGCTGTCGTATCCCGATCCCGAACGCCTGGTGATCGTTCACGAGGGCTTTCCTCGCTTCGGACCGTTTCCGGCCAGCGCGGCCGATGCCGAGTACTGGTCGACTCATGCGACCTCGTTCGAGCGGGTCTCTTTGGTCCTCGCCAACCTGATGAACCTGGCCGGTTCGGGAGAGCCCGAGCGGCTGCAGGTCGGGCTCGCGTCTCCGGGGCTGCTGCCGATGCTTGGCGCTCGACCGAGCATCGGACGTCTCCCGACCGACAGCGAATCACAACCGGGGGCCGACGACGTGGTCGTGCTGAGCGACCGGCTGTGGAGACGACGTTACCGCGCCGATCCGCACATCGTCGGCCAGACGGTTGCGCTGGATGGCCGGCCGCACACGGTGATTGGCGTCCTCGAGCCTGAATTCAAGGCGCCCAACATCCGCCATCTCTACACCATCCCTGTGCCCGAGATGGTCGTCCAGGCGTGGAAACCGCTGGCTCTTACACCGGAGCAGCGGCGCGCTGTGGGTGGCTACAGCTATCCGGCCATCACGCGTCTGAAGCTGGGGGTTTCGATCGAGCGCGCCCAACAGGAGCTCGATGCGATCCAGAGCAAGCTGCGGCAGGCGACCCCGACGAAAACGGATCTGTACGCGCGGCTCGTGCCGTTCCAGGAGCAGATGGCAAGCCGCTCGCGCGCGACGCTGTTGCTGCTGCTGGCGGCGACCGGCACGGTGCTCTTGATTGGCTGCATCAACACCACCAATCTGCTTTCGGCGCGGCTGCTGGCGCGGCGCCGCGAGATGGCGATCCGGGCTGCACTCGGGGCAGGGCGGTGGCGTCTGATGCGTCAGGTGATGGTCGAGAACATGGTGCTGGGGGTTGCCGGCGGCGCGCTCGGACTGATCGTCGCCTACGCACTGATACAGACGATTGTGTCGCTGGCTCCGGTCGACATTCCGCGGCTCGATGAAGTGGCGCTCGATGCCCGTGCCTTGCTGTTTGCCTGCGCCGCATCGGTCGGGTCCGGCCTGGTCATCGGCATCCCTTCGGCATGGCGCCTCGCCGCAGGCGATCTCCAGGCGTGGCTCCGCAATCGGACCACTGCGGCGGGCGCAGGGCTCTCACATGCGACGCTCGTCGTCTGCGAGATCGGCGCCTGTGCGGCATGCGTGGCTGTGGCGCTGCTGCTCGCCCAGAGCGTCCGCCAGCTCGTGACCGTCGACAAGGGCTTCGATGCCGGGCAGATCCTGACCGCGGACATGAGTCTGCCCGCGAGCCGGTATGCGACGCCAGTGCAGCTGGACGCGTTTTTTTCCGCGGTGACCGACGATCTGCGCGCCAACGCCAACGCCAACGTCGTCGACGTGGCCGTGACCACGCAGCTGCCGCTGACCGGCACCGGCCCGCTCAGCGCGTTGGCAGCCGAGGGAACGACGGTCCCTGCCACCGAGCTGCCGAGCGCAGACGTCCGCAGCGTCACCCCGTCGTACTTCTCCATGGTCAACCTTCGACTGAAGAGGGGCCGCCTCATCGAACCGGAGGATCGCGATCGTCCGGTCGCCGTGCTCTCCGAGCAGTTGGCGGCACAGGGCTGGCCCGGGCTGGATCCCCTCGGACGTCGTTTCCGATTCGGGCTCAATCCGGCCACGCCGCTGTTCGAAGTCGTCGGGGTGGTCGGCGACGTGCGCGGTACGACGCTCGATCAGCCGGTCACACCGACGGCCTACGTGCCGTTTCCGCAGCGGACGCGAAACCTGGCCACGCTGCTGGTGAGGACATCGGGCGATCCGTTCCTGGTTGCGCCGTCGGTACGCGAAGCGATTCACCGCCGGGACAGCGAGCTGCCGCAGCCGCAGATCCGCAGCTTCGACGAGGTGATTGCCGGATCGCTCGAGTCGCGGCGATTCCAGCTCGCCGTGGTCGCGCTGTTTGCCGCGATTGCCGTCGCGCTTGCTGCCATCGGTGTCTTTGGCGTGATGACCTATTCGGTTGCACAGCGCCGCGGTGAGCTCGGCGTGAGGCTGGCGCTTGGCGCGCATCCGCGCACGCTCCTCCTGCTGGTCATGCGGCGCGCCGTACGGCTGGGAACACTGGGTCTCGCGTCTGCCGTGCCGCTGGGGCTCATCGCGAGCGCCGGCATCCGCACGTTCCTCTACGGCGTGTCACCGTTCGATCCGCAGGCGCTTGCGGTGACCGCCGCGGTCACCATGCTGGTGACGATGATGGCGGCCGTGATTCCCGCCGTGCGCGCAAGCCGCATGCCGCCGGCTATTGCGCTGCGGCAGGAATGAAGGACGGCCGGCCTGAGGCCGGCAGCTAGGTGAGCTCTGCGTCGTGGCGTCCGGCTTCGGCCGGACGTCGAGCCCAAGCGCCGTCTGGGATCAAATCTCCCTGACGCCGTGGCTGCGGATCAGGAAGTAGATCGCGACGGCGACGAGCAGCACGCCGTTGATCTGCAGCACCGCCGGCGCGCTGATGTAGGCGGCCGCCCAGCCGCTCGCGAGGCTGCCGAGCGGCATCCCGCCGCGGAACGCCAGCATGTAGATGCTCATCACGCGTCCGCGCATCTCGTTCGGCGCAATCAGCTGCACGAGCGACGTGATCGTCGAGAAGGCGACCATCAGCGCCGCCCCCGTGAGGAACAGCAGGATGCCGCTCAGCCACAGCGAGTGCGACATCGCGAAGGCGACGATCAGCAGGCCGTAGACGGCCTGCACGAGGAGCGTCGTGCGACCCATGTACGAGAACTTGCCGAGCCACGCGACGACGAGCGCTCCGACGACCGAGCCGGATCCGGAGAACGCCAGCAGCCAGCTGTAGGTGTTCTCGTCGCCGTGGAACACGCTCTTCGCGAACACCGGCAGGAACGTCAGCACCGCAAACCCGAGAAACGTCGTCGTCGCGGCAAGGATGATGAGCGCGATGAGCACGCCCCGCTCGCGCACGTAGTGGATGCCGCCAGCCAGTTCGTCTTTCATGCTCTTCTGCTGCGCCGGCGGAATGTGCTTCACGTGCAGCGACATCAGCGTGTAGATGACGACGAGGAAGGAGACGGCGTTGATGCCGAAGCAGACCGCCATCGCCTGCTCGTGCGGCAGGCCGAGGCCGGTGGCCGCCACCGAGATGGTGGCGGCAAAGAGCAGCGGGCCGATGACGCGCGCGATGTTGAACTGGATCGAGTTCAGCGCCACGGCGTTAGGCAGATCCTTCTTATCGACCAGCGACGGCACCAGCGACTGATAGGCCGGTCCGCCGAAGGCCTGCGCCACGCCGGTGACGAACGACAGCACCAGGATGTGCGCGATGGTGACGTAGTCGAAGTAGACGAGCCACGCGAGGGTCGCCGCGGTCGCCATCTGCAGGTACTGCGACGCGAGGAGCGTGCGCCGCCGATCGTGCCGATCCGCGAGCACGCCGCCGACCAGCGTGAACAGCATGATCGGTAGTTGCTGCAGGAACGAATCGAGCCCGAGGAAGAACGCCGAGCCGGTCAGCGAGAGGACGATCCAGTTCTGCGCCGTGATCTGGACCCACGTCCCTATGCTCGAGGTGCAGGCGCCGAACCACTGGACCCTGAAGTCGCGATACGTGAACGCGGCAAGCATCCGGTGCAGCGACCTGGACCCGAGAATGGTGGCTGCGGGCGGGATGTCGGACGTGGGTGAGGCTGGTATGGGTTCGGCCACTAAAGTTGTGTCGTGCAGGAGTTTAGCCTGCCCGCGAGCGTCGCTCATCTTACCCCGACTCCCCATGGCTTGATCGGCAGGAAACGGGTGCGCTGTAGTGCGCGGCAGGCGAAAAAATATCGAAACGAGCATGGGTGTACGCGGATCGGACGAGGAAGCCCCAACACGGACACGGCACGGAAACTGCGATCAGATCCACGGAGGGGACCGCTCATATCTCTCTTGGTGCTCTCTCGAGTCTCTCTTGGTGCTCTCTCGAGATATCCCGTGTGCATTCGTTCTGAAGATGGATGAGCATCTTCGTGACCTTCGAGCCTTCGTGATGAAGCGTGTGTCGAAGGGCTGCCCGTGCGGATGCGACGATCCGTTCGATGCCGGAGCCGATCGAGCGGCGCGACGCGAAGCCCCGGCGCGGATCCCCCATCAGCGTCCCAGAACGGCGAAAGATTCGTCTTCCTGACACTCGAGGACGAAATCGGGCATCGCCAACATCATCGTGCGGTCCGATCTGTTCGCACGGGACCGCTGTTCGCACGGGATCGCGCCGTCATCGTCGAGGCGCCGTTCCTGCTCGTCGAAGGCGTCCTGCAGAACCAGGACGACGTCACCTCGCTTCGCGCGGCAGCGGTGCATGGTTGGCCGGTCTCGACGTCGATCTCTCGGCGCACGATTTCTACTGACATGGCCGTCCGCCCATCCGACGGCTCTCTCCGGCCCACTGCTATAATTCGGGCGATTTTCGGCTGGGTCAGCCTTTTCATCCTGATTCACCCAAACTAGGAGCGAAAACATGTTATTGGCAATACTTCTGGCGCTGTCGATGGCCGTACAAGGCGGCCTGACCGGCGTCGTGAAGGATACGAGCGGCGGCGCCGTGCCTGGCGCGTCGGTGACGATCCAGACCGCGTCGGGCGCCGAGCAGCAGACGGTCACGTCCGGTCCGGACGGCCGCTTCACCTTCGAGCACGTGCCGGCCAACGCGGTCCTGATCGTGCGCGCCGGCGGCTTTGCCGAGCAGCGGCAGTCGGTCACCGGCAGCGGTTCGATCGAAGTGACGCTGCAGCCGCCGTCAATCCTCGAGACCATCGTCGTCACGCCCGCGCGGACCGAGCAGCGGCTCGGCGACACGCCGGCGAGCGTCAGCATCGTCACGAGCGAACAGATCGATTCCTCCCCCGCCGTGATGGCCGACGATGTGCTGCGCAGCGTGCCGAGCTTCAGCCTGTTCCGCCGCGCCAACAGCGCTGTCGCGCAGCCGACGACGCAGGGGGTGTCGCTGCGTGGGATTGGACCGAGCGGACAGAGCCGGACGCTCGTGCTGCTCGACGGGGTGCCGTTCAACGATCCGTTCGGCGGCTGGGTCTACTGGACGCGCGTGCCGCTGGTCAGCGTCGATCGCATCGAGGTGACCGAGGACACGGCGTCGGGCCTGTACGGCAACTACGCGATGGGAGGCGTGATCAACATCGTCACGAGCCGGCCGACGCGGCGGACGCTCGAGCTGAAGCCGCAGTACGGCGCCTTCTCGAAAACGGGCGGCGGCGACAGCGGCTCGACGCCGAAGTTCGACATGTTCGCCAGCGACATCTGGAAGAAGGTCGGGTTCGCGGTGGAGGCGAGCGCGTTCGACACCGACGGGTTCCGCACGGTGACCACCGAAGCCGGACCGGTCGACAACAACGCGCGCGTCGACTACGCCAACGTCACCGGCAAGATCGAGTACCTGCCGACCGATCGCGTGAGCGTGAACGGCCGCGTCGGCCACTTCCGTGAGAACCGCGACAACGGCAAGATCGGCGAGCAGAACGACACGCGGTGGACGAGCCTCAGCGGCGGCGTTCGCGTGAAGCTGCCGGATCACAGCGATCTGCAGACGCGCCTCTTCGGCGACCTCCAGAAGGCGCATTACAACTTCCTCGCCGTGAGCAACTCCGGAACGCTGCGCAACTTCGTGCGCCTGGCGACCGACCAGCGCGTGCCGGTGAATGGCTTCGGCGGCATGGCGCAGTGGCAGAAGGTGATCGGCACGCGCCAGGCGCTCACCGCCGGCTACGACTGGCGCTGGGTGGACGGCGACAGCGAGGAGGATGCGTACTCGGCGATTGCCGGCGCGGGCCCAGGAGCTGACGGCGTGACGCTGCCGGCGATCCTCACCGTCCAGCGCGTCTCCGGCGGCTCGCAGCAGAGCCAGGGCGCGTTCGTCCAGGATGTGATCACGCCGACCGACAAGCTGGTGGTGACGCTCAACGCGCGCGTCGATCACTGGCGCAACTACGACGGCCACAACCTCGAGACCACCGTCGCCACCGGACAGCCGACCGCCAACAACAAGCCGTCGCTCGCCGACCGCACCGACACGGTCGTCAGCCCGCGCGCGGCGGCGTTGTACCACGTCACCGACCGCATCACGACCTGGGGCGCCGTGAACTCCGGCTTCCGCGCGCCGACGCTCACCGAGCTGTATCGCCAGTTCTCGGTCGGCGCCATCACGACGCGTCCGAACAACCAGCTCGGTCCCGAACGGCTCGTCGGCGGCGAGCTGGGGCTGAACGTCGCGCCGCGGCCCGATCTCACCGCGCGCATCACCTGGTTCGACAACCGCGTGAAGGACCCGGTGTCGAACGTCACGATGTCTCCCGGGATGCCGAACTACGCGACCGTCTGCGCCGGCCTCGCGGTCGGCAACTGCGTGCAGAAGCAGAACCTCGGCCGCACGAAGATCCAGGGGGTGCAGTTCGACGTCGAGTACCTCCTCGGCCGCCAGTGGCGCGTGAACGGCGGCTACATCTTCAACAACGCGAAGGTCACCGACGGGGGGGACATCAACGCGTCGCTCGTCGGCAAGTACCTGGCGCAGGTGCCTCGCAACCGCGGCTCGATGCAGATCGTCTACTCGAACCCCGAGCTGGTGAACGTGTCGCTCGGCTTCCAGTTCGTCGGCCTCCAGTACAACGACGATCAGAACGTGCAGTCCATCCCGGCCGCGACGCTCACGGCCGCCGGGTACGACACCGACGTGACCGCCGGTTTGCCCGGCTACACGACGGTCGACCTGATGGCCTCGCGCGATCTCGGTCAGCGCCTGCAGCTGTTCGTCGGCGCGCAGAACCTGACGAACAAGGTGTTCTTCGTCCAGACGAACCCGTCGACCGTCGGCGCGCCGCGGATGGTCACCTTCGGCGCCCGGATCCGGTTCGCGGGGAGGTAGCGACGCGCACGACCTGCGTGATCTCTCGTGACGTTCCTTACTGGTGCGGGGCAGCGGCCGTCGTGGCCGCTGTCCTCTCGCGCCCCCGCCGCGCAAGCGTCGCGCGGTCGACCGTCCGGCCCGAGCGCGCAATCGTCTGCAGCGAGAGGGTGTCCTTGTCGATCTCGACCAGCATGAACGACTGGTCCTGATCGAAGCCCGCCTCGGTCAGCGCCGACTTCTTCAGGTCGCCGCGGCGCAGCTGCCCGGCGGAGCCGGACACGAAGTAGTAGATCCCCTTCTGCGGCTTCAGGCGCTCGTAGATGTGGTCGTGGCCCGAGAAGACGGCGTCGACGCCGTACTGCACGAAAAGCGGCTCGAGGATCAGCCTGAGGTCGGTTTCCGAGCCGTGCCGCCCCGCTGACGAGTAGAGCGGGTGGTGGAAGTAGGCGATCTTCCACTCGTCGGTCGAATCCTTCAACTGCCTGGTGAGCCAGTCCACCTGCGTCGGATCCATGTAGTCGCTGTCCAGCACGAAGAAGCGGACCTGCTTCTTCGTGTAGGTGTAATACCGCTCGCCTCCCATGTGCCACGGCCCGTAGAAACGGTTGTCCTGATTGTCGTGGTTGCCGAGCGCCGCGTAGAACGTCACGCCGGCGTCGAGCAGCGGCTTGTACGGCCGTTCGAACTTCGTCACGAAGTCGGCCGGGCGCTGGCTGCCGTACATGTTGTCGCCGAGCATGATCGCGAAGTCGAAGGGAAACTGCGCGTGCGCCTCGGCCATCCGTGCCGCGACCTCGTACTGTGCCCGGCTTCCGGTGCCGTTATCGCCCATGGCCATGAACTTCACCGAGTCGGGTTCGTTCGGCAGGGTGACGCGAACCGCCTGCTGCGCGATCGCCGGGATCCACAGCAGCGCGGCGAGCAGCAGGACCGACGCTCCGACACGACGCATGGCAGCTTCCTAGTGCTTCCTGAGAACGGGCACGGCCCCCGTGACGAAATCGACGATCAGGTTCGCATCCCGATCGCGCAGGATCAAGTCCCGTCCCATGAAGCGGTACTCGAGCCCTTCCGGCAAACGCGGAAGGTTGACGAGGATGAGCGGCGGCACCGTCGCGAGCGGCGCCTTCTCGGGATAGAGCATGTTGACCATCGGCGGTGACTGCGGCGGCACCTCCTGCATCGCCGCGTAGGCGTCGCGGATGCCGCGCGTCTCGGCGTCGTGCTCGATGAGACGCCTGAAATAGGGTGCCGCGTCGCCGAAGACGTCGCCCGGCCTGGCGTCCTTGCGCGCCGCCATGATCTGCGCGGCGAGCGTCTCCTGCACCTGCTCGACCTTGCCCGTGGCCCGATCGCCGGGCTTCGGTTTCGGCAGATCGTCTTCGAGCTTCTTCTTCATCTCGGCGTAGGCGTTCACCCGTTCGGTGAATCCCTTCACCTCGATCTGCGGGCTGGCTTTCGCCGGTTGTCGCGCGGCGGCAGCGCTCGCGAGCGGGAAGGCGATTGCACCTGCAACGAACAGCAGCGCAACGACCTGTTCGACAGATGGGTTGGCGAGCAACTTGCTGGTCCGTTGCATCACGGAACGGTGGTACTACAAGGAGCGTACCTCGTCAGCTGAGCCGCACATGAAGCTGATTGTCGAACCGGATGACGGCGTCGCGCCGATCCTGACGGCCATCGAGCAGGCGAGGAAGAGCATCGACGTCCTCATCTTTCGCCTCGACCGCCGCGATCTCACCCGCGCGCTCGAGGAGGCGGTGACACGGGGAGTGGCCGTGCGCGCGCTGACGGCGCACACGAACCGCGGCGGCGAGAAGCACCTTCGGCGGCTGGAGCTGCAGCTGCTCGATCGCGGCGTGACGGTGTCGCGCACGGCCGACGATCTCGTGCGCTATCACGGGAAGATGATGATCGTCGACCGCCTGCTCCTGCACCTCTACGGCTTCAACTTCACGACGGCGGACATCGGCAGGAGCCGGAGCTTCGGCATCGTCAGCCGTGACGGACGGCTGGTGCAGGAGGCAATCGATCTGTTCGACGCCGACTTCGATCGCCGGCCGTACACCGCGGGCTGCGGCCGCCTGATCGTCAGCCCGGAGAACGCGCGCGAGCGCCTGTCGGCGTTCCTGCAGGGGGCGCGGCGCGAGCTCCTCATCTACGATCCCGGCCTGACCGACGACGCCATGCTGCGGATCATCACCGGGAAGATCGAGGCCGGCGTCAGCGTGAAGATCATCGGAAAGGTCGAAGCCAAGTGGAGCGTCCCCTTCGAGACCTGTCCCGGCACACGGCTGCACGTGCGCGCCATTGTCCGTGATGGCCAGCGCGCCTTCGTCGGCAGCCAGAGTCTTCGTCGGCTCGAGATGGACAGGCGCAGGGAGGTAGGGGTCATCGTCGACGACAGGAAGGTCGTCGAGGCGATCGCGACCGTCTTCGCGCGCGATTGGGCGGAGACGCCGAGCGGCCGGGCCGCGAACATCAGACTTCGGCGGGGATCGTGGCGGGTGGCGTACCGGTCTCGCGGCGGCGTCGCCGGAGCTCGCCGACTGCGACCGAGCCGGTGAAGATCGCACCGACCGGGATGAACCCCCACAGCTTGTGCCTGGCAACCGCGGCCAGGCCGGCCGAGGCGACGCATCCGCAACTCGAGCAGTCGGGTACTCCGCCGAACTGGCACGGCTCGATCCGCGTCTTCAAATCGGCCGACACGCTCGTCGTCGTGCGCGCGAAGACGCATTCGTCGGGAGACGAGGGCGGTTCGGCGTAGACCTTCAGCATCCCTTCGGGCGATTCCAGCTTCGGGTACCGCAGCCGCAGCGCCATCAGGTCGGCCACCACCCGCTGGCGATCCCCGGGTGTGAGCCGCTCGGCCGAGATCTCGCCGACCTGCGGCGTGTAGAGGCTCATCCAGATCTTGCGGACCTCCTCCTTGACCGACCAGAACTGCAGGAACTCCTCGAGGTAGCCGGCGCGGTTGATCTGCTGCCGCGTCACGGTGCAGTGCACCACGATCCGGTGCCCGAGGATGTGCTTCTGGATGCGATCGTAGGTGGCGGGCGTGCGCCGCGCGTCGTGCTCCGGCTGCAGGCCGTCGATCGACACGACGATGTGCAGCTTCGGGATCGACGCCCACTCCTTTGGAATCTCGCGCACGGCGCTGGTGACCAGCTGCGTGTAGATGCCGCGCTTCGACAGCTCGGGCAGGATCGTGTTCAGCTCCCGGTAGCGAACCAGCGGCTCGCCGCCGACGATCGACACGTGCAGCGGGCGGTGCTGATCGACCAGCCCGAGGACGTTGTCGATGAGCTCCTGGCCCTTGAAGTCGCGGACCTGCCGCAGCGTGATGTCGCCGCCGAGGTGTTCGTCGCCGTACGCGTAGCAGCCGGGGCAGCGGAGCGGGCACTCGCGCGTGATCTCGATCGAGAGCGCCGGCTTGTAGCCGGCGAGGATCCTTCCCCAGGCAGAGACGATCGCTTCCATGGCGATCAACTATAGCAGCGACATCGGTTACATTAGGAGCAATGATTGAGCGACGGAAGTCGAAGATCCAGGGCTGGGGCGTATTCGCAACCGAGACCATTCCGAAGAACAAGCGCATCATTCATTACGCGGGCGAGAAGATCTCGAACCGCGAGAGCCTGAAGCGCGAGGCACTCTACCTCGAGAGAGGGCACATCTGGTGCTTCAAGCTCACGAACCGCACGGTGATCGACGCGGGCGTCGGCGGCAACATCGCGCGCTACATCAACCACTCCTGCAAGCCGAACTGCTACATCGAAATCAAGGACGGCGTGATCTGGGTGCGCGCGGCGAAGACGATCCGGAAGGGCACCGAGTTGAACTACAACTACAACACTGACGGCGAAGGAGCCATCAAGTGCAGGTGCCGACCGGGGTGCAAGAACATGCTATGAGCGGCGGCGCGCCGGCGCGGATCCCGGTTCTCTACCTCCACGGCTTCGCCTCCTCGCCAGACTCGACCAAGGCCAGATATTTCGGCGAGCGGCTCGCCGGCCATGGCGTGTCGCTCGTCACGCCCGACCTCAACGTCCCGGACTTCCGCACGCTCATGATGTCGCGCATGCTCGAGCGGCTGTCGCGCGAGATCGACGCGCAGGGCGGACGCGTCTCGCTCATCGGATCGAGCCTCGGCGCCGCGCTCGCGGTGCTCGGCGCCGCCCGTTTCGGAACCGCCATCGAACGGATGATTCTGCTCGCGCCGGCGGTGATGTTCGCCAAGCCTGGACATTCGCTGCTGCCGCCCGAGCGCATCGGCGACTGGCAGCGCCGCGGCTCGCTCCCGTTCTTCCATTACGGCTACGGCGAAGAGCGGCTGCTGGATTACGCGTTCTACGAGGACTCGCTCGCCCACGATCCATTCGACGTCGCCTTCGACCAGCCGACGCTGATCTTCCAGGGGCTGCGCGATACGGTCGTCGATTGCCGGATGGTCGAGGCGTTCGCGCGTGTCCGTCCGAATATCACGCTGTCCCTCCTCGACGACGACCATCAGCTGACGTCGAGCCTGCAGCGGATGTGGGAGTCGATCGAGGACTTCCTGGGGCTCGTCGAGTGACGTCACTGCGCCACCGGCTGCTCGCCATGGTCCTGGCCTGCGCGGCCCTGTCGATCGACGGCCATGCGCCGCTCGTCGTGCGTCCGTTCGCGGCGGCGCGGCAGACCGCGTCACCTGTCACACGGCAGACGATTCGCATCGGCGTGCTGCGGAACGGGTCGTACGAGGTGCAGACGCTGTCGATGGACGAGTACGTCGCGCGGGTACTTGCCGGAGAAGCGGCGCCCGACAGCGCGCCGGCGGCGCTCGAGGCGCTGGCGATTGCGGTCCGCACCTACACGACGACGAACCGCGGCAGGCACCAGGCCGAGGGGTTCGACCTCTGCGATCAGACGCACTGCCAGGTGATGCGCAACGCGACGGCGGCAACCGAGCGCGCCGCGGCGTCAACCTCGGACCAGATCCTCCTCTATCGCGGACAGCCGGCCACCGTCTACTACAGCGCCTCCTGCGGCGGCCGCAGCGAGAAGCCGTCGAACGTCTGGTCGGGAGCCGAGGATCCGCCGTATCTGCCCATTCACGAAGACGACGGGTGCGGCGGGTTTCCGATGTGGAGCTCCGAGCTGGCCGTGAGCGATCTGCAGCGCGCCTTCGCCGCCGCGGGGTACCGCGGCACGCTGCGCGACATGCGTATCCTGGCGCGCAACGACTCGGGACGCGCCGCGCGGCTCGAGCTCGAGGGGATGACGCCGCGCGAGATCACCGGTCAGGATCTGCGCATGGTGGTGGGGCGCACGCTCGGGTTTCAGCACATTCAGAGCACGGCGTTCGAGCTTCGCCGCAGCGGACGCGCGTTCCGCTTCACGGGACGCGGCGCGGGTCACGGGGTCGGGCTCTGTGTGATCGGATCGATGAAGCTGGCCGCGGCGGGACAGGGCGCGCCGGCCATTCTCGCGCGCTACTTCCCGGGAACGCAGATCGGGCCGGCGGGCCCACGGCTCACGACGAGCGCACCGCCCGCTGCCGCTCCTGCCGTCGCGGCGCCTTCCGCGACCGCCGCTCCGCCGCGCGCCGATCTCCCGGCTGGCGCGCCGGTGACGGCAGCGCGCGGGACGTCAGCCGCCGCAGCCCCCACGCCGCCGCCCGCCTCGGCATCGACCGCGCCGACGACGGCGGCCTCTCCAACCGGCGAGGTGACGGTGACCCTTCCGGTGGCCGAAGCGGATCAGCGCGACGCCCTCGTCCAGCTCGTGTCGCGTGAACGGGCCGCCATCGCGCAGGCGCTGGCCGTCGACGCTCCTCGCGCGCGCGTGCGCGTCCACGAGAGCGTCGAGGCATTCGAGCGGGCATCGGCGCGTCCGGGGTTCACGCTCGGCGCCGCGCGCGGCGGCGAGATCGAGCTGGCGCCGCTCTGGATCCTGCGGGAGCGCGGCATGCTCGAACGGACCGTACGGCGCGCGCTGGTGCAGCTGATGGTGGACGGCGTGCTGCCGGCTCGGCCTGCCTGGATTCGCGAAGGCGCGGCGGTCTACTTCGCCGATCCGACGGCATCGACCAGCGCCAGGCCGCCGTGCCCGCAGGACGCGGAGATCGAGCAGCCGCTGTCGGTCGGCGCCTACGGCGATGCGCTGGCGCGCGCGCGTGTCTGTTTCGAACGCCAGATCAGCGGCGGACGCGACTGGCGCCGCGTCCGCTGACAGACCGGCTACCAGCAGATCCCGCGGTAGTCCGCCTGCAGCACCGCGCCGGAGATCGGCACGCGGACGAGATCGATGACGATCTGATCGCGCCGGCACGCCTCGAGCGCGGCCGTGAACTCCGGCGCCTTGTTGCCGACGACGAGCACGTCGCTGCCGTCGACGACCTCTTCCACCGTGTCGCACAGCAGCGACGACAGGTGCGGGATCTGGCCGTCGATGTACTCCTTGTTCGAACCGACCAGGCGCGCGATCGACACGTTCCGGTCGTAGATCCTCAGCGAGCACCCTTTTCCGAGCAGCGATTCGGCGAGGATCACCATCGGGCTCTCGCGCAGGTCGTCGGTGCCCGCCTTGAAGCTGAACCCGAGCAGCCCGATCCGTTTGCGGCCGGTGTCGAGCACCTGCGTCAGCGCCTGCTCGATCTGCAGCCGGTTGCTCGGGAGGATCGACGAGATCACCGGCAGATCGATGTCGACCTCCTTCGCGCGGTACTGGAGCGCACGCACGTCTTTCGGCAGGCACGAGCCGCCGAACGCGAAACCGGGCTTCAAGTAGTAGGGCGACAGGTTCAGCTTCTCGTCGCGGCAGAAGACCTCCATCACCTCGTGGCTGTCGACGCCGAGCTTCTTGCACAGGTTCCCGATCTCGTTGGCGAAGCAGACCTTCAGCGCGTGCCAGGTGTTGCTCGTGTACTTGATCATCTCGGCGACGCGGATGCCGGTGCTGACGAGCGGCGCGTCAATCGACTGGTACAGCGCGATCGTCCCGCTCGCGTCGGCAGCGTGGTTGTGGCCCACCAGCGTCAGCGGCGGCTTCCGGAAATCCTTGAGCGCCGTCCCCTCGCGCAGGAATTCCGGGTTCACCGACACGCCGAAGCCGTCGCCGTACTTCTTGCCCGACGCCTGCTCGATCGCCGGAATGACGAGGTCATGGGTCGTGCCTGGCAGCACGGTGCTCCGGACGACGACCACGTGATACGACGGTTTCTTCGCGATCTCGCCGCCGATCTGCGACGCGACGCGTCCGAGGTAGGTGAGATCGAGGCTGCCGTTCTTGCGGCTCGGTGTGCCGACACACAACAGCGACACCTCTGACGAGGCGACGGCGTCGGCGGTGTCGGTGGTCGCGCGCAGCTTCCCGGCCGACACCCCCTGCGCGAGCAGTTCCTCCAGGCCGGGCTCCACAATCGGGCTTCGTCCGGCATTGACGGCAGCCACCTTGTCAGGATTGACGTCGACGCCGACGACGTCATGACCATCCGCGGCGAACGACGCCGCCGACACGCTTCCGACGTACCCGAGACCAAACACCGAGACCTTCATTCGCTCACCTGCATCCTTGATGGTTGTCGTCCGGCTGAAGCCGGACACTACATTCCACTTGCAAGTCCGGCTGAAGCCGGGACACTACATCTGTCAGGCCGGCCGCCATATCTGTCAGGCCGGGCGCCACATCCTCCAGGCGGACGCGACCGGCATCGTCGAGGCGAACCGCACCAGCGCCTGTTCCAGATCGCCGGCCACGACCGACCAGTCGTAGTTTGCGACCACGAGTTGGCGCGCGGCGCGCTCGAGGGAACGGCGCTTCTCGATGTCGCGAAGCAGCCGTACTGCCGCGCGGGCAAAGCCGCGCGGCTCGTCGGCGAGCAGCAGGTGCTCGCCGGGTGTAACCGGCAGACCCTCGGCGCCCACCGTCGTGGAGACGACCGCTTTCGCCATCGCCATCGCCTCGAAGATCTTCAGCCGCGTGCCGCCGCCGATGCGCAGCGGCACCACGTACACCGCGGCCTCACGCATGTACGGCCGCACATCGTCGACGCGGCCGGTGACGGTGACGCCATGTTCCGCCGCCAGCCGCTTCACGGCGGGCGTCGGCGCGCGGCCGACGATCGAGACCGTGACGTCCGGCTCCTCGGCGCGAACGAGCGGCAGGATGTCGCGGCAGAAGAAGACCATCGCGTCCTCGTTCGGCAGCCAGTCCATCGAGCCGGTGAAGATGAGCGACCGCGATGTTGACGGGCTGGCCGATTCGGGGGCGTCGCTCGCGGGCGCGAAGAACGCGGTGTCGACGCCGGTCGGCACGACATGAATCGGCTGGGCCGCCACTCCCGGGTAGAGGCGGCCGAAGGTGTCGCGATCGGCGTTCGACACCGCGAGGACCCCATCGAAGCGCCGGATCGCCGACCCTTCGAACCGGAGCATCCGCCGGTGCTGGATGCCGTACAACCAGCGCAGCATCCGGCTCGACGTGGTCGACGCATGACGCCGCCAGATCTCCGCCTCGACGTTGTGCGTGAAGAGCACCGCCGGGCACGGCAGATCGCGCGGCATGTTCACGGCCGGCGGCAGGAAGTCGCAGACGATCAGGTCGAACGACGTGCGCGCCAGCGCGCCGGCGATCGCCTGGCGATACTCGCGCGACTCGTACTTCGCGACGGCGTACGGCCGCCGATCGATCAGGTGACGCGCCGCGTCGGCGTAGAAGGCGACCGTCCCTTTCGCCGGGTCGCGGCGAGGAACGGTGATCACGTCGGCCGCCACCTCGCGCATCCCCTGCACGTCGTCGGGCGGCTGATCGGGATCGGCGTACGAGAGGAACGTGATCGTGTGCCGCTTCGCGAGCTGCCGCATCAGGTGCCACGTGCGCAGCTTGCCCCCTTTGTCGAGCGGCAGGAGGAGATCGGATTTCAGCCAGAGAATGCGCATGTCAGACAGAGGGGGGCGTGGGAACGTCCGGCTGAAGCCGGACGCCACGTTCGGAGACGACGCCACGTTCAGGGCGGACGTCACGCTCCGGCAGGGCGCCACGTTCCGATCGTTCCGGCAGCGTCTGGATGCCGTCGGCGTCTACGAAGGTGCGGTACCACAGCTCGAGATTCAACAGCATCCACACGCGATCCCAGCCGTCGATGCGGCCCGTCTCGTGATCCCGCAGCAGCGCCTCGGTGGCGGTCGCGTCGACGATGCCGCGCTCACGCGTGCGCCGATCCAGGAGCACCTCGCGCATCGCTCCGTTCCACCGCGCGCGCGTCCACCGGGCGAACGGAACCGGGAATCCCATCTTCGGCCGCGACAGAATCGAGGCGGGCAGCACCCCCGTCATCGCTTCGCGCAGCACACGCTTGGTCGTGAAGCCGGAGAGCTTCCAGGCGTCGGGGATCGTGGCGGCGTACTCCACGAGCACGTGATCGAGGAACGGGACGCGGCTCTCGATGGACGCGGCCATGCTCATCTGGTCCTGCTTCATCAGCAGCTCGACCAGGTACGTCTTCATGTCGGCGTAGAGCAGCCGTGTGAGGAGGCTGCTGCCGGCAGGCGGCCGATCGAACCAGATCCGCGACGCTCCGTACGCCCGCATCTCCGTCAGGCCGGCTCTCGCTCCGGCCGCGAGCAGCGCCTGCTGGTCGGCCAGCCGCACGGCGGCGAAGTTGTCGAGGAACATCGCCTCCGGGGTCCGTTCCATCGCGAGGAACGAGCGCCGCGCGATCTGCCCGGCGCGCCCGGGAACTGCCGGCACGAGGGTCGTCGCCACGAACTGCCGCAGCGGCTTCGGCAGCATCCGCTGGTAGATCGTCCCGGCGCGCCAGTTCATCGCGATGCGCGGGTACTTGCCGTATCCGGCCAGCAGTTCGTCGCTGCCTTCGCCGGTGAGCACCACGGTCACGTGCTGACGCGCGAGCTTCGACACGAAGTACAGCGGTACGCTCGACGGGTGCGCGATCGGTTCGTCCTCGTGCCAGATCAACCTGGGGAGCGCGCCGAAGAAATCGCGATCGCCGATCACGACCTCGTGCGCGTCGGCGCCGATCGCCTCAGCCACTTCGCGCGCGTAGCCCAGCTCGCTGAACGCGCGTTCCTCGAAGCCGACCGAGAACGTCTTGATGGGCCGATCGACGAGCCGCGCCATCAGCGCGGCGATGGCGCTGCTGTCGATGCCGCCCGACAGGAACATGCCGAGCGGCACATCCGACATCAGACGGAGCCTGACCGATTCGGTCAGCAGCGATCGAAACCGATCGACGATCTCCGCCGGATCGACGGCGTTCGCGGAGGCCGCGCGATTCGCATCCGCGCTCCCGGCAACGTGTGCGACCTCCGGCAGCGGAATGTCCCAATACTGCCGCACGCGAAGGTTGCCCTGCTCGAACACGAGACGATGTCCCGGCAGCAGCTTGTGAATCCCGGCGAACAGCGTGTCGGCTCCCGACACATAGCGGGTGCTCAGGAGCTCCGGCAGCACCGCCGTGTTCGCCTCCGCGCGAACGAGGCGGCTCGCGAGCAGCGCCTTGATCTCGGATCCGAACAGCAGCAGGCTGCCGACGCGCGTCCAGTACAGCGGCTTGATCCCGAGCCGATCGCGCACCAGCAGCAGCCGCCGCCTCGGAGCATCCCAGATCGCGAACGCGAACATCCCCCGGAACCGCTCCACCGCTTCGTCGCCCCACTGCTCGTAGGCGTGCACGATGGTCTCGGTATCGGACTTCGTGCGGTACCGGTGTCCGAGCGCTTCCAGCTCGCGGCGCACGTCGGCGTGGTTGTAGATTTCGCCGTTGTAGACGACGTGAATGCGCCCGTCCTCGTTGGCGAGCGGCTGTTGTCCCGCGGACAGATCGACGATGCTGAGGCGCCGGTGGGCGAGCGCCGCGTGTGCGTCGCAGTAGAGCCCCACCTCGTCGGGGCCGCGGTGCGCGATCACGTCGCGCATCCGTACCGCGATCGTTCCGGCGTCGGCCGGAAGCCCGTCAACGGAAACCAGTCCAGCGATGCCGCACATAAGCCAGGGTCAGAGAGGCGCGAGCTCCGAGTGAACGGCGGGTTCGGCCGTGCGGCGCGCGAGCTCCTCGTCGTACAGCGCCTCGACGGCTGTCACCATGCGATCGAAGGAGTAGCGCGCGTCGACGAGCGCGCGGGCCGCGGCCGCGAGCGCGCGGGCACGTGCCGGCTGCGCGAGAAGATGGCAGATGGCGGCCGCGAGACCATCGGGGTCGCGCGGCCTCACGAGCACACCGGTCCGGCCGTCCTCCACGATCTCCCGAACGCCGCCGACTCCGGAGACCACCACCGGCACTCCGGCGGCCATCGCTTCCAGCACGGCGTTGGGAAACGCCTCCGATTCCGACGGCAGCGTGAAGAGAACCACTTTGGCCAGCATCGACGCGACGTCGTCCGTGTGGCCGTGGAAGGTGAAGGCGCCGGCGAGCCCCCGCTGTACGGCGAGCTGTTCGAGACGCGCGCGCTCGCTGCCGTCGCCGACGACGTCGAAATGGACGTCGGGGAAGCGGGCGAGGATCGCCGGGGCCGCATCGAGCAGCGTGTCGTGGCCCTTGCCGGGCCGCAGGTTCGCGACGATGCCCACGCGGCGCAGTGCATCAGGCAGAACACGCGGCGTGAAGCGCGACAGGTCGAGCCCGTTGGGAATGACGGCAATACGTTCGTCCGCCACCCGTTCACGCCGGAGCCGTTCGGCGGCCGCTTCGGCATTCGCCAGCACGCGGTGCGCGAAGGTATAGGCCACCCGCTGCAGCGCGATCTGCCCGCGCGACTTGCCGGCGGCGATCTCGCGGCGGCTGCCGATGCGGACAGGCACGGCGGCCACTGCTGCCGCGGGCAGGAAGAAGATGTTGGTATAGAGCTCCGACGTGTGCACCAGGCGCACGCGCCGCTGACGGCACCAGCGTGCGAACGCCTGCATCTGCGCTGCGGTTCGATGATCGGCGAAGCGGCGGATCGGGAACGCCGCGATCGAGGCTGCGCAGTCGGCGATGCGCGGCAGCCACGCGCCTTCCGCGTGGAAGCAAGCGACGTGCACCTCCCAGCGGCGGCGGTCGAGCCGGCGCACCAGCTCCGTCATCTGACGCTCGGTTCCACCAGGTTGAAAGTTGGAAATGGCGATCGCAATCGGTAGAGGTCGAGCTGACGGCACGCACCCAACCGAGCAATCGAGGTGCCATGACTTTTCGCCCTTCTCGTGCGGCGTTTCCGCTTTTGGCGATTTTCTCCGGCTCGCGACGGAAAACGTTTTCCGTCGCTGTGACCCGCGCCACCTACGTGCAGTAGAGGTGACCGTGCAGCGCGACCGGCAGATCCTCGGCACGCGCGAGCCGCGCGCCCGACTCCACGTGGAGGATCTCGTAGTCCTCGTCCCAGAGCAGACGCGTGACCGACGTCAGGTTCTCGAGCTTCCTCTCGTCGTCCGCTCCGTGCATCTCGATGTAGAGGCGCGGATGCCGCGTCGCGAGCAGCGTGGTCATCCCTTCGAGCACATCGCGCTCGAGCCCTTCGACGTCGATCTTCACGAAGTCGGGGCCCGGCAGCCCCGAGGCCACCTGGTTGTCGAGGGTGTCCAGCTGCACGTCGACGGTGACGACCGCTTTCTCCTGGCGAATCTGGTCGGCGATGCTCGCCTCGAGCGATCCGCGCGCGGTCTCGTCTGCCGGAAACACCAGCGTCGCGCGTCCCGGCGTCGAGCCGAGCGCAAGCGGCCGCAGCCGCACGTTGTCGAAGCCGTTCAACCGCACGTTCTCGGCGATCTTCGCGAAGCTTCTCGGATTCGGCTCGAAGGTCACGACCTGCCCGTCACGGCCGACCCGGCGTGCGAAGAACAGCGTGAATATCCCTTCGTAGCCGCCGACGTCGAACACCGTGTCGCCGTCGAAGGAGAGGCGCTGCAGGAACTGCTCTTCGCGCGAGAGGGCGCCGAGCTGCGGCACGAAGCCGAGGCCGCCTCTCCGGCGAAGCCCCTTCGCGAGACCGTTGCGCACGGTATACACACGATCGGCGACGAGAGGCTGGAGTGTGGCGATGACGGCACGTTTCAGCATGAGGACCTCTGGAGAGCGGCCGCACGCGGCGCGAAGTCGACGTGCAGATCCGGAGCGTGACGCGTGAGGTGCACGTAGATGGCGCGGCCGTCGGCACCGCGAACGAGCGAACCGTCGACAAGCGCGATAGAGGAGACGCAGTCCGACGCACGGCAGAAACACATCCGCGCGTCGGTCTCGTAGCCCGCGAGACGCCAGGACTGGCGCGTCGCGCTGGTCGCCGGGCTCCTGGTGTCTCCGGGCGTCGCGAGCCCGAAGACGTCGATCGAATGCGCGCGCGTGATGCGGACCGCAAGCGCGCGCGCCACGCTTCCGGCCTGCGCCCAGACCGGCACCTGCTCGACGGCGAACACCTCGTTGGACCGGTTCATCCCGAAGACGGAGACGATCCACTGCGGCGTCGCTCCCGCACACGAGATGCGCAGCGCCGACGTCGGCTCGATGCGGCCGTAGACGGGCGCGTGCCATCCGATCGCGTCGTCGGGGCTCCCGTGCGTGTGTGTCAGCACGCCGCGTGAGACGGCGAAGTCCACCCGCTCGCCGGCGCTGCGAAATATCGCCTGACGACCGGCCGGATGCACCGACCAGCGCGGATCCAGGTGCCAGTGCACCGCGATGTCGTGCGTGCCCGGCCCCTCGACGAGGTCCGCCACGATCACGAGATCCCCGTGCAGTGCGAGCACGTGCCGGCGATGGCGAACCGGCGCGTAGCCGTCGTGCGACGCCTCCAGGTAATCGAACGCCGCGTTGGTCCGCCAGACGTGCGCGTCGGCGTTCGCCGTCTGCGTCCAGTGGAACGGACCGGCGGGAGTCGATTGCGAGCGGCCGTCGACGACCACCGTGTTGTGCAGCGCCGACGACCGGAATCGATCGCGTGTGGCGGGATCCGCCGTGTAGCACGCCGTTCCAGGATCGATCAGGAGCGGCATGCCGCGCACGCTCAAGGTCAGCGAGAGCGCGTCGGCGTGGGCATGGCCGCCGTTCTCGTATCCGTGCCGCCCCGCGTCGACCACGAGGTGATCGCCGGCCGTCGAGCGCGACACGTAGTAGCCCATGTCGGGCAGCGCGGCCGACCCGATAGTGCCGGCCGGTGCGATCGACAGGGTGCGAGCGACGCCGCCCTGAAACGCCGGGTGCGCGAGAACCCAGAGCGCCTCTTCCGGCGCGTCCCCGATTCGCAGGTCCGGCCTGTCGAGCAGCGAGGCCGCGATTGTCAGCGAGTCGCGCACGTCGTCGGCGTCGCGTCCACAGATCGGGAACATCATCCCCCCGTCGTCGTCGCCGATGTGCGGCAGGCGCCCATTCGGATCCGCGAGGAGGCGTGCCGCGGTCGCCAGCCGCCCAACGGCCCGTTCGAACGTCGACGCCGCCGGATCGCCGGTGATCCGCGCGACCGCGAGGGCGAGCAGATAGAAGTCGAGCGTGTAGCGGTGATAGTGCGTCGATCGTTCCAGGTGACCGCCGTCGCGCCCGATCTGACGCGAGACCTGCGCGACGAGCACCGCCCGGCCGGTGTCGGCGTACCGGGTACCACGCTCGAGGACTGAGAGAGACCGCCCGGCCGCATACAGCGCCAGCGCTTCGCCGAGCAGATGGGTGTTCGGGCTGAAGTAGTGCGACAGGTTCTGCTCGACGTGCGTCAGCTGTCGATCCAGGGCGATCAGAAGATCCACGAGCCACGGTTGCTCGTCGTCATCGTCGACGGCGAAGAGCTCGATCGCCCAGAGCCAGGACAGGCAGCGGAACCCGAGCTCCAGCATGCTGGCCCAGTTGATGCCGATCAGCGGAGGGTTCGCGGCGATCCAGCCGCGGATGTGTGCGAGGGCGGTCTCGCGGTAGATGTCGTCGCCGGTGAGCCACCATGCGCGCCCCAGCGCGAGCAGGTGCTGGTGCCGATTCAGCTCCCAGATGATCTTGTGATCGCCGCAGGCGGGCGAGAGATAGGGAACCGTCGTCCAGAACCGGAGCGGCGCCCGACGATGGTGCACCGGATCGAGATGCCAGTCTGGAGCCGGTCGATCCTGCGCGTCGAAGCGCAACGCGCGGTACCCGAGCAGGTCGTATTCGCCGCTCACGATCCGATCGGCACGCGCGCGTGCCTCCGCGGCAGACGAAGGGAAGGCGCGTGCGATCTGCCGCACGAGCGGATCGCGCATCGACGGGGCGACGAGGAAGCGAGGCGGCCGTTGGCGGAGCAGCGCCGACAGCGACGCGTGCGCCGATCGCCAGTCGCCGGCGCGCGCCGCGCGAATCACCGGCGCGGTGTCGTCGGTGCGAACGAGCGTGCGCAAGAGATCGCCGCGATGCCAGGCCGGAGGTCTGACGCGGGCGGCGAGGCGACGGGCGGCATTGCGTGCGGCACAGGACGTTCGCCAGCGCAGTTCCGCGGCGCTCATGCGTGTAAGGCGCGACAGACCCATCGCCCTCACGCTTCGACCGTCGTCGCGCCAGCCGGCGCCTCCGGGAGCACCCCGCGATAGAGCGCGAGCCATTGATCGCGTACGCGGCTCCAGGTATAGCCGGCGATGCTCGCGTGTGCGTTCTCGGCGAGGCTGCGAGCCCAGTCTGGCCGTGCGAGGAGGCTCGAGACGTGTGTCGCGAGCGACTCGTGATCGTCGAGCGGCGCGAGCAGCCCATCCTGTCCGTCGCGGAGGAGCGCCGGCACGCCGCCGGCCCTGGTGGAGACCACCGGCAGCCCGCTGGCGAACGCTTCGAGCACCGAGAGGGGCATGTTGTCGATGTTCGGGCTCTGGATGTAGATGTCGTGCGACGCGTAGAAGCTGGCGATGGCTTCGGGCGCGACGCGGCCGGCGAACGTCAGGTTGCGAAGTCCGAGCGAGGCTGCCAGCGACTGCAGATCCGCGCTCGCGCTGCCGCTGCCGACGACCGTCAGCGCCGCGTCCGGGTGTGCGGCCTGAACACGCGCGAACGCGCGTAACGTGCAGGCGACGTTGTAGAGCGGCTCGAGGTTGCGCGTCGACAGCAGCCGCGGGCGGAGCGGCACGCGCGGGCGGTACTCGAAGCGCGCGGTGTCGATTACGTTCGGAACGACCGCTGCCTCGAACCCGAAGGTGTCGAACACGCGTGCAAGGAACGGCGACGGCACGGCCACCCGGTCGGCAAGTCCGACCGCCCATCGTGCGACGGCCGATCGCGCCAGGTGATCCGGCGCTTCGCCGCTGTGGTAATTGAGGACGACCGGGCGGTCCAACGCACGCGCGACGAGCAGTGCCGGCAGCGGTGCAAGGAGAAACGACGTGTACGACGCCGAGAACACGTGGACGACGTCGGCGCGCCGAAGCTCGCGCGCGAGCAGCGGGACGTAGGTCGACTCCGTCGCGAGCGTACGAAGGTACTTGACGCGCGTCATCCAGCGGAACGGTGCCGGAGGCAGCGGGTTGTGCGGCACGAGCCAGGCGCTGACGGCCGGATCGTTGCGCCACGAGCGCAGCAGCTGCTCGGCCTGCACCGATTGGCCCCCCAGAATCCGGAGCGACGGCGCGACGATGGCGATTCGAAGTCGGGAGTTGCGGTCCACCTGTTCGCCGGCACAGTTGCAAAGCATGCGCCCGCCGAGTCGCGCCGATCGCCGTGGCGTTCGGGCCTCAGGTGAGGTCGGTGTTCGAGGGTGGCTGCCGCTTCGAGGTGTGGGGGCCGGCTTCAGCCGGACCATTGAGATGCTCTGCTGGAACGCCCCTTGCCTATTCGGGAGTCCTCGTGCGGAATCCTGTTGCTCAATCTCCGCGGCGACCCGTTCTGTCGGCCATCACGCCGGTCTACAACGTCGCCGATTACATTCACCGCTGTATTGAATCGGTGCTCTCCCAGACCCTGAGCGACCTGGAACTGCTGGTTGTCGACGATGGCTCCACGGACGAGACGCCGCGGATCGTGCAGGACTACGCGGCGCGCGACCTGCGCGTGCGCATGTTCCGAGGACCGAATCGTGGCGTCTCCCATGCCCGCAACGTCGCCATGCGTCACGCGCGCGGCCGGTACCTCGCGTTTCTCGACGGCGACGACGAGTGGGATCCGCGATTTGCGATGACCCTGGTCGGTGCGCTGGAGCGCCAGCCGGAGATGGCGATCGCCACTGGCAACGCGGTCAACGACGGCGGCGGCGCGCTCGATGGCCGGCTGGTGCGTCCGTGGCCGGAGGAGCCGCGCGAGATCACCTTTCTCGACATGATCGAGCGCGAGGACGCGGTCTTCATCATGTCGGTCTTCCGCCGCGAGGTATTCGACGCGATCGGCGGATTCAACGAGTCGCTGTGCCGCAGCGAGGACTACGAGTTCTGGCTGCGGGCTGCGGCCGCAGGGTTTCGCGTCCTTGCGTACCCGCAGCCGCTGGGGCGGTATCGCCGCAGGTCGGGCAGCGCCTCGGCCGATCAGACGGCGATGATCGACGCGATGATGACGGTGCTGGCGCGGGCGCGCGGGTTCCGCGGGCGGGCACGCGCCGACGAACTGGCGGCCATCGATCGGCAGATCGCACGGCTCTCGTCGATGCGTCTGCTCTGCGCGGGGAAGGCGGCGCTGCTGCGGCGCGACTTCGCCGGCGCGCGGACGGCGTTCCTCGAGCTCTATCGGGAAGACAACCGCGTGCAGCACGCTCTGCTCTGGGCATCGCTCCTCCTCGCGCCGAGGCTCGTGCTGAAGGCCTACGAAGCACGGCTCGCCCGCCTGGAGCGGACCGCTTCACGAGAGAACCGCCTGAGCTTTGCCTCCAACTGACCCGTTCGAGCTCGCGTGACCGCTCGATGTCGCGGTCTGGCGACGGTTTTGCTCAGCCGTTTGCCATGCCGAGGATCTGGACTGCCGTCGCCGGTTCTCTTGTCGTGCTGGCGATCGCGCTGCCGCAGCGTCGGACCGAAGCGGGCATGCTCAACGTTCCCGCGGGCGGCGACCTGCAGGCGGCGCTGAACGACGCGCGACCTGGCGACACGATCTACCTCGACCCCGGCGCCACCTACACCGGCAACTTCGTCCTGCGACCGCGCTCGGGCAGCGGCACGGCGCCGACGATCATCCGCACCGCCGGCCCCGATGTCGTTGCTCCAGGGGAGCGGATGACGCCGGAGAAGGGCGCGAACCTCGCGAAGCTGCAGTCGCCCAACACCATGCCGGCGCTCGCCACCGCGCCGCTCGCGCGCGGCTGGCGCGTCGAGCTCGTCGAGTTCCTGCCGAATCGCGACGGCGCCGGCGACATCATCAACCTCGGCGACGGTTCGACCGCACAGCGCGCCGTGGCGACGGTTCCGTCGGATATCACGCTCGATCGCATCTATGTCCACGGCGATCCGGCGCGGGGGCAGAAGCGCGGCATCGCGTTGAATGCGGGCCGAACGGCGATCACGAACTCCTGGATCGGCGACATCAAGGCGCTGGGACAGGACTCGCAGGCGATTGCCGGGTGGAACGGCCCGGGCGACTATCTCATCGAGAACAACTTCATCGAGGGGGCAGGCGAGAACATCCTGTTTGGCGGCGCCGACCCGGCGATCCTGGAACTGACGCCCACGAACATCGTCATCCGCCGCAACACCATCAGCAAGCCGCTCGCGTGGCGGCAGCCCGGGGTGCGCTGGCAGATCAAGAACCTGCTCGAGCTGAAGAACGCGCGGAACGTCGTGATCGAGGACAACCTGTTCGAGCGCAACTGGTCGCAGGCGCAGGCCGGGTACGCCATCCTGCTCACGGTCAGGAACCAGGATGGCAACTGTCCGTGGTGCGAGGTGCGCGGCGTTCGCATCCAGCGCAACACGATTCGCGATGTCGCCGCCGCCTTTCAGATTCTCGGGACCGACTACCTGAAGCCGTCTCGCCAGACGTCGGAGATCGTGATTCGCGACAACGTCGTCGACGGCCTCGACGGCCGCACCTGGGGCGGCGACGGGTACCTGCTGCAGATGACCGACGGGCCGCACGACATCACGGTCGATCACAACACCGTGATCCAGCGCGACTCGAGCGGCATCGCGAAGATCGACGGCCGCGTCGACGGCTTCGTCTTCACCAACAACGTCGTCGCACACGGCGCGTACGGGATCATCGCGACCGCTCGCGCGCCGGGCAACGACAGCATCCGGTCGGTTCTTCCTGGAGCGCGTATCAGCGGCAACGTGATAGCCGGAGGAAACGCGTCGGTCTATCCGCCGGGAAATCTCTTTCCGTCGATGGACGAGTTCCGGAGTCAGTTCGTCGACTTCGCGCGCGGCGACTATCGCTTGAAGCTGGACAGCCCGTGGATCAACGGAGGGCTCGACGGACGTCCTCTCGGCGCGGACCTCAGAGTGAGGGCGCGCGTGCCGAATCGTCAGGCGAACCGATGAACGTGAGCGGCCCGCCTGAAGGCGGCACGACGCCGGGACGAAAGGCGCTAACACGGACACGTTCTGTAGTGTCCGGCTTCAGCCGGACCTTGGCAGGCTTCAGCCGGACTCTACCTATCTCGCCGACAGGCGTCAGGGTTTTCGCATCGCCACGACGCGGATGCCGGCGAACGCGTCCAGGAGACGGGTGCGCCGGAGGAGTGCGCCGTCCAGGCGGTACAGCCGGAGCACGTGCTGCCGCAGCGGGCCGACGACCTGGGCGAGGTTGATGAACGGCAGCGAGAACGCGCGCGTGCGATAGTCGCGAAAGGGCGACGCGAAGTCGCGAAGTTCCCCGTCGGTCAACGGCCGCTCGTACTCCGACACCTCGTCCGACCGGTACGGAATCGCGGCGCGCAACGCTTTCAGCAGCCGTGAATTCCGCACCGGCTCCTGGAACACGGCGAGACCACCCGGCTTCAGCACGCGGTGGACTTCGCGCGCGGCGAGCCGCAGATCGAGGTGGTGCAGGATCGCAATCCCGAGAACGGCGTCGACCGAGCGGTCGGGCAACGGCAGATCGTGCGCCGACGCGGCGAGAAAGGTCGCACGGGCGTTCAGGCCGTGCATCGCCAACCGATGCCTGGCGAGCGTCAACAGGTCGTTCGACACGTCGATGCCTACGACGCGCGCCCCACGTGCCGCCAGCGGCAGGGCGTTCTCGCCGTTGCCGCATCCGTAGTCGAGAACTGTGCGCCCCGAGACGTCTCCGATCAGGTGGAACGCGTACTCCAGCGGATACGGCGTATCGGCCGGCGGGTTCAGGTACCGCCGGAGGTTCCACTCGGTCGTTCGCAGCCGTTCGGGCGGCGTCTGCCGCGCTTCGAGGCTGCTCCGTTCGATCTCCGCCGACTCCCAGGCACGGATCGTCGCGACATCGGCAGTGGGGGCATGGCTCATCGGTAATCCGGTTCCGTCAATGGGCATCGCTGTTCACCGCAGTCGACCGTGACGCGCCGATCTGCCTGCCTCGGCAGGCGCTGTCGGTCGGTCACGCTCGGCTGCAAGCGCAGGACCAGGGTTGCCCACCGCACGGCCGCCGACGCCGCCGCCGACACGAGCGCTCGCTGTGTGCAGTCTTTCGCCCGTGCACGACCGGCGGTGGCACGCATGCTGCTGACCCGACTGGCGTCGTGCGACGCATCGTCGCGTCACTTCTCCAACCGCCACTGCTTCTGGCGATCTGTGTGGTGTTCGCTGCAGGTCGTTGTCAGCAGCAGTCGTCAAGCCGCTCTGGTTCGACGAGCTGATCACGTATTACGTGGCGGCCCAGCCCGACGTCGCCCATCTCTGGGAGGCGTTGACCACAGGAGCCGATCAGACGCCGCCGGTCTATCACCTCCTGGTCCACGCGGCGAACTGCCTTTTTGGACCGGGTGCGCTTGCGACGCGACTGCCGGCGACGCTGGGCGTGCTCGCCGTAGTGCCCAGTCTGTTTGTATTCCTCCGTTTCCGCGTGTCGGTCGCCGCGGCAATCACCGGAGCTCTCGTTCCGCTGCTTGCCGCAAGTGGCGCTTATGCGTACGAAGGTCGCGCGTACGGTGTCGTGCTCGGGCTGTCTGCGGTCGCGATCGTGTGTTGGCAGCGTGCCATCGAGCCGCGTTCGACGCGACGTCCGCTGATGCTCGCGGGTTTCGCAGCGTCGGTGTGGCTGGCGACGGCCACGCACTACTACGGCGGCTTGCTGCTCGTGCCCTTCGTGGTCGGGCAGGCGGTCGCCGATCGCAATCGCTCCAGCAGAGACCGGGCGATCTGGACGATCCTGGCCGTTGCTCCGTTGGCGGTTGTTCCGTGGGTGTCGCTGCTGCAGCCGGGGCTGGCGGCGCAAAGCGGCTTCTGGTTGCCGCTTCACCCCGTGCAGATCCTTGGTTTCTACGCAAACATGCTGGCTCCCGTGGCGATCGCAATCGTAGTCAGCCTGGTGGCAGCCGGGTTAGTGGGCTACTTCCTGCCCGCAGGCGCAGATCAACATCGCACCCGGCTTCGCTCCCATGAAGTCGCGTTCGCAGGCGCCCTCGCCTTTCTGCCGGCTGTTGGATGGTCGGCCGCGTTCTTCGTCACTGGCGCATGGACCGACCGCTATGCGATCAGCGCGGTCCTGGGATTGGGGATCCTGATTGCAGCGGCGCTGGATCGTGCCGGGCCATTCACAGTCCAAGTGGTGTGCGCGGTTGCGGTGATCACGTTGCTCGTCCGAGAGGCGCGGCCGATGCTCGGCCTGTTTCGTCCTGTCACGTACCCGCAACTGATCCTGGCGGACGACGACGGCACCTCACCTGTCGTCGTGTCGAATGCGCTCACGTACCTGCAGCTGTGGCACTACGCGAGCCCGGCGATGCGGGCTCGCCTCACCTACTTGTCACCTCCCGAGAGCCTTTCACTCGCCTCGAGAAGCGGTGCCGACACCTTGGCGAAGCTGTCGCGATTCGTGCCGCTTCGCGTCGAGCCGTTCGACCAGTTCCTGCGGCGGCAGCGGCAGTTCCATGTCTACGGTCCTCCGACCTGGATGACCACGCAGCTGATCGAGAGCGGCGTCATGCTGAGAGCCGAGCGCATTGCGCCCAACGCGATGGTGTGGGAAGGACACCAGCTCCGGCACGACACCGGCCTCGAAAACGCGCCGGAGGTCGCTTCCCCTGCGATCGATCACTCCACGTTCGCGACGGCCGCGAGCAGCGCGTCGATGTCGGCGCCGACGTCGGTGCCCTCGAGCGACCCGTTGCGATAGAGGCTCGCTGGCGACAGCCGGTAGTCCCCGTGTGCGGCGTCGGCGAAGCCGATCGACGCGACGCTCGAGGGGTAGTAGTTCCCGGTCGGGTAAATGCGCGGGTTCGAACCGGCCCACACGCCGCGCAGGAAGATCGCGTTCGGGAAATAGGTCGCGATGGTCCCGTTGCCGGGCGCCGTGCCGCCGCCCATGACGGCCCACGCGTTGTCGGGCGCGATGTTGTTCGTCATCGTGAGCTGCTGGACCGGGTTCGTGTCGGCGTAGATCACCGAGGTGCCGTCCTGGACGATCGTGTTGTGATCGATCGTCACGTCGACGCCGCCGTTGATCAGCATGAAGCGCCCGTTCCCGCCGTAGGTCTTGCCGCTCACGTCGTAGAACAGGTTGTTGCAGAAGACCAGGTGCGTCGCGACGCCGCTCGGGAAACGGTAGTCCTTGCCGAGGATGTTGATGCCCGATGACACGTGACGGACGATGTTGTTCACGAACGTCAGATCGCGGACGACGCTCCACGGCGCCTTGCCGTCCTGGCTGCGCCCGGTCAGCAGGATGGCATAGCCGCTCTGTGCCGCCAGCCAGTTGTTCTCGAAGATGTTCCCCTCGATGTGCACCCGCTGCGCGTTCTTCAGCTCGAAGAGGTTCTTCACGTTGATGTCGCTGCGCGACCGCCACGACAGCGGCTTCGTCACGTAGTTCCTCGTGAAGGTGATGTCCGACGGAATCAGATCGACGATGGCCGGATCGGCACCGCCCAGGAGGAAGTTCTCCGACGCCGCCTCGAGGTAGTTGTTCGTGATGAGGTACGGTCCCGGACCGTTCCACCCCGCAATGGCCTGCGAGTCCTGCCCGACCGCCCAGATGTTCGCGATGTAGGAATCGCGGATCGACGTCGACGCCGAGTTGAGGCCGATACCCCGCTTCTGGCCCGACGCGCCGCCGTGGATGTAGACCCTGTCGACGACGATGTCGTGCGGCACCATGGCGAGCGAATCCTGCGCGCTCGAGCCGTCGCCGAGGCTGATCACCTCGCCGTGGCCGCCGGCGTTCGCCTGGAGCTCCAGCAGCTGCAGGACGTAGTGGTGCGCGTACGGCTGCGTCGCGAGCGCGGTGTAGTTGTTCGGCGATTTGATCGTCGCCAGGTTCACCGCCGTCTCCGGCGTGATGCGCGTGCCGGCCGGCACCGGGTCGGCGATGTCGGTGCGAATCGTGACGTAGTCGTGGCCGTTCTTCGCCGGCAGCGTGAAGTTGCCGATGAAGGTCGCGCCCGCCTGCAGAAGGATGACGTCTCCGGACTGCGCCGCGTCGATGGCGGCCTGGAGATCGCCGCCCGCGTTCACCCTGATCGTGGTGATCGCCGGCACCGGTGCTGACGTCGAAGCGGGGGGCGACGCCGAACCTGCCGGCGCAATCGACGGCGCCACGACGAGGGAGGCAACGTTGAAGCCGCCTGCGTCGAACACCAGCGTCAGCGCCTGCGGCCCCGCCGCGAGCGTCGCAGTCCAGGAGATCTCCTGCCACGTCTGCCAGCTGCCGGTCGTGGGCACGGACGCGGTCTCGGTCGCGACCGATCCGAGGGTCACGTGCATCTTCCCGCCGCCGTAGGGCGACGCGACCGTGGCCGTGATGACGTACGAACCGGCGGCCGCCACGTCCACGCTGTACCGCACCCACTCGCCGTCCGCGATCCAGCCGATGTCCGGGATGCCGAGGCTGCTGGTCTCGAGGTCGACGTCGGTGGCGCGCGACACGCCGCCGCTGTTGCCCGTCGTCGCGTCGTGATAGGCGATCCCTTCGCCGCCGTTGTCGAACCTGTCGAGCGCGAGCGTGCCGGGCAGCGCGATCGGCGAGCCGGTATACGGCGTCGACGTCGCAAGGGTGAGGCGCAGCCAGTTCAGGTTCATGCCGGCGGTGTCGAAGACCACCTTCGCCTGCTGCGCGCCGGCCGGCAGGGTGACGATCTTCGAGACCGTGGTCCAGGTCTGCCAGCTGCCGGTGGCCGGTACCGCGAGCGGTCCCGTGACGTTCACGCCCGCGACCTCGACGTGGAAGGCGGCACCGCCAGCCGGAGCGGCGACGCGCGCTTCGAACACGTACGGTCCGGCTGCCTGCACGTTCACGCTGTAGCCGAGCCACTCGCCTGCCGCGATCCATCCGACGTTGTATCCGCCGTCGGCCGACGCCTCGATGTCGACGCCGGTCTGCCGGTAGGCGCCGCCCGCGTTGGTCGTGTCGCCGTCGTGATGGCCGAGACCGTCGCCGCCGTTGTCGAAGTTCTCGGCTTCGAGCGTGCCGGGAATCGGCGTCGGTGTGCCGGAGAACGGCGTCGCCGTCGGCACGAATGGCTTGGCGACGATCGTCGAGTCACCCGAGATCTGTCCCGGCGCCGCGGTCGCCCAGGTCGACGGGCTGATGACGATCTGGTCGAACTGAACGCCGTCTTCCCGTGTCTGGATGCGGAGCGTGTGCGTGCCGGTCGTGCTGAAGGTCACCGTGGCCGCTTGCGACAGCCAGTACGCGCCGTCCACCCATCCCCATCCGTTCATCCGGCCCGACGCGTCGAGCGCCAGGTTGAGCATCAGACCGCCGGTCGTGCCGATCCGGTAGAGCGGCGCGCCGCCGGTCGCGGTCGCATCCGAGAACTGCGCGAAGACCGAATCGTTGGTCTTGTCGTTCTTCGGCGCGCGCATGCGCACCCAGATGTGATGCGGCGTCTGCGCAGGCGCGGTGAAGGTGAACTCGACGTAGTCTTGCGGAGCCGCCAGCGGCTCGGCGCCGATCGCCCAGCCCCTGTCGGCGCTCGCCATCATCTGCGCGCCAGCCGCGGTCGTCTCGCTCACGCGCGCCCAGTTGCCGGCGATCCTCACGGCATCGGCGGCATACAGGACGATGTCGCCTTGCGCCGCCTGGGCGGTTGACGCCGAAATCGCCAGGCAGACACACGTCGCCCATATACCCCGAAGGGCCTGTTCTCGCATTCTCGTATCTCCGTCTCCGTGCTCTGTGTGGGATGAAGCCCGCGGTGGCGACCGCGAACGTCAGAGCACCTGGGCAACGGCGATACCAGCTCGACAATGGGAGAAATCTCAGGGAAACCAATCGATCGTGTAGCAGCTATAAGCTCTGCTGTGACAATCCTGAAATCGGCCTGACAGTTTCGTGACTGATCAGTAAGCCATCAGCGTCAGTTACTGCAGAGCTGTCAACTGCGTAGCAGTATCAGTCACATACTCGTCAGTCGCTGACAAAAACAGTACGGCCATGGCACGAATGTCTTGTAACACAACTCATCAATAACGCTTACGCAGGTCGAGAGTGCCAGAAACATCGCAGTTTTCATGCGTCACGTATGTCGATAGGTAACTCTTACAATACGGATGAGTCGTCTGTTCGATCAGTGCTACCCACCTCGACGACCGCATGTGAGAAAAATCACACAAAACCACGGCACTACGCCGCTGGTCTGTCCCTTGCCCCACGCGGTTGCGGCCGGTGCCTGTACGTCCTGAACCGGTCGTAATTCCAAGTTCCCCAATCTCTCGTCGCTCAATCGCCTGATGGCGCGCACTCCAGGGTCGCGGTCACGCGACGGTCGAGTGTCCGGCGAGGGACCGTGTGTCCGATGGAGGGCAGATGCTGAAACGTACGTGGTTGGGTGTGCTCGCGTTCGCCGTGATGACGACGGTGGGTGCGACCGCATCAGAGGCACAGGACATCGTTCTGTATGCGTCGGACGTCTCGAACGTCAAGGGCAACTGGTCCGTCGTCGAGAGCTCGAGCGGCGCCGGCGGCCAGCGCATGACGAGCACCGACAACGGCTGGTCGGCGGCCGATGTGCCGCTGGCAAGTCCGAACGACTACTTCGAGGCGACCTTCACCGCGCCCTCCTTTACGACGTACCACGTCTGGCTGCGCCTGCGGGCGACCGGCGACTCGAAGTGGAACGACTCGGTGTGGGTGCAGTTCTCCGATTCGTCCGATTCCGATGGATCTGCCGCGTACCGCATCGGCACCAGCAGCGCGCTGCTCGTCAATCTCGAGCCGTGCTCCGGCTGCGGCGTTTCCGGTTGGGGGTGGCAGGACAAGGGCTACTGGACGGCGCAGGTGCCCCTCGTGATGTTCGGCGCGCGCGGGACGCACACGATCCGCGTGCAGACTCGCGAGGACGGCGTGCAGGTCGACCAGATCGTCTTGAGCCCCGCCAACTACCTGACCCGCGCGCCGGGACAGGGTTCGAACGATTCGACCGTGCTGGCACGCTCCACCGACGGCGGAAGCACCACCACCGCTGCTGCCTCGTCCTCGAGCGGAAGCGCGTCGCCGTATCTCGGCTCTGCCATCAGCCTGCCGGGCACCGTCAACGCCCAGGACTACGACAACGGCCCATCGGGCGTGTCGTTCTACGACACGACGTCCGGCAATTCGGGAGGCGCCTACCGGTCCGGCGACGTCGACCTCGAGCCGAGCGCCGACGGCGGCAACAACGTCGGGTGGACGTCGGCGGGCGAGTGGCTCAATTACAGCGTGAACGTCACGAGCGCCGGCAGCTACACGCTGCAGCTGCGTGTGGCCTCCGCGACGAGCGGCGGCACGATGCACGTCGGCTTCAACAAGAGCAACGTCTGGAGCATCGTCACGGTGCCTGGAACGGGCGGGTGGCAGCAGTGGACGACGGTCAACGTGCCGGTGACGTTGACGGCCGGCACGCAGCTGCTCACGGTGCTCTTCGACACCGGCGGGGTGAATCTGAATCGGATTGTCGTCGCGAGCGGCTCCGGATCAGGCTCCACCAGCAGCGGTGGCTCCTCGTCGACGACCTCCAAGCCGTACGGCGGGACCGCATGGGCAGTGCCTGGAACGATCCAGGCGGAGGACTTCGATGACGGGCCGGACGGCGTCGCCTATCACGACACTTCGTCGGGCAACAACGGCGGCGCCTATCGCAACACCGGCGTCGACATCGAAGCGAGCGCAGCCGGCTACAACGTCGGCTGGACGGCAGCCTCCGAGTTCCTGAACTACACGGTCAACGTGGCGAGCGCCGGGAGCTACACCGTGCAGCTGCGCGTCGCTTCGTCGCCTGGCGGGTCGATGCACGTCGGCTTCAACGGATCGAGCGTCTGGACGTCGGTTCCGGTCGCGTCGACCGGCGGCTGGCAGAACTGGACGACGGTGAACGTGCCGGTGGCGCTGCAGGCAGGGAAACAGCTGCTCACGCTGATGATCGATTCGGGCGGCGTGAACCTGGACAAGATCACGATCGTCGCCGGTTCCACGTCGACGGGCGGCAGCGGCAGCGGCGGTTCCACGTCGACCGGCACGTTCCGGATGATGACCTGGAACATCCAGCACGGGTTCAATTCGTCCGGCGCCTACAACCTGCCCGCGCAGGTGCAGTTCATCGCCAACCAGCACCCCGACGTCGTGGCGCTGCAGGAGGTCCAGACCTGGGACGAGAACCAGCCGCAGCGGTTGAAGCAGCTGATGGAGCAGTACACGGGGAGCACGTGGACCGTCGTTTGGGCGCCGGTGGTCAACACGTCCGGCACCGAAGGCAACGTGATCATGACGCGCCTGCCGGTGACGAAGCAGAACACCTACCAGATGCACGCCACGAGCAACTACACGGAGATGTACGCGAACCGGTCGGTCGCCCAGGCGACCGTGCGTGTCGGCAGCGTCGACGTGAGCGTGTTCTCGACGCACCTGGACTACTACAGCACGAACTACCGTACGATTCAGGAACAGCAGCTGATGACGTGGGCCTTGAACTTCGGCGGTCCGCGTCTCATCGCCGGCGACTTCAACTCGTGGTGGGGCGAGTACTGGATTACGAACATGATGACCCAGTACACAGACACGTGGCAGGACTACACCGGGAGCAACCAGAACGGCTACACGGTCAACAACGCCGTGCGGTTCGACTACATCTTCCGCTCGATGGACGGCGGCTCGCGGGCGACGCCGACCAACTGCTTCGTGCCGGTGACCTCGCTGTCCGACCACAACCCGGTGATTGCCGACTTCCGCGTCCAGTAAGCTCGGTGGGCGGTTCGCGCGCCGCCCACGTCGCTCGTAGGGCCGGGTCTTCAGACCCGGCCCTCGATCGTCGGGTCTGAAGACCCGACGCTACGTACGGAGAGTACGCCTCGGAGATCAGCGAAGCGCGTTGGCGCGCACGGCGTGCGTGAAGCGGAAGATGTATCCGCGATAACGGGCGCGGATCGAGGCGTCGAATCCCACGGTGATGACGCCGGCAAGGTAGACGGCTCCGACGATCGCGCCTTCGGCGAGGACCTGTACGACGTGCGCCGGCGGCGCCAGGTGCCGCAACGCGATGCACGTCAGCGTGGCCGGAACGGCCCCGACGAGCGGCGCCAACGCGACCTTCGTCAGGAACGCCCCCGTTCGCACGCCTGCTTCGCGGCAGGCGATCGGCAGCAACACGAAGAGGTTCGCGACGACGACCGGTACGGCGGTGCCGACGGCGACGCCGATCAGGCCGAAGCGGCGAATCAAGACGAGGCTCAGCGCCAGGTTGCAGAGCGCTTCCAGCAGCGCGGCCATCGCCACGAGCCGATGGCGCCCCGTTCCGAGCAGCAGGTTTCCCAGCGGTCCCTGGCCCACCAGGACCACACCGGTGATCGCCAGCACGTAGAGCGGCGCAATGGCCCCTTCGAACCCCGGGCCCATCCACGCGCGGATCAGCGGTTCGCCGAATCCGATCAGGCAGACGGTGATGCCGCCGACCAGGACCAGCGCGATGCGCGTTCCCTCGACGAGGATGTCCCGCAGCACCTCGCGCTGACGTGCGGCGCCGAGACGGACGATCACCGGAAACAGCAGCGAGTTGAATTGCACGCACAGCTGGCGCTGGTAGTCCGCCAGGCGCAGCGACACCGCATACACGCCGACGGCCGCCGTTCCCAGGAATCCGCCGACGATGATGTTGTCGAGATTGAAGCCAATCTGGATGGCGACGTCGATCAGGAACAGGTACACGCTGAACGCCGTAACCTCGCGCACGATCCGCCGATCGAAGAGCGACGGCCGGATGTGCATCTGGGGGAACGCGCGCCGCGCCGTCCACCCATAAGCCGCGTAGCTGACGATGCCGATGGCGCTTGTCGCCGCGACGAGCGGAACGAGGCCGTGTCCGGCGACGAGCACCAGATAGGTGACGAGGGCGTTGGCGATCGCCACGGCGATCGCGACGCTGTTGTTGAGGGCGAAGCGCTGCCGCGACGTCGTCACCGCGCCGAAGACGGTCATCGGGAAGCCCACGGCAATGCGGACGCCCATGATGATCAGCAGGAGCTGGGCGCGCGACACCTCGTCCGGCCGCAGGTTCGGGAAGTGGGGGATGACGAACAGCGTGATCGCCAGCACGCCGCCGGCCGCGAGCGCGCCGAGCGCGCCGTACACCACGACGAACGTGCTGAGCACACGGTTGACGCCGGCAACGTCGCCGCGAGTGTCGGCCTCCGTGATGTGTCGCACCAGGCCGCTGCCGTATCCGAGATCGAGAAGCTGAAAGTAATAGGTGAACGACGCCACCAGCATCCACAGCCCATACTCGGAGGTGCCGAGATGCCGCACGGTGAACGGCATCAGGAACAGTCCGAGCACGATGTTCAAGGCGAGCAGCGTGTACTTGGTCGCGGTGCCGGTGAAGAGGCGCCACCCCAGCGACCCGCCGGTCGGCGGCAACGCGACGGACGGCTGTGCGGCGTCCGGCTGGTGGGTCGTAGGGGACGGAAGCATGGGCGGATACGGTTCAGCATGATCCGCGCCGCGCGCGAACGCGGCGCGAGTAAATGGCGATGTTCAATCGCGGCGCGCGTTGAGACGTCGATCGGCCGCGAGCTCGTGGCGCAGCGCAGGGATGAGCTGGTCGGTGAACAGCGTCGCCCCTGCTTCGTTCAAGTGAAAGCCGTCCCTATAGAGCTCGGCGCCGAGTGTTCCCGACGCGACCGGGCGCACGACGGTCACGTCGTTGACGCGTGCCGCCTGCATCAGCGCCTCGGATCCGTCCTGCGGGTTCAGCAGCGGCGGCACGACGAGCACCAGCTCACTGCCGTGCTCGTGCGTCAGCGCCTGCATACGGCCCATCCGCTCCGACAGGACCGTCGTCGTATTGGTGTCTGCGTCCACCGGCCGCCGGTCGACGACGCTGGTCGCGTTCATCAGCCGTCCGAAGTCGGGCATCAGGTGTCCCAGGACGAACGTGCGCATCTCGACGCGCGCACCCCAGAACTTGCTCAGGCCGGCGAACAGCAGCCCCGTCGCCTGCGTCGGGTGCATGCCAAGGTCGCGCGCGACGAGCGGCAGGTCCGCCGTGCTCATCATGTACTGCGCTGAGTAGTCGCCTCTGATGTTCGGGCTGAGCCAGTGACCGGTGCTCAGCATGACGACGACCATGTCGGGACGCGCCCCTTCACGAAACAGCCGCTTCAACCCGTACAGCCAGTCGTAGTAGACCGTCTGTTCCACCATGTAGCGGCGCACGTCGTAGTTCGAGGCGAGCGCGTCACGCAGGCGGTCGAACCGCACTCCTTCGTCGAGCAGCGAGTTGCCGACGACGAGGACGTGGGGACCGGGCGCGCCGTCCTGTCCGATGGCACGCGCCGCCGTGTACTCCTGCACCATGCGCCGCTGGATCTTGCTGGCGCGATCGAGGCCGACGCGCGCCGCCCCTTCCACGGCGAGCGAGACGACGGCGCATCCGGCGATCAGCGCCCACGTCGCGCGCCTGAGCCGCGCGGATCGATCAGAAGCGGAAGTAGATGAAGGCATTGAGCTGATTGGCCGCAAACACGGTGACGATCGCCATCAGCGCGACCCCCACCGCGACGCGGCGTGTTTCCAGTGCCGTCTCGAAGACGTACTCCTCGTCGCGCGCTTCGTTGATCAGATCCATGACGAACAGCGGGATCGTGAAGAGCGCGAGGTACCGGAACGCGATCGTGTACTCCGGAAGCCACGCGAGGGTGCCGAGACCGCGCAGCATCATGAACGCCGCCTGCAGGCTCTCGGCGCGGAAGAAGATCCACGCGAGGCAGACGAGATGGAAGATCGCGATCCTCGCGAGCCAGGGTTTGAGGGCGAGGAGCCCATCCGGCTGAAGCCGGACGCCACGACCCGCTTGGCCCGGCTGAAGCCGGGCACTACGATCGACGGGCGTAGTGTCCGGCTTTAGCCGGACCTGCTCGAGTCCGACTCTCGCCGCTGACCCGACCGCTCGCCACGTCCGCATGAAGAACCGCTCGATCGCCAACCCGACGCCGTGAATGCCGCCCCAGACGACGAACGTCCAGTTCGCTCCGTGCCACAGCCCGCCGAGCAGCATCGTCAGCATCAGGTTGCGATAGGTCTGCGCTTCGCCGTGCCTGTTGCCGCCGAGCGGGATGTACAGGTAATCGCGCAGCCAGGTGCTGAGGCTGATGTGCCAGCGACGCCAGAAGTCCTGCAGGCTCGTGGCGAGATACGGCTGCCGGAAGTTCACCATGAAGTGAAAGCCGAGCAGCTGCGCGCTGCCGCGCGCGATGTCGCTGTACCCGCTGAAGTCGCCGTAGATCTGCCACGCGAACGCGTACGTGCCGAGCATCGTCGTGGCGAGGTTGGGCGGACCGAGCCGCCCCGAGAAGATCGCATCCGCGACCAGCGCGCAGTTGTCGGCGATCACCGCCTTCCTGAACAGGCCCGACAGGATCAGCATCAGGCCGTTGAAGAACTGTTCCTGATCGAAGGCTCGCGGCGCCTGCACCTGCGGGAGCAGGTGCGACGGACGCTGAATCGGACCGGCAATCAGGTGCGGGAAGAGGCTGATGAAGAGGGCGTACTCCAGGAGCGAGTCCGCCGGCTCGATCTTGCGATGGTAGACGTCGACGATATAGGCGACCTCCTGGAAGGTGTAGAACGAGATGCCTGGCGGCAGGAGGATGCGCAGCGTCGTGACCGGCACGTGATGGAACCCGAGGCTCTCGAGGACGGCCGCGAACGAGTCGACGAAGAAGTTGAAGTACTTGAAGGCGCCGAGGAACCCGAGGTTCACCACCAGCGAGATCGTCAGCAGCGTGCGGCGCCGCGCCGTGTCATCCGAGCGGGCGATGGCGCGGGCGCAGTAGTAGTCGACGATCGTCGATGCGGCAATCAGCGCGAGGAAGCGAACGTCCCACCAGCCGTAGAAGACGTAGCTGGCGACGAGCAGCATCCGGTTCTGCGCGCGCCACTGCATCCGCCAGTACAGCAGGACGACGAGCGTGAGGAACACCGCGTAGATCGGCGTATCGAAGAACATGACAGCTATCGGCCCGGCAGTCCTGGTGCCGCGACACGGGTGGCGCGCCGCGGTTCGGGTGTGCGGCGGAGCGCGCGCCGCCAGCACTGGGAGAGCAGCCCGGCGTACTGAAGCGCCTTCAGCTCCTCGATCAGCAGGGCCAGCGCGTCCGCCCTGCCGAGCCTCTTCACGTACCGCCAGATCTGGCTGGTGGCCTGCCGGTAGATGAAGCGCGGTACGCCGGCCACGCTCGGGACACGCTGCAGATCGAGATCGGGAAAGAGATCCGGCAGCATCAACGCGTTCGTCTTCCCGTGCCAGAAGAACCACTGCCGGAAGTACTTGCGCGTGAGCCGCGACGCCGGCACGTAATGCCGGACGCTGACGAGCGGATCGTAGTAGCCGTTGTAGAGCCCGTGCCGGCGCAGTCGCGCGAAGATCTCGTGATCCTCGCCGGAGATCAGCGTGTTGTCGACCTTGCCGAGGTCGGTCCGCCAACCGCCGATCGTGACGAGCGCGCTGCGCCGGAACGCGAGGTTCGCGCCGATCGGCAGCCGTTGACTGTGGCTGTCGGGCCGGTACTCGGCCGGCTCGTCGCCGTAGTCGACGATCGCGAGCGGGCCCCAGATGTCCTGCGCCCGCGGCGTCAGCAGTTCCGGCGGCGGCGGGCAGCTCCATCGCGGCAGCACCTTTCCGAACACGAACGTCACGTCCCGCTCGCGGAAGATGCGCACGATGCGCGCCAGCCACTCCTTCGCCGGCAGCACGTCGTCGTCGGTGAGCGCGACGACGTCGCCGCGGGCACGGGCGAGCCCGGTGTTCAACGCGAAACTCTTCCCCTGCCGCGGCTCGCGCAGGTACACGACAGGAACGCGGCTCGCGGCGGCCGCCTCGTCGACGACGAGCTTCGTGTTGTCGGTCGAGTTGTTGTCGACGACCAGGATCTCGACGTCGCAGTTCTCCGGCAGATCCAGCCTGCGCACCGCGAGCAGCGTCTCGCGGAGCAGCCGGGCGCGGTCGTACGTGCAGATGAGGATCGAAACCGCGGTGACGGTCATACGCTCCTCGCGAGCGGTGGTGCCGCGGGCGCGGCAGGTTGAACGAGCCCCCAGCGGCGGGCGGCGTAGCCCGCCGCGAACGCGGAGTCGAGCGCGCGGTCGACGGCGGCCGGCAGCTGGCCGCGAAGAGACGAGGCGACGGCGCCTGCGACACCCTGGACGAACTGCCGCACGAGGTGCGCCGGAACGCCGAACACCGCCCTCGCCGGCCGCCGGCCCGCGTCCATCGTCGCGTTCGTGATGCCGGACCAATAGAACCAGCGAAGGAAGTAGCCGACGCGCATCCGTTCCGCCGGGATCCAGTGGCTGACGCGCGCGGACGGCAGATACCGGGCGTCGTAGCCGGCAGCCTGGATCCGTTGACAGAGATCGTGGTCTTCGCCGGACAGCAACGTTCCGCGCAGCTTGCCGAGATGCGTCGCGTAGCCTCCGACCTGCTGCAGGACCGCACGCCGCACCGCCATGTTCGCGCCGAGGAACGTGCGGCTTCCGAGCGGCGCCTCTTCGCTGCCGTAATCGACCAGGCCGAGCGGCGCGCCGAGGCGCTGACAGAGCGCGAGCTGCAGCCAGCCAGGCGGCTGATGCTCCCATCGCGGCTCGATGGGACCGCCAACCAGCGCGACGCGCGGATCGAACAGGCCCTCTCTGAGAGCGGTCAGCCACTCCGGCGACACGCTCACGTCATCGTCGGTGAACGCGACGACGTCGCCGGATGCGATCCGGAGCGCCGCGCCGACGGCGTGCGACTTCCCGGCAATCGGGACTTGCAGCCTCGTCAGCGGCGCTGGAAAGGCGCGGGCATGACGCGCGACGACGGCAGCCGTGTGATCGGTCGATCCGTTGTCGGCGATCAGCACCTCGTCGCCAGGCAGGAAGCGCTGCCGCGCAAGATGACCGAGACAGTCGTCGAGCAGAGCCGCACGGTTGTAGGTCGCGATCACGATGCTGGCCGTCATCGGCATGGCGGACTCACCCGGCCTGCGATGCCGCCGGCGACGGACGCGCCGACCCGTTCGCGTCGAGCCACGAATCCCGTCTGCCGAACCAGGTTTCGCGAAGGTACCCCGCGAACCAGATCGCGCGGACCGACGCGCTGAAGGCCGAGGCCCGGTCGCCCCGAAGCATGGCGGCTGACGCCGCGAAGAGATCGCCGACTGCCTGTCGCCAGAGATAGCGCGGCATACCCATCAGCAGCGCGATGTGACGGGACAGGTAGATGCGGTTCAGGCGCGCGACGTCGCGTCCGTTCTGATACAGCCATCGCCGGAAATAGCGGCGATGCAGCCGCTCGGATCCGACCCGGTGGTGCACGACGGCCGCCGGCTCGTAGACGCCGGAGAAGCCTGCGTGCAGCATGCGCAGGAAGAACTCGTGATCCTCGCCGGTGCGGAGCGAGCCATCCAGCTTGCCGAGATCGACGTGCAGCCCGCCGACGTACGAGACGACCGATCGGCGCACCGCCATGTTGGCGCCGATCGGAACGACCTGGTGTTCGTCGGCCGTGAGCGGGAGGCGCCTGTCGCCGTTCTCCGGAACGGCGATGACGCCGTAGACCGCCGGAGACAGCCAGTCGGGCGGTGGCGCTTCCCACACCGGCTTGACCCGGCCGGCGACGAAGTCGGCATCCGTCTCGTCGAACGCGCCGGCCAAACGGCTCAGCCACTCCCGCTCGGGACGCACGTCATCGTCGGTGAACGCGATGAGCTCGCCCGAGGCGATCGCGAGCGCCTGATTCACCGCCGCCGACTTGCCCGGTTCGGCGACGTGGAGATACCGCACGGGCGGACCGCCGCGCCGGCGCGCCGCGGCGGCGACGACGCCGGCCGTGCCATCGGTCGAGCCGTTGTCGGCGACGATCACCTCGACGCGATCGTGCGGCCAATCCTGGTCCGCCAGCGCGTCGAGCGTCGTCGCGAGGAGCGCCTCACGATTCCGTGTCGCGATGATCACCGAGAAGCTGTGCACGTTCTTCGCCTCCCGTGTCGTCAGGGTTTTGGAACGATCGTCGAATCGTTCGTCACAGATCCCGGCGGCGTGCCGAGATAGGTATTCGGGCTGAGGACAATCTGATCGAGCTGTACGCCGTCCTCGCGGATCTGGATCCGCATCGTGTGCGCCCCGCTCGCCGGGAACGTCACCGTCGTCGCCTGCGCCAGCCAGTAGGCGGTGTTCTGCCAGCCCCAGCCGTTCAGGCTGCTTGCCGACGCGTCGGTCGCGAGGTTCACCAGCAGGCCGGAGGTCGAGTTGATCGGGTAGATCGGCGCGCCGTTGTGGAGCGCGTCCGAGAACTGCACCCAGACGGCGTCGTTGTACTTGCTGTTGTTCAGTGCCTTGAGCCGCAGCCAGATCGTGTACGGCACGTTGGCCTCGGCGTCGAAGCTCACGTCGAAGTAGGTCGACGGCGATGCGACCGGGTTGTTGGTGTTCGCCGCGCCGGTGTCGTCGGTCGCCAGCATGACGCTGCTCGGCGACGCGGCATCGCTCGCCTTGATCCAGCCGTGAAGCGCCGAATCCGGAACGTCGCCCGCGTAGATCACGACGTCGCTCGCCGGCGGCGGCGGCGGTGGCGTCGAAGACGTGCTCACGCCGACGTTGTCGAACGTCGACGTGTTGCGGGTGCCGGTATCGTGGCTGGTCACGATGAGCCCGATGCGCGCGGACGCCGGAATCGTCGTCGTCGCGGTGCCGACGGTCGTCCAGCTGCTGCCGTTGGCCGACACGTACCCGGTGATGGTGCTGCCGCTGCGCGAGAGCTTCAGCCACGCCGGCACGTGCTGCGTCGTGCCTGCGAGATAGCTGGTCGCGCCGTTGGTGGCGGTGCGCGTCATGAACTCGATGCTGCCGTCGGGCCGCACGTCGAGGATCACGTGACGCGCGCCAGGCTGGAGCGACTCGCGGAGCATCACGCCGGCCTTCGCGTAGACGTTGGTGTTCTGGATCGCGGTGACGCGGGCAACGATCTCGACGTCGCCGCTGGTCGACTGCGACACGTACTGGAAGCCGTCAGCCGCGCCCCAGATGTCGGCGCCGGCACCGGCCACCGTGAAGACGCCGCTCGAGTAGGACGCACTGCCCGCGAGCCCGGTCGACCCGACATCCTGGCTCGTCCAGGGTGACGGCAACTGCGCGGCGGCGGCGGCGGTGGTGAAGCTCCAGACCGGACCGCTGGTGGAGCCTGCGCCGTTGGTTGCGACGATCTGCCAGTAGTAGGTCGTGCCCGCCGTCAGGCCAGACGGCGCATACGACGCCGTCGTCAACCCGCTCGCGACCTGCGGCGGGTTGCTGCTCGTGCCGAAGCGCACGTCGTAGCTCGTGGCATTCGCCGCGCTCCACGTCAGCGTCGTCGACGGGTTGACGTCGGTGGCGCCGCTTGCCGGCGACGGCGATGCCGGAGGCGCAGGTGGCTGCGGCGTTCCGCTGTCGGTGGTCACGGTGACGTTGTCGAACGTCGACGTGTTGAGCGTCACGGTGCTGTGGCTGCTGACGATCAGACCAATGGTGGCCGGTGCGCCCATCGACGTCGAGGTCGAGCCGACCTGCGTCCAGCTCGATCCGTTCGACGAGATGTAGCCGGTCACGGTGTTCCCCGAACGCGACAGCTTCAGCCACGCCGGCGGCGGCTGCATTCCACCCGAGAGATAGGAGGTCGCGCCGTTGGTCGACGAGCGGGTCATGAACTCGACGCTGCCGCCGGGCCGCACGTCGAGGACGATGTGGCGCGAGCCGGGCTGCAGCGACTCGCGCAGCATCACGCCGGCTTTCGCATAGCTGTTCGTGTTCTGGATGCTCGCCAGGCGCGCGATGATTTCCACGTCGCCGTTCACGTTCTGGTAGACGTACCGGAACGCGTCGGCCGCCCCCCAGATATCGGCGCCCGCGCCGGAGACGCTGAAGGTGCCGCCCGAGTACGATCCGGCGCCGGCGACTCCGGTCGATCCGACGTCCCGCGTCAGCCAGGGGCTCGGAAGCGACCCGCCAGGATCGGCGCTGCCGGTGGTGAACGACCGTAATCCGGACGACGCCACCATGTTCGGCGCGCGCGGCGTCGCGAACGTGCGGGAGACGATCTTCCAGTAGTAGACCGTATTGCTCGCGAGCGGCTGGCTGACCACGAACGAGTAGGTCTCGGGCGGCTCGTTGACGATCTGCGCCGGCACGTTGCCGACGAGCGGCAGCGCGCTCTGATTCGTCCCGAGATAGACGTCGTAGTCGGTCGCGAACGTGGCGCGGTTCCACATCAGCACCGGCGTGGTCGCCACGTTCGACGCCCCGGCGGCCGGCGACGCAAGCGTTGGCGCGTCGGGCGGCTGCGGCTGGAACTCGGCGAAGTCGGTCGACGTCCACATCGCGTCGAACCGGTCCTTGATCGCCTGCCAGATGGCCGGCTTGGCGGACTGCTGCAAGAAGTAGTTGTGATCCCGCTGCCACGCCGCCGCGTAGTTCGACGACGCGATGGTGGCGATCGTCGACGTGAGGAGCACCTTCATGTGCGTCAGGCCGGTGTGCGTGCGCACTCTCATCGGCAGGCCCGCGGCCCACAGCTTGTCGACGTTCGCGTGGGTGATCCAGAACTCGGGCCACTTGCGGTTGAGGTACTCGTCGGGCTCGACGATCAGCCGCACCGGCACGCCCGCGGCCTTCTTCGCGAGGAGCGCCTGCGTGATGTTGTCGACCGTGAGGCGGTAGACGACGAAGTCGACCGCCGACGGCTCCTTGTTGATTTCCTGGACGAGCCGGTTGTTGAACGACGATCCCTGCCCCCAGACCATCTCGGGCGGCAGCGGAGAGTCCGGCTCCAGCCGCGCGGTGTCGACGACCATCGGCACCGGGTTCGGGTACTGGACGCGGTAATCGGAGCAGGCGCTCTCCGACGCGCAGGCGTCGTCCCAGTTCTTGAAGTACGGCGCGCTCGGGACGAGGCTCTGGGGCTCGGGGTCGGCGTCGTGCCAGTACTTGTCGAACTTGGTCTTGAACGCGTTCACCAGCGCGGTGTCGCTCGTGAACAGCGTGATCTCGTCCTTGTAGTTGGTCGGCGACCAGGGCGTCAGCTCGAACGTCGTGTAGTTCGCCGAGCCGAACGCCACGATCCCCTGCCCGACGAAGATCGTCGCCTTCCAGTGATCGATCTCCGGATACCACGTCGGGTTGTAGCGCAGGCGGATCGGCACACCCTGGCTCGCCAGGTAGTAGAAGGTGCTCTTCGTGCTCGGGTCGATCTCGAAGATCGATCCGCGATCGCCGATCAGCCGCACCTGCACGCCGGCGCGGAAGCGGTTCAGCAGCGCCGTGTACACCGTGCTGTCGGTGAGATACCAGGCGGACATGTCGATGCGCACCGTCTCGGCGTTGATGCGCTGCACCAGCTGCGCGGCGACATCGTCGACCGCCGAGAAGTAGACCTGATCGGCGGCGCCAGCCGGACGTGGGGCGCAGGCGAGCAGCAGGATGGCGGCGGCGATCGCCTTCGAGCGGAGAGAACGCGTGAGCAGAGTGAGCGGCATGGTCATAGCGACCTCGCGAGTGATGTGAGCGCCGGAATGTGCGCTCCGGACGGGGCGTCGGCCGACGCAGGCTGGGGCAATCCGAGAAGGGCGTAGATGCATTCGACGGCGCGCGCGGTTGCGCTGCCGGGGCAGTAGAACAGCTCGTCCGCGATCGACCGACGCTCGGCCGCGTGTGCCGACCGCCGATCGAGCGCCGTGCGTACGGTCGCGGCGATGGCGTCGCGGTGCTCGACGACGAAGGCCGCGCTCCGGAGCATGGCCGCCTTGTCCGGGTTGACGCGCGCGCGCTTCAGCAGCTCGGGGCTGTGAATCACGACGATCGGACGATCGAGCAGCATGAACTCGAAGCCGACCGAGCTGTGATCGGTGACGAGCACGTCAGCCGCGTGCAGCCAGGGGGACGCGTCGGCGTCCTGCACGAGGTGCGCACCGTGACGATCGCACACGCCGGAGAGCTCCTGCTTCCAGTCGATCCCTCCCGATCCGCGCGTGGTCGCGTCGTACGATCGGTCGTGCAGCTTGACGATGACGTTCACGCCGAGGCTGCCGAGCGCGGCGATGACGTCGTGGCCGACGCTGTTCAACGACGAATACGGCGACCATGTCGGCGCGTACAGCACCGTGGGCCTCGACACCGCGAGCCCGAGCCTGGCGAGCGTCGCCGCGCGGTCCAGCGACCCGTCGACCAGGCAGTCCACCTTCGGGTAGCCGATGAGCGCCGCCTGCGGCGAGTCGTCGTCGACGAGCCCCGCCTCGGCGTATCGGCGCAGGCGATCGCGGTTGGGGAACATGAGCCGGTCGAAGGTGGCGACGACCGGCGCGATCTTCACCGGGGCGTCCAGGCCGTACTTGCCCGCCACGCCGTGGAAGAAGTGCACGCGGCGCGTGCGGCGCGGCAGCCACGTCATGTCCCAGAAGTCGGTGTTCACGTACGCGTCGAACTTCGTCCACCGGATCGCGTCGGGCGTGATGACCTGCTCCGAGATGCCGGCCGCGCCAAAGATCACCGCCGGATTCCACGATCGATCGCAGCTCGTGAACCAGAACCGCAGCCGCGGGTCGGTCCGCAGCCGGCGCAGCACGGGCGCGAACACCGCGAGGCTCATCGGCGAGGCCGCTTCGAAGAGGACCCGCAGCGGGTGCTTCGGCCGCCAGATCGCCGCGTCGACGGCGTGGGCGGCGCGGGTCAGCGTCAATCGCGCGCGGCGATAGACGGTGTCGTGCAGCAGGTTGCGCGCCTGAATCACCGTCGGCCGCGGATCGTCGTGCGGCCTCGTTCTGACGACGGCGACCGGCACCCGCTGGTGGGCGACAGCGAATCGTGCGGCGATCCGCGTCCAGAAATCGGCGAGCGCCGCATCGAAGTCGAGGTCGCTGTCGAGGAGGCCGACGGCGGCGATCGCCTCCCGCCGGATGCTGACCGTCGACAGCGCGATCGCCCGGCGATCCCGAAGCTCCCCCGCGCGCCACGCCGTCGTAGGGCCGAAATCGACGCGCGTGCGATCCGCGGCGTCGAGCATGGCCGCGTAGGGCGACGGGCTCGCCAGCGTGTCGCCGTACAGCAGGCCGGTCTGGGGATGATGCCGCAGGTAGAGCCGCTGCCGTTCCATCTTGCGCGGCATCCACAGGTCCTCGGCGCGGAGGAGCATCACGACCTCGCCGCGCGCCGCCTGCAGCCCGGCGTTCACGCTCGCGACGCGTCCCTGACACAGCTGCGCCAGGTACCGCACGCGGCCGTCGCAGGCCTTCACGCGCGCCGCCGTGTCGTCGGTCGACCCGTCGTCGACGACGAGCACTTCGGTGTCGCCGAGCGCGGTCTGCATGAAGACGGAGCTCAGCGCGACGTCGATGGTGCGGCCCGCGTCGCGGGCCGGGATGACGACCGACACGTCAGGCATCTCCGATAGCCGCCCTACGTCACACCCGGCGCGAGCGCGCCGGTTCGACGCGGCGCCGGAACCGACGCCGTCGTGCCCCCCTCGGCCGTCAGTACCCTCGCCGCGCGGATCCGCGCGAGCACCAGCTCGCGGCTCGCGATGATGAGCGCGAGCAGGTAGTAGAACGTCCAGTTGTAGGCGACCGACGCGAACAGCGAGCAGACGAACCAGCCGAAGAAGCCGGCCGTCATCGCCACCGTGTGCGTGCGCATCAGCGAACGGTCGCTGTCGGACATCACCGCCGCCAGCCGATCCGGGTGTCCGCGCCTCGGCCGCTCCAGGAGACGGCGCGTCGTGCCCGCGCCGCGCCACGCGCTGATCACGAGGAACATGAAAGCGGCGAACCCGAACACGCCGGTCTCCGCCGCGACCTGGATTGGCGCGTTGTGCGTCTCGCGCCACGCTTCCTTCCGTCCCGGCGGGTTGTAGTTCTGGAACTGCCCGGCGCCGACGCCGGTGAGCGGGTGCTCGGCGAACGCCCGCATCCCTTCCTTCATCACCGTCCAGCGCGCCTCGCGCGTCCCGGTGAACTCCTGCTTGTCCTTCCGGTCGTCGACGATGCTGGCCATGCGCTCCCAGAAGCTGGAGGGCATGAAGGGGGTCGCACAGAGCACGGCGACGATCGCCATCGTGCCGAAGCCCGGCCGGACCTTCCTGCCGAGGACGACGAGCGTCAGCATCATCACGGCGAGGCCGAGAAAGCCGCCGCGCGACTTGGTGAAGACCGCCGTCGCCAGCATCAGCGCCGCCGCGCACGCGGCGATGCCGCGCTGCCACAGCGGATAGCGCTTCGAGAGCGCGATCACCATGCCGGCGGGGAGGAAGGTGACCATGTTCATCGCGAGATCGTTCGGGTTGCCGAAGATCCCGCCGATTGGCCCGGCGAGCCTGTCGCCTTCGACCAGGTTGACGCCGCGCGCGTAGTCGACGACCGATCGCAGCGCGATGTAGCCGCAGCAGAGCACGATGAGCCAGGTGATCTGCTCGACGCGCCTGGGCGTGGTGAGCGTGTTCATCATGAGCACGAACACGACGAGCAGCTTCAGGTACGTGTTGGCGAAGAGGCTGAAGGCGCCGCCCGGCCAGATGGCGAACGGGACCGTGGCGAGGATTGCCGCGCCGAAGGCGAGCAGCGCCATCGTCTCCGGGGTCACGCGGAACACCGGCTGCCGGCTGGTGAACCGGTGCAGCAGCATCGGGGCGATCCCCAGGATGGCGCACACCTCGGCGAGGTGGAACGGCTCGAGGAACGGCAGCGTGTCCTGCGGCCGCGTCATCAACACCAGGGTGAATGCCAGCAGCCCCGCATACCCCCAGTCGCGCGGCTCGTTGTACGGAACGGTCGCAAACGTCGGTCTGTTCTCGCGTGCGATCGCCGCCTCGACGATCTGGCGCGACGGGACGGTTCCGCCGCCGAAGTTGAACGCCAGCCGCTCGCGCTGCCCTCCGATCATTTCCAGACCTTTCTGCCGAGAAGCGCCGCGCCGACGCCGGCAACGGCCGAGACGTTCATGACGACGATCGTGAACGCGACCGTCCCCGTGCGCTGCACGAGCGACCGCCGCGACTGGCCGGTTCGATGCCAGTGCTCGACCCAGGCGCCGTAGCCGCCGTGGAGGTAGAACGCCACCTGCGAGAACAGCGCGAACGCATAGAGCGTGGAGGTCGAGGCGAGCGCGACGCTCGACGCGAAGAGCGCCACGAGCGCGTAAGGGACCAGCAGACGGCCGATCTTGTGCGAGGCGTACTGCAGCCAGACCGGGTTGAGGAACGGCACGAGCAGGCGCGGCTCGAACCAGAGGATCTGGACGTTGCCGGCCAGCGTCCGCACCTTGCGCCGCGTTTCGGCGTCGGCGTTCTTCGACGTGTAGTCGAACGCGCGCGCTCCCGGCTCGAAGACGACGCGGCTGCCGTCGAGCACCGCCCGCATCGGCGCCAGCACGTCGTCGAGAATGGTGCCGGGCGGCAGCGGACGCCAGAGCGAACGCCGCAGGGCGTAGATGGCGCCGGTCGCCCCGAGCATCGAGCCGACCTCGCTTTCCAGGCGGCGGAGCTGCTTCTCGTACTTCCAGTAGAAGCCGACGCCGTCGCCGACGCTCGATGAGAAGCGGCGGTCGCCGGCGCGCCGCTCGCGATCGCGCCGCGTGACGCCGTGCACGCGCCGGTCGTGACGCGTGCGCCGGCCCGAGGCCGCCTCGGCGCCGAGGATCAGCTCGCCGCTGACGCCGCCGACAGCCGGATCCGCAAGCGGCGCCGTGAGCGCCACGAGCGCGTCCTCGGCAAAGCTCTGGCGCGCGTCGGTGAAGACGAGGATGTCCCCGCTCGCGCGCGCGACGCCGGCGTTCAGCGCGATCGCTTTTCCGGACGCCGGAATCTCCACCAGCTGCACGATGCCGCGAAAGCGGGAGAGGACTGTCGCGGTGTCGTCGGTCGACCCGTCCGAGACGACGATGATCTCGCGCCGGTCGGCGGGGTAGTCGAGCGCGAGGAGATTGGCGATCCGGCGTGGAAGACGCCGCGCCTCGTTGCGCGCGGCGATGACGATCGACACCCGCGGGCAACCGGCTCCTTGATCGTCGCTGTCGTGGTGTCCGGCTCTGTCGTGGCGTCCGGCTTCAGCCGGACGCAGACTGGCACTGCTGTAGTGTCCGGCTTCAGCCGGACCCGCGCCTGACGCCGCCCGTCGCAGCTTCGCCCACACGATCAGCAACACTGCGTACCCGGCGTACACGTAGGCGATGAACAGCGCCGAGGACCAGAACACCATCCGCATCGATCAGCCGACCTCCCCTAGTCCTCGAACGCAGCCGTGCTCTCGCCGAACAGCGTGCGGCGCAGACGTGCCCACACGCTTCGATCGGCCGGTCGCTGTACCGGCGCCGCCTCGCGCGTCGGCATGACGATCCGCTGCTGCGCCGATACGGCAGCGGCCGGCACCGGGATCGCGGGTGCATGAGCCGGCTGGAGCGATCCGGCGGACGCCGCCGCGGGCATCGGCGCGCGCGGAGCGGCCACCGGTTCGGGCCGAGGCGAGGTCGACACAGGCGGCCACGACCAGTCGCCGTGCAGCGGCGGATCTGCCGCGGTCCGCTCGCTGCGCAGCTTCAGCAGCCGGTACTCTTCGTTGATCACGCGCTGCTGTTCGGCAATCTGCCGCTCGCGTTCGGCAAGGCGCGCCTCCCGCGCACGCAGCTCCTCTTCATGCGACGCCGTGGCCAGCCGCGGCGTCGACAGGGGCGAGCGGTGCGAGCGATCGGCCGGCTGGATGACGCCGGTCGTCTCGAGCTCCTCGATCGCCTGCTGCGTGAGATCGACGGTGATCGTTCGCTGTTCCTCGCCGTAGCCGAAGAGCAGCACCGCGTCGGCGATGACGTTGATCTTTCGCGGGATCCCCTCGCTGTGCAGGTGGATCAGATCGGTGACGTCGCGCGACAGCTCGATCGGCGCCCCGATCGCGGCGCGGCGGAGCCGGTGGTTGATGTAGGCCGCCGTGTCGGCGGTGTCGAGCGCCTGCAGGTGATAACTGACCGTCACCCGCTGGCGCAGCTGCTCGAGCTCCGGACGCTGCAGCAGCTCCCGCAGGCTCGGCTGTCCGATGAGCGCGATCTGAATCAGCTTCGACTTCTCGGTCTCCAGGTTCGAGAGCATCCGTACTTCCTCGAGCGCCGCCAGGCTGAGGTTCTGCGCTTCGTCGATGACGAGCAGCGCCAGCCGCCCCATGCTCCGCAGCTCGACGAGGAAGCGCGCCAGCTCGCGCAGCAGCAGCGGCTTGCTCTGATCCGACGACGGCTGCAGCCCGAAGTCGAGCATCACCGCCTCGATCAGCTCCCGCGCGTCGAGCATCGTGTTGACGATGCGGGAGACCGATGTCTGATGATCCAGGCTTCGCAGCGCCGTCTGCAGGAGCGTCGTCTTGCCGGAGCCGATCTCGCCCGTGACGACGATGAACCCGGCGTGTCCTTCGATGCCGTAGCGCAGGTAGCTCAGCGCCTCCTTGTGCACGCGGCTCGGGTACAGGTAGTCGGGGTCGGGGCTGAGAGAGAACGGCCGTTCCCGCAGGTTGAAAAAGCGTTCATACATGTCGGAGCGTTCCTCCGGCGCCTGCTGCGGTCGCGTCACGGCGATGCGCGTCGCCGTCGATGGCCGGCAGCACGTCGCTGCACGCGCGCCAGTAGTCCTCGGGGAAATCGATCTCGATCCAGGGGAAGCCGCGGCTGTCGACGGCGTGCAGCGGCCGCGCGGCGCAGAGATCGGCGAAGGCCCGCGGCAGCCACTCGCGCACCTCGCCGGCGGCGACGATGCGGTTCATCTGCTCGACCAGCGCGAGCGCGCCCGCGGGGCCGAAGCGCGCGATCCCGACGTTCTCGGCGTCGCTGTCGTCGTCGGCCAGCGTCTTTGCAATCGCCGTGACCAGCCCCCGGCGGACGCGGACCTTCATCTCTTCGTCGCCGTACGGCATTCCGTCCCGGCGCGACGACACCAGCAGCGCGTCGTCGCAGCGCGTGGTGAGCAGGTCGTCGAGCATCTGCGGATGGAAGAGCACGTCGCAGTTGAGGACGAGAAAGCCGTCCAGCAGCAGGTCGCGCGCGAGCCACAGCGAGTACAGGCTGTTCGTCGAGGCGTAGCGCGAGTTCTGCACGATGTCGACCTGGCGTGGACAGGCCCGTTGCACCTGTTCGATGCCGAAGCCGGCGACGACCGTGATGCCCGAGACGCCGGCCTGCCTGAGCGCGTCGATCTGCCGATCGAGCAGCGTGCGCTCGCCGACGCGCGCCAGGCACTTGGGCCTGTCGCCGATGACGCGCTGAAGACGTCCGCCGCGCCCCGCGGCCAGGATGATTGCCCTCACAGCGATTCCTCCGCGGGTCGCAGCCGGTTGATGTGCAGCATCTGCGCGAGCTTCTCCATGTAGAAGTGCCGTTCGGCGGCGTTCAGGCTGAACAGCAGGAAGGTGACGCCGTAGACAGCCCCTGCCAACGCAAACTCGACGCCGACCGCCGCCAGGTTCGCCGGCACCAGCGACCGTGTCGCGAGAACGAAGGCGGCCATCACGAGCCCGGGCCACGCCGCCGGCCAGACGGCGCCGGTGACTGCCCGCCACACCGGCAGCTGGACGCGCCGGCACGCAATCGGGAAGAGCATGAAGATGCTCGTCAGCGCCACTGGCACGAGCGTGCCCAGCGCGACGCCAATCAACCCGAGCGGACGCACGAGCGCGATGCTCAGGGCGACGTTCGTCAACGCCGTCGCGATGTTCGCGATCGACACGGTGCGGTGCCGTCCGGCGCCTTTCAGCAGCGTCGTGCCGGTCGCGTTGCCGACGCGGATCGCGACGATCACCGCGAGAATCTGCAGCAGGACGGCGCTCCGCGAGAACTCGGGACCGACCCACGCCATCACCAGCGGCTGCGCGAGCAGCAGCAGGCCGCCGGCCAGCGGAATCACCGTCGCGAGCGACAGCTTCGTCCCCTGGATGAAGATCCGCTGCAGCCGATCGAGGCGCGCCGCCGTGTCGTTCTCGACGACCGTCGGGAAGAGGATGTCGTTCAGCTGGTTGGAGAGCCGCTGCGCGAACTCGGCGAGCCGCTGCGCGATGGCCCACACGGCAACGGCTGTCGTGTCGAGGAACGCGCCGATGACGAGCGCGTCCACCGAGTAGTTCAACTTGTTGGCCCAGTCGATGACCGCCATGTGGATGCTGAAGCCGGTGACCTCGCGCAGCCGCGCGCGGCGGAAGCGCGAGACGCTGATGCGCAGGCCGGGGAACACGCGGTAGGCGTTCGCGCGATAGATCCACAACGTCAGCACGCGCACCGTCGTCGTCGCGACGACCAGCTCGACGAGGCCGTAGCCGGCGAGCAGGACCAGGACGTTCACGGCGGCTGCCGTCAGGCTGCTGATGGTTCCGACGACGTTGTTCAGGTCGTAGCGCTGGAACCCGTTGATGACGCCGCCGAAGACGCTGAACGCGGTGCTCGCGGCGACGTTCAGCGTCACGACCAGCAGGACGATCCGCGCGATCTGCGTCTGGCCGGGCGAGAGGTGGAAGATCGAGTCGATCCAGATCGCCACCACGCCGGCGACGCCGTACATGATTGCGGCCGCTCCGAGAAAGACGACGAACAGCGTGCTCAGGATCTCGTTGAGCGCCGTGACGTCGCGCCGCGCGCGGTACTGCGCGACGAACTTCACGAGCGCGCCGGAATAGCCCATGTCGAGCACGGAGAAGTAGGCGGTCACGGATGCGGCGAGCACCCAGAGGCCGTAGGCCGACGTGCCGAGGTGCGCGACGTTGAAGGGGAGAATCAGCAGGCCGAGCGCCGCGTCGGTGGCGATGGCAAGATAGCGCGTCGACAGGTTGCGCGCGACGACGACCGTGTCGTCTCCGCTCCTGGTCCCGAGCAGGGTGGAATCGTCCGCCACGGCCTACTTGGCGCCTTTCCCGGAGAAGATCACCTTCACCGTGTCGACGACGATCGTCAGGTCGAAGACGATCGACTGGTGCTTGATGTAGTAGAGGTCGTACCGCAGCTTCTCCATCGCGTCTTCGACCGATGACCCGTAGCGGTATTTGACCTGCGCCCAGCCGGTGACACCCGGCTTGACGGCGTGGCGCTCCATGTAGAACGGGATGAGCGACGCCAGCTGCTCGACGAAGAACGGCCGCTCCGGCCGCGGGCCGACGAAGCTCATGTCGCCGCGCAGCACGTTCCAGAGCTGTGGCAGCTCGTCGAGCCGCGTGATGCGGATGAAGCGGCCGACGCGCGTGACGCGCTCGTCGTTCTCGCGCGCCCAGATCGGCGTTCCCGTTTCGGCGTCGATGCGCATCGACCGGAACTTGAACAGCGTGAAGACGCGTCCGTTCTCGCCGACGCGCTCCTGGCGGTAGAGGATCGGCCCCGCCGAGTCGAGCCGTACCGCCAGCGTGGTGAGCAGCATCAGCGGCGACGCGAGCACGAGGCCGGCGGCGGCGAGCGCCAGGTCGAGCATGCGCTTGGCCGCGCGCGTGACGCGCGACGCGCGGAACCCGTCGGAGAAGATCAGCCAGCTTGGCTTGATCTCGTCGATGAGGATCTTCCCGGTGAGCCGCTCGTAGGTCGTCGCGGCGTCTTCGACGCGTACGCCCGACAGCTTGGCCTGCAGCAGCTCGCGGATCGGCATGCGTCCCCGCCGATCCGACAGGCTCACGACGACGCGATCGACGTGGTGGCGCTGGATGAGGGACGACAGCTCGCCGATCCCGCCGATGACGTTGACGTCCGGCGGCGCGACACCGGTGTCGTCCACGAACCCGACGACGCGGTACGAGAAGTCGTGCTGCGTCGCAATCAGGTCGGCGACGCTGCGCGCGGCCGGGCCGGTGCCGAGGACGAGCACGCGCTCCTCCATGTGCGGATCGCGCGTGACCCCGTCGAACGCCAGCCGCCAGGCGGGCACGGCGACCAGCAGGATGCCGAGGGCGGTGACGAACGTGCCGGCGCCGATCAGCACGCCCGGCGCGAGTATCGTCAGGAACGCGAGGATGATGGCGACCGCTCCCGCGCCCTGCAGGACGCGGACGGCGAGCTCCATCTTCGAGTGGACGACCGTCAGGTCGTACAGGTCGTTGTAGTAGAAGCAGAGCTCGCAGAGGCCGGTGATGAGCACCACCTGCCAGACGCCGTCGATCGCATCGTCGAACGATCCGTGCACCTGGGCCGCCAGCAGGATCGCACCGGTGATCAGCACCGTTTCGAAGCCGAACACGGTGAGCCCGCGACCCGAGACATGACGGTTGAAGAGCTGCATCGCCGCGCGTCCGCCAGTCCCGCTACGACGCCTCGTTGAGGACGAATCCGAGCAGCTTCGAGCCGTCGATCGACGACAGCGCTTCGTGAATCGCCGGCTTGGTGGTGACGCCCGCCCGGACCACGACAATCACGCGATCGACGAGCGGCGTGAGGATGCTCACGTCCGCCAGCGGCGTGGCCGAGGGAGCGTCGAGGAGGACGCGATCGAACTGCGATCGCAGCGTTTCGATCGTCCGGCGCATGGTGGTCGTGCCGAGCAGTTCCGCCGGATGCGCCGGAACGTTGCCAGCCGGCAGGATCGTCAGGTGGTGCTCTTCCAGCGTGACGAGGGCGTCCTCGAGCGTCGCGCGGCCGGTCAGCACGTCGCACAGGCCTGGGCCCTCGGGCAGATCGAAGATGCGGTGGATCTGCGGGTGGCGCAGATCCGCGTCGAGGACGCAGATGCGGCGGTGCCATTCCTGGCCCATCGCGAGGCTCAGGTTCCCGGTCGTGAGCGTCTTGCCCTCGCCGCGTCCCGGGCTCGTGATCATCACGACGTTGATCGGCGCCATCGGATCGGCGTTGAGGATTCGCGTGCGCAGGGCCCGATACTGCTCGGCGGCCTGGCCGTCGGCGGACGAGGCGCTCACGAGGCGCGCGTCGAGGCGCGCGCCCGACACGAGACGCGCCGGTGTCAGGCCCGCGGGGGCGGCGGGGGACGGGGGCGCGACCGTGGCGGCCGTCATGATCGGCGCGGCTGCCGCGGGGGGCGGCATCGGCGGCACAGCGACCGCCGCGCCGTCGGGCGATGCTATGAGACCGACGTCGGCGCGCACGCGGCGGACCGCCCCTTCGCGTTCGGCTTTCTCGAGAATCTCCTGAATCCGGGTCATCGTCAGTTCCTTTCGCGGGCTAGACGGGCTGGATGCGTGTCACTTCGCCGAGCACGGGCAGCTGGAACTCGTCACGCAGCTCGCGGACGTCGTGAACCGAGCGGTCGAGATACTCGCGGCCGAGCGTCGCGCCTGCGCCGAGGCAGAGGCCGGCGGCGACGGCAATCAACATCACGCGCCAGGGGACCGGCTTTACCGGCACGAGCGGAAGCGTGGCGGCGTAGAGGACCGTGAACTGCTCGCCGCTGCGATTGCGCTCGACGTTCTCGGCGATCGTCGCCGTGTGGAGCTTCGACGACAGCTCCGAGTACTGCTGCCGCTCGAGGTCGTAGTCGCGCTGGACCGACGCAAGCTGCTGTTCGACGCGCGGCGCTGCCTCGACACGCGCCTGGTAGACGCCGATCTGCCGGCGCAGATCGGATTCAGACCGCTGCAGGTCGCGGATGCGCAGGCGCGACATCTCGCGATCGGCCGTGAGCTGGCGGAACGTCGGATCGAGCGAGAGCTGCGCCACGCGATCGGACTCGGGCTTCGCGCGCTCCGCCTGCGCATCGGCGCGGGCGTTGCGCAGATCCTCCTCGAGCCGCTGCACCTCGGGGTGCTTCGCGGTGTACATCGCGCGCGCGTCGGCCAGCTCGCGCTCCAGCAGCACCACGCGGCTCTCGGGCGTCTGCGCCTGCGGCGTCCCGTTGACGCCCGGCAGGAAGATCACGTCGGAGCTCCCGCGCTGCAGCCCTTCGATCTGGCGCTCGATCATCGAGAGCCGATCCTGCTCGCCGCGCAGCGCCGTGGCGTTGGCCTCGAGCTGCTGGCGCAGGCCGGACAGCGTGGAGAGGTTCGCCTGCGTCTGCTCGGGGAGCTGGCCCATGTAGGCCTCCTTCGACGCGCGCAGCCTGGCTTCGAGCTCCGACAGGCGCTGCTGGCTCGCCTGGAGCTGCGCGGTGATGAACGCCGCGGTCCCTTCCGCCGTGGCGGTGCGCCGCCTGGAGTTCTCGTCCACGAACACGTTGACGAGCCGGTTGGCGACCGACTGCGCGCGCGCCGGCTCCGGATCGCCGTAGGAGACGAGGAACGCGTCGAGGCGACGCGGCTCGTTGACCTGCGCGACCGGATCGGGCACCGAGATCGAGATGGCCTGGCGCACGCGGGCGATCAGCTTGTCGTCCGCGGCGTTGCCGAGGCCTTCTTCCCGGACGACTCGCGACAGGATGCCGGTGCTGACCAGCTGCTGCGAGAGCGCACGCAGCCGCTCGTGGTTGTCGAGCTGCGCCGCCTGGTTCACCAGGTTCGGCGACACGGCCGGCGCGGCGACAGCGAGCGTCGCCGTCGACCGGTACTCCTTCGGCAGGACCTTCAGGAGCACGAGCCCGGCGATCACCGACGCGACGATCGGGACGATGAGCCACCACTTGCGGCGGCGGAACACGTTGAGGTAGTCGAGCGGGTGAATGCGCGGTGTCTCTTCCATCAGCGGATCCTCACGGGTTTGGCGGTCACCACCTGCAGGCCGACGCGGTTGCGATTCAGCCGGCCGCCCGGCCGATCGATGCTCTGGTGCGTGCGTCCGTAGAAGCCCTCGACGCGCATCCACGGCCGCACGGCGTACCCGAGGACGGCGCCGGACCAGACCGAGACGAGCGGCAGATCGCCGGCGACGATCGGCTCGTTCCTGCGCCAGGCGAGGCTGCCTTCCACGTAGGTGCGCCGGCCGATTGGCGCGTGCACGCTCGACGTGATGTCCTCGTTCGACAGCGTGCCGCCACCGCCGTACGAGGGGACGAACGACTTCGCGTAGCTCACGTCGACCGCCAGCCGCTCGAAGCGCTGCGCGTAGCCGGCCCTCCACGCGGGAGACGTCTTGCCGGTGTGGAGGTCCGGCGCGCCGAGGCGGGCGACGCCGAGGGCGCCGTAGACGTGCGAGTACTCGGAGAGTTGGTAGTCGAGCCCTGCCCAGCCGTTCTGCACGGTGAACTGCGTGCCCTGCAGGATGGTCGCGCGCTGCAGGTCGTAGTCGGCGATCAGCGTCGTGCGCGCGCTCAGCTGGTACTTCAGGCCGGCGGTGCCGCCGTGGGCGTGTCCGCCGAGCAGGGAGACGCCGAGCGTCGGATCCTTGTCGAACGCGATCCACTGGAAGTTGTACGAGCCGGTCAGCGACAGCCGCTTGGTCGCCGACGCTTCGAACCCGCTGCGCAGATCGAAGATGCGCGCGCCGATCCGGACAAACGGAATCCCGGCCAGCGCCGGCAGCTCGGTGGTCGCCGTCTTCGCGTAGTTCTGCTGCGCGAAGAGCAGCACGTGCTTCGAGATCTGCCGGCGGCCGGTGACGATGGCCGACTGGTCGTAGCTGTTCAACGTGCTGAAGTCGCGATACAGCTGGAACGATCCGGTGTACGACGCCGCGAACGACCCGAGCTTGCCGACGTAGTCGACGTTGGCCGACGGCGTCACGGCGGTGTTCAGATCGCTTGCGAGGTCGTCCCCGGCGCCCTGCACGAGGACGTTGTCGTCGTAGGCGGTGCCGGTCGCCACGCGCGGCGTGACGCTCCAGCCGACCGGCCGCCGATCCTCCGACAGGCGCGGGTCGGCCGGCTGCGCCAGGGCGGCGCCCGCATGCGCGAGGAGCAGCGCGGCGGCCGCGGCGATGTGAAAGGGGCGCATCATCGGCTCCGCAGCGTCCTCAGTCGGGCACGACGACCGTGTCGCCCGACTGCAGGTACACGGCCCCTGGACCGCCGCCCTTGATCGCATCCTTGTAATTGAAAGGAATCGTCTGCGAGAGGCCGCTCGTGCTCTTCCGCAGGATGCGGATGTTCTTCGAGTCGGCGAAGTCCTTCAGCCCGCCGGCGACCGCGAGCGCCTGCAGGACGGTCATCTCCCCCTGCAGCGCCACCGGACCGGGTCGATTGACTTCGCCGACGACGTAGGCGGTCGGGATCGTGCCTTCGACCACGATCACCGTGACGACCGGGTTGTTCACGTACTCTTTCAGGGCGGTCGCGACGCGGTCGCGCAGGTCCAGCGGCGTGAGCGACATCGCCGTGACGTCGCCGATGAGCGGCAGCGTGATCTTGCCGTCGGGCCGCACCTGGACCGACTGCGAGAGCTGCGCGTCCTTGTAGACCTCGATCCGCAGCTTGTCGCCCGGCTGCAGACGGTAGTCGTCGGGCACGGGCGCGCGCGTCGGGCGGGCCCGATCCTCGGGCACGGTGCTCGACGGCTGGATGGCCCTGGCCGGCGGAGCGAGGCTGCCAGGGGTCTGGGCATGCGCGACGTTGATTCCGAGCGCCAGGCTGCAGGCGATCAGCACGGCACGGCGTGGCACGGACGAGAGGTGAGCCATCGGCGGTACTCCTCAGTTCTGGTCGGCGGACCGGGTCTGGTTGCCGTCGCGGCGCTGGCCGCCGCGCCAGTTGACGATCGGTCGCGTCATCGCCTGCCGCTCGAGCGACTCGGCGTCGACGGCGTGGGTCGGATAGCAGGCCGCGCCAATCGCGATGCGCAGCGCGGTGGAGAACTCGTAGTTGTCGATGCGCGCCACGATGCGATCGATGACGCGGGTCGAGTGCTCGAAGTCGGCGTCGAGCAGCACCACGGCGAGCGTCCCCTTGTCGGGATGACCGAGCAGATCGGTGTCGCGGATCTCGCGTCCGACGACCTGCGCGACTTCCTGCAGCGTGCCGTCGTCGGCGGTCACCATCATGCCTTCCCATTCGCGGCTCGCCTCGAGCATCACCAGCGTCAGGAAGCTCTGCGATCGCACGGCGCGCTTGAGCTCGCTGTCCAGGGCGAAATCGAAGGCGCCGGGAGTCAGCAGCCGCGAGCCCTCTTCGTAGAACGAACTCCCGCTCATGTTCTACGACGCCTTGTCGAGGCCGTTCTCTTTGATCTTGTAAAGGAGGGCCTTGTAGCTGATGCCGAGGATCTCGGCTGTCTCCTTCCGGTTCCAGCGCGTCTGCTGCAGCATCCTCGCGATCAGCTCGCGTTCGGCCTGGCGTGCCGCTTCGCGCGACACGTCTTTCAGCGAGCAGTTGCCCGCTTCAGCGGCCGCCACGGCGAGCTCCACCGGCGTCGGCCGATGGGACGGCCTGTGCGATCCGTTTCCGTTGGTGCCCTGCCTGTCGCCGCCGGTGACCGGCGGCACCTCGGCCGCGCCGCTGCCGCCGACAGCCTGCGCCTGGCGGTGCGCCGACAGCGCAAGCGCGTGCGCGAGCTCCTTGCGGATCGTCGCGTTGGCGCCGAGGACGACCGCACGCTTGATCAGGTTCTCGAGCTCGCGGATGTTCCCCGGCCAGTCGTGCTGCGCGAAGAGGTCCATGACGTCGGGGCTCAGCTCGGAGTACGGCTTGTTGTATTGGACCGAGTACTTCTTCAGGAAGTAGTCGGCGAGGAGCGGGATGTCCTCGCGCCGATCGCGCAGGGGCGGCAGCGTGATCGCGACGACGTTCAGGCGGAAGAAGAGGTCTTCGCGGAACGCGCCGCTCTCCACCGCCTGCTCGAGGTTGCGGTTCGTCGCGGCAATCACGCGCACGTCGACGCGCACGTCGTGCCGTCCGCCGAGACGCGAGAACTCGCCGTCCTGCAGCACCTGGAGCAGCTTGGCCTGCAGCGGGACGCTCATCTCGCCGATCTCGTCGAGGAACATCGTGCCGTGATTGGCGAACTCGAACTTGCCCGGCTTGTGCTGCATCGCTCCGGTGAATGCACCGCGCTCGAAGCCGAAGAGCTCCGACTCCAGCAGTTCGGTCGGCAGCGCGGCGCAGTTCACCTTCACGAACGGCTTGTCGCGGCGCAGCGAGGAGGCGCAGAGCGCGCGCGCGACGAGCTCCTTCCCGGTGCCGCTCTCGCCGCGGATCAGCACCGTGACGTCGGTATCGGCGACGCGTTGGATCAGCTCGCGCACCTCCGCCATGCGCTCGCCGCCGCCGAACAGCATCTGGTGCTTCGGCTGGGCCTGCAGCTGCTCGCGCAGCGACGCCACCTCGCGCGCATGACGCCGATGTTCGAGCGCGTGCTCGAGCGGGATGGCGAGGTCCGCCTCGTCGAACGGTTTGCTGACGAAATCGGCAGCGCCCAGCTTCATCGCCTGCACGACCGTGGTCGTGCGGCCCTGGCCCGAGAGCAGGATGACAGGGACATCGCGATCGATCTTCTTGAACGCCGCGAGCGCATCGAGCCCGTCCATGCCGCCAGGCATGACGACGTCGAGAATGACGGCTGCGGGCCGTTCCTGCATGTACTGCGCGATCGCTTCTTCGGCCGTCGCGACCGTCGTCGACATGTATCCACGATCGGCGAGGAAGCGCGAAAGGTACGCGCGCATGTCCGCATCGTCGTCGACCACGAGGATGTGAGGACGCTCGTCGGCCTCGAGCGCCGATGCGCGTGAATGCTGATGAGTCTCCGCGGGCACGTGGACCTGTTGAGCAATGCAGGTGCCATGGACGCGTCGAGTGCGAAATGCACGCGCGAAAACAGGTGCGCGGGTTCAGGCAAAGGGAAACGGCGCTGCGATCGGGAAGCGAAGTGCTCACAAAGAGAAATCCGCTTGCACCGGAGACGAGCAGCCTGCGGCTGCGTATGTGTGTTCGGAACTACGGCTGTTGCGCCGGTTGACCTGGCTGTCCAGGTGATGCGGGAGCAGGGGTCACCATGCCCGGACGCGGCACGCCGACTGGAGCCGACGGAGCGGGTGAAGGCTGATCCTGCGGCGGAGCGGTCTGAGGGGGCGGAACGGGAGCGGGCCGCACGAACGGCGCGCGCGCGTCTGGTGCATCGCCAGGCGTGTACGGCGCCGGCGGCGCATCGGCCTGATCGTCTTCGACCGGTCTCCCGTCGGGACCGATGAGGCGAATGACGCCTGGACCTTGCGGAATCCCCTGCGGCTGATTCGGCGGCTGCGGCGGACGGGACAGCGGTTGCGCCTGCGGTGGCGGAGCCTGTGGGAACACGACGCCCGTCGCCGGACGCGACGCGGCCGGCGTCTGTGCGGCGGCAGGACGCGCGGCGACAGGCGTCGGCATGATCACGATCCGATCGAATACGGAACTGCCGGTCTCCGGGTCGGTGCGGCGGCGCGCGAGATAGCCGGTCACCGAACGCAGCAGCGTTTCGAGCGCCTGCTCCTCCGGGACGTTCTCGAGCGTGAGCGTCAGCGGCGTGTCCGGCATCCGCTCGGCGTTGACGATCAGGACGTCGCCGGCACGGCTCCACTCCTGGAAGATCTGTGCGGGCGTGGCGTTGGTGGCTGAGAGGGAGAGACGGCCGTCGTGCAGCGAGAGCTGGACGGTATCGGCGTGCAGCGTGGTCCAGGCGACCGTGATGGTCGCGAGGAGCACGCCTGCGAACGCACGAACCTTGACGCTCATTGCCTGCTGATGCCGCACTCCTTGATCTTGTTGAGCAGCGTCTTGTAGCTCACGCCCAGCTGCTCGGCGGCGCGGCGCCGATTCCAGTGTACCTGCTGCAGCGTGTCCTCGATGATCGTGCGCTCGGCCTTCATCGCCGCCGACTTCGCGACGTCGGCCAGGCGCGATCCTGCCGGCGCCGTCGCGACCGCGACCTCAGGCTGTGACGGCTCGTCGGCGGCTTCGATCTCGAGATCGTCGGCGTCGTCGGACGGCAGCGGCACGCCCACCGCGGCGACGGCGAGCGCCGCCCGCGGGTTGCGCTGCATCTCGCGAATGACCAGCGACTCGTCCTGCAGGATGACGATGCGCTTGATCATGTTCTCGAGCTCGCGGATGTTGCCGGGCCACTCGTAGGTGAGGAAGCGCTGCTGCAGCTCCTCCGAGAGCTGCCGCACCGGCCGGTTGTAGCGCCTGGCGTAACGGTCGATGAAGAACTGCGTGAGGTGCGGAATCTCGTCGCGGCGATCGCGCAGCGGCGGAACGGTCACCTCGATCACCTTCAGCCGGTAATAGAGGTCTTCGCGGAACTCGCCGCGCAGCATCATCCCCTCGAGGTCGCGGTTGGTGGCCGCCACGACGCGCACGTCGACGTCGATCGGTTTGTTGCTGCCCAGTTTCGTGAACTGCGCGTCCTGCAGGACGTGCAGCAGCTTGGCCTGGAGCGCCGCCTTCATCTCGCCGATCTCGTCGAGGAAGATCGTGCCGGTGTCGGCCTGCTCGAACTTGCCGATGCGGGTGGTCGCGGCGCCGGTGAAGGCGCCCTTCTCGTGGCCGAACAGTTCGCTCTCGAGCAGTTCGGCCGGCAGCGCCGCGCAGTTCACCTTCACGAACGGCCGTTCCTTGCGCGACGACCGCTGGTGGATCGCCCGCGCGACGAGCTCCTTGCCGACACCGCTCTCGCCGCGGATCAGGACGGTGACGTCGCTGTCCGACACCTGCTCGATGACCGACGCGATCGTCTGCATCTCGGGGCTGTCGCCCCAGAAGAGGAAGGCGCGGTCCTGGTCGTCGCTCAGCTGCCGGCGCAGCTCGGTGATCTCGGAGACGAGGCGCGTCTTCTCGATCGCGCTCTTGATCGCCGCATCGAGCGCGATCTCGCCGAGCCCTTCCGGATCGTCCGGCTTGACGACGTAGTCGGCGGCGCCGAGGCGGACCGCTTCGACGATGGTCGACGCCTGCTCGCGGCCCGAGAGCATGATCACCTGCAGATCCGGCTTCGCCGACTTCAATGCACGCAGCGTCTCGAGCCCGTTCATCCCGGGCATCATCACGTCGAGCAGTACCACGTCGGGCGGATCGCCATGCTTGATCGAGGCGACGATCTCGTCGCCCCGCGAGTAGGAGCGCGTCTCGTACCCGCGGAGCGAGAGGAAGGTGCGCAGGTAGTTGGCAAACCCCGAGTCGTCGTCGACGATCGAAATGAACGGCTTCTTCAAACAGTTACTCCGGTAGAGGTATGGAGATAATCGCGGCGCTCCGCGATCCCCGGTCGTTCGCATCGGCTGGCGTCGGCGACCAGATCTGTCCGCCGGCCCGCTCGATGACCCGTCTGGCGATGGGCAGGCTGAGCCCGACCCCGCCTCTGAACTCATCGAACGCCTGCGGCGCTGCGGCGTATGTTCGCTGTACGTCTGCTTCGCGCGCCACGACGACTACGGCCGAGGTTGCCTCGTCGGCACGCACGATTCGACGGTCTGCAATCATCGTGATGGCTGTTGGCTGTTCCCGCAGAAGCGCTCGAAAAATGGCGGCAAACGCTGCGGAAAGCCGTTTGCGGTCGCTCGTGAGCTTCGCCCCAGCCGCTTGACCGCTGAGCTTGAGCTCGACATCGCGATCCTTTCCTTCATGCACGTTCTTCGCCACCTCGTCCAGCTCGCTGAAGAGGTCGAAGGGTTGAAGCTCCGCAGACACGGTGTCGCCGTCGAATTTACCGAGCTCGCTGAGCTCGTTGATCAGCGCCACCAGACGGCTGCACGACTTCGCCGCTTCATCCACCATCTTGCGCTGGCGTTCGGACAGCGCCGGGTCGCTGTCGTTCTGCAGCAAGCGAAGGTACCCGCCGACGACCGATGCGGGCGTGCGGAATTCGTGCGCGGCGAGCGAGAGCAGACGCGCCTGATCGCAGGGCGGCGAAATGGATTTCCCTCGGTCGTGTGACATCCGAGGCAGACTAGCACACAGGTTGGACCCTCGCGCAGATCACCCAACTTGTGAAAACGTGTTCCGTGCCCCGTCGCGTGTCGAGAACGGACGAGCAGTCAGTCTCCGCGACTTTGGCGTTTTTCCGTGCGATTCCGCACGTACGCGCGTGCGCCTCTTCATGCTGGTCGACGCAGCCGTGGCACATCACTTGAAGTTCACGACGCCACATGCGCAAACGGGTGCGGATTCTTCTTTTCGCGGCGATCGTCGCGGCGGTCGTCGTGCCGGTCGGATTTGCTCTCTCGCTCGAATCGCACGGCGCCGACGCGGCTGACATGCAGCGCCTCGACGCCACGCCTCGGATGCCCGCCAGCCATGGTCCGATCGTCACCACGCTCGGCGCCGCCGTCATCGCGTGGCCGCAGGTGCCGGACGGCGCGAAGCTGTTCGTGATTGGAAGCGTGTTGATTGGGCTGGCGGCGGCGATGCGCCGCACGAACAGACCGTAGGAGGTGCAGGGTGCTGGGTGCCTGGTGCAGGGTGCCTGGTGCAGGGTGCACGGGGGGCCTGGTGCAGGGTGCACCAGGTGCAGGGTGCACAGGGGGTGCAGGGTGCCGCGTGCAGGGTGCCGCGTGCAGGGTGCCGCGTGACCGCTGGTTTCGTGGCTCCGCGAGGCGCGGAAGCGACGGATTGTCGGCGATGACTATATGTCGGCGGCGACTATAATAGCGTCCGTGTCCGTCTGAATCCCGCGCGCGGCCGGCGCGGCGTCCAGAAGGCGGGACCATATGCTGATCAAAAAGCCGGCGGATATCCGCAGCTCCGAAATCACCGATCGCAAGCTGTACCTCAATCGTCGGGAGTTCCTGAAGACGGCAGGGGTCGTCGCGGCGGCCGGGGCCGGCGTGACCGCCGCATCCCGGACCCTGTTCGCCGCCGGTCAGCCGGCTCCGCACGGCCGCAAGCTGGAGGGGGTCAGGAAGAGCCCGCTCAGCCTTGCACCCGAGCAGGAGAAGGCGAACACGTGGGAGCAGATCACCTCCTACAACAACTTCTACGAGTTCGGGACCGACAAGGACTCGCCGTCGCTGCTCGCGGGGAAGATGAAGGTCGATCCCTGGACCATTCAGATCGAAGGCGAGTGCGCGCACAAGGGTAACTACCCCCTGGACGACATCCTCAAGGGGGTGACGCTCGAGGAGCGCATCTACCGGCTGCGCTGTGTCGAGGCGTGGTCGATGGTGATTCCCTGGGTCGGCTTTCCGCTCTCGGAGCTGATCAAGAAGGCGGAGCCGACGTCGAAGGCGCGCTTCGTCGAGTTCACGACGCTCGCCGACTTCGGCCAGATGCCGGGCGTCCGCCAGCCGGTCCTGCGATGGCCGTACGTCGAAGGGCTGCGGATGGACGAGGCGATGCACCCGCTGACGATTCTCGCGGTCGGGCTCTACGGAGAGGTGCTGCCGAAGCAGAACGGCGCGCCGATCCGCCTCGTCGTGCCGTGGAAGTACGGCTTCAAGGGCGCGAAGTCGATCGTCCGCATCCGGTTCACCGAGCGGCAGCCGCTCAACAGCTGGCAGGAGTCGGCGCCGCAGGAATATGGTTTCTATTCCAACGTGAACCCGAACGTGGATCATCCGCGCTGGAGCCAGGCGAGCGAGCGCCGCATCGGCGAGTTCTTCAAGCGCAAGACGCTGATGTTCAACGGCTACGCCGACCAGGTGCAGGGCCTCTACGCGGGAATGGATCTGAAGAAGAACTACTGAGATTGCCTCTCCGCGTCATCCGCTTCGTCGTCAAGCCGGCGGCGTTCCTCGCGGCGCTCGGTCCGGTCGTGTGGCTCACGTGGGCGGCGCTGACGGGACATCTGAGCGTCAACCCGCTCAGCGACCTGACGAACGAAACCGGCGTCTGGACGCTCCGGTTTCTCTGTATCACCCTCGCAATCACCCCCGTGCGGCGGCTCACCGGGTGGCACTGGATCATCCGGTTCCGCCGCATGACCGGGCTCTACGCCTTCTTCTACGGATCGCTGCACTTCCTCGTCTACGTGATCGCCGACCGCTTTGCCGGCCTCGACTTTCCCGACGGCATCGTCTCCTGGACGACCGTCCGGAACCTCGCGATCTCGGTGGGAAAGGACATCTACGAGCGGCCGTTCATCACGATCGGCTTCACCGCGCTGATGCTGATGCTGCCGCTGGCGGTCACGTCGACCGCCGGATGGATTCGCCGGCTCGGGGGACGCCGCTGGCAGGCGCTCCATCGCCTCGTGTATGCGGCGGCGATCGCTGGCGTGGTCCACTACTACTGGCTGGTGAAGGCCGACGTCTCGCGTCCGCTCGCGTACGGCGTCATCGTCGCGCTGCTGCTCGGATTCCGCGTGTACTGGTCGCGGATGAAAGCCGCGTCTGCCGTGCGGACGATCGGCGAGCTCGCCAATTCCTGAGACGCGCGCGGTCCGGCAGACCGTCCGACGTCACGCGCGAGCCGTGCGATTCGCGTGTCGTGCTGCCCGTTAATCAAGGACGCCAACCGGCTCCGCCGCTGCCGCGCGGCGGTAAAACGCTCCTCGCCTCACATCGGCCTGTCTGCGCCTCGAACGGAGACGTCCGTCCTGCGGCGCGCACGGTGTGGCTGCGGGGCGTTTTCCCGACTGACGCGCGCGTCGCCGCGCTCTACGGCTCGCCAACGACCCAACCGCTCGCGAACGCGCTCGACCCACGCGCTGTCCGAGCGCCACATCACGCGCGCGTGTGTCGCCAGCCCGCGCCGTCGACCGCTCGGCTCATGGCATTCGGGGCTCGCTTGTGGCTCCGGCTTCGCCTTCGTCCGAAGCGCTTCGAAGACTACCGTCGCCTCGGCGAAGGTGGTTCAGCCGGCCTCGATTCTCGCGTTCCTCGCTCTCGCTCTCCGGGGGCAGCCGCACAGATCAGAGCAGGCTTCTCCACGCCGAGACCTGCGACAGCTCCACGTTTCCGCCGCTCAGGATGATGCCGACGCGCGCGCCGCGCACGTCGAGCGCACCCGACAGAACCGCGGCGGCACCGAGCGCGCCGGTCGGCTCGACGAGGAGCTTCAACCGTTCCCAGATGAAGAACATCTCGCGCAGCAGCGTCGGATCGTCGACCGTGCACATGTTCGACACCCGCTCGAGCACGATCGGCAAGGTGATGCGTCCGAGCGATGCCGTGCGCGCCCCATCTGCGACCGTCTCCGGATTGCTCACCGTCTGCAGCGTCCGCGTCCTGAACGATCGCGTCGCATCGTCGCCCGCGCGCGGTTCGACGCCGATGGCGCGGCAGTGCGGAGCGAGCGCCGCTGCGGCGAGCGCCGTGCCCGACAGCAGTCCACCGCCGCCGCACGGCGTGACGATCACGTCGAGCGGTCCAGCGTCCGCGAGCAGCTCGCGCGCGGCCGTTCCCGCGCCGGCGACGATGTGCGGGTGATCGAAGGGCGGGATGACCGCGAGGCCGCGTTCCTCCGCGAGCTGGCGCCCGATCGCTTCACGGTCTTCGCGCGCGCGATCGTAGGGAACGATCGTGGCGCCGTATCCGTCCGTCGCCGCGCGCTTCACCTCCGGCGCGTCCGAGGGCATGACGATGACGCGCGGGATGTCGAGGAGGCGGCCGGCGAGGGCGACTGCCTGTGCGTGGTTGCCGGACGAGAAGGCGACGACGCCGCGGCGCCGCTGATCAGCGGACAGCTGGGCGAGCGCGTTGTAAGCGCCGCGGAACTTGAAGGCGCCGGCGCGCTGCAGGTTCTCGCACTTGAAGAACACGCGTGCGCCGGTGCGCTCGTCGACCGTGCGCGAGGTCACGACCGGCGTGCGGTGTGCGATGCCGTCGAGCCGTCGTGCGGCGCGCTCGATGTCGTCGAAGGTGGGGAGGGTCAACGGGCTCGAGGTCACGATATGTGTGCTGCAGTGCTGTCAGCATAGCGCCGCCGCGCCGCCTCTGTCGCGCAGTGAGTGGCCAGCGTGTGGGACATGTGGTATGATTACTTTCTTCGGTGACGCGGGGTGGAGCAGTCCGGTAGCTCGTTGGGCTCATAACCCAAAGGTCGCAGGTTCAAATCCTGCCCCCGCAACCAAGTTTCATCGGCACGCAAAGGTCGCCTGTTTCCGGCGACCTTTTTGCGTTCTGGGCGGCAGTGAACATCGTGGCCAGATTCCCCTTCAGCTCGATCCCCAACTGGCCGTCCCTCGGGGTCAAGACGATCGATTCAATGAGCCCTCGGAGCATCTCCGAGGCTTCCAGGCGGGTGTCCTCGCGCTGGAGCGCTGCGGCCAACTCCTCCACCTTGGACCGATAGAGGTCGGCCATGCACGGGTGCAGGAGGGGCGGCGGCTCGTCCGCTGCGGCGAGCTGGGCCAAGAGCGCTTCCTTCCTCTCCTGCAGGCTGTCGTTGCGCGCCTTCAGTTCCAGGCTGGCGTAGCCCTCGTGGTTGAAGGCGACCCGTGGGACGGAAAACTCTCGCCGAAGCTCTGGTGCTACGTGGTCGAGGGTGAAGCGCTCGGTGAAGTTGCAGAGGAACTCCAGGAGCAGTCGCGTCGTGAAATCGCTGATCCGGTCGCGGCCGACGCCAGAAGTCAATCAGGCAGAGCTTTTCGAGATGGCTCGCCTCCGTGATCTTCTCGCTGCCGAAGTTGCCGAAAATCGAGTGTAGATTGGCGTGCAGTGAGCCGGCGAACTCGGCGCCGAGACCGCCCCCTCGGTTCCCGTTTCGTGTAAAGCCAAACCAGTTCTGCTTGACCTCTGAAACGAGTAGAGTGCCTTTCGAAGTGCCGGATCGAGTTCGCCAGCGGTCGCCCTGGCCCTCAGGAACCTGAGGTAGTCGATGATCCCGTCATGCAGCTTCCGGTACTCGGGCTTCCTGCTCGCAAACAGGAGAAAGGGATCGACGAATAGCGGCAGGTCCGCCACGAGGGATGTCGAATGCACCGTACCCTTCGACGATCTGCCGGCTGACGCCGAAGTGGTCGGAGAATACAGACTGGGAGTAGCCCCGCGCTGGTGCGACACGCCAGGAGTAGAGACGGGCTACGACGCGTCGTAGCAGCTACAGGACGGCATCGAGCCCCTTATCCGCGATGACGTTCAGCAGCTTCAACGCAGGTCCAGCGGGTCGCGTGTCGCCCTGCTCCCACTTCCGCACGGTCGATGCTGTCGTGTGCAGCAGGTGAGCGAACACGGGCTGGCTGAACTTCAGCCGCTCGCGCAGCCGCTTGATGTCCGCCGCGCTGAGCGCTCGCACCGGCGGCGGGCAGATCGCGTCGAACTGCCGCATCGTCACCTTGCTGATGGCGCCGACCTTCTCCAGCGCTGCGAGATCGCCGCGAAGAGATTCAATGAGCTTGCTGGACACAATGCACCTTCGCCAGCCAAGCGGCGTAGGACAGGGCCTCGGCGATGTCCTCGGCTTCCAGGTAGGGATACTCGCGGAGGATTTCGTCGCGCGTGTATCCTGCGGCGACGAGGCCGACGACGGTCCCCACCGTGACCCGCATCCCACGGATACACGGCTTTCCGCCCATTACGGCGGGGTCACGAGTGATGCGCATCAGCTATGGCATGTTCGGCTCGCTGGTCACTCTGTATTTGACTATTTTGAACCATCACGGGCACTTCGCCCAGGGCTCCTACGCCTCGATCGAGCCAGCAGCAGGCCCGCAATGCCGAGACTGCCAAACCGGATTGCACCGGGGGCGACCCTGACCTCAAATCCTCCCGCCGTCACGCCGGCAGCGGCGATTGTGAGGCACAAGATGCTGCCAACGAGCAGAGCGGGGACCGACAATAAGCCGCCGCTTCGTCGTTCCTTGCCTGAGAAGAGTCTCCAGGCTGTAGCGCCGCACCACCAAGCGGTCAGAGTTCCACCGACAGCTGCGAGCATGAAGACGAAGCGAGCAAACCAGGAGGGCGCAAAGACCACCTCGAATACGGAGCCGATGGCAACCGCTGCGGGGACGAGGGTCGCGGGTACAAGCAGAAGTCCAATTCCCCACTCGAGCACCCGATCGCCGCTAGCCCGAGCGGAGAGAAGCGAGTCATGGGCGCGGTGTGTGCGTTCGACGGCCGTCGTCTGACGCGATCGCCGTACATTGGTGTCACAATCATTCGGTATGAAACGGAACAGCGTGTCACCGTGACACCTGATGAACATGGAGCCGAACGATGCATGAACAGGAGCACGACGCGCCCGATCTGACGCAGGGCATCCCCGCTTCGACCCTTTCTGACGGCCGCATGATTCTCGGTCGTGTCGGCGACCAGGATGTCGTGGTCGCGCAGTCGGGCTCCGAGCTCTTCGCCATCCGCGCGCAGTGTTCCCACTATCGCGGCCCGCTCGTCGAAGGCCTCATCGTCGGCGACACGATCAGGTGTCCGTGGCATCACGCCTGCTTCAGCCTCCGCACCGGCGAGGCGCTCCGCGCGCCGGCGCTCGATCCGATTCCGTGCTGGCGCGTGGAACGGGAAGGCGACCGGATCGTCGTGCGCGAGAAGCTGTCGGACACCGGCAGCGCTCCTTCTCTTGCCCAGACCCCCTCGTCGATCGTGATCGTCGGCGGCGGAGCCGCGGGCGTCGCGGCAGCCGAGATGTTGAGGCGCCACCACTACGAAGGCCCCGTCACGCTGATCAGCGCCGACGCCGATCCGCCCGTCGACCGGCCGAACCTGTCGAAGGACTTCCTCGCCGGGGAAGCGCAGGACGACTGGATTCCGCTCTGGCCGAACGACTTCTACGAGGAACATCGGATCGACCTGATGCTCGCCACGCGCGTCGCGTCGATCGATCCGGCGGCGCGTATCGTCCGGCTCGCCGACGGATCGGAGAAGCCGTACGGCGCGCTCCTCCTGGCGACCGGCGCCAATCCGGTGCGCCTGCCGATCCCGGGCGCACACGAGGGAGCCGTGCGCTACCTGCGATCGTTTGCCGACAGCCGCGCGATCGTCGAGCAGGCGGCAACGGCCACACACGTGGTCGTCGTCGGCGCCAGCTTCATCGGCCTGGAGGTCGCCGCCTCGCTGCGCGCCCGCGGCATCGACGTCGACGTCGTCGCGCCGGACAGCACGCCGCTCGAACGGGTCCTCGGCGCCGAGGTCGGACGATTCGTCCAGACGCTGCACGAGAAGCAGGGCGTGAGGTTCAACCTCGGTCAGACGGTCGCGCGGATCGACGGACGGACCGTGACGCTCAGCGGCGGCGCCACCATCGACTGCGACTTCCTCGTCCTCGGCGTCGGCGTGAAGCCGTCGCTGGAGCTCGCCGAGCAGGCGGGGCTCACCATCGACCGCGGCATCTCGGTGAACGAGTATCTCGAGACGAGCGCACCGGGCGTTTTCGCCGCCGGCGACATCGCGCGATGGCCCGACCCTCACACCGGCGAGCGCATTCGCGTCGAGCACTGGGTCGTCGCCGAACGGCAGGGGCAGACCGCTGCCCGCAACATGCTCGGCGCGCGCGAGCGGTTCGATGCGGTCCCGTTCTTCTGGAGCCGCCATTACGACACGACGATCAACTACGTCGGCCACGCCGAACGCTGGGACGACGTCTCGATCGACGGCTCGCTCGACGCGCTCGACTGCTCGATCGCGTACCGGCGCGACGGGAAGACGCTGGCGATCGCCACTATCGGGCGCGATCGCGCCAGCCTCGAAGCCGAGGCACGGATGGAGGCGGCGCCAGGCGCCTGATCCGCGGGATCGTGCGCGACGACACCGCGTTCGCCCCTCGTCAGCCGGACCGGCGACAACGACGGTGCGCCCGGCCCGGTCGACGAGGCCCTCCGTGCGCCTAAAGCGCTCTACTGCTGCACGAACGACGGATCCATCCAGAGCACTTCCCAGTGATGGCCGTCGATGTCGTAGAAGCTGTGGCCGTACATGAAGCCGTGATCCTGCGACGGCATGGCCGGCGCACCGCCGTTGTCGAGCGCCGTCTTCACTAGCCGATCGACCTCCTCGCGGCTGTCGCACGACAGCGCGATCAACGCTTCGGTGGCGCGGCTCGTGTCGTACACCTCGCGCGTGGTGAACGTCTTGAAGAACGGCTCGGTCAGCAGCATCGCGTACGCTTCGCTGCTGATGATCATGCAGGCCGCCTTCTCGTCGGTGAACTGCGGGTTGAACGAGAAGCCGAGCGCCGAGAAGAACGCCATCGTCTTCTGGAGATCGCGCACGGGAAGGTTGACGAAGATCTTGCGGGATGTGGCCATCGGATGCTCCTGTATGTGAATGAAGGCATGTGTCATCGCGTCGGCGCGAAGACTGTGCGCAGACGCCGATCGCGGATCCAGAGCGCACCCCAGAGCTGGCCGACGAGCGCCGGGCGCTGCGCGTCGAGCTGTGCCATGTCGAGCGACATGCGTCCGATCGTAGACGACATCGGGCCGGCCTGAAGGCCGGCCGCGACGTACGCATACAATGACGTGTGGACGTGACGACAACGAAGGCAGCCGCCGCTGACGCGATTCGCAGGATTTCGTCGGACCTGATCGGCATCAGCCGACGTCTCCACGAACGTCCGGAGGTCGGCTTCGAGGAGTTCGAAGCGTCGCGCCTGCTCGCCAGCTATCTCGAAGGCGCCGGTTTCGACGTCGCGCGCGGTGCCTGCGATCTGCCGACGGCATTCCTCGGACGCGCCGGCGGTGGCTCGCTGCAGGTCGGCATCTGCGCCGAGTACGACAGCCTGCCCGGGATCGGTCACGCCTGCGGCCACAACATCATCGCCGCGACGTCGATCGGCGCGGCGATCGGTCTCGCGGCGGTTGCCGGCCGCATCGACGCGACGGTCCGCCTGCTCGGCACGCCCGCCGAGGAGGTCGGCGACGGCGGCGGCAAGGTCCTCATGCTCGATCGCGGCGCCTTCGACGGGCTGCACCTGGCGATGATGGTTCACCCGGCGGCGTTCGACGTGCTGGCGCCGCGGCTGATTGCCGCCAGCACGTTCGACGTCGAGTACATCGGCCGGGCATCGCACGCGGGCGGTTTTCCGGAACTGGGCATCAACGCGGCCGACGCGCTCACGATCGCGCAGACCTCCATCGGCCTGCTGCGGCAGCATCTCGAACCGGACGATCGCGTCCACGGCATCGTCACCTTCGGCGGCGAGGCCGCGAACATCGTGCCGGCGCGCGCGACGGCGCGCTATACGATCCGCGCGGCCACGCTCGAGCGGCTGGAAGCGCTGCGTGCACGCGTGTACCGCTGCTTCGAAGCGGGTGCGCTGGCGACCGGCGCGACGCTCACGATCGAGGGCGGCACCCGTCCGTACGGCGAGGTGCGGCACGACGCCGCGCTGGCAGCGCTCTATCGCCAAAACGCCGAATCGCTGGGACGCAGGTTCGTGGACGAAGGGCCGCCGGTCGAGCGTGCGACCGCGTCGACCGACATGGGCAACGTCTCGCGCCTCGTCCCGTCGATTCACCCGCTCATCGGCATCGAGTCGTTACCGGCGGTCAACCACCAGCCGGAGTTCGCCGCCGCCGTCATCAGGCCTCCGGCCGATCGTGCGATCGTGGAAGGTGCGATTGCGCTCGCGTGGACCGCGATCGACGCCGCGCAGGCGCCGCTGCGGGAACGGCTGCTGTCGGTTGCGTGTCGTTAGACACGAATTCGCGTTCGGTGTAGCACGTAGTGTCCGGCTTCAGCCGGACGTTGCCGAGGCCCGCCTGAAGGCGGGCACTACACCGAATCGAAACACGCTTTTAGAGCGAAGCGCCGCCGTCGACGTAGATCTCGGCCATCGTGATCTGCGACGCGCGGTCCGACAGCAGGAACAGCACCGCGTCGGCGACATCGGACGGCTCGCCGATCCTGCGCAGCGGGATGCCTGGCCGGAACGTCTCGAGGCTGCCCGCGACGATCGCCTCCCGCGTGGCGCCGGCCGCGAGCAGCGCCTCCTGCATCGGCGTCCGCGTCGACCCGGGCGCGACGATGTTGCAGCGGATCCCGAACTCGCCGAGCTCGAGCCCGAAACACTTCGTCAGCATGGTGGAGGCCGCCTTCGACGCGGCATACGGACCCATGCCGTGGCGTGGAACGCCTGCCGCGTTCGAGCTGACGGTGACGATCGATCCGCGGCGGCGTGGGATCATCCGCCTCGCGACGGCGCGCGACACGTTGAACACTCCCTGGACGTTCACCGCGAAGACCTCCGCCCACCCCTCGTCTGATGTGTCGACGAGCCTGGTCGTGGTCAGCACGCCGGCGACGTTGGCCACCAGATCGATCGGACCGAACGTGGTCTCGATCTCGTCGATGGTCCGGTCGACAGACGCGGAGTCGCGCACGTCCACCGTCCATCGCCGCAGGCGATCCCGCGACATGTCGGGTCCAACGCCGCCGAGCAGCTGACCGTCTCGATCGATCGCCGCGACACGCGCTCCCTCGGCGAGCAGCGCCTCGACGACGGCGCGGCCGATGCCGCGAGCGGCGCCGGTGACGAGCGCGACTTTGCCGGTCAATCCGTAATCGGGCACGATCTCCTCACCATTCCGCCAGTCGCTCACCGAGCACCGGCGCGATCGCCTCGACCGCGGCGGCACCGGTCAGGTGCGCGTGCATCACCGGCACGTCGTGGACCTCGATTGGCCCGGTCACGTACGGCTCCCACTGCGCCGGCGTGAGACCGTCGCTCTGATGATCGAGCGCGGCGCGGAAGTACAGCAGCGGCCCCTCGAACCGCCTGTGATAGAAACCGCGAACGAGCTGGTTGTTGCTCTCCACGACGCGCACGACCCCTGAAATCGCGGCGTCCGACAGCTCGCCGAGCGGATGGCGTCGCGCGCGCAGGAAGTCTATGACGGTGCGCCGTGTCAGCGGCCGCTCCATCGCGGCGGGATCTTCGCCGGCGATGTAGAGGAGCGCCTCGAGCGCCGCCCCTTCCTCGGGCTCGGGCATCGTCCGCCACCGATCGCTTGGATACGCGTCGAGCAGCGCCACCACACCGGGCGCCGCGTGCTCGTCCTGCAGCTGCACCGCCATCTCGTGCGCGATGATGCCGCCGACCGACCAGCCCGCGAGATGATAGGGCCCCTGCGGCTGGATCAGCCGTATCTCCCGGACGTACTCGCGCGCGAGATCCTCCAGCCGCTTCGGCATCGGCCGCTCGAGATCGAGGCCGGGCGACTGGAGACCGTAGACGCTGCGCGCCGGAGTGATTGCCCGTGCGAGCCGACCGTAGCACCACGAGATGCCGCCGGCAGGATGAACGCAGAACAGGGGCGGCGTCGTCTCGCGTCCCGCCACGAGCGTCACGACCGGACCAAGCCCGTGATCGAGCATCGCGCTCGAGCCGTCGACGCTCGTCTCGATCGCCCGGGCCAGCTGCGCCACGGTCGGATGCGCGAAGAGCGCGCCGAGCCCCAGCGTCGTCGGCCACTCGTCGCGTACGCGCCGCATCAGTTGCGCGGCGAGCAGTGAATGACCGCCGAGCGCGAAGAAATCGTCGTCGGCCGACACGTCGCCGTCCCAGCCGCCGGCCGCGCGCAGCGTTTCGGCGAAGAGGCGAGCGACGCGTGGCTCGATTGCGCCGGCGGGTGCTCGCCCGCCACGAGATGCCGTGACGCCGGGATCCGGCAGCGCCGCCCGATCGAGCTTGCCGGAGCTGGTGAAGGGAAGCGCCGGGATGGTGACGAACGCGCCGGGCATCATGTAGTCCGGCAGCTCGCCGCCGATCGCCCCGCGCACCGCGTCGACGTCGACGCTCGAATCCTGTGCCTTCGGCACGAGGTACGCGACGAGCCGCTGGCCGCCGGCGCCGTCCTTCATCGCCGTGACCGCCGCCGCGGCAGCGGCATCGGTGCGGCGGATGACCGCTTCGATCTCTTCGAGCTCGATGCGGAAGCCGCGGATCTTCACCTGATGATCGGAGCGCCCGAGAAACAGGATTGCGCCATCGTCACGCCACTGCGCGATGTCGCCGGTCTTGTACATCCGTGCGCCGGGCGAGCCGAACGGATCGGGCACGAATCGATCGGCGGTGAGATCGGGGCGGCCCAGATACCCGCGTGCGAGCTGGACGCCTGCGATGTAGAGATCCCCGGTGACGCCTGGCGGCACCGGGCGCAGCCGCCGGTCGAGCACGTACATGCGCGTGTTCCATACCGGCCGTCCGATCGGCACCGGCACGGAGCGGTCGTCCCGCGACGCGTCCCAGTAGGTGACGTCGACGGCCGCTTCGGTCGGGCCGTAGAGATTGTGCAGCTCGGCGTCGACGATCTGATGAAAGCGATCGCGCAACGGCGCCGGCAGCGCTTCGCCGCTGCAGAAGACGCGGCGCAGCACGAGCCCGTTCGCGGCCGGCTCGTCGAGAAACGCGGCGAGCATCGACGGCACGAAGTGCACGGTCGATACCCGATGCCGGCGGATCAGCGCCGCCAGCCATGCGGGGTCGCGATGCGCATCCGCCGGTGCGACGACCAGCGTCGCGCCCGCGAGCCACGGCAGGAAGAACTCCCAGACCGACACGTCGAACGTGGCCGGCGTCTTCTGCATGATGCGGTCGCTCGCATCGAAAGCGTAATGACACCGCATCCACTCGAGACGGTTGACGATCGCGCGGTGCTCGATGACGACGCCTTTTGGCGCGCCGGTGGAGCCTGACGTGTAGATGACGTACGCCGCTGTCGATCCGTCGGGTTCGTCGCGGCCGTCGAGCGACGCCGCCGCTGCCGGCGAATCGACAGCATCGCCGTCGATCGCGACGGCCGGCACGTGCGCAGGCATCCGCTCTCTCGTCGCCGTCGACACAATCGCCACGCGCGGGCGTGACGACTCGACAATCGCCGCGATGCGCGCCGGCGGATGATCGATGTCAACGGGGAGGTAGGCGCCGCCTGCGCGGAGCGTGGCGATCAGCGCGACTACCAGGTCGATCGAACGGGGCAGTGCGACGGCGACGATGTCATCGCGGCGGACACCGGCGGCCAGCAGGGCGCAGGCGAGCCGCTCGGTGCGCCGATCGAGATCGGCGTAGCTGAGCGTCTCCGTGTCCGAAACCAGGGCTGTCGCCTCCGGCGTGCGCTTCAACGCCGCCTCGACGAGCGCCGTCAACGTGCGAGCGTCGACGTCGTGCGCGGTGTCGTTGACCTCGTCTATCCACGTATGGGCTTCGGGCGGCCGCAGCGTCTGCACGTCGACGAGCCTGGCCGCGCCGACGGCCGCGTCGAGGAAGGCGCCCAGGCGCGTGGCATGTTCGCGCACGCGATGTTCCGGGTAGAGCGACGGGTTGGCGTCGAGATCGAGATGCACGCCGGAGCCGTCGCCCGCGGCCCGTATCGTCACCGTGACGTCGTCGACCGGGCCGGTACCGAGAACGTGGAGCGTCGCCGACGCGCCCGGTATGTCGAGCGGACGATCGAACGGCAGCACGTTGACGAGCACGCTGTAGAGGCGATGCTGCTGGCTCACCAGCCCGAGATCGCGACGCACCTGCTCGCCGCGGTACCGGCCGTGGCGGCGCGCGGCCCGCAGCGTCGCGGCGGTCGCGCGCAGGCACTCGCCGAGCGGCGCCTCTTCGTCGATCGCCAGCCGCACCGGCAGCACGTTCATCACCATCGCCGGGACGTGCACAGCCGGGGTCCCCAGGCGCAGCATCGCGGGAATCCCCGCAACCACGTCGCTGCTGCCGGTATGACGGCCGACGTAGGCGGCAACCAGCGTCGCGATCGTGTCGGGCCACTGCGTGCGAGCCGCCGCGCAACGGTCGCGCAACGCCGTCTCGAACGCCGGCGCCAGCGGCACCGCGCAGCGATGGAAGTCGTGCGCGGCGACCGCCGGTCCGCCGGCCAGCGCGGCAGCGCTGTCGCAGCCGCGAAGCGCGTCGAGCCAGAACTGCCGATCGCGCTCGCGGTCCGGCGACGAGCGATATCGCCTGTCTTCCTCGATCACGGCGGCGAGCGGCGCGAACGGACCTCGACGTGCCTTTCGCGCGCCGATCCGCTCCGCATACAGGTCCACGATGCGGTCGGTGAGCAGCGCCGTGCCGTAGCCGTCGATGGCCAGATGGTGCACGCGCTGATACCAGATGTGACGGTCGTCGGCGAGGACGAACAGGATCTCGGCGGCGAGACGATCGGCAGTCGGGTCGAGCGGCGCGCGCATGTCGCGCGCCATGCGCGCGTGCGCCTCGCGTTCCGGATCCGCGAACCCTCGCAGATCGACGATTTCCGGGATCGCGCGCTGGGCGTCGTCGACGATCTGCACCGGCCCCTCGGGGAGGTCGACCATGCGAACAGCCAGCGCATCCGCTTCGCGAAGGGCGACGCCGACCGCCTCGCGCCACGCGCCGCAATCGAAGGGGCCCGAGAGATCGAGATACTGACCGGTGTTGAACGCCGGGTTCGCGGGATCGATGCGCTGCGCGTACCAGAGCCCTTCCTGGGCCTCGGTCAGGGGCAGGGGATCGGACACCGGGCTACTCTGGCGCCGTGCGCGCCTCGGCATGACGCCGGATCACGGCGTCGTGCCAGTGCCGCAGTTCCGGATAGGCGGCGAGATCGTCGAACTCGACGCGGGCGCCCGGGCGCGACCAGCGCTGCGCCAGCGTCATGATCCGGATGGAGTCGATGCCGAGATCGACGAGGTTCTCGCCGGCGACGATCGTGTCGATCGGCTCGCCGAGCACGTCGGCGATGTCGGCTTGCATCCGCTCGAGGGTCAACAGGTCGTCTGACATGTGCGCGTTCCCCGTTCGCTCATTCGGTGCCGGTCAACGCGGCGATCGTCTGGCCGGTCGTGACGATCCGCGCGCATCGCCCCGCGAGATAGGCGAGCGCGTCGTCGTGGCGGGCCCGATCGAAGTCGGCGACCGCGTCGGCGACGACAAACGGCCGCACGTCGCGCATGAATGCCTGCGCGGCAGTGAGCAGGCAGCCAATGCTGGCGTAGATGCCGGTGACGATCAGCTGGTCGCGTCCCCCGGCTTTCAGATCGTCGTCGAGCGTGCTGCGCTCGAACGCGCTGTAGCGCCACTTCGTGAGCACGCGGTGCCCGGGGCGAGGCGCCAGCCGTTCGACGATCCGCTGATGCTCCGGTGCCGCGCTCATCCCGCGGCCCCAGAAGTCGGCCTGCAGCCCGCGCAGCGCCGGATCCTGATCGCCCGGCTGCGCGGTGTAGAACACCGGAACGCCCGCGGCATCGCAGGCCCGGCGGATGGCGTCGATGTTCGCGATGACCGCATCGATCGTGGCGGCGCCGCCGCCGGCCGCGAACGCGTTGACGAAATAGCCCTGCATGTCGTGTACGAGCAGCGCCGCACGCGTCGGTTCGATGCGCCAGTCGACGCGCGCCGGAGGCAAGTCACTCGCGTCCGGCAGCGGATAGCTGGCGATTGTGGGAAGTCCGGCCATCTCTCTCTAGCTGTTGCCCGCGTCGGCGTGCGCCGCCTGCCACTGATCGCGCAGGAGCGCCCTCAGCTCTCGACGGCTGATCTTGCCGACGCCGGTCGTCGGCATCGCGTCGATGAACACGATCTGGTCCGGCACCTTGAACGCCGCGGCGCCGCGCTGGCGGATCCACGCTTTCAACGCGCCGGCCTTCGGCCGCTCACCGCGCGCGACGACGTAGGCGCACGCGCGTTCACCCATGTACTTGTCGGGCACCGAGACGACCACGGCGTCGAACACCTGCGGGTGCGCCAGCAGGTGCTCCTCGATCTCGTCGGGCGACATCTTCTCGCCGCCGCGGTTGATCTGATCGCCGGCCCGCCCGAGTACCACCAGGTGTCCGGACGGCAGCTGCCGCACGATGTCGCCGGTACGATAATACCCGTCCGGAGTGAACGCCTGCGCGTTCGCTTCGGGCGCATTGTGGTACGCGCGAATCGTGTACGGTCCTCTCGTCAGCAGGTGCCCCGCGTCTCCCGGCGCCACCGGCCGATCGTCATCGTCCACGATGAGGAGCTCGTCGTCGGGGCTGATCGGACGCCCTTGCGTCGTCTCGATGATCTCGAGGCTGTCGTCGAAGCGCGTGTAGTTCACGAGCCCTTCGGCCATGCCGAAGACCTGCTGGAGCATGGCACCGGTTTCCGGTCTGACGCGACGCGCGACCTCGACCGGCAGCCTCGCGCCGCCGACCTGAATCACCTGCAGGCTGGCGAGATCGTCCTGTCGGGTGGCGGCAGCGTCCAGCCAGACGAGCGCGAGCGGCGGAACCAGGGCGGTGATCGTCGCCTGTTCACGGCGAATCAGCGGAAAGGCGACATCGGGCGCCGGCGACGGGCTGAGGACGACCGTCCCGCCCGCGTACAGCGTTCCAAAGGTGCCCGGAGAGCTCATCGGAAAGTTGTGCGCCGCCGGCAGCGCGCACAGGTACACGCTGCGTTCGTCGAGACCGCAGATCTCTGCGCTCGCGCGGAACGAGTAGATGTAATCGTCGTGCGTCCGCGGAATCAGCTTGGACAGGCCGGTACTGCCGCCCGAGAGCTGCATCAGCGCCACATCGGAAGAACGGACGTCCGCGGCGGCGCGCGCGTCAGCGGCGGAGAGCGATGACAGCGCCGTGAAGCCCGCGGGTGCCTCTCCGGCGACGATCAGGTGTCGCAGCGTCGGCACGAGCCGGCGCACTTCGTCGGCGAGCGGACGATAGTCGAAGCCGCCGGCTTCGTCCGCGACGACGTACGCGGCGGCCTCCGCCGTTGCCGCGAAGTGGGCAATCTCGAGGCGCCGATGCGCGGGCAGCGCGAACACCGGCACGAGCCCGGCGTGAAACAGGCCGAACACGACGCTCACGAACTCGGGGATGTTCGGAAGCTGCACGAGCACGCGCTCGCCAGGCTGGAGTCCCAGGTCCGCGAACCCGGCCGCCAGCGCGGCGGCCCGTTGTGCCAGCTCGGCGTAGGTCCAGCGCGAGGAGCTGCCGACGACCGCCGGCCGATCCCCGGCGCGTTCCGCGCGCGCCTGCAGCCAGCCGGCGAACGTCTCGCCGCGCCAGTAGCCGCGCGCGCGGTACCTGGCCGCGACGTCGGCAGGCCACGTCTGGCGGGCGGCGATCACGCGCCGTCCACCAGCGCGGCGCGAAGCGGTTCGTCGACGTCGAGCGCGTCCAGCATCGCCGCGAACTTCGCCGACGTCTCCGCGCCCTCGGCGACCGGCTCCGAGCCCGAGACGATGCCCGCGCCGGCGTACAACGTGGCGAGGCTGTCGGTCACGTCGGCGCAGCGCAGCGTCATCAGCCATCGACCGTCGCCGCGATCGTCGCACCAGCCGATCGACCCGGCGAAGAAGCCGCGATCGAACTGCTCGATGCGGCCGATCTCCTCGAGAGCGCGTGTCAATGGCACGCCGCAGACCGCGGGCGTCGGATGAAGGATCTCGGCGAGCTCGACCGAGCTGATGTCGGCGTCGCGCAGCTCGCCCTCGATGTGCGAGGCGAGGTGCCACATCGTGTGCGTCGAGATGAGCGAGGGAATCGCCGGCACCGATAGCGTGCGGCAGTACGGCGTCAGCTGATCGGCAATCCACTCGACGACGACGGCGTGCTCGCGGGCGTCCTTGGCGGATCGACGCAGGCGTTCTCCGGCCGCGCGATCCGCGGCGCCGTCTTCGGCGCGCGGTGCCGAACCGGCAAGCGGCAGCGACGCGATCGAGCTGCCCGCCTTGTCGATCAGGAGCTCCGGCGTCGCCCCCACGAGCGTGCGCGCGGCCCCGGACGCCGACGGCAGCGGCACCTGGAACGCCGCCACGCTCGGATCGAGCAGCAGCCGGGCGAAGAGCGTCGCGACGTCGACGCGATCGTCGGCCTCGATCTGGAGGCTGCGTGCGAGCACGACCTTCTGCAGTGCCGCCGCCGGATCGTCGAGGAGCGGCAGCAGCGCCGCAACCTGGCGTTCGTAGTCGCGTCGCGTCGGCACGGCCCGCGCACGCCAGCGCCGCGGCGCGCCGGAGCGCGCCGGCGGCGCGATGGCCGTGCGCAGGTAGCGGTCGAACGTGACGTGCGCCGGTCGATAGAGATGCGCCGGCCGTCCGTGATCGAACGGCAGCGCGCCGACGGCGAGAGCCCGGGCGTCGCGCGCGTTCGACGGCGGCGCAAACAGGCTCGCCGCCTGCGCCGCCCACGAACCGAGATCGTTCGCCGCGACGCAGACGACGCCCGCGCCGACGATCCGTTCTTCGCCGAAGACCAGAACGAACGGGAGGTCAGGCTCGAATCGGCTGTTCGAGTTGGCGGTCCGTACCGCCTGGGACCAGAGCACGATTCCGCAGCAGGCCTTAGTGACGAATCAGCGTGACCGAGTCGCCGTTGGGATCGTCGACGGGCGTGGGAGGCGGCGTGGCCGGCGCGCCGGCACCCTGCCGTCCGCCGCGCGGCTGCGGCCGCATCTTGTTGGTGACGTAGACCAGCCCGCTCTTCGAGTCGACCGCGATGGTGTTCGCCGTCCCGGTGGGCAGCGTGGCAACGACGGCGTAGGTCTTCGCGTCGATGACCGAGACCGTGCCGGCGCTGCGGTTCGCGGCGTACGCCATGCCGGTCACCGGGTTGAGCTCGACGTCGAGCGTGCCGGCGCCCGTGGTGACGGTGTTGAGGACCTTGCCGCCTGCCGTGGTGTCGAGGACGGTGACGGTGCCGCTCTGATTGGCGACCAGCAGATGGCCGCTCGCCGCGTCGAACGCGAGGTTGCTCGGACGCTCGCCGCCCGCCGGGTAGCGCGCCGTCACCTGGCCCGTCGCCGTGTCGAGCACGGCCACCTCGTTGGCGTTCATGTTCGTCAGGAACAGCCGCTTGCCGGTCGGATCGAGCGCGAGGCCGGAGGTGCCGTTGCCGACGTTGTCGATCACCTTGGTGACGGTGTTGGTCTTGCCGTCGATGATCCAGAGCTTCCCCTGGTCGCCGAAGCTCGAAACGTAGACGACGTTGTTGGCCTCGTCGACCGCCAGCTCACGCAGATGTCCCTGCGGATCGGCCGGCGTCTTGATCTCGGTGATCTTGCCGCTCTTCACGTCGATCGCCGAGACCGAGCCGCTGCGCGTGTTGCTCGTGTAGAGCGTCTGGGTCTTGTCGTTGAAGCCGAGGCCGTAGGCCGGGGCGGCGCTGACGTCGAACTTCTTCGTGACCGTCAGCGTGCGTCCGTCGAGCACGTACACGGCGGCCGGCGTCGCACTGGCGCCGCGGCCGCTGCCGGCCGCTGCAACGTAGACGGTGCCGGTGCTGGGGCTGGCGGCGATCTCGTACAGGCCGGTGCCGATCTTGGCGCTCTGCCCGATGGACGCGCCTCGCTGCGCCAATGCGGGCGTTGCCGTCAGCAGCAGCGCCGTCCCGATGCCGGCCGAGAACATCCCGAGGCGGCTGTTGCAGGTCGCAAAACGAAATATGGAATGCATGGACGATCTCCTGGCTGTATGTGATCTCGAGAGCAGTGCTGTCGTCGGTCGGACGCGGTGTCGTGCGCTCACCGCAGGTCGATCCAGTTCGTGCCTTCGAGCGGCACGGCGAGGAACGTCGCGTTGATCTCCGCCATCGTCTGCGCCGGATCGATGTCGCGGAACAGGTCCGGGTGGATCCAGCGCGCGAGCACCTCCACGGCGAGGATGTCGAGCGGAGAGTTGAGCAGTTGATGCGCGAGGCCGTGGACCCGTCCGCTCTTGACGGCCGGGAGCAGCGCCAGGCCAGGCCGCTGGGTCATCTTGACGAGCGCGGCGCGTGCGCGCTCGGGCGTATAGCCGGGGCCGAGAACCAGGCCGCCCGGCTTCTCCAGGTGCGGCCCCCCCGTGGCGATGTAGACCTCGGGCTTCTTCGAGACGATGTACTCGACGTTGAGGCGGCCGGTCGCGCCAGGCAGGACGTCGGCGCCGATGTTGTGTCCGCCGACGAGCGTGATGTAGTCGCCGATGTTGCCCTTGCCCGGCGCGTTGCAGCATTCGGCGGAGATGCCGGCGTGCGCTTCGAAGAAGACGACCGGCACCGGCGGCCGTCGCGCGGCGAGCACCGACTGGATCTTCTGCAGGTGCGCGCGGCGAAACGCGTTGAACGCGTCGGCGCGCGCCTCGGCGCCCGTCAGGCGGCCGAGGATCTTCAGGCTCGGTTCGAGGTTCTCGAAGGGGTGCGTGAAGAAGTCGATGAAGACGACCGGGATTTCGGCGGCGGCGAATTGCCGGAGCTGATCGTCGCTCGGTCCCTGATTGAGGCTGAACACGGCGACGTCGGGCTTGACGGCGAGCGCCGGTTCGAGCGCGAACGCGGCAGCCGAGCTCGACACGGCCGGCAGCGTCTCGAGCCGCGGGAACTTCTCCTTGTAGCGTGCGTAGGTCAGGTCGCCGATGCGGTTGACGTCGTGCGGCCACGCGGCCAGCACGCTCGACGGATCCTTGTGCAGCAGCGCCAGCGCAACGAGATAGCGCCCGTCGTCGATCAGGAGCCGGGTTGCCGGCACCGGTACGGTGACGGTCCGTCCACGGATGTCGACGATCGTGGTCGTCTGGCGGGCGGCAGGCTGCGCCTGCGCGACGGTCGGCCACGCGGCAGCGAGGGCCAGCCAGGACGCGGTAAGGAGTCTGGCGATATTGGGACTCATTCTCAAAATCAGATCGGAGCGTAGTTTCTGCCGGATACAGATGTCAAGGGCAGACTGTGATTACGAGGTCGGTCGAGGCAGCGCTCCGAGACAGAACCGCAGGCCGCTGCTCCATCCCCGCGTCACCACGGAGGCGTGATCCTCGCCCGTGAAAAGCTCGAAAACCATTTCCGCAGTAAGAGTTCCGAGCGCCTCGGCCGCCGCCCGCGCGTCGTCGACCATGCGCCGCTGGCGGCGTCGATCGGCGATGGCAGCCGCTGCCGGCGTTCCCTCCTGCCACGGCGCGAGCGCCTGATCGTACTCCGCCACGCCGACGAAAAGCCGGCGGGTGGCGAGCAGCCGGCAGGTGTCATCAGCGAGCTGGCGAGCGGCGTCGAAGACCGACGGGCGATCCCACCAGATCGACGGGCTGATCGCCACGTAGCTGGCGAACGCGTCCGGTGCGCGCAGCAGGACGTGCAGCGTGAAAAGGCCGCTCATCGAGTGGCCGAACAGGCTCGCGCGTCGACGATCGATCGGCACCGGCAGCGTGCGATCGACGAACGACGCCACGTCGTCGCGGAGGAAGGCGAGAAACGCCGCCGCCCCGCCGGTTGCCGCCGTCCCGCTCGGATCGCCGTCGACCAGCGCCGGATCGTGTGCCGGTCGATCGGTGTAGTCGAACGTCCGTCGCAGCCGCGCGTCGGGGGAGTCGCCGTGATCGATGCCGACGATCACCGCCGGGACGACGCCGGTAGCGTCCGATCGCCGCGTGCGCAGGCGCAGCGTCTCCACGAGTGAACCGAACGACGCGCCGGCGTCGAGGAGGTAGATCACCGGGAGCCCGTGCTCGGACGGCGCGCGCTCGGGCCATGCGAGCAGCACGCGGTAGCTCCCCCCGTTTGCCGCCGTCAGCAGATGACACGACGAGCGCGGCAGCGTGAACGGGCCGAGATCGGCGCTATCTGACGGCATGGCCGTCCTCCGCGACATGTGCCCGATGCCCGGGCGTCACATCGTCGACGATCACCTGCAGCCGTCCGCGCGAGCAACGTTCGACGCGGGCTTCGACGCCGTACACCGAACGCAGTACCTCCGGCGTCAACGCGTCGGCCGGCGTTCCCGCCGCTCGAACGCGGCCGCCTTCGAGCACCACGATGCGATCGGCCCAGCGTGCCGCCAGGCTCAGGTCGTGGACGACGACGATGACGACGCGGCCTTCGGCGGCGATGTCGCGCACCAGCGACACGACGTTCACCTGGTGGCGCAGGTCGAGCGCGCTGGTCGGCTCGTCGAGCAGGAGCACGGCCGGATCGCGGGCGATCGCCTGCGCCAGGCTCGCCAGCTGGCGCTGGCCGCCCGACAGGTGATCGAGCGGTTCATGGGCGAGGTGCGCGATGCCGATGCGTTCGAGGCTGTGCAGCGCCCGCTGCGAGATGTCGGCGGGAGCCGGATTGCCCGCGAGCGGCGAGGCGTGCAGCGCGGCGAGGATCCCTTCCAGCACCGACAGCGACACCTGCTGCGGCAGCGACTGCGGCATGTAGCTGATGTCCGCGGCCCGCGAGCGGAGCGATCGCGCCGACAGCTCGCGCGTGCCGATACGGATCGAGCCTCTGCCTGGAATCAGCCCCGCGAGCACGCGCAGCAGCGTCGACTTGCCGGCACCGTTGGGCCCGACGAGCGCCATGACCTCGCCGGCTTTCGCCGGCGGCAGCGTCAAGCCGCTGATGATCAGCCGCGATCCGTAGCCCGCGCTCAGCTCCGAGACGACGAGGTCTTCGCCGGCGGTGGACATCAGCCCCGCCGTCTCGCCAGCAGCAGCGACATGAAGAAGGGAACGCCGATGAGCGCGGTGATGAGGCCGATCGGGATGACCGCGCCAGGAACGATCGCCTTGCTGCCGATCGAGGCGAGCGACATCAGCAGCGCGCCGACGAGCGCGCTGCCGGGCAGGAAATAGCGATGGTCTTCGCCGAGCAGCAGACGGGCGATGTGCGGACCGACCAGGCCGACGAACGCGATCGTGCCGACGAACGCGACCGACACGCCGGTCAGCAGGCTGATGCGCAGCAGCGACCAGAGGCGCAGCCGACCGACGTCGACGCCGAAGCTGCGGGCGCGATCGTCGCCGAGGCGCAGCGCCGTCAGCTGCCACGACGCTCGCCACGACAGCGGCGTGACGACCGCGAGCACGATGGCCAGCAGCTGGATCTTCCGCCAGTCGGTGCGTCCGAGGCTGCCCATCGTCCAGAAGACGAGCTGCTGCAGCGCCTGATCGCTGGCGACGAACTGCAGGATCGACACGAGCGCGTTGAAGGTGAAGAAGAGCGCGATGCCGAAGAGCACCAGCGTCTCGGCGCCGACCCAGCGCACGCGCATCACGAGCTGGAGCATCAGCACCGAGAGGAACGCGAACGCGAACGCGTTGGCCGAGACGATCCAGTCGTTCGGCACGCCGGGAATCGAGAGCTGCAGCACGATCGCCAGCGCGGCGCCGAAGATCGACGCCGACGAGATGCCGAGCGTGAACGGGCTGGCGAGCGGGTTGTTGAGGATCGTCTGCATCTCGGCGCCCGCGAGCGACAGCGACGCGCCGACGAGGAGCGCCATGATCGCGTAGGGAAGGCGCAGGTTCCAGACGATGACGCCGACGGTGGGATCGGACGCGTCGAGGCCGAGCAGCGCGCGGACGGCGTCGGCGATGGTGACGCCGGACGGGCCGATCACCAGATCGAGGCAGAAGGCGGCGGCGATCCCGGCCGACAGCGCGACGAGCAGCAGAAGACGGCGCCAGAGCGTCGTCTGGTACGTGGCGAGGATGGCCGCGGCGTCCGCCTGCGGCACGCGGACCGTCATGTGGTCGGCGCGGTGCTGGCCGCCGGTCTTCCCGTGCGGCTGATCGCGACGCCGATGGCGGCCATGGCGGCCGCGGTCCAGGCCCAGGCGACGAGCAGCTGGTGCTCGATGAACAGCCCGCCGACGAACGGCGCCACGATCGACGCCGTCGAGACCATCGACGCCGTCAGCCCGGCGATGATCCCCTGCTCGTGCGGCGCCGCATGCTGAGAGATCAGGCTGCTCAACGCGGGGCGCAGGACGGCGTTGGCGAAGGCGAGCAGCGTGACGCCGACGGCCAGCGCGGCGAGCGACGCCGAGGCGCCGAGCAGCAGGAAGCCGGCAACCATCGCCGTCAGGCCGGAGCCGGCCAGCCGGATGTCGCCGAACCGTTTGGCGAGCCTGCCCAGGATTCCGGCCTGCATGACGATGCCGAACAGCCCGACGAAGGCGAACACCGCGCCGATCTCGCGCGGCCCGAACGGATGGCCGCCCCACGTGTAGCGCCGCTCGGCGAAGAGCGCGAAGCCGGAGAGGAACGTGGAGAACGCGAGCGCGTAGAAGAGGAACTGGAACAGCCGGCCACGCATGTCCGGCTTCTGGAAGTGCGAGATGTAGATCCGCCAGTGGAACAGCGGCGCCGCCGGGCCGCCCCGACGTACGGGCTTGCCGCCCTTGAGCAGCGCCAGGGTGCAGAGCACGCTGATGAACGAGAGGGCGGCCGCCAGCCAGATCGGCGACGCCAGCCCGTAGCGTGCCGACATGATGCCGGTGACGCCAGGGCCGATGAAGAAGCCGATGCCGAACGCGACGCCGAGCAGGCCGAACGCCCGGGTCCGCTGCTGCGGCGGCGTGTGGTCGGCGATGTACGACTGCGCCAGCGAGATGTTTCCCGCGGTGGCGCCGTCGATGACGCGCGAGAGATAGATCATCCAGAGCGCGTTGGCGCGCGCGAGGATGACGAAGCCGATGAAGGTGCCGATCTGGCTCAGCACGAGCATCGGCTTGCGCCCGATCCGGTCCGACCAGTGGCCGATGAGGGGTGCCGTCAGCAGCTGGCAGACCGCGAAGGCCGAGACGAGCAGCGTGGCCTGCAGCGGCGTCGCGGAGAAGCTCTCGGCGTAGATCGCCAGCAGAGGAAACACCAGCGTCATGCCGAAGACGTCGACGAGGACGATGAGGAAGACCGGGGCCAGCGACGGGGCGTCTGTCGGCGATTGATCTGGAAGTGGTTGACTCGACAAATCTTACTGTGCTCGATTTACTTTGAGACTGGATCTCAGTTTGGTCATGCTAGGGGTCTGCGTGCCCGGCTGTCAAGCGACGCGCCTGGCCCCGATTGCCGATCACGGGAGGAGCGAGATGACGACCCACAAGCACACGCCCGCGGAAGAGCGGCGCATCCGCGAGGCGGCGCTGGACGAGACGATCGAGGATACGTTCCCGGCAAGCGATCCGCTGTCCAGCGACCCGAATCCGGAAGACGACACCCTGGTTCCGGAGGAGATCGAACCGGCCGACGCCGAGCGCGGCGAAGAATGACCGTCGCCGGCGCCGTCATATAATCGCTCGCTTTCGGAGGCGTCATGAGATTGCGATCGTTCCTGCCCGTTGCGGCCGCCGTGCTGATCGTGCTGTCTGTCCGCACGGCCATGGCCCAGAGCATCGTCGGCAGCGGGAAGACCGGTCCGGTGCCCGACCCGGTGGCGCTCGACACCGGGGGGCTGTTCCAGGCGAAGTTCGTGAGCGTCGGCGATGACATGTTCATCGGCGGTCAGCCGACGGAGCGGGCGCTGCGCGACCTGCACGCCAAAGGGGTGACGACCGTCGTCAACCTCCGCATGCCGGAGGAGATGTCGCGGGTCGGCTTCGACGAAGCGGCGCTCGTCAAGGAGCTCGGCATGCGCTACGTGCACATCCCGATGCGCGGCACGCCCGAGAACCCGTACGGTCCGAAGGCGCTCGATCAGTTCGCGGCGGCCATGTCGTCGGCGGACGGCAAGGTGCTGCTGCACTGCACGATTGCCTGGCGCGCCAGTCATCTCTGGGCGGCGTACCTGATTCGCGAGCGGCAGGTGCCCGCGGCCGCTGCCGTCGCGCACGCGCGCAAGATCAACCTGATGGACGACATGCGCATGGGCAACAGCGACCAGCAGCCGCTCGAGGGCTTCCTGGGCCATGTGGTGCCCGAGATGAATCACCCCAAGTAGCGTCGTCGGCAGCTCACGGATGTGCTGCGTGCGGCTCTGCACGAAAATTTCAGCGGCTCCATCGGCGGAGGACGGCGTATATTGGCGATAGTACCGGCCGTCATCAGGAGGACGCGAGATGCAGACCCCGCGCGTTCGTCTCCACGACGACATCGTCAGCCGCGTTCGAGGTGAGTTCCTGGAGATGCCCGGGCTGCGCCTCACCGAGGCGCAGGCGCGCCGGCTCTGGGCGCTCGACCCGCCGCTCTGCCGCATGGTGCTCTCCGATCTCGTCGACAGCGGGTTCCTGCTGCGGACCCCCGACGGAGCATTCGTGCGCGTCGACGCGGCGAGCCCGGTGAAAGTCGGGCGCCATCCGGCTCCGCAGAAGTCATCGTCGATCGCCTGAGCGTACGCCAGGCCGTCCAGCCGTCAGCGACGACGTCGCGCTCATGACATCCGTGTGGACGCGCGACGATCGGCGCATTCCCGCCACGTCTTCGGAATCCCGGCGGTCGGCAGCGACATATCTCTGAAAGCGCCCTGGCCGGTCCCGGCGCTGTCTCCGAACGTGCTGCTGAATCCGCGTCGAAGTCACGGTCCGGCCGGGATTGCCCGCGGCGCATAGTCAGCAGGGAATTTGCACAAAGACGTTGTAAGGTGTCTGCATGCCGGAAATCCGCCGCATCCTCTGCCCGACTGATTTCTCCGACGCGTCGCGACACGCCCTCGACCATGCTGTCATGCTGGCCGGCTGGTACCGCGCACGCATCACCGCGCTCTACGTGCGGAATCCCGCGTTCCTGATCGAGCCGCCCATCCTGGTGCATGAGTTCGAGGGCTCGGCTCCGACGCTGGAGGAAGCCGAGGCGCGCCTGCACGAGTGGCTGGCGCCGGTGCGCGCCGCTGGGCTCGACTGCGAGGTGATCGCCGTCGAAGGCAGCCGTCCCGCAGTGACGATCGTCGACCTCGCCACACGGACGGACGCCGATCTCATCGTCGTCGGCACGCATGGCCGCAGCGGGTTCGATCGGCTGCTGATCGGCTCGGTGACGGAACGTGTGCTGCGGACGACCCGGTGTCCGGTGCTCACGGTGCCTCCGCCCGCCGTGAAGACCTCGTCGCTTCCGTTCCAGCACGTGCTGTGCGGGATCGATTTCTCCGGACCGTCGCTGGCGGGGCTCGAGTTCGCGATGTCGGTGGCGCTCGAGTCGAAGTCGACGCTCACGCTGCTGCACGTCGTCGAGTTCCCGGTCGAGAGCGACAGCCAGGTGCTGGCCACGCTGCCGTTCGACATCGGCAGCTACCGGACGGCCGTGCAGGCGGATGCGAACGCGCGGCTCGCGCGCCTGATTCCCGACGACGTGCACACCTGGTGCAATCCGACGACGAAGGTCACGCAGGGCAAGGCGTACGAGCAGATCCTGGAGGTCGCGAGCCAGGGCCACGCCGATCTGATCGTGCTCGGGGTCCACGGACGCAACGCGCTCGATCTGATGCTCTTCGGCTCGACCACGAACCAGGTCATCCGCCGGGCGACCTGCCCTGTGCTCACGTTGAACCGCTGACCCATCGATTTCCGATGGAGGACGCCATGGCTGTCACGCAACTCGTACAGGAATTCCTCAGACAGGCGAACGTCCCCTACAGCGTCTTCCCGCACGTGCCGGCCTACACCGCCCAGGAGGAGGCGGCGGTGACGCACATCCCCGGGCGCGACTGGGCGAAGCCGGTGGTCTTCTTCGCCGATGGCGAACCGATCATGGCGGTCGTGCCCGCCGATCTGGTGATCGACGTCGAGCAGCTGCTGATGCTGACCGGCGCCGATCGCGTCCGCCTGGCGACCGAGGACGAGCTCGCGGAGCTGTATCCCGACTGCGAGCCTGGAGCGATGCCGCCGCTCGGCACGCTCTACAACCAGACGGTGTACATCGACATCGCGCTCGCCGCGCAGCCGCAGATCGTGTTCAACGGCGGCACGCACCACGATGCGGTCTGCATGCGATACGACGATTTCGCCGCGCTGGCGCGGCCGGTGGTCGGCAGCTTCGCGATGCGCCGCGAGCTCTGACGCGCGCGGCCGGACGCGTCGCGGGCCGCCACGTCGTAGTGTCCGGCTTCAGCCGGACCTCGTGCGCGCCGTTGCGCGCCGACTAATTGGTCTGCGTGGTCCGCTTCGGGTAGTAGACGGCGTCGATCGGCAGCGGATCGGTGAGGTAGTCGCGATCCTTGAACGGATAGGACGGCCGCGGCTTCGAGGTGATGAAGGCCGCGAGCTGCTGCGCCTCCTCGTCGGTCATGTTGCCCGGATCGAGGTACGGCATCGAGTACCGGATGATTCCCGCCAGCGTGTACACGCGCGCGGCGCCGGCGCCGTCGTTCCACGAGTTCGGCCCCCAGAGCGGCCCGGGCCGCTTGTCGCCGACGAACACCCCCTGGCCGTCCTGGCCGTGACACGAGACGCAGCGCTCGCGAAAGATCGCCTCCCCCTTCGCGGGCTCGAGCTTGCCGACCGGAATCAGTGACGCCTGCGGGATCGTGTTCTTCCCGCGCCAGCTCGGGCTCTTCGCGATCGGGTTCCCGCGCGAGATCCAGTTCAGGTACGCCGCGATCGCGAGGACCTCGCGCGAGGTCGGCGTCGGCAGCGCGTCCTGTGCGGAGGTGTCGATCGAGCCGTCCTGGCTGAGCGGCAGCCTGCCGGTCGCGTTCTCGCTGCGCAGGAAGCAGTCGACGATGCGATCGTTGAGGCTGATCAGGCGTCCGGCCCGGCGATTGTATTCGGGGAACAGCCCGGAGATGCCGACGAGCGGCAGCGAGAGCTCGCGCTGCCCCCCGTTCAGGTGACAGTTGTTGCACGACACCTCGCCCGGCACGAAACGATCAGCCTCAGCCGGCGTGTTCGTGAACAGCCGATAGCCGAGCTGGATCTCCTTCGAGAGCGGCGACTGGTCGAGCGTTCTGTCCGTGAGCGGGTTCTGCGGGTAATCCCACGCCGTGACCATCGTCAGGCGCGCCGGGATGAGCGGACCATTCAGCTTGTAGCGCAGCGGCGGCGTCCCCGACGCCTGCGAGCGCGAGCAGGCGGCGGCGATGAGGACGACGAGCGCGACAGGCGCCAGGCGGAACAGACGAGAGGACATGGACGGCAAGAGGCTCGACAGGGTAGTGTAACGGTACTTTCGCGAGGTCGCCCAGCACAGCGAGGTCATGTCCATGAAGCACGAGACGACGCGGGAATCGATTGCCCGTCGATCCTTCCTTTCGCGCCTGACGGCCGCGGCCGGAGCGTTCGGTGCCGCGTTCGGCGGAACGTCGGCGATCGCCGCACAGTCCAGCAGCGCCGTTGGAAGCGCCTTCCGTCCGGCACGTCACGCCGAGGACGACTGGTTCGACGAGACGACGGCAGGACACCGGGTGTTCTACGACACGACGGGCGCCACCGCCTACGGGCAGGCGCTCTTCTTCGCGCGCAACTTCTTCGTCGCCAGCGCCAGCGGCTACAAGCAGACGGACGCCGACGTCGCGCAGGTCGTCTGCATGCGCCACGAGTCGACCTCGTTCGCGTTCACCGATGCGATGTGGCAGAAGTACGGCGCCGCGCTCTCGGAGCGCGCCGCGAAGTTCGTCGATCCCAAGACCGGACGGGTGCCGGCGATCAACGTCTACATGACGGGCGGGTACGGCGACGCCCTGCCGAACGGCAACGTGACGATCGAGCAGATGGCCAAACGCGGCGTGCGCTTCGCGGTCTGCTCGATGGCGACACGCGCCACGGCGCAGCTCGCGGCGCAGAAGATGGGCGGCAACGTCGACGCGATCTTCAAGGAGCTGACGGAGAACCTGGTGCCGAACGCCCGGATGGTCCCGGCCGGGATCGTCGCCGTCAACCGCGCGCAGGAGCGCGGCTACACGCTGTCGTACGTCGAGTGACCAGAGTCGCCGGTCGCCAGGTTCTCGCAGGGCCCGGTTTCAGCCGGGCCGAATGGATCACTATTGGAGCGCCAGATGCGTAAACAGATTCTCGCCGCGCTGTTCGTCCTGCTGACGGCCGGTGCCGCCTCCGCCCAGGTCGCGATGACGGCGCCGCAGGTGACGAAGCCGGCCGTCGCCGGCGTGACGAACTTCGCGAAGCTCGAGACGACGATTGCCTGTGCCGGCGCGACGACGCCAGGCGGCGTCGCCGAGGTGAAGAAGCTTGGCTACAAGGCGATCATCAACCTGCGCCAGGCGAGCGAGCCGGGGGCCGACGTCGAGGCCGAAGAGACCGCCGCGAAGGCCGCCGGGATCACCTACATCCACCTGCCGGTCAACGGCGCGTCTCCCGATCCGGCAATCGTGGAGCAGTTCATCACGGCGGTGAGCGATCCGGCGAACCAGCCGGCCTTCGTCCACTGCGCGAGCGGCAACCGCGCCGCCGCGCTCTGGATGATCAAGCGCATGGTGGTCGACGGGTGGGACAGCGAGCAGGCGTCGAGCGAGGCGACCGCGCTCGGCCTGACCAGCCCCGCTCTCAAGACCTTCGCGCTCGACTACGCCGCCAGTCACCCGCGACACTGAACGCGTCACCCCAGCGCCGCTTCGGATCCGCCCGAGTGCACGTACGCCTCCTCGCCGTGCATTGAGAGGTCGAGGCCGATTGCCTGATCCGCGTCGCTCGCGAGCAGCGGGAAGACGGCGGCGACGATCTTCAGCAGCGCGAAGCTGACCACGCCGCTGTACACCCAGGCAACGGCGACCGCGGCAGCCTGGATCGCGAGCTGCCCAGGGTTGCCGAACAACAGGCCGTCCGCGACGCCGTTGAGCGCCTTCTGCGCGAGCACGCCCGTCAGCAGCGCGCCGAAGGTGCCGCCGACGCCGTGCGCGGCGACGACGTCGAGCGAATCGTCCAGCGACGTCTTCGCGCGCCAGAGCAGCGCGAAGTAGCTCGGAATCGCCGCGAGCCCGCCGAGGACGATCGCGCTCATCGGGCCGACGAAGCCGGCCGCGGGGGTGATGGCCACCAGGCCGACGACGATTGCCGTCGCGGCGCCGACGGCCGTCGTCTTCTGCGTCCGGATCATGTCGAGCAGGCTCCAGACCACCAGCGTCCCGGCCGGCGCCAGCATCGTCGTGGCGAAGGCGAGTCCGGCGATGGCGTTGGCCGCCAGGGCGCTGCCCGCGTTGAACCCGAACCATCCGAACCACAGGAGCCCGGCGCCCAGCAGCGTGAAGGGCACGTTGTGCGGCGCGAGCGCCACCTTCCTGTAATCGCGCCTGGGGCCGATGGCGATCGCCGCGGCGAGCGCGGCGGCCGCGGCGTTCACGTGCACGACCGTGCCACCGGCGAAGTCGAGCGCCCCCATCTTCGCCAGGAACCCGCCGCCCCAGACCCAGTGCGCCACCGGCGCGTACACGACGAGCGACCAGAGGACGATGAAGGCGACGTAGGCAGGGAAGCGCATCCGCTCGACGATCGCCCCCGAGATGAGGGCCGCGGTGATGATGCAGAAGGTCCCCTGGAAGCACATGAACAACAGGTGCGGGATGGTCCCCTGTGCCTCGAGGCCGACGCCGTGGAGCAGGACGCGCGAGGTGTCACCGATCCAGGCGTTGCCGGACGAGAACGCCAGCGAGTAGCCGATGACGGCCCACAGCACGCCGACGAAGCCGAGGGAGATGAAACTCATCATCATCGTGTTCAGCGCGTTCTTGGACCGCACGAGTCCGCCGTAGAAGAACGCGAGCGCCGGCGTCATCATCAGCACGAGCGCCGTCGAGATCAACATCCACGCAGTATCCGCAGCATCCATCGTTCACCCCTTCGCCCGGCGGCCCGTCAGGGGCCGCGACGCGTGCACACGGCAGAGGCAAGCAGAGGGCCACGGCCGGGGTTGGCCGCATGCGGACGTAAGTGGCGCGATCGCAGCGGCTTGTGACGGGACCGCCGCCCTCGAGTAGGCCGACATAATTGTCGACGCGGCTTGAATGAATGACAAAGATGTAGCCTGGCGGGCTTCCAGTCCACCGGCGCCCCGGTTCGATCGGCGCCGCCGCGCGCCTCGCCCTGCGGTTGGCGGCGGCTCGTGGCGCTGCCTTTACCGTTTCACGACGCGATCCGCCGCTGCATCCGGCCGCATCGTCTTCCGCGCCGCCGTCCCGAGACGGCGACAGGCTTCGATAGGGACAAAAATGTAGACGCTTGAAACGAAGGCGACAAACATGTCGGCTCGTTGCCGCCGTCGCGCGCGTGCGGCCGGCGGGTGTCGACCCGCGGCTTTTCCTCGCGAAAACGGCGGGTGCCTGGACATCCGGCGCGTGCGATCCGGCTGGCGTTCCGCTTGCAGCCCAGCTGGACGGCGGGATTTCGATCTCAACACTGCGAGGTGTCCTGATGAAGATATCTATTCGAGCGTGGTGCGTTCGCGGAGCGATCGCGGCGGCAGTTCTGGTGGCGGCACAGGCCGGCGTCGCACAGGCGCAGGACGATGATCCCAATCCCGGCGCGATCACGTTCACCGGCGGCTTCGACGCGCCCTCGGTCTACGTCTTCCGCGGCATCGTGCAGGAGTCCGATCCGAAGCTGACGCTCTGGCCCTACGGCGACGTCGGGATGACGCTCGCGTCGGGGGACGGCGCGGTGAAGAGCGTCGGCGTGAACGTCGGCGTGTGGAACAGCCTGCAGACCGGCTCGTCCGGCAGCGACGGCTTCAACGAGCGGGCGCACTACGAGGAGGACTTCTACGCGACGCTCGGGTTCGGCCTGGCGCGCAGCATCGGCGTCGCCGCGACGTTCACGGCGTACACGAGCCCGAACCTGATGTTCAACACCGTCAAGGAGGTCAGCTTCAAGGTGTCGCAGGCGGGCCGCGTCAACCCGTACGGTCTCGTCGGCTTCGAGCTCGGCAAGTTCGGCGCCGACGGAGGCGGCAGAAAGGGCACCTACCTCGAGCTCGGCGTCGGACCGACCTTCGCGCTCGGACCGACGATCACGCTTGCGGTCCCCGTGAAGATCGGGATGAGCCTGAACGACTACTACGAGCTGAGCGACCAAGATCACAGCTTCGGGTTCTTCGACATCGGAGGCATCGTGACCGTTCCGCTCTCGGGCATCCCGGCCAGGTTCGGCGCCTGGAACGTGCACGGCGGCGTCGACGTCCTGACGTTCGGCGAGACGACCAAGGCGTTCAATTCGGGCGACCGCAACAAGGTCGTCGGTCTGCTCGGCATCGGCGTGGCGTACTGATGCCGGCGGCACCGTACGTCTCCGCCTGGCGCGCCCGGCACGCGGCAACTCGTGACTGCGTTACGATACGGACACGCTGCCTGCCTTGCGGGCGGCGTCCGCCTTCCGGTGCACGAGCCGTCGATGTCCGCTGATCAACCCATTGCCTCCGCCGATTCGCGCAACGACGCGCGTGCCGCGCGCGTCTCGCGGCTCGAGGCCGCGCGACGGGAGCTTGCCGACGCATCGGGGCGGGGCGAGGGCGGCCGCGCGGCGACGCGCCAGTACTCGCATCGCATCGACGCGCTGATCCAGCAGCTCTACGCGCAGGCCGGCGTCCTGGCGCAGCCGGTCGCCGTCTTCGCGCTTGGCGGTTACGGCCGCCGCGAGCTGTGCCTCCACTCCGACATCGACCTGCTGGTGCTCTTCGCGGCGACCATCGGCGGCGACGGCGAGCGGTTCCTTCACGCGTTTCTCAACCCGCTGTGGGACCTGGGATTCACGATCGGTCACCACGTGCGGGAAGTGAAGGACGGCGCCGGGCTGGAGGCCGACAACCCCGAGTTCCTCCTCGCGCTGACCGACGCGCGTCCGGTGGTCGGCGACGCGACGCTGCTCGACCAGTTCCTCGGCGCCTCCGATGTCGCGCGCACGAACGCGCAGATCCTCGACGCGCTGAAGGCGCTGATTGCGGATCGGCACGCGCGGTTCAACGACACGCTGTACCAGCTCGAGCCCGACGTGAAGGACGCGCCGGGCGGGCTGCGCGATCTCTTCGGCGCGCACACGATCGCCAGGCTCACCGATCCGGCGCTCGTGACCCAGGGCGGCTCCGGCGCCCGCGCGCTCGAGGACGCCGAGGAATTTCTGCTGCGCGTCCGCTCGGTGCTGCACCTCGAGACGGGGCGCAACCACAACGTGCTTGGCCACGAGCTGCAGGAAAAAGCGGCGGAGCGCCTCGGCTACACCGGCGCCACGCCGAGCCAGCGCGTCGAACGCCTGATGGGCGACTACTTCCGCCACGCGCGCGCGATCGATCGGTCGCTGCGCTGGGCGCTGCGCACCGCGCCGGTTCCGATCGGGCGCAACCTCGTTCGCGCCGGCGACGGCGTCCGCTTCATCGACACGCGCGAAGCTGCCGAGCGCCCCGAAGCGTGGCTCGCGCTCTTCCAGGCGGCGCTCGACGGCGGATGCGTCGCCGACGATGCGCTGGCGTGCGTCGAGCAGAACGCCGGCCGGTACGGCGCGGAGGCGTTCTTCCCGACGTCCGCCCATCGCGACGCCCTGCTCCGGTTCCTCAGGCCGCGTCGCGGGCTCTACGCCCGCCTGTCGGAAATGCACGACTGCGGGCTGCTCGGGCAGATGTTTCCCGAGTTCAAGGCGATCAACTGCCGCGTGGTCCGCGACTTCTATCACAAGTACACGGTCGACGAGCACACGCTGCTGACGATCCGCAACCTCGAACGGCTCGCCGACGATCCGGAGCGCGATCGCGAGCGGTTCGGGCGCCTGCTCGGCGAGCTCCAGCATCCGGAGCGGCTCGTGCTCGCGCTCCTCTATCACGACGTCGGCAAGTGGACCGACGAGGATCACGCCGCCGAGAGCGCGCGCATGGCGGCGCAGATGTTCGACCGCCTCGGCCTCGATCCCGACGAGCGCGCCGACATCGACTTCCTCGTGCGCGAGCACATCAAGATGTCGCTCGTGGCGTTCCGGCGCGATACCGAGGACCCGGAGATCGTCCGGCAGTTCGCGCAGTTCGTCGGCGTCGAGGAGCGGCTCAAGATGCTCTGCCTGATCACGCTGGCCGACGTCGAGGCGGTCAGCCGCGAGACGCTGACGCCGTGGAAAGAGGAGCTGCTCTGGCGGCTCTACGTCGACACCTACAACCACCTGACGCTCGCGTACGGCGACGAGGTGATCGATCGCAAGCAGTCGCTCCACGCGGCGCTGCTGGATCACGCGCCGGCCGATCTCTCGAGAGACGAGATTGCCGATTTCCTCGAAGGGCTGCCGCGCCGCTACCTGCAGCTGTTCTCGCCCGACGCCGTCTACCGCCACGTGCGGCTGTCGCGCGATCTGGCGCCCCACCGGATACTCGCCTGGCTCACCCGGGTCGCCTCGGGATGGGAGCTGACGGTCCTGACGCACGATCGGCCGTTCCTCTTCTCGAACATCGCCGGCGTGCTCTCGTCGTTCGGCATGGACATCCTGCGCGGGTTCGCCTTCACGAAGCCGAGCGGCCTCATCGTCGACATGTTCCACTTCACCGACGACGAGCGGTTCCTCGAGTTGAACGAGGAGGGGGAAGGCGAGCTGCTCCGGACGCTGACCGACGTCATCGTCGGGCGCGCCGACATCGCGGCGCGGCTGCGCGGCCGCGAGCAGGGGGCGTTCCGCCCCAGGCTCGCCGGCTTCGCGCCGGTCGTGCACTGCGACAACGAGTCCTCTCGACGCTACACCATCGTCGAGATCATCGCGGAGGACCGTCTCGGGCTGCTGTACCGCGTCAGCCGCGCGATGTCCGAATCGGGATGCGACGTCGACCTCGTGCTGATCGGCACCGAGGGGCGCCGCGCGATCGACGTGTTCCATCTGACGCGGGACCGCGTCAAGCTCACGCCGGCGCAGCAACAGGAAGTCACCGGTAACCTGCAACGCGTTCTGGAGGGACGCTCATGAAGCTGATCAAGGCAATTGTTCGACCCAACAAGGTGGACGAGGTGAAGGCCGCGCTCGAGAAGATCCAGATCTCGGGGATGACGGTCACCGAGGTCCGGGGCCACGGCAAGCAGAAAGGGCACACGGCGATCTATCGCGGCCAGGAGTACAACGTGAGCCTGCTGCCGAAGATGGAGGTCGAGGTCGTCGTCCCCGACTCGATGGCGGACGAGGCGATCAAGGCGATCATCGCCTCGGCCCGGACCGGCGAGATCGGCGACGGCCGCGTCTTCGTGATTCCGGTGCTGGAGAGCTACAAGATCCGGACGGGAGAGCGGGAAGTGTAGTGCGCAGGAGGGCTGATGTAGCTGCCGACCCTGGCGCACGCCGGCCAGGTCGGCCCGGGGGGCGGACTCGACGGTCCGCGGCTGCATCAGACGCGGCGCCGCGGCGTCAGCCGCCGGCTCCGCGTCGCCGTCTCACCGTCCGGACGGCGGCTCGAGGTCTCTGACGATGAACAGCTTCTCACCGGGGCGCATCAGCCCCAGTTCGCCGCGCGCCAGTTCCTCGATGGCCGCGGGGTCCTCTTTCAGCCGCTGCACTTCCTCGCGCAGGCGCCCGTTTTCGGCGCGCTGCTGATCGAGGGCGGTGGCCGCCGCTTCGTACTGCTCTTTCGCCCGCCGCGTGGCGAGCAACCCCCGCTCGCCGACGATCGCGTCGACGATCATGGCCACCGCGAAGAACACCAGGCCCCACCGGAGGATCTGCTTCCCCCGCGCGATGCGTCTGCGCGGCTCGCGCCGGCGCGACGGTGTTTTCCCATTGGAAGCCACGAGGTATTGACAGTACAACAAACAGGTGCCGGGTACAACGACGAAACGTTCGTATCGAAGAGTTGTCGTCCATGTCTGACGCATCCGACCCCGTTCTCGTCCTCACGACCGTCCCTTCCGCGGACCTCGGCGAGTCGATCGGCCGCGCCCTCGTCGAAGCGGGGCTGGCCGCGTGCGTGAACGTCCTTCCGCCGATGATCTCGATCTACCGGTGGAAGGGGGCGGTGCAGCGCGATTCCGAATGCCAGATCATCGTCAAGACGGTACGGGGGCGGGTGGAGGCGGTGCAGACCTTCGTCAGCGATCACCACCCGTACGATCTGCCGGAGCTCCTCGTGCTGCCGGTCGAGGGGGGCGATCCGGCGTACCTCGCGTGGGTGGCGGCCGAATCGTCGCATCCGCAGGGCTGAGGAGGCATGACACAATAAGGCCCGATGCCGAATCTCGTCGACTTCATCCTGCACAGCGACCGTCATCTGCTCGAGTTCGTCGGCACGTACGGCGTCTGGGTCTACGCGCTCCTCTTCGCGATCATCTTTGCCGAGACCGGGTTCGTCGTCACCCCGTTCCTGCCGGGCGATTCGCTGCTGTTCGCCGCCGGCGCGCTGTGTGCGGCCGGGGCGATGAACGCGGCGGTCTGCTTCGCGCTGCTCGCGTTCGCGGCGTTCGCCGGCAACGCCGTCAACTACGCGGTCGGACGCTTCGCGGGCCCGCGCATCTTCGCCGCGACCGACTACAGGACCGGATGGCACAAGCTGCTGAACCGCGACTACCTGAAACGCGGCCACGAGTTCTTCGAGCAGTACGGTGGCAAGGCGGTGATCCTCGGCCGCTTCGTGCCGATCGTCCGGACGTTCGTACCGTTCGTCGCCGGCGCGGCTGAAATGACGCCGGCCTCGTTCGGCTTCTACAACCTCGTCGGCGCCGTCACCTGGGTGGGCGCCTGCCTCGGAGCCGGCCTGCTGTTCGGGAACGTGCCGATCGTGAAGGAGAACTTCTCGCTCGTCACGATCGGCATCGTCGCCGTGTCGGTGCTCCCGGCGCTGGTGGAGTTCATGCGCCACCGCAGCGCCGGCCGCGCCGCCTGACGCAGGTTCGTACGTAGCAGCGGGTCTTCAGACCCGCCCTGGTGACGCCGCGCGCTAGACCGCGTCGAGCGCCTGCGATAGGTCTTCCTTCAGGTCCTCGACATCTTCGATCCCCGCCGAAATCCGGACGAGACCGTCGGTGATGCCGAGCGCGCGGCGGTCCTCCTCCGGCACCGAGGCGTGCGTCATCGTCGCCGGGTGAGAGATCAGCGACTCGACGCCGCCAAGGCTCTCGGCCAGCGCCAGCAGCCGCACGCTCTTGAGCAGCCGTGCGGCCGCGTCGCGCGATCCGAGATCGAAGGAGAGCATGCCGCCGAACCCGCGCATCTGGCGCGCGGCGAGCGCGTGTTGCGGATGTGAGGCGAGCCCGGGGTAGTACACGCGGCGCACTTTCGGATGGCCTTCGAGAAACTGCGCGAGCGCCAGGCCGGTTGCCGAGTGCCGTGCCATCCGCAGCGGGAGCGTCTTGGTGCCGCGCAGCACCAGCCAGGAATCGAACGGGCTGAGGATGGCCCCCGCGGCGTTCTGGACGAACTGGAGCCACTCGATGTCCTCGTCGTGCACCGCGACAACCACGCCGCCGACGCTGTCGCTGTGCCCGTTGAGGTACTTCGTCGTGCTGTGCGTGACCAGATCGGCGCCGAGCTCGATCGGACGCTGGATGACCGGGCTGGCGAAGGTGTTGTCGACAACGAACCTGGCACCGCGGCGGTGGGCGAGCGCCGCCGCCTCGCGCAGATCGGTGATGCGCATCACCGGGTTGCTGGGCGTCTCGACGAACAGCATCTTCGTCGCGGCGGTGAAGGCGCGCCCGGTCGCCTCCAGATCGCCCGTGTCGACGTAGGTGAACGCGAGATCGTAGCGGCGCAGCACCTTGTCGAACAGGCGGAAGGTGCCGCCGTACACGTTGTTCGACACGACGACGTGATCGCCGCTCTTCAGCAGCGACGTGATGGCGGTGATCGCGGCCATGCCCGACGCGAACGCGAACGCCGCCCTGCCCCCTTCGATGGCGGCGAGGTTCCCCTCGAGGGCGCCGCGCGTCGGGTTCTGCGTGCGCGCGTACTCGTAGCCCTTGTGGCGTCCCAGCTCTTCCTGGACGTAGGTCGAGGTCTGATAGATCGGCACGATGATCGCCCCGGTCGACGGGTCGGGTTCCTGGCCGGCGTGCAGGCAGACGGTGGAGAAGCGGGCGTTTGTCGGGAGTTTCACGGCGATCCCACCTTACATGGTCTAATATCGCCAAGTCCACGCTCATGAAGCACGCGCTGCTCCGCACGCTGCCCGGGCGCGCGATCGTGATTGGCGCTGCCGTCAAGCTGATCGTCTTCGCGCTCGCGCTGGTCGCTCCACTCCCCGGCTGGGTACGGCTGCTCGACACGTTGTCGTCGGTGGCGCTCGTGGGCGGCGGCGCGTACTTCGTGGCGCGAGGGCTCGCGCTCGCCCAGCGCCGGCTGCTGTGGCGCGTGCGCCGCAAGCTGATCATCTCCTACATCTTCATCGGCTTCGTCCCGGCGATCCTGATCGTCGCCTTCTTCCTGCTCGGCGGACTGCTGCTGTTCTCGAACTTCAGCTCGTACCTGCTGCAGACGCGCCTGCAGTCGCTGACCACGCGCGCGCAGGCGATCGCCTCGAGAACGGCGATCGAGATCCAGCGCGCCGGCGGCCGTGGGCTCCAGTCGATCGTCACGCGCCGGCAGGCGGCGGTCGCCGGCGAGTTCCCGGACGCCTCGATTGCCATCGTGCCGTTCGATCGCCCGTGCGAGAACAGCGATCCGGCGGCGGCCGCGCCCGCACCCGGCGTGCGCGCGACGATCGTGGCCGGGCCCTGGGCACACGTCGATCCGCCGCGCGAGGTGCCGGCGTGGGTCGGGTGCAACGGATTCCAGGGGCTGCTGGCGTACGCGAACGTCGACGCGGCACCGCAGATCGCGGGCGGCACGCTCGTCGTCAACGGGCAGGCGGTGGGACGCGACGTCGACCTGGTGGCGCGCGCCATCGCGATGCCCGACAGCGCCGTGGCGAGCTACGCGGTGATCGTGGATCTCCTGCTGAACGCGCCGGTGCGCGACGAGATGCGCACCGAGACCGGCGTCGAGCTGACGACGATCCGGACGCTCAACGCGAACGCGCCGCTGCTCCGGACCACGCGGCCGGTGCAGCCGCCGGCCTCCGGCGACGCGATGGGATCGCTGCCGGGCGTCTCGGCCAGCTTCCCGGAGATCGTCGACTGGGCGACAGGGGAGACCCGCAGCGGCACGGTCGTCGCCTCGATGCAGTTGAGCATCCCGGAGATGTACGCGCGCATGGCGGCGGCGCAGGGATCCATCGGGCAGGGGCTCCTGCTGGTGCTGCTCGCGATCGGCGTGCTGTTCCTGATCATCGAGGCGATCGCGCTCGTGGCCGGCCTGGCGCTGGCGCGGTCGATCACCGGATCGGTCCACGAGCTGTTCACCGGGACCGAGCGCGTCCGGCTCGGCGACTTCAGCCACAAGATCGCGATCCGCGCGCGCGATCAGCTCGGCGAGCTGGCCGATTCGTTCAACTCGATGACGGCGAGCATCGAGGAGCTGCTGCGCGTCGAGCGCGAGAAGAAGCGGCTCGAGGAAGAGCTCCGGATCGCGCACGAGATCCAGATGTCGCTGCTCCCCCAGGGACCGGTGACGTTCCCGGGGCTGTCGCTCACCAGCATCTGCGTCCCGGCGCGCGAGGTGGGGGGCGACTACTTCGACATCCTGCCGCTCGACGATCATCGCCTCGGCGTGCTGATTGCCGACGTGTCGGGCAAGGGCACGTCGGCGGCGCTCTACATGGCGGAGATGAAGGGGCTGATGCTGTCGCTGAGCCGCAACCACGCGTCGCCGCGTCAGCTGCTGATCGCCGCCGATCGCATCATCGCCGAGCACCTGAGCTCGCGCAGCTTCATCACGATGATCTATGCCATCGTCGACATCCGCGCGCGCACGCTGACCTACGCGCGCGCCGGCCACACGCCGCTGCTGTGCCTGCCAGGACCCGCATCGCCGACACGCGGCCTGCGCCTCCTCGCGCCCGACGGGATGGTGCTCGGGCTGAACCTGGACAACGGGGAGATGTTCGAGCGGCTGCTGGAGGAGCAGACGATCCCGATCCACGACGGGGACATCTTCGTGCTCTTCACCGACGGGATCAGCGAGGCGATGAACGCGGCGGATGACTGCTTCGGCGAGGCGCGGCTCGGGCGGATCATCGAGGAGCATGCCCACCTGCCGTCGGACCAGCTGCGCGAGCGCATCCTGCGCGAGATCGCGGCGTTTGTCGGCGACGCGCCGCAGCACGACGACATGACGATGATCCTGCTGCGGATCGGCGACGTCGAGGCGGCCTCCGCCGAACCTGGCGCGCTGGCGGAGATGGCGCGGCTGTGAGCGAGTTCGTCACGATCTTCACGACGCAGTCGCAGGTGGAGGCGGACGTCGTGCGCGGGCTGCTCGAGGCCAACGGCGTCATGCCGCTCATCGCCTCGGCGACGGCGCGATCCATCTTCCCCTTCACCGTCTCGCAGCTGGGCGAGGTCCGCATCTCGGTCCATCCCGACGAAGCCGACGAGGCGCGGCGCATCATCGAGTCGCACCGTACCGAGCTGCACACCGGCACGGTCGTCCGCCTGCGCGACGAGTTCGAGCCGCTGCAGCGCACGCTCGGTTACCACTTCCGCGATCGCGGCCTGCTCGAGCACGCGCTGACGCACACGTCGCGCGCCAACGAGGACGTCAGCGGCGGCGTGGCGGACAACGAATCGCTCGAGTTCCTCGGCGATGCCGTGCTCGGGTTCGTGATCGCCGACCTGCTGTTCCGCGAGTTTCCGGCGTACGACGAAGGCCAGAAGTCGAAGATCAAGGCGTCGCTCGTCTCGACCGGCACGCTGGCGCGGCAGGCCGACCGGATCTCGCTCGGCGACCAGCTGCTGCTCGGCCGCGGCGAGGAGAAGACCGGCGGCCGCCGCAAGCAGGCGCTCCTCGCCGACTGCTACGAAGCGCTGATCGCCGCGATCTACCTCGATGGCGGCATCGAGCAGGCACGCGCGTTCATCGCCCGCGAATTCCGTCCGCTGGTCGACGAGGTGAAGGGGGGCAGCCTCGCGGCGCAGGACTACAAATCGGCGCTGCAGGAGCGGCTGCAGGCGGACGATCGCCCGCTGCCGCAGTACCGCCTGACCGGAACGATGGGGCCCGATCATCGCAAGCAGTTCCAGGTGGCGGTGATCGTCGACGGCGAGACGTTCGCCGAAGCGGTCGGTCCGAGCAAGAAGGAAGCGGAGCAGGAAGCGGCGAGGCTGGCGCTGGAGAAGCTGGCGGACGCGTCCGGTTAAACCGCCGGACGCCACAAAATCGTCAATCGCTAAATCGTCCAATCGTTAAATTGTTAAATCGTCCAATCGTCAACTTCAATCGATCTCGATGATTCCCCACGCCTTGCGATCGTCGTCGGGGGCCGGCGCGCTGCCGGCGGACGCGAGGGCGAGCGCCGGCTCGGTCGGCTGCGGCAGGCGCGGCAGCGCGTAGCGGTGCACTTCGCGCGCGAGCTCCTCGTCGCTCGGCGAGGTGGGGCGGCAGTGCAAGCGCACCCAGACCCGCAGCATCGGGTCGGCGAAGCTGTAGCGCTTCTGGCGCGACACGACGAGGTCGACGTCCTCGAGCCACGACAGGTAGTCCTTCGTGGAGCCGGGCGTGCGCTGCAGGCGCTGCGAGATCTCGGTGAGCGTGAGCCCCTCTTCCTCGGCGAGGATGTCGAGGATCGCCTTGAGCGCGCCGTAGCCGCGTGCGCGGTGCAGCCGCAGCTCGTAGCAGAAGTGGCACTGGTGCGCGATGCGGCCGCCGGTGGCCATCAGCGCCGCCAGCGCGCTCACCGCATCGTCGGCGCCGGGACCACCCGCGTCGCGCATGTGGCGCAGCTCGGAGGCGAGGCCGTGCACGTACGAGGGGCGGCCGTCGGCCAGCGCGTGGACGGTGCGCGCGGTGAACTCGGCGTCCGCTGGCTGCGCGTCGGCCAGGTGGAGCATGTCGAGCGTGTCGTCGACCGTGAGCGACGGCACGTGGATCACTTCGAACCGTGCCGGACGATCGCGCAGCAGGCGCAGCGTGCGCGCCGTGTAGCGGCTCGAGAGCACGAAACGGTTGCCGCTGTCGGCAATCGCATCGGCGAAGTCGTACAGCACGCGGCGCAGCCCCGGGAAGCTCTCGAAGGTGCGCAGCTCGAGGAACTCGTCGAGCAGGAACGTGACCGGCTCCTGGCCGGCGGCGCGCGTGCTCGTCAGGAACGCGAGCGTCGCGTCGAAGGCGGCGCGCGTGCCGGGCGGCGCCTGTGGCGGCGCGAACGGCGACGAGGCGACGATCGTGTGCAGGAAGCGTTCCGGCGTCGTCGCCGTGCGCTCGACGTCGATGTACTGCGTGGTCGAGCGGCCGATGCGATCGCGTATCTGCTGCAGGAGCGTGGTGCGGCCGGTGCCGCAGCCGCCGAGCAGGACCGGTATTCGGGAGGGGTTCGCGTCGAGCGCGGCTGCGATCCTGCGCGTGAGCGTGGTGCGAGGCGTCAACATGCGTGTTGCTGTGTCCGAGAGACTAGAACCTTAAAAAGCGCGGCGGATGTTGTCAATTGAAAACCCAAAAGTTTTTTTCTTGACGCCGGCGCGCGTACGCGTCTGTCCTTCGCGCGAGCACGCCGCGCGATCGCGCGCACGATGCACGCGCGCGCGTGCGCGCCGATACCCGGGACGTTTGCGAGTACAATTGGCAACCGACTATGAATCTCGCTGTGCTCGGGGCGCAGTGGGGCGACGAAGGCAAGGGCAAGATCGTCGACCTGCTCACACCCCGCTTCGATATCGTCGCGCGTTATCAGGGCGGTCACAACGCCGGACACACGGTGTACGTCAACGGCACGAAGTTCGTGCTGCGGCTCATCCCGTCGGGCATCCTGCATCCGGGCGTCGTGTGCCTCATCGGCAACGGCGTCGTCGTCGATCCGCAGGCGCTCTTCGCGGAGGTCGACGAGCTCGCGCGCCACGGCATCGGCGTCGACGGCCGGCTGTTCGTCAGCGACAAGGCGCACCTGATCCTGCCGTATCACCGCGATCTCGATCTGCTCTCGGAAGCGCGTCGCGGCGAGCGGCGGATCGGCACGACCTCGCGCGGCATCGGCCCGGCGTACGAGGACAAGATCGCGCGCCGCGGCATCCGGGTCGGCGATCTCGCCGATCCGGCCGGCCTCGAGCAGAGCATTCGCGACAACGTCAGCGCGCGCAACCGGCTCGTGCACGACACGACGATGGACTGGCAGGTCGTGTTCGCGCAGCTGATGGAGGTGCGCGCGCGGCTGACGCCGATGGTGCGCGACGTCTCGCTGATGCTGAGCGACGCGGGCGCCGCGGGCAGGAGCGTGCTCTTCGAAGGCGCGCAGGGGACGCTCCTCGACATCGATCACGGCACCTACCCGTACGTCACCTCGTCGAACGCGTCGATTGGCGGTGTCTGCACCGGGCTCGGCGTCGGACCGCGCGCCATCGGCGCCGTCATGGGCGTGGTGAAGGCCTACACGACGCGCGTCGGCGAAGGCCCGCTGCCGACGGAACTGCACGATGACATGGGCGACCGCCTGCGCGACAGCGGGAACGAATACGGCGCGGTGACGGGACGTCCGCGCCGCTGCGGCTGGTACGACGCGGTCGCGGTGCGCTACAGCGTTCGCGTGAACGGGCTCGACGCGCTCGCGCTGACGAAGCTCGACGTGCTGGACGGGCTCGAGGACATCCAGATCTGCACCGCGTACCGCTGCGGAGACCGGACGCTGACCGACTTCCCGTCCGACCTCCGGCAGCTCGCGTCGTGCGTGCCGGTCTACGAGACGCTCCCCGGCTGGCCGACGCCGACCAAGGGCGTCCGCCGGTTCGACGATCTGCCGGAGAACGCGAAGCGCTACATCAACAGGCTCGAGACGGTGTCCGGCGTGCCCGCGGCGCTCGTGTCGACCGGATCGGAGCGCGACGACACCATCCTGCGCGACGACGTGTGCGGCGCGCGGATTCCCGGCCTGAGCCTCGCGTCTCGCTGACGAGGCGCGCGGCCGTCCGGCGCGCGGCCGCTACGTCGCCTTGTGGCGCTGCTGGTAGCGTTCGATCGCGGCGGTGTCGGGATCGATGAACTCGACCCCTACGCGGTAGCGCGGGCTGGCGCCCTTCGGGATCTCGAACGCCGCCCACATCACGGTTGCCGCGCAGCGCGTGGTCCCTTCCTCGTCCGACAGCGACACGCGCACGCGCTGGTTCGGCTTCAGCACCGAGGCCGTCACGAACTGCGCGCCGAAGAGCGACAGATCGACGATGCTGCCGCGGTTGCCGTCGATCATCAGATCGAGGCCGGTCACGCGAACGCGGGGCGCCCGTCGCGTCCCTCGGAAATCGAGCTGCGGCGGCGGCGCCACGTCGACGCTCGGCGCCGCTGGTGCCGCGGCGGGAACTGCCGGCGGAACGCTCGGCGTCGCCGGGGCCGGCGCTGGTGCGGCCGGCGCCGGAGCCGCGCTGGAAGGCTGCGGCGGCGCCTCGGTCTGGCCGTCCTCGGACACGACCCGGATCTGCGTGTCGGCAAGCGACGGGTCGGCCTTGATCCGGTTCGCGAGCGCGATCCCGCGGGCCGTCGACGAGAACCGGCGTTCGAGAAACACGAGCCGCGGACGCCGGGTGGTGATCACCTCGAGCGCGCGCAGCGCCTCGGTATCGGTGAAGGTGAGGATCTCGCCGGCCTCGGCCGCCAGACGCGCCTTCAGCGCGGGCAGCAGATCGGCCGCTCCAATGAGTACGCCCTGATCGTTCACGTGGAGGTCAGAAGATGCGTGCGTCCTGCAGCGGCCACCACCGCACCTTCACCTTGCCCACGATGTACTTCTTCGGGACCTGGCCCCAGTGACGGCTGTCGGAGCTGTTGTTCCGGTGATCGCCCATGACGAAGTAGTAACCCTGCTGGATGACGGTCGGGCCCCAGTCGTCATGGCTGCGGAACTGTTCGGGGACGTAGTCGTCGTGGAGCGGGATGTCGTTCACGTAGACGTGGCCGTCGACGATCCGCACGACGTCGCCTTCCTGCGCGATCACCCGCTTGACGAACATCTTCTCGGGGTTCAGCGGGTAGTAGAGCATCACGATGTCGCCCGGCCGCGGATCCCCGATCTCGTATACCAGCTTGTTCACGATCAGGCGATCGTGGTCTTCGAGCGTCGGCGCCATGCTGAGGCCGTCGACACGCGCGACCTGGAACCCGAAGGTCACGATCAAGGTCGCGTACACGGCTGCCGAGAACAACGTCCGGACGCCGGTCGTCACCTCGCTGGCGATCCGGCGCCAGGCGGCAAGGGCTGCACTGCGGGCGTCTGGGACGTCGGGTTGCGGCAGCGTCCGGATCTCCTCCGCGGCAGCTGTCGTCCCGGCGAGCGGCTGCTCCGACGCCACCTCCGGCGGCGGCCCGAAGGCGCTCGCGTCGGAAGCCGACAGGTCGTCGGACGGCTGGGGCAGGGCTGTCTCGTTCATGGCTCTGTGCGATTCAGGATAACACTAAGAGGTTTTCGTGCCCCGCGCCGCAGGCACACATCAGCTTGTCGTCGCGCATCCTTGCAATCCCTTTATCGATCGGCACGCGCGGCAGGGTGCTCGTCGCGCAGGACCGCCCGCACGATGTAGCGTTGCGGCGCATGGCCGACGAAGGTGAAGGGATAGCAGGTCACGAGCGTCAGCGACGGGCGGCTGGTGGGATCGAGGACGCGCACGTCGGTCGGATCGACCACGAAGGTGCGTTCCACCTCGTAGTGAAAGATCGCCGTCGCCGTCCGCAGTATGAGGGTGTCGCCGACCTCGAGATGGCGGACCGGCCGGAACGTCGTGTCGCGATGTCCCGCGATGCCGACGTTGCCCGCGGCGCCTGGCAGCGGCGTGTATTCGATATGCCCCGCCGCGCGCGCGAGCATGCGGTTGCTGCTCCCTTCGATGACCGTCGCCTCGAGCCCGACCGACGGCGCTTCGAGACGCGCGACCCAGTCCCCCGGCTTCAGCGGCGAGATCGACGCGGTTGTCGCCGGCGTCATGTCGTGCCCTCCGTCCGCGCCTTCGCCAGGCAGGAGGGCGATCGCCGCATGCGACGGTATCGGCAGCGCCGCGTAGAAGCGGCTCTGCGCCGCGGCGAGGAGCGCCCAGAGCCCCAGTGCGAAGGCGCAGGTGAACAGCGCGCGTTCGAGCCACCAGCTCGTGGCGCGACGCGGCGTCATCGCGCGCTCCCGTCGGCAGCAACGTAGCCGGGGCGTGTCCGCACGTTCAGGGACCGGCGGTCCGCGGCCTCGATCTCCACGCGGACGCGATGAAAGCGGCCGTCGTGATCGGGCGGCACGTAGCCGACGGTGTAGCTGTTGCGGATCTCGCGGGCGATCTGCTCGCAGGCGGTCATCAGCGGCCCCGGCGACTTCGGCAGGAATCGCTCGCCGCCGGTGGCTTCCGCCAGCTTCTTCAGCACGCCCGGGTTGCTGTCGCGCGCGTGCTCGTCATACAGGCCGATCGGATAGATGGTGACATCCGAGCGTCTCGCGCGTTCGAGGACCTGCTCCAGCGTCGCGCGGCTGGCGTTGTCGCCGCCGTCGCTCACCAGGACCAGAACGCGCCGCTGCCGATCGGACTGTTCGAGATGATCGAGCGCGTCCATCAGCGCGTCGTACAACGCCGTCTGCCCGTCCGGGCGGAGCGTGCGCAGCGCCTGTTCGAGATCCGCGGCGTCGGCCGCGGTCACCCGTCGTCCGCCGAGCGCGTCGCGAACGGCGTCGTTGAACGCGATCACCAGCAGCTCGTCTTCCGGGTGGCTCCAGCGCGCGAACGCCAGCGCCGCGGCGATCACCTGTCCGAGCCTGCCGCGCATGCTCCCCGAGTCGTCTATGACGAAGGCGATGCTGACCGGAATGTCCTCGCTGGAGAACGCCGCGATCTGCTGGCGCCGGTTCTCGTCGAAGACGACAAACGACTCCTGTGACAGGTCGGTGATCAGGCGGCCGCGATCGTCGGTCACGGTGACCGGAAGGACGACGAGCTCGCTCGAGCCGCTGCGGAAGATCGGTTGCTGGGGCGCGGACGGCTGGCTGGGCAGCCTGGACGGCTGCGCCGACATCGCGTGCGCTGCGACGAGAACGACAGCCAGAGCGTATCGCATCACTCGTGCTCGCCAAGAGCTACGGATCGAATGAGAGACGAACGACGGACACGGAGCCGAAGCTTCGTGTCCGTGCGGTTCACAGGTTCGGCAGAACGACGGTCAGCGGGAGCTGGCCGTTCGCGTCCGGACAGCACGCAGGATCAGGGCGCCCGCCAGCGACAGGCCCGCCAGCAGCTGCACCAGCGTCGTCGAGCTCGCGGTGCGTGGAAGCTCGCGCGCCGGAGCCTGAGACGATGCTGCGTTCGACTGCGGAGCCGCCGCGTTGGCTCCCGTCGTGGCCTGAGCCGTGCGGTTCGCGCTCGTCGCGTTGTTCACCGCGCCGGACGTGCCGACCGCACGCTGATCGACGTTGCTGTTATCGCGATTGGCTTCGCTGGTCGTGTTCCCGGCGACCGTGCTCGCTGGCTGTGATGGCTCCGCTGCGGACGGACTCGTCGAGTTCGTCGCAGTGGCCGCAGGCGCGGTCGTCTTGTCCATGTCGGTCATGGCGCCATGCTCGTCCACGCGGCCGACCGCAGCCGACTTGTAGGCCGCTTCGTCCCTGGCGTCGCCTTCATAGGCCAGCACGCTTTGATGCGTGTCCCTGGCAATTTCCATCGCCTGACTCTTCGGGTAGACGAACTCCTGGCCGTAGTTCTCGTTGGGGTAGAACCAGGCTCGGATCGCATGCGGCTGACCGCTCGGCCGCTCGGCGAACATCACCACCGGATCGTCGGTCGCCGTCATCCGCTGATCCGGAATCGTGAGCAGCGTCGTCAACAGCTTGCTGCCGTCCTTGTCCCACACCTGCAGCACCCGGCGCCCCGATTCCGGATCGGCGAGCTTGAACTGATAAGTGCCCGCGGGCAGCACGATGCCCGGCAGCTGCACCGGTGCGCTGAAGGTCAGGAACGTCTGCTTCGTGTACTCGTCTGCGTGAACGCCCGGCGCGAGCCAGGCCGTCAGCGCGACGGCACAGAACAATACCCGCAATACGCGCATGGTCTTCCCTCCCTGAAGAGCTCATCCCACTTGCTGCGGACGTCCCTTGGCGCCCGCGCTCTTCACGAAGGAAAGTGCACGTTGTGTGCCTATGCCGCGCAGCGTCCGGTCGGAGGCGGTTCAGCCGGACCTCGAATGCGTCGCGGAACCGTCGTGCGCTCAGCGGTTCAGCGCCTCGATGAATTGTCTGGCGATGCCGGGCAGCTGAACGCGCCCCTCGAGCAGGATCTCCCGCGCGGAGATCCCCTTTCCGTAGAGGTCGGCGTTGTCGTCCTCGTCGTCGCGGATGACGCCGCCCGACAGGTTCACGCCCGCGAACACACCCTGCGTGCGAGAGTAGGAAAGGATCTCGGCGCTCAGCTGCACGTCCGTCGCGGCGCGCGCGTCGCGTCCCACCGGACCCGCAGCGACGGACGCTTCGGCTCCGAGCGACACGCGGTTGTGCAGCAGCTTGTCGATTCCCTTGTCGTTCATCACCAGCAGTACGAGGTCGATCGTTTGCGCGCCGAACTGCAGCCCCCAGCTCCCCTTGCCGAGACGCATGAAGACCGGCGGACTCCAGACGCCGTTGCGGCGGCAGCTCATGAGCCCCTTGCCGTACTCGCCGCCGACGATGAACGCCGCTTTCTTGAGGCCGGGGATGACCATCACGCACGACGCCTTCTGCCAGAGCTCGAGCGGCACATCCTGATCGGGCGCGGAGTGCAGCTCGCGCAGGACGGCCGCGGCATCCTCGATCCGCTTGGCTTCGGCGGTCGACAGGGCCGCTGACATCGGCGCAGCCGCCACGGCGACGAGCAGCATCGCTGCAATGAGTCTTCGCATCACGGTCTCCAGGCTCCGCCCCGAAGCGTAACACGTCAGCGGAACAGCCATTGCACTCGAGCTGACTCAGCGCAGAGTGCGACGCTCGGACCATCCAACTCAGCGCGCTGAGCTCCGCGCTCTGTAGGGAGAAGGGAGCAGCTCATGGCGAAGTACGGCAAGACCGCGCAGAAGAAGGTGAAGCGGGCGATGCACGAGCGCAAGCATGGAACGCTGCGTTCGGGTTCCGGGGGCAAGGTCAAGAGCCGCAAGCAGGCGATCGCGATCGGCCTCAGCGAGGCGCGCAAGGCTGGCGCGAAGGTGCCTCGGAAGAAGAGCGCCAGCTCCCGCAAGAAGTCGAGCAGTTCCCGTAAGACGTCCAGCGGCTCGCGCACGTCGTCGTCCGGCTCCCGGAAGGCGAGCAGCCGTTCGCGAAAGAGCAGCGCGCGGAAACGCCGCTAGCTGCGCTCTTCCCAGACGCGGGCGAGGTTGACGATCACCTCGACCGCTTTCTCCATGTCCTGGACCGACACCCACTCGAGCCGTGAATGGAAGTTGTGCTCGCCGGCGAAGACGTTGGGTGTCGGAAGCCCCATGAACGACAGGCGCGATCCGTCGGTGCCGCCACGGATCGATCGCCGCCGCACCTCGAGCCCGGCCCGCCGCACCGCTTCGTACGCGTGCTCGGCAATCTCCGGCCTGGTGGCGAGCACCTGCTTCATGTTCCGGTAGGATTCCTCGACCGCGCACTCGACCCGCGAGCCGGGATGCCGCGCGACCGCCTTCTGCGCCAGGGCCTCGAGCATCCGCTCCTTCTCCGCGAGCCCTTCGGTCTCGAAATCGCGGATCAGCAGCCGCACCGATGTCTTCTCGACCGACGCGTCGACCACGTACGGGTGGACGAATCCCTCCATGCCCTCGGTCGTCTCCGGCGACAGCGTGTGCTGCGGCAGGCTGTCGATGAAGGCTGCCGCCACCTTGATGGCGTTGACCATCCGTCCCTTGGCGTATCCCGGATGCGTGTTGAACCCGTGGAAGGTCACGGTCATCGCGTCCGCCGAGAAGCTCTCGATCTCCACCTCGCCGCGCAGGCCGCCGTCCATCGTGTAGGCGCACATCGCGCCGAACGCCGCCACGTCGAAGTACTGCGTGCCGCGGCCGATCTCCTCGTCCGGTGTGAACGCGATGCGGACGGCGCCGTGCGGAATCTCGGGATGGGCGATCAGGTACTCGGCCGCCGTGACGATCTCGGCGACGCCCGCCTTGTTGTCGGCGCCGAGCAGCGTCGAGCCAGATGCGGTGACGATGTCGTGGCCGACCTGCTCGAGGAGCGCCGGGATCTCGGTCTTGCGCAGCACGGCATCGGGGGCGTCCGGCAGCACGATATCGCGGCCATCCCAGCGCCGGTGGACGATCGGCTTCACGCCGGCTCCGCTCATTTCCGGGGAGGTGTCGACGTGCGCGATGAACCCGATCACCGGGGCGTTCGCCTTCGCCGTCGTCGCCGGAATCGTCGCCGTCACGTACCCGTGCTCGTCGATCGCGGCGTCGGCCAGCCCGATGCCGCGCAGTTCGTCGACCAGCGCCCGCAGGAGGACGAGCTGCGTCTGTGTGCTCGGGTAGCTCGTCGAACGTTCGTCCGACTGCGTGTCGATCTGCACGTAACGAAGGAAGCGGTCGAGAACGGACATAGGCAACTCCCGGATCGCCTGTTGAATGGCGCTTTACGCGAACGTCGCGACGACCGGCGCGTGATCGCTCGTGCCGACCTCGCGCTGGACGGGGCACGAGACGGCGCGCGTGGCGAGCGGCCGGCTGGCGAGCACGTAGTCGAGGCGCCAGCCGATGTTCCGCTGCCGCATGTTGCGCCACGGCGCCCACCAGGTGAACAGGCCGTCGTTCTCCGGATCGAGCATGCGGCCCACATCTTCCAGCCCGCGGCCGATGATGCGCTCGAGCATCGCGCGCTCCTCCGGCAGCTGGCCGATCGCGCGCGGCTTGCGCTCCTTCGGGTGCACGTCACGGTCTGTGCGCGCGATGTTCAGATCGCCGCACAGTACCAGCGTGCCGTCGCCGGAGAGGAGCGACGCCACGTGCGCGTCCATCGCTTCGAGGAAGCGCATCTTCGCGGGGAAGTCCTTGCCGCCGTTCGGCACGTAGACCGATGCGACGCGCAGGCCGCCGATCTCGGCTTCGACGATCCGGTTCTCGAAGTCGAACGCCGGATGCGAGAAGACGGGTCGATCCGGCGCGAACGTCTTGCTGACGTGCAGGCCGACGCCCGAGTAGCCCCGGCCGCCGTGCCAGTAGCACCAGTAGCCTTCCAGCTCGCACAGGATCGCCGGCACCTGATCCGACGACGCCTTGATTTCCTGGAGGCAGACGACGTCGGGGCGCTCGCGCGCGATCCACTCCTGGACCTGCGACTGGCGGGCGCGGATGCCGTTGACGTTCCAGGTGGCGATCTTCAATGCAGCGCGCTGAGCTCAGGGTGCAGGAATCGAGATCACGGGGCCACGAACGCGTTCGAGGAACAGGCGTCGCGCTCTCGTGACCCCGTGAAGGACGTCGCGTGACGAGCGGGTTCTAGGACTTCGCGTGTGCCGCCTGGCGCTCGGCGGCCGGAATGGCCATCAGATCCGGATGCGCCGCGACGTGTGTCTTGACGATCGCTTCCGCCTTCGCAACCGCCTCGGCATCTCCCACGCGATAGATTGCGTTCGCTTCGACGAGGTCCTGCTGATGCGAGGGGGTCGCGTCGACGCTCTCGTATATCGCCGCCACCGGACACGCAGGCACGCAGGCGCCACAGTCGATGCACTCCTCCGGATGGATGTAGAGCATCGTCGCCGTGGCGAACTCCGGTTCGTCCTTGCGCGGGTGAATGCAATCGACCGGACAGACGTCCACGCAGGCCGTGTCCTTGGTGTCGATACAGGGGTCGGTGATGATGAACGGCATGCTCGCGAATCTCCGTCGGGGGTAACCGGTTTCAGACGCTAAACCGGCGGCCAGCAGCAAACCTAGAACCGGTGAATTATACCCTGCGGTCATTCCCGGCGGCAAAACGCCGGCGCACTGTACGCGACGGCGACGTCGAGCGGGCCGCAGCGCAGCGGCGCATGGAGGGCGCGGATTATACTCACCGTATGGCCGATACGACGCAGCAGCCGCCCGAGCGCAGACGGGGACCCGAGCCGCCGGACCTGGCGGAGAAGGGCGGGATCAGGAACGGCGTCCAGCAGCGCTCGAACGATCGCCTGTTCGTGCAGCTGCTGGTGTTCGGCGACTGCCATGACGCCGCGCCGCTCGCCGCGGCGCTCGAGGCCTCGGGCGTCACCGGCGTGCTCTACGAGGACGTGAACGATCCGCACGGCGTCGCGATCGCCACGCTGACGCAGGACCCGAACGACTTCATCGATCGCGTGCGGCGCATGCTGGCCCTGGAGCCGTTCGCGTCGTTGACGCAGAAGCCCGAGTACACGATGCTCGGCCGCACCTACTCGCTCGGCTACGAGCCGGACCTCACGGACGTACTGCTGCACCGCCCGCGCCGCACGGTCCTGAACCCGGAATGGCGCTGGACCGTCTGGTATCCGCTTCGTCGCAGCGGCAGGTTCTCGGCGCTACCGGTCGAGGAGCAGCGCGTCATCCTCGCCGAGCACGGCGCGATCGGCATGTCGTTCGGCGCCGCCGATCTCGCGCACGACATCCGCCTCGCGTGCCACGGCCTCGACAAGAACGACAACGACTTCATCGTCGGCCTCTTCGGAAAAGATCTGTTCCCGCTATCCGCCATCGTCCAGACGATGCGGAAGACGCAGCAGACGTCGCTCTACCTGGAACGTCTCGGCCCGTTCTTCATCGGCCGCGTCGCCTGGCAGTCCCCGGTGTAATTGCGTGTCGCCCGGTCTGAAGACCGGGCGCTACGTACGACGGGGACGGCCGTCACGCACGCGAACGATCGGGCGCCCAGGTACACCGTACGTAGGGTCGGGTCTTCAGACCCGACCGCGCGCGTACCTGGTGCGTCTTCGGAGCCGGCGGCCTTAACGCGCAGTCGCCGCAAAGGTCGGAGGCCTGCGATGCCGCGTTGCCTGCTCGTACGCATAGGCGAGCCTGATCAGCGTCGCGTCGCTCCATGCGCGGCCGATGAACGACAGCCCCAGCGGCAGGCCCTGTTCGAATCCCATCGGCACCGTCACGTGCGGATACCCGGCGACCGCGGCAATCGACGATGGAGCGGGCGTCGTTGCCGTTCCCGAGTCTCCGTTCACGAGATCGGTGAGCCACGCGGGACCGCCCGTCGGCGCGACGAGCGCGTCGAGCCGATGCTGTGCGAACGCCGCATCGAGCCCGTCGACGCGCGCGAGCCGCTGACTGCGCGCGAGCGCCGACGTGTACGCGGCCTCGGAGAGCGGACCCTTCGACGCCGCCATGACGAGGATCTCCTGGCCGAAGTGCGGCAGCTCCTCGGCCGCATGCGCCTCGTTGAAGGCGATGATGTCGTCGATGGACCGCGCCGGCGCGCCGGCTCCCCACCATGCGAAGAAGCGCGGCAGGTCCGCTTTGAATTCATACAGCAGCACCTCGAACTCGCTGTCGTTGAACTGCCCGAGCGTGGGGATGTTCACCGGATCGACGATGACCGCCCCCTGACGCCGCATGACCTCGATGGCGGCGTTCGCCAGCCGGTCGGCGGCCACACTGTTGCCGAAGAAGCGATCGCGGATGATCCCGATGCGCGCACCGCGCAGGCCGCCGGCGACGAGCGCGGCGCCGACGTCGGCGTCACGTCTGGCCGGCACGGTCGTCGACGGGTCGGCGGCATCGGCAGCGGCAAGGACCGACAGGAGCGCGGCGGCGTCGGCCACCGTGCGGCCCATCGGTCCCGCCGTGTCCTGGCTGTGCGCGATGGGGACGATCCCGGTCCGGCTGACCAGGCCGAGCGTCGGCTTGATCCCGACGATGCCGTTCACGCTGGCGGGCGAGACGATGGAACCATCGGTCTCGGTGCCGACGGCGATCGGCGCCAGGTTCGCCGCGACCGCCACGGCGCTTCCGGAGCTCGATCCCGAAGGATTGCGGTCGAGCGCATACGGATTTCGCGTCAGCCCGCCGCGCGCGCTCCAGCCGCTCGTCGAATGTGTGGAGCGGAAGTTGGCCCACTCGCTCAGGTTCGTCTTGCCCAGGACAATCGCGCCGGCCGTGCGCAGGCGTTCGACGATGAAGGCATCGCGAGGTGCGGGAGGTCCCACGAGCGCGAGCGAGCCGGCCGTGGTCAGCATCCGATCGCCCGTCGCGATGTTGTCCTTGATCAGGACCGGGATGCCGTGCAGCGGACCGCGCACCCGTCCGCTCCGGCGCTCCGCGTCGAGGCTGTCGGCGATCGTCAGCGCATCCGGATTGATCTCGACGACGCTGCGCAGCGCCGGTCCCTGCCGGTCGAGCGCGTCGATCCGTGCGAGGTAATGTTCGACGAGCTGTCGCGAGGTGAGCGCGCCGGACGTGAGCCGGTCCTGCAGTTCGCGGACCGTGATCTCGTCGGGGATCGTGGCCGGTGTCGGCATCTGCTGGGAATGAAGAGAGAGGATCGCCGCGGAGGCGAGAAGCGCCGCGACGATCGGCGTCGTGCGACGCGTGAGCCGCCGTGTCATCGTTCGACCTGTCCGAGCCAGTCCATGAGCGCCGTGCGGTCGGCGAGGTGGACGAGCAGCCAGTCGGAGGCCCGGATTGCGTCGACGAGCGCCGCGCGATCGAGCACGCCGCTCCGCAGCCACTGGCGGGTGCACTCGGCGCGCAGCACCTCCGCGGTCGCGAACAGCTCGGCGACCTGCGTCCGCACGCCGGTCGACTGGTACGCGGTCCACGACGCGAACGCGCGCGCGCCGATATATCGCAGGATTACCCTCGACTGCCGCCGCCACGCGGCGTCGAAGCGCGGGCGCTCCTCGGCGCTCATCGCACGCGGCTTCTCTGGACGTCGAAGTCCGGGCGGCACGCAGCCGCACACGCGATCGAACGCGTCGCGTCCGCGGACGGGCGCGTAGCGCTCGGCCGCGTGCGGCTCGGCTCGATCGTGCCGCAGCGCCGTTTCGCTCCAGGTGCGCAGATCGCCCGACGACGAGGACCACGTGCGAAGCTGTTCGGCGGCGCCGGCGACCCGCGTCAGCGTCGTGTGGACATCGTCGGAGGTCGAGCCGAGCGTGTCGACCAGATACTGCTCCCACGCGGAGAAGCTGTCGTGGTCGAAGAGCGCGTTCGCGCGCAGCAGCGGCGGCCATTCGCCGGTGGCGTCGAGCCCGTCGTACGCGCGTCCGGCCGGGAACGCCGGCGGCGATTCGACGATCGACAGCCGTTCGCCGTCGACGAGCAGCGCCGCGGCGGTGGGGCAGTAATGCGAGAGGGCGACGAAGGTTCCGCGTGCGTCGGTGAGGGAGCGCCGCGGAAAGTGACGGCACGATTCGGGGATCATCGCTTCGCCGTGATCGCGATGGATGCGGCACAGCGACGAGGAGCCGTCGAAATGCGGACAGGCGCCGCGCGCGTCGGGCTCGAGCCAGTCGGTGCCGGTGATCCAGCGTGCGTGCGCCTCGACCGGAATGCTCCAGCCGGCCGTGCAGCAGGCGCCCGAGTGGCGGCACTGCCAGCCGGCGTGCACGTTGAGCGAGAACACCCGGGACGGCATGCCTTCACCGATGATAGTGCGGGCAGGTCAGCAACGTGGCGGACAGACCGGAAGGCCGACGCCGGACATGACGGACGCAACCCATCTCAAAATCGTTCATCACGAAGAAGGAAGGTCACGAAGGGCGGTACGCTGGTTGCTCATCCGCGGTCGAGGAGGTTGCCGGATTTGATGCGTCGAGGGGCGGCGGCAGAAGCGGGCGGCGGCATGCATAGAGCTTCCGGCTGGCTCGACCTGCTGGAGGTGCTGTTCGCCGACTCGTGGAACGAGCGGATCGGTCGGTACCGCTCGCCCTACGCGTTTCGCGGGCAGCCGGGCCTGGGCGACACGCTGTCGAGCGGGTTGCTGAAGCTCGCCGACGGCCGCGATCCCGCGGCACTTGAACAGCACCTGCTGCGCAACTTCCGGAAGTACGCGCACGGCCAGGCGTCGGGCGACGGCAACATCTGGCACTGGCTCGCGCTGGCGCAGCACCGCGGCCTGCCGACGCGGCTGGTGGACTGGACCTACTCGCCGCTCGTCGCGCTGCACTTCGCGACCGCCAACCTCGAACGGATGGACGAGGAGTCGTCGGTCTGGACCGTCAACTTCGTCGAGGCGAACCGGACGCTGCCGCCGCGGCTGCGCCGCCTGCTGGAGCAGGAAGGCTCCGACACGGCGACCGTCGACATGCTCGGCGCCTTCCCGAGCCTGGCGGCGTTCGATCGCCTGTCGCGCAAGCCGTTCGTGCTGTTCGTCGAGCCGCCGTCGATCGACCCGCGCATCGCGAACCAGCTCGCGCTGTTCTCGCTGATGCCGCGCGCCGATGCGCGGATCGACAGCTGGCTCGCGAGCTCCTCGCACCTGGCGCGGCGCATCGTCATTCCCGCGGCGCTGAAGTGGGAGGTGCGCGACAAGCTGGATCAGCTGAACGTCAACGAGCGGGTCCTCTTCCCGGGACTCGACGGCCTGAGCCGCTGGCTGACGCGCTACTACTGGCGGCGTCGGACGTAGCGTCCGGCTGAACCGGCTTCGCCAAGGCGACGGCGGTCCGCCGCGCGGACAATGCCTCAGGCGGTCGCCTGACGGACGAGCGCTTCGATGTCGGCTGCCGGACGCGCTCCCGTGCTGCGCGTCACCTCGCGGCCGCCGGAGAAGATCGCCAGCGTCGGGATCGATCGGATCCCGTGCCGGGCGCCGAGGTCGTCGAGCACGTCGGTGTTCACCTTCAGCACGAGGAAGCGTCCTCCCGATCGGCTCGCCACCTTCTCGAGCTCCGGTGCCACCATGCGGCAGGGACCGCACCACGGCGCCCAGTAGTCGACCACGATCGGCACCGCCGCGTGCTCGACGACGTAGTCGAAGTCGGCGGTGGAGGCCACCTCGAGCGGAATGGAGGCGACGTCGATCGCCTGCTTGCAGTTGCCGCATCGCGCCGGGTGTCCGAGCTTGTCGAACGCGACCCGGTTCTTCTGTCCGCACGACGGACAGGCCGTCCTGATGCCCTGCTGATCGATGTCCAGCGCCGCCATGACTCAATTGTACGCGCGGGCGGGCAGAGCGAAGGACTTCACCCGGACCTCGCCCCGGTTCGGGCGGACGAGACAGCCCGCCTGAAGGCGGGCACTACGCCGACTCGAAGAAGCGGGGACCGACGCCGAAGGGAAAAGCGCGTCAGCGTCCGCGTGAACGTGACGTCGGCGTGTGGCGGCTCGCCGCCGCAGGCTTCGCCGCGCTGGCCGAACGTGCCGGCGCGGCCGCGGCGCCCAGCCTGTCCGACAGAAGCGCGACGCTCAACGCGTAGGGGTGCGCGCAGTTGTACTCGAGGAGCGCGTCGTAGTTCGCGTACACGAGGAAGTGGCGCGTGGTCCCGGATACCAGCGACGCCGTCACGTCTGCCTTGGGAAGCGCCCGCCCGCCGAGCGCGCGCACTCCCAGCCGCTGCCACTCGGCCAGCGGCAGCGCGACCGTCATGTCGCGCGTCGCCCTGCAGGAGCCATCGCGTCGCGCGACGGTTGCGGCAATCCTGCTCGCCGCCGCTTTCGGCACGCTGACCTCGCGTCCCCACCTCAGCCCCTCGGTCCAGCCATTGCCCTTCAGGTAATTGGCAATCGACGCGAACACATCGTCGGGGGTCGTCCAGATGTCGCGGCGGCCGTCGCCGTCGAAGTCCTCCGCGTACTGGAGGTAGCTGGACGGCATGAACTGCGGTTGTCCCATCGCGCCCGCCCACGAGCCCTTCAGGGTCGGCAGATCGATGTCGCCGCGATCGAGGATCTCGAGCGCGTTGAACAGCTCGCCGCGGAAGTAGGTCGCCCGCCGCGGATCCCAGGCGAGCGTCGCCAGCGCCGCGATCGTCGGCCGCACGCCGCTGAAGCGGCCGAAGTTCGATTCCATTCCCCAGATGCCGGCGATGACGGCGGCCGGAACGCCGTAGGTGCTCGCGACCCTGTTCAGCGTGGCGCGGTGCGTCGTCATCATCTCGCGGCCGGTGCGGACGCGACGTGCGGTGATCTGGCGGCTGATATATGTCTCGAGCGAGAGGACCGTCTCGGCCTGCGTGCGATCGCGCTCGAGCACGACCGGCATCGGCTCTTCCACGCCGGCGAGCGCTTCGTCGACGACCGCCGCGCGGATGCCGCGCGCGATCGCCTCGCGCTTCACGCCGTCGAGCCACTCGGCGAACGACGGCCGGGCCGTCTGCTCGGCCGCCTGCTCCGGCGCGGACGCAGGCGGCTGCGCGAGCACGGTGCACGCGGCGAGGATGACGAAAAGCGCCGCGATCGGCTTCACGCGAGCAGTGTACATCTGAATCACCGCCCGCGAGGTCCGCGCCGCCGCCGCGTCAGTGCGCTCCCGCCGCGGCGCCGCCGGAACCCTGCCGCGGCCGCTTCATCAGCAGCACCAGCGGGATGACGGCGAGGAAGATGATGCCGAGCAGCTGGAACAGGCCGACGAACGACACCATGCTCGCCTGACGCGCGACCATGCCGAAGATCGCCGCGTACGCGCGGTCGGTCGCCGTCACGACGTCCGCGCCGGCCGCCATGAACGCGGCGCGCATCTGCAGGAAGAGCGACTGCGTCGTCGGATCGGTGGCGGTGACGTTCGATCCGTACAGCGCCGTCGTCGCCTGCGTGTGGCGCGAGAGCAGCGTGCTCGTCACCGCGATCCCGATGCTGCCGCCGATGTTGCGCATCAGGCTGAAGAGGCTCGTCGCGTATCCCATGCGCTCGCGCGGGATGGCGTCCATCGCGATCGTCGTCAGCGGCACGAAGAGGAGCGACATGCCGGCGCCCTGCACGATCTGCGGCCAGAAGATGTCCCAGTAGCCCGCCTGCAGGTTCAGCAGCGAGAGCCAGAGCATCGTGCCGCCGCCGATCGCGAAGCCGAGCGTCAGGAGCTTGCGCGGGTCGAATCGGCCGACGAGGAGCCCCGTCAGCGGCATCATGAAGAACGAGCCGACGCCGCGCGGCGCCATCGCGATGCCGGCCTGCAGCGGCGGATAGCCGAGCAGCGTCTGCAGCATGATCGGGAGCAGCACCATGCTGCCGTACATGATGAAGCCGACGATCGTCATCAGGAACACGCCGACCGAGTAGCTCCGGACGTTGAAGACGCGCAGGTCCACGATCGGTTCGTCGGCGGTCAGCTCGTGCACGACCAGCGCGATGAGCGAGACGACGCTGATGACGGCGAGCGCCACGATGAGCGTCGATTCGAACCAGTCCTCCTGCTGCCCCTTGTCCAGCACGATCTGCAGGGCGCCGATGCCGACCGCCAGCATGCCGATGCCCCAGTAGTCGATCGCGCGCCTGCCGCCGGCCCTCAGGTACGGCGGATCGAAGATGTACATCTGCGTCATGACGAGCGACGCCATCCCGACCGGGATGTTGATGTAGAAGACCCACCGCCAGCTGTACGTGTCGGTCAGCCAGCCGCCGAGGACCGGCCCCAGGATCGGCGCGACGACGATGCCGAGGCCCCAGAAGCCCATGGCCTTGCCGCGATCCTTCGGCGGAAACGCCTCGAGCAGCACCGCCTGCGACAGCGGCTGCATGACGCCGCCGGTGGCTCCCTGGATGATGCGGAAGACGATGAGCGAGGCGAGGTTCGGCGCCAGGCCGCAGAGGAACGACGATCCGGTGAAGCCGACCACTGCCGCCATGATCAGCCGCTTGCGGCCGAACGTGCTCGCGAGCCAGCCGGTCATCGGCAGGATGATCGCGTTGGCCACGAGGTACGACGTCAGCGCCCACGTCGCCTCGTCGATGGTCGCCGAGAGGCTGCCGGCGATGTGCGGCAGCGACACGTTGACCACCGTCGTGTCGAGCACTTCCATGAACGTGGCGAACATCACCGAGATGGCGATGAGCCACGGGTTGATGTGGCGCGGCTGATCGCTCACCGGATGTAGACCGTCGGCGTCACCGACATGCCGGGTCGCAGCAGGTGCTCGGGATCCTGCCCTTGATCGAGCACGATCTTCACCGGCACGCGCTGCACGACCTTCACGAAGTTGCCGGTCGCGTTCTCGGGGGGCAGCAGGCTGAACCGCGCGCCGGTTGCCGCCGCGATGCTGTCCACCTTGCCCTCGAACCGCTTGCCGCCGTACGCGTCCACCTCGATGAGGACGCGCTGACCCGGCCGCATGCCGTCCAATTGCGTTTCCTTGAAGTTCGCCGTGATCCAGACCTCGTCGGTCTGGACGAGCGACAGCAGCGGCTGGCCCGGCTGAATGACCTGCCCCGGGTTCACCGACTTCTTCGAGACGACGCCGCGCGCCGGCGCCTTGATCACGGTGTACTGCAGGTTCAGCTCGGCCTGCGCGAGCGTCGCCTTCGCCTGCTCGACGCGCGCCTGCGCCGACGAGGCGCGGGCGCGTGTCGCGGTGACCTGTTCGGGGCCGGTCTGCGCGTTGCGCAGCGCGGCGCGCGCCTGCGCTTCGGCCGCCCTGGCGTGCGCCTGCCGGCTCTCCGCCATGCGGACGGCTGCCTCCGCTTCCGCGATCTGCGCGCGCGCGGTGTCGGTCGCCGCGGCCTGCGCGTCGGCCGACGCCACCGCCGCGTCGTACTGCTGCTGCGAGACCTCGTCCTTCTCGAGCAGCCCTTTCAGCCGCTCGACGTCGCGCCGGGTCCGGGTCGCGTTGGCTTCGACCTCGCGCAGGCGCGACTGCGCCGCGTTCAGCCGCGCGCGGGCCGCCTCGACTTCCTTGGCGGCCGCGTCGATGGCGATGCGCGCCTGGTCGACGCCGCTCTGCGCGCTGCTCACGCCGCTCTCGGTCGACGTCGACGTGATCGGCACGTTGCTCTGCGCGGCGACCGCCGCCGCTTCGGCGTCGGCGAGCTCCGCCTTGGCCTTGTCGACGGCAACCTGGTAGTCGCGCGGATCGATCTCGACGAGCACCGTGCCGGCGTCCACCTGCTGGTTGTCGTCGACGAGCACGCGCGACACCGTGCCGCCGACGCGCGAGGCGATCTGCGTCAGGTGGGCGTCCACCTGTGCGTCGTCGGTGGACTGGTGTCCGCGCGTCAGGAACCACCAGACGCCCGCCACGATCGCGAGCAGGGCGACGACTCCGAGGAGAATGCGGAATCGTCCCGAGCTGGTGAAGGACGCGGGTCTCTCAACCGAATCGGCCATTATCGAACGCCTCCGAGAACCTGCTTGGCCATCTCCTCGGCGACGCCGAGATCGCGGGCGAGCAGCGCCTTCGCGATGTTGAAGCCGTAGACGGCATTGATGTACTGCTCGCTCGCCGTGGCGACCGCCTCCTGGGCCTGCACCACTTCGATATTGCTGGCGACGCCGGCGGCGAACCGATCGCGCGCCTGCGTGAGCTGCTGGCCGGCGAGCTCGCGCGACCGGGTCGCGACGTCGAGCTGCTCGCTGCTCGCCTTGAGATCGAAGAACGCGGAGCGGACGTCGAAGTCGATGCCCGCGCGGAGATCCTCGAGCTCGGATCGGCGGGACCGCAGATCGGCATCCGCCTGGATGATCCGGCCGCGCGTGCGGCCGCCGTTGAAGATCGGCACGTTGACGGCGCCCGCGATCGCGTAGGTCGTCTCCGAGCTCGACGGCGTGAGCCCGATCCGGCCGTAGTCGGCGTTGACGCGCAGCGACGGCAGCCATTCGCCGACGGCGGCCTGCCGATCCGCTTCCGCCGCTTTCAGCCGCTCCTGCGCCGCGAGGAAGTCGGGGCGGTTCGCGTAGGCGCGCTCGAGCGCCTGCTCGAGCGTGATCTCGGGAAACGGAATGAACGGCAGATCTTCGCTGATCGTGAACGGCTGCCCCGGCGGCAGGCCGATCACGCGCGCGAGCTGCAGCTTCGACTTCTCGAACTCGTTGCGCGCCGCCGTCAGCCGCTGGCGCTCCGATCCGAGCTGGACCTCGGCGCGCAGCACCTCGATGCCGGCGACCAGGCCGCTCGTCTTCATGTTCGTCGCCTGATCGAAGATCGCCTGTGCCGTCTGCACCTGCGCCTCCGCCGACTGCACGCGCGACGTCGCGGCGAGCGACTGCAGGTACAGGTTGGCGACGACGAGGACGACGAGATCGCGGGCGCTGCGGACCGTGTAGTTGGCCGCGGCGATGTTGTGCCGCTCCGCGCGCACCGCGTTGATGGCGCGCAGGTCGAGCACCGGCTGCGAGAGCGCCACGCGTGCGTCGAACACGTTGAACGGCCCGACGAGCGACGGCGTGCCGGCGGGCAGCGGGAAGCCGTATGCCGCCAGGTTCACGGTCTGCCGGTTCTCGGTCACGCGCGCGTTCACGTTCGGCAGCAGATCGGCGAGGGCGGTCCAGCGCGAGCCTTCCGCCCGCGAGGCGGCTTCCTGCGCGTTCAGCAGCCCGAGGTTGTGTTCCAGGCCGCGCTGGATGGCGTCCAGCACGGTGATCCGGATCGACTCGCTGGTCGCCGTCCCGCCGGGGACGCCGCCGAGAAACGGCGACGACTGCAGGCCGGTGACCGTGCGCGTGGAGCCGGGCGACGGAGAACCTGGAGGCTGTTGCGCGTGCGCAGGAGCGGTAATGGCTGACGCCAGCAACAAGGCGGCCGCTGGCAGAACCGTTTTCACCTCGATTCCTTTCTCGCCGGACGTGGGGCTCGACGAGAAAGGCGCGGGTCCGTGCTGCCGGTCGAGATGAGAACGTCAGGCGTCGCGATTGGGCTCAACCGCATCTTCCAAGCGTACTACGCGTGCGAGGCGGCTGCCATGTCTTGTGACTGGCGAGCGGCCGCCGCATCAGCGAACCATAAGTACCAGTCGCCGCTGGCGAACGATACAAACCTTCGACGCCTGCATCCTCCCGGGGGTTCCACATCGGCACCCGACCCTTCGGCGGGACCGCCGTTCGAGGTAATCTCCCCCTCAACCGGACCCTGTCGACCAGCATGACCCGTTCAACCTTCACGCTCGCTGTCTGCTTCACCGTGGCCGTTGCCGCCGCGTCGGCCGCGCCGGGCGGCATCACGTTCGCCGATGTCACGACGGCCGCCGGCATCAGGTTCACGCACAACAGCGGTCGCGCCGGAAAGAAGTACCTCCCGGAGACGCTCGGGTCGGGGGCTGCGTTCCTCGAGGCCGACGGCGACGGGTGGGTGGACCTGTTCCTGGTGAACAGCAAGGACTGGACACCGCGTGGCCGCCGGTCGACTGGCGCGCTGTATCGCAACACCGGGAAAGGACGCTTCGTCGACATCACCGCCGGCAGCGGGCTCGACGTCGAGATGTACGGGATCGGCGCGGCAGCCGGCGACTACGACAACGACGGCCGGCAGGACCTCTACGTCACGGCGCTCGAAGGCGACCGCCTGTTCCACAACGAGGGGAACGGCAGGTTTCGCGATGTCACGAAAACGGCCGGCATCGCCAACGCCAACTTCGGCACGAGCGCTGCCTGGCTCGACTACGACAAGGACGGACGTCTCGATCTGTTCGTCGCCAACTACGTGCAGTGGAGCCCCGGCGGAGATCTCCGGTGCTCGCTCGACGGCGTCTCGAAGTCCTACTGCACGCCGGAAACCTACAAGGGGACGGCGTCGCGTCTGTTCAGAAATGTGGGCGGCGGCCGTTTCGAGGACGCCGGCAGGAAGGCGGGCATCGGCGACGGCACGAGCAAGTCGCTCGGCGTGACGATCCTCGACTACGACCAGGACGGCTGGCCCGACATCTTCGTCGCCAACGACACGCAGCCGAACAAGCTCTATCGCAACGACAGGAACGGCACCTTCAGGGAAGAGGGGATCGGCGCCGGCGTCGCCTTCAGCGAGGACGGCGTCGCGCGCGGCGCCATGGGAGCCGACGCCGCCGACTACGATCGCTCCGGCCGTCCGCACCTCCTCGTCGGCAACTTCGCGAACGAGATGCTGGCGCTCTATCACAACGAGGGGAACGGCCTCTTCGTCGACGAGGCGCCGAAGTCGGCCGTCGGGCGCGCGAGCCTGCTGTCGCTGGCCTTCGGCGTCTTCTTCTTCGACTACGACCTCGACGGCTACCCCGACATCCTGTCGGCGAACGGGCACATCGAGGAGACGATCGAGCGCGTGCAGCCGCGGATCCAGTACAAGCAGCCGCCGCTGCTGTTCCGCAACGCCGGCCAGAGACGTTTCGAGAACGCGTCGACGGCGGTCGGCGCCGCGTTCTCGCGGCCGATCGTCGCGCGCGGCGCCGCGTACGCCGACTACGATCACGACGGCGACCTCGACGTGCTGCTCACGTCGAACGACGGGCCGGCCTATCTGTTCCGCAACGACGGCGGCAACGCCAACAACTGGATCACGGTGCGCACCCGCGGCGTGAAGTCGAACCGCGACGGCATCGGCGCGGTCGTGCGGATCGCGAGCGCATCGGGACGCCAGTGGAACATGGTCCGCAGCGGTTCGAGCTACGCGTCGCAGAGCGACCTCGCGCTCACCTTCGGCCTGGGAAAGGACGCGAGCGTCTCCAGCCTCGACGTCGAGTGGCCGAGCGGCGCGAAGGATCGCGTCGCCAACGTCCCGGCCCGCCAGATCGTCACGATCGAGGAAGGCAGAGGCCTGGTCCGGTAGCCTCACGCGCGCGGCCGCTCGTCGCCTCGCGTTCACGGCTGATGGCACAATGAGCCGATGCCGCACCTGTTCGAGCCCATGACGCTGCGGGGGCTCACGCTCCGCAACCGCATCACCGTCTCGCCGATGTGCCAGTACTCCTCGTACGACGGCTTCGCGAACGACTGGCACTTCGTGCACCTCGCCAGCCGCGCCGTCGGCGGCGCCGGGCTCGTCTTCACCGAGGCGACCGCGGTCACCGCCGAGGGGCGCATCAGCCCCGAGGATCTCGGCATCTGGGACGACGTGCACGTCGGAGCGTTCGATCGGCTCGCGAGGTTCGTCAAGGGCGAAGGGGCCGCCTTCGGGATGCAGCTGGCGCACGCCGGACGGAAGGGGAGCACCAGGCGCCCGTGGGACGGAGACGGAGCGGTGCCGCCGGAAGAGGGCGGATGGGTGCCGATCGGCCCGACGGCAACCCCGTTCGCCGACAACTTCCCGGTACCGCGGGCGATGACGCACGACGACATCGCGCAGGCCGTCGACGCTTTCGCGCGCGCCGCCTACCGCGCGCGGCGCGCCGGGTTCGACGTCGTCGAGATTCACGCCGCACATGGCTATCTCATTCACGAGTTCCTCTCGCCCCTCAGCAACACGCGGACCGACGAGTACGGCGGCCCGTTCGAGAACCGCATTCGTTTCTGCCTCGACGTCACGCGCGCGGTGCGCGAGGTCTGGCCGGACGATCTCCCGCTGTTCGTCCGGGTCTCGGCGACCGACTGGACGCCCGGCGGGTGGGACGTCGACGAGTGCGTGGAGCTGGCGCGCAGGCTGGGGGCGCTCGGCGTCGATCTGATCGACTGCTCGAGCGGCGGCAACGTTCCTCGCGCGAAGATCGAGGTGGGGCCGGGCTACCAGGTGCCGTTCGCCGAACGCATCAAGCGCGACGCCGCCATCGCCACCGGCGCCGTGGGCCTCATCACCGAGCCGGCACAGGCCGACGCCATCATCCGACACGACCAGGCCGACATCGTCGTGCTGGCGCGCGAGATGCTGCGCGATCCGTACTGGCCGCTGCGTGCCGCGCGCGAGCTCGGCCAGCAGGCGGCGTGGCCGGCGCAGTACCTGCGCGCCGCGCCGCCGCACTCGCCGGCGCGGTGAGACGTCCGCAGACGCCAGGTGTGACGTGCACGCGCTCATCATCGAGGACGATCGGGCGATTGCCGACTTCATCGCGCGCGGCCTGCGCGAGGCCGGATTCGCGGTCGACGTCGCCGCCAACGGAGACGAGGGGCTGCACGCGGCGCTGACGCAGGAGGTCGACGTCGCCATCGTCGACCTGATGCTGCCGGGACGCGACGGCCTGAGCGTCATCGACGAGCTGCGCCGGCACGGGCGCGCGACGCCGGTCCTCATCCTGAGCGCGAAGCGCTCGGTCGACGATCGCGTGCGGGGGCTGCAGGCTGGCGGCGACGACTACCTGACGAAGCCGTTCGCGTTCGCCGAGCTGCTCGCGCGGGTGCAGGCGCTGGTCCGCCGCTCGACCCGTACCCCGGAGACGACGAGGCTCGCCGTCGGCGACCTGGTGCTCGATCTGCTCTCGCGCAAGGTCACGCGCGCGGGGCAGCCAATCGACCTGCGCCCGCGCGAGTTCGCGCTGCTCGAGTACCTGATGCGGAACGCCGGCACGGTCGTCTCGAAGACGATGATCCTGTCGCACGTCTGGGAGTACAACTTCGATCCGCAGACCAACGTCGTCGACGTGCTGGTGAGCCGGCTGCGCGACAGGATCGATCGTCCGTTCGAGACGAAGCTGCTGCGGACGGCGAGAGGCGTCGGTTATGTCCTCGGACCGGCGTGAGAAGGCCGCGGCCGGATCCTTCGGGCTCCAGCTCGCGCTCTGGTACGCGGCGCTCTTCATCGGCAGCTCGCTGGCGATCGTCGTCCTCACCTACCTCCTGACCTCTTCCTCGCTCGCACAGCGCGATCACGAGATCATCCAGGCGAAGCTGGGGGAGTATGCGACCGTCTACGCGCGCGGCGGCCTCCGGTCGCTCGCCGCGACGGTCGACGCCGAGCAGCGGACCTCGCGCGAGCGGGTCCTCGTGCGCGTCCTGGCCGGCGGCTCCGAGGCGGTGCTGCTGAGCAACGCCGAAGGCTGGGACCCCTCGAGGCTCGAGATCGGCACGATCGCGCTGCTGGACGGCACGGTCGTGCAGGTAGGACGGAGCACCGAAGCGCGCGCCGACATCCTCGCGCGGCTGCGGACGGCCCTCGGCCTCGTGACGCTGTCGATCATCGTCGTCGCGCTGACGGGAGGCTGGGTGGCGACGCGTGCGGCGGTCAGGCCGATCCGGCAGCTCTCCGCCGTCGTGCGCCGGATCATCGCGACCGGCAGAACGGACGAACGCGTGCCGGTCTCCGGTCCGACCGACGATGCGGTGCAGGAGCTGACGCTGCTGTTCAACGAGATGCTCGATCGGATCGAAGGCCTGGTGCAGGGGATGCGCGGTGCGCTCGACAACGTCTCGCACGACCTGCGCACGCCGCTGACGCGGCTGCGCGGCACGGCGGAGCTCACGCTGGCGGCGGATCCCGATCCGGAGCGATACAGGGAAGCGCTGGCCGACTGCGTCGAGGAGTCGGACCGCGTGCTCGTGATGCTCAACACGCTCATGGACATCTCGGAGGCCGAGAGCGGCGCGATGCCGCTCCATCGCGAGGCGTGCGACCTGCGCGACGTGGTGTCGCGCGCGATGGCGCTCTATCACGACACGGCCGACGAAAAGGGGATCCTCCTGGAGACCGGCGCGCAGGACGCCGCCGTCGTCGACGCCGATCGCGTCAGGCTCGAACAGGTCGCCGCGAACCTGATCGACAACGCCGTGAAGTACACGCCGGCCGGCGGTCGCGTCATCGTCGACGTCGAGCGGCGGGGGGAGCGCGTGCTGCTGCGTGTGCGCGACACAGGACCCGGGATCCCGGAGACCGAGCTGCCGCGCATCTGGGATCGTCTGTTCAGGGGCGATCGGAGCCGCACGGAGCGTGGGCTCGGGCTCGGTCTGAGCCTCGTGAAGGCGATCGTGGAGGCGCACGGCGGCCGCGTCGACGTCGACAGCGCACCCGGCCGCGGCGCCACGTTCACGGTCGACCTGCCGGCGCGTGTGTAATGCGCCCCGGGACGAAACGCGCCACTCAAGGAAGCGCGCCACCACAGAGGCCTAGAGAACACGCAAAACTGCAACCGATCTCAACAATCATTCATCACGAAGAACGCGACGGCCACGAAGGGCAATTTTCCCGCTACGGGGTCCTCGTCGCTGGAACATTTCGTCGTAGTGTCCGGCTTCAGCCGGACCTGACGATTTCATGAACGCGTCATCCACCGAACGCGCCACCGCAGGGGACGCGGCGAGTAGTTTGGACGCCGCGACCGAACCGGTACGGGCACCGCGGCGTCTTGTTCCCAGGACGCGATGAGTGATGCCGTTCAGCGTGGAAAGGCTTGCGACCGGCGTGACCGTTGACGGCGAGGCCGACCTCGAGCGCGAGTTCGAGGCGCGCTTCGCCGAATCGCCGACGCTCGCCTTTCGCCTCGCCTACAGCGTCCTGCGCAATCGCGAGGAGGCCGAGGATGTCGCGCAGGAGGCGCTTCTGCGCGCGTACCGCGAATTCCGCCGGCTTCGCGACCGCGAACGGTTCCGCTCCTGGTTGACCCGCACGACCTGGCGGCTCGCGCTCGACCGGATCCGCGCGCATCGCCGCCGCACCGTGCGCGAGACGGCGCACGCGATCGCCGAGCCGGAAGGCAGCACCGTCGACGACGTCGAAGAGCGGGAGCGGGCCGAGTCGCTGTGGCGGGCCATCGACGCCCTGCCGGAGAAGCTGCGGCTGGTGATCGTGCTGGCGAACATGGAAGGGCACGACACCCGAGAGGTCGCCGCCCTGCTCGCAGTCCCCGAAGGAACCGTGAAGTCGCGCCTGTTCGATGCGCGGCGGCGATTGAAGGATGCGCTGTCATGGATGCACACGACATCGACGCGATGAGCGCGCCACACGGCGGTCCCGTGCGCGATGCGACGTCAGACGACGACCTGTCGCTGGATCGGGCCCTTCAGCAGATGCTGTCGGTGCAGCCGTCTCCCGAGTTCGCCGCGCGCGTACGGATGGCCGTCCGCGAAGAGCAGCCCGCGAGGCGGAGCAGCCCCTGGTGGGCGTTTGCCGGCGGAGCGGCAATCGCGGCGGCCGTTCTCGTCGCGGCCCTAGCGTGGACGATCGGCACGATACGGACGCCGGCGCCAGCCGCGGACGCTTCGGTGCCGCAGACAGTGTCACCCGACACAGCACGCCGTCCCGCGGCGGCGGAATCGGTCGAGCCGCCGTCGCGAGCAGAAAAGCGCGAGGGTCGTGCCGCGGCTGACGGCGATCGCAAGCCCGTTCCGGCGCCGGCGAACGCACGTCTGCGTCGACCGTCACGTCCGTCGCCGTCGCCGGTACCACGCGAACCCGAGGTGCTGATCGCGCCGGAGGAGCAGGCAGGCTGGCGGCTGCTCGTAGAGGCGGCGACCTCGCGCCCGATGGTCGGCCTCGACGTCGCGAGCCCGACGCTCGATCTGCTGCCGGTACCTGCCGACCTGACGCTGCCCGCGCTCACGGTCGAGCCGATTGTCGTGACCCAGTAATGCTGAAGGAGATGATCGTGGCCACTCTGCTCAACGTCGTCGCGCCCGTCGTATTCGTCATCGGCGTTGCCCCCGGCCCGGCCGCGGCGCAGGTTCGGACCGCTTCCAGCGTCAGCGCTCAGGCTTCGCCGTCTGCGTCGCGACCGGGAGCGGACAGGTCAACCGCGGTACAGGACAGATCCAGTGGACTGTTGATTCCGCTGCGCGTGCAGCTGGTGATCTCGCGGTACGACGGCGACAGGAAGATCAGCAGTCAGCCGTACACCCTGTCGGTCAACGCGACTCCCAAGACGATGCCGCCGCAACCAGCCCGATTGCGCATGGGCGCGGAGGTACCCGTGTCGGGATTCGTCCCGGCGTCGCCGGACGGGAAGCCTCCGGTCGGCGGACCGGTGCAGTACAAGGCCATCGGCACGAACATCGACTGCTTCGCGTCTCCACAGGACGATGGACGGTACGCGCTGGATATCACGGTCGAGGACACGTCGGTGTATGCGTCCGACAAGGCGGTCCCGGGCACGATGGCGAACAGCGGAACTCCGGTCTTCCGCTCCTTCAAGCTCACGAACACCGTCGTCCTGCGCGATGGGCAGTCCGCACAGTTCACGGCCGCGACAGACAAGATCACCGGCGAGACCGTGAAGCTGGACGTGACGGTCAACGCTCTGAAGTAAGCATCCGCCAATTTCTCCCTTACACACTTGTAATGTTCCGGACACAGCCGTGAAGGGGGCCCTCCCGTCTAATCGAATGTGACGCCCTGTCGACCGCGTGCGGCGGCGGGGAGCACATCAACCCCGGGTCTCGAGATCCCGGAGAGAACGCAACGAGAGGACGTGGAGACCATGGACATCACTTCGAGCAAGCTCAGGCAGCGCATCGTCAGAGGCGGTGCCGCGGTGGGAGCGGCGGCGCTCCTGGTCGGCGGCGCAGCTTGGCATGGGTTGGCGGCAGCGCCAGCCAACGGATCGCCCGCGGCTGCGGCAGCGCAGACCGTGCAGGCGGTTCAGGCTCCGCAGGCTTCACGCGGAGCGGCACTCGCCGGCGCACGCGACTCCTACGCCGACGTCGTGAAGAGCGTGGCGCCAGCGGTCGTGACCATCCGCACCGAGGGGCGCGCGCGCGTGTCGCCGACCCAGTTCGACAACGACGACGAGGATCTGCTGCGGCGGTTCTTCGGCGACCGCTTCGGCGACGGACAGCGCCAGATGCCGCGAAACCCCCGCCAGCGGGGGCTTGGCTCTGGCGTCATCGTGACGTCCGACGGCTACGTTCTGACCAACAACCACGTGATCGACAACGCCGACGACATCCGCGTCGAGCTCACCGACGCCCGCAGCTTCAAGGCGAAGCTGGTCGGCGCGGACAAGCCGAGCGATCTGGCGTTGCTGAAGATCGACGACACGGGGCTGCCGACGTTGCCGCTCGGCAACTCCGACGCGGTACAGGTCGGCGACGTGGTGCTCGCCGTCGGCAACCCGCTCGGCATCGGCCAGACGGTGACGATGGGGATCGTCAGCGCGAAGGGGCGGTCGACCGGCAGCGGCGACGGCAGCTACGAAGACTTCCTGCAGACCGACGCGCCGATCAACCATGGCAACTCCGGCGGCGCACTCGTCAACACGAAGGGGGAGCTGGTCGGGATCAACTCGCAGATCGTGTCGGTGAGCGACGGCAACATCGGGATCGGGTTCGCAATCCCGGCCAACATGGCGCGCCATGTCATGGATCAGCTGAAGACCGACGGCCGCGTGCGCCGCTCGCAACTCGGCGTGACGGTGCAGCCGGTGACCTCCGACATGGCCGAAAGCCTCGGCTTGAAAGAAGTGTCGGGAGCGATCGTCTCGTCGGTGAGCCCTGGCAGCGCGGCGGAGAAGGCCGGCATCGAGCGCGGCGACGTGATCAAGTCGTTCAACGGCCAGCCGGTGCACGATTTCAACGCGCTGCGCAACCGGGTCGCCGACACGACGCCCGGCACGAGCGCGACGGTCGTCGTCGTTCGTGATGGATCCGAGAAAACGCTGAACGTGAAGCTGGACGAAGCGGACGTGTCGCGTGAGGCGCGCGATCACTCGGAGGCGACGGGCGACGACAAGGCGGCGCTCGGCGTTGCGGTGGCGCCGCTGTCTCCCGAGATTGCCTCACGCGCGGGGCTCGGCAAGGAGGCGCACGGCGTGATCGTGCAGCAGGTGAACCCTGACGGACGCGCCGCCGACGCCGGCATCCAGCCGGGCGACATCATCCTGGAGGTGAACCGTCAGCCGGTGCAGTCGGTGGAAGACCTCCGGACGGCGGTCCGCAAGGCGGCGGAGAAGCCGACGCTGCTGCTGGTGCGGAGACAGGCCGGCGACGAAGCGCGCGACCTGTTCGTCACCGTCCGGCCAAACGATTGAACAACGCCAAGGTGTAAAGGGGTAAGGGTGGGACGGTGTAAAGGGATCCTTTACACCTTCCCTTTATACCTTTTCACCTTTCCACCTTTAGACCTTCAGTTAGACCTTCAGCGTGAGCTATCCCGTTTCACCTGTGTGAGCCGGACGCGCTGCGTGCCCCAGTTCTCGAGGATGACCGTCTTGCTTCGCGCGTCGGGGATGACGCGGGTCGCAAACGAAAGTGTCCCCTCGCCCTCTCCGTCGTTGTTCAGATGCAGCTCGATGACGGTGAAGGGGTAATCCAGCGTCCGCGAACTGTTCCACTGCTCCGAGAAGCTGATCGGCCGGTCGGTGCCGAGGATGACCCGGACGCCGCCGTCTTCGCCCGGCGTCTGCCGCGCGAAGTGCAGATCCCACCCAAGGCTCGACGGCGTCCGGATGCTCCCCACCTTCGGGGCGTCCTGCAGGGCGTCGAGCAGTTTCTTGTCCCCTTCGGTCATCAGGGTGTTCACGAGCTTGTCGCGCACGCTGTCGCTCGACCACCGGTCGATGGTGATGAGCAGCTGTGTCGACAGCCCGCGGTCCAGATCCTGCGCCACGGCCGAGAGATGCAGCGGAACGTTCAGCGTCTGCGCCCGGAGCGACGCGGCGGGCGCCAGCGTCAGGACAGCCGCCAGGGTCAGCCAGATTCCCCATCGAATTGTGCTCATGCCACTTCCTCCTGCAGAGGGCCGGTGCAAACAGCAGCCCAATAGAGACCCGAAAGTGGCAGTTTTTTCGTCCCGCTGAACCCAGCACCCTTCGAAAAGCACCCAGCACCCAGCACCCCGCACGCGGCACCCTGCACCCAGCACCCTACGAGAGCACCCAGCACCTTGCACCTGGCACCCAGCACCCTGTATATCCTGCCGAGCTTCGCAACAGCCGGCGGGAAACGTTCCGCGAAGTTGTATAGTGGACTTGTCCAGTCTCTGGACACGTGTTCCGCACACGAGCGGACACGACGGGAAGGAGTCTCGGATGGCGAGCGGTACGATTAAGCGGATTCAGCGTGACAAGGGCTTCGGGTTCATTCGCGACACCAGCGGGCAGGAATACTTCTTCCACCGCAGTGCGGTTCAGGGGAGCTTCGATTCGTTGACCGAAGGTCAGCGCGTCAGCTTCGATGAGGAGCAGTCGCCGAAGGGCCCGCGCGCTGGGAACGTCAGGCCCGAGTAGTCATACGACATCGGCAGTCGCCGGCGCCGGCAACGTGACACGTCACGCACCAGGCGACCGGCGGCTCTCGACAATTTACTTTCGCGCAGCCGGCGTCAGCGTCGCTTCCCGCCGCTCGCCGTTTCGCACGTAGACGACCTTCACGGGCTCGCCAATCTTCAGGACCTCGAGCGCGTACGTGTAGTCGTAGATGTTGGCGATCGTCTGCCCGGCGATCTCCACGATCACGTCGCCTTTCTGCAGCCCCGCCTGTTCGGCAGGACCGCCGCCAATCACTCCGCTCAGGAGCAGCCCCTTCACCTCGGTCGAGTAGTCCGGGATCGTGCCGGTGAAGATCCGCACGCCGGCGCGGCCCGCCGTGTCGGTCTGCTGCTCGACCTTCGTGAACTGCGGCGCCTCGGAGGCGTCGCCGAGACGGCGCACGATCGCCGCCGCGAAGTCGACGATGCGATCGAGATCCTCGTAGTTGATCTTGTCGGCGGTGTCCGACGGCTTGTGATAGTCGACGTGCGTGCCGGTGAACAGGTTGAGGCTCGGAACTCCGGCCTGGTTGAAGCTGGCGACGTCGGTCGGCTGATACGGGTCCTGCTGCACCAGCAGATCGAAGCCGGCGACGATGTTCGCCTGTTCGATCAGCCGTCCCCACACCGGGCTGCTGCCAGCCGCCTGCACCGTCAGCTTGTTGTCCTGCATGCGCCCGACCATGTCGAAGTTGACGTACGCCGCGAGCTGATCGAGCGGCACCGGCGGCGCGTTGACGTAGGCGCTGGATCCGATCAGGCCGAGCTCTTCGCCCGACCAGAACTGCAGCAGGACGTTGCGGCGACGCGGCTGCGCGGCCAGTTCCTCGGCGACCGCGAGCACCGCCGCCGACCCCGACGCGTTGTCGTCGGCCCCGTGGTGCACCTTGCCCGCGTCCGCCTTCTCCGCGAGCGAGTTGCCGTTCTCGCCGTGACCGAGGTGATCGTAGTGCGCGCCGACCGCAATCCACGGCTTCTCGACCGACGCGGTCGATCCGGTCGCCGGGAGGTAGGCGACGACGTTGTGGCCCGTGCGTTTCTGCCGCACGACGTCGGTGTGCACCGTGACGGTCGCGCCCGGAATGGCGAAGCCGGCCACGTGCGGGTTCGCGGTGTCGAGCGACGTCTGCGCCGCCGCGAGCGTCTTCGCCGGATCGTTCAACGTGCGGAACATGGCGTCGGCCACCGTGCCGCTGATGCTCGCCGCGACGATGCCCGATCCCGACAGCGCCGTGTCGAACGACATCGGGATCGTTTCACCCGCGTTCGGCGAATTCGGACCGGTGACGACGAGCAGCGCCTTCGCGCCGCGCTGCCGCGCGGCCATCGCCTTGTACCTGAGGTCGGCGTACCGCGAGAGGATCCCCTTGGTCTTCGTGTCGGCGTCCTCGGGGAAGTAGCGCAGGACGAGGACCACCTTGTCCTTCACGTCGAGCGTGGCGTAGCTGTCGTAGCCGAAGTTCTGCGCCTCGGGGACGACGATCCCGTATCCGGCGAAGACGACCGGCGTGTCGGCGACGTCGCCGTTGTCCGAGAACGAGAGCGCCTGCACGTCGGTCCGCTGATCGAAGCGGCTGGCGCCGTTCGTGCCGACGCGGAGCCAGGAGCCGCCGTCGCGCGTGCCGGCGGTGAACTCGAACGGCAGCGTGTAGCCGGCGGCGCCCGGCAGCGGCTTCGCCCCGATCCGCCGCAGCTGCGCGACGATGAAGTCGCTCGCGCGCTGCTCGCCGGGCGATCCCGACAGCCGTCCTTCGAACTGATCCGACGCGAGCGTCGTCACGTACTCGCGGGTGTGGGAGGCGGTGGCCGCCGGCGCCTGCGCGTGCAGCGACGCGGTGAGCGCGAGCGATCCGGCGAGGAGCAGGGCGCGTGTCTTCATGACTGCTTGCTCGGTTTCCTTGGCGGCGCGCTCTTCAGGACGTCGAGCGCCTTCTGGTGATTCCACTGCGCGAGGAACAGCTGTCCCGCGCCTCCGTCCGACCGGCTCGAGGTCCAGGCGAGCTGACGGCCGTCAGGCGACGGAACCGGCAGGCCGTCGAAGCCGTCGGTGTAGGTGACCCGCACCGGCTCCTTCGTCCCCGCGGTGTCGACGATGAAGAGCTCGAAGTTCTCGAACCCCAGCTTGTTCGACGCGAAGATGATGTACTGCCCCGACGGGTGCTCGTACGGCGCCCAGCTCATGGAGCCGAAGTCGGTCACCTGCTGCTGGTCGCTGCCGTCGAGCTTCATCGTCCAGATGTCGGCGATGAGCCCCATCTCGTCGAAGCGGCGCCAGACGATGCGCGAGCCGTCGTGATTGAAGAACGGGCCGCCGTCGTAGCCCCAGGTGGTGGTCAGCTGCTTCTGGCCGCTGCCGTCGGCCTTCATGATGAAGATCTCGGCGAAGTTGCTCGGGTTCTCTTCGAGCGCCTTCTTCTCCTTCTCGTTGAGCGGATGGTCGTAGGCCGACCGCATCGACGAGAAGACGATCCACTGGCCGTCGGGCGAGTAGCTCGCCTCGGCGTCGTATCCCTTCGCCGTGGTGAGCCGCTTCGTCGCCCCGCTCTTCTCGCTGTAAGCGAAGATGTCCATCTCCGGGTCGTAGTCCCACGAGTAGCGGCGCTCCTTGCCCGACGCGCGGAACGCGAGTTCCTCGTCCTGGTACTGCTTCGACTTCGGATCGAGGTGCGTCGACGAGAACAGGATCTCGTCGGTGCCCGGACGGAAGAAGGCGCAGGTGGTCTTGCCGAGGCCGGACGAGATCCGCTTCACGTCGCCGGTCGTCAGATCGAGGGTGAAGATCTGGTAGAACGGGTTCGCCGGATCGCGCTCGCTCTGGAAGACGAGACGCGTGCCGTCGGGCGCCCAGTAGCCCTCGCCCGCGCGGCGTCCTTCGACCGTGAGGCGGCGAATCCGTGTCAGGAAGTCGCTCTCCTTCAGCGCGGCGCCCTCCTGCAGCGCGGCGGCTCCGAGCTGAACGGCGGCAAGGCAGGCCGCCGCAGCGGCGATGTGCAAAGATCTCATCTGCGTATTATCGCCGTGATATTCTCGTCCCTCAACCAGCAGGGAGTTTTTTCATGAAGCACGTACTTGGCGCTCTCACGGCCGTCGTTCTGGTGTGCGCTCCGGCAGCCGTCCGCGCGCAGGGCGGACCCGCGGGCAACTGGGAATTGAACATGACCACCCCCCAGGGCACGAGTACGGTCACGCTGGCGCTGACGCTCGCGGGCGACACGCTCGCCGGCGATCTGTCCAGCCAGCTTGGATCGGTCCCGGTGACCGGAACAGCGGCGGGCGACTCGGTCCAGCTCTCGGCCGACGTGAACATCCAGGGCATGGCGCTGACCTTCGGGATCACCGGCAAGGTCGAAGGCGACTCGATGACCGGCAACGTCAAGGTCGGCGACTTCGGCGAGTTCCCGTTCACCGGCAAGCGTGCGGCCGCAGCCGCGCCTGCCTCGTCGGCGACCGCGGCGGCCGCGACCGCGGGTGCCGCCGCGCCGATCACCGATCTGAACGGCAAGTGGGACATCACGCTCGTCATCGAGGGGATGGGAGAGATTCCGGTCGCCGCGGTGATGAAGCAGGAGGGCGAGAAGCTCTCCGGCACGCTCTCGGGACCGACCGGCGACATCGAGATTGCCGGCACCGTGACCGGCCGGTCCGTCCGCATCGACTTCGAGGCCGACACGCCGCAGGGCAAGATTCCGGTCACGATGACCGGCGACATCGGCGACACCAGCGTGACCGGCAAGGCGAGCCTCGCCGGCATGGGCGAAGCCGGCTGGACAGCCACGCGGGCGGCGGTGCAGTAGCGGCGGAGTGTACGTGTCACTGCGTGGCCGGCTGATCCTGATTGCGCTCGTCACCCTTGCGTTCGCGCGCGTGCCGCTCGTGGCGCAGTCGGCGGCAATCAAGCTGGCGACCGTCGTCCCGGACGGTTCCATCTGGGACAAGAGCCTGAAGCAGATGGGGGCCGACTGGAAGGCGGCGACCGGCGGCCGCGTCCAGTTGACCGTCTTCAGCGGCGGCGCGCAGGGCGACGAGGCGACGGTGCTGCGCAAGATGCGCCTCAACGCGCTCCAGGGCGCCTCGCTCACGGTCGTCGGCCTTGCCGCCATCGACCCGTCCTTCAACGTTTTCAACATCCCGTTCTTCTTCCAGTCCTACGACGAGCTGAACGCCGTCGTCGAGAAGCTGACGCCGCTGTTGAAGCAGCGCGTCGAAGCGAAGGGCTTTGCGCTCGTGCACTGGGGCCACGGCGGCTGGCTGCAGCTCTTCTCGAAGCAGCCGATGCAGACGGTCGACGACCTGAAACGCGCGAAGCTGTACACGTCGGCGGGCGACGACCGCATGACGCAGTGGTACAAGGCGAACGGATTCCAGCCGCGCGCCATGGCGATGACCGACGTGCTCACCGGCCTCACGACCGGCATGATCGACGCGCTGCCGACGACACCGCTCGCCGCGATGTCCTTCCAGTGGTACAAGCAGACGCCGTACATGCTGGATCTCGGAATCAGCCCGATCGTCGGCGCGACGGTGCTGTCCACGCGCACGTGGGACCGCATCAGCGCCGCCGATCGCGCCAAGATGACCGAGATCGCGCTGCGCGTGGAGAAGCAGCTGCAGGGCGACGTGCCGAAGCAGGACGGTCTCGCGACGCTGCTGATGCAGAACCAGGGATTGAAGATCACCAAGGGCACCGGCGCCGAGTGGCAGCAGCTCGCCGATTCGCTCGCGAAGACGATGCGCGGCGAGATGGTGCCGGCTGACGTCTTCGACCTCGCCCTCAGGGAGCGCGACGCATTCCGGCAGCGTCATGCTGCCGCCGCCAGGCCGGCTGCGTCGCCGTCGCCGTCCGCCCGTCCACGGTGAGGCGTTTCGCCACACGGCTCGAAGACACCGTCGCGGCGCTCGCGCTCGCCGTGATGACGGTGATCCCGCTGCTCGAGATCGTTCTTCGCCGAACCGTTGGCATCGGCATCCCGGCCGCCGGACCGATCGTGCAGCACCTGGTGCTGTGGGTCGGATTCCTGGGTGCCGCCATCGCCGCACGCGAGGGGCGGCTGCTGTCGCTGGCAACCGGCTCGCTCGTCCCGGACGGGAGGCCGCGTCGCATCGCGTCGGCGATTGCCGCTCTGGTCGGCGCGGCGGTTTCCACGGTCCTCACCTTCGCGGCCATCGAGTTCGTCGTTTCAGAAAAAAGTGTCGGGTCGTCGCTCGGAGCCGGGATCCCGACCTGGATCGCGGAGCTCGTGCTGCCGATCGGGTTCGGGATCATCGCGCTCAGAATCGCGTGGCGCGCGGGCAGCCACTGGGGTGCACGGGCGATTGCCGCGCTCGGCATCGCGGCCGGCGCGTACATCGCCATGCATCCGGCGCTCCTGGAGGGACGATCGGCGTGGCCCGGTCTGCTCCTCGTCATCGGCGGCGGAATTCTCGGCGCGCCGATCTTCGTCATCCTCGGCGGCGCCGCGGCCGTGCTCTTCATGGCCGACGGCGTCACGCCCGCGGCAATCCTGATCGAGACCTACTCGCTGAGCGTCTCGCCGACGCTGGCTGCCATTCCGCTGTTCACGCTGACCGGGTTCCTGCTCGCCGAGGGGCGCGCCTCCGAACGCCTGCTGCGCGTGTTCCGCGCCTGGTTCGGCTGGATCCCCGGAGGAACCGCGGTCGTCTGCGCGGTGCTCTGTTCCTTCTTCACCGCGTTCACCGGCGGGTCGGGGATCACGATCCTCGCGCTCGGCGGCATCCTGTTCCCCGCGCTGCTGAAGGACGGGTATCGCGAGCGCTTCTCGCTCGGTCTGCTGACGGCGTCGGGATCGCTCGGCCTGCTGTTCCCGCCGTCGCTGCCGCTGATGCTGTACGGCGTCGTGGCGCAGATGCCGATCGAAGATCTGTTCCTCGGCGGCCTGCTGCCCGGCGTGCTGCTGACGACGATGGTCGCGTTGTGGGGCGTGCGCGAGGGGATTGCGTCAGGCGCGGGACGGCAGGCGTTCGTGCTGTCGGAAGCGATCGCTGCGTCGTGGGCCGCCAAGTGGGAGCTGGCGATGCCGCTGGTCGTTGTCGGGGCGCTGTTCAGCGGCCTTGCGACGTCGGTCGAAGCGGCGGCGCTCACCGCCGTCTACGCGCTCTTCACGCAGACGGCCGTCCATCGCGACATGTCGATCGGCCGCGATCTGTTTCGCGTCTGCGCCGAATGCGTCGGCCTCATCGGCGGCGTGCTGGTGATCCTCGGCGTCGCGGTCGGCCTGACCAGCTGGCTCGTCGGCGCGCAGGTGCCGATGCACCTCGTCGAGCTCACGCGCGCGCACGTGCAGTCGCGGACCATGTTCCTGCTCGCGCTGAACCTGTTCCTGATTCTCGTCGGGTGCCTGATGGAGATCTTCCCGGCGATCGTCGTCGTCGTGCCGCTGATCGTGCCGCTCGGCCAGGCGTTCGACGTGCACCCGGTGCACCTCGGGATCATCTTCATCGCGAACCTGGAGCTCGGCTACCTGACGCCGCTCGTCGGCCTCAACATCCTGCTCGCGTCGTACCGATTCAAACGTCCGGTGCTCGACGTCGCACGATCGGCGCTGCCGATGGCGGCAATCCTGGCGACCGGCGTCCTCATCATCACGTATGTCCCATGGCTGACGCTCGGGCTGCTGACGCTGCTGGGACGCATCTGAACATGGGCTCAGGGCTCAGGGCTCAGGGCTCAAGGCTCAGGGCTCAGGGCGGCGTTCGCACCCTGCACCTGTCAGCACCTTGCACCCAGCACCTGGCACCCAGCACCCGAGAGATGAGCACCCTGCACCCAGCACCTGGCACCCTGCACCCGAGAGATGAGCACCTAGCACCCAGCACCAGGCACTCTGCACCCGAGATGAGCACCCTGCACCTAGCACCTTGCACCCTGCACCCGATAGTCCTGTGCCTCTCCTGACCCTCGATCACGTTCACCACGCATACGGGCATCTCCCGCTGCTCGACGACGTGTCGCTGCGGATCGAGCCGCGCGAGCGCGTGTCGATCATCGGCCGCAACGGCGCCGGCAAATCGACGCTGCTGCAGGTCATCAGCGGCGACATCGTTCCCGACTCCGGCGACGTGTGGCGCGAGCCAGGGCTTCGCGTCGCGCGCCTCGAACAGGACGTGCCGCTCACGTCGACCAGGCGGGTCTTCGATGTCGTGGCCGAGGGGCTGGCGGCGCTGTCTGGCCACGACGCGGAAGAGTGGCGGCGCGCACACAAGGTGGACCTCGTGCTGTCGCGTCTCGATCTCGACGGTGAGGCGCGGGTCGACACCCTCTCGGGCGGCTGGCGGCGCCGCGTGCTCCTGGCGCGTGCGCTCGTCGCCGAACCGGACCTGCTGCTCCTCGACGAGCCGACGAACCATCTGGACATCGACGCGATCTCCTGGCTCGAGAACTTCCTCGCCGAGTACCGCGGCGCGGTGATCTTCGTGACGCACGACCGCGCGTTCCTGCAGCGGCTCGCGACGAGGATCGTGGAGCTCGATCGCGGCCAGCTCACGTCGTGGCCTGGAGACTACCAGACGTTCCTCCAGAAGAAGGAGGAGCGGCTCGCCAGCGAAGCGGTCAGCCAGGAGAAGTTCGACAAGAAGCTCGCCCAGGAAGAGGTGTGGCTGCGCCAGGGGATCAAGGCGCGCCGCACGCGCGACGAAGGCCGCGTCCGCGCGCTGCTCGCGATGCGCGCCGAGCGCGCGCAGCGTCGCGACGTGGAAGGAGCCGTCTCGATGCGGATCGATCGAGCGGACCCGTCCGGCCGCCTCGTGTTCGAGGCGGAGCACCTTCACAAGGCGTACGGCGATCGCGTCGTCGTGCGCGATTTCTCCACGCGGATCATGCGGGGCGATCGCGTCGGGCTGATCGGACCCAACGGCGCCGGCAAGACGACGCTCCTGAGGTTGCTGCTGGAGGCGCTGACGCCCGATTCCGGGACGCTGCGGCACGGCGCCAACGTGCAGATCGCGTACTACGACCAGCAGCGCGAGCAGCTGGATCCGGAGAAGACGGTGTTCGAGACCGTCGGCGACGGGAACGACACCATCACGGTGAACGGACAGCCGCGCCACGTCCACGGCTACCTGCGCGACTTCCTGTTCAGCGACGAGCGTGCGCGCTCGCCGGTGAAGGCGCTGTCGGGCGGCGAGCGCAATCGCCTGCTGCTCGCGCGGCTCTTCACGCGCCCCGCGAACGTGCTCGTGATGGACGAGCCGACCAACGATCTCGATCTCGAGACGCTGGAGCTGCTGGAGGCGCAGCTCGTCGAGTGGCCCGGCACGCTGCTACTGGTCAGCCACGACCGCGTGTTCCTCGACAACGTCGTGACGAGCACGATCGTCTTCGAAGGCGACGGGCGCATCGAGGAGTACGTCGGCGGCTACGCCGACTGGCTGCGGCAGCGGCGCGCGAAGAGCGACAACACGCCCACGGTCAAACCGGCGACGGCACGGCCCTCGCCCTCCGCCGAGCCGGCGCCGGCGCAGGGGCCGCGAAAGCTGTCCTACAACGAGCAGCGGGAGCTTCAGGCGCTGCCGGCGCGCATCGAGACGCTGGAATCGGAGCACACGCAGCTGCAGGCGTCGATCGCCTCGCCCGACTTCTACAAGGAAGCCGCCGACACGATTGCGAAGACGATGGCGCGAGCAACGGCGGTGGAAGAGGAACTGCTCGCCGCGTACGAACGGTGGGACGAGTTGGAAAAGCGACGCGTGTAGGCCGCCGCTCGTCTACGCGACGCGCGGCTGGTGCGGATCCGGATCGACTGTCGCCGGACGCCACCCTTCGGATTCGCGGCGTCCCCGCTTGTCGTGCGCCCATCCGAGCGCTTCGTCGTCGGTTTCGAAGACGCGCGTCAGCACGACGACGCCGTCCGTGAGGACGTCGACCTCGATGCCGTGCGGTGCCAGGCGCACGCGGCATTCGGTCTCCGCGGTGTCGCGCCGCAGCTTCCAGAGCGTGACCGGTCGATCGTCCATGTGTTGATTCTATCGCGGGCACCGGCGCCGGCCGCTCGCGTTCGGCGGCGTCGATTGCGCGCGATTGCAGATGGGAGCTCTTCGATGTGTCAGCTCGTGAGCTTCGGCGCCGCGCGCTGCTCGCGAACGAGCCGCTCGATGGCGCGGTACTCGCGATAGTGGCGCCACGCCACCTGCAGCACGCCGACGGTCGGCACCGCCAGGCAGACGCCGACGACGCCCCCCAGCATGGCGCCGAACCAGATGGCCAGCACGACCGCGATCGGATGCAGGTGCATCGCGTGCCGGATCAGCCGCGGGTAGACGACGTAGTCCTGCAGGATGCGCAGGGCGCCCAGAAACGCGAGCACCAGCAGCACCTGCGACGGCGACAGCGCGACCGCCGTCGCCGAGATGGCTACCGCCAGTGGACCTGCAATCGGAATCACTTCCAGCAGGCCGGCGACGATGCCGAACATCGCGGCGTTCGGCAGCTTCATCAGCGCGAAGCCGATGCCGCACGTCAGGCCGACGATCAGGGCCGACAGCGCCTGCGCGCGCGTGTAGGCGGCCAGCACCATGTTGACCTGCCGCAGGAACTGGTCGGTGCGCCACTTCAGGTGAGGCGTGGGGAACACCCGCGCCGCCGAGCGGTGGAACGCCGGCCACTGCGCCACGAGCAGCAGGGCCAGCAGCGGCACGCCCGCGAGCCACGGCACGACGAGCCGTGCGCGCAGGACCTCGGCACCGACCTCCGCGACCTCCGACTGGATGCGGCGCGAGACCTGCTGCGTCATCGCCGAGACGATGACCCGCGTCTCGCGCTCGAACGTGAACTGCTCGTGCCAGCGCTCGCTGGCGCGCACCTGCGACACGAACCGTGTCACGTGGCGCGGCACCTCGCGCGCCAGGTCGGGCACCTGCGACACGATCCGGCCGCCCCACACGGCCCAGATCGGCGTCACGATCGTCGCAACGCCGGCGTAGATGAGGAGGACGGCGAGGAGCCGCGACGGCCGCCATCCGCCGGCCCAGGCGGGCGTCGCCTGCCGGATGATCTGCACGACGGGGAGCACCAGGTAGGCGAGCGCTACCGACAGGAAGCCGATGACGATGACCCCCTTCGCCGCCACCCAATCGAAGGCGACCGCGACGACGACCAGCAGAAGGGAAACGGCCGCCGCGCCGAGATTCAGCGCGACGGTCCTATCCGGCGGGGGAAACGCGTTCGTATCGTCGAGCGACGATGCCTCTATCGCCGGGGGCATTGCGGGTACGGCCTTGAGGAATTGTAATCCCTCGCGGTCGCCCCTTACCGCCCGAATACGCCGCCAATCGACACGGAGAACGAAAGCGCGTTCCCGCCATCGTCCGTGAAGTGGATGTAGCGGCCGTCGACCCGGAAAGTCAGTCGATCGCCGACTGGCGTCCGGACTCCGATGCCGGCCGACATCGACTTCGGCTGCGTCGACTCGCCTGACACGTCGGTGAATCCGACCGAGCCGAACCCATACAGCGTCCGGCGTTCCAGGCCGCTGAAGAAGTAGTCGACCTGTGCCGCGGCGGTGACGAGGTGTATCGAATCGCCCTCGACCGACGCCCAGACGAGGCCGAGCTGCGGCTCGACGGCGACCTTCGGACCGATGAACAGCGACGCGTACACGCCCGGGTTGAAGAGCCCGAATCCGGTCGACGGGATGCCGAGGATCACGTCGTTGCTTCCTTCGAGGTTGACGAGGACGTTGGCGAGCGTGCCGCCGATTTCAACCCTGGGTTGTGCGGCCGCGCGAGGCGGCGCTCCAAGGAGAAAGGTGAGGACCACGACGAGAGAGAGGGCGTGGCGGCGGGACAACATAGAACCTCCTGACGACGCCAGCCGACCAGGGATGCTCAGGGATTCTGCGACCAGCACGCCACGCCTGAGGTGAGCTCGACACGCCAGTTTTCGCGCGATTCGAGGAAACGACGGAATCTGCCCGGCCGCTGGTTGACGAATACCCGGCACCAGTCCCAAATCGTCAAATCGTCCAATCGTCAAATTTGCTCGAAGATCCGCCCGAGCCGTTCGGACGAGATCTGCAGCGAGAATTCCTCGGCGGCTCTGGCACGAGCCGCGGCGCCGAACCGTGCGCGAAGCTGCGCGTCGGCGAGCAGGCGATGAAGGGCGTTGGCGAGATCGGCGGGCGCGTCGGGCGCGACGAGCAGGCCGGTCTCGCCGTCGATGACCGCTTCCGGAATGCCGGACACGCGCGTGGCGACGACCGGCACGCCGGCAGCCATCGCCTCGAGGACGACGTTCGGGATGCCGTCGCGGTCGCCTTTGTCGCCGACACGGCTCGGCATCGCGAAGACGGCCGCCTGTCGCAGCTGCGTGGCGATCTCGCTCGACGGAATCCAGCCCGGCAGCTCGACGACCTCCTGCAAGCCTGCCGCGGCAATGCGCGCGCGCAGCGGGCGTTCGAGCGGACCGGCTCCGCAAATCCGGCAGCGAAAACGGACGTCCCGTTGCCGAAGGCCGGCGCAGGCGTCGATCAGCGTGTCGAACCCTTTCTTCTCGACGAGCCGGCCGGCCGCGAGAAGGAGCGGCGTTTCGCTTCCTCGCCCGCCTGACGGTGCGGCCGCGCCGGTGACCGCGATGTCGAGGTCGACACCGTGATGAACGAGGTGTATGCGGTCCGGAGGCACGTCCGGCACGAGACGTCGAAGGAAGTCGACGTTGTACTGCGTGCAGCTCACGACGAACGAGGCGCGCCGGATCTTCTCCTCGAGCGCGCTCGGCGTCGCGTAGATGTCGCGCGCGTGGGCGGTGAAGCTGTAGGGGACGTCGAGCAGACCGGCAATCGCCATCGCCACCTCGGTCTGCGCGAGGGCGAAGTGGGCGTGAACCTGGCGGCAGCCGCCGGCACGACGGACGGCATCCGCGATCCAGGCCGCGCGCATGAACAGAATCGGCGCGCGAAGCGCGAGGATCCGCGGGCGATGATCGAGCCGCGCCAGCGCGAAACCGGTGCGCAGGTATCGCCGCGGGCCGGCGAGGAGACAGCGCAGGTTCGCCGCAACGACAGACGGCGCGAGCGCGCGCGGCACGAACGAGATGTCCTGATACCAGGCTCGGTCGACCTCGTCGAGGAGATCGGGGCCGCGCCGCGCGAGCGCGAACACGAGCAGCTTCGCGCCGAGCTGTTTCAGCCCGCGCACCTCGCGCGCGATGAAGGTCTGCGACGGCTGCGGGAACGTGCCGAGGATGTAGACGACGGGGCGATCAGGCGACACCGCGTTCACGGCTCCACAGTTCGTGCACGAGCAGTGTCCACAGACGATGACCGTACGGGCGGCCCCAGTCGAGACCGTCGAGCAGCCGCGCGACGCGATTGCTCTCGATCTGCGTCCGGATGACGGCGTCGCGGCCGAGCAGCGCGTCGGCCGCCAGACTGCGGAGCGGCCCGCGCAACCAGTCGTCGATGGGCGGCTTGAACCCCTGCTTTCGCCGTTCGGCAATCGCGGGCGGCACGAGCATGCTGGCTCCCTCGCGGACGATCGTCTTGTTGGCGCCGCTCAGCAGGTGCAGCTTGAGGCGCCGCGGGATGCCGAGCGCGTACTCCACGAACCGGTGATCCAGGTACGGCACCCGCGCCTCGAGCGAACAGGCCATCGTCATGCGATCGACCTTGACGAGGAGATCGTCGGCGAGCCATCCGCCGACGTCGCGCGCCAGCATCCGGTTGAGCGCGTCGGCGTCGCGCGACGCCTGCGGTCGATCGAGCCTGAGCGGCGCCGGTCGGCGTCCCGTCAACGCCGATGTCTCGGCGTCCGAGAAGACGTGTGACGGCTGGTACGGACGTCGGAGCGACGCAAACGGCTGGAGCAGCAGATCGCGCCGATACCGCCGGTATCCGCCGAACAGCTCGTCGGCGCCCTCGCCCGTGAGCACGACCTTCACGTGCTGCGCGGCGAACCGGGCGATGAGATAGGTCGGCAGCGCGGCGTAGTCGGCCAGCGGTTGGTCCATCGCCGAGATGACAGCCGGCAGGGCGGCAAGCGCATCGGAGGCCGTCACCACCCGCTCGTGATGTGCGGTGCCGAGGTGCGCGGCGACCGCTTTTGCTGCCGCACGCTCGTCGAGACGCGGATCGTCGAAGCCGACCGAGAAGGTGTGGACCGTCGCCGCCGAGGCGCGCGTCATGTGCGCGGCGATCAGGCTCGAGTCGATCCCGCCGGAGAGCAGTGCACCCACCGGAACGTCGGCCACCAGATGGCTTCTGACCGCGCACCCCAGCTTCTCCTGCAGTTCGGCCGCGCTCGTCGTCGAGCCGCGGCGTGCCGTCGGATGCCAATAGCGGCGCGATGTCAGCGTGCCGGTGTCAGCCGCCAGCGTCATCGTGCTGCCGGGCGGCAGTTGCTCGATGCCCGACACCATCGTGTGCGGACCGGGCACGTACTGCAGCCGCAGGTACGCATCGAAGCTGCGCGTATCGATCGTCCGGCTCGCGGACGGATCGGCGTCGAGCAGAGCGCCCAGTTCTGACGCGAGGGTGAGCGTGCGCCGATCCCATTTGAAGTGCAACGGCTTGATGCCGAGGCGGTCGCGTGCGGCGAACAGCGTCTGCGTCCGCGGATCCCACACGGCGAACGCGAACATCCCGTCGAATCGCTCGACGCACCCGTTGCCCCAGCGCTCGTAGGCACGCAACACGACTTCGGTATCGCTCGCGCCCTGGAACGAGCAGCCGTCCTGCGCGAGCTGGCGCCGCAGCTCCCGGTAGTTGTAGATCTCGCCATTGTAGGTGAGGGCGCAGCCGCTGTCGGACGAGACCATCGGCTGCCGTCCGCCGTCGAGATCGATGATGGCGAGCCTCGTGTGCGCGAGGCCGGCGGCGCCGTCCGTCCAGATGCCGTGGCCGTCAGGGCCGCGGTGCGCGAGGCGGAGGGCCATGCGTCGCAGCGCCCCGGCGCCCACGGGACGTGCATCGACGTGGACGATCGCCGCGATTCCGCACACGCCGCGGATCGTACCACGCACGAGATGGGGGATGACGCGCGGTGTGTGCGGACCTGCGCGGCTATATCAGACGGTCCTTGGCTACAGGCGGTGTAGTGCCCGCCTTCAGGCGGGCCCGCGGTGAGGTCGGGTCTGAAGACCCGACCCTACGTACGATCGACCCTGCGTACGACGCCCGTCAGCGTGGCGGTGGCGGCAGTATCGCGAGGGCCGACAGCGGATCGACGCGCGCGGCGCCGACGCGCAGCGACCAGTGGAGATGCGGGCCGGTCACGCGCCCCGTGGCGCCGACGAGGCCGACCAGGTCGCCGCGGCCGATCGGGTCCCCTTCGCGGACGTCGATGCGCGACAGGTGCGCGAGCGTCGAGAACACGCCCAGCCCGTGATCGATCACCACCGTGTTCCCCGTGAAGAACAGATCGCGGGCGACGACGACCCGTCCGGACGCCGGCGCTCGGACGGGCCGCCCGCGGGGGCTGAGGAAATCGGTGCCGGTGTGCGGATTGCGCGGCTCGCCGTTGAAGACGCTGCGCGTCCCGAAGCTGCTGTTCGCCCGATCTTGCACCGGCCGTGCGAACCCGCCTCGCCATGCCGCGGTCGTCGACCCGTGACCGAAGACCTCGTCGAGAAGCGTGCGGTCCCCGTCGATCCGCGTCATCACCTCCGGCGGCGGGTTGACGAAGTCGGGCGCGACCGTCAGCGTTCGCGTCCGGAAGCGCCGTTCGACGACCGTCACCGATCGCCTGGCTGTCGTCACGTCCATGCCGCGCATGGTGGCGATCAGCTCGTACGTGCCGGGCCTGGTGTCGAGATCGATCCCGATGAGCGACTCCCACCGGCCATCGTCGGCCCGGACCGCCGGCCACTCGGCGCCGAACGCCGTGACGGTCACCGCGCTGGTGTCGGCCGCCGCGGCGACCCGTACGACGACCGCTTCGCCCTGGCGAAAGGTGCGGCTGTGGAGCGTGATCTGCGCGTCCGGTGTGGGAGCGGCGGCGACGTGCGGTGCCGCGACCGACGCGCAGAGGAGCACGACGAGCGCGGCGACGACGTCAGCGACGGCCGCGCGCGTCGGAGACAATCGGCACCTTCAAGTCCAGCGTGCGTCCGTTCCTGAAGACGTGGATCGTCGCGGTCGATCCGATGCGCGAATCGGCCACGAGACGATACAGCTGCGACGGATCGTCGATCTGCGTCCCGTTGAACCCGACGATGATGTCGCCGGGACGAACGCCCGCTTCGTAGGCTTCGGAGCCGCGCATCATGCGGACGACCAGCGCGCCGGCGGTGTTCGGCGCGCCGAGCTCCTCGGCAACCTGCGGTGTCAGCCTGTCGATGGTGACGATCCCGCCGATCGTGCCGCGCTGGACCTGGCCGTACTGCCGCAGATCGTTGACGACGTGCTGCGCCAGGTTGCTCGGCACGGCGAAGCCGATTCCCTGGTATCCGCCGCTCTGGCTGAAGATGCCGGTGTTGATGCCGACCAGCTCGCCGCGCGTGTTGATCAGCGCGCCGCCCGAGTTGCCCGGGTTGATCGCGGCGTCGGTCTGGATGAAGTCTTCGTACTCGGAGAAGCCGACGTTCGACCGTCCCGTCGCGCTGATGATGCCGGCGGTCACCGTGCGGCTCAACTGGAAGGGGCTGCCGATGGCGAGCACCCACTCGCCAACCTGCAGCTTGCTCGAATCGCCCCAGGCGATCGTCGGCAGGCCGCGCAGGTCCACCTTCAGCAGCGCGATGTCGGTGGCGGGATCGGTCCCGATGACGCGTCCCTTGACCTCGCGGTTGTCGCTGAACGCGACGGTGATCTCCCGCACGTTCTCGCCGACGACATGGTTGTTGGTGACGATGTAGCCGTCGCTCGAGATGATGACGCCGGAGCCGAGGCTGAGCGAACGGCGATCGCGTGATCCGAACATGTCCGGGTCGCCGAAGAAGTACTGGAAGAACGGGTCGTTCGAGAACGGCGAGTTGGGCCGGCGCACGACCTGCAGCGACGAGATGTTCGCGACCCCCTTGACCGCCTGTCCGGCGATCCGCGTGAAGTCGGGACCGCCCGCCACGGCACCCGGAGCGACGGCGGTCTGCGCCGGCGCCGTCGTCGTTGCCTGCCGCTGTGGCTCGGCCGCCGCCGGCGGAGGCGCCGTTTCGGCGATGGAATCGCTGGCGATGCGCATGCGGCCGGTGACCACCATGCCGGCAGCGAAGCCCGCGACGACGAGCACGAACGTCAGAAGGAAGCGGCGAAGCATTGGAAGTTCAGAGTGCAGAGTTCAGAATGCAGAGTGCAGAGTTTAGAGTGCAGAGTTTAGAATCCACTCTGCATTCTGCACTCTGCACTCTGCATTCGTCAGGAGACGTTGATCCGTCGTGTCCCGCGGCCGCCTGCCTTCGGGATCGTCACCGTCAGCACGCCGTCCTCGAGATCCGCGGTGACGTTGTCGACATCGATCGGCTCCGGCAGCACGAACGCGCGCGAGAAGCGCCCGTGGCCCCGCTCGACGCGATGATACTGCTCGCAGGGAACCGTGCCGCCCGGGCGTTCGCCGCGAATGACGATGCGGCTCTCCTCGGCGTGGATTTCGACGTGCTCGCGCTGCAGGCCGGGAACTTCCGCGGTCAACACGAAGGCGGCTGCGGTTTCGTACAGGTCGACGGGAGGCGTCCAGCCGGGTGCGTCGCTGCCGACCAGTTGGCCGATCTGCTCGTGCAGCGCGAGGAGATCGCGGAAGGGATCCCACCGGGAAAAGGCCACGTCGCTAATCTAGCACGTTTTGTCGCGCCTCGGCCATATGTGCTACGATTGCAAGGATATACAGGCACAACATGGCTGACACCGTACAGGCACGACGCCTCCGCAAGGGGCAGCTGATCAAGGTCGGCAACGACCTCTTCCGCATCCTCGAACTGCACCACCTCACCCCCGGCAACCTGCGCGCGCAGGTGCAATGCCGGATGCGCAACATCCGCACGACCTCGCTGCACGACATCAAGTGGCGCGCCGAGGAGGCGATCGAGCGCGCGATCCTCGAGGAGAAGGAGATGCAGTACCTGTACAAGGACGGCGACTCCTACTGCTTCATGGACACGACCACCTACGACCAGGTGCACATGTCGTCGGAGGTCCTCGGCGATGCGGTCGGCTACCTCGTGCCCGACGCGACCATCCGCGTCGAGTTCTACGGCGACGAGGCGGTTGGCATCGAGCTGCCGCAGGTCGTCGACCTCGTCGTGAAGGAAACGGTGCCCGGCATCAAGGGAGCCACCGCCAGCAACCAGATCAAGCCGGCGACGCTCGAAACCGGTCTCGTCGTCCAGGTGCCGCCGTTCATCAACGAGGGCGACAGGATCCGCGTGAACACCGAAACGGGCGAGTATCAGTCGAGGGCGTAACCGACCGCGAGCGCAGCGAGCCTCTCATGGATGTGCGCAAGAAAGCCGAGCATGGCTGGATCGAGGTCATCACCGGCAGCATGTTCAGCGGCAAGAGCGAAGAGCTGATCCGCCGCATCCGCCGCGCCGAAATCGCCCGCCAGAAGGTCCAGGTCTTCAAGCCGGTCGTCGACGACCGGTACAGCCACGATCACATCGTCTCGCACAGCGACATGCGGATCGCCTCGACCAACGTCCGCACGTCCGACGACATCGTCCGCCAGGTGAGCGACGAGACGGAGGTGGTCGGCATAGACGAGGGGCAGTTTTTCGATCTGCACCTGCCGGCGGCCTGCAACACTCTCGCGGACCGCGGCAAGCGCGTCATCGTCGCCGGGCTGGACCAGGACTACCTGGGGCGTCCGTTCGAGCCGATGCCGCAACTGCTGGCGATCGCGGAGTACATCACGAAGACGCTGGCCATCTGCATGGTCTGCGGCGATCCCGCCAACCACACGCAGCGGCTCGTCGCCAGCAGCGATCGCGTGCTGGTCGGGGCGACCGGCCTCTACGAGGCGCGCTGCCGCCACTGTTTCGACCCGACGCTGGCGACCGTCGAAAAACCCTGACCGACTTTCGTAAGATGGCCCGGTGGACCTGGTCACGGGCACGCTGATCCTGCTCGGCGCCGGCTTTCTGGTCGCCAACGCACGTCTCGCCGTCGAGTACCTCCGGTATCTGCGCCGCAAGCGCAACGCCGTGCTGACCTGGCAGAGTCCGAAGCCGCCGTACTACGCGCTGACGATCGCCCTCGGCGTGGCGACCGGCGTGCTGGTCCTCGTCAAGCTGCTGGTCGTCCATCGGCAGGCCTTCGGCGAGCTGATGATGTTCGTCTACTTCGGCTATCTCGTCCCGCTGAGCCAGAAGATCGGACGGGGCTTCTACCAGGACGGCATCTGGGCCGATTCGACGTTCATTCCGTACAGCGAGGTCGGCGGGATCAGCTGGCGCGAAGGGGAGCACTCGGTGTCGCTCGTCGTCATTTCGCGGTTGAAGAACCTGGCGCGGAAGCTCGCGGTGCCTCCGGAGCACTACGGCGCCGCGCGGCGCCTGCTGCGGGACAAGATCGGGGAGCACGAGATCCACTTCTTCGGAACGGGCCTGGATCTCGGCGCGCACGACGAGCGCGACGAAGCGTAGCGCGAGTACGTAGGGCCCCGTCTGTTTCCGTACGTAGGGCCGGGTCTTCAGACCCGGCCAAGCCAAGGAGGACCCGTTGGCTGTAAGAGCAACCTGGAAAGGCTTCCTGAAGATCAGCCTCGTCAACATCCCGATCAAGGTGTTCCCGGCCACCGAGTCGAGCGGCTCGATCTCGTTCAACCAGCTCCACGGCGAGTGCCGCACGCGCATCCAGCAGAAGCGCTGGTGTCCGCACTGCGATCGCGAGGTGCCGAACGCCGAGATCGTCAAGGGCTACGAGTTCGAAAAGGGGCACTACGTCGTCCTCAGCGAGGAGGACTTCGAGAAGGTGCGCCCCGAGTCGACGCGCGTCATCGACCTCGTGCAGTTCGCCGACGAGTCGGCCATCGATCCGATGTTCGTCGATCGCGCCTACTACCTCGCACCCGACGGCGGGATGGCCAACGAGGCCTTTGCCGTGATGCGCGACGGGATGGCGGGCAAGGTTGGCGTCGGCAAGCTGGCGCTGTACGGCCGCGAGTACCTCGTCGCCGTCAAGCCGCAGGGCCGGGGCATCGTGATGTACACGCTCCACCACGCCGCGGAAATCCGGAACATCGACCAGGTCGAGGAGCTGAGCTCGGTGCCGGCATCGGTCAAGCCGGAGGAGATCACGCTGGCGCGCCAGGTCATCTCGACATTCGAAGGGCCGCTCGATCTCTCGAGCTACAGGGACGAGTACCGCGAAGGGCTGCAGCGGATCATCGAGGCGAAGGTCGCAGGCGAGGAGGTCGTCGCGCAGGCCGAGGAGGCGCCGCCGAAGGTGGTGAACCTGATGGACGCGCTGCGCAAGAGCCTCGACACCATCAGCGCGACGAAGAAGAAGCCGGCGAAGGCGACGACGGCGCGACCTGCTCAGAAGAGAAAGAGAGCTTGAGCAAGCTAAAGGTGTAAACGGAGGTTTCAGCCGTCCAGCAGGCCTCGCAGGATCCCGATGAGGCCCGAGCCCGAGGCGGTCGGATCGTTCAGCCAGTCGGGCGGCACGAGCCAGACGAACGCCAGGATCGAGATGACCCACATGTCGTAGGGGACCGAGGTGCGCGGATCGGTCCAGAAGAAGGCGCGGTTGAATGCGCCCCTCAGTCCCGCCTTCGACGGCATCGGCAGGTCGTTCAGCGCCAGGTAGGTGTAGTAGATCCGGTTCGCGACCGTCAGCACCGACAGCGACAGGATCACCCACAGCACGCCCGCGAAGCGGTTCGTGAACGCGCCGATCATGAACAGGACGATCCGTTCCGGGCGTTCCATGAAGCCGACCTTGCACTTCTCGACGAGCGATTCGGCGCGCGCCCGCGCGTAGCTCGTCATGATCGTGAAGATGAGCGTGATCCCCGCGATCATCACGTAGTCGGTCCGTCCCATCGTCGAGTAGAGATAGATGAGACCCATGAACAGCGCGAGATCGGAGAAGCGGTCGAGCGTCGAGTCCCAGAAGGCGCCGAACCGCGATTGCAGCTGCAGTTCGTGCGCGACCTTGCCGTCGATGAAGTCGAAGATGTTGGCGCAGATCATCACGACGCCGGCCAGCGCGAAGCGGCGGAGGCCGAGCGCCCAGGCGGCGCCGATATTGATGAGCACGCCGACCAGCGTCAGGATGTTCGGGTGAATCCGCAGCGCCACGCAGCACGTGATGATCGCCCGCAGCGGAAACCAGCAGATGGTGCCGATGATGCCGGTGAAGGTGAACGAGGATTTCGGCGCCTGGCCGCTTTCTCTGGCGCGATCTGGCTGAGGAGCAACGACTTCGGCGTCTGTCGGCACTGGTATAATGGAGGGTTCGGACACCTGCAGGAAACGCGACATAGTAACGTATGGCCATCCGCGATCTCAAGGACCAGATAGCCCGGTTGCCGGAGCAGCCCGGGGTCTATCTGTACTTCAACGCGGCTGGCGACACGATCTACGTCGGCAAGGCGCGCGCCCTTCGCGACCGCGTGCGGAACTACCTGGGCGCCTACGGCAACAGCCCGAGGACCGACGCGCTGCTCGACGAGATCGTCCGCCTCGAGTTCATCGTCACCGACTCGGTCGTCGAGGCGCTGGCCCTCGAGAACAACCTGATCAAGCAGCGCAGCCCGAAGTTCAATATCCTGCTGCGCGACGACAAGAACTATCCCTACCTGCAGCTCACGACGACCGAAGCGTTCCCGCGGGTGCTCGTGGCGCGCGGCGTCGAGCGCGACGGCAACTTCTACGCGGGGCCGTTCATGCCCGCCCGCTTCGCGCGCAAGACGATGGCGCTGACGCACAAGCTGTTCGGGATTCGATCGTGCAACGAGGTGATCACCGGCGCGCGGAGCCGTCCGTGCCTGGAGTACGACATCAAGCGCTGTGTCGCGCCCTGCGTGGCGTCGCTCTGCGGCGCCGAGGAGTACCAGCGCGCGGTCGAGCACACGCGCCTGTTCCTGGAGGGACGCAACGACGAGCTCACGCGCCAGCTGCGCGAGCAGATGTTCGACGCGTCCGAGGCGGAACGGTTCGAGGAGGCAGCGCAGATCCGCGACGCGATCCGCACGATCCAGACGCTCGAGGATCGTCAGCAGAAGATGGCGACGGTCGAGCTCAACAACCGTGACGTCTTCGGCGTGAAGCTCGGTCCGGCAGGTGCCGCCGTCCTCGTCTTCCAGGTACGCCGCGGCCGCGTCGTCGAGCGCGTCGAGCTCGGAACCGACGCGCCGATCGTCGGACGCGACGAGGGCGAAGTGCTCGCCGCCGCCATTCAGCAGTTCTACGAGCTGCGGACCGCGCCCGCCGAGATCCACCTGCCGGCCGAACCCGAGGAGCGCGACGCGCTGGAGACCTGGCTCACGACCCGAGAAGGGCACCGCGTGCGCCTGGTGGTTCCGCAGCGCGGCGACAAGCGCGGCCTGGTCGATCTCGCCAACCGCAACGCGCGGATTGTCTACCAGGCGCGCTTCAACACCGGCACCGCCGCGCAATACGAAGCGCTCGAAACGCTCCAGCACGTCCTCGGTCTGCCGGCGCTGCCGCGCCGGATCGAGTGCTTCGACATCTCGACGTTCCAGGGGAGTGAAACGGTGGCGTCGATGGTCGTGTGCGAAGAAGGCCGCATGAAGCGGAGCGACTATCGCAAGTTCCGCGTGCGCGGCGACGTCCGGCTGAAGCCGGACGCCACACTCATGAGGGCCGGGTCTGAAGACCCGACCCTACGTACGGAATCGCCATTGGTACGTAGCGCCGGATCTTCAAACGTACGTAGCGCCGGGTCTTCAGACCCGGCGACGTCCGCGACGTCCGCGACGTCCGCGACAGATCCGGCGACGCGCGCGCTCGGGCGCCGCATCCTCGACGACTTCGCGTCGATGCACGAGGTCGTGCGGCGACGCTACCGCACGCTGCTCGAGCAGGGCGGACCGTTTCCCGATCTGATCCTCATCGACGGCGGCAAGGGGCAGCTGTCGGCGGCGTACGCGGCGCTCGAGGATCTCGGGCTCGCAAACCTCGTCGCCGTCGGCATCGCGAAGAAAGAGGAGCTGCTGTTCACGCGCGACCACGAGGATCCGATCGCGCTCGAAGCGCACGATCCGGCGCTGCTGCTGATCCAGCGCATTCGCGACGAAGCGCACCGCTTCGCGGTGACGTTTCACCGCAAGGCGCGCCGGATGCGCGACCTCGGATCGGAGCTCGATCGCGTGCCTGGCGTCGGTCCGCGGCGCAGGCGTCAACTGCTGACGACCTTCGGCAGCCTCGCGGGCGTACGGCGCGCGACGCGCGAGGAGTTGGCGGCCGTCGTCGGGCCTCGGCTGGCCGATGCCGTCCTTGCGTTTTTCGCAGGCCAGCCGTAACCTGTACCGCTTGCCGGCCATCGATTTCGCGCAGGTTTTCATCGCGTTCATCGTTCTCCTGTTCTCCCTGACGGTGCACGAGACGGCGCATGCATGGACGGCGGATCGCCTGGGCGATCCGACGGCGCGGCTGCTCGGACGCGTGTCGCTCAACCCGCTGGTCCACGCGGATCTGATCGGCACGATTGTCTTTCCGCTGCTCGGCATGATCGGCGGGATCCCGCTCATCGGGTGGGCGAAGCCGGTGCCGGTCAACATCGCCCGCCTGCGGCGTCACCGCACCGACTACATGCTGGTCGCGGCGGCCGGTCCGGCGAGCAATCTGCTCATCGCGCTTGCGGCGGCGGCGACGATCGCGATGATGCCGATGCGGCCGATCGTGATGGGCGATTCGGAGATCTCGGCGCCGCTCTTGACGTTCGCCACGCGGGCGATGGTCGTGAACGTGCTGCTGGCCGTCTTCAACATGCTGCCGATTCCGCCGCTCGACGGCGGAAACGTGCTCGGGGGGCTGCTGCCGCGGGCGCTGGCGGTGCGCTATGACGCGCTGGTCCGTCCGTACGGCGTGCTCCTTCTCTACGCGCTGATGTTCACGCGCGGTTTCGACTACCTCGTCGTCACGCCGGCGCGTGCGATTCTCTCGTGGCTGCAATGACCGCTTCCGCTCCAGCAAAGGCCCGCGTCGTGTCGGGCATGCGTCCCACCGGACAGCTGCACCTCGGGCACCTCGTCGGGGCGCTCGGCAACTGGGTGCCGCTGCAGGATCAGTACGACTGCTTCTACTTCGTCGCCGACTGGCACGCGCTGACGAGCGACTACGCGAACACGGCGAACCTCACGTCGTACGCGTACGAGAACGTCGCCGACTGGATTGCCGCCGGCCTCGATCCCGGGAAGAGCACCCTGTTCGTGCAGTCGCTCGTGCCCGAGCACGCGGAGCTGTACCTGCTGCTCTCGATGGTCGTGCCGGTGCCGTGGCTCGAGCGCGTGCCGACCTACAAGGAGCAGCAGGAGAACCTGCGCGAGAAGGACCTGTCGTCGATCGGCTTTCTCGGCTACCCGCTGCTGCAGGCGGCCGACGTGACGATCTACGACGCGCGCTTCGTACCGGTCGGCGAGGACCAGGTCGCGCACCTCGAGCTCGCGCGCGAGTCGGTCCGGCGCTTCAACAACTTCTTCGGCGACGTCCTCGTCGAGCCGCAGCCGATGCTGACGAAGTTCGCGCGGCTTCCGGGGCTCGACGGCGACAAGAAGATGAGCAAGAGCCTCGGCAACACGATTCATCTGTCCGATTCCGCCGAGGAGGTGAAGAGGAAAGTGCGGCAGATGTACACCGATCCGAAGCGCGTCCGCGCCGACATCCCCGGCACGGTCGAAGGCAACCCGGTGTTCATCTACCACGACGCGTTCAACCCGAACGTCGAGGAGGTCGAGGATCTGAAGGCGCGCTACCGCGCCGGGAAGGTCGGCGACGTCGAGGTGAAGACCAAGCTGGCCAACGCGTTGAACGCACACCTCGAGCCGATCCGCGAGCGCCGCGCTGCGCTGCTCGCCACGCCGGGCGCCATCCGCGACATCCTGTTCGACGGCTCGCGGCGCGCCCGCGTCGTCGCCGCCGAGACGATGGAGCGGGTACGGGACGCGATGAAGATTTCGTACCGGTGACATGACCCAGCCAGAGGACTTCGAATCGACGCTGGAGGCGCTGCCGATCCGGCTCGAGAACGTCAACTTCGAGGGACCGCTCGATCTGCTGTTTCACCTCATCAAGAAAAACGAGGTGAACATCTACGACATCCCGATCGCGCTCATCACCGCGCAGTACCTCGAGACGATTCAGCTGATGCAGGAGCTGGATCTCGACATCGCGGGGGAGTTCCTCGTGATGGCGGCGACGCTGATCCACATCAAGTCGAAGATGCTCCTGCCGAGGCCCGAGACCTCGGCGCGCGTCGAAGGCGAGGACGAAGATCCGCGCGACGTGCTGGTCCGTCGCCTCCTCGAGCATCAGAAGTTCAAGGCGGCGGCGGAGCTGCTGCACGAGCGGGAGCAGTTGCGCGCGGCGCAGTGGCAGCGGCCTGACGAACGGGTCGCGCAGATCGCGGGCGACGAGTACGAACCGGAGCTCGAGGTCGATCTCTTCAGCCTGCTGTCGGCGTTTCAGGCCGTCGTCCAGCGCGCGAAGGCGCGGCCGCAGGTGCTGCTGCCCGCGGAACAGATCCCGGTGGAAGCGCGCATCGAGCAGCTGCTCGACCGGCTGTCGGAGCACGAAGCCTGCGGATTCGAGGACCTGTTCGCCGACGTGCAGGACAAGCCGGGGCTCATCGTGACGTTCCTGGCGCTGCTCGAGATGATTCGATTGAAGCTCGTGAGGGTCTTCCAGTCCGGCAGTTTCGGACCGATCCGCGTCTACAAGCGGCCGCGTCCGGCCGATGCTCCGCATCCGATTGGAGACCCGGAGGCGCATCGTGAGTGATTCAGTGAAGGAAGGGCGGGAAGGGCGGGAAGGTCGGGAGGGTCTGGAGGGTCGGGAGGGTCGGGAGGGTCGGGAGGGGCGGGAGGGTCTTACGGTCGACGAGCCTGAGGCCGCCACGTCGGAGGACGTCCGGCTGAAGCCGGACGCCACGGTTGACGAACCGGACACCACGGTTGACGAACCGGATGCCACGACCCCCGAGGACGTCCAGCCGCAGCCGGACGCCGCGGTCGACGAACCGGACGCGACAACGGCAGACGCGGACACGTTCGAAGAGGCGGAGGAGTACACGCGGCCGGCGGCGGAGTTGAAAGCGATCGTCGAGGCGTTGATCTTCGCGTCGCCCGATCCGCTGACGCCGAAGGCGCTGCTGAAGCTCGTCGACAGCGAGCCGAAGGAAGAGGTGCTCGCCGCCGTCGAAGAGCTGAAGCGCGACTACGAACGGCCCGGCGGCCTGCAGCTCGTCGAAGTGGCCGGCGGCTACCAGATCGTCACGCGGCCGGACCTCCACGAGTGGGTGCGCCGGCTGTTCCACGAGCGCAGCACGCAGAAGCTCTCGGTCCAGGCGCTCGAGACGCTCGCGGTCATCGCCTACCGCCAGCCGATCACCGCGATCGAGATCACCGAGATTCGCGGCGTCAACACGTCGGGCGTGCTGAACACGCTGCTCGAACGGCACCTGATCAAGATCGTCGGCCGCAAGCAGGTCGTCGGCCGCCCCTTCATGTACGCGACGACCAAGGAGTTCCTGATCCGGTTCGGCCTGAAAGACCTCGGCGATCTGCCAAAGGTCGAAGACATGGCCGAATCGCTCGGCATCGAGAGCCCGCTGCTCGTGGAGCGGATGCCGCCCGAAGAGCAGCTGCCGCTCAGCGAGCCCGAGGTGGAGGCGGATGAGCCCTCGGCGATCGCGTCAGAGGACGAAGAGGGGACGCAGAGGTGATCGAAGGCGGGAAGGGCGGGAGGGGCGGGAAGGTCGGGAAAGTCGGGAGGGGCAGGGCTGGTGGGCCAGGTAAGGCAGGTAGGCGGTGGCGCCGGTAAGGCGGGTGGGCCGGTAGGGTCGCGGCCGGGTCTGAAGACCCGGCCCTACGATCGGATCCGTACGTAGCGCGGATCAGGCGGATCAGTACGTAGCGGCGGGTCTTCAGACCCGCCGAAGCGTCGTGCCGCCGCGGCTGGCCTTCTCGAGAGCCGCGACTTCGGCGGCAGTCAGGTCGCGCCATTGCCCCGGCCGCAGGCGCGCGTCCTTCAGCGGGCCGATCGCGATGCGGCGCAGGTAGTCGACCGGATGGCCGATCGCGTCGAACATCTTCCGGACCTGACGGTTGCGCCCTTCCGCGATCGTGATGCGCAGCGTCGCGTGCCCTTCGTGCCGGCCAGGCGCGAGCTGCACCTGCGCGGCGTCGGTGCGGCGTCCGTCGATCGTCACCCCTCGCGACAGCCGCTCGATGTCATGCGCGTCGGGCACGCCGGCGACGCGCACCTCGTAGACGCGTGGGACTTCGTGGCGCGGATGCGTGAGCCGCGCCGCGAGCTCGCCGTCGTTGGTCAGGAGCAGCAGCCCCTCGGTGTCGAAATCGAGCCGCCCGACCGGGTAGACGTACTCGCGCACGCCGGCCAGCAGCTCCATCACCGTCGGCCGCCGCTGCGGATCGGACCGCGTCGTCACGTACCCTTTCGGCTTGTTGAGGAGCAGATAGCGATGGTGCGCCGCGATCTTCACGCGGCGTCCGTCGACGCGGATGTCGTCGGCCTCCGGATCGGCCTTCGTGCCGAGCTCGCGCATCGTCACGCCGTTGACTGTGACGCGCCCCTGCAGCATCAGCTGCTCCGATGCGCGGCGTGAGGCCACGCCCGCCTGCGATAAGATCTTCTGCAACCGTTCCACGCCAACAGCGTATCCACCTCTTGCCGAATCCGAAAGCGCGTAAGATGCCGAACGTGCGTCCCTCGACCCGTGTGTCCGTACCAATCTTCCCGCCCTTCCCGTCCCTCCTGCCCATCCCGACCTTCCCGCCCCTATGAAACCGCTGATCATCGCCATCGACGGCCCGTCAGGCGCTGGCAAGGGCACGGTCGCGCGCGCCATCGCGGCGGAGCTCGGCTATCGCCACGTGGACAGCGGCGCCATGTATCGGGCAGTGGGCTGGAAGGCGCTGCGTGACGGCGTCGCGCTGACCGACGAAGAGGCGATTGCCGCGATCGCGCGCACGTCGCGCATCGAGGTGTCGGCGACGATGGTGACCATCGACGAGGTTGACGTGACGCGCGCAATCCGAACGCCCGAGATCGATCGCGCGGCTGCCGCCGTTGCGCGGCTGCCGCTCGTGCGCACGGTGCTCGTGGAGCAGCAGCGCGCCATGGCGGCAGATGGTGGAATCGTGATGGAAGGGCGCGATATCGGGACGGTGGTGTTTCCGTCGGCCGACGTGAAGATCTATCTCGACGCGTCGACCGAGGAGCGCGCACGCCGGCGCGCGCAGGATCCGGCGCACAGCGGCGGCCCGGCGGAGATTGCGCAGGTCGCGACGCTGCTCAGCGAGCGGGATCGGAGCGACGCCACGCGCGCCGCGTCACCCCTCTACGCCGCACCCGACGCCGTCGTCATCGACACCACCGGCGCGCCGATCGACGCCGTCGTCGAGCGCGTGATGGGGATCATTCGGACGAAATCGACGAGCTGACGATTGGAACGCACCCCGCCGCTCGCGCGCACCGCCGGCAGCGGTTGATCGGCGCGCCGCGAAACGCCAAATCGTCAAATCGTTAAATCGTCAACTCGTCCAATCCCACCACCAGGTCTCAGCTCCGATCCTTGTAGTCCTCCGACGAAGCGGGATCGAGCTCCCAGCGGTGCCGGTCGCGCGCGGCGACCTTGTCGCTGCCGCGCAGCTCCTCGTTGTCCTGGTACTCGACGCCGAGCGCGCGGCCGATGTCGTCGACGATGTCCTGGTCGGGTGTCGGGTTGTCGCCGCCGGGCGCTTCGTCGCCGCTGAAGTAGGCGTTCTCCACGTCGGCGTCGACGTCGCCGCCGGTGATCGACGGCGTGAGGCTCGCGTGCTCGGCGCGCTCCTCGGCGATTTCGGCGCGGCCGGTGCGTGCCGCCGATCCGCGGCGGTTCATGTCGAGCGACGACGGAGGCGTCGGGATCGTCGCGTCGAGGTCGCGGCGTCGATCGGTGCGCGGCTGGCGATTGGTGCGGGCAGCCTTGTTCGCGGTGCGTGCCGGTGCCGCCTTCTTCGTGGCTCGAGCCGGTGCTGCTGTCTTCGACCGCGTCGCCGCAGCGGTCTTCCGGCTCGCGGCTTTCTTCTTCGCGGCTCCAGACGCGCTCTTTGCCGATTTGGCCGTCCGGCTCCGACCTGTCTTGCTGACGCTGGCGGCCTTGCGACCGGAGGCGGTCTTCTTCCGCGCCGGCGCCCCGGCCGTTTTCTTCTTCTTCACGACGGTCCGGGCCTTGGCCGTGCGCGTTGCCGCGCGTGGATTTCGCGTCTTCCTGGTCTTCGAGGCCGCTTTCGACGAGCCGCTGGCCTTGCGCTTGGCCATGATCGAGTCCTTTCGGAACCTTGACAGTTTGGCGATAAGTGTCGTACTCTCTGATGCTTATCGGAAATCAGGCGGGGCGCTTTCGAGCACCGCCTGACCGAAATTGCGGGCCGCCGGACCCCGCTACCGAACGCCGGCACTCGTACGGGTGTGTTCCGGGTATGCCGGACCAGTCGTGCGACGACAAGAGGAGTGCGCAAGGCATGGCAAACGTTGAAGACGAGCAGACTCCAGGTCCGACCAAGGGCGCTGCGGGGACGCTCGACCGCGCGGAGCGCGGTGATCGCGGCGGGCTGAAGGCCCTTCCGCGCGAAGACGACGAGCAGATCGATCCCGAAGAGTACGCCCGGCTTCTGGATTCCTACGATAGCAGCTTCCGCAACATCGCGGAAGGTGAGGTCGTCAAGGGCACGGTGCTCAAGGTGACGTCGTCGGAAGTGATTGTCGACGTCGGCTACAAGTCCGAAGGCATCATCGCCGTCGACGAGTTCCTGGACGAGAACGGCCAGGTCACCGTCGAGCCCGGCGACATCGTGGATGTCCTGCTCGAACGGACCGAGGACCGGGAAGGCTACGTCGTCCTCTCGCGCGAAAAGGCCGAGAAGATGAAGATCTGGGACGAGGTCGAGAAGGCCTACGTCGAGCGCAAGGTCGTCATCGGCCGCGTGATCGAGCGCATCAAGGGCGGGCTCGCCGTCGACATCGGCGTCCGCGCCTTCCTGCCCGGCAGCCAGATCGACGTTCGCCCGGTGCGCAACCTCGACGCGCTTCGCGGTCAAGAGCTCCGCATGCGCGTCATCAAGGTGAACAAGAAGCGCGGCAACATCGTGCTCTCGCGCAAGGCGCTGCTCGAGGAAGAGAACGCCGAGAAGAAGAAGCACACGCTCGAGACGCTGGCCGAGGGGAAAGTGCTGCGCGGCGTCGTCAAGAACATCACCGACTACGGCGCGTTCATCGACCTCGGCGGCATCGACGGCCTGCTCCACATCACCGACATGTCGTGGGGACGCGTCGGCCATCCGTCGGAGCTCTTCAAGGTCAACGACGAGATCGACGTCATCGTCCTGAAGTACGACGCGGCGACCGAGCGCGTGTCGCTCGGCCACAAGCAGCTCATCACCGATCCGTGGGCGAACGTGATGGAGCGCTACCCGGTGGGCGCACGCGTCGCCGGCAAGGTCGTGAGCCTCACCGACTACGGCGCGTTCGTCGAGCTCGAGTCGGGCGTCGAAGGGCTGATCCACGTCTCCGAGATGTCGTGGAGCAAGCGCGTCAAGCACCCGTCGAAGATCCTGAACGTCGGCGACACCGTCGAAGCGATGGTGCTCGGCGTCGACCCGACGGCGCGGCGCATCTCCCTCGGCCTCAAGCAGGTCGAGAGCAACCCGTGGCACGACCTGGCCGAGAAGTACCCGGTCGGCTCGCGCATCCAGGGGAAGGTGCGCAACCTCACCGAGTTCGGCGCGTTCGTCGAGGTCGAGGACGACATCGACGGCCTGATCCACATCTCCGACATGTCGTGGAGCAAGCGGATCAAGCACCCGTCGGAAGTGCTGAAGAAGGGCGACGTGGTCGACGCGATGGTGCTCAACATCGACGCGGAGAACCAGCGCCTGTCGCTCGGCCTGAAGCAGCTCGCCACCGACATCTGGGACGACTTCTTCAGCCGGCACCACGTCGGCGACACGATCGAAGGCAAGGTCGTGCGCATGACCAACTTCGGCGCCTTCGTCGAGCTCGACGAGGGCATCGAGGGGCTGATCCACGTGTCCGAGTTCGACGACTCGCGGCATTCGGCCAAGGACGACGAGAAGATCGAGCTGAAGGTGGGTGAGACCTACCCGATGAAGATCATCAAGCTCGCGCCCGAGGAACGGAAGATCGGGTTGTCGATCCGTGCGTTGAAGTCCGACGAGTTCCGGGCGGACTGGGAGAGCTACCAGGAGTCGGCCGGCGACGGCACGGCGACGCTGGGGGATCACTTCCGGAACAACAGGTAGGCTTAGGGCTCACGGCTCGAGGCTCCAGGTGACCAGGTCGTCGCGGCGCGTCAGATGATGGCGCGCCGCGTCGCCATCAGGCCCTGAGCCAAAAGCCCGAAGCCCGAAGCCTGAAGGAACAAGCATGACTGGCGGCAGCATGACGAAGGCCGAGCTCGTCGAGGAGGTCTCTCGAGTCTCGGATCTGACCAAGAAGCACTCCGAAGTCATCGTCGATACGGTGTTCAAGAGCATCATCGACGCGCTGCATCGTGGAGAGAAGATCGAGCTCCGCGGCTTCGGCAGCTTCCGCCTCCGCAAGCGCGAACCCCGCAAGGGGCGCAACCCGAAGACGGGGGACAAGGTCGACGTCCCGCCCAAGAAGGTTCCGTATTTCAAGCCGGGCAAGGAGCTGAAGGATCTCATCAACCGGGAAGCCGATGAGACGCCGGCGGCGCCAGCCGGCTCGACGACACCACCCGACGCGCTGACGGTCTAAAGCGTTTCTCGAGCCTGTCTGGCCACCGTTCGACCCGAGTGACGACTGCAACCTGCGACTGAAGCCTGGATGGAGCGCCTCTGGTCTCCCTGGAGACTCGCCTACGTGACCGGCACATCGAAGGACCCGGCCGGCTGTATCTTCTGTGACGCATCGGCGCCCGGACAGCCGGGCGACGGTCGCGCCGACCTCGTGCTCGTCGACGGGCGCGAGTGCTTCGTCATCCTGAACCTCTACCCGTACAACAACGGCCACCTGATGGTCGTGCCGCGCCGTCACATCGGCTCGCTCGCCGCGGCGTCGCCGAGCGAGCTCACCGAGATGATGGCGTTCACGCGCGACGCGGAGCTCGCGCTGAACGAGGCGTACGAGCCGCAGGGCATCAACGTCGGCATCAATCTCGGACGGCCCGCTGGCGCCGGGATTCTCGATCACGTGCACATCCACCTGGTGCCGCGGTGGACCGGCGACACCAACTTCATGTCGGTCATCGGCAACACCCGCGTGCTGCCCGAAGCCATGAGCGAGACCGCGCGGCGGCTGCGGCCCATCTTCGAGCGTCTGCTGCGAGAGCGGACGTGATAGCGCTGCGGCACGTCCCCTGCCGGACGTCCGCGCGCTCGTAGGCGCGCGACGACAGACGCGCTTCCCTGTTTCGTGCTCGAATCGAGAACCGATGCAGCTCGAACCGACCGACGCGCAGCGTGAGTTTCGAGACCGGGTCGCGCGGTTTGCCGACGCCGCCGTCGCGCCGCGTGCCGCGGCCATCGACGAAACGGGCGACTTCCCGGCCGATGTTCTGAAGGCGGCGGCCGCCGACGGGCTGCTCGGGATCACGGTGCCGAAGGCGTGGGGCGGCCTCGGGCTCGACTACGTGAGCTACGCGCTGGCCATCGAAGCGATCGCGCGTGCGAGCGCCACCGTCGCGGTGTCGCTCGTCGTCCATCATTCGCTCGTGGCCGACCTGCTGGCGCACGCCGGACGTACGCGGCAGAAGGACGAGTGGCTGCGGCCGCTCGCACGCGGCACGGCAATCGGCGCCTTCGCTCTCTCCGAACCGGAAGCGGGCACCGACGCCGCCAACCAGATGACCCGCGCCGAGCGCACGGCGTCGGGATACCGGATCGTCGGGCGCAAGGTGTGGGTGGCGAACGCCGATGCCGCCTCGGTCGCCATCGTGTTCGCCTGCACGAGGCCAGGTCTGCGCGGTCAGGGCGTGACCGCCTTCATCGTGCCGATGGAGACGGCTGGGATCGCGCGCACCGCGCGTGCCGATTCGCTCGGCGTCCGCGGGCTCGGCTGCATGGATCTCGACTTCGACGTCGAGGTCGGCGAGGAGCAGGTGCTCGGAGCGGTCGACCAGGGCTTCCGGCTCGCGATGTGGGCGCTGCAGGGCGGACGCGTCGGCGTGGCGGCGCAGGCGCTCGGCATCGGGGAAGCGGCGGTGGCCGAGGCGATCGCCTTCGCGAAGACGCGCCGCACCTTCGGCCAGCCGATTGCGACCTACCAGGCGGTGCAGTGGATGCTGGCCGACGTGGCGACCGATCTCGAGGCGGCGCGGATGCTGACGTGGAAGGCGGCGGATGCGAAGGATCGACAGGAGCGATCGCGCGTCGAGTCCTCCATGGCGAAGCTCGCCGCCTCTGAGGCGGCACACCGCGCAACCGACAGGGCGATGCAGATCATGGCGTCGGCCGGCTACCGGCGCGGCTCGACGATCGAACGCCTCTTCCGCGACGTGCGCGCCACCGAGATCTACCAGGGCACCTCGGAAGCGCAGCGTCTCATCATCGCCCAGGGCATTCTCGCCGACTCGTGACGCGGGCCGGCGCGCACGCGCGAACGAAGGACTGCGCTCACGGCTTCTGCGCCGGGCGGTACTGGGCCGACTGCCCCTTCGGGATCGAAAGCGATTGCCAGCCGGGTCCCGCGAAGTGTTTCGCGAGCAGGACGATCTGGCCGACGTGAGAGGCGGTGTGGGTGATCGAGCGGTTCAGCGCCTCGACCACCGAGAGGCTTTCGCCGCGAATGCGAACGGTGCGCTGAAGATCGTCCGGACGCAGCGCCTCGAGCTCGTGGAGCAGGATCTCCCACGCTTCGTTCCAGTCGTCGGTCAGATCGACCCGGCCGGCCCCGGGCCGCGGCTCGAACTCCGCGTCGCGGTTGCGATCGGGCTTCTCGCCGTCGGTCGTCAGGAAGTCGCGGAACCGCGAGCGCAGGTTGCCGGCGACGTGCTGCATGATCACGGCGATGCTGTTGTCCTCCGCGTCGAGCGCGGCGTGCAGCTGGTCGTCGTTCACCTGCGCGATCGCGCGCTCGGCCATCGTTCGATAGCTCTGATACGTCCGGCGGATGTCGTCGAGATAGATAGCGTCCACAGACATGTGAGAACCTCCTGTCAGCTTCTGAGGATGTGCTTCGCGATCGTCTGCAGCTGGAGGTTCGACGTCCCCTCGTAGATCTGGCCGATCTTGGCGTCGCGATACAGCTTCTCGACCGGGTAGTCCTTGACGAACCCGTAGCCGCCGAACAGGTTCACCGCGAGCGAGGCGACCCGCTCGGCGACCTCCGACGCGATCAGCTTGCACATCGCCGCCTCGGCGAGGAACGGCTCCCTGCTGTCGCGCAGGCGCGCCGCCTCGTAGACCGTCAACCGCGCGGCGTGGAGGTCGGCGGCCGCACGCGCCAGCTGGTGCTGCACCGCCTGGAAGTCGGCGATGCGCTGCCCGAACTGCTTCCGCTCCGTCGTGTACCGCACCGCGTGGTCCAGTGCGCCCTGCGCAAGCCCGATCATCTGCGCGCCGATTCCGATCCGCCCTTCGTTGAGCGTCTCGATTGCGGTGCGATAGCCCTTGCCGACGTCGCCGAGCACGTTCGCCGCCGGCACGCGGCATTCCTCGAGGATCAGCTCGCAGGTGCTGCTGGCGCGGATCCCCAGCTTGTCTTCCTTGCGCCCGACGGTGAAGCCGGGCGTATCGCGCTCGACGAGGAACGCCGTGATGCCCCGGTAGCCGGCCTCCGGATTCGCATTCGCGAAGACGATGAAGAGCCCTGCCTCCTGCGCGTTCGTGATCCAGAGCTTCCGGCCGGTGAGCACCCAGTCGTCGGCCGATTTCGTCGCGCGCGCCGCCAGCGCGAAGGCATCGCTGCCCGAGCCGGCCTCCGACAGCGCGTATGCGCCAACCGTGTCGGCGGCGAGCCTCGGCAGGAACCGCGCCTGCTGCTCGGGAGTGCCCCAGCGCAGCAGGGCGTTGATCACCAGCGTGTTCTGTACGTCGATGACGACGCCGACCGCCGGGTCGACGCGGGAGAGCGCCTCGACGGCGAGCACCGAGTGGAAGAAGGTCGCGCCGGCGCCGCCGTAGGCGTCGGGGATCTCGATGCCCATCACGCCGAGCTCGAAGAGGCTCGTGATGAGCGCGGCCGGCATTTTGGCCTGCTCGTCCATCTCGCGCACGTGCGGACGGATCTCGCGGTCGGCGAACTCGTAAACGGTCTCGCTGAACAGCCGCTCGTCGTCGGAGAGGCGGGTCAGCGGGGCATGGACGGGGTCGCTCGCTGGGGTCGTCACAAGGCGTGATGTTAGCAGGAGAGGTGGAGACGTCCGGCTGAAGCCGGACGCCACGCCACGACGACGAGCCGGACGCCACATCCCGCCCCACGTGAAGCCGCGGGGCTAAGATAGGGCATGGCGAAGTTCCCTCGCGTCATCGCCGCGGCGGCCATGTTGGCCGCGCTCGCCGCCGTTCAGCCGGGCCATGCCGAGCAGCAGCCGGCCGGGCCATCGCAGGATCAGGCGCAGCCGCCGCAGGCGCCGCCGCCTCCGACCGACGCCTCGGGACAGCCGATCTTCCGCACCGGGATCAACTTCGTCCGCGTCGACGTGATCGTCTCGGACCGCAACGGCAACCCGGTCGCCGATCTGAAGCCGGAAGACTTCGAGGTCACCGAGCAGGACAAGCCGCAGACGATCGAGACCTTCAAGCTCGTGTCGCTCGACGGCGGCCTGCAGTCGGCCGTCACCGAGCCGCCGCGCGAGATCCGCACCGACGAAGACGAGGAATCCGAAGCGGCGCGGGACGATGTGCGGTTGTTCGCCTTCTTCCTGGACGACTACCACGTGCGCCGCGAGAGCAGCATGCAGGCGCGCGAACAGCTCGCCCGCTTCGTCCAGACGCAGCTCGGTCCGACCGACATGGTCGGCCTGATGTATCCGCTCGAGGCGACCGCCTCGGTGCGGATGACGCGCAACCACGACGCGATCATGCGCGGCCTGCAGCAGTTCGAGGGCCGCAAGTACGACTACACGCCGCGCAACCAGTACGAAGAGCAGTACGCCTACTACCCGACCGAAGTCGTCGAGCGGATCCGCAACCAGGTGTCGATGTCGGCGCTCGAGGCGCTCATCACGCACATGGGCGGCCTGAAGGAGGGGCGCAAGGCGCTCATCCTCGTGAGCGAGGGCTACACCAACCTGCTGCCGCCGCAGCTGCGCGATCCGGTTGCCGCGATGCCGGGCCTCGGCAACCCCGATCGGGGCGATCCGCTGGCCGGCACGAACAGCCCGCTCGAGGACCGCGCGAACTTCCTGGCGAGCATGGATCTGGAATCGGATCTGCGCGATCTGTACGACACCGCGAACCGGAACAACGTCGCGATTTACGCCATCGATCCGCGCGGCCTCGCGACGGGGGAGTTCGGCATCGACCAGAACATCGGCCAGTCGATCGATCGCCAGTACCTCAACTCGACGATGGAGACGCTGCGGACGCTGGCGATCAACACCGATGGCCGCGCCATCGTCAACCGCAACGATCTGACGATGGCGATGAAGGCGATCGTGCGCGATACGAGCGCCTACTATCTGCTCGGCTACAACTCCACCTTCACCGCCACCGACGGCAAGTTCCACGAGATCAAGGTGCGGGTGAAGCGCCCCGGCGTGCAGGTGCGCGCGCGCAAGGGCTACTGGGCGTTCACCACCGAAGACGCGAAACGGGCGCTGGCACCGCCGAAGCCCGATCCACCGAAGGCGGTCGAGACCGCGCTCGCGGCGATCTCGACGCCGGTGCGCTCCTCGCGGCTGGTGCGTACCTGGATCGGAACCGGACGCGGCACCAACGGCAAGACGCGCGTCACGCTGGTGTGGGAGCCGGTGCCGCGGACCGCGGGCACGCCGGTCCGCGCCGGCGAGGTGCCGGCGCGGCTGTCGGTCATGGCGGTCGCCCCCGACGGATCGCCGTATTTCCGGGGCAAATCGCCGGAGGCGGCTGCGGCTGCGGCCACGAGCGCTGCCGCATCGGGCGGCGCCGTGACATTCGACGCGGCGCCAGGGGAGATGCAGCTGCGGCTCGCCGTCGAAAGCGCGGACGCCGAAGTGCTCGACAGCGAAGTCCGCGAGCTGACAGTTCCGGATCTCACCGCTCCCGACGCCGCGATGGCGACGCCGGAAGTATTCCGCGCGCGGACGGTGCGCGACCTTCAGCAGCTCAAATCGGATCCACGCGCGACGCCGACCGCCGCACGCGAGTTCAGCCGCTCGGATCGCGTCTTCGTGCGCGTGATCACGTACGGTTCCGCCGCCGCGGCTCCGGCGGTGACGGCAAAGCTGCTGAACAGAACGGGGCAGGCGATTGTCGATCTGCCCGTCACCGCGTCGGCCGGAACCGAGGGAGCGCACGACGTCGACCTCGCGCTGAGCGCGCTCGCGCCTGGCGAATATCTCGTCGAGCTGTCCATTGGCGGATCGGGCAACCCGGCCAAGGAGCTCGTCGGCTTCCGCGTGACGGGCTGACGCATGCGGCTCGCGGTTGTCATGGCGCTGCTGGCTGCGGCGGCGGCTGTACTCTCGGCGCAGCCCGGGACGCGCGACGCGATCCGGCTGGATGTCATCGTCGACGGGCTCAACCCGCGCGAGCCGCTGCGTGCGGCCGATTTCGGGGTGACCGAAGGCGGACAGCCGCTCGTCGTCGACAGCGTCCGGCTCGTGACCGCTCCTCCGCCCTCGTCGCCGCTGCCTGCCACGATCACCGACGACAACGAGGAGACCGCGGCGGCCGACGCGGCGCGCCTCGTCGCCATCTACGTCGACGAGTACCACCTCTCCGACGATGCCGCGTTTGCGGCGGCGCGTGCGGCGCTCGCCAGGTTCGTCCGGGAGGTGCTCGGCCCGCGGGATCTGGTTGTCGTCCTCAAGCCGCTCGATTCGCTGGTCTCGATCCGTCTCACGGCCGATCGCGAAGCGGCCGCGCGGGTAATCGAGAGCGCCGTCCCTCGCCTTGGCGACTACACGGCGCGGTCGGCATTCGAGCAGGATTTCATCGCCGCCGCGCCGGCACGCGTCGACGCGGCCCGCAGCCAGATCGCGCTGTCGTCGATCAGCGCGCTGGCGACGCACCTCGGTCGGTTCGACGCCGGACGCAAGACGCTGATCGTCATGAGCAACGGGCTCGGCTCGACCTCCTCGTCCCGGCGCGATCAGTTTCTCCCCGGCCTCGACTCGATCGGCCGCGTGGCGAATCGCGGGCGCGTGGCGGTCTACGTCGTGCAGCCGGCGGCTGCCCCGGGCACCTCCCGCGCGGTCGCCGACCGCGAGCGCGACGCGCACGATCCGCTGGAGGCGCTCGCTCGCCAGACGACCGGGCTCGTGATCGGCGGCGATCGGGTCGCGGCCGGCCTCGACCGGCTGGCCGCCGAAGCGTCGCGCTACTACCTCCTCACGCTGGCGCCGCCCGGCGCGGCACCCGACGGACGCTTCAGGAGCGTCGACGTGTCGGTGCGCCGCCCGGGGGCGATCGTGCGCGCGCGGGCGGGATACGCCGTCAGGATCGCCGAGCCGGCGCTCACCCGGCGTCCGACGATTCCCGAGGGGCTGAAGGTGCCGCGCCACACGTCGACGCTGATCCGCACGTGGTTCGGGCAGTCGGGCGGCGGCGACGGTGCGACGCGCGTCGACTTCGTCTGGGAGCCGGCTCCGGCCGTTCCCGGCACACGTCGCGCCGCCGTCCCCTCCCGCGTGGCGATGAGCGTGACGACGCTCGACGGCACGCCCGTGTTTGCGGGCACCGCGGCGGCATCGGGCCGCGATGGGCTCGTCGCCGCAGGGCAGCGGCCGCAGCTCGTGTTCGATGCGGCGCCGGGTCCGCTGCTCGTGCAGATGCAGATCCTCGACGCCGGCGGCCGCGTGCTCGATCGCGACGTTCGCGATCTCATGGTGGGCGGTTTCGACGATCCGCTGGCGTTCGGGACGGCGGCCGTCTTCCGCGCGCGGACGATGCCGGCGCTGCGCGCGATTGCGGAAGGGACGCGCGACGCCACGCCTGTCGCGGCGCGCGACTTCAGCCGGGCCGAGCAGCTGCTGGTGCGCGTGCCGCTCTCGGGACGCGCCGGAGACGAGGCGGCCGTGCACGCGCAGCTCGAGAGCCGCTTCGGATCGACGCTCCGCGACATCCCGATCACGCTCGCGACGCCGTCGCTCGTCGAGGTGCAGCTGCCGCTGGCCGGCCTCGCGTCGGGCGGTTACGCGCTGGTCTTCGAGGCGCGTGCGGGGACGGCGAACGCGCGCACGCGCGTCGAGTTCACCGTCACACCGTAATCGCCCTCTCCTACATTTTTGTGACATCGATCTGTCGCCGCGCCATTCGTGTCGCCAGCCGTGCCCTCCATCTCGCTCGTCCCGATCGGGTATTGGCGTTCTCGTCGAACCCGAGTTCGCCGTAGACGGGCGGCTTCCCGTCGTATCACGACAATATTGTCGTCAGATGGGCCGGCACTCGACATTTATGTCGCAGGCCGGCGGCGCGCCGGGTACATGGCACGGCGCGAATTGCTCCGGAAACGGCGCGGTCACGACGCACCGTTCTCCTGCCCTGCTGGAACTCACCTTGCTCGAACCCCGGGGTCGGCCGCCCTGCGGCCGGATTCCCTGGGGTGGTGGGTCAATGTCTTCGCAGAGCACGGCCGCGCGATGGATGGCGCCGGACGCGGCGCACGCCGGAGAGGTGCGGAAACTGTCGACGCTGCTCGAAGCGAGCCAGGCGCTGTCGGCCACGCTCGATCTCCATGCGGCGCTCGGGCGCGTGCTCGAGATCCTCGTCAAACATCACGGCGCGGTGCGCGGCGCGGTCGTCCTGCAGGACG